>ERZ773010.3-NODE-3-length-191971-cov-54.067029_pt1 | contig 191971 bp, 210 predicted proteins | sample MGYA00580842_ERZ773010 | MGnify/ENA primary metagenome ERZ773010 (study PRJEB29015, sample SAMEA2737982) | human oral metagenome | biome: human oral; feature: human-associated habitat; material: dental | place: China | collected 2107 ... | reverse complement strand
CTTTACGAGCATTTAAGAAAATATAAAAAGATAATTAGAAATTTATACTTTGTTTCAGCTAAAAACTATCTAATTATATTAAAATCCTTGCTTTTATTTCCAATTTAGTGTATCATACACAAGTATAAATTTTTATAAAGGAGAACAAAATATTTTATGTTAAATGAATTTAAAAAATTTGCTTTTAAAGGTAATGTATTAGATCTTGCAATCGGGGTTATTATGGGGGCTGCTTTTGGTAAAATCGTAAGTTCATTAGTAACTGATATTATGATGCCACTTATCGGGCTTCTTTTCCCATCTAAACCGGACTTCACTAACTTGGCTTGGGAAGGGATTAAATACGGTAATTTTATTCAAATTATCATCGACTTCTTAATAACTGCTGTAGCTATTTTCATCTTTGTTAAAGCTATTAACACTGCTAAAGAAAAAATGGCTAAAGAAGAAGAAACTGAAGAAAAAGCACCAGAAGTTGATAGTAAAGAAGAACTTCTTAAAGAAATCCGTGATTTATTAAAAGAAGGTAAATAATTAACAATAACATTAAGGAGCTGACGATGAATCGTCAACTCCTTTTTATTTATAATTAGATAGTTTACTATTTATTTTCTTTATATCATTTCTTACGCTAAGATAAGATACTAACGCTATTACAGCATATAAGAAACTTGAAAATACTAACATTAGCATTAGAGTTTTTAACCCTACAAACCATTTTAGATAATATCCTGCTAGTAATAATGGAAGCATTATTAAAAGGTAATGTTTTAAAAATATCGTTTTAAAGTTTTGTTCACCTACATTTTTAAAAATCTCACTGGCAAATCCTTGTAAAATCCCCAAAACAATAAATATTATAGTCTGTACTACCATTGCTTTATTAGTACTTGAAAAGCTCTCTAAAAATTCAGGAACACCTGGAGAATAATTCCCATGTATTAGGCTAAACGCTAAAGACAAGATACTTCCTATCCCAATACCCATCAAGCCAAATGCTACCATTTTTTTAAATAATTTCATTTTATTTTCCTCCTATATACCAAGTTTCAACTTAAACTCTTTAATCATTCTACGCGATACATAACTTATATCAGAATTTTTATATTTAATAACTATTGTCCCCGTATTACTAAAATCTAAGTTTTTTATAAATTTTATATTCGCTATTTCACTTTGCGATATTTTTATAAAATTACGAGTTACCATGTTTTCTACTTCATAAAGTTTTTTCTTCACAACATATGTATCTTTTAATGTTACAACAAAAGTTTTTCTATCCTCTATATACACCCTTATTATTTCATCTATATCTATAATACTCGCCTTATCTTCTACTATTCCTATTAAATACTCTGAACTATATTCGATATAATTTATTAAATTCTGAACTTCTTTATCAATCTTATTAGCACTAACTACAACTAATGTCTCTTTTACTTTTTCGTCTATGTTTAACTCGAGTTTCATAATAACTCCTCCTTTCAATTATTATTTTAGCGAAAAAACAATATTAAATCTATACCTTTTGATTATCTGGTTACTTTACATACCTATTCGGTTTTTTCTTTATCTATTTTTAATAGAAACTTAAGTAACTCTATTCATTATAGTTAAAAACCAACCAAGAAATAATCTTGGTTGGTCTTCTATTTTAATCAATTTTAAATTTTGTATCGCTCAAGGCTTTTTGCAATACTTCTCTTTCGACTGTTCCTACTACTATTAATTTTTTCTCAGCGACATCTACGTCTACACTCTCCACACCTTCTATATCACTAAGTTTTTCTTTAACAACAGCAGCACATCCTCCACATTTTACTCCTTCTATACTATAAAGTTTTTTCATATGGACCTCCTATAAATTACTATATCTCTAAATTTATTTTATTCCCGCTCTTTTTAGTCTTAATGCATTTAATACCACCGATACTGAACTAAAACTCATTGCAGCTCCTGCTATCATCGGATTTAATAGCGGCCCTCCAAATATATGTAATACTCCCATAGCAACAGGAATACCGATAATATTATAAATAAATGCCCAGAATAAATTTTCTTTAATATTTTTTATTGTCACACGACTTAATTTTATTGTACGAGTTACACTAAGCATATCATTATTCATAAGGACAATGTCTGCAGACTCTATTGCTACATCTGTTCCTGCCCCCATAGCTATCCCAACATCTGCTTGTACCAATGCTGGAGCATCATTAATTCCATCTCCAACCATTGCAACCTTATTTCCAGCTTTTTGAAGTCTTGTTATTTCTTTATTCTTGTTCTCTGGTAACACTTCGCTAATTACTTCATCAATTCCAATTTGTCTCGCAATAATTTCTGCAGTTTTTTTATTATCACCAGTGAGCATAATTATTTTTATTCCCATTTGTTTTAATTTTTTTACCGCTTCTTTACTTGATGATTTAATTGTATCTGCAACAGCAATTATCCCTACTAATTTGTTGCCATAAACAATAAATAGTGGTGTTTTTCCCTCTACTGCAAATTTATCAGCTATTAAAAGATGTTCTTCTATTGAAATAGAATTATTTTCCAAAAATACTTTATTTCCTACTAAAATATTTTCTCCATCAACTTTACCCGAAATTCCAAGGCCTGAACTAGCTTGAAAATTTTCTACTTCGCTTAGCATAAACTCTTTCTCACGCGCTAAATTTACTATTGCCTCTCCTAGTGAATGTTCTGAATAATGTTCTATACTCGCAGCTAAACGCAAAACTTCACTTTCATCATAATTATCAAATGTAACTATATCTGTTACTCTTAATTTCCCTTCAGTTAATGTCCCTGTTTTATCAAAAACTACCACATTTACACTTTGCGCCGTTTCTATTACTTCCCCACTTTTTATTAAAATTCCATGCTCCGCACCAAGTCCTGTCCCTACCATTATTGACGTTGGAGTCGCAAGTCCTAACGCACACGGACAAGCAATTACTAATATTGAAATAGAAATAGTAAGAGCAAATATCCATGACTCATGACCAACAAAGTACCATAAAGTTCCCGATAAAACAGCTAAGAAAATAACTACTGGAACGAATACACTTGCAATTTTATCAGCTAATTTTGAAATTGGTGCTTTTGATCCTTGTGCTTCTTCAACAAGTTTTATAATCTGAGCAAGAGCAGTATCTTCTCCAACTTTAGTTACTATCATTTCAAAAGTTCCTGTTTTATTAATACTTGCTCCTATTACATTATCACCAATATTTTTGTCAACAGGTAAACTTTCACCAGTTAACATTGCTTCATCAACCGAACTTGCACCTTTTGTTATCCTTCCATCCAAAGGTATTTTTTCTCCAGGTCGTACAACAATTATATCTCCAATAACAATATTTTCAACATTTAGTTTCACCTCTTCTCCATTACGCATGACGTTTGCTGTTTTTGGTGCTAGACTAACTAACGTTGCTATCGCCCCAGAAGTTCTTTCTTTAGAGATTGCTTCAAAATATTTACCAAGTGTAATAAGCGTTAAAATAACACCTGCAGATTCATAGTACAAGTTCATCACTGAATGCTCATTTCCTAAATAAATTAGAACAGTTGAATACAAGCTATAAATAACTGCAGCACCTGATCCTAGTGCAACTAACGAATCCATATTAGGATGTCCTTTAAACAATGACTTAACCCCAACTAAATAAAAACTTCTACCTAAATACAAAATTGGTAAAACTAAGATTATTTGAATAACAGCAAATAATCTTGCTTGTTCCATTGGATTTATTATCATAGGTAAGCCTATCATATCGGCCATAGCCAAGTATAATAAGGGAATCGCAAATATAGCAGATAAATAAAATCTACGTAATAAATTGGTTATCCGTTTAACTTTTTTTGTTTTTTGCCCTTGAAGAGAATCTTTCAGAACTTTATCTTCTATCGCCTTAAATCCTGCTCTCTCTACCTCATCTTCTATATCCTTTATATTTACTTTGCTTCTATCAAAAATAACAGTCATCTTTTCTGTAGCTAGATTTACACTAACACTCTGCACTCCAGAAACTTTTCCAACAATATTTTCTATATTACGAGCACATGACGCGCAACTCATCCCCTCCAAAGAAAAAGTACTTACATTACTGTCTATTAATTTTGCAAGATACCCAGCATCTTTTACAGTTTGTTCTATCTCTTCTACATTAACCTCTTCTTCTCGCTCAATAAACATCTTCTCTGTTGCAAGATTTACACTTACATTTCTCACACCAGAGATTTTGCCTACTATTTTTTCAATACTACTTGCACAAGAAGCACAACTCATACCCTCTATATTATATATTTCTTTTTTTATCATAATCTATACCCTTCTTTCAAAATTGGATTATAAAATATATTCGTTTACGTTTGTAATCTTTATTGTAATTTAATTTTACAACTATCATCAAGTTTTGTCAACGAAGTATCAGAATCTTCTTTTATCTAGAAAAAAGCCTTAAGAATAATTCTTAAGACTTTTTAAAATTAAATTCCATCCACTATTTTTTTATCACCAAATCTATTTTCCCAATCTTTTTCAAAATCAAAAACTGATTTATCTGTATAAGGATGCCAAATACTCGCCTCTATTATCTCAGGAGCTATTGTTACTGCTTCTGCTCCACAACGCAGAATATCTTGAACTTGTTTTACATTTTTAAAACTTGCCGCCAAAATTTCAGTTGGATAATCTATTAATAAATTGCTTATTTCCAAAATAGCTTCTTTTGCATCTTGCCCTACATTTTCCATTCTGTTTACATACGGCGCGACGTAATTAGCTCCATTCTTCGCTGCAGCTAAAGCTTGCATAGCAGTTAAAATAGCTGTTGCAGTCACCCGTATATTTTCTTTACTGCAAAGTTTCATTGCTTCTAAACCTGCCTTTGTCACAGGAATTTTTATATAGAAACTCTCTCCAAAATAATCACGAAGTTTTTTAGCTTCTTCTACTATTTTTTCAACTTCACTTTCTGTCGTTTGAATATGAACTTCATATTTTCCATAAGTAAATTCTTTTAGTTCTTTTAGTTTATCCTCTAAAGAGCCTTCTATTTTTGATAATATCGTTGAATTGGTAGTTATTCCTGCTATTGTATAATATTTTTCTATTTCTCTAGTTTTTTTTATATCGGCACTATCTATTAAAATCTTTGTCATTTTCTTCCTCCAAAATATTAATCACTTCTCCTAGATTTTTCAAAATTCTATTAGCAATCTCAATACATTCTTCATCTGGCTTGAACATATCTGGTACCATAAAAACAGTTGCCCCTGACGCACGTCCAGCCTTTATCCCAGACTTAGAATCTTCTAATACTAAACAATTTTCTGGTTTTACTCCTAATCTCTCTGCGGCTAATAAAAATACATCCGGTGCTGGTTTTCCATTTGAAACTTCTTGACCACTTGCTATTTTGTCAATATATTTTCTAAGTCTTGTTTTTTCCATATTATTTTCTATATGATCTATATTAGATGAAGAAGCCACTGCTATTTTATAATTATTTTCTTTTAAATATACTAAAAGTTCTTCAACATTAGGCATTTTATCCGGTCCAGTTGTGAATAAAACCTCTTCAATATAGTCATAATGATCATCGGCTAATTTTTTTCCATCAACGTGACTATCTTCAAAATAATTCTCCCAAAACTTGTAGATAGCTGCTTCAGTGAAACCTAATACCTGTAACGTTTCTTCTTTAGTCATTTCATAATCTTGCTTCTTAGCACTACTTATTAAGGCTTTTGTTGATAAACTTTCTGTGTCTACCATTAGACCATCCATATCAAAAAGAACTGCTTCTATTTTCATTCCCTAATCCTCACACATTATTATTTTTCAATATAATTATAATTCAAAAATTATTTCTGCACAAATAGTTTTCAAAAACAACTTTAAAAAACTAGGAGAACCTTGTTAAAAGTATATCTAAAGCTAGAAAAAGAAAATCTACCTTTTAGAATACACTTCAACTTTACCCCTAGTTTTTATTTTATCCTCTTGTTTTTCCACCAGCTACATTATATGTAACACCGTGAACATAACTTGCACGATCACTTGCCACATAAACTACTAAATCTGCAACTTCTGATAGTTTCCCATCGCGACCTAATGGTGTAGTTTTTGTACTTGTATATCCAGCGCGAATTTGTTCTACTGTAACTCCTCGTGTATACGCAAGTGCCTCTTCATATGCAAGTGTTCTTAGGCCTGTTGCTTCTAGTATACCTGGTGCAACACCCACTACTCGAACGCCAAGTTTACCAAGTTCTTTTGCCCAAGAACGAGTTAGTGAATTAACTGCATTTTTACTTGCTGCATATATACTTTGTCCTTCTGAACCTTCTAATCCAGATTCCGATGACATATTAACAATAACCCCTTTACCATTTTTAACCAGAATACGACCTACTTCTTGTGAAAAGATAAATAATCCTTTAACATTAATATCCATAATCTTGTCATATACTTCATCAGTGAACTCATATTTACTTTCTGGATTATTTTTATCTACTAGTAGACGTGGAATATTAATACCAGCATTATTTACAAGTATATCAATATTTCCAAACTTTTCTAACGTTTTAGAAACAACATTTTTCACATCACTTCTTTTTGTAACGTCACATTTTACATATAGAAGTTTTTCATTATCAGTTTCTTTTTCTGATAAATCACTCACCACAACATTACATCCTTGATTTAAAAATTCATCAACTACAGCTGCTCCAATGCCTGAAGCACCGCCAGTTACTATTACTGTTTTTCCTTCTAAATTTAACCAACTCATTTTACTTTTCTCCTTTAATTTTTATTTTTCAATTGTTATTTTTGTATTTATATCTATTGGCGGACAACTTTTATTTTCTACTACGATTGCACCAGGTAATAAACTCTCTAAATCACCTGAAAAATGTACAGTTAAATGTCCAAGATCTACAAGATTTTTCTCTGCAACGTCACCTACTCCAAGAATTTCAAATCGTTCTCCATCAACTGTCAGAGTTTGCCCTACTTCTATTTTTCCATTTGTCGGTAGAACATCGATACTATAACAATAATCCTTTAACATATCTGGTGCGTTATCTCCAAATAAGATAAACATTCCGTCACCAAATTCACCAACTAAGCTTCCTTTTGCTTTTACTATATTTTCATAAATAATCATAATATTCTTCCTTTACATTTTATTTCCCTAGAGATATTTTTGGTCGACTTTGTCGTTAATGAGGGAGCGAATGCTCCCCATAAAATTTAATTTTTATTTAAAAGTATTTCTTAAGAGTACATTCCAAAACTTGCTAACCACGCAACAATTACCCTTGGTACACCTATAATGAATCTTGAATAAAGCACAGATACCACACCAACTTCTACTGTTTCTGGTTCTGCTTCTGCAAGTCCAAGTCCTACAGGGATAAAGTCACATGCACATTGTGTATTAATTGCAAACAATGCTGGTAATGCCAATTGAGGTGGAATAGTACCTTTCCCAATTTCAACGCCGATTAATGTACCAATAATTTGAGCAATAACTGCTCCAGGTCCAAGTAGTGCTGATAATAGTGGAATAGAACAAACAAACCCAAGTGCTACAAGACCGAAAATATTACCTGCAAGTGGTGTTAATAATTTAGCAAACCAATTCCCAAATCCTGATCCTTGTATAATACCGATTAACATAGCAACAAATGCCATGAAAGGTAAAATTGTTGTAATCATAGATTGAACAGCATCTCTAGCTGCTTGATATAATGTATGTACTACTTTCCCAGCACCCATACCAATTTTTTGAATAATAGATGATTTTGAGTTTTCCGCTAAGCTTTGAGAAACTTTTTTATCAGCGCTATATTTAAATTCTCGTTTTGGTTCTTCAACTGCCACTACTTCTTCAGCAACTTCACTACCTTCTGCTACAGTAATTTGATCTAATCCTACTGCCGATACATAAATATCTTCTTTAATAAATTTTGAAAGCGGCCCACTAGGTCCTACTGGCATAATATTTACTGTTGGAATTCTTTTTTGCGGGTAAATTCCACAACGAAGTGTTCCTCCACAATCAATAATAGCTAAGAAGATTTCTTCATCAGGAACTGATGTTTTAAAACCATTAACCGGTGTTGCCCCAGTTAATTTAACGATTTTTTCTACAATTTCAGGTTCCGCTCCGCCACCTGTAATGTAAAGAATTTTATCTTTTCCTGGTTTTGGAGTAACTACTAACGGTCCTCCAAAACCTCCACTACCTTTTTCTATTTTAATTGTTCCGTATGTCATAATTAATTCTCCTAACCTTATGCTTTAAGTGTATTACTTAACTCAATTTTCTGTTGTTTCATTACCATTTTCGTTGTGAAATCTGTTACCCAACCTGCAAAGAAGTTCATTACTAACCCTACTAATAGGTATCTTACTGCAAGAGGTGCTACATTTAAACCTAATTGAGTAATACCGTTCGCAATACCTAAGTAAATAAAGATTTCTCCAACGTTAATATGTGGAAATACACCACTGTTTGTATGACAGTGATATGATGCTGATGCATAATAACTTGGTTTCATTCGCTCTGGTAAAAATTTACCCATTGATAATGCCATTGGGTTTGCCAACATGAAAGCTGAAACAAAAGGTAAGATACCATATGCTAAAATTACATTTTTAGAACAAACTTTAGCAAACTTTTCAACTCTATGTGGCCCTATAAAAGCAACCAATGCATTCATAAAAACTAGTAGTAATAGAACTTTAGGTACTATTCCTCCTACCCAACTTACGAAAACTTTTGCACCTTCATCAAATAAACCTGTAAAGCCTGAAGCTATTTTAACAATATAATCCATATTGCCCTCCTTAATAATATTTAATTAAATTTTAATTTTTTTGCTAATTTCCCGAATGGACTTTGTTCCATTTCAACCTCTCCACCCGCAGAAATTGTTTTATAATTAACTACACCATCTAATACTGCACTCGTTAATGATGAAGAAAGTCTAATCGCTTTACAATCATCTCTATTTATTGTTCCTACTTTAATTCCATCAAAGTAATCAAACTTTTTAAATCTCGCAAGAACTGTAACACCTTGCATTGCTTCTCCAGTAACAACTTTATCGTTATTATCTATAGCAAACATAACAATTGCACCTGCACGAGCAACACCTTTTTTTCTCCCTATAACAACCCTTCCTTTTCTTCTAAGTTCTGCATAACTTTTTTTAAAACTGCTCATTTGAACAAAAGTTAAAGCATACTGCAAAATAAAGGCTGCAATAAACAATATTCCCAAAACCAATAAATTCATGAGTTCCTCCTAATATTTATCTATATAAATTAGTATGTTTTATAAAATAATTCACAAGTGAATTATATCCTTCTACTTTTGATATATCATCAATTAATTTTTTATCTTTTATTATCGAAATAAGCTCATCATAGGTTTTCGCCAAAAGTAAACCTTGATCGCCATCTTTAGGTACACACGCCAAAAATATTAATTTTAACTCTTTGTTATCTTTAAAACCATCTTTACATACCCCAAGGGCTATTAATAAACTATTTTCTTTTTCATTTTGTGTATGTGGGAATGCCACGCTATCAGCAAAAATCATCGAAGATTTCTGTTCACGTTCTCTTATTCTTAACAGAAATTCTTTATCTACAAATCCCTTAGCCTCAAGTCCTTTTATCATTGTTTCTAGGTTTTCTGCATATGTTTTGCTATTATCACAAACAAAAAATGTACTTTCTGACATAGAACTTAACACTATTGATTCCATTCCTCTTATAGCAGGATTATTCATTTTATTAACATATCTTAAAAAATTTATCTCTTTTTTTAAGTAGACTATATCCAAAATCTCATTTTGATAGATAATAGGGATTGCTGTTTCAAAATTCTTATTTACTGTAGAAATTATAATATCAAAATCATCATATTTAACATTTTCATAAGTAGTGACTACTGTTATTTCTGAACTTTGACTTATATTTTCTAATTCCTTAATCATAAGTTTTTTGTACGCTGGTCCAGCATTTGTTACTAATAAAATTTTCAAATTGTCTGGTTGAATCTTAATTTTTTTAAGAAAAGTTTCAAAATATATGGCCAGATAACTGATTTCATCTTCTGAAACACTATACTGATATTTTTCTGTTATAACTTCACTCGCCGTTCTTGCTATCTTATATGATACTGGAAAATCTTTTTTGATTTTTTCTTTCATATTATTATGATATCGAACACCGTACTTTAACCTCTCCATTAAAAAATAGATATGATAAATGAATTCTTCTATAATATCTGATGTATCAAACTTAAGTCCATATTCATAGACAACTATTTCTAATATTTCTTGAACTAATTTTTTATACTCTTCTGTATATTTTAGATTTTCCCTTATCTTATTTATCTTAGTAGGAACTCTCATAGTAGCGAAGCAAATTGCTAAAAATTTCATTTCATCTTGATTCAATGTTATTCCATATTTTAAAGTTGTGTATTCGCATACTTCTTTAATAAAATCTTTGGCATAACTATCAAGCAGTTCTTCATATTGATTTTCTACTAAGTTCAGCCTGAATCCATTAGCAAATCTATCAATACTTACTGTCAAATACTTTAAAAACTCACCTTTAGCCTGCTCATCAATCTTATATTTTACAAACATCTCATCAAAAAATTTATTGTCTTCTTTATCAAAAATATCTTCTTTATACATATAGTTATAAATATTTTCTAAAATAAAAATTCGAATATCCTTTTCTAAGCCAACTATTTTAATTCCTATGTTCGGCTTTCCTTTTATTACTAAATTATAATCATTTATTATTTCATTTAGTTTTTTCAAATCAGTATTCAGTGTAGTTCGGCTTACTATCATTTCAAAAGCGAGATCATCTATTAATTGCCCATCACTTGTTGACACTAACTTTTTAAAAATATAAACTAACCTTACCTTACTAGAGTCAAAATTCTCTCCAGCTTCATAAATACTACGTTTCTTTTTGAGATATTCTTCAAGTTTTATTATATAAAGACTATAATTTGAATTTTTACTTTCAATATATGCACAAGATCCAAATATTTCATTTAAAGATTTTATTTCATTATTAATAGTTTTTGAACTAACTTTTAATACATCTATCAAATATTTATCCTGAACTAAGAAATTCGATTCTAGTATATTTAGCAGTCGCAAACTTCTATTATCATAATTAAAAATCTCCATTTACTTCACCACCTATATTTATTATATATTTCAAACTAAAAAAAATTAATACGGTTATTTTCTTAGGAAAAGAAAAACTCTTTCAAAACTTATAGTTAGCTATAAGTATGCATATTTTGGATTACTTTAATTTTTTTATTGACAACACAAAAAAAATTTAATATTTACTTATACTAATCTTAGTATTAATTTTTCTTATACTTTCTATTATAACTCTATTTTCCATATTTTAATAGTGTACTTATTCCTTCTTTAATTAGGACGTTTTCAGAAAAAATTTTAATTAATATATATTATTTTATAAGATTACAAAAAATAATCACAATCCCTCGCAACCCTTTTAGAATAAAGCTTAATTAATGATATAATATCATAAGAGATATATTATTTATCCATATTATGAATACTGTAGCTTATATTTAAAACTTAATAGTTTATTATTACTTAAAAATATTTTGACTTTTAGTTTAAAAAGGTATAGAATATTGTACGTGGTATCCAGCTATATCACGATATTATATTAATTAAAGAAATTTTATTAATAAAATTTCTTAGGAGGATTTATGATAAACAAAGAATTTAAAACTCTTTTGAAGAATAAAGGTTTAATTATTACTATGGTTATCATACTTCTAGTTCCTATCCTATATGCAGGAACTTTCCTGAAATCTGTTTGGAATCCGTATGACAACACTGGTAATATGAAAGTCGGAGTTGTTAACCTAGACAAGAAAGTAGATTTTGAAGGAAAGACTCTAGAAGTTGGAAACTCAATGGTTAATAAACTAAAAGAAAACAAAAAAGTAAATTGGCAATTCGTCGATAAAGAAACAGCAGAAAAACAACTAAGAGAAGGGGACTACTATATGGTAGTAACTATTCCAGAAAACTTCTCTAAAAATGCTACTACTTTATCAAGTGAAAATCCAGAAAAGATGAATATTGATTTCACTACCAACTTTACAAAAAGTAAAAACGGTGAAAAAATCATGGAAACTGTAGCGAGCAACTTAACAAAGACAGTTAAGGATCAAGTTGTAAAAACTTACAGTACTACCTTATACAGCAAGTTTTCTGAAATTGGAGGTTCTCTTCAAAAAGCTGCAGATGCATCTAACACTTTAAATAACGGACTTTCTCGCATTAGTGCTGGAGGAGAAAAACTTGGCAGTGGTATCAATCAACTTTCAAACGGTTCAAAACGTCTTGCAACTGGTCTTACAACATTAAATGATGCTGGGGCTAAACTAGGAGATGGTATTTCTCAATTACAAAGTGGTTCAGAAACACTATCAAATGGCTTAAGTTCATTAAACGACAAAAAAACTACATTAAGTGCAGGTATTAATGAGCTTACTGCTGGTTCTAATACCTTAACTGCTGGATTTGATGCATTTAAAACTAAAAGTGTCATGTTAGCTTCTGGTGTGGATACTCTTTACAACGGAAGCAAAGAATTTCAAGCCGGGCTTTTAAAATATACTAATGGCGTACTTACTCTTAATGAAAAATTATTAGCTAAAAAAGATGATTTAAATAAAATTAATGCTGGTGGCACTACATTAAACAATGGTATGGAAACATTAGTAGATGGTATTTTAAAAATTAATTCTAAACTTCTAGATAAACAAGATGACTTAAATAGATTAATCACTGGTGGTACAGAGTTAGAAAACGGTGTAACTAGCCTTTCTGAAAAAGCACCAAAATTATATGAAGGTGCTAGTAAAATTAATGCTGGTTTAGACACACTAAATTCTAGTTTACCTAACGACCGTGATTTATCATCTAAAAAAAGCAAACTTAACTCGACTATCGATCAATTAAAAGGTCTAAAACTTACTTATAGAACAAACTTTAATCCACTATCTAGTGCCTTTACTGAATTAGGAACGCAAATAGAGAGTATTAAAGAACTTATAAGTAAAATAGATTCACAAGTTACACCTGCTGCCACTCAAAGCAGTAACAACTTCACAAACTTAAAACAACAATTAGATGCAACTAATTTAACAGAAACTCAAAAAGCTAGCATCCTTGCTGCTGCTCAAAGCGATGTTTCTGCTGCATCTCCTCAATCAAGCGCTACTACTCAAAGTAATAACCAAATAAAAACTGATCTTACTACAGCGATTAACTCTGTATCTTCAAAATATTCAAGCATGAAGTATCGTGTAGGAAAATTACAATACATCAAAAATCAACTTGATAAATTTGATGTAAATGCTCTTGCAACAGATCTTGATGGAACTATATCTGGTTTCTCTACAATAAAAAATGCTGTTGGTAAATTAGCTGCTGGTAGTGGCGAATTAAAAGCTGGTTTATCAATAATGAATGACAAAACACCTGCTCTTGTAGCTGGATTTAATCAATACAAAGGTGGCGTGGACCAAACTATAACATCATTAACAACTGGTGAACTTGCAAATGGTGTTAACAAATTAGCAACCGAAACACCAAAACTGAAAGCTGGTTTATCTACCTTTACTGATGGAGTTAATTTACTTACTACATCTATGAGTACAGGAGAATTAGCACAAGGTGTTGGAGCTCTTGCCGCAAAGAGTTCAGAACTACAAAATGGATTTGATAAATTAACTGGAGGAATTAACCTATTACATGGAAAACTTCCTGAACTAACAACTGGTATCGATGCGCTATACAATGGAAATGCTAAAATCAATGCTGGACTTAACAAATTACAAGCAAAAATCCCTGAACTTAGCATTGGTATCCAAAAACTTGATGATGGTGGTAAAAAGCTATATCAAAACTTGACCGTTATGAAATCTAAAGCACCAGAATTACTTGCAGGTATGTCAACTGCTAAAACTGGAGCGGTTAGCCTTTCTACAGCACTTGCTCAAATGCAAGCTAAAGCACCAGAATTACTTGAGGGATTAAATAAAGCAAAAGATGGTTCAGGTCTATTAGCCGATAAACTTTCTAGTGGAGCTGACAAAGTAACATCTGCGAAAACTGGAGATAAAAACTCAGATATGTTAGCTAACCCAATCAAAACTAATACCCATGATATTGCAGAAGAAACTAGCTATGGTAATGCTATGGCACCATTCTTCTTAGTATTCGGATTACTTATAGCAGCAGCTGCATTTAATATTCTATTCCCAGCCCGTAACCGTGAAGCTGGAGAAAGTGTAGCTGGACTATTTGGCTCACGTCTTGTAGCAATGTCTACATTCGCTATTTTTGCTGTAATAATCGAAGTTATCGCTATGAAATTATTCTTTGATTTCAGAATAGAATATTTCGGAATGTACTTCTTTGGATTAATAATTTCAGCTATAGTATTCATGATAATAACGCACTTCTTATCATATACATTCGGAAAAGTAGGTAATGGATTAAGTATAGGTTTCGTAGCATTACAATTTGTTCTTACTACACCACTATTCCCTAAAGAAATGCTACCTACATTATACAACGGTTTAATTCCATTTACTCCTGTGTATTACGGAGATGTTGCAGTTCGTCACGCAGTTCTTGGCGGATTAACTGGTGAAATTTATACTAATGCTATATTAATCTTAGCAGCTTTGGGAATTATATTCCTTGTACTTACTTACATTTCGTACAATAGAGCTAACAAGACTATTACAAACTTAGCAAAATAATAATTATCGGGACTGATTCTAAATCAGTCCCTTTTTATCACTATACCAAATCATGAATTATTACTCAAAATAAATAAAAATATAATTAGGGACAGTAAATATGTCTGTTTAGCAGGTATTATTAAAAAAGATTGAAATAATAAGCTAATCTATACTTTTGTTTTTAACATTTGATAAATAGTTAACTTTTTATTTCTCTTTTTATTTGAAAAATTTTATTTTTTATTGTATTATAATTAAGTAGAAAATTTCTACTCAATTAATTTTTTAAACATGAGGTATATATTATAATGAAAACAGCTTTTGTATGTGATTCTACACTACAAGTTAACGAAGAATTTTGTAAAAACTATCCATTATCAATCGTACCATTAGAAGTGCGTTTGGACGACGAAGTATATGAAGATAACGTTACAATCAGCCCAGAAGAATTTTATAAGAAAATAAATAACGGTATGAACCCAAGTACTAGCCAACCTTCTGTTGGAAAAATTCTTGAAGTCTATGAAAATCTAAAAGCACAAGGTTTCAAACGTATAGTAGCATTCACAGTTACCAGTAAACTTTCTGGAACTTATTCTTCATTTACTCAAGCTAGCGAGTTAATAGAAGGTATTGATATAAAAATTATCGACACATTACAAGTTGCTAGAATAGTGGGTTGTGCCGTTGAGAAAATTATAAAAGACTTTTCTAACGGAAATTTAGCATATGAAAATATTGAAGATGAATGCCGTAAGTTACTTAAGCAACAAAATATCTTAGTAACTATCGAAAATATGGATTTCTTATATGCTGGTGGTCGTTTAACTAAAACTCAATTTTTACTATCTAATTTCCTTAACATCTTGCCTATAATAACTATAAAAGATGGTATTCTTGATGTTAGCGGAAAACATAGAGGGATGAGTAAGGTTTTAACAAAAATTTGCGAAGAAATAAAAGAAAAAGATCCTAAGTCTCTTATTATTTTATATACAACAGATGATCTTCTTAAAAAAGCTCAAGATGTTGTCGCAAAAACATTTGGCAATATAGAAACAGAGACTATAATTATCTCTCCTGTTATAGGAACTCATGCAGGACCCCGCGCAGTCGGAATTGGATATTTAGAATACGAAAAATAGTATTACACAAAAACTTAAAACGCCATAGAATTAAATTCTATGGCGTTCTTCATTTTAACCTTCTTGTTTCATATTTTCTAACCTTTCATTCATCTGACGACGAATACTAGAAAAGTCTTCTTTTACTACTACTGTATCAGCTATATAATCATGAAGTCCTTTTTTCTTATCTGTAAATGCAACAACTATATACGGTATATTAAATAAAGCTATCGTTAACAATCTTCCTATTACTTCACGATATAAGACATCTGATATTTTTAATTTCGTTCCCTTATTTGTCTCTACCTTAATCTTCATTATCATTTTCCCTAAAGTTTGCGAGAAATAATACGTCATTAAAATAAAATAAGAAAACATTACAACTACATAACTAAGTCCCTCTTCTCCTAATATCGGGAAATATAATTCTCTATTCAATAATCCAAAAGAATAAGTATTTAACAATCCCGCTAAAGCAGCTACTACTATTAGATCAATTATATACGCAATAAATCTAACCCAAAAACCTGAATAAAAATTTCTAGAAAAAATTAAATAATCTTTTAATGTAGTTGGTAATGAAAAGTTGGTATTATCTTTACTGTTAGTTTCTTTAGTTTGTTCATAAAATCTATTTTCTTCTATGCTACTAGATATTCCTTCAACATTAGCTTTATCTACAGATTCAGCCGTCTTATCAAAAATCTGTTCTGAACCATTTTCTAAACCTTCGCATCCATTAGAAAAGTCATTTGAATTGAAATTATTATTTGTCATATTAATAACCCCCTTATCCTAAATAACTTCTCTCTACTTGATTAGATGTAGCTTCACTATTCAATTCTGAAATAATGCTCTTCATAGTAGCTTTTACAAAACGACTTAATAAACTTTCTGTTGTTTTGTCAGCACGTAGTTCTATCACTTTAGGATTAGCTAGTTTTTTATCTTCTTTGATAAAATTAATAAGATCTTCTTCTGTTCCAATTTTATCAACCAATTTATTCTCAACAGCCTGAGTTCCTGTATAAGTACGACCATCAGCAAGTTTTCTTACCTCATCTTCAGTCATACTACGCCCTTGAGCGATTGCCTTTACAAATCTATCATATGCTTCTTTATTTTGCTCTTGATAGATTTTTCTAGTTGATTCTGGTAAATCTTCAGTTAACCCACCTACTGCTTTTTGTTCTCCAGAGCGAATAGTCTCTTGTTTTATACCATGATCATTTAAGAATTTTTGTGCCGAAATATAACTCATTATTACTCCTAGTGATCCAGTAGTTGTCTCAGTATTAGCAAAAATTTTCTTAGCTGCCATAGACACATAATACCCACCTGATGTCGCTTGTTTTTTCATAGATACATAAACATCTTTTCCACTATTTTTTAACTCATTGTAAAGTTCTGCTGTTTCATAAACTCCTCCACCTGGAGTATTAACCGATAATAAGATAGCTTTCACGTTAGAATTAGATTTAGCTTCTTTTATTTGGTTTATTATTGAAGCGCGCGAATATGTATTTGTCATTTCCGCTCCAATCTCACCTTCTATAGAAATCTTTTGAATAGTTTCATCACTATTCCCATCAACCAATGTTAACTTATGTACACTTTGGCTTCTTAAGAACATCTGCACATAACTATCTTCTGTATTTTTTTTCTGTATAGCACTTCTAGTTAATGTCCCATTAATTAAAGAAAACACCACTAACGCCATTACTATAACTAATGATATCACTCGCTTATTTTTAAATTTCATATATTAACCTCTATCCCCTTTTAATTTTTTATATTTTAGAATACCTAAATTATTCTCCGTATGTTTTAGATACAAACTTGTTATATCGCTTCATAAACGCTAACTCTGCAGTTCCAGTTTGACCATTTCTGTTTTTAGCAACAATCACCTCTACAGTTGATACATCACTAGGTTCTTGAACTTCATTTTCATCAGCATCTTCACTACGATAATAATCTCCACGATAAAGGAATGAAACTATATCAGCATCTTGCTCTATACTTCCTGATTCCCTTAGGTCACTCATCATCGGTCTTTTATCATGACGTGATTCTACACTACGTGATAGCTGTGATAAAGCAATAACAGGACACTCCAACTCACGAGCCATCTGTTTTAAGCTTCGTGAAATTTCTGATACTTCTTGTTGACGATTATCAGTTCGTTTACTTCCCTGAAGAAGTTGAAGATAATCGATAATTACTAAATCTAAACCATGCTCACTTTTTAGCAACTTACACTTTGCTTTAACTTCATTTACTTTAATAAATGCACTATCCTCTATAAAGATATTTTTTTGATTTAAGAAATGTACTGCCGTTTCCAATTTCATAAGGTCATCTTTATCCAATGCACCTTTTTTCAACTTCTCAGAATCTAACATCCCTTCACTACAAATCATCCTAGAAACCAGTTGATCAGCTCCCATCTCTAGCGAGAATAAAGCAACTGTGCGTTTTTCTTCTTCTGAACGATGATTTTTCCCAGCTACGTTTAACGCTATATTAAGAGCAAAAGCTGTTTTCCCCATAGATGGACGCGCAGCTAAGATTACCAAATCTCCTTTACCTAAGCCAACAACCTGGTCCAACGAGCTAAACCCTGTAGGAATTGCTATATTTTTGCCTTCTCCCGACATACGTGCAAGTATTTCTTTAAATACTTCATCAGTAACATCACGCATATTTTTGAAATGAGATATTTTCGCTCTTTCCATCGCGCGTTCTACTTGATCAAATAATGTAGATGTTAGCGAATCTATATCAGCATTACCTTGATTCATTTCCTCTGTGCTGCTTAATAATGCTCCACGTATTTCACGGTAAATAGAATATCTTTTTACAAGATTTGCATAATGCATAATATTACGAGCACTCGGAGTAACGTCATAAACATCTACTATATACAACGAGGCATCCACGTTTTTGAATGCCCCACTGTTATTTATTTCTTCAAATATAGTAGTGGTGTCTGGTAGTATTCCCGCTTCATCAAGGCGTAAAATAGCACTATAAATATCTTTATTTTTTTCATCATAAAAATCTTCTGGATCAACTGTTGCTTTAACTTCTATCAACTTTTCAGGCTCTTGCATAAGAGCTCCCAGTAAAGATTGCTCTGCCAATATGACAGAATCTATATGATATTTCATATTATCACCTATAAACTATTTCTTATTGTTCCACTACATGAACTTTAATAGTTCCTTCTACTTGATTATGTATTTTAATTTTTACATTTGTATATCCTAAAGCTTGAATTCCATTTGGTAAGTCAATTTTCTTTTTATCAACTTTTAAATCGTGTTGTTTTTTCAATTCCTCAACAATTTGTTTTGAAGAAACTGATCCGAATAATCTTCCACCTTCTCCAGCTTTTACTTTAATCTTAACTTCTAACCCTTCTAATTGCTTTGCTAAAAGATTTGCTTGAACTAATTCTTCTTGTTTATCTTTTTCTACACGTTTTTGTTGTCCTTTTAATGTCGCCATATTAGCAGTAGTTGCTTGTATAGCTTTTTTGTTAGTTATTAAAAATTTAGCATAACCATCTGCTATTTCTTTTACATCACCTTTTTTCCCTTTTCCTTTAACATCCTCTATAAAAATAACTTTCATTACCTTGTCTCCTTTTTCCTTTATTTTCTTATGTTTCTAGCAGATTGATTCAAGTACTAATCTTCTTGCAATAGCACCCTATCTATCGCATCATTTAAGCGAACTAATGCCTCATCTAAATCTACACCTTCAATCTGTGTAGCTGCATTAGCAAGGTGTCCACCACCACCAAGTTCTTCCATAACCAACTGAACATTCATATTTCCTAAAGACCTAGCTGAAATTCCTACTTTATCTTCATCCAGATATCCTAAAGCGAAACTACATTCAATACCTTTTAATGTAAGCAGTAAGTCCGCACTTTGAGCAAGCATAACATTTGTATATCTCTTATCATCTGGTGCTTTAGCAATAACTATCTCTGAAGTTTTTTGGATTGCATTATTAATAATTTCAACTCTATTCATAAAGTTTTCGATAGGCTCTTTTAGAATAGTTTTTACTTTCGTTGGATCTGCCCCATTACTACGTAAGTAAGCCGCAGCGTCAAAAGTTCTTGACCCTGTTCTTATTGAGAAGTTTTGAGTATCTACTACAATACCACCCAACATAATTGTCGCAGCTAATGGTGTAATTTTTTCAATCTTAGTTTGATATTCTATAAGCTCAGCTATTAGCTCCGATGATGACGAAGCATATGGCTCTATATAAGTCAGTAGTGGATTCGTAATTATATCTTCACCACGTCTATGATGGTCAATAACAACCTTTTTATTTGCTTTTGATAAAATAGCTGCATCAATGACACGTGAAGCATCAGATGTATCAACTACTATCAACGTTGTTTGTGGCGTCATAAGTTCCCAAGCTTCATCACTATCAACAAAAACATTTGATAATAATTCATCAGTATCATTAATCTCAAACATTATTTTTTGAATTGTTTCATCTTGATCGCTTTCATTTAAAATAATATAGCATTCTTTCCCTACTAACTTAGCAAAAGTATATATACCTATACAACCACCTATAGCATCAAAGTCTGGACGTTTATGCCCCATAACTATAATTTTATCACTATCGCTAACAATATCAGCCAAAGCATTTGACACAACACGAGCCTTAATACGAGTTCTTTTTTCCTGAGGATTTGTCTTACCTCCATAGAATTTAATTGTACCATCTATATCTTTCATAGCAACCTGATCCCCACCTCGTCCAAGCGCAAGATCTAAAGAACTTTTCGCAAGCTCCCCTAATTCTGGCAAGAAGTCTGTTCCCATCCCTACCCCTATACTAAGAGTAATAGGAGCATCAAACTCTTCTTTTAAATTTCTAATAGAGTCCAAAATTTGGAACTTGTTTTTTTCTATTTTTTTAAGGTCTTTTACATTTAATAACCCTATAAATCTGTCTTCATCAATACGTTTAAGATAAATACTATTTTTCTTTGCCCATTCAGTTAATACTGTAACAACCTGTGAATCAAACTTACTTGCAACCTCATCATCAAGAGAATCATAAACATCTTCATAATTATCCAAGCTTAAATTAAAAATAATTGGTCGAGTATCACGAAATCTCTGCATAACGACTTTACTTTCAGTAATATCAAAGAAATAAATATAACCACTATCTTTTTGATAATTCACCTTATAGTGTTTCCCAAAAATCTCAAACTGATTATCTACTGGAGTTTCCAATTCAAAAAGATCTTTTATCTCTGGCATCAACTCTAAAATGTTCAACCCTTTTATTTCTTCGACTTTTATATTTTTGTAAATAAAGTTATTTGCCCACTCTATATTTCTATCCTTATCGATAACAATAATTCCTATAGGAAACTTATTAATACCTTTTTCTGTTGAATCTTTTATACGATTAGTCAATTTACTAATATATTTTTCCGTCTGTTCTGAAACTTTTTTCTTATAGTAGAAAAATAGCATAAACACGCTAAGACCTACTACTAGATAGACTGCTAAACTTATAAGATTCATTAACCCTATTATAATTGCACCAATAGTGTATAAAGCAAATATAACTATTTCATATTTTCTCTTTGCGCTCATACTATTCTCCTTTCTTTATAATATAAGTTTCTCGTAATCTAAACAAACTATCAACAAAACCAACTAGTTCAAAAATAGAACTAAAAAGAATCATACCTAAAACAGCTAACAACTTAGTAAGTTGAGAATCCCCTTTTTGTTCTATAAAAAAGAACGCTGTAAATAGCCCATTTAAGACAAAAATCAATGATAAAATATTCGTTAAATTTTGTAAAAGTATATACCAAAAATTATAAGAATTAGTCCCCATCATAGATTCAACTATTAAGTATACCAATGTAATAGTTATGTATATATATCCTGTTTTAGTACTTATCATAATTCTGCTAAGTTTTGGGAATGTTGGTATTATAATATATTCCTTCGATAACATCGACAATGTATATTGCAATAATGCCAAACTATAAACAAACAACACAAGAAATAACATTGAAGGGAATTCTCTTTGAATATTCTCAAAACTAGATAAAATCATATTCTTATCTATAGATTGATTGTACGCCAATAGAGTATTACTATAATCGTTAATAAATTTCAAAATATCCTCTTGATTAATATTAATAATCCCATATTCTATAAGTAACATCACATAAAATGCTATCCCTATAAATAAGAATGTTGTAATCATAATAAGTAAATATATTTTTGAATATCTCTTAACTATAGATTGGTATATTAAATACGCAAGAAACATGTGCATCACAAACCAAAATAGCATATGAGGTGATGATAAGAATACTAATATCGCTGTCCCAACAGTAGCAAGTGGTACATAAAATTTTAAACCTTTAGCTCCTAAAACATAAGTAAGTGGAAATATCGCTAAAAAAGCTGTTAATAATTCGACTTTTAACAAACTTCCCAAAAGTATTAATAATAAAAAGCTAATACTATAGGCTATAACTTTATTATTACTTGGTTCTCTATAGAAAAATTTACTATCAAGAAGTTTCTCTAACTCTTTCTTTAATGTTTCTGAAATGTTATTATCCAACTTAACACTCCTTTATTGTTTTTTATATCTATACTTCATGTATGATATCCTTTTTATTATACCAAATTTCGCTGTTTTTTTAAAGAATAGCGGTGGAAATTAATTAAAATTTATGAGTAGCTTTTCTATCAAAATAAATATAAATCCTTTCTTTTTCTCCAATAAGAAATAGAGATAGACATATCTAATATCTATCTCTTATTTAACCTCTACAGCATCATATCGTCATTGATAATATTGCTTCCACTATTCTTTTTGAATAATTCTAGCAGTTTTGCTACAGTTAAATCTTTTTTCTCTTCACCTTTTATATCAACAACAACATGGCCTTCATGAAGCATAACTAGACGATCACCATATTCTATTGCATGTTCCATGTTGTGAGTTATCATAACCGTCGTTAAATTATTTTTCTTAACAATTTTATCCGTAAGATTCATTACCATAGCACTTGTTTTTGGATCAAGAGCCGCAGTATGTTCATCTAAAAGAAGAAGTTTAGGTTTAACAAGTGTCGACATAACCAAAGTTAACGCTTGGCGTTGCCCTCCTGATAGAAATTCCACACTACTCTTCAATCTATTTTCTAGACCTAATCCTAATTCCTCTAACGCTATTTTGTAAAGTTCTCTATCTTCTTTTTTCACACCTGGAGAAAAAGATCTTAATTTTCCTCTTTTTAGCGCTATTGCCATATTTTGCTCAATAGTCATCCTTGTAGCTGTTCCCATTTTCGGATCTTGAAATACACGTGAAATATCTTTTGAACGTTTTGTTACATCGTCTTTTGTTACATCTACTCCATCTAAAGATACTGTTCCACTATCCGGGAATAAGACCCCTGCGATGACATTCATCAATGTAGATTTTCCTGCTCCGTTACTTCCTATTATCGAAACAAACTCCCCATCTTCTATCTCCAAACAAAGATTTCTAAGAACATGATTTTCATTTATTGTTCCTTTTTCAAATGTTTTTTCTATATTCTTTAATACTAAACTCATCTTTATCTCCTAACACCCTTTGGGAATTTTTTCTCTAATTCAGGTATAAATAAAATCACCGCTAAAATAATAGCTGAGAATAATTTTACAAGTTGCGTATCCATACCTGGTATCTCCAATACTAATGAAATAACAAGTCTATAAATAATTGAACCTATAATTATAGAGGCTATTCTTTTACCTAGGCTAAGGTTTTTAATAACTACTTCTGCGATTATAATAGAAGCAAGACCTATAACGATTGTTCCTACACCCATATTCAAATCAGCAAAACCATTATTTTGAGCAAGCAGCGCTCCTGATAAAGCAATAAAACCATTACTCAGCATATAACCTAAGATTTTCATATTGTCTATACGAATACCATTAGCTGCGCTCATATCTTCATTGTCTCCTGTTGACAAAATAGCCAATCCTACTTCTGTTTTTAAGAATATAGTTAGCAAGACTATTAATACCAATGAAAATACTAACCCTAATAGAATTACCGCATAGACTTTCGGTATTCCAAAACCTTGTAACATTGTCACCAATGTCTTTTCTTTTAATAAAGCTATATTAGCTTTCCCTAAAATTTTCAAGTTTATTGAGTATAATCCTGTTAAAGTTATAATCCCTGTTAATAATGCTGGAATTTTCATTTTTGTATGAAGTAAACCGGAAACCACCCCTATAACAAGTCCTCCTACCATCCCTAAAAAGGTTGCTAAAAAAGGATTCATTCCATTTACCAAACTTATTGCACAAATAGCTGCACCTAATGGAAAACTTCCCTCCGCTGTTAAATCCGGAATATCTAATAATCTAAAAGTTATATATACCCCTATAGCCATAATCGACCAAAGTAAACCTTGTGAAACACTTGATAATAATATATCCATCTTATCCTCCTACGCTAATACTTTTACTAATTCTTCTTTATTTAAACCTAATGCGCGCACCATATCATCATTTATATCAACAGCTAACTTTTTAGGCTGTTCTACTGGTAATTCTGATATTTTCTTACCTTTTAATATTTGTGCTGCTTGACGGCCTGCTTGACGACCTATCTCTTTGTAGTCTACACCGTAAGTAACTAACATTCCTTCTAAAACTGCTTTATCTCCTCCTAGCGCTGGAACTTTCTTCTCTTTTAAAACTGCACCAATTGTTGAAATTGTTGATGCTACTGTAGTATCTGTCGGGAAGTAAATTGCATCCACTTCACTCGCTAGTGATGTAATAACTTGTTGAACATCATTTGTTGTAGTAACTGTTTTTTCTACAACTTCTACACCATCCTTTTTCAAAGTTTCTTTTGCAATCTTAGCCTGTGCTTCAGAGTTTACTTCACTTGAATTATAGAAAATCCCAACTTTTTTTGCTTTTGGAACTATTTTTAGTAATTTCTCTATTTGTTTATCTACTGGCGTTAAGTCAACAGTTCCCGTAACATTTCCTTCTGGAGTATCTGTTTTAACTAATAATGAAGCAGCTACTGGATCTGTTACAGCTGTGAAAATAGTCGGTGTTCTATCATCAATATTTACCATTGCTTGTGCTGCAGGTGTTGCTATAACAAAGTTTAAATCATTTTTTCTAGCAAGTTGTTCAGCTATCGTCTGCAAATTACTTTGGTCTCCCATAGCATTTTGAACATTAAAAGTTACCTTGTCCGAAGTGTATCCTTCTTCTGCCAACGCTTCTTCAAAACCTTCTCTTGCACTAGTTAAAGCATTATGTTCAGCGTATTGCAAAACTCCTATTTTTATATTATCTGTTTTAACTTCTCCTTTATTGCTACAACCACCAAGTACTAATAAACTTATTCCTAATAACACTTTTAATTTTTTAAATTTCATCTTCTTTTTCTCCTTTTTGTTATATTTTAAGATTCTTATAAAAGAAAAAACCGTTTAGAAAATTCTAAACGGTTTTTAGTAGTTTTTATACAAGTTAAAAAAGTTCTTAACCTCGTATTATTTTTTATAAACTGCCGCCCGCTTAGAATATTCCTCTATGCGAGCATCACCAAACTCTACAGCTCCCATAGATACAAACCTTGTTTGTACCTATAAGACCTAAGTACAAACACTATCTAATAGTAGCTGTAGTAATAATTATTTAATTGTGTATTAAATAATTTTGATGATAACATAACAGTATTCCTCTCTTTTTATCTTGTTATTTTTAGTCTAGCACTGCCACTTCTTTTTGTCAAGTAATTTTTTAAAAGATTCTGAAAATTTAACAAATTAGTACTTTTTATTTAAGAAAAAATGAGTATATCTGCTATTTCGATATACTCACCTTTTATTTCACTTAATTATCTTTTACCTTTAATTTTACCATAATCATACTCATCAAGGTTATTCCAATTACTATTAAAAATATTGCTTTACTTTGGCTAAAACCAAACAAACCATTTTTAATATGTTTAGCTATCCACACATAAACATAATCTCCATAATAAATACCTAGAGCAAAGAACGCTTGATAAATACCCATACTAACGTTGCGATACTCTCTGTCAAAATATTGCATTGCTAGTGCAATAAGAATATTGTACGCTCCACCATATCCTAAACCATTTAGCGTATAACTAAAATAAATTATATATGGATTGTTGACATATAAGGCTATTATGTAAAACGTTAATAAGCACCCAAATAAAAATAGCAATGTTTTTTGAATTCCCCATTTACGAGTAAAATACACTCCTACAAGAACACCTGCTATTAATTGTGGCACAGCAAAAACTGCATCTATATAGGCCAACATAAGTGGCGTCATATTTAAATCAGTCTTTCCATAAGCAATCATGTTTGCCCCACTGGTAGAAAACTTGATAAATGATAATAAAACAGCCAATAAGCAAATATAAATAAAACTCTTATGTTTTAAAACTACCTTAACCTTATTAAAAGAAAAATCACTATCAACAGGACGATAATCCTTCATCATAAAAGTTAGCACAAATGTTATTAGAGCTATAATTCCTGATACAAGCCACATATAATTAAACTGTTTATATGTGTTCATAGTTAATATATATTGAATTGGAGCCGCCATAAATTCTGCTAAAAGTGGCGCTATAGATAAAATAGATACCGACACCGCCGCCTTATCTTTCGAAAATGTTTCTGAGAAAATAACATTAAATAACGCTAGCATTGTCGCACTAATCCCTAGTGACAACGAAGATAAATAAAGTGTTAAATAATTCGCATTAAACGCCACTAAAAACGAGGTCAAAATTAACAAGAATAATGCAATCTGTATAAACACTTTACGACGTTTAAAAATATCACTCGCCAAAAACATTGGCAACCTAACGATTAAACTCATAAGACCATAGCCAGCGGCTATTTGCGCCGCTAAAACCGGAGTTAAAGACAATCCACCCTGCTCTATTGGTGTTATCGCATAAAGCTTCCTATAAGCTCTTATTATACTAATCGCCGTCCAAAACAACACCAAAATCCAAAAAATTATTATTTGCTCTTTTTTTAGTTCAAATTTTTTAGATAAGTAATATACTAATATCAAAATAAAAACTATCATTATTAGCGAAAATAAAATTTTTGTTTTAACCATCTCCTAACTAAATTTATTCAACTAATAAATTATATCACAAAATCTAGTTTATAGTTATAAAAGATACCTATCAAATTTTATGATATTTTTTGTTATTTCTTCAATAAAACCCTAGCGCATACTTTTCGCAAGAACTAAAAAACTAACTTCTGAATTTGGAAAAAGTTCTTTTAGTGGTTTTGCACAAGATAGTAGGGTATTTCCACTGGTGAAAATATCATCAATTATAAGCACTTTGGAAATATTTGCGTCAGGTATAGTAGAAGATAATGGATAAAATGGATGCCCTGCTCTTTGCTTATGTAACTTTGCTTGTTTAGGTCGATAATCAGACTCTAGAATTTTCTCAAATTTTACATTACATAACGTACACAGTTGTTCTATATGATCAAAGCTGCGAATTACTTTTCTCTCATTATTAGCTGGAACTATTGTAATTAAATCAAAATTATACTCTTCAAAAAATTTTCTAAACAGACTTTTATACTTTAGGCATTCTTCTACGTCTCCTCCATATTTAATCGCATAAATGTTATCTTTCAAAAATTCATAATCAGCGAAATAATACAAGGTATATTCTCCTAACTGTTCAATATTTATATTTAGATTTATCTTACAACTTTCACACAAAATAAAACTTTTCCTTCTCGAAAAAACATTTTTAAACCCTAATTTCTCTTTGATTTCTTTTTTACAAAAATTACATTCCATTATCTACCCCTTATTTAATCGTCTATGCTTGGCTAAGTTATTCATATAGTTTATTTCTTTTATCGCAAGCCTCATATTTTTATTAATTTTATCTGCTAAAAACACGATTTCCCCGCTATAATCGTATTCTTTCCTTCCTACTCGTCCCGCTATTTGTATCAATGCCTCTTTTGTAAAAATCTTATGATTAGCTTCAAACACTAAAACATCGAGATAATCAAATGTGACGCCTCTTTCAAGTATAGTCGTCGTAATTAAGACATCTATCTTCCATTTTTTAAATTTTTCTAACTTTTCGCTCCGTTTCTCATCTTCACTATAAACAAAATCTATAACTATATCATCCACTAGACCTTTTTCTAAATATAATTTTAAGCTTTTACTCATAGCGATAGTTGGAACAAATATTAATAATCTCCTAGCTAGTTCTAATCTTTGAGTAATAAACTGCGTAATGTACTGTGACTTCTTCTCATAGGTAAATACTTTACTTTGTTCTATTTTTATTTTTGGAATAGGAAGCAAACACCCATGAAATCTTATAGGAATTTTTATAATCTCATCGACCAGTTTTTTTACTTTATCTGATGGTGTTGCTGATAAAAACACTAATGTTCCCTGATTTTTTAGACTTGTCATAGCTCCTTGTTCTAAACACTCATCACCGTAGTATGGAAAAGCATCTACCTCATCTACTATGACAATATCAAAATAATTATAATATTTTATAAGTTGATGTGTAGTCATTAGATAAAAGCATGAATTGACTAGTTTTTTTTCATCACCATGAAGAACACTTATAGGAATATCGCTGAAATCCCTATTAAAACGTCTTGCTAGTTCTTGCACAACATCTTTTCGTGGAATAGCCATACAGACTTTTTTATTATTTTTTATATTATTGTAGATAACCTTATAGACTATTTCTGTTTTACCTGCACCGCAGACCGCCCAGATTAAAGTGTTCTTCCTTAATTCGCTATTTTCTACTATTTTCTCACTTGCTTCTTTCTGAACATCACTTAAGATCACTGGCGGTTCTTTTAGTTTATTAATTTTATTAAAAGGAATATTTATATAAAATCTTAAAAAATAATTATCGCATCTTCCGAACTCTAGACATCTTTTGCAATATGTTATTTTTGTTCCTTCCGTTTCATAACTAAAAAATAGTTTTTGATTTTTATTGTCACACTGAAGGCAATGATAATTTCTTTCTTCCCCTTGAACAACATATACCTTGTCAATATAAGTCGACTCTTCTAAATAATGAATTTTTACTTTAAGTCGTAAAAGTTTAGAAATAGAAAGGAGTAGCCCATTATACACTCTTAAAAACTCTAAATCACAAGCTTTTAAAGTATAGACTACTCCCGTTATTATATCGTTGTAAATTTCTTCAAAATCTTTGTTTACTTCTCCAAATTTTATATAATCATTATAAATTTCTTTATAACTATTTAACTTTTCTTCTTCATTTCTTTTTGAATAACGAACACAATAGAGTGCTTCGATAAACTCACTATATTCTTCAAAAAACATAACTTACTCCCCACAGTTACCTTTTAAAAAATTTCAAATTCCATTTAATTTTTACTGTTAAATATAACAAAAATTACAAAAGTTTATCCTACCTGAAACTTTATTAGTTTTAGTATTTTCTCTGTAATTTTTGCCTTTAATTCTTATATTTAATACTTTATATAACTCTGAAATATTATAAACCCTATATTTTAATTTAATTTTAACAAAAATATATTTATAAAACAAATAATAATACATTTTTGATAAAAATATTTTTATAGAAATTATGTTGCTAACGTTATCAAAAAATGTTATAATATAAGTATAAAAACAAGGGGATACCCTATAAAGTAGACTAGCTGCTTTATGAAAGGAGTGCTTTAAAATGTTAAGATATCAAGTACGAGGGGAAAATTTAGAAATTACTCAAGCAATTAGGGAGTATGTTGAGAACAAAGTTTCTAAATTAGAAAAATACTTTGCTGACAGTTTACAAGCAAACGTTTACGCTAATGCTAAAGTATACAAAAATAATAAGAAAAAAATTGAAATAACTGTTCCTCTTAAAGGTGTGACACTTCGCGCAGAGGAAATAAACGAAGATCTTTACGCTGCTATTGATTTAGTTGTGGACAAACTTGAACGTCAAATGAGAAAACACAAAACTAGAATTAATAGAAAAGGTCGTGAAAAAGGATTTGTAGAAGAAAATCTTCTTACTAGTGCATTAGAAGATGTAGAAGAAACATCACTTGATTTTGGTAAAGTTAAACAACTAAAAGTTGAAACTATGACAAGAGATGAAGCTGTATTCCAAATGGAGCTTTTAGGACATGACTTCTTCGCATTCTTAGATGCAAATACTAACGAAATTTCTATAGTTTATAAACGTCGCGACACTGGTTACGGGGTTCTGGAAATTTCTAAATAATTATGAGTTTAAACTTTAATCGGCCATCTTCCGTAGATGGTCGATTATTTTTATAATACTTTATATTTATTATCAAATTATTACTTAGGAGGTTATTATGACAAAAAAAGTTGCCTTATTCGTTGACAATGGTGGTGAAGAATTAGAATTAATCGCGCCTCTTGATATTATGCGCCGTGCGAATTTAGAAGTTGACCTTATCTCTGCTAATAATGCCGAATACGTTACAGGTGCACATAATATTAAAATTATTGTCGATAAAAAGATTAATGATATTGAAGATATACTAGAATATGATGCTATTGTTATTCCTGGAGGAATGCCGGGAAGCACCTTATTGCGCGACAACAATAAAATTATCGAGTTTTTCAAAACTATGTATAATGAAGAAAAATTAGTCGCAGCTATTTGTGCAGCGCCTATAGTGCTAAGTGCGGCAGGGATTTTAAAAGACAGAGAAGCTACATCTTATCCAGGTTTCGATAAAGAACTAGACTGTCAATCTTACAATTCTAAAAAAGCTGTTGTAGTTGATAAAAATGTTATTACTGCTCAAGGTCCCGCAGTCGCAATTCTTTTCGGTTATGAGATAGTTAATTATCTTCTAAAAGATGAGACAGCTAATACCGTGAAAGAACAAATGTTACTACCTGTCTTAAAAAATAATATCTAAAAAATATCCCTCAAACTTTTGTTTGAGGGATATTTATATTTATTTTGTCATCTCTTCTAATTGTCTCATTGCTGTTGCTACAACTTCTGGTGTACATACATCAACCGCCAATTTAAATGATTCTTTTTCGCTAGCGGCAAACTCTGCAATTTTTTCAATTTTTTCTTCTACATCTTCTACTACATTCACACATGCTAGGTTATAAGCTAAATCATTTTCTTTATAAAATGGAATTAATCTTTCTACTTCTTCCTTCTTACCTTCTGCTAATAATTGAACTAGAATACCATATGAAACCTTTGTTCCATGAAGAACTTTATGTGTTTCTTTTACTAAACTCATACCATTATGTACTGCATGAGCTCCTGCCATACGTCCATAATGAACTCCAAAACATCCTACCGCTCCAGAAATCGCAAATACAGTATCTACAGCATATTTAAAACTTTCTGTTACTGTTTTTGTACTCATAGCTTCTAATGCACCATTAGCATCACGTAAAAGTGCATCACGCGTAATTTTTGCAGCTTCTAGTCCCATTCTTACTAAAGGATCGTTATATTTATTGTTTCTTTCCACTAGCACTACAGCTTCATACCACTTCGCAAGAGTATCTCCAATACCCGCAACAAAATATTCTTTTGGTGATTCTAGTAATAAATCTAAGTCTGCAATACAAGCATATGCAGTACGTTTAAAATATCCAACCTCTCTAAAAGTTTTATCCGGATTATAAACCGCCGCTACTGGAGCATAAGGAGCACATGTTGCTATTACCGTTGGAACAGTCATATACTCTTTATTTAAAAAGCTTGCCACACCTTTAGCTGTGTCAATAACACGACCTCCTCCTACACCAATAACCACATCAACATCTTCTCCATATTCATCTGCAATGCGTTTCATATCTTCATAAGATGATGTCCCGTCATATTTTGCTACTCTAAATTCTCTATTCCCTTTATAAAATTTTTTAAAAGCTTCGTAAGATTTTTCACCTGTAACAATCAAAGGAGTATTAAATCCTTCTAGCCTATTATCAAGCACAGCCAAAGCTCCACTCCCTGAAATATATTCACTCACTCCTGGTCTTGCTACATTTGCTAATTCAAACATTCTTATCTCTCCTTTATTATCTCATCATTCAATTTTTTATAAGTATGATTATAACATTTTTGACAATTAAAATCAATAGTGAGTTAATATGTAATTATTTTCTGACAATTATTTTTGAAACTATAAAAGCTAACCTAGAATCCCCTTACTAAGTTAGCTTTCTTTTTATCTTGGATAAAATATCGTTCCTTCTCTTTTTGTTTCGCCTTTTGTTATCGATTCTACTATAGTACTAGCTTTTTCTAAAGCAACTATCTTACCATCTAACTGTTCTATTAGAATCTTTCTACCTTTATATGGGCTGTAAACACTTGCCTCTACATTTTCTACTCGTAAATAATATTTTTCATCTAGGTTCTGCTCTTTTAGCATATTTTTTATTTGCGCTAAATTTTCTTCACTATAATCAACATACTCAAAAAGTCTTCTATTTTGTAGTCTTCGAGCTAAATCCGCTGCAATTTCATCATCTTTATCCTGAATTAAACTACAACAATACAATAGAGAATTTTCATCTAATTTGAAATACTCCTCTACACTAACGATATTCTTCTCAAGAAATGGAATTAATACTTTCATATCAGAAAAATACTCTTTATTTTCTTTGAAGATATCTTTTAATCTATTAAAAAGTTGAATAAATACTGCTTCATAGCTACGTGCAACTGGATGATAATATACTTGCCAATACATTTGATACCTAGCCATAATATAATCTTCTACACTATGAATCCCTGTATATTTCACGACAAGAGCTTTTTTATTTTCATCTATTTTTCTAACGCGCATTGTACGTAATATTCTTTCTAAGTCAAACTGTCCATAACTTGTTGCTGAAAAATATGAATCTCTAAGTAAATAATCCATTCTATCAGCATCTAATTGACCAGAAATAATTTGGTTAAGAATATCATTCGGATGATTATGCTCTATTATAGATACTATATCCTCCGGTAATCTTGGAGAGACCTCAGCTAGCACTTGATTAAGCTCCGTTTCACCTAAGATTATTTTAGCTGTATAGTCTTCATGACTATGTTTAGTAACATGTTCAAATGCATGAGAAAATGGGCCATGACCTACATCATGCAACAATCCTGCCAACATTACGCAGATTTTATCATATTCACTAAGCTCCACACTTAAAGATTTTATCTCCGTAACCATTCTACGAACAATTTCATAAACTCCTAATGAGTGAGAAAAGCGAGAATGCTCCGCCGTTGGATAAACCTGGAAATCTCCACCTAGTTGTCTAATACGACGTAAACGTTGGAATTCCTTACTATCTAAACAATTCCAAACTACCTCATAGTTAATATGAATATAACTATGAACAGGATCTTTTAGTACTTTTGTTTCACTTAACCTTTTAAATTCCATTCTACTACCTCACTCTCATCACGCACATATTCTCTTTTATTATATCAAAGCATAAAAAAAAGACAAGCCTAAGCTCATCTTTTTCTATATTTAATCTTATTTTTCGTCTACTACGTATGGTAAAAGTGCCATGTGTCTAGCTCTTTTAATTGCTGTAGTTAACATTCTTTGATACTTAGCTGAAGTACCAGTTACACGACGTGGTAAGATTTTTCCACGTTCAGAAATGAATTTTTTAAGTAATTCTACATCTTTGTAATCGATAAATTCAACGTTATTTTTTGTGAAATAACATACTTTTTTACGACGACGCATGTTGTTACGACGATTGTTATTTACTGCCATTGTACATGTCCTCCTATGTAATTTTAGTCTTCTTTAAACGGATTTACTACATCCTGCATGAAGTCATCATCTAAGTTACTTGGGAAATTTTCCCCAAAATCAGAAAATGAACTATCATTAATAAAATCTTGCATAGCTGAATTAGCTTGCCCTTGGTTATGATTAGAATTGTTGTAATAATTTTGATTATTACTAAATGATGGTTGTGATTGAGGTTGATTGAAACTCATTGAGTCAAATCCGTTATTTTGTCTATTTGAACTAGACTTAGATTCAAGGAACTGGATTCTATCAGCTACAACTTCTGTAACATAAACAGTGTTCCCATCTTTTCCTTGATAATTTCTAGTTTGGATTCTTCCTTCTACACCAATCAAACTACCACGTCCTAAGAAACGCGCCATATTTTCTGCTTGCTTTCTAAAAGCAACACAGCCAATAAAGTCCGCTTGTCTTTGACCATTTTGATCAGCGAATGTTCTATTTACAGCAACTGTAAAATAAACCATTGGAATATTTGAACTAGAATATCTTAATTCTGGATCTTTTGTTAATCTTCCTACTAATACTACGTTATTAATCATAGTAAATCACCCCTTATTTTTCTAATCTAACTACCATGTGACGGATGATGTCATCGCTAATTTTTGCTAAACGATCGAATTCTTTTGTAGACGCATCTGTTTCTGAAGTTAATTCTACTACATAGTAGAAAGCATCAGTAAAGTCTTCGATTTCATAAGCTAGGCGTTTTTTACCTAAATCTTTAACTTCTACTGCTTCTGCACCTTCTGAAAGAATATTTACGAATCTATCAACCACAGCTTTTTTAGCTTCTTCATCGATACGTGGTTGAACAGCAAACATTACTTCATATTTTCTCATGTGTGTTACCTCCTTTTGGTCTTTGCGACTCCCTTTTTTGCAAGGGAGTAAGGAGTAATAAAATTACTCTGTTTTCCATTATATCAATTATAAAATTAAAAATCAACAAATATCCACTATATTTTGTAAATATTATACTAGTTTTTCAAGCTTTTATTTTCTTCTAACCATCAAATATTTTTTAACGGGTTTAGTTATTGTAGAAAGAACTTCAAAATCACATTTTTTGTATAATTCCATAGCGTTCTTGTTATCAGCTAAAACATTAAGAGTTATAGTTTCTACTTGTTTTTCTGAAAAAATACTAGCAATAAATTTCCTTAAAGCTATTTTCCCAAAACCACGGCCTGTATACTCAGGATTTAATATGAAATTCCCTATATGAAGATTTGTGCCAACTTGACGTATTTTTCTAATTATACCTATAAATTCTCCATCTTTCTGTATAGAGTATGTGTTTTCAAAATTTAATAATAAATCCTCATTAAGTGGAAACTCGACATCTGGTCCTGCCCACCTTCTCAAAAACTCTTCACCTTTTTCATTTGTCCATAAGCAAACTCTTTTAGCATCATCTACACTTAAACCTTCTATTAACTCTATATCTATCATTATATCTTCTCCCTTGTAAAATATTCATACATATCTTCCCTAAGCGGTGTCTGAATTTTATAGAAAAATTGAATAACTGTATCGCCACTTTTTTCTCTATGAACTAACTCCGGTTGCCCTACTGTTTTCATCTCTCCAAGGAAATAGAATATTCTCGCTCCATCTTTATCATCTTTATTTTTTCTCATAAATAGATAAATCTTTGTTTCATCTTTATAGAAATATTCACATTCTCTTGATTCTAAATTACGACGTGGTTTCGACATTGACGTAAAGCCGTTGCCTGGTAAAAATCCATGGACATAATCGTGGTTGAATGAATTTTCATCTATGTCATAATTGATAAATACTGGTAAAGTCTTCGTCTGTTCATCATATTTATAACCGCCAATAGCTAACGGTACATAATTGATGCTCCAAGAGAAAAGTTTACAAATATCTTCAAAACTATATTTTTCATAAAGGATAAAATTAGTATCCCTATATAGATTATGTTTGTAATATTTATTATATCTATAAATTCCATATTCTACTAATTCTGTCAACAATGTTCTAAAAATATCTGACTGCAATTCTTTTTCTAATTCTTTTGATGGTTTTACCACCTTGTTATACTCATCTAAAAATATACAGTCATTAAATTTCTTTTTCGTAACACTGCTCGTTACAAAATTATTTGTAAGAATTTTCCTACTTACTTCAAGTTCGTAATCAGCGATTAATTTAGTATAATCTGTAAGCATCACACCTCTAAAATCCTCTTCAAGATTTTGAGAATTTTTTAAGATTAACCTTAAAAGTATCAGCTCTTCTATTTTCTTACTTAAGATTAAATTAGTTGATACAAAATTCAGCATATTTTCTGCTGTTTTTGATATTTTCCCATTGTAGCTATAATCTCGATCTTTTTTAGATAAAAACGCATAATAACTACCTGCGACCTCAAAAATCTTTTTAATATCTAGCGTGTCATAATTTTCAAAGTCATAATAGGTTGGAATCCTACCGAGTTTATTTTTTAACTTGTTGTACTCATCAGTAATAAATAACCATGTATTCAATTTCACATTATCAATTGCGCTATATATTCTTTGTTTTGATATATTGTCAAAATGGATAGTCGACATTCCTGGTAAATATCTATTCCCTTGTGATAGGAACTTACGAGCTGTATCTTTATCATAAGATCTATCTCCTGATAGGGCAATCGGTATTAAAAAGTTATTTTTGTAGTTTGCGATAAAGTCTATTATTACAACAAAATCTTTGTCTTTATTTTTCCTTAAACCTCGACCTAACTGTTGGATAAAGATTATCGCACTTTGTGTTGGACGGAGCATAACCACTTGATTAACTTCTGGAATATCTATACCTTCATTAAAAATATCTACGGTAAAAATATAATCTAATATATCTCCTGAGTCAGCTATTAGCTTCTCAATTTCTTTTTCGCGTTTTTCCTGACCATCTTCACCTGTTAAACTAGTAGTTCTAAATCCTCTACTATTAAATGCATCGCTAAGTATTTGTGCTTCTCGTTTAGAAGAACAAAATACTAATCCTTTTACTCTATCCCCCGAATAGCCATAGTAATTTATTTTATCAATAATATGATCCACTCGCTTATCTGAGGTTAATCTTGTAAAATCACTAAGTTCATCTAGCGTTTCGCCATCTATTATCAAATCACTAATCCCAAAATAGTGAAACGGACAAAGAAGGTTATTTTCCATCGCTTCTTTTAAGCGTACTTCATAAACAATATTGTTATTAAATAACTCGTAAATATTAAAGCTATCTGTTCTATCCGGACTTGCCGTCATTCCTAAATAAAACATTGGCTCAAAATAATCTATTATTGTTAAATAACTTTTCGCCCCCGCTCGATGTACCTCATCAATAATAATCTCGTCGAAGCAATCTTTAGAAAAACTTCCAGACACATCAGGCTTGGATATTGTTTGTATTGTCGCAAAAATAAAATCCGCTTCTATATTTTTATTTTTACCTGTAAGAAGTCCATATGTACGACTATTCCCAAAAATAATTTTAAAAGTTTCCAAAGCTTGCCTTACAATCTGTTCACGATGAACAATAAATAAAACCCTTTTTGCATTTATATTTTTCATCGCAAAAGCCGCTGCAAATGTCTTACCAGTACCAGTAGCAGACACAAGTAATCCTCTATTATCTTGTTCTCGTAATTTTTTAAAGTTTTCTATAAAACTTTGCTGCATCTCATTTGGACTAATTTCATCGGTAATATTATCTATTGTTTTAGGAGTTTGTTGCTTATTGTTCAAAAACTCAACTTTATATTTATCTTTTACGCTAGCATAGTCTTCTGACATATTCCATAATGTATAAAATTCTTCTAATATACTTGAACATAGTTCATTATCTTCTTCGATAAATGTATTCCACTCTTTGTTAATCGTTAATGCAGCACTCGTTAAGTTCGAACTACCTAACAAAATATTCCAAGAATCTTTTTTCTTAAACAAATAACCTTTTGTATGAAAACCATGATTATTTTTCGAACTAGCATACATTCTTAGCTCTATATTTTTAAAAGTAGCTAGTTTATCTAAGACTTTTGGTGTGTTAAAATACAAATAATCTGTCGTCAATATTTTCCCACGAATATTTCTCTCTTCTAAGTTTTTTAAAGTTTGAAGCAAACTTGTCAAACCACTTTCCGAAATAAATGCCACACTAAAAATAAATTCATCACATAACTCTAACTCTTTTTCAAGGGTACTAAGTACTTTTTTCGCTTCTAAATGATTATTATAAATAAAAGTATTTTTCATCTTAACCTCCTTTCTTAGTATTTCTCTATATTTTATCCATTTATTATTTCATAAGTTATCAATGCTTCTTTCATAACTTTTACATTATGAACACGTACCATTCTCGCTCCACGACGTATTGCCTCTAAAGATAGTGTCGCAGTAACTATATCTCGTTCTTTAGGGTTACTATTACCTCCTAAAACGTAATCTGTCGTTCTCTTTCTACTTACCGCATATAAAATTTCACAACCTAGAGAGTTTAACGAGTCTAATTTTCTAGTAATCTCTAAATTAGCTTCAGCAGTTTTTCCAAATCCCATTCCTGGATCGATTATTATATTTTCTTTTTTAACACCAGCAGCAAGACAAATATCTAAACTCTCCCCAAGTTCACGAACGACTTGTTCGACTTCACTACCTTCTTCTACGCCACCATTATGCATAATAACAATCGGTACGTCATACTTTGCAGCAACCTCTGCCATATTGCTACCTTTTGCACCATTTACATCATTAAGCACATCAACACCAGCTTTAATCATATATTCAGCAACAGCTGGTTTATAAGTGTCTATACTAAAGCATGCTTCAGGAAACTCCTTACGCAAAATCGGGAAAATTCTCTCTAAACGGCGAAGCTCCTCATCTTCTGAAATAGCTATTGAGCCAGGTCGCGTTGATTCCGCTCCTATATCAATAATATCAGCACCTTCATCTAGCATCTTACGAACACCTTCTATCGCAGTCTTAACATCGTAAAAATCTCCTCCATCAGAAAAAGAATCCGGAGTGAAGTTTAAAATCCCCATTATCAAATATTTTTTTTCATCTAAAAGTTTTTTTAGTTTAGTCATTATTATCACCTGTATTATTCTTTACTATATAAAACATATTATAACATATGCTAGTATATTTATAGAAAAAACAAGTTCTAGACTAAAACTTATTTTTTCATCTTTCCATGCTTGTTCCGCAGTCACTCTCTAGCAAAGTATTATATTCACCTTTCCCCATGCTTTATGTTATACTATTTTAGTAGGAAAACATGAAAATACACAATACAGTTAAAGGAGAAGATATGCAAAACTTTATTGAACAATTTGGTGATTATGCACCTATAATATTTTTATTATTAGCATCTATTCTCCCTATCTTTCTGTTCCCACCAGGAATTTTTTCTGTTATCGGTGGTCTTTTATTTGGATTTAAGCTAGGTGCTGTCCTAACTATAATAGCCGCAATTATCTACACTAATATAATGTTTCTTATTTCTAGATATTTTGCGAGAAATAAAATTGAAAATTTTTTAGAAAAACGTCTTACCTTAAAACAGTTTAATAGAATTTTCGGTCTAAAGGACAATAAACTTGCTACCTTTTTGATTATTTGTAGACTTATTCCAATATTACCAAACAGTGTTGTTAGTTATTCTTATGGACTTACTAGAATATCATTTAAACATTATTTTATAGCCAACCTTATCGGTCTTATTCCTGGTAGATTAATTTGGTTAAATTTTGGTTCGAAATTAAATAATATCTGGAGTTTAGAATTTTTAATAGCAGCTATACTAATACTAGCTTTTGTCATAATAGGTGCTATAGCCACAAAAAATATGGAATAAAAGGAGAACGGCTCGTCAATTGACGAGCCATATATTATGAAAAAAATATTATTAACTTGTTATAGTTATATTATATATTCTGAACTTTACATAAACTTTATACTATAACTAAAGTTTAGTTAAAAATTATTTTCTCTACTATTTACTTTTTCTTCTTAACATTATAGAATTAAATGTATAAAATCAGGAGATACCATCTCCTTAGGAGTTAATTTATTATGAATTTAAAATGCAAAACTAAAATTGAAAACTTTTTGACAAAAAATAATTTAGTAGATAGTAATAATATTTTAGAATTATTTACTGAACAAAACTTAGAAAATATTATCGATAAACTAGAATCTCTTCCCCAAGATGAGTTAACCGACTTTGCACTGGAATGTGTTTGTGAAGAGCTCCTTATTACCGCTTCTTATAAAATAGAGCGCACTGGAATGAAGCTTGGTCTACATCGTATGGAGCATGTTTTGGCTCTATTCAATAATCCTGAGCGTGACTTGAAAGTTATTCATGTCGCGGGAACTAATGGGAAAGGGTCTACATGTTCTTATATAAAAGACGTACTAAAAACTAAATACCGCGTTGGTCTTTATTCTAGTCCTGGCATGCTAAGTTTTAACGATCGTATTCGTATTAACGATGACTTTATTCCATACAAAGAAGCATATCGTCTCTATAAAGAAGTTGTTAAAGTTTATGATGAAAATAATCCTGACTCTAGTGATAAGCTTTCTTTCTTTGAAATTATTACAGCAGTTGCTCTACTATATTTCAAAAATCAAAAAACAGATTTTGTTATTATGGAAGTTGGTCTTGGCGGGCGTTATGATGGAACAAATATCTTTAAAGAAAAGTTATTATCGATTATTACAAAAATTGGATTAGACCATACTGCAATACTAGGTGATTCTTTGGAAAAAATCGCCTATGAAAAAGCTGGTATTATCCAAGAAAATGATAACGTCCTTATCTATCCAGCTAATGTTAGTATTGTAGATGTTATTTCTAATATTTGTAAGGAAAAAAATGCAAAACTTTCTATTTTAGATGAAAACAATATAAAAATAAAAGATATTGGTGCTCGTGGCAATAAATTTAGCTTCAGAAATATCGATTATACCACAAAAATGGTTGGTCAACATCAAATTTACAATGCATCTCTAGCACTAGCAGCAATCTTTAGTCTACGTTCTCGCGGTATTATTGATATAGATAATAAAACAATTAGTTCTGCTTTAGCTTTGTCTACTTGGGCAGGTCGCCTAGAATGGATTCGTCCAAATATCCTACTAGACGGAGCCCACAACAATGATGGTATTGGCAGTTTGGTCAATTACCTTAGTGCTAACAACTTCCCAAAACTAAAAATCTTGTTAGGTATCCTTGAGGATAAGGACTATGAAGATATGGTGACTAAGTTAAAAACTATCCCCGCTGAGTTTTCTGCAACTAAAGTTCCTATTGAAATCAAAGAATCGAACTTGGATAATCTTGTTCGTAGTTTTAATGATACATTTGTTACTAAATATGAAAATTATGAACTGGCTCTTTCTAAGCTTATTCCTAATTTAAAAAGTGATGAAGTACTTTTAATTACAGGTTCGCTATATTTAATCTCTGCAGTTAGAGCAGAAATCTTAGAAAAATACTAACTTCATAGCATAAAAAATACCAACCGTAAGTAGTAAATTCTTATGGTTGGTATTTTTTGGTTAATTGAAAAATATTAAATTACTTTTTATCTTTTTTTGTTTTTATTTTGCTTTTAGGCACTCTTTTAGCAGAGCCAATATTCCATACAGTTTCTTCTTGAGAAGCTATTTCTTTATAAATATCAGCACTTGCCTGCTCATTTTTTCCTACCTTAGCTTCTGTCTTCTTTTTGTTTTTTGGTTCTGCAGTTTTTTTCACAGGAACGCTTTTTTTATCTGATAAACCCGCTTCTTTTATTGGTTTAGCTGCAGATTTAACTTCTACATCTTTACGTGGCCCAGAACCGTAAACTGATGAATAAACTGGAGTTGGTTTAAACTTCCCTACATTTCTAAGTTTTGGAGTAATAGTGCTTGTTTCCATAGTTTTAGCAGTTACCGATTTATTTGTTGCTATACCATTACTAGAATACTTCTCAAAGATTGCATCTAAGATGCGTTGGTTATTCTCTATTTTTTCTTTGCTTACAGGTCTATAACCATGGTCTATCGTTTTGTACTCACCTAGTTTTCTTCCATTACCTTTATCAAAATAATCAAAAACATCATCTGTATAAAGTTTTTCAGTATAGTCAATACCTATTTCCTCTTTTTGCGTTTCAGCTACTTCAACTACTTCATCTTCTTCTAGATGTTTTTCAACTCTTTGAGCTGCAACTTCAACCGGTTCAACTTTTTCATCAACAAACTTATCAACATCATTATTCATAGCTTTCACCTTGTTACGAGGAGAAATATCCGCTAATAGTCTGTCAATATCTACGTCTGTCGCTGTTTCATCCAAATGGTTTTGTTCTTCAAGTTCAATAATCTCATTTTCATCTAGATGATAATCACTATATCCTTCTAATATATTTTTTTTGTGTTCTTTTATTTCATCATAGTCTTCTACTTCGATATCTTCTATACGTGCAGCTTTTTCCACTAAATCAATATCTTCTTCAAAATCTTCTACATAGTTTTCTTCCCTGAACTCTTTTAGATTTGTGTTTAATTTTTCTATTTCAGGTAAAGTCTCTTCTTTTTTGAAAATATCAATATTCTCTGCTTCGATAAGCTCGTCTAAGGCTGTTTTTTCTGCTGTTTCTACTCTTCTATCTTCATACAAGTCTTTTCTAAAGTCTTCTACTTCTTTTGTTGCTTTAATATTTTCATCAAAACGCTCGCCTACTAGTTTTTTGCTAGTTCTATCTATATCATCTTCAAAAAGTTCATCGTTTCCTTCTAAAATATCATCAACAGTTGTATATTTAACTTTTTCACGACGTTCACCTTCTGCATCTACAGCGCGAACTTCTATTTCTGGTACAGCTCTTCGATGGCTCTCTTCTTCTTTTACTTTTATCTCTTCAAAAAGTTCATCTAATTCTTTATCTTGTTTATATAATACGTTATCTTTTTGTATTTTATCTTCGCGTCTTTCTAATTTATTAAAGTTTTCGTTTAATTCAACACGTGCATCTTTATTTTTAGTTTCTCTAGCTTCTGAATTTTGTGCAGCAGATGATTCTTTTGATACATAAGCTTTAGCTATCTCATTTTTTAAATCGCTATGGTCTTTTTCTAAAGCAACATCTGTTCCTAGAGTGTCCATCTTATGATCTTGTTTTAATCTTTTTGTTCGAACAGCTGCAAGTGTTGGATGTGTTCTTCTATCTGATTTATCTCCAAAGATATCAACATCTTTTATTTCAGAGTTTTCTAATCCTAGTTCTTTTAATGCATCTGTTAGACTAGTAGTGTTTTCAGGTTTTTCTTCTTTTTCTAGATCTTCTTCATATTCTGATAAATCTATTTCTTCAAATTCCACATCCGTAACTTCCTTATTACGAACTCGCTCTGAAAAATCTTGTTGTTCTGTTCTCTCAAATTTTTCGTGAATTTCTTCTACGAAGTTGTCAGAAGTTTGCTCATCTTCCAAGTCGTCAAGTATAGCATCCAATTCTTCTTTTTCTATATCTTCTTCACTCACGCTGAATAAACGTTCTTTTAATCGGCTGAAGAACCCTTGTGGTTTTTCTTCGTACTCTTCTTCATATTCTTCATATTCTTCCAAGTCTTCTGCTATAGTGTAATTTTCTTCTTTTCCTAACTGTTCTTCACGTTTTTGTCGTTCTAAATAGGTTTTGTAATCTTCTGCTTCATCATCTTCTTCAAAATCATCATCCGAAAACTGCTTATCATTCGCACTAGAGAATAAACCTTTTATGCGTCCCATTAATCCGCCATTATTTTTTTCTTTTTTATATTTTTGCGGAGGTAAGTCTTCTTCGTCTTCTTCAATAAATTCTATATCAAAATCATCTGGGACACTATATTCATCTAAGTCTATTTCTTCTTCGAATTTTCTAGTTTCTCTTTTCTCTACAAACGATTCTTTATCAGATACTTCTATATCAAAATCACTTTCATTATTTGAAACAGTACGTTTTTCTTTTTTATCTCTATGCTCTTCTTCAGCTTTATAAATTTCATCTTCATCTTCTTCTAAAAACCATTTTTTCCAATTAACCATAGTTACACCTCCTACTTACAAATTATTTTAAATTCAACTCTTTTAATTTAGTACCTGCTTTAGTATCTCCATCTAATACTAAAATACCTCTTACTTCTTCTTGAGGTAAACCTAATTCACGTTTTGAACAAAGCATACCGTTAGAATCTACACCACGTAATTTTGATGGTTTAATAAGTAATCCACTCGGCATCATCGCTCCACTAAGAGCTACTACGACTTTTTGTCCAGCTTCTACATTAGGTGCTCCACAAACAATTTGTAAAGTTTCTTCTCCTACATTTACTGTTGTTACTTTCAGTTTATCTGCATCTGGATGCTTTTCACAAGTAAGAACTTCCCCTACTACGAAGTAATCATCATTATTACCCTCTAAATCTATTTTGATACCATTCTTTTCTAGACGTTTGCTCAAAATCTCTTTTTGTTCATCAGATAATTCGATACTTCCTTCACCTTCTAGTTTTAAATTTTCAACATTAAAGATATTTAATCCTACTAATACTCCATTATTATCTTTAATAAGTGTAATATTTTTCTTATCTTCGTAAGTAACCTCTTCACTATTTTGAATAGTAATTAATAATGTTTCTCCTAGCATTTTCTTATTGTAAAAAAATAACATAATCGTTCTCCTATACTATTTTAAATTTTAGTCGCTTTATTCAACAAAAATAAAATAACTTTCTAATTTTTCTCCATCATATTTGAATGTAATTGTTGTTATCGGAACTGTACCTTCTGTAAAGAAATGAACCATCATTTTTTGCAGAATCTCCAGCCCTTTTTTATTTTTTATATCCGCTATAATAAGAACATCCTGATGAGGTAAGCCTAAATAATATGACTCTCCAATTTTTTTATAAAAATAATCTAAAATATTTTTATCAATAACTCGTGCTCCATCATAGCCATCTTTAGCATTTAGAAAATAAAATTTATTTCCTTCTACTTCATCTAGATTATATTTTAGTGGTAAGTTCTCTAGATTTCTTTTAGCAAATTCAAAAACCTCATCTAATGACAACAAAAGTTTCTCTAAAAAAGTCTTATCTAGAAGCTTATACCCTTTTTCAAAATCATAAGCTAAATAAATGTCCGTTTCATTTGTATGCGGAAATTTAACAAGTTGTTGTTTATTATCTCTGTTAAACCCTGTTGAGCGAACAACGGGATAAACCTTATCTGCCAACTCTTCTTTTGTAATATTGTCTAAAGATACATTATCTTGAGCTGTAAAATTATTCACAATATAATAAATAAATTCTTCTACCTTTTTATCGCTTTTCTCACTTTTCTTGTCGCCTAGCTTTCTTATAAAACTATCTATATCAATCTTTGCTCGGCGATTATTATATTCTAAAATAAATATACTATTATCTTTTTCTCGTCTTTCGTGAATTTTTAAAGTAGGTAATTTTTCTATAATTTTTTCAAAAATACCATCTCTTGTATAAGACATATTTCCTCCTATTGTGTATAATATGGCAATTTAATTATACCATATATCTTTATATTCTAGCAATACCAATAAACTATTTGGAACCATACTATAAAAATATTTTATCTATTTTTATTTGCACCTTTATTTGTCTTTTGTTATAATTTAGATATTATTTTACAAGGAGAATATAATGGCAACAAACGAAGAAAACAAAAGATTAGAGTTGTTAACTAAATATACTAATTGGATAAAAAAAAGCAAACTAAAACTTCTAATCGTTTTTATTATCTATTGTGCTGTTTTACTGCTAAACTTTTTATTCTTTAAAAACCATCGTATTTTAACTACCGCAAGCTTACTTATGTTTACCTATGCCGTTTACATAGCTTCACTGATTTGGTTTATAAATAATAAACTAATAGCTAAAATAGACAGCGTTGATTTTAAAATAAAATAAGGGTATAAGTTAGTTTTCTAATCATATCGAGACCATCCGATAAAATTGAAATTCTATTTTATACTCTCATTTTTATTTCATCTGAAAAAATTTCTTAATATACTAAAAAAACTTACATGAAAATTTTTTTTTGTGCTATAATCGATAGTATTCTCAAAAAAGGAAGGAGTCGTTATGACAAATAGAACAAATTCAAAATTATTTCTAGTCTTATTTTTAGGAACTCTATCGGCATTTGGGCCGTTTGTTACAGATTTATATTTACCAGCTTTACCTTTTATGGGGGAATATTTTGACGCTAATACCTCTACAGTACAACTTACACTTACAGGAAGTATGGTTGGTTTGGCCTTAGGACAGTTACTTATCGGGCCTATTAGCGATAAATATGGAAGAAAAAAACCACTATTAATCAGTCTTATTGTTTATCTAATTAGTACAATTGCCATTATCTTTTCGCCTAATATTTATTTAATGGCTATACTTAGACTTATTCAAGGACTTGCATCTGCTGGAGCTCTAGTTATCTCAAGGGCTGTTTCTACCGATCTTTATAGAGGCCGAGAAATGGCAGAATTTTTCGCACTTCTTATGGCGGTAAATGGTCTTGCTCCGATTTTATCACCAATCGTTGGTAGCTTAATGCTTCAATTTACTGACTGGCGTGGGATTTTTGTTACCTTAGCACTTATAGGCGCACCTTTAATTATTGCATCCGTAAAATTTAATGAATCATTAAAAAAAGAAAAACGTCTTGATGTCCCAGTTTTAAAAACATATGCATCTATTGTAGCAGTAGCTAAAAATAAACTATTCTTTATGCTTGTTATGATTCAAGGTATGGCTATGTCAGCTATGTTTGCTTATATCGCTGCTTCTCCATTTATTCTACAAGTTCATTACAACTTATCTTCGTTTGCATATAGTTTATGTTTTGGTCTTAATGGTTTAGCTTTAGTTTTAGGAAGTAAAAGTACTACAAATTTTAGAGAAAAAACAAACATGACTTTAGGTTTATCTATTATGCTTTTAGTAAGTATTTATTTAGCTATCGTTCTTAGTCTAACATTACCATTTATTTTTGTTGAAATTGGATTCTTTTTACTTCTTTTAGGATTAGGGTTTATCCTACCTGTAGGTGGAGCTTTAGCTATGAGTTTAGAACGTACTCGTGCTGGTAGTGCGTCTGCCTTATCAGGATTTATCCCATTCTTCTTAGGTGGAGTTGTCTCTCCTCTAGTTGGAATCGGTAATATTTTCTATTCTAGCTCACTTGCTATTTTCATATGCTCAGCTGTCGCTTTTTTACTATATAAAGCTATCGAGAAAAAAATATAAATAAAAAATCTCTTAGAATTGTTTGCTTTTTGGTTATTTACCTTTCTAAGAGATTTCTCTAATATATCTTACTGTTATGATATATAAAGAAAAAACTCCCGAAAATCTTTTCGAGAGTTTTTATTTTATATTACATTCCCCAAGCAGATAAACCTTGTGCTTGATATGCACGAGTCGCTGCGTTGATTTGATCTTCAACTGTTGCTGTAGATCCCCATCCTGGCATTGTTTGGAATAGTCCACTTGCTCCTGATGCATTTCTTGCACCTGGTTGACCATTTGATTCACGAGCAATGATGTATTCCCAAGTAGATGCTGGTACTCCTGTACGACGAGCCATTTCTTGTGCTGCTGCTGCACCTGTTGCTCCAGCAGTATTTCCGTTTGCTAATGCTACTGTTCCACCTGCTGTTTTCACCATTTGGCTAGCTGGACGTTGTTTAGTTCCAACAACTACTACTTTTGCTGTTGCTCCTGTTAAAACTTTTTCAGAAACAACTGTTTTAGATACTTCTTTACCATTTTCTCTTACTACGTTGTAAGTAACTTCTTTTTCTCCGTCTTTACCTTCAACTTTAGTAACTTTTTCGTCTACATATTTAGTATCGTCTTTTTCTTCTTTAGTTTCGAATTTTACAGCTTCTTTTCTTGTTTCTGTAGTTGTACTATTTCTTGTGATTTTAATAGTATCTACTTCTGCTACTTCGCTGCTTAATTCTGGAGTTACTTTATCTTCAGATCCTAAAGTAATATTAAGCTCTTTTAGAATATCTTCTACTTTTCTATAAGTAGTTTTTCTTGTTGTTGTAGTTTCTCCATCAACTATAGTAATTTCACGAGCTCTGTAGATATTAATAGTTTCTCCACCTCTAACTTTTGTATCAAGTCCTGGCTCGATTCTGTCATCCGCACTAAAAGGAATGTCATTAGCGATAAGCACTTCTCTTACAGTTCCTTTTTTAGTTTTTAATTCGATACGTGTATTATCCATGTTTACCGCAAAAGCTGATTTTCCTGTGTACTCTTCTGCTATCATAAACGCTCCTGATAATAATACTCCTGATGTAGCCGCTGCTACGAAAATTTTTCCTAATTTCATTTTTGTTAATCAATCTCCTTTTTATCTATTTTAAACAACTTACATGCATTATTAAATGTTTGTTTTGTTAGTTGTTCATAAGTCATCTCTCTTAAGTCTGCTATTTCTTGTGCAACATAATGCACATATGCAGGTTCATTTCTTTTACCTCTATAAGGTGTTGGCGTTAAATATGGACAATCTGTCTCTATTAAAAGTTTATCCAATGGACAAGCTTTTGCTACTTCTTTAGGTGTCTTAGCATTTTTAAATGTTACTGGACCTCCTAATGAGATGTAGAAGTCTTCTTTTAACATAATCTTCATACTTTCTACTGAACCTGAAAAACTATGCATTATTCCACCAACTTCACTAGCTTTTTCTTCTTGAAGGATTTTTATAGTATCTTCCATCGCATCTCTTGTATGAATCACGATTGGTTTATTTACTTCTTTCGCTAGTTGAATTTGTCTTCTAAATACTTCCTTTTGAACATCTTTCGGACTTTTATCCCAATGATAATCTAAACCAATCTCACCGATTGCAATTACTTTATCATTTGTCAATGCGATATTTTTTATCATTTCATACTTTTCTTCTGTAAAATCTATCGCTTCAACTGGATGCCAGCCTACTGTTAAATACAAAAAGTCATATTTGGCTGTGATTCCTAGTGCTTTTTCTATACTTTTGTCATCGAAGCCTACTATATTAATTAATTTTACACCCGCTTCTTTAGCGCGTTCTATAGTTTCTTCTAAGTCTTCTAAATAAGCATCATCATTTAAATGCGCATGTGTATCAAATAACATATTACGCCTCCTTCACCTTTAAGATTATAACAAAAGAAAATTTCAGTAGAATATCTAAACTATTTCAATTACGTTACAATACCTTTTCATTTCACAAAAAACTGACTAAAACCCTTATAAATCAATGTTTTCTTGGAAATTTTAAAAAGCATTAGTTACACATTATATCTATAATATCTTAAATCAAGTTAAAATTTTACTTTTTATTTCAGTAGTTTTCCTTATTATATTTTACAAAATATCTTCTAATAATTAGCATTTTATCTATTTTATATATACTTTACAACTTTCTTATAACACAAATTTGCATAGAAAATAGTTTATATGATATAATTCTTATGAGCCGCTATAGTTAAATGGTATAATAGAGCAATGGTAATGCTCCGTTCCCAGTTCAATTCTGGGTAGCGGCATAAAAAAATAGTTTTTAGTAAAAATTTACTAAAAACTATTTTTATTTTATTCTGCTTTAATATCAACTATCTGAGCATCTATAAGTTTTTCTAATATTTCTGGTTTAACTTCTACTTGATGTCCTACTTTACCCGCTGAAACAATAATTGTTTCAACTTCACGGCATCTATCGTCTACAAATGTTGGAAAAAGTTTTTTCATAGCAAATGGCGAGCAACCACCTTTTACATAACCAGTGATTTTTGTTAAATCTTTTAGTGGCAGCATCGATAAACTTTTTAATCCAGCTGCTTTTGCTAGTTTTTTGAAGTTGATGTTATCCTCACTCATCAGCACTCCTACTACATAATTTCCTTTACCATCTGTCGTCATAATTGTTTTGAAAACTTGATTGTGATTACGACCAATTATATCAGCAACTCCAACACCAGTCTTTGCAGCGTCACTCGTTGCGTCAAATTCAAAGTGGGTATATTCTACATTATTATCATCTAAAAATCTCATAGCGTTTGTTTTGATTTCTTTTTTCTTAGCCATACTTTTACCTCATTATATTACCTTTACACGAATTTTATCAATTATTTATAAACTATATTTTACTCCAAACTAATATATGTGTCAAAAACTTATTGCTAGACTCTTCTTAATTTTATAATAACCTATCCCCCTTCTTATCTTTTCTTCTATAATAATATGTAAAAAAGCGAAAACTCAAAAATAGAATTTCCGCCTTTCTTATATATACTCAAACTTAAGATGTTTTCAGATATAAACTTATTAATATTTCATATGCAGCCCGATAAGTTATATTACTTAATATTCTATATTACTTATCTCCCCAAACTTCTTGTGCAATTTCGCTAATTAAAGCAATTTTTTTCCATTGATCTTCTTCTGTTAAAATATTTCCTTCTTCTGTAGAAGCAAATCCACATTGCGTACTTAAGTAAATATTTTCTAATGGTACATATTCACTTGCTTCACGAATACGCGCGATTACCTCGTCTTTATTTTCTAACTTTCCTGATTTTGAAGTAAGTAGTCCTAAAACAACCTTCTTATCATTTCCTACTTTGGCAAGTGGTTTGAAATCACCTGCACGGTCTGTATCGTATTCTAGGTAGTAAGCATTAACGTTCTCTTCACCGAATAACGTATCCGCCACGTTGTCATAACCGCCAGAACTAGCCCATGTCGAGTGATAGTTCCCACGACAAATATGAGTATTTACCACTAAGTCTTCTGGAAGATCTGTTAAAATCCCATTATTAAGGGTAATAAATTCTTTTTTGAATGTTTCACGGATTCCTTCTGGATCAAAGCCACTTCCTTCTGCGATTAATTTAATTAATCTATCATCAACAATTGCTCCCCAAGTACAGTCATCAAGTTGAATTACACGACATCCCGCATCATAATGCTCTTTAATTACTTGTTTGTATGCAGCAATAATATCCGCGAATAATTCTTCTTTATTTGGATAAATACTATTTGTTTGGGCAATATGTTCTTCATCACGAATCAACTCAAAGTAAAACTGTGCTGGCGCTGGAATAGTTTGCTTAACTTCTGCTCTATCACCTACCAAATCGCGTAAAAATTTATAATGTTCTACAAATGGATGATTTTCTCCAGAAATCTTCCCAACTACATCAGCTGAATCTGGTTTTGTAGTTTCATCATGGAATTGATATCCAATTTTCGCCTGAGTATGCTCTACTCCATTAAGCCCCCAGAAGAAATCAAGGTGCCAATATGCACGACGAAACTCTCCATCTGTTACTCCTTTTAAGCCATTAGCAATTTGTTTTTCAACTAATTCTGCAATTGCTTTATCTTCTGCTTTTGTTAATTCTTCTTTAGTAATTTCACCAGCTACAAACTTGGCTCTTGCCTCTACTAATTCTTTTGGTCTTAAAAATGATCCAACATGATCTACTCTATATGGTGCTTTTCCTACTAATTTATTTTGACAATTTTTGCACATAATTTTTTCCTCTCTAGTCCTGATTTTTTTACTTCATAAAACTTTTTGCTTCTAACTTCTTTACTTTCTTAATTTCTATATCTTATAAACTTCTAACTTTCTTTACTTCTTTACTTTCTTTACTTCTTTACTTCTATGTTTTATAAACTTCTTTTCTTTTTCTATAAAAGGCCTTTATTTTTCTTCTTCTGGTAGTATTGCTACTACGCGAGCTGGAGATCCAGTCGCTTCTGTCCAGTTTGGATAAGCTACTGAAATCAATGCTCCAGTTGCTGGTACTTGATCAAGATTTGCAAGTACTTCTACTTGATAAATATCTTGTTCCAATAAATAATACTCATTTACCAATCCTTCTGCCGCCGCACTCACTCCAGAGTCAGTATCTAGAGTTTCATGACCAACTGCCTTAACTTTTCTTTCTTTAATTAAAAATTCTAATGCTTCTTGAGACCAACCTGGTGTATGTTGTACTTCATTTTCATCAAGATTTCTTATTTCATCATAGTTAGGCCAACGCTTAGACCAATCACTACGGAATGCTACAAATGATTCTGGAATAATCTCCCCATATTTTTTTTCAAAATCAAGAATATCCTGTTTAGTAATTTCATAATCATTGTTAGTAGCTACTTTAGCACTCTTGTCAATAACATATAAAGGTAACAATAAATCCTTTAGCTCAATCTCATCAAGCCATCTTCCACCTTCTACAAAGTGGATAGGGGCATCTATATGAGTTCCATATTGACCAACTACTGAAAATTTTTGGACATAAAATCCATCTTTCAGTGTAAATAATGTTTCTTTTTCTAATGCTGGTAATGCTGGAAACTTCGGAGAGTTTTCATCAATCTTATGGCTTAAGTTCACCCATTTTTTAGATTTTAACGTTTTATAAATACTTAATAATTCTGACATTGTTTTTTCCTCCAATATTTATATAAAAGTCTAAGTTAATTCTCCTTTTGATTATTTTGAGAAATAAAAAAGCCCTCACAGAAGCTACGCTTCTGCAAGGACGTCTAATCATTTACGTGTTACCACCTTACTTTATGATATTCTCACAAATATCAACTCAAAAAGTACGCATCAAATTTGATGTTATACCCTGAAGCTATAACGGGCTCACCCGTAAAGGTCTAATTATTCGACCATTAACACTCAAAGACCATTTTCAAAGTTTCCAATACGATCTCTTTTCACCACCCGAGACTCTCTTTACCATCTTTCACTTTTACTTATCTTATCGACGTGTGAATCATTAACTTGTGATTAAGTATACCAACTTTTAAAAATAATGTCAATACTTTTTCGAAAATAAAATTTGTTTTTTGATAATATATTTTTATCTTATAATTTTATAGTTCGTTTTTTCATTATATTGTTTGGAAATAATAATCTAATAATTTCTTCAAAACAAGAAAATCGGACTTTCTTTCATGAAGAACAGTTTCCTTTTGCGAACGATTAAGAGCGAAAAATTATTTTGACATTTTGCTTATTTTTATCTGTAGCTAAAAATTCTTCTTTATCGCTATAAAATAATTCTTTAGCAATCTCTTTTTTAATAACAGCTTTTACCCATTTAACCCGCCGAATTCTATTTCATAATCGCTATCTATTTCAATACAAGCTAAATGACCTAATAGATAATCAGGCTCTGCTTCCAAATCTAACATTATACTCCAATCTTTCTCATCTAAAAATAAAGATACATTATTAATAAACAGCGCGCTAATAAAGTTCTCTTCATCAATTTCATACTCAGCATCAAATTCACCATCTTCTATCATATCATTAATTACTTCTATATAATGGCTATTTTCCTCCATAAATGCGTCTATAATTTTATCTTTGTTTTCATCAATCCACTTGATTTTATCTTGTACAAAAGAGACAATTTTTTCTTGGTTTTCTTGTGAATCTATAAAAATTGTTACTTCCTCTCCACAAACGCATAATTTACCATCATATTCGTTTTCACCCGTTAAAGTAAATTCATTATTATCTATCATAAATTTTGTCATACAATATCTCTCCTAGTTTAATCCTAACTTCAAAATCTTGCTAATTCAAGCTCCATGGTCTCTTTTTTAGCATAATGATTAATAAAAAATTTTTTTCGAGAATTTTTATGCTGCACTTTTATCAAACTTAAACTCTTATAAATTCTAGACTAATTACTAATTTCTGATTTCTGATTTGTCATCATGCGGTGTATCTATAACTATATGATTTCTTCTAAATTTTTTATAATATTTTTCAAGTTTTTTTCTACGTCACCTATACTACTACTTACACTATATAATAACATATTCAGAGACTCTTCAAATTGTTTAGGAAGAATCTTAGCATGTTCTTTAGCATACGAAATCATTCTCTTTTCTCCTGGGTGAGCAAGTTCATTTATCGCAAAAATAATATCAAAATAAGATTCTATAAATGCTGCAATACGGTGATTTACACTCACAAAATCTCCACGATTAAATGCTTTTAAAATCTGCTTATCATACGAAGGTAAATTCCCTGTTAATAAACGGAAATTTTTTGAAATAATATTTTCTTTTAACTCCTTAGGAAACGGAACGGCAAATCTTTCTTGTATTCTAGAAAATTCTTTATAAGGATCATAAAGAATTTTACTATTTTTCAAATTATACCAAAAGCATGTTGTATATCCGTTATCCGCATGATGTTTTTCCACAACATTTTCTATATTATTCTCAAAATCATTTATATTTCTATAAATAATATCTATATCTATTCCATCAGATAAAGTACAATCATCTTCGCATTCCCAAAATTGATTATTTAACTCAATATAAGAACAATATTTATCTAAAATTAATTTTCTAACATCTTTGTCAGGAATGCTTGTACAATAAATATATAGGTCATAATCAGAACTTTCATCATAGTTATTACTACTTCTAGAACCTCCTAATACTATTGCCGTTACCTCTGGTAATTTAGTAAATTCCAACCAAAGTTTATCAAATACTACCATTTTATTATCCTTTCTACATTAATAAATATATTAACAAAATTTTTATTACACTTTATTATAACATATACCCACATTTAAATATTCACAAACTTTAAACTATTATTTGGAACTTATTAAAAATGTAATAATTGTATGTTTGTAAATAATACATAATAACACCAAGATTTCTAAAATTATAGGAATATTATTATGTTCTAAATTTATGCGTATCCATAATCTTCTCACATATTAAAAACCATTATCCGTCCTTATTAGATTTTTTCACTATCTAATAAACCCTCAATCATCACTTCTAGTAAATTTTCTGGATTAATAACAAATCCATCAGCTGTAATTTTTTCATTAAAATACTCTACGGATTTATCATGATTCAGAAATTTATTAAAACAAAGATACTGCTCTATTTCGTCAAGTAAAAAAGCACTTTGTTTTAAAGACTCGTCATCAAAACTATTTGCATAGTGAATACTTTTCATAATACGTTTTATCTTTGTTTTAGGGTATTCTTTTTTTAATGTATCTCTTAAGAAAACCACAGTGTCATAAAAACTGCCTTTTTCGAAATCAATAACATTAATTTCAATAATATTTTCATTGTATAAATGTTCTATAAGTTCTATTAAACGTTGCTTTAGTCGCACCTTAATCTTTTTCTCCATTCTTCTCCTTACTCCTTTACATAAAATTTTAATTAATTTTTATTATTTCGTTATTTCTAAAATTTTTACACAAACACCTAAGAAAGTTTTAGTCCATATTCAGAAACAAAGTTATCTTTTTCTTCTTTCAATTCTCTTTTTAAATGAAGATATGTTTTTAAATTGATTTTCCCTTCTTCCTTTTGATTTTCAAGTTCATATTCTTTTGAGGTAATACTTGAATAAGAAATCAATATATCAAATGAAATATCTTCATTAATCTCTGCTATTTGTAAATAATCCATAACAACATTAAAATCCAAATCAAACATTAAAGTTTCTAAAGTTATAGGTGAAAAATAATGTTCTAATTTATCTTTTCCTACCAGCGTTTCTAAGTTTCCCCAATCCTCATTCTTAAGTAAAACAAAACCTAAAGTATCACTTCCAAGGCTTAATGTACAAAATCTTATTGAAAAATTATCTTTGATAATTTCGTTAACCCATTTTATCGTTATGTCTCTATCCATTCCTTCTTGATATGGTATTTTTATCAACTTTTCTTTATAACCTAAAACAATATCATCTCCGTATTCTTTACCATTATTCTCAAGCTTAACAGTAATTTTATTTTCTATTTTCTCATTAAAATAATTTATAACATCCTCGTCATATTCTCTCCAGTCAATCCAAATAATTGAATCACTTTCTAATAACGAGTCCACTTCATTTGTATCTTCTAAAAATTGTTTTAATTCTAAATACGTTTTTCCCATAGTATTTTACTACTCCTCTATTTCATATATCATTTTTCCTAAATAGTAAATATTCATAATACAATCTACATGAACATCATCATTCCATAACCAGCCCTGAAATACCGCTCTACCCCAATTATATGTTTCTATAATCACTTCAAATTCACTATCTTTGTACTTATCTTGATATTCTTCTAAATAAATAAATTCCCCTGAAAACTTTTCTCTTATTGTGTCATCAAATACTAGAAAATCTACATCATCTATATCTACTTTTTCAAAGATAATCTTCGCTTTATGAGTATTTTCTGATTTATCTTCATTGTAAGAAAAAATATAATCAAAGTACAATATCAAATTGTCATTTATATGCTCAATTTTTAATATTCTTGCGTCATGCAATGAGTACTTAAAATATTCTCCAAAGCCTCTTTCTATTCTCATTATAGTTCTCCTCTATATAGTTATTCAAATACAAATAGTATTATTATTCCAACATATTGCTTCTTATTTTGATTATATCAAATTCGATTACAGCGTTCAATGATATCTCATATACTCAACTTTTTTTATACTATCTATTGATGGAACTATAAAAAAGCATCTTCATCTTTTTTATTCAAGTGAAGATACTTTTACATCAACTTTTATTTACTTTCTTGTCTTTTTTGCAATAACGGACTTAACACTACTCTAAATATTGAGTCAGCGATAATAATTCCTACTGCAAGTCCTACTGCACCATAAAAACTATTTAAGAAAATTCTTGCTGAATTTCCATATTCATCTAATAGTAATGTTCTAAACGCATCATAAATAGTTACCCCAGGTACTACAGGAACAAGCCCCGGTATGAAGTAAACTGTTAGTGGGTTTTTAAATTTAATCGCACAAATCTGACTTATATTCGCCAAGAGAAGTGAACACACTAAGCTTGACATGAAAACACTTTGTCCATGACTCCACATTTCCCAATATCCGCACCAACCTATCGCTCCGATAACTCCACCTGTAACTAATGTTTTTCGTGGTACATCACATACTATCGCAAACGATACTGATGAAATAAAACTAAATACGAAGTGATATAATAATAAAAGTAAATGACTAAATACTGCAATCATTATAAAGCACCTCCTAATAACTTAACTATATAATAGACTGTAACTATCCCTGCACCAAGGGCAAACGCAACACAGAATGTTTCTATAAAACGAATAGTTCCCGAAATGAACTGTTTCGCTATAATATCACGCATAGAGTTAGTAATTGTAATCCCAGGTACTAAAGGAACTACCGCTCCTATCATCGCAAGACGAAGTGATTGTCCATTAAGAAGTGCAAAACCAATATAACCCGCTACTCCTCCAGCAAAGGTACTAATATATTCTGATACAAATGGTGCTTTTAAATAACCGATAACTTTTACATAAACATAGTATGCTACTGCTCCAGCAATACTCCCTGGAATAACATCCCAGAAACTACCATCGAATATTAACACAATACTCCCACTAAGAATACCTGAACTTAGCACTTTAAACCAGACAGGTAGTGGACTCTTTTCATCTTGAACTCTTTTTAGCGACTCATACATATCTGCTAGACTGATTCGCCCTGATGTGTAAGCTCGAGATAAAGTATTTACTGCTGTTGTTTTAGTTAGATTATACGTTCTATCGCCAACTCTTCTAAAATCTGTTCCTATTGTTTCTAAACGAATAAATATACCTGTTATTGTAACATGAGTATAATATTCATCTATTCTTGTTTCTCCAACGCCTTTTCTTATAATTCTCTCCAATGTATCTTCTGTACGATAAACTTCTGCTCCATTTTCCATAAGAATCTTTCCTGCAAGCAAGGCGGTCTTCATTAATAATTTTTCATCCATTTTCTCTCTAAACTAAAGACTAGATTACTCTAAAGAAAATAAAAAAACTATATACCTATGACACAGTTCTTTTCATTATTATCTTTTTTATCTTTTATAAAAAAAACTTCTTCTAATCTTGTCACCTTTCTCAAATTCATTTCCAAAGCTATTATAACATAAAACCCCAAATAAAAACACACTTTTTTTGTATAATTTCTAAATTATTATTTTAATTTTTTAAAGTAAATTTTTATCAGCCTTAATATTTTATTATATTAGTAACTAGTAATTATAATAATATTAAAAAGCTGTTATCTACTCAAAGCCATTCGCTATTTCATATTCTTTAAATAATTAAGTTTTTTATTATCCAACCTCTTATTTCTTGAATAAAATATTTATAAGTACTACAATAAAAATAGAAGTATTTTGTCTGTAAGGGGGAATATCTCAAGAATTACATTTTTTAAAACGTTACATAAATAATATTATCATTAATAATTATCACATTTAGTTAAAATCAATATATAAATAGGAGGAGAAATATTATGGGATGTACAACTATTCTTGTCGGAAAAAATGCTAGTTTTGATGGTTCTACTATGGTGGCTCGTACTGAAGATGCACCATCTGGAGTTTTTAGAGCGAAAAAATTCGTTAATGTAGCGCCTGAAGAACAACCACGTAAATATAAATCTGTTATTTCTAAAGTAGAAATAGACTTGCCTAACAATCCTGTTCGCTATACTGCTGTTCCTAATGCTATTTTAGATAATGGTATTTGGGGGCAATGTGGAGCTAATGAATACAACGTTTCTATGAGTGCAACTGAAACTATTACTTCAAATGAACGTGTTTTGGGAGCTGATCCTTTGGTAGACTGCGGAATTGGGGAAGAAGATATTTATACTATAGTAATGCCATATATCGCAAGCGCTCGTGAGGGAGTTACTTTTTTAGGTAGTCTTCTTGAAAAATACGGAACTTATGAGATGAACGGTGTTGCCTTCCAAGACGAAGATGAAATTTGGTGGTTAGAAACTATCGGCGGACATCATTGGATGGCTCGTCGTGTTCCAGATAATAGCTATGTTATTATGCCAAATCAACTTGGTATTGATAAATTTGATTTTGACGATGCTTTTGGAGCTAAAAAAGAATTTATGTGTTCAGCTGATTTACTAGACTTTGTTAAAAAATATCATCTAGATTTATCTATTGATGGTGACTTTAACCCACGTCATGCATTTGGCAGTCGTAGTGATGCTGACCACACTTATAATACACCGCGTGCTTGGATACTTCAACGTTATTTCAATCCAACATCAAATACATATGATGGAATAAATGCTGATTATCGTCCAGATTCTGATAATCTTCCTTGGGCACGAATTCCAGAGAAAAAAATAACAGTTGAAGATATTAAATATGCCTTATCTCACCATTATCAAGGAACAGAATATGATTCATATTCAAAAGATATTCATTCAGTTAAAAAAGGAACTCTTCGCCCAATCGGAATTAACCGTACAAACTTTTTAGGGCTTGTGCAAATTAGACCATATATGCCAGATGAGTTAAAATGCCTTCAATGGTTAGCTATTGGTTCTTGTGTTTTCAATGCTATAGTACCATTTTACACTAATATCAATCGTACACCTGATTACCTAGCTAATACTACAAATCAAGTAACTACAGAAAACTTCTATTGGACTAATCGCCTAATTGCTGCTTTATGTGATGCTCATTTTGCTGATACTGCTTCACATATCGAGCGTTATCAACTAAAAGTTCAATCACAATCAACAGCATTAATAAACAAATATGATGAAAAATTCATTACCGAAAAAATTTCTAAAGATAATGCTAAAGATTTCTTAGAAAAAGCTAATGAAGATATCGCAGATGAACTTAAAGTTCAAACAGATGATTTATTAGATAAAGCACTTTATACTGCTAGTTGCAATATGAAGAACAAATTCTCAAGATCTGATGCATAAATATATCAAAAGAGCCATACGATAATAAATCATATGGCTCTTAAAAGGAGAACGGCTCGCTAATATTAGCAAGCCATTAAATATCATGAAAAAAATATTATTAACAATTAAGAATTAAAATTTTCTCATCACTCTTCTTGAAAATTAAATTCTTATTTACATGCTTTACACTAGGATTACTTTATTCTCAAGGCTATAATCGTGTATTGCAAGTTTTGTTATACTCTTATTATATCCCCTCTACTTTATGTGTAGTTTATACTATACTTAATTTAAAACTTAAATTTAAAAATTATCTAAACCTCAGTATTTCTTTAGAGTTAAGCTCTATTACCTTTGTCGCAACATTTTTTACAAATTGACTATCATGACTGACCATAATAAGAATCCCAGGATATTTAGAAAGTATTTTTTCTACAGCCTCTATAGTTGCAATATCTAAAAAATTTGTAAGTTCATCCAACAACAAAACATCTGTTTCTTGGAAAAGAAGACTTATAAAATATAACTTTACTTTTTCACCGTTGCTGAGAACACTCACTTTTTTGTTAATATCTGTTCCTCTAAAATTAAGTAAAGCAAGTATATTACGCAACTCTTTTTCTTCTATATCTGTTATGTTTCTTATAAAGTTTAATACTGTTTCCTCTTTTTCAAAAATTTCTAAATTATTTTGTTCAAAGTAAGCTACTTTAAAATTGTTAGGCATCTGCTCTTTTATATAATTAAGAAATGTAGTTTTTCCTGAACCATTTTTTCCTACTAGCATTACTTTATCACCACTACTAAACGAGAGATTGGTAGTCATCCATAAGCATTTTCCATTAATAAAGAACTCTTTTTTTTCTATATAAAAACTTCTCTTACTTCTTTTATTAAATATATTTAAAAATGATATATCGTATTCCTCTTCAATCTTTTTAGGTTTAGACAATGAATTTAATTTTTCTTCTTGTTTCAGAATATTTTTCTGCATTTTCTTCTGATTTTGCGTGATTTTAGTCTTCGTTCCTATAATACGATAATCCGAGGCCATCATATTTTTTGGCTTTCCTAAAGTTTTCCCTTGTTGTTCTTCTTTCATATTACGGATAGTATCACGTATTTTACGAGTTTCTTTTTGATATTTTTTTAACTCTGAGTTATATTCACTAATCTTTATTTCTTTTTGCTCTTTATACTCCGTGTAATTTCCGTTAAATTCTACTAGTTCTCCTTGCTCTATAATCCACAATTTAGTACAAACTTTTTCTAGGAAACTTCTGTCATGCGTTGCTATACAAAATGTAGAGTTTTTTTTATTTATTAAGTTCACTATTTTATTAACATTAGCACTATCTAAATATGTTGTCGGCTCATCTAACAAATATATTCCCTTATCATTTGCAAAGTGTTCTAATATCTTTTGAACTACCATTTCGCCTCCACTTTTATCTAAATTAAGATTTTCATTAAATTGAAGAAACTCTACACTTCCTTTGTTTCGTTTATCATTTTGAATATCTTCATATATTTCTTTTAATAATGATGTTTTCCCGGAACCATTTTTCCCTATTATTCCTACAATATCTCCTTCATTTAGACTTATATTTTTTATTTTACATAAAAGTTTTCCATGACGTTCTAATTCTCTGTTTTTAATATGTAATATCACTACTAATCACCCCTTATATAAGAGCTTTTTTATAATTATACATTAATTAATTTTTTCATTCAAGATTATTTATAATTTTAAAATTACCTTTTCTTTGAAATTTGAGATTTAAAAAATATAACTTTGCTGTTAAAACTGGTAAGTTCTCTCATCTCTTCGTTCCTTAGAAATTTAGTTCCTTTCGCGCATTTTGCACGTAATGATTTCTACGAATTGAAGATTCTAAAAATCTTAACGTTATTTCGTAGTAGACGTAATCCAATCATCTGCGACTAACGTCTTGCTTCTTGGTACATCCTTGCGTACTTTGTACCTAACGTTTTATGCAATTCGAAGAATTGCTAAAACGAAAGGTACAATGCAAAAAAAAAGACTACCTTGCCTGGTAATCTTTTAAAGTATAATTAGATTAATTTTTCAAAGGGACAAAAGGGTATCCCAACCCCGATAAGTTGGGATACATATAGAGCTAGACGACGTAGCCTTTTCCTACGCATTTCAAGCACTCTTTTGCCAAAAAAATTAGTTTAAATATTGTTGTATGTGTTGTTTAGTTGTGTATGTGTATGTAGTATGTTATTGTTGTATGAAAAATTTTTATTAAACTAATTCTATAATAGCTGTTTCTGCACCATCACCTTTACGTGGTCCAACACGTAAGATACGAGTGTATCCACCGTTACGGTCAGCATATTTAGGTGCTACTTCTTCAAATAATTTTTTAAGAGCTAATTGACTCTTACCTTCTTCAGTTGCTACTGCAACAGGTTGGATGAATTTAGCTGCATTACGTCTTGCTGCTAGATCACCTTTTTTACCTAATGTAATCATTTTTTCTGCTAATGAACGAACTTCTTTCGCTCTTGTAACAGTTGTTTCAATTCTACCGTGTACTAGTAGAGCAGTTACTAAGTTTCTTAACATCGCTTTACGGTGAGCTGATGTACGTCCTAATTTTCTGTAACCCATTAGTGTGCCTCCTTGTTAGTTTTATTCATCTTTAAATCCTAGTTCTAATTCTTGAAGTTTAATTTTTACTTCTTCTAGAGATTTACGACCTAGGTTTCTTACTTTAATCATTTCTTGTTCTGTTTTGCTAGCTAATTCTTGCACTGTGTTGATACCTGCACGTTTTAAACAGTTATAACTACGTACTGATAAGTCAAGTTCTTCAATTGTCATTTCTAACATTTGAACTTTGTTATCTTCTTCTTTAGCTACCAATATATCAGCAGCTTTTGCTTGTTCTGACATTTCCATAAATAATTCTAAATGAGAAATTAAAATTTTTGATGCTAATGCCAAAGCGTCGTTAGCTGAAATTGTACCATTTGTAGTAACATCTAAGATAAGTTTATCAAAATCTGTACTTTGTCCTACCCTAGTTTTTTCTACAGTGTAGTTTACTTTAGAAACCGGTGTATAAATTGAATCAATTGGAATAACACCGATTGGTAAGTCACGGCGTTTGTTTCCATCAGCTGGTACAAATCCACGTCCAGTACCTACATAAATAAGCATTTCAAAGTGTCCACCTTCTGCTACTGTAGCAATGTGTTGATCAACATTAACTACTTCTACATCAGAATCGATAGCGATATCAGCTGCTGTTACAACTGCTGGACCTTTTACATTAATTGATAATACTTTTTCTTCTTTTGAATGAATAATAAACGCAATGTTTTTAACATTCATAATAATTTCAGTAACATCTTCTACCACACCTTTAATGGCTTGGAATTCATGTTGAACTCCTTCGATATCGATGCTTCTTGCTGCTGCTCCTGGTAATGATGAGATTAACATTCTTCTCAATGAATTACCTAATGTAGTTCCATAACCACGTTCTAGTGGCTCTACTACAAAGCGACCAAATCTTTTATCTGATGATTCTTCAATGATTTGAATTTTTGGTTTTTCTATTGCTAACATTATGTTAAACCTCCTAAAATTAGTGTATGCAAATTATTATACACGACGACGTTTAGGTGGGCGACATCCATTGTGAGGAACTGGAGTTACGTCTTTGATTGATGTAACTTCTAGTCCTGCAGATTGTAATGCACGGATAGCTGCTTCACGTCCTGCACCTGGACCTTTTACTGTTACATCTACATATCTCATTCCGTGTTCCATAGCTTGTTTAGCTGCTGCTTCACTTGCCATTTGTGCTGCGAATGGAGTAGATTTTCTAGAACCTTTGAATCCTAGTGCTCCTGCACTTGACCATGATACTGCATTACCATGTTCATCTGTTATTGTTACTATTGAGTTATTGAATGTAGAACGAATGTGAGCTATACCGTTTTGTATATTTTTTTTCACACGACGTTTACGTGATTGTTGTTTACGAGCCATAGTTGTGTTTCTCCTCCTATCCTAATTATTTTTTCTTGTTCGCAACTGTTTTCTTAGGACCTTTACGAGTACGAGAGTTGTTCTTAGTATTTTGCCCTCTTACTGGAAGTCCACGACGGTGACGAATACCTCTGTAACATCCGATTTCCATTAGACGTTTGATGTTTAATGAAACTTCACGACGAAGGTCACCTTCTGTTTTGTAGTTATCTACGATTTCACGAATTTTATCTAGTTGTTCACCTGATAAGTCTTTTACTCTTATATCTTCAGAAACTCCTGCTTCTTTTAAGATTTTTTGAGCAGTTTTTAAACCTATACCATATACATAAGTTAATGATATAACAACTCGTTTTTCACGAGGAATATCAACTCCTGCTATACGTGCCATTAAGTTTGCACCTCCTAATTAATTATCCTTGTTTTTGTTTATGTTTTGCGTTTTCGCAAATCACTAATACTTTACCACCACGACGAATTACTTTACATTTGTCACAGATTTTTTTTACTGATGGTCTTACTTTCATCGTTATTTCCTCCTTGAGTTTATAACTTACTTGAATCTATAAGTTATTCTACCTTTTGTCAGGTCATACGGACTCATTTCTACTGTAACTTTATCACCTGGTAAAATTCTTATATAATTCATTCTGATTTTTCCAGAAACATGAGCTAAAATAATATGACCATTTTCTAATTCTACTTTAAACATTGCATTCGGCAAGTTTTCTACTACTAAACCTTCTACTTCAATGACATCTTTTGCCATACTTTTCCTCCCTGATTATTTCAGTTTATCTAATATTTGTTTTACGTCTTGGAAAACTACTTTGATGTCTTGGTCACCGTTAATGTTTTCAACTACACCTTCTTTTTGACTGTAAAAGTCTAATAATGGTTTTGTTTGTTTAATATTAACTTCTAAGCGATTAGCAACTGTTTCTTCGTTGTCATCACTTCTTTGGAACAATTCTCCACCATCTTTATCACAAACACCTTCAACTTTTGTTGGGTTGAAAATTAAGTGATAAGTAGTTCCACATTGTTTACAGATTCTTCTACCTGTTAAACGAGGTAACAAGATAGCTGGATCTACATCGATGTTTAATACTTTATCGATTTTTCTATTAGTTTTCGCTAAAATTTGATCAAGGGCTTCAGCTTGTTCTACTGTTCTTGGAAAACCGTCAAGTAAAAAGCCTTCTTTTGCATCTTCTTGATTCAATCTTTCTTCAACTAATCCTATAGTTACACTGTCAGGAACAAGTTGTCCTTTATCAATATAACTTTTAGCTTCTTTTCCAAGCGGTGTCTCATTTTTAATAGCTGCTCTAAACATATCTCCTGTTGAGATGTGCGGAATTGGATAATTCTCTTTAATTTGTTCTGCTTGAGTACCTTTCCCCGCTCCTGGTAATCCCATTAAAATAATATTCATCATGATTATTTACCACCTTTTCTGCCAGTAATAAAACTTCTATAGTTTCTTTCTGTTAATTGTGTATTAAGTTGTTTAACTGTCTCTAGCGCTACACTGACAACAATTATTAAACTTGTACCACCAATGTGAACAGATGCTGGTAATTTGGCTAAATTGGTGAATATTGTTGGAAGAACCGAAACAGCTGCTAGGAATATTGAACCTACAAACGTTAGTCTGTATAAAATACCTGTAATGTATTGTTCAGTTTTTTTACCTGGTCTAACCCCTGGAACAAAACTTCCTTGTTTTCTTAAATTATCTGCCATTTTTTCAGGATTTACTTGTACCATTACATAGAAATAACAAAATGCTATAATCAATGCTACGTATAAAGTTAATCCAATCCAATGACTGAAATCAAAATACGCTACAATTTTTTGTAGTTTTTCGTTATTTGGTGCGAATATCGCAATTGTTCTCGGTAATTGTAAGAATGCGATAGCGAAGATTACTGGAATAACCCCTGCACTGTTAACACGCAATGGTAAGAATGTTGAACGAGCTCCTAACATTCTACGTCCAGCTCTTGCTTGTGAGTATTGAATAGGAATTTTACGAATAGCCTCTTGCATATATACAACTGCTGCTACAATACCTATAACAATGATTCCTACTATAACTATTTTTAAAATAGCTAAAGTTAAGTTTTCTGCATCTTTAATTTGTGATTCATAAATTTGGAAAAATTCCGTTGGCATACGAGCAATAATACCCGCTAAGATAATAATTGATACACCATTACCTACACCATATTGTGAAATTTGATCCCCTAACCAAAGTAGTAATGCAGTACCTGCAGTAAGTACGATGGCTACTGTTATAAATCCAAGAACTGAAGTATCTTTAATCAATCCTTTATAAGCATTATTAAACCCATAAGACATAACTAATGATTGAATAAATGCTAATACGATTGCTAATACTCTTGTTAATTTTTGAGTTTTCTTTTGTCCTACTTCACCTTGTTTTGACCACTCAGTTAATGTAGGAATAACATCCATTTGCATAAGTTGAATTACGATAGAAGCTGTAATGTATGGCATGATACCCATAGCAAACACAGAAAACTGTTGTAATGCTCCTCCTGCAAATGTATTAAATATTCCGAATAAACCAGCTGAATCTTGTGCTTTAAGCACATCTGCATCTACCCCTGGTATCGGTAAATATGAACCTACACGGAATAAGAATATCCCGAATAAGGTAAATAATATTTTGTTACGAGTTTCTTTTACTCGAAATAGATTAAGCGTTGCACTAAACATTATAGCACCTCGCAAACTCCTCCAGCGGCTTCAATAGCTTCTTTTGCTGAAGATGAGAATTTATGAGCTTGAACAGTTAATTTTTTCTCTAATTTACCGTTAGCTAATACTTTAACACCTGAAAGTTCTTTTTTAATAACTTTTGTTTCTACTAATAGAGCAGGTGATACTACTGTACCATCTTCGAATTTGTTTAAATCAGTAAGATTTACAACTGCAAATTCTTTTCTGTTTACGTTGTTAAATCCACGTTTTGGAATACGTCTGAATAATGGGTTTTGTCCACCTTCAAATCCTGGGCGAACTCCACCACCACTACGTGCTTTTTGTCCTTTTTGACCACGTCCTGAAGTTTTACCATTTCCTGATCCAATCCCACGACCTACTCTGTTACGTTCTTTACGAGAACCTTCAACTGGTTGTAATTCATGTAATTTCATTTAGACTAGCACCTCCTTGTATTAATAATTATTTTTCTTCTACTGTTACTAAGTGTGAAACTTTATTAATCATTCCACGAATCGCAGCGTTATCTTTGTGTTCTACTGTTTGGTTCATTTTTTTAAGACCAAGAGCTTCAACAACTTTTCTTTGATTCTTTGGACGACCAATAGTACTACGAGTTAGGGTTACTTTTAATGTCATGTTCTTTTCCCTCCTCTTATCCTAATAATTCTTCTACAGATTTACCACGTAAAGCTGCTACGTGTTCTACTGTTTGTAATCTTGTTAATCCTTCAAGTGTAGCACGAACCATGTTTACTGGTGTGTTTGAACCTAGAGATTTTGATAAGATATTTGAAATACCTGCTAATTCTAATACGGCACGAACTGGTCCACCAGCGATAACCCCTGTACCAGGCGCAGCTGGTTTAATTAATACTGAACCTGCTCCGAATTGTCCGATGATTTCGTGAGGTATTGTTCCGTTAACTACTGGTACAGTAATTAAGTTGTGTTTTGCAGCTTCTACTGCTTTTTTGATTGCATCTGGTACCTCTTGAGCTTTACCAGTACCAACTCCTACGCGACCATTTTTGTCACCTACTACTACTAAAGCAGAGAAACGGAAACGACGTCCACCTTTAACAACTTTAGCTACACGACGAATGGCAACTACGCGTTCTTCAAATTCTTTTTTGATTTCTTCTTGACGCATCTACTTATTTCCCTCCTTTATTAGAATACAAGTCCATTTTCACGTGCTGCATCAGCTAATGCTTTAACACGTCCGTGATATAAGTATCCTCCACGGTCGAAAACAACTTTTTCAATTCCTTTTTGTTTAGCTACTTCTGCGATTAATTTACCAACTTCTTTAGCTGCTTCTACACTTGATTTAGAAACATTTTCAAGTTTTAATGAAGAAGCTTGTGCTAATGTAACACCTTTAGTGTCATCAATAATTTGTGCGTAAATGTTTGTGTTTGAACGGTATACGTTTAAACGTGGAACTTCTGGAGTCCCTTGAACTTTAACACGTACTCTTGCGTGTCTTTTTTTACGAACTTTATTTTTATCAAGTTTCGTAATCATATTTGAAACACTCCTTTCTGTTATCTATTATTTACCAGTTTTTCCTTCTTTACGGCGTACATATTCACCAACGTAGCGAATACCTTTACCTTTATAAGGTTCTGGAGGACGTACTGCTCGAACTTTAGCTGCATATTGTCCTACTACTTCTTTGTTAATACCTTCGATACTAACTTTAGTGTTTCCTTCAACACCTAATTTAATTCCTTCGATTTCTTCAAATTCAACTGGGTGAGAATATCCAACACTTAGTACTAATTTTTTACCTTGCATTTGAGCACGGTACCCAACCCCGATTAATTCAAGTTCTTTTTTGAATCCAGCTGAAACACCTTCAATCATGTTTGCTAAGATAGCACGAGTTGTTCCGTGTACTGTACGGTGACGTTTAGAGTCTGATGGACGTACTACTGTGATTTCGTTACCTTCAACGTTGAAAGTCATGTCTTTATCAAATTGTTGTTTTAATTCACCTTTAGGTCCTTTTACTGTTGCGAAGTTATCATCTAAGTTAACTTCAACACCTGCAGGTATTGTAATAACTTTATTACCTATACGTGACATTTAATTGGCACCTCCTTATAATATTACCAGATGTAAGCTAATACTTCTCCACCTGTATTGTTTTTACGAGCAACTTTATCTGTTACAACTCCGTTTGAAGTTGACACGATTGCTATTCCTAGACCGTTTAATACTCTTGGCAGTTCATCTGCTTTAGCATAAACACGTAATCCAGGTTTAGAAATTCTTTTAATTCCTTTAATAACTCTTTCACCTTTTGAGTATTTAAGAGTAAGTTTTAATTTTCCTTGTTTGTTATCTTCAATGTATTCTACATCGCTGATAAAACCTTCTTGTTTTAATATTTCTGCAATTTGCTTTTTAATATTTGACGCAGGTAGTTCTAATGATTCGTGCTTAACCATGTTAGCATTACGAATACGTGTTAGCATATCTGCGATAGGATCTGTCATTGTCATTAGGATAAATCCTCCTTTCTTCTACTAATATATTACCAACTTGCTTTTTTAACTCCAGGAATTTGTCCTTTATAAGCTAATTCACGGAATTTAATACGGCTGATACCAAATTTCCCAATGTATCCGTGAGGACGTCCAGTTATGCTACAACGATTGTGTAAACGAGCTGGAGCTGAGTTTTTAGGAAGTTTGCTAAGTCCGATGTAATCACCTTTAGCTTTTAATTCCGCTCTTTTAGCTGCATATTTATCAACTAATTTTTGGCGTTTTAATTCACGCTCTACCATTGCTTTTTTAGCCATGTGTTAGTTACCTCACCTTTCTTATTTTGCGAATGGCATTCCACATTGTGCTAATAACTCACGAGCTTCCTCATCTGTGTTAGCTGTAGTTACTATTACGATGTCCATACCACGTACTTTACTTACTTTATCATAATCAATTTCAGGGAAAATTAATTGTTCTTTAACACCTAATGTGTAGTTACCACGACCATCGAATGCTTTTTTAGAAACACCGTGGAAGTCACGTACACGTGGAAGTGCTACTGTTACTAATTTGTCGAAGAATTCATACATTCTTTCTCCACGTAAAGTAACTTTTGCACCGATAGGCATACCTTCACGAAGTCTGTAAGTAGCGATTGATTTTTTAGCTCTTGTTACTAATGGTTTTTGACCAGAAATTAAAGCTAATTCAGCTACTGCGTTGTCTAGGGCTTTAGAGTTTTGAACTGCGTCACCTACACCCATGTTAATTACGATTTTTTCAATTTTTGGTACTTGCATTACACTGCTGTACTCAAATTTTGTCATTAATTCTTTTGTTATCTCAGATTTAAATTTATCTTCTAAACGAGCCATCTAAAATAGTGCCTCCTTTCTTCAACTATTATTATATTTCTTTTCCTGATTTTACAGCGATACGTACTTTCTTACCATCTTTTTCTTCGAAACGTACTCTTGTTGCTTTTCCAGTTTCAGGATCTTGTAACATTACGTTTGATACGTGAATTGCTGCTTCTTTCTCAACGATTCCACCTTGAGGTGCATCTTGTGAATTTTTAACGTGTTTTTTAATGATGTTAACACCTTCTACAACAACACGATCTTTTTTAGGTTGTGCTTCAATTACTGTTCCAACTTTACCTTTGTCTTTACCAGTAATTACTACAACTTTATCACCTTTTTTAATGAACATTTCTTGTTAACCTCCTTCTTTACTGTACTTTTTTTATTATAATACTTCTGGAGCTAGTGATACGATTTTCATGTAGTTACCGTCTCTTAATTCACGAGCAACTGGTCCGAAAATACGTGTACCACGTGGGCTCTTATCATCACGGATAATTACACAAGCATTTTCATCAAATTTAATATATGAACCGTCGTTACGACGAGCTCCTGTTTTTGTACGAACGATTACGGCTTTAACTACTTCACCTTTTTTAACAACTCCGCCTGGTGTTGCTTTCTTAACAGAACATACAATTACGTCACCAATGTTAGCAACTTTACGTCCTGAACCACCTAGAACTTTAATTGTTAAAACTTCTTTTGCTCCTGAGTTATCAGCCACTTTTAAGCGTGTTTCTTGTTGAATCATGCGCTTTTTGCCTCCTTCTTAGGGTTTATCCTAGTTTTCTTAGATTATAACTGCTTCTTCTACTACTTCTACTAAACGGAAGTTTTTAGTTGCAGATAATGGACGAGTTTCCATTATTTTAACGATATCATTTAATTTAGCAACATTGTTTTCATCATGTGCTTTGAATTTTTTAGAATATTTTACACGTTTACCGTATAGAGGATGTTTTTTGTAAGTTTCAACTAAAACTGTGATAGTTTTATCCATTTTATCTGAAACTACTTTTCCAACGTAAACTTTTCTATCATTTCTCTCAGTCATGTTTGCCTCCTATATTATTTATTCGCTAATTCTCTTTCGCGAATAACAGTTTTCATACGAGCGATTGATTTTCTAACTTGACTAATACGAGCTGTATTTTCTAATTGACCAGTTGCCAATTGGAAGCGTAAGTTGAAAAGCTCTTCTTTTAATTCTTTGATTTTTGTTTCTAACTCTTGTGAAGTTAATTCTCTAATCATTGATTTGAATTCATTTGTTTTCATTATGCTTCACCACCTGTTTCTTCACGTTTTACAAATTTACATTTAACAGGTAACTTGTGAGATGCAAGTCTTAGAGCTTCACGTGCAACTTCTTCACTTACTCCAGCAACTTCGAACATCACTCTACCTGGTTTAACGATTGCAACCCATCCTTCAACTGCACCTTTACCAGATCCCATACGAACTTCTAATGGTTTTTTAGTGTAAGGCATGTGAGGAAAGATCTTGATCCAAACTTTACCACCACGTTTCATATAACGAGTCATCGCTATACGCGCAGCTTCGATTTGGCGAGAAGTAACTCTTGCTGCAGTAGTAGCTTGTAAACCATATTCACCGAAATCTACTACATTTCCGCCTTTAGATTTACCTTTTGTTGATTGTCTGTGTTGACGACGATATTTAACACGTTTAGGCATTAACATAAATTAGTTACCTCCTTTTTCAGATTTCTTAGTTGGTAATACTTCACCACGGTTAATCCAAACTTTAACTCCAAGTTTACCATAAGTTGTATCTGCTTCTTCGTGAGCGTAGTCGATGTCTGCTCTTAATGTGTGTAGAGGCACTGAACCTTCTGAGTAGTGTTCTGCACGAGCGATATCTGCTCCACCTAGACGACCTGATACTTGAGTTTTAATTCCTTTAGCTCCTGCTCTCATAGCTCTTTGGATAGCTTGTTTTTGAGCACGACGGAATGATACACGAGCTTCTAATTGACGAGCAATGTTTTCAGCTACTAATTTAGCGTCGATATCAACTTTTTTGATTTCAACTACATTAATGTGTACTCTTTTTCCAGTTAATTTGTTTAATTCTAATCTTAATTTATCGATTTCAGATCCACCTTTACCGATTACCATACCTGGTTTACCAGTGTGTACTGAAATATTTACTTTCTTATCAAATCTTTCAATTTCAACTTTAGAAACTGAAGCATCTTTTAATTGTTTACTGATGAACTCACGGATTTTGAAATCTTCGTGTAGGTTAGTTGCGAAATCTTTTTCAGCATACCATTTTGAATCCCAATCACGAATAACTCCAACACGTAAGCCTATTGGATGTACTTTTTGACCCACAGTTTGTAGCCTCCTTTAATTAGTTTAGCTTATAATTCTTAATTTTTATTATTTGTTGTCACTTAAAACGATAGTGATGTGACTTGTTCTTTTGTTAATTGAACTTGCAGCACCTTTTGCTCTTGGACGGAATCTTTTAAGAGTTGGTCCTTCATTTGCAAATGCTTGTGATACTACTAAGTCTTCTACATTCATTCCATAGTTATGTTCAGCGTTAGCAGCAGCTGATTTAATTACTTTAGCTACTGGTAAAGAAGCTGATTTAGTTGTGAATTCTAAAATTCCTAATGCTTCGCCCACTTTTTTTCCACGTACTAAGTCTAATACTAGTCTTACTTTACGAGGAGCAATGCGGACTGTCTTAGCGATTGCTTTTGACTCCATGAATGTGCCTCCTTGATTTTTATTTCTAAATTATTATCTTCTTGTTTTTCTGTCGTCTGCTGCGTGACCTTTGTAAGTTCTTGTTGGTGCGAATTCACCTAATTTGTGTCCTACCATATCTTCAGTCACATATACAGGTACATGTTTTCTTCCGTCATATACTGCAAAAGTAAGTCCTATGAATGTTGGGAAGATTGTTGAACGACGAGACCAAGTTTTGATTACTTGTTTTTTCTCTTGTTCGCTCATTTTTTCAACTTTTGCTAATAAGTGGTGATCAGCGAATGGTCCTTTTTTTAAACTACGAGCCATTGTGTTATCTCCTTTCCGATACTTTGCATACTTAAGGTTGTGGTAAAGAGCACTTGCTCCTCACCAGCCGACCTTTGTTTCGTTTTATTATTTATTTCTAGCACGTACGATAAATTTGTTTGAACGAGCTTTTTTAGAACGAGTTTTCTTACCAAGTGTAGGTTTACCCCATGGTGACATTGGTGATTTACGTCCGATTGAAGTACGTCCTTCACCACCACCGTGTGGGTGATCGTTCGGGTTCATTACAGATCCACGTACAGTAGGTCTTTTACCTAACCAACGAGTTCTACCGGCTTTACCGATATTAACTAATCCGTGTTGTTCATTACCAACTTCTCCGATTGTTGCACGGCAAGTTGCTAAGATCATTCTTACTTCTCCTGATTTAAGACGTACAAGTACGTATTTACCTTCTTTACCAAGTACTTGAGCACTTGCTCCAGCTGAACGTACTAATTGTCCACCTTTTCCAGGTTTAAGTTCGATGTTGTGGATTAATGTCCCTACTGGGATATTTGCTAATGGTAATGCATTACCAACTTTGATATCAGCAGCTTCACCTGATACTAAGATTTGTCCTACTTGTAATTCTTTAGGAGCAATGATGTATCTTTTTTCTCCATCTACATAGTGTAATAGAGCGATGTTTGCTGAACGGTTTGGATCATACTCGATTGTAGCAACTTTCGCTGGTACATTGTCTTTATTTCTCTTGAAGTCAATAATACGGTATTGTTTTTTGTGTCCTCCACCGTGGTGACGAACAGTGATTTTACCTTGGTTATTTCTTCCCGCTTTTTTCGGTAGCGGCGCTAATAATGACTTTTCTGGTTTGTTAGTTGTAATTTCTGCAAAGTCTAATGAAGTCATGTTACGACGACCATTAGTAATAGCTTTGTATACTTTAATTGCCATTTGTCATTTTTCCTCCTTAGTGGTTTTAACGATTATCCTATGCGAATAATCCTTCGATTGTTTGTCCTGCTGCTAACTTAACGATAGCTTTTCTACGTTTGTTAGTGTATCCACCGTATCTTCCAACACGACGGAATTTTGGTTTGTAGTTCATTACGTTTACTTTCTCAACTTTAACTCCGAAGATTTCTTCGATAGCTTGTTTAATTTGAGTTTTGTGAGCGCGTGTGTCTACTAGGAAAGTGTATTTATTTTCTTGCATTAATAAATAACTTTTTTCAGTTAATACTGGGCGTTTGATAATATCGCGTGCTTCCATTATGCTAATACCTCCCCAACTTTTTCTAATGCATCTTTAGTGAATACAACTTTGTTGCTTCCTAAGATGTCTAATACGTTAAGTCCAGTAGTTTCTACGAATTCAACTCCTGGAATATTTCTTCCTGATAAAACAGTATTTTCTTCTAGTTCAGTAACTACGAATAATACTTTTTTCTCTAGGCTAAGGTTTGATAACATTTCTTTAAAGTTTTTAGTTTTGATTGAATCAAATGTTAATGTTTCTAATGCAAATACTTCGTTAGCTGCTACTTTAGAAGATAAAGCAGAACGTAATGCTAAACGACGCATTTTACGTGGCATTTTGAAGCTGTAGCTACGTGGTGTAGGTCCGAATACAATTCCACCTCCACGCCATTGTGGTGAACGGATAGATCCTTGACGAGCACGACCTGTTCCTTTTTGACGCCATGGTTTGCGACCACCACCTGAAACTTCAGAACGTCCTTTTGTTTTGTGTGTACCTTGACGAAGTGATGCTCTTTGTAAAGTTACAGCTTGGAATAAAACGTGTTGATTTGGTTCAATTCCGAATACTGCATCATTAGCTTCAACTGCACCAACTTTAGTACCGTCTTGTTTAAATAAATCTAATTGTGGCATTATCTAATTTCCTCCTTCCGTATATTTTCCGATTATTTACCAGATTTAACTGCTGATTGGATTTTTACGAAGCTTTTCTTAGATCCTGGAATACATCCTTTAACTAAGATTAATCCGTTTTCTACGTCTACGCTTACGATTTCTAAGTTTTGAGTAGTAACTGTAACTCCACCCATTTGACCTGGTAATGCTTTACCTTTGAATACACGGTTAGGTGCTACAGGTCCCATTGACCCAGGACGGCGGTGGTAACGAGAACCGTGAGCCATTGGTCCACGACTTTGCCCATGACGTTTAATCGCCCCTTGGAATCCTTTACCTTTACTTACTCCTGTTACGTCAACTAAGTCCCCTGCTGCAAAAATATCAACTTGGACTTCTTGACCTACTTCATAACTAGCTACATCTGCATCTCTGATTTCGCGTACAAAACGTTTTGGAGCAGTGTTAGCTTTATCTGCATGACCTTGTTCAGGTTTGTTCGCAACTTTTACTAAACGATCTTTACGTTCTTTATCGTAAGGACGTTTATCGTCGAATCCTAATTGGATTGCGTTGTATCCTTCAACTTCTTCTGTTTTCTTTTGTAATACGACGTTCCCTTTCGCTTCAACTACTGTTACTGGGATTAATTCTCCATTTTCAGCGAAGATTTGAGTCATACCTACTTTTCTTCCTAAGATACCTTTGGTCATCGAAAGTCACCTCCTATAATTATAATTTTAATTCGATGTCAACACCTGATGGTAAGTTTAAGCTGATTAAAGCGTCAACTGTTTTTTGTGTTGGTTCAATAATATCGATTAGGCGTTTGTGTGTACGTTGTTCAAATTGTTCACGGCTATCTTTGTAAATGTGAACTGAACGTAAAATTGTGTATACTGCTTTTTCTGTTGGTAATGGGATTGGCCCAGAAACTTTTGCTCCAGAACGTTTTGCAGTTTCAACAATTTTCTCTGCACTTTGATCCACTAATCTGTGATCATATCCTTTTAGACGAATACGAATTTTTTGTTTTGCCATCATTTCTCCTCCTATACATTTATTCGCTGCTATCTAGTAGCAACTTCTCCACGAAAGTTCTCCAGCACGCCATGCCATGGCAAAGCGGCCGGGCGTGTCAGTAACCTTTCGCTTCAACGCAAGTCTTTTACAGACCAACATTCATTATTATACATTGTTATTCTAGATATTGCAAGAGTTTTGCCGAAAAAAATTTAAAAAAATTAATGAATGTGTTTTCTATTTTTTAGAGCTTTTTCTCTTAAAATTTTTCATCTCAGAAATATTACATTAATATAGAAGAAAAAAATTTATTATAGCTTTTTATTTTTAAAATTCTCACATAAATCATAACAAACTTTTTTCATAGATATAATAAAAAAACCTAGAATTTCCACTCTAAGTTTTTTCTAAAAAAATCTATTTTTTAAAAGGTAATATATTATATTGAATTTCTAGTTCATCAGACAGAAGATGAGAGACTTTACATCTTAATTTAATATTTTCTAGCACACCTTCTCTATCTTTTGAACTTAATTCTTCTTCCGTTCTATCTACATAAACATCAGCAATGATTATTTTATTGTCATAATCTACTCTTAACTCTGTTTCTACTGATAAATCCATTAAACCATAGGCTCTAACAAAATATCCTTTAGCGCACATGCTTATACAACCATTGTAAGCAACGGTAAAAACTTCCATCGGCCCATCGAACTCTTCTTCTATTCTCATAGAATACTTCCCACCAAGAGGTGTCGTAGCATCAGCAGTAAACCCTTTTTTAATTTTTAGATCCGATATATACATTAGAACTACCTCCGTCACATCTTTTTATAAATTTTTTCTATATTACTTATCTTCTACTACATTTTTTATAGTTTCTAATAAATCAACATCTTTATATGCATATTGAACCTCACTAAAGTCCATATACTTTGTAATCTCATTAGTCTGCAAAATTAATGTTGCTCCAGATCTACTTGCTCCTAATGCTCCCGGTTTAGAATCTTCAATAGCTATCGAGTTTTCTATTTTTACACCTAATTTTCTAGCGGCTAATAAATACACATCTGATGCAGGCTTTGGATTCTCAACTTCTTCTCTTGTGGCAATCGCCTCAATATACTTCTCAAACCCCTTCTTTTGCAATCCTGTTCTAATGTGTTCTTCCTTACCATTAGACGCTACTGCCATTTTAACACCTATCTCATGTAAATATTCCATGACTTCAGCTATACCTGGCAAAACAGGTGCATTATGATAATTTTTTATAATACGTCTAGTAATTTCCTCTTCAAACTTGTCATAGTCATCATCCGACATGCCAAATCGTTTATTATAATATCTTCTACTTGTTTCTTCATTAGTCCCCGAAACATTTTCGATATAATCGATTTTATCAAGAGTTTTTCCTAGCATCTCACTCGTTAAATCACGCATATTCTCAAAGTAGACTTTTTCTGTATCCACTATTGTCCCATCAAAATCAAAAATTACCGCTTCTAGTTTTTTCAATATAGTTCTCCTTCCAATCATATACTATATATTTTATAATGTTAATTCATTTTTTCAAAATAATATGCCAGCAATATAATAAAAAGTTGCTTAACATTAATCTGTACAGAAGTACAATCTTCTTACCAATACAGCATTATTAAGCAACTCTCTTATTATTCAAATCTTACTAAATCTTTAGCACTCATTCGCGTAGATGGGCGCCCATCTCTTTCTTTTTTCCCAACCGCGATTAACATTACCGGCATTAAGTTGTCGTCTAAATCAAATAGTTCCGAAACTTTATCTCTTTTAAATCCGCCGATGATATTAGTATCATATCCTTTAGCGTGAGCGATATTAGCAAATTGCATTGTCCAAATTCCACAATCAAAGTAAACTAATTCTCTTTTTATATCTTGTGGTAGACTTTCAACCATTTTTTCCATACCTTGTTTAAAAGATTCTCTTATTTCCTCAGTCATATGACCTTGTTTTACTTCTTCATTATATATAGTATCGAATTTATCGAAGTAGTTTAAATCACCTAAGACTATAATCATCGCTGCTGATGTTTCATTTTGCGTTAAATTATAGTTTGCATTAGCTAGCTTTTCTTTTCCTTCAGGTGTATCAACTACAATATATCTCCACGGTTGAAAATTGCACGATGATGGAGAAATATTAGCCTCATCTAACATTTCTAAAATTTCTTCACGCTCTATTTTTACACTACTATCAAAGTATTTCACCGATCTTCTATTTCTAATTACATCAAAAAACTCTCTCACTGAATTTTCTCCTTCTATAAGTAAGTAACTCAATAATTTTACTATACTTGAGAGCTATTATCAAACAAAAGACTTTCAATAAAGAAGTTTTACCACTTCAAATTCACGTGCTCCATCATCTCTTTATAAGCAATATCTACTTTTTTCTTCATCTTTTCATCCAACTTATCACGATGCTTGCCGCCCACAATAAAATCTTCTAATATCATAACTTTATAATCATATAAAGCTATACCATTTATACATCTACCATTAAGTTTTGAATAAACTAACGTTGGATGAGCTTTTACAATTTTTATTATCGTTTTATCATTAGACTTTTCAAATGTAACATCCATTAACAAACCTCGCTCCGGCCATTTATTATCCATTCTCTCCATACGTTGATTAGAAATAAAATTCCCCATAGAATAAATTATAAATTTTTTATCCCCATCTTTTTCAAGAACTTCTGCAGGTTCAACAACATGAGGATGCCCTCCAAAAATTACATCCGCTCCCCAATCTATCATCTTACGATAAAGAACTTTTTGTTCTTCTGTAGGCTGCAATTCATACTCAATCCCCATCTGAGGCATTACTATAGTGACATCTGCTTCTTTTTCAGCTCGTTGTATCTCTTCTTTCATTTTTACTTCATTAAGATCTGCCAAATAATTATTGCGTTCTTCTGCCGTCAAATTCGCTTCCATACCATTATATCCATAAGCATATGCCAAAATTGCTATTTTAATTCCATTAACTTCTTTTATAAGTATTTTGTCTTCAGAACGTTTTTTGTCAACATGAACACCTACAACATCTAACCCCCTGTCTTTAAAGGTTTTTGCTGTATATTTCACACCATATAACCCCGAATCTAATATATGATTATGAGCTAAATCGACAACATCATACCCTAAATCTTTTATTGTATCTGCTATTTCGATAGGAGCATTAAACAAAGGATATCCAGCTAGCGGGTGCTTATCGCTAATAGTCCCCTCGAAATCTCCTATCGCTAAATCAGCTTCCTCTATCCATGGTTTAACGTACTCAAAAAATTGATTAAAATCATAACTCCCATCACCCTTTTTCGCAGTATAATAAAGTGCATCATGACAAAGAATATCGCCATTAGCTACCACACGAGCAGTTTTCACATTTGGATTTTTCTTTTTACTTTCTAGAACTCCCCCCTCTTTATCTCCTAACGTTAAATAATAAATACCAAGAAAAATAACTCCACACAAACTTACTATACTCAATATATATAACAATATCTTTTTCATAGCCCCTCCTAATTACATTATTCAAAAACTTCATATAGTAAAAAGTAGCTAATCTTATTAATTAACTACCTTTTACTATATTTCCTTATATTTCTCAAGAAGTATATATTCCTTTCTTTTAATAACTCTTCTCGGAAAAATCTTTCTATCTACTTTCTTTAACATAATTTTCTAATTCCCTAATAAAATCCTTAAAATCATCTGCGGTTTTGTCACCATTAGCAGGTGATCATCCTCCTCTATTTGTATATAATTTGCAGCTACTAATTTGAAATATGAAAATATAGTAATTTTATGGAAAATCAATCTACATTTTTTTAGCAACTCCAAATTATTTATTCCAGCGTATAAAGATAAATAATCATACTCTATTTTTATCCCTGGTTTCATAACATATTTACTACCTTCTTTTTTGAGCTTCCTTAAAAGTAGCTCAACCAAAAAACCGTCTTGCATTTCTTTTTCACTAAGTGTCTTTGATAAATATTCTTCTTTACTAGTAAACTTTATCTCTGGTTCAAAATATGTTTTTAAAACTGGTTTCGGAGGTATAGGTTCTAGCCCCTCGATGACAATAAGATTAACCCCATCAAGGTATTCACTAAAAATTTCCAACCCATTAAGCAAAACAACCGTACCATAAGAAGCCGCTACTATATAGCCCCCTCTTTTTACTCTTGTCATTTTATTCAATAGAACCTGTTCAATTTCTTTTTTTGATATAGATTTAAAACTCTCTTCTGTAAATTCAATAAAATCAAAGGTTTTGTTTGGAATTCGCTCTGTGACTCTCGCCCAGATAATATTATCCCAACCTAGTGGATTAATAAATAAAATATCTGTCATTTGAATCATCCTCTCAAATATTTTTACTAAAATCCTAGCTCACTACCAAAATCCTCTAATTTATTAACTAATATCGCCCCCTCTTTTATATATTCATTCATCGACCAACTCATCTTATCACCAAATCTTCCCGGTAAACAAAATACAGAATTTCCTAAGTCTAAAGCAAAATCTATCGTTCGTTGCGTACCACTTCTTTGTGCCGCTTCTGTTACCAAAAGTGCTTTTGAAAGCCCCGCTACAAGCCTATTTCTTTCCAAAAATTTGTATTTCCTTATCGGAGAAGTCGGAAAATACTCCGATATTATAAGATGATTAGCCTCTAATTGTCTGTATAACTCTCTACTTTGTTCAGGATAAACAATATTGTGCCCTTGAGCTATTACTCCTATTGTATATCCCTTGCTTTCTACAGCTGCTTGATGAGCCAAACTATCAACTCCCGATGCCAAGCCACTAACTATAACAAAATTATTATCTATCAAATGTGGCACAATAACTTTTAACGCAGTATCTGAATATGAAGTATTATTTCTACTGCCTACAATTGACATTTTTCTTTTAAATAATAATAAATCTTTGTTTCCTCTATAAAAAATAACAAACGGATAGTCATATAGTCTGAAAAAATCTTGCGGATAATAAACATCATCACAAAAGATACATTTCACATTATAGAGATCAAAGTAACTAACAAAGTCAAATTTCATATTATTACTAAATTTCTCATAGACTTCTTCTGCATTATCTCCAAAATAGACCTTAAACCCCTCTAAGGACAACTCCGAGAATTTTTCTATATATCCTAAGTCTTTAAGTATTTTATGTATTTTCAAAGTAGTAACTTTTTCTATCGCTAATAACGACAATAGTATCTTTTTTTCTATATCTGATAGTTTCCCACAAGACTCTTCCATAATATATTCCCCTTAATTCGCTTTCTCTACTAATTCTTTATAGTATTGTTTAAATACTTTCAAGAAAATCTCTCCTTGTTGAATATTGTTTATATAAATATTATCTTTAAACTCTATAATATTACTCATTATGCGTGTAAGTTCAGGATAAGTTTTTCCCTCTTTAAAAAATTTATACATCATCCCTTGCCAATAGATAAGCGGTGTTTTTATAAGTATTTGTTCAAGCATATTTATCCCGATAACATTCGGAATATTATTTAACTCTATATGCTGATTATAAAACATACTTAGAATTTTATTTTTTACAGTTTTATCGTATTTAATCTGTTCATATACGTAATTTTCAATATCTTCTGGGTACAATTTAGATGTCAAATCTTTATCAAGTAACTTTAAATCTAAAGGTATATCAAATTCATCAATATCAAAACTGGTCTTTATACAAATAGCATTTCTTTTTTTAAGATTATGTGCCCAAATTTGATAGAATTCAAACTTTTTATTGAGATTATCCCAACCGTAGAAAAATATCTTCCCTTGATAATAATTTAGAAAAGTATCCACAAACGGTGCATAGCGTATATAACTTATACCGTCATATGTTTTAAGTGTTTTTACAAACTTATTTGTATCTATCAACCAAATCAGACGCAATCCTGCTTTTTCATAACCTTTTGTACGTTCTTTTATCACTTCATAAGGTATTACGGAGCGCTGATATTCAAAAGCAATATTCTTATCCTTTATAAACACATCTGCTATTTGGATAGTATTTTCACCTACTTTAAAAATATGCTCCACTTCTACATTGCGATATTTTTTCATAAAATGCTCGTAAAGATCTCTTTTCGTCTCTAAATGCTCCTTACTTTCTTTTTTATATGTTTCATATTGGCATGAGCAATTTTTAGCATGAGCAAAATGAGACTGAATTTTTTTACCTTGTTTAAAAATAACCTTTCCTCCACAGATTGGGCAATGATACTCTTTTTCTTTTTCTATCTTATCATCTAAGGCGTTCCAAACTTCATCTTTACTATCGTATGCTACGTACATGATTTTTCTCCTTTAAATCTCTAGACTATTTCTTCTAGAGCCATTACACGCTTTTACATCAGAAACTATTTAATTGTCAATTTACTTCAATACTCTATATCTTCTGTACACAGAATCATCTATTTCTACTTCGACAAACTTAGCTAGATTTACCCAATCTATTTCGTCCTTGTGTTTATCACTATCTATTAGATAAGTTTTCCCATCTTTTTCGCAAAGATAATAATTCGTCTGACGAATACTAGCCTCTCTCATAAGATACATATCCCCTTCTCTTAACGCAAAATCAAGACAATTCGTAGGCCATGGTTTTTTTACATATTTTTTCACTTCAACAACTCGATCATAATCTTTAGTATTCATAAAAAATTCCCCCTTTGTTAATAAAAATGTCCATTATATTTTTTACAAACTAAAATCTCTAAATCTATAGTTATTTTCTTTAATTTTTTTATATCTTCTTTTGATACATCTTTAGAAAATGTTAATGGTGTCATCTTTAAAAAATTCTCCGCCAAATACTCATCCAGTTCGTACGTTTTATTTACCCTAACACGCTCTATTATGGTGCAGTTTTCTTTAATAAGATTTACCGTTTCAGTATTTTTATATTCCTTTACTCCCATTAACTCACGGATTTCCCTTAAATAATCCGTATTAGGTATTATTTTGATTAAATACCCTTCTTCTCCTAATACTCTAAAAAACTCATGATAATTTGCTGGTGTAAGAATATTTAAAATACACGACACGCTATTATCTTGAAAAGGTAGTGGTTCAATATTCGCTAACATATACGGATTTAATTTATCCTCTTTTACCGCAAGCTCTATCGCCGCCTTACTATTATCAAGCCCGAAAAAATATTTCTCAGGAAATATCTCTTTTAGTTGCCTAATATAATATCCTTCACCGCATCCAGCATCTATTAAAACATCCTTAGAATATTTTTCTACAAGTTTTCCTAACTCAAGAAATACCTCTTTGTAAAACTCCCCCTTAAAAATCACACTTCGGGCTTCAAATAATTCCATACTATATTTTGTCGCTTTATAATTATTTATAAGATGAATATAGCCCTTTTTCGAAAAATCATATTGATGATTATTTTCACAAACTAGACTTATATTTTGTATATTAGATTGCTTTAAACACTTCGGACAAAGGTAAATGTCTTCGTCTTTAAATTTCTTTATAACATTCTCTATTTTCATCAAAATTCCTCTTTTACTTTCTACTCTCATTGTATCAAATTTCTTAAAATAAAGATAGTGAAAATATAAAATAAAGATATAATTTTTTGTTTTTTTAGTTTTACAATATATTTTATTTTTATTATCTAATTTTCTTTACTTTAATAGACTTTAAATTAAAAACAACGATAAGTTTATTTAAGAATAAATTTATCATTATTATATTTATTTATTACTATTTTTTATTATTTTATAATTATAATCTTTTAAGGAATACATCTGAAAAAATATTATTTATTTTTTCCTCTCACGTAGTTCCCTAAAAAAATCTTTCATAAGTGCTGCACACTCTTCTTCTAATACTCCTGAAATTATATGAGCTTGATGGTTAAATTTATTATCCGCAACTAAATCAATGCAGCTGCCACAACAACCATATTTAACATCAGCTGCGCCATATATCACATTTTCTACTCGAGCTTGGACAATTGCTCCGCTACACATAACGCAGGGCTCTACTGTCGTATAAAGATAACTATTATCCAATCTCCAAAAACCTACTTTCTCGCACGCCTCTTTTATAACCAACATCTCCGCATGATTTAATGCCTGTTGACTAGCTTCTCGGGTGTTATGAGCCTTTGCCACTACTTCATCATCTATAACTAAAACCGCTCCTACAGGTACTTCACCTTTTTGATAGGCACACCGTGCTTCTTCTAATGCCATCTCCATATAATAATTATGATCTTTCAAAATATTTATCCTCACTTATCTCATTATGCACTAGCTTCTAATCTTTATCTCATTATACTATAAACATAAAAAAATTCCAAAACTATTTCTAGTTTCAGAATTTTATATTTCTTTAACTTTTTAATACTGGTCCTCCACCAAAATTAACTCGATAATATATTTCAACAACAGCAATAGCTAATATAAATAATATCGTTAAACTAACTATCACTACAGAATGCACCTTTCTTTTTAAATATAAATACCCTATAAATTCACGAATAAATGCATTAAGAGTAAAATAGAATTTTGTTGGCGCTCCATAACCAATACACCTAAAACCTAAAGTTTTCGCAAGAACTAACGCTCGGTAAACATGATAATAATTAGTAACCAAGGCGAAGCGCGAGTTAACATCTTTCATAAACCTTTTTGAAAATTTAATATTTTCTTCTGTATTAGTAGACTTATCTTCCATAATTATATCTTCTTCAGAAACCCCTTGTTCAAGCGCATAATTTTTCATGGCAAAAGCTTCAGATACTATTTCATCAGCACCTTGCCCTCCGGACATAATAAGTTTACTACCTGGATGCTTACTATAAATCTTTATCCCTGTTCTTATGCGACTAGCAAGCAGCGGTGTTACACGCTCTCCTATTAGCCCTGCTCCAAGAACAACAACATAATCGAGTTTTCTAGGAAGTAAATTTATAATATTTAAGGTACTCGCTGCTAAATATGATACTCCAATACAAATAAAATATAATACTACTAAGGTTATATAGATGTAAATTCCATTTAAAATCATACTTTCGTATGTATATCTTCCAATGCTAGGCCACCAGACAACGTAACCTATAAGTAAAATTATCGTTCCAAGACTTAAAAGATTTCTCAGTCTTAATCCTTCACGTCGAACAATCATAAATGAATTATAGAAGAACATCAACACTACAGCAAGAGGCAAAATCGTTACAATAAACAATATACCTATTAAACCTATCACACCTATATAGTAGACAATAGGATAATCATTAGCATACTTAACTACAATAAACATTAGATATAACGCAAGAAAAAGTATGGTCGCTAGAAAACTGATTCCCAAAAATAAATTTCGCCTATCTTTATATAGAATAAATAAAAATATACACAACCATAAAATAAAGACGATAAAAATTCCTAATTCTATTGACATAAGACCTCCTCTCTCCAACCATTAGAAATTAGTTAATTTGCAATATAGTATTTTATTATACGGGGTTAATAATAGTATGTCAATTTTTATTTTTAGTGACAATATTCTTAATTTGTCTATCATCTAAATTTAACCGTTATATTTATATCTAATCCTCATCAAAAAACACCCTAAAAGTTGAAATTTTTAAGTTCAACCTTTAAGGTGTTTTTTCTTGTCTGTGGCTAATTTTTGTTACTTTTCATTTTAAATGAATATAAACCACTTATTACTCTGTTCTCAGCGCCTCTACTGGATCTTTTTTAGCAGCCATTCTTGATGGAATAATGCTTGCAATAAGCGTCAACACTAAGCTTAGTAATATTAATCCTACTATTGCTTTTACATCTAGATTCGCACTGAAACTCTCTATTTTAAGGGCATTTGCGATTGAGCTACTAATAGGTATCGCTAACCCCATTGCAACTAGAACTCCTATCGCTCCCGAAGCAAATCCTATAAGCCCTGCCTCTGCAATAAAGATGCGAGTAATATCTTTCTTACGCGCTCCTATTGCTCGTAAAATACCAATCTCTTTTGTTCTTTCAACTACAGATACATACGTAAGAATACCAATCATAATTGATGATACGATTAGTGAGATACCCGCAAACGCCGTTAAAATTAATGAAATTGTATTTATCATTTGAGACATAATTGATGTCATTTGTTTTGCCATATCAGCGTAAGTAATACTGTATTTGTGGTAATCAGCGCTGTTAGCTCCATACTTCTCAGAAACTTTTTTATTAAAGTCATTAATTACTTCTGCAATTTTATCACGATCGGCAAATGTTTTCGGATAAATATTAATTGAACTTGGTGCAACATCTGCTCCTAGTGTAGCTAATACCTGCTCTGCAGTATCTGCATCCATTTTTTCACCTGTTATGATATTTTTAGTTTTGTCCGCTTGTTGAGCAACTACAATATCCGACTTAACTTCTTTATCTAGCATTGCTTTTTGTAGTTCACGTGTATATCCTAAAGTAAAACTTGGATTTGTTACATTATCTTTAGCTTTTAATATTGCAACTACTTTTACTTTTGTCCCTGCATCATACATTTTATCATCTGTTTCTGCTGGAATAAATCTATCTGCTATCTTTTTATAGTAGCTATTATTATCAACTATACTAAATTCTTTTCCTAAAATATCGTCATACTTAACTTTACTATTTCCATCAAACCCTAATGCTCTTAGCGTATCTTTGTCTATTTCATTATTGTACGCTGTAAATAACACTAATTCGTTGCCTTTAGGATACTCAAAGTTACTTTCAGAAGATTTCACAACTTCATATTGTTTCAAAATCATATTTTTATCTTCTGGTAGTACTCCAAAAATACTCTCTCCTCGAAAAGATTTTTGATCGCCTTTTACCGCACTCACATCACCTTTTGCATTCTTTTTAAGAGCCATAACTTGATACCCTTTAACAAAATCAATAGATGAATAGTAATCTTTAGCATTATTTTTAATATAGTCGATAAATGTTTCACCAGTCCCTAGCGCATCAGCAGTATATAAGTTTCTATGAACATCACGACGTGATTTAGGAACCAACTCGTTACCTTTAGCATCTTGTTCAGAACTATCATCTTCTGTACTTAAACCAAAATTAATCTGATTTGCGTTAATCATAATTGGCATATTTGATAAGTTTTCATTTTGCATAGTTTGGATATATTTATCCATCCCCGACGAAATAGCAAGTACTAACCCTATACTTATAATTCCTATACTACTTGCAATAATCGTCATCAATGTACGGAATTTTTTCGTAAGCAAGTTTTTAAAACTCGATTTTATCGCACTACTAAATGCCATCGCTGTCTTTTTAAGACTATAATCACTATTAGAAGTTTCCTCTACAAATGGATTTGTATCTTCAATAATTTCTCCGTCTCTTAAACGGACGATTCTATCACTATATGTTTTAGCTAATTCTGGGTTATGTGTAACCATAATCACTAATTTTTCTTTACTTATTTCTTTAATAAGTTCCATTATTTGAACACTTGTTTTACTATCAAGCGCTCCTGTCGGTTCATCAGCTAGAATAATTTTCGGTTCCGTCACCAAAGCACGCGCAATCGCTACCCTTTGCATCTGTCCACCAGAAAGTTGATTTGGTTTTTTATTAATGTGGTCACCTAAACCAACATCTTCCAGTACTTTTTTCGCCTTTGCGTAATTTTCTTTATTCGATTCCCCTGATATCGATAATGCTAATTTAACATTCTCAAGAACACTTAGATGAGAAATCAAATTATAACTTTGAAAAACAAAACCGATAGTCCCATTACGATAACTATCCCAATCACGATCTTTAAACTCCTTTGTAGAACGCCCCAGAAGAAGCATGTCTCCAGAAGAATATTTATCCAAACCCCCAATAATATTTAATAACGTAGTCTTACCACTACCGCTAGCACCTAAGATTGAAACAAACTCACTCTCACGAAAGCTAATATTAACCGACTTTAGTACCTCAACGTCGTTGCCGCCAGTTTTATATTTTTTAATAATATTTTTTAATTGTAACATTCCGTTCCCCTTCCTATTTTATACAACTATCCTAATATAGCAAAACTACATAATATTTACTTAAAACTTTATGTTAACTTGATATTTTATATCTTTAAAGTATATAAAATTATTCTTTTTGCACAATCTTCAGTAGAGCATTTTTTGTATTTCCTCTTTTATTACTACCTTCTAAAAAATGAAAAATTTCTCCCTAATCTTTAATTCTATACTTTTTAGCTAAATAAAATGGTAAAATCGCTGATAGAATTGCAAAAATTATAACTATACTTATCCCAAGTCGATTATCAAAAAATGCACTAAGGAAAATCAAAACTCCACTTGCAACCATAAATCTTGAATATATACGGATAAATTTTTGCTCATCTAATCCTTTTTCTAAACCGCAAAGATTAAAATTATATTTACCCCAGTATTCTTTTTTAGGTAAATAATTCCCTAAAACCATAAAAATTATTCCTACAGTAAACAATGTTAGTTTCCCTACATCAAAATTATTATCAAGAGCGTAATAGATTAATGCTCCTTGCAGTAAAATACTCATAATAGGTATTATCATTTTTACCAAAGCCGCACCTTTTTTCCCAGTCTCTTGAATATCTAAAGCAATAGATAACACTAAAAATACTGCTCCCATTACTAGCGGAAGACCTACAATACCCCAAGTTTTGGAAACAAAATTATCAGGATTGCCTCGCATATTAAAGTGAATTGCTATTTTATCAGGCAGTAAATCATAATAATAAAATCCTATCAACATCGGCAATAAACATAATAAAATTCCAAATAGTAACATTTTCTTATCTATTTTTTTCATTTTTTTGCCCTCCTAATTCATATATCCACATTAGCACTTCTTCAAAAATAGAAGCGTTAAGTTCATAGTAAATATAATTTTTATATTTACTCTCCATAATTAATCCTGCTTTTTTTAACTGAGATAAATGATACGATACTGTCGCACCTGTCAAATGAAATTCTGCTGCAATATCTCCTGCACTTTTCTTTTCTTCTTTTAGTAATTCTAATATATTTCTTCTAATTGGATCAGATATAGCTTTCAAAGTCTCACTCATCCCATGCATATCACCCCTTTTATATTATCAATCTATTTAGATATCCTTCTAAATAGATTATATGTCTTTTAACAAGTTAAGTCAAGAACTATTTAGATATTTTTCTAAATAGACCTCGAAAGTATTTTATAATACACACTTACAGCTGTATTAACAATCATTTAATTTCTATACTTATATTTTAATTAAATAAAATTATATTTATATAGTTCTAAGTTATCTTTATGATTTAGTATAATCCATCTCAATATACAATTAAAAAATATTAAGTTTTCATTAGATATTTTCATTCAGTCTACTTTATATAAGTGTTCATAGAGTATTCTGTTTATTAAATATATTTTCTGTATTATATTTTTCTCCATGTTGACACCATAGATTTTTCTGTTAAAATAAAGGCTGTAAGGAAGCGTTTCAACGTGTTGCACTTTTTAAGTGAATTATGTGCTAGCTGAATATTAGATGTTCTTAATTATCTATTTGTTACAGCATTCTAATCTAATATTCATCTAGAATATAAAATTAAAAGGAGTTTACATTATGAAATTAGCACTATTCAATTTAAGAGAAGACGAAAGACCATTTGTTGATGCTTGGTTAAAAGAACATCCAGATGTAGAAGTTGACTTGCACGAAGGGGAGCTTCAACTAGAAACAAAACATTTAATCGATGGCAAACAAGGTATCGTCATGTTCCAAAATAGACCATTCGCTAGAGAAGTTTATGACTATGCTAAAGAACAAGGTGTTAAAGTAATAGCAAACAGAATGGCTGGGTTTGATATCCATGATATAAAATATATGCGTGAATTAGGAATAAGTATGACAAACGTTCCACGCTATTCTCCTAATGCAATTGCAGAACACGTAGTTACAACGGTTTTATATATTAGTAGAAACATTAAAAAAATTCTTAACAATGTAGAGAAGCACGATTTTACTTGGAACAAAAATATTATTTCAAGAGAACTTAGAACACTTACTGTTGGTGTCCTTGGTACAGGAAACATCGGACGCCAATCAGCGACATTATTCAAAGGTTTAGGTTGCCGTGTTATCGGTTATGACTTATATCCATCAGACGCTGCTCGCGAAGTACTTGAGTATGTAGATAGCATCGATGAACTATTAGCTCAATCTGATGTAGTTACTATCCACGTTCCTGCCACTAAAGAATATACTCACATGGTAAACGATGAATTCTTCAGCAAAATGAAAGACGGTGCTATCTTTGCCAACGCTGCTCGCGGAGTTCTTGTTGATACTAAAGCTGTTATCCGTGCCTTAGATAGCGGAAAACTATTAGGAGCAAGCCTTGATGTGTATGAAAACGAAGGAAACTATGTACCTAAAGATTTCTCAAACAAAGAGTTTGATGACAAAGTGATGCAAGAATTAATCGATAGAGATGATATTATTTATACTCCTCATACTGCTTTTTACACAGAAACAGCGGTTAAAAACCTTGTAGAAGGAGCACTAAATGCAGCAACTGAAGTAATATCTACTGGTGATTCACCTAATGTTGTAAATAGATAATTAATGAAAATATAAAAAATGGGATATGCTCAATGCTATCCCATTTTTTATACCGTTATCAAATAAACACATCTATTCTACTTCTTTTTTGAAAAATATTTCATAAAATATAGGTTGCTTTTTGGCTATCATTTGACAATATCCAACATTTTGATACAATTAAACTGTAAACAGTTACTAAGGTAATCTTATCATTAAAATGTTTTAGTATAATTAATATTATTTTTATTTATTTCCAATTATACTGTTTGTTACATTTAATATCGATTACTACTAAAATATGTATTACTGAAATAACCAAAAAAGTAGTTATACAAAAATTACAAATTCTTGGTAATCTGCTAATACCTATGATAATCATTATATGATTTATATAGATAATTAGGGTACATCTATATAAATCATACAATCCTTCAGATTGTTCTTATAACTGTTGATTTTTTAGCTTCCACTCTTATAACTATACTAGTTATAGTTATATATTTCTGTTTGGATGCTAAATATCAAAATAAAACTTTTAATTTAATACTAAAGCATTCAAGTTTTAGTCTAGTGCAAAATAATAATTTCCCCTAAATTTTATTTTGTGCCACATAACGAAAAAGTAGCCTTTATGGCTACTTTTTCTTAATTTTAAAAGGCTAGAAAGTCAGTTGACTTTCTAGCCTTTTTTATTAGTCTACTACAGAAACTTTTAAGAAGTTAGTAGAACCTACATTACTTCTTGAAGTATTTACTGGGATACCACCAGTAATTACGATAGCATCACCTTTTTTAGCATACCCTGAAGTTTCAGCGATTTCTTTTGCTGTATCTAACATTTCGTCAGTTGATGTTACTTGAGATGAAACTTTTGCATCTACACCCCAAACTAAACTTAACCCACGAGCAACCTTTTTACTTGGAGTTACTGCTAAAATAGCAGCATTTGGACGATATTTAGAAATTAATCTTGCTGTTTGTCCTGACTCAGTATAAGTTACGATAGTGTGTAAATCTAAGTTTAATGCAGTGTATCCAACTGATACCCCAATCGCATTTGTAATATCTTTTGATACAATTTTTCTAGAACGGTCTTTAAGAATACGAGAGTAATCTTGCATTTCTTCTGTACGTTTAGCTATAGTTGCCATTGTGCGAACTGATTCAATTGGATAAGCTCCTGCTGCTGACTCTCCTGATAACATGATTGCATCAGTTCCATCATAAATTGCATTCGCTACGTCTGATACTTCAGCACGTGTTGGACGTGGATTTTTTTGCATTGAGTCTAACATTTGAGTAGCCGTAATTACAAATTTACCTGCTGCATTACACTTAGCAATAATAGATTTTTGCATAATAGGTACTTCTTCTGCTGGAACTTCTACCCCAAGGTCCCCACGAGCAATCATAATACCATCTGATACTTCGATGATTTCATCAATATTATCGATAGCTTCTTGACATTCGATTTTAGGAACGATTTGAACGTGTTCACATCCTTCTTCTTTAAGAATACGGCGAACTTCTAACACATTTTCTTTAGTACGAACGAATGACGCAGCAACAAAGTCGATATCTTGTTTACATCCGAAACGAATATCTTCTTCATCTTTTGGAGTAATACCTGGTAATTTAGTAGAAACACCTGGAACATTAACTCCTTTTTTATTTTTAAGCACTCCACCATTTTGAACAGTAGTATAGATTAATCCTGCTTCTGCATCAACAGAATTAACTGTTAATCCTATTAGACCATCATCTAATAAAATAGTATCTCCAGCTTTTACATCATGTACTAATTCTCCGTAAGTAATAGAGAATTTTTCAGGAGTTCCTAATACTTCTGTCATAGATACGATAACATCGTTACCTGTTTCTAAGATAATCGCATCATTCTCCATGTTGTGTGTTCTGATTTCTGGTCCTTTAGTATCTAATAAGATTGCTAAATTTGTTCCAGTCTCTTCTCTTACTTCTTTAATCGTTTGGATACGTGCACCATGCTCAGAATAGTCTCCATGCGAGAAGTTAAGACGACAAACGTTCATTCCTAACTCAACCATTTCCGTAAGTCTTTCTTTTGATTCTGATTTAGGTCCAATTGTACAAATTATTTTAGTTTTTTTCTGTATCATAGTTTAATTTACCTCTTAGTTTTATCTTTACCCTATTATTTTAACGTATTTTCATTTTATTTTCAAACTTTTTCTTGAAATATCAATGTTTTCATGCAAAGAAAATGTTTTCAAAAGAAATACTTAGATTGAAAGTTGTTTTGATACATCATACATTGATAAATCAACATTATGAACATCACTAAATACGTCTTGGAACTTAGTACTTACAAGTTTATTGTTTTGAATACCTACAGCACGTCCAGACTCACCCGCTAATAAAAGTTGAACTGCATAGTTCCCAAAACGTGATGCTAGTACTCTATCTTGGGCTGATGGAGTTCCTCCACGTTGGATGTGCCCTAAAATAGTCGCACGAACTTTTTCTCCAGTAAGTTCTTGAAGTTTATCTGCTAACTCTTGACCTCCCATTACACCTTCAGCAAGGACAATAATTGAGTGTCTTTTCCCACGACTTTCTCCTGCTTTAATACGAGAAACTACTTCTTCAAGATCTTCTTTTTTCTCAGGAATAAGTAGACTCTCACTTCCTCCTGCAATACCAGCATATAACGCTAAGTCTCCTGCATTACGCCCCATTACCTCGATAATAAACGCACGCTCATGACTTGATGCAGTATCACGAACTTTGTCTATCGCATCTACAATTGTGTTAAGCGCTGTATCAAATCCTATTGTGTAATCCGTACAACAAATATCGTTGTCAATGGTTCCCGGAACACCCACTGTCTTGATGTTCATCTCATTACTTAAGGCCATTGCCCCACGGTATGACCCATCACCACCAATTACTACTAGACCGTCGATACCTAATGCTTCTAAGTTTTTAATAGCAATCTTTCTTACTTCTGGATTAGCAAACTCTGGTAGACGTGCTGAATAAAGCATTGTTCCACCACGGTTAATGATGTTACCTACATCTCCAACTTCTAATTTTTTAATATTATTTTCTACTAGACCTTTGTATCCTTGATATACTCCGTAAACTTCTAAACCATTATAGATTGCTGTTCTTACAACCGCACGTACCGCTGCGTTCATTCCCGGTGCATCTCCACCACTTGTCAAAACTGCGATTTTTTTCATTTAGTTTTACCTTCTTTCAATTTAATTATTAATATTTTTAAATTTACTTATCAACAATATCATATTTTATACTTTTTTTCTAGTGAAAAAATTGTATTGTGCGTTTTTTGTTTTCTTTTTTTCTTATTTCTTTGAATATTCTATTTTAATGCGTTTTCCAGGGAATTTATTCAAAAATTTATGAACAAATAATTGTTCATTTTCTATGTGGAATTTACGCGCTTTATCTGTATTATTATTTTGGAATAATACCACTTCTACGCCAGAATCTTCTACCTTATGTTCTTGTAATAATTCCAAAACATCTTTACTTTCTATAATGTAAATTATTTTTATATTATTTAAGCAATAATCATTATAATTTTTTAAGCTCGCTATCTTCTCTAAAATATATTGTTCTCGATTGTTGCGAATCTGCTTTTTCAGAGTCATAACAGAAAACTCTCCAACCTTAATAAAACCACTCGCATATTTATAGACACTTGGAAATACCGTAACATCATAGTCATTCTTGCCATCATTAACAGTTAGAAAGGCCATATACTCACCTTTCTTGGTTTTTATCTCTTTTTTGGTAATAACCTCAACGTAGCTATCACTTACATCTCGCCCAATATATCGAAGAGGTAAATAAGCATATTTTTCTTTTTCTACTTGAACTGGATGCTTCAAGAAATATGTACCTGTGACCTCTTTTTCCATTTGAATTTTTTCAGCAATCGGGTAATCTTCTATCTCCTCAACCTTCAAAGTTAAGCCTGATTCTGCTGATAAGGCTACTATTACATTATTTATATACTTACGGTCATCTTCATAGTAATCTTTAACTTTTTTCATAAGTGTTGCACGATTGTAACCAAAAGTATCCAATGCTCCAGCCTTAACTAACGACTGCGCTGCTTGGTAGTCAACTTTTTTATTCATACGTTTTAAGAAATCATCTATATCTTGATATTTCCCGAAATTAAGTCGATCTTGAACAATCTCATAACTACTGCGATAACCAACATTTTTTATCGCCGTTAATGCAAAAATAATATCCTGCTTATAAACACTAAAATCACTTAAACTAACGTTGACATCTGGCTTAGCCAAGGTAATCCCTAGATTATTCAATTCTTGTTTATATTCATTAATTTTCTTCTCACTACTAATTACGTTATTTAGAAGAGCTGTCATGAAATACTTTGTATAATAAACTTTTAAGTATGCCAAACGATAAGCAAGCATACTATAAACAACTGCGTGACTCTTGTTAAATCCGTAATTAGCAAATGTTACTATCAAGTCAAAAAGTTTCTTAGCGATATTAAGGTCATATCCCGCAGCTATACTTTTCTCTATAAAGATTCGACCGTAATATTCCAAATCTTCTTTTTTCTTTTTGCTCACCGCTCGACGCATATTATCGGCTTCATTCAGCGACATACGAGCGAAGTTCACCGCAATAAGCATAATTTGCTCTTGATAAACGATAACCCCATAAGTTTCTCTCAATATTTTTTCTAAATGAGGATGTGGATAAACAACTTTTTCTTCACCATGTTTTCTACGAACATAAGTCTCTATCTGCGCCATAGGTCCTGGACGATAAAGAGCGTTCATCGCAACTATATCATTGAATTCTGTCGGGCGAAGTAGACGAAGTTTTTCTTTCATCCCGCTTGATTCAAACTGGAAAATACCTTCCGTTCTCCCTTGTGTAAATAAATTATATACTTTTTGATCAACATAATTAATTTTTGTTATATCAAAACTAGGATTTTCTTTTTTAATTTGCTCAACTATATTTGAAACCATCGTTAAATAACGAATTCCTAAAAAGTCTATCTTCAAAAGTCCTACACTTTCGACATCATCCATAGTCCACTGAGTTAAATATTTTGTTACATTTGAAGCAGCCAATGGCGTATGTTTAATCAAAGGTTTATCATCACTTATTACTATACCCGCTGCGTGAACCGAAGGATTTTTCGGCAATTCTTCAAGACTTAATGCAATAGAGAACCAACGCCTATTCAAATCACTTTCATTAACAAAATTTCTAAGATTTTCTGATACTTCATAGCATTCTGTTAATGTTCTTGTAGAACTTACATTACTGCTGATAAACTTCAAATCCTCTTCACTAAACTGGAGTATCCTTGCCGTTTCTCTAGCAGCACTCTTCGATTGAAACGTTGTAAAGGTAATAATTTGTGCAACCTTGTCTTCCCCATATTTCCCTTCCACATACTTTATCACTTCATCACGACGCGTATCCTGGAAGTCAATATCGATATCCGGCATCGAAATACGCTCTTTGTTTAAGAAACGTTCGAAAAGCAAGTTATATTCAAGTGGATCAGCTTCGGTAATATTTAGTAAATAACAAACCAAACTTCCTGCTGCACTACCACGTCCTGCTCCAACCAAAATCCCGTTGTCTTTTGCATATTTAACAAAATCATAAACAATCAAGAAATAGTCGTTAAAGCCCATATCATCAATAATCTTAAGCTCATACTCATAACGCTTTTTGTACACATAATAATCTTTTCCAACAAGCTTTTCCTTAGCTCCTTTTTGAACTAAGTATCGAAGATAGTCCTTAGCAGACATTTTCGCAAAAACATCTTCATGCTCTCCGTAAATATATTTAGGAAGATGATAACCCGAAAATTCCAATTCATAATGACATTTATCTATTATTCTTTGCTGATTATCTAGAGATTTTTGAAGTGTAAAAATATATTCTTCATTATTCGATTGTAAAAGTGCGGAAAAATCTTCCGAATTACGCACAAAATGGTCTCCGATAGTTGTTGTCAACTCTCTTATATTTAACTTAGTGTTGTCCCTTATCGCACGTGCTACAACTACTTGTTGATAGTGGTCTTTATTTAAATAATAACTTGGTTTAGTATAAACGATATTATCATAATATATATAAATACTATAATTATATTTCTCATTAAACCCAAAGTAAAAATCATATCCGATTAACTGTTCTTGAAGATAACTAAATTCTATACTATCTCGTAATTCACTAGTAACAATAAGAACAAAATCATCCTTAAAATCTTTCATTTCAGTTAAAAAACTTTCTAGCGATAACTCTTCCTCGTTCAAAAAGTGCGTCGATAACTCGAATAATTTATGAAACATTCTCTCGTTCTTACATAAAATATTAAAAGTTAAAAAACTGATACCATACCCTAATTTAACTTCTAACCCCGAAATTAAACTTATTCCAGTCTTTTTAGCTTCTTTATAAGCCTTTATCGCTCCATACATATTAGGATCGACTATTACTACCGAATCTTGGTTGTCACTCTTTAGCTTCTCAAACAATTCTTTGTACTTTATCGTACTATTGAGCAAATCATATGCACTATGAACTTGCAAATTATAATAAGCCATAAAAATCCTCCTTTCTTCTAAAAATTATTATGCTCTAGCATTATAAATATAACTTCAACTAAATTAGTAGATTACTTATGATTAACCGCATGTCGGACCATCATCTTCTGCTGAGCAACCAATATTATCTCCTAAATTTTTACTCTCCTCATTGAAATATCGATATACTCTTTGATGCTCGTCCCCAACGAAGTAAATAGGATTAAACTCTACTCCTTTTAGTTTACCTTCTTCATCGATAACACTTTCTTCTACCACACGACGCTTAATACTAGCAACAAAGTTAGTATATCCTCCATACTCAACTATATGTTCAACTTCGCACTCAATAGATAAAATACATTCATCTAATATTGGCGCATCAACATATTTTCCAGGATCATACGTTATATCTGCCATTCCTATTTTATTTTGTCCTGGGTGGAAGCCTGCAATCTCCACCTTATTCAAAATTTCCTGACAGGGTATATTAACCGTAAATTCTTTATATTCTTTTATATTTTTCTCTGCATTACTATTAGTTCTAATCCCTACAGTTATCATATTTCCTAACGAATATGATGAACTTGATGTCGTTACATTATAACGCCATTTAGGATCCTTATAGCCAATTAAAATAACTGGAAAACCATAGTAAAGCTTCTTCGTATCTATTTCTTGTTTCATTAAGTTTTTCCCCTATTCTTATCTTTCTATTTAAATTTCTCCTTATCTGCGTTTTTATCTTTTAGCTACAAATACCAAATTATTCTCAGTTGAAAGCTCAGACTTGTACTCAAAACCATCAAATTTTATAGTTTCTAATTCTCTTATATCACTAATCTTTCGCTTTATTATCTCACTCAAAAATTTACCACGTGCCTTTTTAGAGATAGTCGAATGTGTTTTTAAATCTCCATTTTTTTCTTCCATAAAGGTAATCTTAATAAATTTATCGCGTATAATTTTTGAAAAAACTTCCTCAAATTCACTTGATAATAATGAAATAATAATCTCATCATTTTCTACACTTCTATCATAATTTTCACGCCAAAAATTTTTCAACGAACTATCTTTTATTTTTACATTTTGTAGAAAATCAAGACGATGTTCATGAATTGCCTCATAGGCGTTTATAACACCGTAAAGAGCAGTTGTGATATACACATTTTTCTTTACATACTCTGCATCTTCCTCAGTAAAGTTATCACGACTAATATTTCGATACATCAAACCATTAAAAAGCTCTAACGCTCTATAAGATTTTGCGCTGTGGTTTGCTAAATTTTGCCAACGCACATACTCTTCCTGCGCTTTTTCTTCTTTTATTTTGTATATTTTAGCAAGCTCCTCTGGCTTTTTATCAGCAAATTCATCAATAATATTTTTTGTTTTTTCGTCTAAAAGTCCTTCGTTTACTTCGCGTGCTTTTTTATTTAATTCTTTCGCTGTTGGTATTAAAATTTTCATCTTTATTCCTCTTCAGACACTTCAACAAAACTATTTTCAATTAGGCTATCAACTTCCATCAAAACAAAATTATATTCTGTTGGTTCAATCTTTGGATCAATAATAAGTGTATTAAAATATCCTACTACAAAATCACGATTAGCTACTTCTAATTTAAACATATATTCACTAATTTCATCAACTAAAAACGCAATTTCTTTCAATACTTTATCCTCATATGTATTGGCATAATGCACTTTTTCTAATAGTCTTCTTATTTCTATTTCCGGATATTCCTTTGCGAAAAGATCACGAATATATCTTGCCAATTCTTCTACTTTGAACTTTTCTATATTTGCGCTACTCTTTGTTAAAACTTGCTTGCTTTCTAATTTCGCTAATAACTTAGCTAATGATGTGTGTAAAGAATTCATTTTTTCTCCTTGTGTTTTTCTCGATTCAATCAAACTTTATATCAGCCCTTAAAAGCCCTCTATATATTACTATCTATTTTATAAGAAAATAAGAAAAATCGCTAGTTATTTGCTAAAATCAAAACGGAGCTTCTCTAATTTCTATCTTATAATTTAAAAAATCTATTATTTTTTATAACAACAAGGAAAATTTCCCAAAATTTAAATAATAGTAACAATGCGCAATTAATAACTATATATTTTTGCTTGAAAATGTCTCTTATCTTTATTTAACAGTTTCAAACTCACTTATATATATTCTCTTCATCTTATATATTTTTGCTAAATATAGATATTAACAATCCCTCTTTTTTTATATGTTTTCATTTTTTAAATTTCACTTATACTTTTAATTTACACCTACTTATTTTTATGATATATTGTAGCTATAGACAGGATATTCGTAGAAACTTGCTTATATCGGCGCTTATATATTAGGTAGTTTAAAAACTATTAATATTCTATCAAAACAGAAGTTAAATTTATTAATCTTTTCGGAGGTATAATTATGGAAAAAATTTGGGAAATTTTTGTCGCTAATGATCAATTTTGGGGAACTTTAGTCGCTACTTTGACAATTGGTTTTATACATTACAAAATACAGAGCCCAAGTGGTGGTATATTAAAAGGCGGAGCTAAATTCGCTTCATTTATATTACTTTCGACCGTTATACTTTGTCTATTTTATCCACAACTTATTAAAATAGTATTAATACTTTTAACAGCAGAGATTATTATTTTTATAGAAAGAACTTATAAAGATAAAAACAAACAGCAATCCTAGATACTATTAATAAAATTTTATTGAAATAAGAAAAATTGCCTTCAGATATTTTTATTATCTGGAGGTAATTACTTTTAATGTAGCAAACTATATTTTTTAATTATTAGAGATTTTTTCTATAAAAATGATATAATTAGAATGAAAAAGATTTTCGAGGTGCGATATGAAAAAATATATAATGGCAATAGATCAAGGTACAACAAGCTCAAGGGCGATAATATTTAATAAACAAGCAGAAATAGTTGCAAGTAGTCAAAAGGAATTCCCGCAGATTTTCCCACAATCAGGTTGGGTAGAACATGATGCAAATGCTATTTGGAACTCAGTTCAATCCGTTATCGCTGAAGTATTTATCGAAAGTGGAATTAAACCCACACAAATAGACAGCATTGGTATTACCAATCAGCGTGAAACAACTGTTGTTTGGGATAAGAAAACTGGCGAACCTATCTACAATGCAATAGTTTGGCAATCACGCCAAAGTGCTCCTATTGCTGAAAAATTAGTTAAAGATGGTTATAAAGATTTAATACATAAAAAAACTGGACTTGTTGTTGATGCGTACTTCTCTGCAACAAAAGTCCGTTGGATTTTAGACCATGTAGGAGGAGCTCAGGAACGCGCAGAAAAAGGAGAATTATTATTTGGGACAATAGATACCTGGTTAGTTTGGAAGCTTACAGGTGGAAAAACTCATGTTACAGACTACACTAATGCAGCTCGTACTATGTTATTTAATATCCAAGACTTGACTTGGGATAAAGAAATTTTAGACCTACTAAATATTCCAGAAATTATGCTACCTGAGGTAAAATCTAATTCTGAAATTTACGGGATTACTACCGACTATCATTTTTATGGTGGAGAAGTTAAAATTAGCGGTCTAGCAGGTGACCAACAAGCAGCATTATTTGGACAGCTTGCCTTTGATAAAGGTATGATTAAAAATACCTACGGTACTGGTTCATTTATTATTATGAATATTGGTGAAAGTATGCAACTTTCAAAAAATAATCTACTGACAACTATCGGATATGGTATTAATGGAAAAATCTACTATGCATTAGAAGGCTCTATTTTTATCGCAGGAAGTGCTATTCAATGGTTACGAGATGGTTTGCGCCTTATAAAAAAATCGTCAGAAACTGAGGAACTAGCTTACAATTCTTCTAATAATAACGATGTTTATCTTGTCCCTGCATTTACAGGTTTAGGTGCTCCATATTGGAATCCAGAAGCTCGTGGTACAATTTTTGGATTAACTCGTGCTACAACAAAAGAAGATTTAGTAAAAGCAACATTACAATCTATTGCTTATCAAGTACGCGATATTATTGACACAATGAAAATAGATGCCAATGTTGAAATCCCACTACTAAAAGTAGATGGTGGAGCTGCACATAACAACTACCTTCTACAATTCCAATCTGACATATTAGGAGTGAAAATTGCACGCGCAGAAAATCTGGAAACAACAGCCCTTGGGGCTGCATTCTTTGCTGGACTAGCAACTGGATATTGGAAAAACCTTGAAGAAATTAAAAATCTTAACTCTGCTGGAAAGCTATTTGTTCCAGCTATGAAAGAGAATGAACGTGAAAAATTATACAAAGGTTGGAAGCGCGCTGTTCGTGCAACTGAATTTTTTGCAAAAGATGAATAATATTAAAAAGACTTGCAAAATTTTTGCAAGTCTTTTTCAAACTTCTATTGTTATCTTACCAAGAAATGTGACTCAAAAAATATTTTATTTCAATGTTTTCGGCAGATTCTCTACTAATTCTGCATAACAAAGATAATTTATAAAAAACATTACTCCGGCAAGCGTCAAAGCACAACCAAGTCCAGAGTAAAAATATGCAACAAAATTATCTGGGAAAATTCCCATTATTCTGAAACCTATTCCCATACTCATCATACAAGTCATAATAATATACGCCTTTAAATCGAAAAAGTGCCAAAATGGTCTGTAATCTTCATACAAAACTATCCTTTTAGTGTGATTCATACTCATTTTGAAAAACATTTTCGCAAACAAAGCAAAAACTATTATAGAGAATATATAGAAATACCACTGAGATTTTATCATAAAATATGATAAAAACCCTAATCTTGCTACATTAAATCCCGCTATAAACCATACTATTCCTGCTATTAATAAAAGAGTTCTCTTTTTTACACTAAACATGGTTTCATCTCCATTCTTATCTATCCTGTAAATATTTTTCGGCATTATTACACATCTTAACAAAAATATTTTTCCAAATAGCCATTTCTTCTTCTGTAAGTCCTTGAAATATATTTTGGATAAATTCTTTTTGTACATTAAGCCCTGCTTGAATTATTTCTTGCGCTGGTTCTAACAATACTATTTCTATTCTTTTCTTATTATCTGCACTCTGTTTTTTCATAACAAAGCCATTATCTTCCAGCAATTTTAACGTAGTTGATACATGTGATTTTGTAGACTTGCGTTCCCTCACTATATCAGCAGCCGTATTGTACTGGGGATTATTATGCAAAAACATCAATACAGCATACTCCATCTGCGTTAGATTGAATTTATCGCAAACAGATTTAGTAAGCAACGCATAATAACAAGTAATTGTTTTATGTTGATCCCAAAAATTCATTTTTCTTCTCTCTTTTTTAATCGTTCTATTTAGAACTATTATAAGATAAAATCTCTTTTTTGTCAAAGAAAAAAGACTCACAAATTATGAATCTTTAATATATCTACTCGCTATTTTATCAGCAAAGTCTTAGTCTAAAATTTTTCTATAAATATTAAAATCACTATCTTTAAAAACATTAAATATTACCTTGATTTCACATTCTGGATTATTCTTAAAAAATGTTCTTACAGCTAATACTGCTATTTCTGCTGCAAGCTCATTAGGAAAACGAAATTCTCCAGTACTTATACAACAAAATGCAATAGATTTTATACCGTTTTTTACTGCAAGTTCTAGACAATTTCTATAACATGATGCGAGCAATTCTTTATCACGTTCTTCTACCTTATCATAAATTATCGGGCCTACCGTGTGTAATACATACTTTGATGGTAAATTATATCCACTTGTCAGTTTTGCTTGTCCTGTTTTTTCATATTCTCCTTGATTTTGCATAATATCAAAACACTCTTTTCTTAGTTGCAACCCTGCTTTAGAGTGAATTGCGTTATCTATACAACGATGATGTGGAATAAAACATCCAAGTAAAGCTTTATTCCCTGCATTAACTATTGCATCAACTTTGAGCGTTGTTATATCACCTTGCCAAAGATAAATATTTTTCTCTACTTCTATTAATTGTTCTAGGCTTGTTAACTCCGTTTGAGCTAACTTTTCCTGTAAATATTCATCTTGACGTCTGTAAAATTCATCAGGTAATTCCTCAACTTCCCAAATGTTCATTAGCGTTCTAAGTAAATCCTCTTTTTCTTTTTTATCTTGAGGAACTCCTATATTAGAATTTAATGTTTTTATTAGATAATCTAATTTTTCCATTCGAGCCACCTTCTTCCTTAATATTTTAGTTAAATGCCTACGTTAATTGCTTCTTCCATTCCGAAAAGACTTCATTCATTGGATTCGTTATAGTTAAAACCCCTTCTACTTCAAAATTCTCTTTATTAACACGGATTAGTGAAGCATTTGGTAGGATTTTATTTAATCTTTCAAATGGAAATCTTATTATTGTCGGCGTGTTAAAGCCTACTCCAAGCTCTAGTAAAACAATTTTTTTATCTTGATTCTTGTTTAAAAAATCGTAGAACGCATTACTTTGTTTATGCCATTCTTTAGTTTCTACAAATGTGCCATCTATACGAAGATGCATAGCCATTTCTTCCCCGCAAACTGGACATTTTGGAATCAATCTTGTTGGTATTTTTAAATCTTTTTGTTCTTTTAGCATTTCTAATATTTGTTCTTTATTATTATAAACTTTATTATGACATGGCACAGAACATTGAAATTCTCCGAAATTACCCTGAACTTCAAAAATTTTGCTTTTATCAAAACCACTCATCTCAACTTTACTATCAACATTTGTTGTTAAAACAAAATAATCTTTATCTTTCACGATATTATATAAATCTCTATGCAATTCTATCCCCTCATCTGTATACCTATTTACTAAAATTTGTTTACTCCAAAATGCCCATTTTTCTTCAGATGTTTTAAAAGGATAGAAACCTGCAGAATACAAATCTGCCATTTTATATCTATCTATAAATTCTTTAAAGTTCTTTTCAAAACGCTCACCACTATACGTTAATCCTGCTGCAGCCGATAACCCTGCACCAGCTCCTATTAATATTGCGTCTGCTTCTTCAATTAATTTTTTCGCTTGTAAAATTTTATCCATTTTTTTCCAACTCTCTATCTCTTTAATTTCAATTATATATTAACACCATGATTTCCAGTTAACAAGTAGGCACTTTAACATCTGTAAGTTACTTTAAAGTTACCATTAATTAATAAATTCTAAATAAACTATTTAATCACCCTAATTTTAACGCCCTTTTTATATTGCTAAATATTTTTTATTATAGTAGAATAGTTTAAACATATAAAAGTAAGGAGATAAAAAAATGACAGAAAACTTACTATTCACCCCTATCACATTGCCAAATGGAACTACTATAAAAAATAGATTTTTTAAATCGGCTATGAGTGAAGGAATGGGCACAAGAGATTTTCAACCTAAAAAGAATATTGCTACATTATACAAACGTTGGACTGAAGGAGGAACTGGATTAATTATTACAGGGAATATCATGGTAGACCCTAAAGGAACTGCAGAACCAGGAAATATAGTTTTTGATAAAAATTCTAATATGGAAATTCTTAAAAATTGGGCAAAACAAGGTCAGCAACACGGTGCTAAGGTTATGGTGCAATTAAACCACCCTGGTAAACAAGTCCCAAAAACTATAGCTAAAGAGACAGTTGCACCTAGCACTATACCTTTAGGAAATGGCCTTAATAAATTATTTAGTACTCCACGCGCACTGACGACTAGTGAAGTTGAAGAACTTGTCCAAAAATTTGTAACTTCTGCGAAAGTTGCAAAAGAAGCAGGTTTCTCTGGGGTTCAAATTCACGCAGCACACGGTTATTTAATTAGTCAATTTTTATCTCCACACGATAATAGAAGAACTGATAAATATGGTGGTTCTCTAGAAAATAGAATGAGATTTTTAAAAGAAATTTACCTTGGGATGAGAGAAGAATTAGGAAAAGATTTTACTATCGGAATAAAAATTAACTCTACCGACTTTAAGGAAGATGGACTTACAGAAGAAGATTCTTTAAAAACTATAATTGAATTAGCTAACTTAGGTCTAGACTTTGTTGAAATTTCAGGAGGAACATATGAAAGACCTGCGATGATGGGCGCTACAAGTAAATCTACTAATCAAGTATTTTTCGCAGAATACAGCAAAAAACTAAAACAAAAAATTGAAATCCCTGTTGTCGTTACTGGCGGTATCCGCTCTATTAATGCGATGAACACATTATTAAATGATAATACTACTGATTTTATAGGTATCGCTCGTCCACTGACAATTGATCCAAATATACCTAATAAAATAAAACAAGGAACTTACACTATTGTAGAAACTACACGTGTATCAACAGGAGTTAAGAAGTTAGATAAAATATTTGGCTCTCTCCTTGGTATTGTATATTATCAAGTTCTTATGCAAAATATCGCAAAAGGAAAGGAACCAAAAGCCACAAAAAATGCTTGGCCATCATTGATACAAGCGGTATATAATCAAGGGTTAGCTGTGTTATTTCCACAACGAGCTAAGTAGAAGAATATATTTATCAAGAAAAAATTTTTAAATATATCAACCTATTTTATTTTGACCTTAATTGTATATATAATATAAAATCAATATATATGATTATTTTAGGAGAATAATATGCCGAATAAAAAACTACCTTCAAATCTTCCTGCTTGTCCTGTTGAAGTCACATTACTTTTACTGAGTAACAAGTGGACGATACTAATTTTAAGAGATTTATTTACCGGTACTAAACGTTTTGGAGAATTAAAAAAATCACTTAATGGAGTCAGCCAAAAAGTATTAACTGCCAACCTTCGCTCGTTAGAGGAGAAAGGAATTATAGAAAGAGAAGTTTTCCCAGAAGTGCCACCTCGCGTCGAATACAGACTTACAGATTTAGGGAAAACTCTAGACCCTATTATTAAGAGTATGCATGACTGGGGAGAATTTTACAAATCTATATTTTAAAAAGAAGTATCTTTACTCATAATGAGTTAAGATACTTCTTTTTAATTATTTATACTTTGGAATCCATTTAAAATCTCGAACCGCTTTCGCCATATCTTTTTCTTGAGCTCGAGCCAATCCTTGTTCTTGTGCTTTTTTAGCGACCGCTTCTGCTACTTTAATAGAAACATCTGCAACATATTTGAACGGAGGTAACACTGGAGCTCCAGGTTTAGTAATATCTGTAATTCCACTTAATGAGTGTGCCGCTGCACCAATCATTTCATCTGTTAAAAGGCTAGCTTCTGATGCTAACACTCCAAGCCCTAACCCTGGATATATAAGGGCATTGTTAGCTTGACCAATAATGTACTCCACACCTTTATATATAACATTATCAGAAGGAATACCTGTTGCTACAAACGCTTTACCATCAGACCAAACAACCAAATCTTCTGCTGATGCTTCTGCTAATTTAGTAGGATTTGATAACGGAAATATACATGGACGCTCAGTATTTTGACACATAGCTTCGACTACCTCCTTAGTAAAAGTATTCGGCTGTGTCGAAGTTCCTACTAGAATAGTTGGTTTAACAGTTTTAACAACTTCTAATAAATCTGTTAATTTATCAGCATTTGGAAAATTAGCACGGTTTTTAGCAAACGGTTTTTGTTCAGGAGTTAAATCATCCATATCATCGAAGAGAAGCCCTTGTTTATCTACCATAAAGAAACGTTCATATGCTTCTTCTTCAGATAACCCTTGACTTACCATCTCACGTAGTACACGTGATGCAATTCCTGCACCTGCAGTTCCCCCACCATAACAAAGATATACTTGGTCAACTAATTTTTCACCTGTAATATCCATAGCTCCAAAAATACCTCCTAGAGTTACGATACCTGTCCCTTGAATATCATCATTAAATGTTGGGATGTTTTTTCGATATTTTTCCAATATATTCGCCGCATTCATTCGCCCGAAGTCTTCCCAATGTAAATAAAGTTTAGGGAATAAACGTTCAGCAGTTTGGACAAATTGGTCAATAAACTCATAATATCGCTCTCCTCGTACACGTTCATGACGATTACCTAGATAATTCGGATTATTACGTAATTCCTCACGATTTGTTCCTGCATCAATAACTAACGGAAGAACCATAGAAGGATCAATTCCTGCCGCTCCTGTGTAGACCATAAGTTTACCTACAGAAATATCTACTCCATTAACACCCCAATCTCCAATCCCCAATATACCTTCTGCATCAGTAACTACTATTAGACGTATATCACGGTTATCTGCTGCATTTTTAAGGGTTTCTTCTATATTTTCAGGATGATTAATATCTAGATATCCTGCATATTGTGGCTCAACAAAAAGATCGCTATAACCCTCGATAGTATCTGCAATTGTTGGGTCATACACAATTGGATTGAACTCTTCTAAGTGTTGAGAGAATAAATAATAGAAAAGCGTGCGATTTGTATTAAAAATCTCCATCAAAAATAGACGTTTTTCTAAATCGTTTACTTTTGTTTGCATTTGCGCATAGGTTTGTGCCGCTTGTTCTTCAATAGTTTGAATATAAGGGGGTAATAACCCAATAAGGTCTAGTTCCTTTCGCTCCTCCTGTGTAAAAGCAGTTCCTTTATTAAGGAACGGATCATTTAAAATGCCATGTTTTTTCATTGGAAAATCCTCCACTATCTATTTAAATCAAAATAGTAAGTTAATACCTACTAACAAACTGAAATATCCTCAGCTACTCTTCCCTACAAAAAATAAATATCCTCTTACACCTAAAATGTAACATATAAATTATATATAATCAATATGAAAATAGCATGTAATCATAAAACCGACATTTTCTAAAAAAATACATGTAACTATGATATAATATAAGGGTTGGGGCTAGATAAGATAGCCCCCTTTACTCAAAATCTACATTAGTTTAAATACTAATTTTAAATTTAATAATAAATTTTTTATTGAATAATATTAACTAATCCCCTCTCAAGAGTAACTTTATCTCTTAAACAGGGAATTATATATATATATATATTTCTCCTATAACTAACCTATTTATATTAGCTCTATACTAATCTTTTTCTTCTTGTCATATAATGAATTATCGCGATAACTATCGCAACTAAAGCAACATAGGTTATCTGTCCTATAGTTAGGGGATTAAAATAATTTTTCAAGATAAATATATTAGCAAATATCCCCACCACTGCTGCAAATGTTAAGGCTACTAATAGGACTGCTTTATATTTATTGAACGGTAAACTAACCTTCGTTACCATAAGCAATCCATTTACAAGTGCCAGTAAGAAACAAATAAATTTTACCTGTGCTGGATTATGGATTACAAAATTCGTCAACAGAACGCTTAATACCAGTACTCCTCCTCCTATTACAGCATTTGTTAATATATCGCGCATAAAGTGATCGCTGACTTTATCTTTATTCAATTCAAACGTTAGGAAAAACGATGGAATTCCTATTGTTATTGCTGAAATTATCGTAAATTGAATCGGAATAAACGCAAACTCTAATGCAAAAATTACACTTAATATTGAGAAAGTAATCGAGAAAAATGTTTTTGTTAAAAATAGTGAGGCTACTTTTTGAATATTGTTGATAACACGGCGACCTTCCATAAGAATATCGTAGAACACATCGAAATCATCTGTTAAAAAGACAATATTCGAAACACTTTTAGCCGCACTAGTCGCTCCATTCATCGCAAAACTAATATCAGCTTTTTTAAGCGCTAGAACATCATTAACACCATCTCCACTCATAGCTACTGTTTTCTTGTGCTTTTGTAACACTTCTACCATATGTTGTTTTTGTTCTGGTGTTACACGTCCAAAAATATCATTTTCCAAAACTACTCTTTCAAAATCTTCTTCTGATACTTTTGTCATATCAATAGCTCGTGCGTCTTCTTTAAACCCAGCCTTTTGGGCAACTCCAAGAACCGCGATATGATTATCTCCACTAATAATCTTGACCGCTACACCTTGTGACTCAAAATACTTAAATGTTTCTTTTGTATTTGCTTTTATCTCATCACTTAGGACAACATGACCAATAAGCTCCATATTGGTTGGCTTATCTACGCTATCTTTTGTATAAGCTAATGATAAAATCCTAAATCCTTGTTGTTTTAGATTTTCATAGTACTCTGTCATCGGAGTATCAAAACCTAAAAATTCGTACGCTCCAAAAAAGTATGTTCCACCTTCTTCAAGTCTGATATATGAGTATTTATTTTTACTAGAAAATGCTCCTAGCTCTGCCACTTGCCATTTTTTCTCACAGTTTAAATATTTTTTAAGTGCTCTTGATGTTGCATTTTCATCTTCAAAATACGCTAAGTAACTCGAAAGTTTTTCTCCTACTTCGTCATCTATTTCCACTACATTCATATTCCCAGTTGTGATTGTTCCTGTTTTATCAAAACAAAGAACATCTACTCGTGCAAGTGTTTCTACACAGTATAACTCTTGAACAAGAACTTTACGACGTGCTAGTTTCATCGCTGCAACAGCCAAAGAAACACTAACAAGAAGAATTAATCCTTCCGGAATCATCCCAACAAGAGCTCCTGCGCTATGCAAAACGATGTCCACATAGCTACGACCTAGATTTGCTCCTCGAACATATAATAAAATAGCAACTGGTATTAATAAAACAGAAATAACCTTTAATATTCCATCCATATAATCACGCAATTTTGATGGATATTTTTTGAATGCTTTTGTTCTTTTTGCCAGTTTATTAATATAACTATCATCACCAACAGCAAGAACTTTCACAAGACAACTACCACTTACTACGTTACTACCACTCATAAGTTTATCGCCTTCTGCCTTGAAAATATTATCACTTTCCCCAGTTAATAAAGATTCATCAACCTCTATACTACCATTTAAGACCTCAGCATCAACAGGCACTTGATCTCCGAGATTAAGGTGTAAATACTCACCCTCTACTATTTCTTCCGAATCTACTTCGACCGTTTCATCATCTCGATTAACACAATACTTACTACGTCCTAACAGACTAAGTTCTGCAAGAGCATTTTTCGCACGAACTTCTTGATAAATCCCAATAGCCGTATTCACCGCGATAACTCCTAGAAATAACATATTCTCAAATCTTAAAGTCGTGGCGATAAAAAGCCCTAAAACCAAGTTCATGGCATTAAAAAAAGTAAAAATATTAGAAGTAATAATTTCTCTAGTTGTTTTATAAGGTTTTATTACACTAATATTCTTTTTTGAAGTTTTTACTTCTTCACTTGTTAAATACTTCATTTCTCCTCCGATATTCAACTTTCTTCCTTTTAATCTTTATAAATCATTTCAAAATTTCTAATCCATACTCTAAACGATAACACTATAAAATCTATTATATCATTTTTCCATATACTATTCTAACTCAATAAACTTAAGCAGAGTTAATGTTAAAAATATTTTTGGACTATTGGCCTAAACATAAAAATCCCCGCAGATTTCTCTACGGGAATTTTCTTTTATTGTTCTTCAGAAGGTTTGTCTTCTTGCTTTATTTCTTCAGACGGTATTTCTTCTGATTCTATTTCTTTTGCTTCTACGTCTATAACTTCTGCTTCTTCTATAGTTTCAGCTTGTTCTTCTGCTACTTTAGCTTCTTTTGCAGCTTCTTCTTGTGCTAGACGTGCTTGTTCTTCGTAGTATTTTTTATTAACTACTTTATCTAGTTGTTCTGCTTCTTTCTCATCTAAGTCTTTTGGCATTTTCCCAAATTGGTAAAGAGCAACAATTTCTTTTCTATCAATTGTTTCAACTTCGATAAGTGTTTGTGCTACAAGTTCTAGTTGTTCTCTATGAGTTTCGATAATATGAAGAACTTTAGTGTAGCATTCGTTAATAATTTTACGAACTTCAATATCGATTTCTTTTAACATTTCTTCTGAGTAGTTACCAATACTTGAAAGTTGACGTCCACCATATGGATCATGGAATGGAGCTTGCATTGGCCCTACAACTTCACTCATACCATATTCTGTAACCATCGCACGAGCGATTGCTGTTACACGTTCGAAGTCGTTATGAGCTCCTGTTGATACCTCATTAAAGAAGATTTGTTCCGCTGCACGTCCACCAAGTAATCCACAAATCTTGTCGATAAGGTCTGTACGTGTTTGGAAGTATTTCTCTTCTTCCGGAATCATAAGGTTGTATCCACCGGCATCTCCACGTGGAATAATTGTAACTTTTTGGACTTTATCGGCACTATCAAGAACCATACCTACGATAGCGTGTCCCGCTTCATGATAAGCAACTAAACGTTTTTCTTTTGGTGTGTAGATACGACTACGTTTAGCTGGTCCACCAATTACTCTGTCCATAGCTTCATCTAAGTCAGCTTTTTCTATACTATTTTTATTTTCACGAGCGGCAAGAAGTGCAGCTTCATTCAAGATATTAGCAAGGTCAGCCCCAGAGAATCCTGGTGTTTTTTCTGCTAATGAGCGAAGTTCAACATCTTTTGCTAATGGTTTATTTTTAGCGTGAACTTTAAGGATAGCTTCACGACCGCGCACATCTGGTGTAGACACTTTAATTTGTCTGTCGAAACGTCCTGGACGACGAAGTGCATTATCTAGAACATCAGCACGGTTAGTCGCTGCGATTACGATAATACCTTTTTCACCATCAAATCCATCCATTTCTACAAGAAGTTGGTTAAGAGTTTGTTCACGTTCATCGTTTCCTCCTCCAACTCCGCTTCCACGTTTACGTCCTACTGCATCAATCTCATCGATGAAAATGATACATGGTGCATTTTTCTCTGCTTCTTTGAATAGGTCACGAACACGGCTTGCCCCAACCCCTACGAACATCTCAACGAAGTCCGAACCTGAAATTGAGAAGAATGGCACTTTTGCTTCACCAGCAACAGCACGAGCTAATAATGTTTTACCTGTTCCCGGAGGTCCCTCTAATAGGACACCTTTAGGAATTTTCGCACCCATTTTTGTAAACTTACGGTGGTCTTTCAAGAACTCAACCATTTCTGCAAGCTCTTGTTTTTCTTCATCAGCACCAGCTACATCTTTGAATGTAACTTTAGTTTCTCCACCTTCAAGTTTTTTCGCTTTAGATTTTTGGAAGTTCATTACTTTACCTCCACCGCCACCTTGCATTTGTGACATAAAGAAGAAAAGTAATCCCATCATCAGAATAAACGGAATAATATTTCCTAAGAATGATAGAATAGCGCCAGTTTTTTCCGCTGGTTTATATTCTACTACGCTTAGTTTGCCATCTTTAGCTTTTTCATTTATTTGTTTTTGAACCTCATTATCAGAAGCTGGAACTAATGCTTCAAAGTTCTTGTTGCCATCTGACAAAGTTCCTTTTACATTATAGTTTTCATCTTTTCTTTGTAGACTAATCTCTTTTATTTTGTCATCTTTAATGTTTTGAACAAGTTTAGCGTAGTCTAATTTTTCTGTAGTCCCTGGTAAGTCCTGCTGCCAATAAGCAAACAATCCGATCGCAATAACGATTAAGGCAAGCATACCAAGGAAAGGGTTTTGCCTTTTTTTATTGTTCATAATAGACAATGTCCTCCTATTTTCCTAAAAGTATCTTAATTTTAATATATTTTTATCTAAGTTTAATATTTTTTAACTTAACTTAAATTCTACCATATGGCACTTTAAATCAAACTAAAATTTTTGACTTTTTTTGACTTTTAATTCTAAAAGTTATTAATAGTTTTCTTTCTTAAGATTATATATCATTTTTATGAATAAATTTCTTTTTTCAAAATACCAACATATGGTAAGTTTCTATATTTCTCATCATAATCTAATCCAAAACCTACTAAAAAGACATTCGGTGAAACTATACCAACATAGTCTGCTTCAACATCAACAATACGAGTTTCAGGTTTATCAATTAGAGACGCACATGTCACTGATGCTACTTTACGTTCTTTTAAATTATCGATAAGTGCTTTAAGAGTTCTTCCAGTATCAACAATATCTTCAACGATAATTACATCGCGACCTTCGATGTCCATACCAATATCTTTCTTAATTTTTACAGTTCCTGTAGAACTAGTTCCACCATGATAACTAGAAACATCTATAAAGTCAGTAACTACATTAATATCTATATGCTTCATAAGTTCTGCCATAAAAGGTATGGCTCCTTTTAATGTACAAATAAGAACAGGCTCTTGATCTCTATCTCTATAATCCTCTTCTATTTGTTTCGCAACTCTTTTACTAGCTGCTACAATCTCTTCATGATTAAATAAAACTTCTTCTATGTCTTTTAATAAATTTTCCACTGTTCTATCCTTTCGTTTTTATATAATAATCATATTTTTTGTTTTTATTAACCTTAGTATCTAAACCTAGTACTCCAAGAACTTTTTCTCCACTACGGACAACTGGAATCCGATTACGAATGTCTTTCGGAACTTTTTCATCAATAAAAAATCTTGAAAGTTTTTTCGTAATATTACCACGTTGAAGCCTATCTCCTTGGCGTTTTGTTGTAATAAGCAGCGGTAAGTCTTCTTTATCAAAACCTATCTCTGCTTCTTCATTATTTGTCGTTATTAGAAATTCACTCTGATAAAATTTATAAAGCATATTTTCATAAACTTCATCTATAATCAATTCCATCTTATCATTATAACATTTTTTTTCGATTTTATGAATATATATGACCCTATATTCGCTAACTATTTTCAAATTATTTTTTAAATCATAGCTTTTATTACCAGAATTGTTACGCAGCTGTTCAACTACTTTAAAGAGTGCTCGTTGCGTTACATCAAAAACACCTAAATCTTCCATCAAAATATCTTTTAATAAAAAATATATTTCTTCAGCACTTAAGCTTAAAACTTCGGCTCTTGATAATACTACTTTTTCTTGATTCTTTTCCAAAATATAATTATCTTTATTGGCTAGTAATCTATTTTTTAACTCATCGTTAATATTTTTATAATACTGGGCAAAATTAATTAAATTATCAAAACTCGCCGTACTAACATCATTCAACAACGGAATAATATTATGGCGAATATTATTACGCGTATAATCTGTGTCAAAATTACTTTCATCCGTATAATACTTCAAGTTATTTTCCTGAGCATACTGTTCCAAAGTTTCCTTTAAAACATTTAATAGCGGACGATAAATAGTTAAGTTCCCATGTCTACCTTTATTATCTATTGTCAAATTATAATCTATACTGCGACCTGTTAATAGGCGCATCAAAATATTTTCAACCTGATCATTTTTATGATGCGCGGTTAAAATCTTAGTAATATTTTCTTTAGCCGCCATTTCATTAAATGCTTTGTAGCGTAGTTCTCGTGCAAGCATTTCCTCGGAAATATGTTTATCTCGCGCTAAAGAATTCATCTCCAACTCTTTTTTATAGAATCTTATATCATAGTTACTTACAAATTTTTCTACAAACTCCGCTTCTTCATAAGATTCTTTGCGAAGCCCATGATTTATATGAAAAACAACTAATTCTTTGTAAGTATGACGGTATTTTGTTACTAAAAGATGAAAAAGAACAATCGAATCTACTCCACCAGAAAGAGCTAAGGCAAGTCTATCTTCTTTAGTCCATAGAACATCAAAATTCTCAATTAGTTCTACATTACTATTCATCTTAACGCCCTCCCTCTTCTAACAAACTTCGTTCTTTTAAATCCTCAACTAATTTTGAGAATTTTTCACACACTTCAGTTGTAGAGGTAATTATATCATCTAACAAGCCTTCCGGAACTTTCGGTAGTTCAATAACTTCTTCTTTTTCTTCTGCCAGTTTCGTTAAATTTGATTTTTTCCCACGCCCTACTGAGATTTTCATATTACCTATATATTGTAACTTCTTCAAATCTTTTAGAGTCTTTTGTTTAGGTTCTTCTTGTACATTTTCCTCTTGCTTAGGTTGTTTGGGTTGTTCATTAATTTTCGATTCTTTATCTTTTTTAGCACTATCTTGATTTAACTTTTTGAGTTTCTTTTTGTTATGTTTAGCTTTTGTAGCTTCTACTGTTTTTGGGGTGCTATCTACTTTTTCTTCTTTTTGCGTTAAAATAACCTTATCTTTTTTGATATTTTTTATCTTCACATTAACTACAAAGCCTTCCGAAAAAATTTCCGTTAGTTTCTTTTTCTTCCCTACATGCATATTTTCCTTTGGTAAGAACGCTTGTCCCCCATCTTCTAACTGAAAATACAAGCCATTAGCTTCGACCTTAGTTACTTTCGCACTTATTTCTTTTCCGATATTTTCGCTAACTTTATTACCCATTTAATCACCCCTTTACTTCGGCTTTTACTCATGACAATATTATAGCATATTAAAGCGATAAACTCCTTATATTTTATTTTCTTCTGAAAAATTAAAAGAATGAAAGGATTTTTCATTAATCCTCTCATTCTTTTATTCATATTCTATTTTATTTTAAAATTTTTCAAAACTATTCCAAACGTGGTTAAGTTATGTAATAACGCTAATAAATTAGGTGATAGAACATTTATAAGCCCTAAAAATATCAATGAGCTATTTATAGTAATTGTTCCTTTGACATTACTACTCATTTGAGCGCGAAGTTTTTTAGAAACATCAGACAATAATAGTAATGAATCAAGAGAATCTGATTGTAAAACTACATCGCTTATCTGTTTTGATAAATCGGCACTTTCGTTCATAACAATACTAATATCACTTTCTGATAATGCTGCTGAATCGTTCAGCCCATCACCTATCATTAACACGCGACGTCCTTGTTCTTTTTCTTTTTTTATATATTCAAACTTCGTTACAGGTGTCATATTAGTATATACTTCATCAAATGTTATATCTTTTAAGATCTTATTGGTTCTAACGTCGTTATCTCCAGTCAATAAGACAACCTTTTTCCCTTTATTTCTAAGTTCAGCTAGCACGGAGTTTGCTTCATTCCTAAGGGGAATATCTATACAGAATATAGAAATCAATTTCCCTTTGTACCCTAAGAATAGCAAATTGTATTGTTCTTGTTTTTCAGCTATAATTCGCTCTTGGTCAACTGTAACTAGAATATTCTCATCTTTTATCAACTGACTACTTCCTATAACAACCTTTTCTCCATCAATATGTGAAACAATACCTCTAGAGGCAATATGGTATAGTTCTGTGTGCATTTCCTCGTGTTCAATACCATCTTCTTCGGCTTTACTAACAACTGCACTAGCGATAGGGTGGTAAATATGTTCTTCTAAACAAGCTCCTATTTTTACAACTTCCTCATATGAATATTCATAAAATGGTAGCACCTCTCGAATATACGGTCTTGATACAGTTATTGTTCCTGTTTTATCAAAAACAAAAGTATCTATATCTCCATATTTATCAAGCGTTACTGAGTTTTTTACCACTATTTTTTTATCTATTAAATTTTTTATAGTAGTTAGGTAAGCAACAGGCGTAGATAACTTCAAAGCACAAGAATAATCTACTAATAGAAACGAAATTGCTTTAGCAAACGATTTTGTAAAAAGATATGTCAGTCCCATTGCTATAAAGTTGTACTTCACGATACTATCGGCTAATTTTATATACTTATAGTGGTATGTATCTTCACGACTTTCTGACTCTTTCATTAATTGAATAAGATGATGAATTCGTCCATTAACTTGCGGATTTTCTACCTTAAGTTTAATTTCTCCATGAACAACTATAGTATTGGAATAAACTTTATCTCCAATTTTTTTGGTTACCGGAAAACTTTCTCCTGTCAATGAACTCTCATCAATACTTGCTCCGCCTTCAGCAACAATACCATCAAATAAAATTTCATTTCCCTCAGAAATCAAAATGATATCATCTTTTTTCACTTCTGAGCTTGGTATTTTTTTATTACCTTCATCTGTAACAAGCCAGACTTCTTTGTCAAACGAAGTCAAACTTTTCTCTAGTTCTTTTACAGATTTTTTCTCCGACCAATTATTTAAAGATTCCCCTAGTTCTAAAATAAACATAATTGAGCTTGCTGTTTCGCGCGCTCCTGTTACTAATGAAACAAAAATCGCCGTTGAATCAAGCGTCTCCATTGTAACTTGTTTTTTAGCTAATAATTTTAACGTATCTCTAAAATATTTAGACGCCTTCCACCATATATAAACTGTTCTTAATGGGAGTGGAATAAATAATTTTGATACTGTTCGCCAAAATACCGCATCCGCTATTATCGTATAAGGCGTATCCTCAGCTTTTAAAACTGGATTTTCGTAACAACCTCTAATTTGCTCTACATCTATAAGTTCTAAAAATTTCTTTAGACAATCTTTTTGATTAGTTTTGAAAATAACAGCAAAAGTATATTCATCTTGATAAAACTCAATTTTGTTTATATTTTGAATTTTCTTCGCTTGTTTTTTAAAATATGCTTTTACATCTGGCGTTAAGCGAAAATTCGCTCTAATTCTCGCTCTCCCGCTCGATAGATGCAATATTTTAAATTCCATGTTATTTTTCCTCTAATTCTAATAAATTACTTTCTTTCTTCTCTTTATCATATAAATCTTTAGCATCTGCAACTACATCGTCAGCATGTTGCTTAATATTAGAAATAGTTCCTTCTACTCCATCTTTTGCTTTATATAATTTTGATAAAACTACTGAATAACCTTTTTTGGCATCTTTGCTTGATAATAATTTAAGCCCTACTGTTCCAAAAGCTACTCCTCCTGCAAAAACTCCTGGTGTTTTTAATGCTGCTTTAGCAACTTTTAATAATTTGATTGACATATTTAAATCCTCCTTTTTTATATTTTGCTATAGCTTAATTATAACACCTTGAATATTATATGTAAATTAATCAACAATCTCATTCTAATACTATAATTTAATGAACCTAAAAGATTATTTATGTTATAATAACTATGTTAAAGCATAATAAAGTAATTATAACGCAAATTTGATTATATCGGTTATTTTTTAAGCCACTAAACAATTAGATTAACAAGTAAGGAGCAACTTATGATTTATATTATCGGACTTGGACCTAATGATAGTTCAAACATTAAAGAAAATATTAAAAATTTATTATTAAACAATACCTCGGCAAAAATTATCGCACGCACAAAAGAACATCCAGCAATTGATTTTTTAGAACAGAACAATATTTTATTTGAAACTTGCGATAAATTTTATACTGAAAGTGATAATTTTGAAAATACTTATAACAACATTGCTAATTATATACTAGAGGCAGCAGAAGAAAATGATGTTATGTATCTTGTTCCGGGGCACCCTATGGTTGCCGAACTTACTACACAACTGCTTATTAAAAACGGTAAAAATGTTAAAGTTATCGGTGGAGAGAGCTTTCTAGATTCGTGTTTCAACGCTGCACAGTTTGATCCTGTTGAAGGATTTACCCTTGCTGATGCAACAGTTCCTGAAACACTTAGCGCTGTTAATCCGCATAATCATCTGCTTATTACCCAGTGTTACGATGATATAACTGCTGCAACTGTTTCTTGTGAACTTATGGAAATTTATCCATATGATCACATTGTTACAATTATTGAGCAAGCTGGGGCTCTTGATGAGCATATTTACGCCTCAACACTACAAGAACTTTCTGCTGAAGTTGGAGAACAAGTAAACAACCTGCGCGCACTTTATATCCCACCTCTAAAAAATTCACTAAGCTATAATATTAAAGACTACGCTAGAGAATATAATGACGAAAATGAAATTACTGAAGATGACCTTATTAACAAACTTGAAAATTTAGTATCAAAATTAAAGAAAAATAGTGACCGTGCTGATGACTACACAGCGGATAACGCAAAAATACTCGCTCAAATCATCAATACTTCACTAGATTTTACTATCGCATGTAATACTTACTACGAACTTAGCGATATTGTTAACGAAATGAAAGAGGATAGAGAAAATGGATAAAGTTCTCGCATTTAGTAAGAAAATTTTAAAAGAAGTAATAGATAAAAATTCGATTGTTGTTGATGCAACATGTGGCAATGGCAATGATACCTTATTTTTAGCACAAAGTGCAGCAAAGAAAGTTTATGCTTTTGATATTCAACAACAAGCGATTGATTCTACATTAAAGCTACTACAAACAAACAACTGCCTTGAAAAATGTGAAGTCATTTTAGATTCACATAGCAACTTTGATAACTATGTCAGCGAGCCAATTAAAGCTGTTGTCTTTAATCTTGGTTACCTTCCTAATGCAGACCACTCGATAACTACCCTTGCAGATACTACTTTACTAGCAATAGACAAATTTCTTACCAACCTTGAAATTAATGGTCGTATTGTAATTGTTGTTTACTGGGGACATGAAAATGGGAAAATAGAAAAAGAAGCTTTGCTTAACCATTTAACAAAACTTGATCAAAAAGAAGTAGAAGTACTAAGCTATCAGTTTATCAATCAAAAAAATAATGCACCATTTGTCATTGCTTTAGAAAAGAAAAATAATATATAAAAATCAAATTCCAACTGAAAGGAACTGTAATGCGCGAAATAGAAATAGAATTTAAAAATTTATTAACCGAAGAAGAATACAAAAAACTATATGCTGCCTTTGACCTAGAGAATAAAGAGCAAATAATCAACAAAAACTTTTATTATGACGATGCAAACGAAAGCTTCAAAAAGGCAAATTCTGCCTTGCGTATTCGCTATACAAATAACAAAACGGAAATGACTCTAAAAATCAAAGGGGCTACACAAAATATCGAAATCAACGTCCCGCTTGATGACAGTTTTCCGAAAGAGCCAACTGTTTTACCAACCTTACCTAACGAAATTATGAGTGAGCTGGAAAGACTTAATCTAAAAATAAAAACGCCAATGCTAATTCAAAAAATTGAAACACAGCGTTACGAGGTGAAAACTCAAGATGGGTTATTGGTACTAGATAAAACAACCTTCCTAAAAGATATAGTTGATTACGAACTTGAATTTGAGGCGACTAGCTTTGAAAAAGGAAAAATAGCTTTTGAAAATCTTTTAACAGAGTTTGATATTACTAATAAGCCTGCTAAACCAAAAATAGCTAGAGCAATGGAGTATAGTACTAGGTTTATATAGATTATATCAATAATCTGTATAAATTGTTTAATCAACTACTTTTGATATGCTTGTGATTCTTTATCCCACATCTTTAGAAGATGTTCCGTTACGATAGATTCCTAAATCACAAGCATATCGTATTTTTTCTCTTCATTTCTCCTTCAAAATACTTAGATAGATGTCGATTCACTCCTTGACTACATAAAATCAATTTTTATTCCACTAAATCACACTATTTTCTGCTATCTTGTTCCGACTTATTTATACCTCTATAATTCCGACATAGTGCATACTACTGCAAATCTCCGGTTCTAAATCCGGAAAATCTTTCACTGAAACAGCCCAAATTACATTTCCCTCTAAAATCCCTTTATCCTACATTTTCTCTGAAATTTGTCTAAATCTGCTATATAGTCTTTTCCTAGCTCCCGCACATCGCATAAAGATGACCTAAAAGAAAACTAAAAATCTTTTTTATCTAATTTTTACTTAAAAATAAATTTTTCCGGATGATTTCTAATATAGGTATCTTCGTAAATCCCCTCATAGTCATAAACAAAGTTATCCGCTTGTTCTAAAAATTCCTCTAGGCTATCATCCATACTTTTCAACGCGTTCCAACGTTCCTCATTATCAAAAGGAATACTTCCTCTAAACAAATCGACTACTTTTTGAAAATTATCGGCTAACTCCGTCATACCAAATAATCTAAAACCTTTGAGAGTATCTTCCCAAACTATTCCTGTTAAATTATTTAGAAATTGCAAATGCCCTCCGTTATTAACCTCTATAAGATACCAGTTTGTTGCATTCAGATATCTTTGTTCCAAGGTAAACAGCTCAGCTGATTGTAGATATTTTTCATAAGAGTTATATATATCTATCGTCCAATACATCGGCTCCAAAATATCCCAAATATCTTTAAAATTCTTCACATCATCTAGTGTAATCTGTTTATATTTTTTATTTTCTTCTAATTTAACTAAATTATTTCTATATTCTTTATAATGTTTATATGTAAGTGGAAATCTTTCTTCATTATTTTCGAGTATGTTTTTAAATTTATGAAACTCAACAAGTTCCATACACCACTCTATAACCTGATTATCCTTTGATAACTCTATAGATTTCTCTAGCATAGCAAGAGCCTGCAACACCTCATCTTCAATCCTGTAACGATCATTTGATGATCGTTGTGAGTAAGAATATCCATAACGATAATACCAAGTGGCATCACGTTCTTTTTCCGGAATCATATCCAGTATCCTCATAGCACCCTCTAACCTATTATCATTATTGTATGTTTTCGCTAGTATTCCTATAAACTCTGCACTTAAGTTTTGAACTCCAACATATTCAAGAAATTCTATAATACTTTCATAATCATTTTCTTTATCTAATATTGTTATAATTTCTAATCTTTGCTTCTCACTGCACTTTAAGAAATCTTCATTTGTAATATTATATGGGTTAATTCGCAGACCTCTTATAAAATCTTCGAAATTATCAGCCAGTTGATAAATACGATAATCATCTTCTTGATCTACAAGTACCACTTTAGGCTCACCATCACACCCACATTCTCTATAATCAAGAAATACCATATGATGTCCTGCTGAAATAGTATCAGCTATAGCAATCCCTATATTTGGATACTTCCATTCATTTAACCAAAGCTCATTTCCTAATTCACCACAAAGTGAGTACAGTTTCGTTTTATCAATACCATAAATACTTTCAATATGAACAGCTGTCTCTCTAGTAGAAAAAACTGTAGCAAATGGTATCCCTCCATTATGTTTTTTTATTAATTCTATATAAGACTCCGGCAACTTATACCCTAGCTCATCTTCAATCTCTTTTATTTCTTCATCAGTCGGTTCTTTTCCTACATGAGATTCTAAAGCATATTCTCTATCATCCCAAAAAGTTCCCCAATCAAAATCTTCAAATTTCCCCATAATTTTTCTAACTCCTTTTTGTCTTTTTTAACTCTATTAAGCACCTTATAAAATAAGGTATTCTTCCTCAAACTAAAACTTTAAAAATGTAGACATATTGGTGATTTTAACGCCATGTCTTCTGCTTTCTTTAATTAACTCCTCTATCAACTTATCATTTTTCTTATCTTTTCCAAAAATAATGGCTGTTGTTTTACCTTGTTTATTATCGATGTATAACATATATCTCTTTCCTCCCCCACTTCTTCCACGAAAACAAGAAATTCTAATACATTTTATCTCTTTTAATGGAATAATTCTTTTTCTAATAACAAATGCATTATGAATATAAAGCTTCCCGTCTGCTATATGATAAGGTGCAAAAAAAGATCCTTTACTTTGGCGAACAATACTACATCTACGAAAAATAATAAGCATAAATATTACTAAAAGTGTTATTGTCGCGTATCTAAAAAGCCTATTCTTCCACATTTCTTCAAGTCCTATTAAAAAATATTCAATCCATTCTATCATTAAAATCATCTCCTTATTGATTTCCTTAAATTTAGCTAGAAATCTTCTGAATTTCTCTTAATCACTCATCATGCAACATTAATCATCTTCAAATAACGACTTACCGCGGCTTAACACTCCTTACATCTGGCTATAGTATTTAGCTTTCTTTTTAACAATATATAATCTAATATTAAAATAAATAATAACAACGGTATTAAATCAAGAATAAAGATAGGTAATACTTCTATAAAAATTAGCAGAACAGTTCCTTTTTTCTCATAAGGTGCACTACCCCAATACCCATTAATAAGTGGTGATACAGTCTCTAAAGTATTATAATACCAACTTGTGAAACTATTTTGATAAGGATTCATTATTACAGACATCGTTAACATAAACATAATAACAAGATATAAAATTCCAAAAACTAACGCTAGTGTTTTTGTTTTTCGAGCAACTCCTGCACAAGCCTCATCGACTTCCTCTTGACTCAAGTTTTGAAAAACTTCATACTTCTCCCATTTTTTATTAAAAACATATTTATTATATTTATATAAATAATGTTTTTTTATATCACCTTTCATAAAATTATAGCCCCTCTCTGCTACTTAGAAAAAATCAAATTTTACTTACAATACTGCATATTATAATAAATACTATTTCTTTATTAAAATTATATCATAAATATTGTCTCTAATCACCGACCACACAATAATTATATCTTTTAGCAAATTTCGTTATCAAAGATTATAGACAATATATATTTATATAAAGAAAAAAGTAGCAAATCTAAAAAGACTTGCCACCTCGGTAAATTACAAAATTATACTATTTTGTTTAATTATTTCGAACTATAATTATTTTTTTCCTTCTTTTTTAATCTTATAAAATTCTTTAATACATTTAAGTTGCATCTTTTTGTCCTTAGCAACTAACTCTCCATCAATTTGGTAATGTGATTGCGATGTTTCTACTGATAAACTATCCGCATTTAAAATTCGGACACCCTTTAATTTATCATGTTTATGTAGTAACAAGCAGATATAATTATAAACAAATCTAAACCACGACATATCAGCCATTATCATAATATGAAACTGTCCATCTCGTCCTGTAGCTGTATTAGAAAATCTAATTCCACCGCCTTCATACGGTTGAATCATTACATTTAACAGACGTAAATTATCTGTCTCTAAAATATTGTCTCCTACTTGAATTTTGGCATAGTATTTTTTAAATTTTAAAATAGTTATAACCCCTTCAACTAAATAAATATAACTACCAAAATATTTCTTTAGTCTTGAGTTTCCTACGCGATCTATAACATCTGCATTAAAACCAATGTCAAATCCAGAACAGAATTTTCTACCATTCACATCTCCTGCGTCATATATGTTAAAGTCACTAGAATTCATCAACTTTATTATACAAGAGGAACTTCTCTCTAATCGTAATGAGCGCGCTAAATCATTTCCTGACCCCTGTGCCAAGTATATAATATTTTCTCCATAATAATTATTAACGACCTCATTTATCGTTCCATCTCCACCAATTACAATAATCTGCTTCGAAGAAACCTCATTCATTAACTTTTGCGCATTTTTACTTTTACTAGTTTTTAAAACTTTATATTCTATTTTTTCCCGATTTAGAATATTCTCAATTTTCTCTAACTCTAATAATGATTTTTTATGTTTTGAATTTACTATTATCTCAATCATCTTCTCAACCTTAATTTAGACAACTGTATAATATCTACTATTAACAGCTATAAACTCCTTTAACTATTTGCTATGTTTATAATACCCCTTACCTAAAACCTATTGCTATAACCCCTCAAAAAAAGATAAAAGCCGTCCAAAACTATTTCCAACTTTTATCTAAATAAATACATCAATATAAAATTTAATATAGTAATAAGTCCTTTAAAAGTAATATTTACATACCTAATCCCTATAATAAAACTGATGAATCCCTATTCTTCTTTTAATAATTCATCCAGTTCTTCAGAATGTTTTACTTCTTCTACAAGCGGTTCTCCTTCATTGATTACTGTATCAATACTTAACTTCTCATCATTATTAACTATTAATCGCGCAAAAATTTTTCCCCCAATCTGCTTTATACTTTCATAATCAATTTTATAATCTTTAATTTTTGATTTTGTTGTGAATGCCAGTTTATCTTTTTCAAAAATAATTTTTTCATATAATCCACGCGCATCAGCTGTCTTAACTGTTTGAATTATTTCTTTATACTTTGGATTATTTTTCATATAAATAACCCCTCCGACAGCCGCAATAAAAGTTAACGCTCCTAGTATTCTTTTTCTCATAAAACAAGCCTCCTTACTCACAATAAAATATCAATTGGAGATTACCTTCATCCCTTATCCCCATTGTTTTTTGTTAACTTATATAATATACCTTTTTAAAATTTTTTTCAACTATTTTAAGAAGCTTTTTTACTACACTTATTAGTATCAGAAAACTTTATCCTATTTTTTAAGGGCTATTTTATTTTGTGTTTTTATTTTTTATACATATCCTTCCGATTACATTGCTTTTTTGTATTTATTCCTTCAAAAATATATCATTAATAAATAAATTTATTTTTTATTATTTATTATATAATCTACGCTATAATTTCTAATAAAACACCAGTAAGACTAGAAACAAAAATCCTTATTTACAAAATTTTTTACTAAAAATATTTTGTTTATCAATCTTTGTGTGTTATAATAAAAGTGTAAAAATATTAGGAGGATACAACTTATGAAAAAAACAAATAAAGTTACACTTGCATTATCAAGTATTCTATTAGCCGCATCACTTGCAGGATGTAGTAGTAATAGCAGCGATGGAGTTGTACGTACTTACAAGGATGGAAAAGAAGCAGATGTGGAAAAAGCTGCTATTAAACTTGTAAAAGCAGTGAAAACCGGGGATTACAACCTTATGAGCGCTGAGGAACTAAAAAAAGCTCTTGACGGAAAAGAAGAAATGGTACTCGTTGATACAATGCCAGCAAAAAGTTTCGAAAAATCTCACATTAAATCTGCAGTAAATGCTGTTTTACCCGTAAAAATAGAAGATGTAAAACCCAAAGAAAAAGCTGCATTCTTAAAAGCTTTAGGCGATAATAAAGACAAAAAAATCGTTGTTTACTGTGGATTTGTAGGTTGCGAACGTAGTCACGTTGGTGCTGTTATAGCTAAAGAAGCGGGCTTTAAAAATGTTTATAGATTCCCGGGCGGAATTGCCGCATGGGTAGATGCAGGGAATAGCGTCGAAAAATAACACTTATAGTTAGGATTTGTGGATAATAATGAGGACTTACTCACAAATACTCTTATAGTTTAGGGGCATTCCGTTATTGTCGTTGGGCAACTTAATTTTAAATTAATCACCTCGACGATTCTCGATTGCATAGTCTCAATTTATCCAGAACACAAATTCCGCCTTTAAACCAACAAAACAACAAATTTTGTCGGTTTTCTAAAAAAACAGAGACTAACATCTAATTTAATTTTAACAGTGTGTTAGTCTTCTTTTTTTCTATTATATTTGAAAATATCCTTCTTGAATAACGGAACATTATCAAAATACTCTCCCTTATACAATGGATGACATTTCAATAATCTTTTAACCGTTAAATAAGTTCCTAAGAAAAAACCAAATCTCTTATAACTTTCTACCGCGTACATCGAGCAAGTCGGAGAAAACCTACAACGCGGCTTTGTATAGGGCGAGATATATTTTCTATATAAGTTAATTAAAAATATACATAATTTAGCCATTATTCTTCCTCTCTTTGTTCCTATTGTAACAAACTTAACCTACTCTATTCAAATAATGCACTCTTATTTTTTTGAAATATACCAAAAATAAAACATATCTATGAAAAATATCAGCTCTACTAAATACATTTCTTTAAGACAATTATTATTGATAACAATTCCCACTAACTATTAAGGCGCAATAGTCTTTACAGCTCATATTCAGAGTGTTATAATCTAAATATAATTAATTAAATAAAGGAGAATGAAAAATGAAACATAAAAACGAATTAAATAAACTTGTAGCAAATCTTACAGTACTTTATACAAAACTACACAGCTTCCACTGGTATGTAAATGGACGTAGTTTTTATACTCTACATACTGTATTTGAAAATTACTATAATTACACTACAGCAACTTTAGATGAAGCTGCTGAAAGACTATTAGCAATTGGCGGACGCCCAGTTTCTACACTTAAAGGAGCTTTAGAAACGGCTACTATCGAAGAAGCAACTGAAAAAGAAACCACTTCAGAAATGGTTGCTGCAGTTTTCCATGACTTCGAATTATTAAAAGCAGACCTTTCTAAACTTATGGAACTTTCTGAAGAAGAAGGAGATCAAGGAACTTCTGATTTTGCCCTTGGTGTCAAAACTCAATTAGAAAAAAATATTTGGATGCTTAAAGCATATCTTGCTGAATAATTAAATTATAAAAATTAAAGACTAGATGTTAATAAATAATCTATCCTATCGGAAATGATTTATCTATCAACATCTAGTCTTTTTTACTATCAAAAGTATTTAACCTCTTGTATTTACTCCTTGCCTATTTAAGACATTAAGATTTATTGCGTCTACATAATATGTAGTTATTTTCCCATCAGCTGTCGTTAAGATAACACTCCACGTAGGTATTAATACTTGGTTTTCTGTTTGAGAAATATAAGTATAATAGCCTAAAGTTGCTTTCACATTACAGTTTTTGGGGATCAAGTCTTCATGATACAACCTATTAACTGCCTGCATCTGAGTTACCAATGTTTCACTTTTATCTTTCTTTATATTAGTAACACTAGTTAGGGAGAATTTTTTTACATCTCCATTTGAATCAACGTCAAATACTATTCTAGCATTTTTATTTGCAAACACTCTAATACCATCAATTTGTTGCTCATAAACTATCTCGTTTCTCTTTGCGCTATAACTAGAAAATGTGTATTCTGAACCAAATTTGAACTTTTCTAATAAAAATGCATCTAGCTCTGCTCTATAATTTCCTTTAGATACATTTGTTATCACGGCATCAGTAGTAACCTTTAAAACAGATGCTTTATCAGAAGTTTCAACATCATACTTTAAGCCCAAGTTCTCTTTTTTAAAATCCTTAAAGCTAGCTATCGTGACATTCACATAACCTAAGTTATCCTTTTTAATCGTACTTTCCTCTACCGTTATATTGTCATTTTTCATAGCTTTTTCTATAATTTCTTTTTCTTGAACTATTTCTGTTTTATATTTCTGAATTGTGTAAATATAAGAACCTAGTAGAACGGTGTTTAGAGCAATGAACAAATAAATAAATAAACTCTTCATTTTTCCCCAGTTCATAGTTTCCCTCCTCCGTCTATTAATTCTTTTATTTTCTTAAAGCTCATATATCGGTTATTATATTTTACATACCATGCCGGCGTATAACTAAAGCTATTATTCTCTTTATTATAAGTTTTTTCATAACCTAAAACTATATCCGTTACATTTTTTAAATTAGTATTGTTATATAGATAGTTAATGACATATTCCGTTTTTTCTACCTCAAAAAGACTCACTTCTTTAGAAGACAGGTATGTTTTCGTTAATTTTTTCGGAGAAGTAAGTCGATATATACCGTTACTATTATCTTCAGAAACTATGTCCGCGTGCCCTTCTTTACTAAAAACAATAGATTCCTTATGTGTTTCTTGGAATATTGTAATACCATCAAGTGACGTTGTTAACTGGTAATTTGTATCACTAGCATAGCCTAATTCTAAGAAATTAATGGTATTATTTATCGCAACAGTTGTACCTACCTCTTTCCCTCCCTCATTAGAAGGATTCGTATAAACTATTCTGTGGTTTTGCGATTTTAAAATAGCATAACCATCTGTTATCTCATTATCAGCCCCAACTCGAACATCACCTTTTTTCTCAAAAACATCTTTAGCTAGACGAGTTATATTAACCTCTTCCGCACTATACTCATCAATTACTTTTTCTTCATCAGCCTCTTTTAAATAAATAAATTTATTATTTAAACTATATTTGGCATAATCTTTTTTTGTTTCATTGAATTTCTCATTTATTTTGTCATAAACCGCTTCTTTTAATGTAACTTGAAGATAGTTCTTATCATCTTTTTTATACAAATACAGCATATTAGGTCTATCTTTTAGTAGTACTACAGTGTCAAATTCCAGACTAACATTAGAATTTTCTTCTGAAAAGAAAAGAGATTTAACAAGTGATGAATCCAATGTTTCCTGGTAATTTATTGATATTTTTTCAGAAATACTATTCGTTGTAATATCTTCTATATTACGATTACGAACACGGACTTCGGTACTTTGACTGTTAGCTAGTTCTATTAATAACTCTTTTAGAACTTTCTTATCTTTTACCGCCTCGACAGTTGCTATTTTAGTGATAGAATTAGGAACTATCGCCTCTTCTCTCATGCCTGGATATGTTTTCACCACAGAATCCGGAATTAAAAATCCAACTAAATTATTTTTATCGGCTTCTGGCAATTTTTGTTGACTTTGTCGAGTGAACAACTCATAATCCGGTTTATAAGTTATTATTAAATACGATAATAATAAACTAGAAAACACCAAACATACTAACAAAATAGATTTAAACTGTTCTCTTTTTATACCTTTCATACAAGCCTCCCTACAACCATTCGTCATCTATTCGTTCACAAGGTAAGGTTACAAAAATAATTGTCCCATAACCTTCTCTACTTTGCGCCCAAATACGACCTTTATGTGCCTCGATAATATTTTTAGCAAGAGCAAGTCCAAGACCTGTCCCTCCCATACTTCTTTGTCGACTCTTGTCTACACGATAAAATCTATTAAATATTTTATCAATATGTACTAGCGGTATTCCAACACCTTCATCTTTTATCGAGATATTAACCCTATTATGATTATAGTTTTGTCTTACTCGAATGGTTATATTTTTACCATTTGGAGAATATTTTATGGCATTATTCATTATATTATCGAACACCTGAGTAAGTTTATCCTGATCACCCTCAACAAAAATAGGAGTTTTTGAAGTGTGTTTTATAAAATTCTTCTCCGGATGAGTTAGTTCAAATCTATTAGATATTTGTTCAATCAGCTTATTAATATCTATAAATTCTTTTTCATAATGCTCTTCTTTAATATCCATTTTCCCTAGTTGCATTAACTCATTAACCATCCTAATCATACGATTTGTTTCCTTGTGGATAGTATCGATAAACTGTGGAGCTAGTTCTTTATCGTTTATAACCCCTTCTTCCAACGCTTCAATATAACTATTCATCGTTGTTAAAGGTGTACGCAATTCGTGAGATACCGTCGAAACAAACTCGCGACGTTCTTTTTCTTGACGTTCTTGATCCGTTACATCATAAAGAACTATAATATATCCTTCTAACTCCGTTGACATCTGCGTCAAGTCTTCTTTTTCTTCTTTAACTATTTTTGAAAACTCTGCACGCAATAACAAACTTTCATCAGTTTTCGAAGTATTAACAAGTAAACTATCTTCTGCCTCGATAATATCTCCGATATGTTCATATTCTGTAATATTCAAAATTTTCAGCGCATCTTTCCCGATAAAAATCTCCTCATCACGAGCACCAATCATATCTTCTGCAGAAGTATTAATCAAGATTATTCGACCATTATTGTCAGTCGTAATAATACCATCCATCATACTCTCGATAATAGTCGCTAGCTTTCTACGTTCTGTCTCAGTTACCGCTTGTTCCTCTTCTATCCTTTTAGAAATCTTATTAAATACTTTTGCCAAGTCGCCTATTTCGTCATTAGTATCAATCCCAACGACCGTACCATAGTTCCCAGACGCCATTTTTTTAACTTGAGAACTCATTTTTTCAATAGAACTTGTAACTGTCTTCGAGGCAACGAAACCTATGATTGTCGTGATTAAAATAGATAGCACTGTCCCTATAATGAAGATTCCAGTAATACCATTAACATCCTGATAAACACTTTCTATATCAGCCATCAATGATACTACACCTACGATTTTATCTCCTTGCTTTATAGGGCTGACATAAATCCAAACCCTCTTTCCTAATTCGACGTTATTCTGAATTTTTTTCGCACTTTCTCCTGTTTTTAACACTTGGCTAACTAATGGATCAAATGACCTTTTAGCTAAATATTCGTCATTTCCATTTTTAGATGATGAAGCTACAACTTTAGAGTTATTATCAATAATACTGACAGATAATAATTTTTGTATATTAAATTCACTAATAAGTTTTGCAATACCACTCTTAGCATTAGCAGAAGCAACATCTCCTTCTATTTTGATACTTTCTCCATCCGTTGATGCACTACCTGCTTGCTCTTCATTATCAGTTTTTCTGCCATCTTTATCTAACTCTTCACGAATATGATAATTCAGAATTTTTTCTTGTTCAATAATATTTTGTTCAAAGTTATTTATATTAGAAGTTCGCAGTTGTGCTGTAAAAAATAGCCCTATCAGTTGTAGAGCTATTATATTTACAAGAACATAGACAACAACGAACTTAACCCTTATAGACGAAAACCAACGTCTATTAACATTCTTGTAATTAAATAAATTCATTACTCTTCACCTATGAAATATCCTACACCACGACGTGTCATAATATATTCTGGTTGCGAAGAATCAGTTTCAACCTTTTCTCTTAAACGTCTTACCGTAACATCAACTGTACGCACATCTCCAAAATAATCATATCCCCATACAGTCTGTAATAAGTTTTCACGAGTTAAAACTTGCCCTGGGTGTTGAGCTAAATAATAAAACAAATCAAATTCACGACGTGTAAGATCGATTTCTTTACCATTTTTCTTAATAACATATGCATCAGGATAAATAACTATATCTTTTATCGCCAGCTCACTTGTTTTTTCCTCTTCTACATCTTCTTGTTGTTTTGAAACACGACGAAGATTTACTTTAACACGAGCCATAAGCTCTCTTGTAGAAAATGGTTTAGTTACATAATCATCTGCCCCAAATTCTAATCCAAGCACCTTATCAATCTCACTATTTTTTGCAGTTAGCATTATTATAGGTATATTTTTCTTCGCACGAACTTCACGACAAACTTCCATACCATCTTTTTTAGGTAACATCAAATCTAGTAAAATCAAATCAGGATTTTCGCTAAATGCAAGTTCAACCGCACGTTCTCCATCATTCGCTATGATTACATCATAACCCTCTTTTTTCAAATTAAAGTCTAGAATTTTCGCAATCGGCTCCTCATCATCAACTACTAAAATTTTGTATTCAGCCATCCGAGCTCCTCCTTAATTATAAATTATTTCATAGTCTAGTTTTTCTACTTTTTCGCATAGACTCTTCTATATTATATCATTTTTTTTTCTTTTTTTCAGCACCTAACATGTAAAAGATTCGTATAATTAAGTATATTAACAATCTCTTAAATATTTTAAAACTCTCTTGCCTTTACCCTACCTTATCGCCTACTCTATGAAAGATTTACTTTACATCTAATTTTTTCTTCTTCTCAATTTCATCTAACACGCTCTGTATAAAGTTGTTAAATGTTACACTATAAGAATTTTTATTTAAACTATTCAAGACAGTTTCACTCTGCAAAGTTGAGTTAATCTGATCGCTCAAAGATGCCAAAATATCTTTCGATAATATACCTAACAATTTAATATCTTCTAATGAAAATTCTTTATACTCTGCAACAATATTTTTATGATTAACATCTCCATTTTCTAAAAGAGCTACCATTATTTCTTGATTATCTCCTAAAAACCCCTTTATACCATGTATCCCTGCATCTTTTATTATATAAACATCTCCTAAATAACAGCCTATGCCCAACAATTCCGAAATACGCGTGAAAATATCACTTTCAGAAACAATTCTCTTCACAGAACCAGTAAACTCCAATTTTTTCTTGGCAATCTTCTTTACCTTCCTATTATATCTAGCTAATCTCTCATAATATAAAGCTTCATCCATATCTGGCGTCATAAAAATATCAACACCATCTTTTAAATATAACGGCGCTGCATTATAAACTATTGTTTCCTTAACATTATATTCCAAAGCAACACGCATAGCGATATTTCCACCTAAAGAATGCCCAGTTAAAATAATATTTTCACCATACTTTTTTACCATTCTCTTATAAAACCTATAACACGGTGGATAATGTTCTCCTTGCCCAAGGCAAATACCTACAACATCAGCATACAAATCCTTTTCGCGGTCAAAATAATAATTTGTTCCCGTATAAGCTAAAATATAATTATCTAATTTAGTATTTTTAAATAAGCTTCCACTACTTCCCGTTTTTTCATCATAAAAACTCGTTACAAACTCTATTTCTAGTGGAAAGTTACCTGTTTTTTTCTCCAATTCAACAAAATTATATATCATCTTCTTTGAAGTCTTCATTTTCGTTAGTGTCTCTATCCTATAGACGATAAAGGATGCATTACTCGTCAAATCAAAAATTTTCGCCATCAATTCTACCTCCATATCATAATTTTTATAATACTATACTTCCCGTAATCTAGCAATTGTTAACCTTTAATTTCCTTAACAAACCTCGTTTTATAACACTAAAAAATCGCTCCTGCGAAGCAATTTTCTCTCAATATAATTAGTAACATTTTTAAAAAAATTATTTGTAAAATCTACTATATATTTCTTTTATTTTTTGTTATAATAAGTTTACTACAATTCGGAGGTAAATTATGAAAGTACTACTAGCCTACTCAAGCAGAACTAAAAACACAAAAAAAGTAGCAGAGGCTATCTATAATGAAATAAAAAGCCTAGCAGATGTAACTTTACTAGATATAAAAAGACAAAAAACAAAACTACAAGAACAATATGACTTATACATTTTAGGTGCTTGGACAGACAAAACAACTGCCAACAAAAAAATGCAAGATTTCATAAATGCACAAGAGATAAAAGACAAAAAAGTAGCGCTTTTTTTAACTTGTGGTGTCCCTCGAGAGCATTATCATGCAGATGATTCAATAAACAATTATATAGATTTTATGAAAGAGCGCGGTAATGACGTCCTTAAAACATTTGTTTGCCAAGGAAAAATAGACCCTAAGGTACTTATCGTCTTCAAAATATTGTCATGGAAAGACCCTAATTTTATTCATAAAGTTGCACCAGATTTGGTAGACATGGTAAAACAATCAAAAACACACCCTGATCAAAAAGATTTACATAATGCTGGACTTTGTTTTAAAGATTTACTACAAACCGAACTTTCTTAAATCAAACCTTAAAAATGAGCCCTAAGGAAAACCTTAGGACTTATTTTTATACAGCATTTCCAGTAAAGTATAAAAAGCACCTTGAACAAATGTTCAAAGTGCTTTATTTTTTATCGAATTATCTTACGCGGATAAATACTGGTCCACTTCCAACGTTAACACTGTTAACTACTGTTTGGTTTCCGTTCCATCCACCGTGGATAGCTTGTCCGTTACCTGCATAAACTGCGATATGAGCAAATCCTAAACCACCATTAGCATAGTATACTAAGTCTCCTGGTTGCGCTTGAGATGCTGGAACAACAGTTCCTAAACTCATATATCCTGCTGGCCAGTCATGGAAGTTAATTCCTACTGCTTTAAGAGAGTTAGTTACAAGCATTGTACAATCTTGGATTCTTCCTAATTGAGCCATAGCCGCTTGATAAATTGCTGCCGCTTTGTTTGAAGACGCTACTTGAGTTGTAGCTGCTGGAGCCGGTGTAGCCGCTGGTTTAACTTCAGCTTTTGGAGCCGGAGCTGGTGTAGCTGCTGGTTTCGCTGCCGGAGCTGGAGTTGCCGCTGGAGCTGGCGTAGCTGCTGGTTTCGCCGCTACTGTTGCTGTTGGATCAACTTTTACTACAGTTTGTGCTGATGTAGTTTGAGTTACAGATGCTTTTGCTACAGTTGTTGCAGCTGTTTGTGTTTTAGCCGCTGCAGCTGCATCAATTCTTAAAACTTCACCAACGTAGATTAAGTTTGGATTAGAGATATTGTTTAATTTAACAAGTTCATCTACTGATACACCAAATCTACTAGAGATTTTCCCTAAAGTATCTCCTAAAACTACTGAGTAGTATCCTTCTTGTTTTGCTTGAGCTACTTGGTTAACAGTTGTGTTATAAGTTAATTTATCTCCAGGGAAGATTAATGAACTTGTTAAGTTGTTATCGTGCATAAGTTGGTCAACAGTTGTTCCATTGTTAATAGCGATATCCCAAAGTGTATCACCTTTTTTAACTGTGTAAGTATCAGCATCAGCTACTTGTGCTAAACCAAAAGCTACTGTTGATACGATTGCCGTTGTTGCTACTAATTTATGTAATTTACTCATCTAAAATAATTTCTCCTTAAAATCTAATTTCGAGCTAAACGCTCTCTAATAATATTTTCTAAATTTCTATTTTTTCTAAATTGTTATTTCAAAACTTTAATTTCTATATGTCTTTAACTCCATTTAAATACCTTTAAATTTCGTTTTAATTTTGACGTAATACCATTATATGATGGAGGGAAAGTTTTTTCAATACTTGTAACAGTTTTGTAACAATAGTGATAAAAACCTGTCACAAAGCTTTACTATCGTAATTTTTGAGTCATATTTGAGGCATAAAAATTGCACTAATAAGTATTTTATTATATAGTTATCGTGTAAGTTTTTTAATGAAAAAAATTATTAATATCACTTGCTAATACACTAATAAGGGAGGCTTTATGACAGATTTAAGCACATCTACTTCACTAGTGAAAATGTTCCTTTTATTTTTAGAAGGACTATTGTCATTTTTATCACCTTGTGTTATTCCGATTTTACCTATCTATATCGGAATACTGGCTGGTAAAAAAGAACAAAACGAACACGGTGAGTTGGTTTTTAACAAGCGCAATACCATTACAAATACACTATCCTTTGTCTTAGGTATTTGCTCGACATTTTTCATTTTAGCATTTGCAACAAACTTTATCAGCATTTTCTTAAACGAAAATATTAAAACTTTGCAAATAGTTAGTGGAATACTTATTGTTTTTATGGGATTACTTCAACTTGGAGTTTTTAAAATTAGTTTTTTAAAACAAGAGTTTTCTATCAAAAACAAAGTAAAAAGAAAAGGAACTAAAACTACTCCAGTTTTAGCTTTTCTTATGGGCTTCACATTTAGTTTTTCTTGGACTCCATGCATCGGCCCTATTCTAGCAAGTGTATTTTTGTACGCTTCTAGCCACACAGGAATTATGAGTATAATTTTGGTATTGGTGTACTGCTTAGGATTTATCTTACCGTTTATCTTAGTAGCATTTTTCGCTTCTAAACTATTAGAAATTTTTAAAAAAAATACCAACATTCTAAAATATACCCAAATAATTTCAGGAATAATATTAATTATAATCGGTATATTAATACTAAGCGGTTCTTTCGTATTACTTATGAGATATTTTAATTAAAAAGGAGATTAACTTATGAAAAAATTATCACTATTAGGTGCTGTTTTACTTAGCAGCTCACTACTTTTAACAGCTTGTTCAAAAGAACAACCTAAAAAAGAGTCTACATCAAACTCTTCACAAGAAAAGAAAGAAGAGAAAACAACAACTCAAGCTTATAACTTTACTGCAATGGATAAAGATGGAAAAGAAGTTAAACTTAGCGATTTTAAAGGAAAAAAAGTTTACATAAACGTTTGGGCTTCTTGGTGCGGACCATGCCTTCGCGAAATTCCAGAACTTGAAAAAGTTTATCAAAAAGTAAAAGCTAGAGAGGATATTGTCTTTTTATCTATTACTTCTCCTAACGATGAAGTCTTCAAAAATCAAAATCCTAGCGATAAAAGTAAAGATGTTATCCTAGCAAAAGCTAAAGAACTTAACCTTACTTACCCAGTGTTATTTGATGTTAACGATCGTTTCTTAATAAATTACGGAATTCGCTCATTCCCAACTCATATTTTTATCAATAGTGATGGTACTATAGCAAATAGATTCCCAGGTTCATTAACTGAAGAAAAACTTATCGAAGAACTAGAAAAAATGAAATAACATTAAACCGTGAATCTAGCTATTTTAGATTCACGGTTTTTATATATTATTAAAATGTCTACCACAATCGATTTACTATTTTTGGAGTTATCCAGTGTTTATTTAACTTCTTCTTATAACTCTTAATCGCATTATTTATATATCAGTTTACGTAACTCAGGAGAAAAACTAAGAACACCTAAGTCATATTCTTTACTAGATGAATATTTATTTAATATAGTTCCTAAATATAGACTTTCATCTCTATTAATCACTATTTTTACACTAACTCCTCCCATTGGATTTCGCTCTGTATGACTATCATCTATTTTGTAACTTTTTATTTTCCCCTCTGGTGTTAAGGCTTTTTCGTCTAGCCCCTTCAACATTTTTTCTATAGCAGTTTTTACCTCTTTACTTTGTGCTATACTCTTATTTTGATAACTATCTAAATACATTTCCCCTGTTATCAATACACCAATTACCGTTATTACCATTGCTATTCTTATCACTATCTTTTTCATTGTTTTGACTATTTTCTTTTTTATTTTTATCTATTATACCATACTTTTATCTTAATCATTTATTTAATCACAAAAAATAAGATACTACCTCCTTTTGATAGCATCTTTTTTTAACATTATTATATTGAATATTTTTCCCTTATTTTTCTATACTCCGTTTACAATACGCTCAATTTTTTCAAAACAAACTCATCGAAGAAGTGTTCTTGAAGCACTTCATGTTCAAATTTTCGGTAATGAATAATCTCTTTATTCGGTAATAATTCCAATAATTTATCTTGACATTTTTTCGGTGTTCTTACGTTTAGATGTGAGTAACCATAATAAACTTGTGCTTCTACTTCTTTTGCATAATTAAGAATGTCTATTTCGCTCAAACAATCTAACATATAGTCTTCTTTTTCTGGAAAATTACGATTATAATCTCGAATAGCTTCGTAAATTCCCACGTCAGCATTTTCTTTAAAAATAGTTTCAAAATCAATATTTTGAGCATTTGAGATAAATAATCTTTCTATATCTTTTGTTACTGCGACCGCAACTAAGCCTACACTAGCTCCTTGTCCTATTCCTAAAACATTAATCTCTAATTCAGGAAATTCTTTTTTTAATACTGCTACTAAATCTATTGCATCTTGATAAACGAAATTATAATATAATTCATCTTTTTGATTGTTTAAAAATGGAAAGTAAATCGAAGCTGATTGTCTGTTTTCACTTTGCCCTACTTGTCCTCGAACATGTAATGAAGCTGCTGCATAATCAAGTATTGCGTACCTCCCTAGGTTAAGATAATCTTTTGGGAAAGCTTTGTAATCTGGTATTTCTATAAACAAACCTCGTGCTTGTCCTTTAGGAACCATTACTTCTGCGTAAATTTTTGAATTATCCACAGCCGTATAGGTTAATTCATAGTAATCCAACCTTGGGTGATTATCGGCAATTTTGTTAAAATTATATTCAAATTGTCTATTTTTTTCTAATTTCACTAGTTCTTATCCTCCTCTTAGATTTTCTACAATCTGGCAAAGTATGTAAGTTTGCAGACTCGTTCCCTTTGCTAGTCTTCTAGTAAAAATCTTGCCGTTTTTGTATTAAAGTCCGGTATGTTTTCGTGACCATATTTTTTATATAAAACTAACTCTTTTTCACAATTCAAATTGTTATACACTGCAAACTGTGTTTCTATCGGACAAATAACATCGATATTGCTAGCTCCAAATAGCACTTTCGCCTTTACTCTCGGCGCAAAGTTTTTCGCATCTATATATGCTAATCTATTGAATAGTTTCTCATCATTTTCCCCTGTTGAACTGAACCAACGTGTATAATAACGGATACTCTCATAGGCGACTAAATCTAGATCAAGATCATAAACTTTTTTCATATCAGATAAAAACGGATAAAGAATTATACATTTTTTTATGTCGTTCAAACCTGCACACATTGTCGCAAAGCCCCCACCTTGTGAGCCACCAGCACAATTTATATTATTAGCATCTATCCCCTCAATATCTTTCGCAATACGAATAAGCAAGCACATATCAAGAATGTTTTTAACATAAATCATATTATCCAACTCATCATCAATACCAGCAACGATATGCCCTGCGACAGTGGTTCCAAGAATACCACCTATATCTTGACTTTTTCCACCTTGACCTCGAAAGTCCATCGCAAAAACCGCATAACCTAAAGAAGCATACGCTGTTTTTTCAAACCAATTTCGATTACATCCTGGATAACCGTGGAAATAAAATAAGGCTGGAACTTCACCATTACTCACAGGTTTTATAAATTTTGCATAAATACGCGCTCCATCAAAACTTGTAAAATACAAATCGTAGTATTTTACATTATCGAAGTTTGAAAACTCTACCTCTGTTAACTTATAATCCAACGGTACACTATTTATAAATTCTAGCTTTTCCTCCCAATAACTGTCAAAATTCAAAGGTCTATCCCAACTTCCTAAATATTCAGTAATATCCATAAAAACTCCTTTCTATTTCTTTCTGCAATTAAATTATAACCGCTTCTTACAAGTATCACAATAATTATTTTCTAATTTTTAAAAAACAGCCCTAAATATTTTAGGGCTGCCTTTTTTTGTGTAAGTTTGTTATTTAATCAAATTAATTTGTTATTTTGCTTCTTTTACGTATTCTTGATCTTTAGTATGAATAGTAAGTCCTGTGATATTTTTTGTAGATTTGAAGAAGAAACTACAAATATATCCGAATACTAATGAACTTAAGAATGAGAATCCAGAGAAGATGAATGGACTTTGTTTTGCATAAGTTGTGTAGTCTTGGATATAATAACAAACTAATCCTGCTACGATAAGTCCTAATAATGCACCAGCTCCATTTGCACGTTTAGTAAAGATACCTAATGCAAATGTTCCTGCTAGAGGCACCCCTAGTAAACCTGTATATTTAAGGAATAAATCCCAAGTTTCTTTTTGGTTAGTATTTACGAAGTACAATGCTGCAATTGTTCCTAATACCCCTGCTATGATAATAATAACACGAGCTAAAAGAACGTCTTGTTTAGCATCTTTACTAGTTCCGAAGAAACGTTGTTTAATATCAACAGTAATACAAGCTGAAATTGAGTTTAAGCTTGAAGAAATTGTTGATTGAGCTGCCGCTAAAATAGCTGCGATAACTAATCCAGCAATCCCTGCTGGTAATGCTGTTAAGATGAAGTAAGGTACTAAAGCTGTTGTGTTAGCTGCTTTCCCTACTACTTCCGCGTTCATGAAATCTGGTAATTTAGTTACAGCATTTGCTCCTTTGTAAAAACTGTATAGAACTGTTCCCATTCCATAGAAAATTGGAATAGTGATAAATGCTAATAATCCATTTGTCCAAATTGATTTGTTAGTTTCTTTAATAGACTCTGTAGTGCTATAACGTTGTACAACGTCTTGAGAAGCTGTATATTGTTGTAAGTTATTAAAGATTGACCCTATAAAGATAATAGGAATAGTTGATGCTGTAAATGACCAGCTAAATTTTTGCGCTGTAACGATTTTACCGTTAGCCAGAGCATCTGTTGCAACATTTCCAAAACCACCTACTTGGTATACCCCAAGAATAATAACAAGAATAGCTCCTCCAAGTAAAATAATTCCTTGAATAACGTCTGTCCAAATAACCCCTTCTATACCTCCCATAAATGAGTAGATAACACAAAGTATACCGATTGCCGCACATACTAAATATGGGTTAACTGTTGATACTGAAGTAATTGCAACTGTTGGTAAATAAACTACAATCGCAATACGCCCAATGTGGAATAATGAGAACAGAACACTTCCGATAACACGCATACTTGGGTTAAAACGTTCTTCTAAATATTCATACGCTGTTGTTACATCTAATTTTCTAAAGAATGGAACATAGTAATAAATTAATATCGGAATAATCGCAATAATCGCAAGGTTCCCTGCTGCATATGTCCAGTCCCCATTAAATGCTTTTTCTGGTGTTGCCATAAATGTAATGGCAGATAGCGTTGTTGCATAAATTGAGAATCCTACCGCCCAAGAAGGAACTTTCCCTCCTGCTTTGAAAAACGCCTCTGTACTTTCCCCTGCTTTTTTAGTAAAGTACATACCTACTCCTAGCATAGCTAGTAAATATAGTGCTAAAACTATACTATTTAACGTACCAAATCCTACTTTATCCATGGTACCTTCCTCCTATTTTTTAAAACATATTTACTTCTAGGCTCTTCGCCTTATATTTTCCCCTTAACCTATTTACTCCTGCATTAATAATTAAAGATTGTAATCTTTAACTAATTTTTCTACCTCTGCTACTTTTGCTGGGTCGAATACTTTCATAGGTTGTTTACAATAACCAGCATCAATACCTTTTACTTTTAAGATTTCTTTTAGAGTTTGGTATAATCCTAGTTCTAAAACTTTTTCAATTACATCGTTAGCTTGATGTTGAAGTTCATAAGCTTCTGCAACTTTACCCTCTTTAGCAAGTTCGAAGATTTTTTTACTTGTTTGACCATTTACGTTATAAGTAGAACCAATAGCACCATCTACCCCTGTAATAGCCGCTTGAACTAGCATTTCATCAAATCCAGACCAGATAAGTTTATCTGGGAATCTTCTTCTAAATCTTTCAAGTTGATAGAAGTCAGCCGCTGTGTATTTAACACCGATAACTTTTTCATCTTCAAATAATTCAGCAAATTGATCTAAACTAATTTTAACCCCTGTTAAGAAAGGAATGTAGTAAAGAATCATGCTGTTGTCTGTTGCATCAATAATTGTTTTGTAGTAATGTTTGATTTCGTTGAATGATAATGGATAGTAGAACGGAGTAACTGCTGATAATGAGTCATACCCTAATTCTGTTGCATATTTAGCAAGTTCTACCGCTTCGTTTAAATCTAATGATCCAACTTGAGCGATAAGATTTACTCTATCCCCTACTACTTCTTTTACAAATTTAAAAATTTGTTTCTTTTGAGCAGTGTTTAATAAGAAGTTTTCCCCACTACTTCCATTAACATATAACCCATCAACCTTACTAACGTTGATATTGTGCTCGATTACTTGACGTAATCCCTCTTCTTTTACCTCACCATTTTCGTCAAATGGGATAAGCAATGCTGAATACAGCCCTTTTAAATCTTTCATTATAAAAACCTCCGTTATTTGCTTTTTAGCTTTTTATTTAACACATTAAATTTTAATACAATTATATTGTAAAACGTTTACTTTTGTTTGTCAAGGTAAAAAATTATAATTTTTTAATTTTTTTAAAGCCTTTGATATTTTAGATTGGTAAAGCAATATTATATCTTATCAGCACACTTTAACCCTCATTTTCCTTCTCTATTTTTTCTAACACTATCAAAGAAAATTATTTAACACATTAAAACACTTTAACTCTTTAAATACTTTTAGCTATGAATACCGCTCTGACGTTAATTAGGCATAATAAAAAGCAATGACAAACATCTCTTTGCCATCACTTTTCTCTATTCTATGATTAAGGGTAATTATCTATCATAACTTCCTATAAGCAGCATATTTCCATCTAACAGATAATCGCTACATTGAGCTGTTAGAATAAAACTATCTCCTTTTTTAATATCATACACAGTATCTTCTACCTTAATACGACCTTGACCTTCTAGCACTGTGAATAAATTCCCTGTATCGTTTTTTGTTAACTCTGCCTCTCCTGATACTTCGATTTTATAAACACCAAAGTATCTTTCTTCTGCAAGTTGCGTTACTTTTATATTTCCAACTTCGTAAACTTCTTGCTCTAGTTGGATTTTTTCAAAAGGAACCGCAGTTACATCTTTTGTTTTTTCTATATGTAGTTGACGTTTGTTGCCATCTTTATCCGTACGGTCATAATCATAAACTCTATACGTTGTATCAGAATTTTGTTGCACTTCATAAATTAAGTTCCCTGCACCTATTGCGTGTAAAGTTCCCGCTGGAATATAGAAGAAATCTCCTTTTTTCACTTTTTCTCTAATAAATAAATCATCCCATTTTTCTTCATCAATACCGCGATTGAACTCTTCTTTTGTTTTCGCTGTATGACCATAGATTAATTCTGCATTTTCTTTCGCATCAAGAACATACCAACATTCAGTCTTCCCTAGTTCACCATTTTCATTTACACGTGCATAGTCATCTTCTGGGTGAACTTGCACAGATAGGTAATCACTTGCATCTAAAATTTTTACCAATAATGGAAATTTATCGTATTTTTTCTTAGTAAAAAGCTCCGGTCTTTTCTCGTAGGCTTCTTTTAATGTTAAACCTTTTAACTCACCATTCTTTATTAAAGAACTGCCATTTTCATGTGCAGCAATTACCCATGCCTCACCTATATTTCCTTCAGGAATATCGTAGTTGAATTTTTCTAGATTTCTTCCTCCCCATATTCTTTCAGCAAATACCGGTTCTAAAAATATTATTGTATCCATAACTATCTCCTCATCATAAATATTCTCTATTTTCATCACATTGATATAATACCATAAAAAATTTATATTGGCTATTTTAGCAATAACCTTATTTGCTAAAACACCTGACTTCTAATATTTCAACGATTTATTTAGGCTTCTATCTCCGTGATTTTTCTTTCCTTAACCAAAAACTAAAGAAACTATTTCTATTTTTTTATTTTTATGTTAATATATCATTGAAAACATTTTTAAAAAACATAATAAAGAGCCTCCGACTATAAGTCCTTATTTTTTAACAATTTATTTAGGCTCTGAGATTAAGAAAGTAGGTAATATATGTATTTAGGAATAGATATTGGTGGAACAAGTATTAAATTTGCTGTTTTTGATGATAATTACAAGATTATCCATTACGAAACTTGTAAAACACCTGATAATGTAACAGTAAAAATCACTGATGAAATGTTTAGAATCGCTAGCAAGATTCGTGAAAGCTATAACTTCAACGCAGCTGGGATTTCAGCCGCTGGGGTAATCGATAACATAAATATGGAAGTTATTCGCGCGGCTCCGACTATTAAAAACTACGTAGGCACAAACTTCAAAAAAGATTTCGGAGACCGCCTAGGAGTAGATGTTTATGTTGATAACGACGTAAACTGCGCACTTCTTGGTGAACAATGGTTAGGTGGAGCAAAAGGTCTTGATGAAGTATTTTGTATGGCATTAGGTACAGGTATCGGTGGGGCTTACTACTTAAACAGCTTACCATTCGGTTCTAACTTCGGTGTTGGAGAAATCGGTCAATCTGTATATGATGTTGAAACTGATACAACATATGAACAACGTGCGTCTACTATCGCACTTGACCGTAAAATCAAAGCCGAAATGTATGATGGTCTTAGCGTTATCGAATTCTTCGATCTTTGTAAACGTGAAGATACTAACGCCCTAAAAATTCTTGATGAATGGTTATACGAAGTAGCTCGCGGTATCGTTAATCTTCTTTGTATTTTAGATCCAAAATATATTATCATTGGTGGTGCGGTTTCTGCTCAAGGAGATTATCTTCTTAACAAGCTTGAAGCAAAAGTAAGAGAACTACACCCGATAAAAATTAACAAAACTAAATTCTTAGCTGCTGCACTTGGAAACGACGCAGCCCTATATGGAGCTATAAGCCCATTCATAAAAAAATAAATTAATTGAAAGAGAAACTTAAATCTTAGATTTAGGTTTCTTTTATACTGGCACAATTCTCTTTTTCTCATTCCAAATAATCTTTTGTTAAATACACCAACATTTCTTTATATCTCCCCAAAAAATTTTTATTAAAAATTTCTATTTTATCTTTACAAAATTCCCTTTAAATGATATTATAAAATTGAATTAACACATTAAATTTTAGGGGATTTTATTTATATTATTAACTAGGAGGTTTACTTTTGAAAAAATACGAAAAGATTATTAATGATATTATTTTGAAAATACAAACTGGTATGTTTAAAGAGGGAGAACAACTCTATACAGAAAAAGAAATCAAAGAAATTTACAATGTAAGTAGTACGACTGCTGTACGAGTTCTGAATGAGTTGGAAACTGCTGGGTATATTTTTAGAGTCCAAGGTAAAGGAAGTTTTGTTAATAAAACATTAGTTAATAAAAAAGTCTACGTGACAGAAAACAACAACTTCCACAAACACTTTAAAGAATCTGTTTCTGAGCATTCTGATGTTATAGAAGCGGAAATTATTCAAGACAAAGAGCTTTGTGCGAAATTAAAAATTAAAAATCAAAAATTACTGAAAGTTGTCCGTATCAAATATATCGGAAATGTTAGTTGGGCTCATCAAACTAACTATATTCCACTTAAATATTTACCAGATATCAATATAGCTGATATAGATGGATTCAAAGAATTGGCAACAATGATTAGAAAAAAATATCGTATTGATATTCACCAAGAAAAATCTAAAAAATACATGAAAGTTGTAGTTGATCCACCGAAAAAAGTTGCTGACTTCATCGCAAAAGAAGGTGAGCCTTGTTTTGAGTTCGACAGATATACTTATTTTTCTGACGGAAATATCTTTGAATATGTGAAAATTTATATAAACTATAAATACTATAGCTTAACAATTAAAGATTAAAACGATATTTTAATTTAGGAATGTTGCTATAGCTATAATATGTTTAAACCCCTACAAATATGTGTTTTAGGTAAATTAGCAACAAAAAAGAGAACTATACTTCAAATAGGTATGGTTCTCTTTTTCTATACTTTTATCTATTTTTCCCAAGCGCGTCCTTCAACATAGCTTGATTTTTTATAATTTTGTTTTATCGGTTTACTTGGCATAACTATCACTAATAAAAAATATAGTAATATCGGACTTCCAAAAGAGAAGATACTCGCAATTAAGAATAACGCTCTTAACAAACTTACACTTATTCTGAATCTCTCACCAAGCCCATTGCACACACCGGCAATCATCGCTCCATTATAAACTTTATATATTTGTTTTTTTTCTAAAAATTCAAGGAAATTATTCCATATTCTATTTAACGACTCTATCATAGCAAACTCCTCCTCGCCATAATTTTAACACTTATAATTTTTCATTTATCTACTTTAGTGAGCTTATTATATATCCGAAACTTAAAATAAAGTTTATAAATTCAACAATTTTCTTTGCTATCTTTGAAATATTTTCTCTCTTCGCTAAAATTATACACCTAAAATAAATGCTAATCAATATTTTTAACGCGTTTTCTATTAGAATATCACCATATTTTTGAACTTTTTCGTAACAATGAACATTTATCTATCTTTTACTTTTTCTATATAGTATAATAAATTAGAAATTGATAGTCAATATCAACGCGAGGTTTTAGGTCTCCTCAACGAAATAAGTTTATTCAATTAGTTTATATATACTTTTTTAACTTCTAATCTTCTTTATCGTTCGATTAGAATTTATTGTATTTGTTTAAATTTTTTCATTTTTATAGATCTAAATATATTTTAAAAGGAGATATTATGAAGATTGACGGTAGAGCCATGGCGCTCTTTAATATTAAAAAAGAAGTTTACCTTGTTGCTTTGTGTAAACTTGTTGCTTTTTGGTGTTCTTTATTTTTTATCTACAACTTTGTAGACTTACTTTTCTATTTATTAGATAACCATTCTAAATCTGGTTTTATCTTAACTTTTGCTTTTAGAACAACATTAAGCTTGGTTATTTACTACTTAGCTACTACTGGAGATAACTTCTTTAGTCACAAGATTTCTAAACAAGTTAGAAATACTTTGCGTGAAGAGATTTACAACAAAGTTGAAAAGTTATCACTTAATTATACGGAGGCTGTTAACACAGGTAGCCTTCTTGTTATGAACTCTTCTTCAATAGTTAATATTGAGTTTTATTTCAACAAATTCGTTCCTCAGATGTTCGCGACGTTGTTCATCGTCTTAAGTTCGTTTATTGTTTATGGTAAAATTCATATTCTGCTATTTATCGCAATGTTGGTTCTTTATCCATTAATACCTATATCTATTATGGTTATTATTAAAAAATCAAAAAAAGCCAACAAACAAAACTTTAGTGATTTCCTTAGTTTGTCAGAAGTTTTCTACGATAGATTATCTGGTTTCACTACTGCGAAAATTTATGGAAAAGAAGATAACGTAGCTGGCGATGTTGATAATCGTAGTGCGCGTTATAGAAAATCAACAATGGCTCTGTTACGCCACCAACTTAATTCGATTAATGTCATGGATGCGATAACTTACGTTTCGATTTTCGTTTTATCTATTATTGCGATTTTTATCGTGAAAGATCAAAAACTTATCGTCTTCGTTATCGTTGCTACGCTTGAGTGTTTCAAACCGCTTCGTGCTTTAGGTGGATTGTTCCATATTTCTATGAAAGGAAATGTTGAGTTAGATAATATCTACAAACTTCTTGATTATCCTGAACAAGAAAAAGAAAATAATATTACTCTAACATCTGGAAAAAATATCGTTTTAAGCAATGTGAGTTTTTCTTATAACGAAGAGCCGACACTTAAAGATATTAACATGATTTTCAAACCTAGCACAAAAACTGCTCTTGTTGGAGAAAGTGGTAGTGGAAAATCTACTATTATAAAACTAATACTAGGATTAAATTCTAACTATGCTGGAAGTATTAAATACGATACTTTTGATATAGACACTATTCCAGCGAATAAAATGTCTAAAATAGCTACTCTTATTACTAATGATAGCTATCTTGTTCAAGGTTCAATCCGCTCTCATCTTTCTGTCAATAAACATATTACAGAAGAAGATATGTACAACGCTCTTGAAAAAGTTAATCTAAAAGACTTCGTCGTTGAAAATGGTGGTCTTGATTATGAGCTTAGCTGTGGTGCTAGCAATCTTTCTGGTGGGCAAAAGCAACGTTTACTTGCTGCGAAAGCTATTTTGAAAGATAGTTATATCTATATATTAGATGAGGCTGTTTCTAACATTGATGACTATAGTAAAAAAATCGTTCTTGATGCTTTTGATTCAGTTAAGGATGGAAAGATTATCATTGTTATTTCTCACGATTTAGAAACAATTACTAATTCTGATAATATTTATGTATTAAAAGATAAACAAATAATCGAAGAAGGTACTCATGAACAACTTATTGACCAACCTTCTCTATACAAAAAATTATTTAATGATCAACAACAATTAAAAGAGAAATTTTTAGCTAAGGAGGTAGAGTAATGACATCACTAAAACAATTAAAACAGCTTTTAGCGATTGCGAAAGAGTTTAAACGTCCTCTTTTACGCGCGACATTGTTCGGAAGTCTAGGACATCTTACTTTAGTAGTATTTACCTATCTTATAGCTTTATTCTTTATAACAAAAATCACAACGGTAGCTGCTATTTTATTTATTTTAATATTTATTCTAGCGATACTGAAAGGTCTATTTAGCTATACAGAACAACTACTAAACCACTATGTAGCGTTTAAGGTTTTACATGCGCTACGCATTAAAGTGTTAGATAAATTCAAACGTATTTCTATCGACAACTTTACGAAAAATACATCTGGGGATTACATGACGATGATTACTACAGATATAGAGCTATTAGAGGTGTTCTATGCTCATACTATTACACCGTTTCTAATTTATATTGCTCAAAGTTTAGTTGTTAGTACATTCCTACTATTTTTCAGCGTGAAACTTGCACTTGTTGCTTTGTTTGTGTATATAATTATCGGGCTAGTTTACCCGCTTGCTTTTCGTAATAAAGGTCAAGAAGTTGGTGAAGGTTATCGTCGTAAACTAACGGCAGTTAATAACAATTCTTCTGAACAAGCCTATGGTATTTTCGAAGCTCTTCAATACGATAAAATCAAAGAAGAAAAAGCTAATATCCGCATGGAAACAGAGGAATTAACTCATAGTTCTTACATCAAGAATAAGTTCTTAATAGACTTAAATACTTTAAACGTTATTACTTACAATTTTGGAGTGCTTGGTTTTATTTACTTCGCTACAACGCTTGGTAATCCTAATACAGCTATCGCCCTTAGTGCAATGTTTATCGTATCATTTATCCCTATCTTGTATATGGGGAATCTTGCTTCTACTCTAAGTCAAACTATGGCTAGTGGAAAGAGATTTTTAGAACTTATGAACACACCAAAAGAACCAGAAAATACTGGACAAATCGTTGATTTTAAAGAGTTAAAAGTAGACAATCTTACTTACAGTTATAATGATTCTAACGTTGTCGAAAATCTAAGTTTTTCTGCAAAACGTGGTGAAATCATCGGTATTAGCGGCCCAAGCGGTTGTGGTAAATCAACAGTTGCTAAACTTATTATGAAGTTCATCTCTGATGAGAATATGCACGGTACTATCACTATTGATAATGTAAATCTACGCGATATAGATAACCGCTTCTTTAGAGAAAATAGTTCTATAATCTTACAAGATAGCTATCTATTCAACACTTCAATTAAGAATAATATCAGCTTCTTTGACAAAGATATCTACAAAGAGCGCTTAGCTGACTCACTTAAACACACTAACCTTAAAAACTTCGTCGATAGCCTACGCCGTCGCGAAAACGAGATTGTTGGTGAACGTAGTTCTAATATCAGTTCTGGACAAAAACAACGTCTTTCAGTTGCTCGTTCATTCTATAACGAAAGTAAACTTTTAATACTAGACGAAGCAACAGCAAACATTGATATTTTTAGTGAAATCGAAGTCTTAAAAGCATTAGAAGCGGAAAAAGAAGATAAGATTACTATTATTATCTCACACAACAAATCAACTTTATCAATTTGTGATAAGATAATTAAATTAGGATAAGAAAAAAGGTATAGGTTTTTTACCCTATACCTTTTTAGTTATATCTATATTGTCCAACAATTATATATTTGACGCTCTATCATCTCTAAATCATGTTCTTCTGTTTCACATGAGACTCCATCAAAGACTATGAATCGCTGAATAAAATATGTAATTAGCGCTCCTGAAATAGCGCGCATTATTTCTGGTAATGCCAGCTCTTTGTTAATTTCTGGATTATTCTCTTTTACATACTCGAAAAACTCATCCAATCTTCTTTCTTTAAAAACTTCTTCCGCACCTATAATTATTTTTTGTTTTAACTGTTCATTAGTTAATACTTCCGAGAAAATAATTTTTATAATTTCCTTATTCTCTTTCATAAATCTAAATCTATCTCTCACTATATAATGAATAATTTCTTTGACAGTTATAGTATTAATATTTTTTATCCTACCTAAAAAATTTGAAAATAATCTTGGCAAAATCGGTGCAATTATTGAAATAAGCAAATCTTCTTTTGTCTTAAAGTATTTGAATACCGTCGCCTGGCTTACTCCTGCAGCTTTCGCTATTTCTAACGTTGAAGTGCCATTGTATCCTTTTTTACCAAATAATATTATTGCTGCTTCTAATGTTTTTTTCTTACCAGGTGGCATATCTCCTTCAGCCATCAAATCTAAGGACGACTTTAATATGTTTTCTACCATTTTCTTCTCCTCTCAACTTCTCCTAACTCTACTTCTTTACACTTTTCTATAACGTTTTAATCCTATTATATTTAACGTAATTAAAACTACAAAAAAGATTGTTAAGGCGATAATATCTCCTTTTATTTCCAAAAGATTTTTACCTTCCAAAATGATTTTACTTAAACCATCTCCGCTATAAGTTACAGGTAAAACTTTACTTATGTATACCGCCACTTTCCCCATACTTTCAACAGGGACAATACCCGTAAAGAACATCTGTGGTATAATTACCAACGGTATAAACTGCATAACTTGGAACTCTGATTTCGCCGCTGTTGATAAAAGCATACCTAGAGCCAATGCCCCAAGAGCAAGCAGCATATTGACAATTATTACATAAACTAAACTTCCCGCAACTTCTATTTTTAGCAGATAAATAGCGGATAATGTAATAACAATAGTCTGGATTATCGCAAGAAATCCATAAGAGATAGTGTAACCAAAAATAATCTCACTTCTTTTTACTGGTGTCGCTAATAATCTATCTAATGTTCCACTTGTTCGTTCTTTTAGTAACGCTATACCAGAAATTAAAAATACAAAGAAAAATGATATATAGCCGATTAATATCGGTGCAATCTTGTTGAAGAATGTCGTATCTTCACTTCCGTAGTTATAACTTTCGGTTATTTCTGGTTTTTGTTTAGCAAGTGCTAGATTGGGATTAACTTTTTGTATAGTTTCTATAAATCCTTTTATCTCTGCGCCGGTTAGACTAGCTTTTAAGACTTGGCGAGCTTGAGTCGTTTTTACAGAATCAGTATTTGCATATGTTACTTCGTACTTGTTGTCTTTATAATATATTACCGTATCAAGCTGTCCATCTTTTAATTTTTTCTCCGCTTCTTCTTTTGTAGTTATCCCTTCCAAATTAACATTATCTACATTTTTCATAACCTCTTCTACTTTTGTCGGTACATCTACCGCACCAATGCGGACATTTTCTACTGTGTCGGCTGAAAAAACTATATTTAACAGCCACATTATAAGTATCGGAGCAATAAACATCAACGCAAAAGTTCTCTTATCCCTAAGCAACTCTTTAAAAACTTTTTTAGCAATAGCCATTGTTCTCATTTTATTTTACCTCCACTGTTAAAAATACATCTTCAATAGTGTCTACGTTATTCTTTTCTTTTAGATTTTTTGGAGTATCAAAGGCAATTATTTTCCCGCCTAAAAGAAGGCCTACCTTATTACAAAGTTCCGCTTCATCCATAACATGCGTCGTTATTAAAATGCCTACACCACTATCTCGTTGTTTATAAAGTTCTCTCCAAATTTTTCTTCGTAAAGCAGGATCTATACCTACGGTTGGTTCATCTAGTACAAGTAACTTTGGTTTACCTAACAGTGCAATCGCCAAAGATAAGCGACGTTTCATCCCGCCAGAATAATTTTCTACTTGCTTTTTCAAGTCCGCCGATAAATCTACCACTTCAGCGACATAACCTATTTCTTCTTTTAATTTTTCTCCTTTTAGATTTTTCATCTGCCCAAAAAACTCTAAATTTTCATAGCCGGTCAATGCTTCATATAGTGCGTCACTTTGTGCCATATAACCTATATTTCCCAATATCTTTCGTTCCGGCATTATTTTATCTAAAACGAGCGCTTTTCCCGTATCTGCTTTTTCCATACCTAACATAGTTTTTATTAATGTAGATTTCCCCGAACCACTTGGCCCTATTAAACCTATTATCTCAGATTTTTCCAACTGAAAATCTATATTGTCCAAAACCTTTTGTTGACCAAAACTTTTGCTTAGCTGCGTTATATCTATAAATCTATCCATATTAATCACCCTTTCGTTATTTAAAAAAAACTTATTTTTTCGGTGAGTGAACACTCACTTGTGTTTTAAAAAATTTTTTGACTTTAGTTTTTTAATAGCTCTAAAATCAAATCATAAAATAACTTCTTACTTATAATTAAACCTATAGTCGGAACCCGTGTTGTAACTATATTTATATTATAGTGAGTAACCACTCACTTGTCAAGTGATAAATTAAAGTATATGTGTTATTTCTTTATTTAATCATCATAGATTTTTATTCTAGCCCTAATAACAAAACAATCTCAAGTATCACGTAGCTTTATCAACAAGATTTTTTCCAAAACTTGTCAGTTAGTTAAAATACTCAAGATTGTTTTATATATTTTCGAATATTATTTTTTCTCTGTAATATTTACAGTTATTTCACCTTTACTATTACGTCCTAATGTATATGAATAACCTTTTTTATTCTCTTTTATTAAACGAGCAATTTCTGCATCTGCATATTTCTTAGCTTCTTCTGAAGTTTTAAATGTTCCAGATGTTGTTGTAGAAGATGTTTTATCATCTTTCTTATCGCTTGAATTGTTATTGTTACTATTAGTTGCACGTCTATTATTTGAATTAGCGTTATTGTTAGATGATCTATTTGCAGATGAGTTAGAGTTGTTAGAGTTTTGACTTTCACGATATTTTTCTTCATCACTTTTTTCTTTAGATGTAGATGATTTTGAATCTTCATTATCATCGTTATCTTCTTTTTCTTTATCTTTTGATTTAGATGTTGATGTCGTGTTGTTGTCTTTTTTCTTACTTGCATTATCTCCGCCTGAGAAATAGCTAATCGCTAAAAATAAAGCACTACATAGAAATATCGCTAGAACAATTCCCCACAATACTTTTAGTAATCTATTATCTTTCATTTTTTATCAATCCTTTGTTTTTTTATATTAATATTATAATACTCTTTTGAAAAATTTTCTACTATTTTTTTTTTCTATTTTCTTAATATAATCCTAACATAGTTACATTAAGTTTAATTTAAAACTAACCTATAAAATCTCTCCCCAAAAATTTATTTTTCATGAGAAAATCATCCTATCCCCTTCGATATGTTTAATGTCAGAGGCCAAAGACAAATAAAAAATAAATACAAAGGAGATTTTTACTATGAAATTACTTAAAAAAACATTACATTTAAACTATTCAGAGCCAAAAGGCGACAAACAAGTTGTTAAAAGTTATTCATTCAATGTTAACGCTGATACTGATGATACTAAACTTAAAGAAGTAGGAGACGAAATCGCGAAATTAGTATCTAAAAACATTGATAATACTACAATTAATACTAAATCACTAATTTAATAGAGGAGAATTATTATGGAAAAAACATTAAATATTTTTTTTACAACTACTAATAAAAAAACTTATCATATTTCTTTAGCTCATCCTAAAGATGGCTTAACTAAAGAAGTTATCCAAGGTGTCGCTCAAAAAATTATTGACGCACAATGCTTTAACAGCGATAAACACACACTTGTCGCTTTTAAAAAAGCAACTTATGTAACTCGTGAAGAAAACGAGATTCTATAATTAAGCAAAAAAGGTGCGATATCTATCGCGCCTTTTTTATACGCTTGTTATTCTCTAAAAAAGTATTAAAGAAAAAATCATAAATTTTAAGGAGGGGTTTTTATGGATATTTTGAATTTTATCAACACCGTAGGTTTCCCTATTTTTGTTGCTGTTTTTTTCTTATTAAAACTAGATAAAACTCTGCAAAATATTGGGAAAAGTGTAAATGACTTAACCGAAATTATCAAAATAAAACTTAATACTAAAAACTAATTTTTACTATTACACATAGTTAATTTATAGAGCTAGTTCATTCCAATAGATTATTTATTAAGGAGGCTTATTATGGCAACACAACAAACAATGGTTAATTGGGCAAAAGATCAAATTTATAAATGGATAGATATGGATGGAGCTTATGGAGCACAGTGCGTTGACTTAATTATGGCTTATGTCAAAAACTTCGCAAACTTTCGTGTATCCGGCAACGCTATTGACTACTTGAAAAACTCACTTCCTAATGGATGGCGTCGATATCGTAAAGGAGAAGCTACCATCGCTCCTGGAGACATTGCAATATGGCATTGGGGCTCATGGGATAAATATGGTCACGTCGGAATCGTTATCGATGTGCGTAGTAATATTATTACTTCTGTTGAGCAAAATGTTGATGGTACTCCAGAGCGTGGTGGAGCTGCTAAAATTATGGCACGTGATGATACTTGTCTTGTCGGTTTTATCCGTCCACCTTATGACACTGATGAAAGTTGGACAAGAATACCCGAACAAGGAAGATTTATAGTTGAAGTTACAGAAATTAACGTTCGAACAAAACCTAGTATTTTTTCTCAAAAAGTCGACTCTTACACTACTGGAGAAAAAGTTTTTTATGATAGTTATGTTATTAACGAAGGACTAATTTGGATTAGTTATATTTCTTATAAAGGTGAACGCCATTATATTGCTACTGGCGCTTGTAAAAATGGAAAAAGAATAAGCAACTGGGGCCGATTTTTACAATAACTCATATAAAATCATACAAAACAAAAAAGAAAGATACTCTTACCTATCTTTCTTTTTTAATATTTACCCCCTAAAGGTCCCTGACCACCAATTATTAACCCTACATTATGTTGATGAAAGATTATAATTCAATAGAGTCCGCCTTAGCGGCCAAGAATCTTTAGGTAAAGGGATTTGTTAAGGTGTTTTTTATAAAAAAGTCAGTAATCCTAATTAACTTTAGAAAAAACTAAAAATTTTTAAATTTACTGTTTTTCTCTTATCTCTATATTAAGTGTATCAAAATTTTTATAATAAATCAACAATTATCTATTAAAATATTTCGTTTATTATACAAATTCCTGTGGTTTTATATTTTGTGCTTTTAACTAAAATTAAAATATTAACAATTATTTTTACTTTATGTATACCTCTGTAAAATAGACTTTGTTATAACTTTGCATTTTCTAGTATTTTTACTTTTATGTAAATAATAATAATTTTTAAAACATAGGAAATATTATTTTTTGTGTTTTTTTATGTTTAAAGATTAAAATCTTTGTTTTTTTATCCAACATTTTTTAAATATATATTTTATTACTACTCCTTACACCTTCTACTAGAAAACACCTATATTTTTCACACCCCTTTCCCTAAGACATTACAAAGTTCCTAACCTTTTTTATCTTCCTTAATCTTTCTAATTATGTTACAATGAAAATAACTTTAATATCAAGGAGAAACGTTATGATTACTAAAGAAATGATTAAAAAAGTTATCGAAAAAGTTAGTGAGGAAAACAAAAAAGAATGCATTAATATTAAAACTCACGTAGATGAAAATCTAACTATCTTCGATAGCAAATTTGGAGGTATTCCTTATCTTCCTAAAGATTTCGAAGTCCCATGTGATTCATCTAATCATGAGCAATTTGCTCTACTTGCTCAAATAAACTGTGCTGAATTGCCAGAGAACAACCTTTATCCTAAAGTCGGTATTTTGCAATTTTGGATTGGTCGTGATGACCTTATGGGTCTTGAAGACGATTATAAAGTAGTTTACTTTGAAAATATCGATAATACTATCACTAGAGAAGAAGTTCTTACTAAATACACCCCCCTTGATCCAGAAGACTACGACCAATACACACCATTTGATCCGACAAACGCCGAATTTGGTCTAACTTTTGAAAAAGGTATTTCTACAATTACCGTTGCAGATTATAGATTTGAAGATATAATAATAAACGCTATTCACGAATTATATCCAGATGAAGAAGTATCAAAACTTTATAGTGATTTAGGTGAGGATGTTCATGAATATCTTTATACTTCAGTAAAAGGCTTAAAACACGCCATCGGTGGTTATCCAAACTTTACGCAGTACGATCCACGCGGTTACAATTCTGAAGAGGGAGAACAGTCACCTTATGATATAATGCTTCTTCAAGTAGAATCTGAATGGAAGAAAGACAATGATGTTGAAATTATATGGGGAGATTGCGGAGTAGGAAACTTCTTTATCTCAGAAGAAAATTTGAAAAATCGCAACTTTGATGATGTCCTTTATAATTGGGATTGTAGTTAGATAAAAAGAAAAAGTGATGAATTTTTTTCATCACTTTTTTTATACCAATTCTATTTTCTCTCTAAATATATCTGGTTTCCCTACTATTAAATTATAAATACGGGCCACCTTAATATCTTGTGCAAAGTACATACTGTTAGAGCTGTTTAAAACCGAAACTAAAGTTATCTTTTCTTCTTTGTTAATTTCGCGTATCAATCCTGATTTCTCACTTTTTACCGCAAGCACACGAAACACCTTAGTTCCGAAGAGCTCTTCATAATCATCCCGAGTAGTATTGGTTAAAACATGGATTAGTAAGCGTTGGATTTTCTTTTTACTATACCTTTTTGTAATGACTAACTCTACCAATTCTCCATAGTTTTTTGCACTAAGAGCAGCTTCGAAAATTCTATTTTCCAAACCTTCTCTCATGTCATAGATGTTTTTTAATCCATCTTTTCCTAAAGAAATAATTTTATACTTTAATAACCAGAAAAAATCTTCTTCCGTTGGTATTTTACTAGCTCTAATATCCTCAAGTAGTTCTTTTGATATATAACTTGTTATCTCTTCTGACATAATATTTTTTCTAATAGCAGTAGCGCTAAGGTGTTGTGTCATTTCTAAATTTTCATTATTAAGATTTTGCCCAGTTCTTTTCACAGGTACTAGTTTTATATGCGGCGCAAATTCTTTTATCATCTTGTAATAGCTATACGCTAGACTAAAATTGGGATTGTTGTTGGAAATCCCATACAACTCACCATTGATTTTGGCAAAACTATATCCTTGCTTAAGTAACTCTCGATATTTTTCAGAAGATGTTTCTTGCTGTTTTTTGTATATTTCTTCAAAAACTTCAATATCCATTTCTTCTGTACCAAAAATCAAATGCGTTATACCAGCCCCATCAAGAATCTCAATACTTTTTCTCGCAAAATCGTCACTATAAGCAACACTTCCCAAATAAGGTAAGGCGATGACTAGACTACAACCACTTCTTACCGCTTCCTTGGCACGAGTATAACCGTCTGTAATCGCTACTTCACCTCTTTGGGTAAAATATTCACTCATAACACAAACTATTTCCCCACCAGAGCCGTTTGCAGCTATTAAATTTTGCGCTTGCTCAATTAAATATTTATGTCCGCTGTGAAGAGGGTTAAACTCCGCGATTATTCCTATTCTCATCTCTTACCTCCTTTACCTAGATTCCAAAACTAAACTATCAATCTATAAACAAATATAATAAAGGGATGATCAGCCTGCAACTCCATTTCTCTTAGAAACTTCATCGTGGTATCACCCCTTTTAAGTTACTAGTTATCTTTTTTCGCACTTGTATCTTCGAAAATATCCACAGTCCAACCAAGAAGAGTACCATCTTCGGCGGTAACCTTACTGATAGAAAACTGTCTTGGTTTTTTGTCTTCTTTTACCAATCTTTCTATTTCCTTATTACCAAATTCTAGCGCCTCACTTTGAGTTTTAAACACCTTTCCTGTAGTGCCGACTCCTTCATTTTGAGAAACTTTTTTACCATTATACTCCTTAGTTCCCACATAATTATTTGTTTGATTATTTGCGCCTTGACTACCTACTACATTTCCTGATTCTTGTTTTTCTTGGGTGTTTTGACTATTTTGAGATTTGTATTTTTCCTCATCAGTATTTTTATCTTGTTTTTTATTCGATGTTTGAGCGGAAGATTTTTCCGATTTTTTAGAATCTCCCCCAGCAAAATAACTATATCCTAAAAATACTATGCAAACAACAAATATCGCTAATACAACTCCCCAAAGTATTTTTAATAATTTATTATTCTTCATAATATAAGACCTCTATAAATTTAAAATTCAAGTATATTATACCACTTATTAGATATTTTAGCAAAATTAGATGATATTCCCTACCACCTAATAATTATCAAAAGCATATTCTCTATCTATACAAAATGTTACAAGAAAAAACTATCAAACAAATTCATAACAATTCATTTTGATAATAATACAAAACAACTATAACACACTATAATTGCAACATTTCATCATAGTGTTCCCTAGCGTAATTAATAAATTCATAAATACTTGCCGATATCCTCTTCATTTCAAACGACCCTAACGCTCCTAAATCATTCATATATATAGTATCATCAGAATGTTTTTTTATAAAAAATGCTCTATCTCCTTCTTGCCCAATCAAGAAAAAATTCGGTTCCCATTCTTCTATTTGATAGGTAGTGTTTCTTTCTTCCAAATCTATCTTTGAATACAACACAACCCCTGTATTCTCTATCAAAAATTCTCCTTCTTTGTCTATTTGCGATAAAAATTCTCTATATATAGTTGGAAATTCAAAGTTAAACTCCTTATTCATAGTAAACTCCTTAATATATTTTACTTACCTAAAAACCTATACTTCATCTTCACTTAACTCTCTAAAGTTTGAAATATGATATCCAAAATAGACTTTTCCCGATTTTCCTATAAATATTCCATGTTCCTTCATATTAGTTATCTCCCCTAAATATATCAGTGGAAGATCATTGTAAAATGGATACTCTTTTGTTATTTCCCTTTTGACAGTAGCTAAAGCTTTTTCCCTCAACTCGTGCATTATATATCCTTCCTTATTTTAATCGACCACTCGCTATTCAACTATAACTAAAAACACTAATGCGTCTCAAATTTTTCCCAATCAATAACAGATTCAATAACAGGTATCCAACTATCTATTTCAAATTTTTCTTCAATATACGGATTCGTGTACCCATCCAATATTAATACACCTTTACATCTAACATGAGCCTTGCTATCTGTTATCTCAACTACCTCCAGATCATATGAGACCATCGGTTCCCATTCATAAATATAAAATGCATCTTCTCTATCATCACTTTCTTCAATTGTTGTTACGCTAAATGTTTCTCCCGTCAATTCCTCTACCGAATTTTTATCTGTATCTATAGAATTAATACAAAGCGAGGGGACTATTTCTTCACCATTTAAATCTCCAGGCGTAAATCCGATATCGACAGACCACGACATACAATCATCTTCTTTAAAGAACATTAGACAGCTACGTCTCCCCTCCCAACTATCCTGAAATAAATATTTTTCTCCAATTTTTAGCATTTCTCTATCCTTTCTTCAATAATAGTTTCCTAAAAATCATTCAAAAACATAACAAAATTTTTTATTTTATTCCATTTCTTTTATCAATTTATACGTCTCCTTAAAGCGAAGACCCCGACGCTTCTTGCTCGCTGTTATTTCTTCGTATATATCATCCAATGTCTCGGCAGGCGCTAAAGTCCATAGAATATAATCTTCTAATATTACCTTACCAATCTTCTCAAACTTATCGAGTAAAAGTCCTAAATCCTTGTGATTAAACCAACAGTCAGTATCAATAGCATACTGTCTATTGTTCATCTTACAGGCAATCTCACTATTCAAAAAATCCGTCATAGTTGGTTTATCTTTTTGAAGCAACCTTGTACACGCCAAATGATATTCTATCTTTCTTGGACTTTGGTCAACAGCTGAAACAAAAACTACACCATATTGATTTTCAAACTTAACCGCAAGCACATCTCCCACTTTAAAATAAGGCTCTCTCTTTATTTTTCTCTTTGGCACTTTAAGCGGTTTAGGATTTACACTTCCCAACTGAACTGCTAACTTATCTAGCACCCTCTGCCTTTGTTTTAATGCTTTACTATCAATTTCTAACCAAAACTCATCAGCACCCTTTTCGATTATCTCCAAAGCTTTATTTTTTATTGCTTCTGGCAAGTGACCTATCTTCCATAAAGAATATGCTAACGCTGTCCAATAGATTTCTGTGTAAAATCCATCTATGCAAAAGTTTTTCTCTTCGTTCAAAATATCTTCGATTATTTTATCGACATTTTCTCCATCTTTATATCTTTCTACTATGGCATTGTAAATATCATACCCATCATCACTATCTATAATTTTAACTCCATCTATTGCCATAATATTCTCCTTTATCCACTATCGCAATTTTACAACTAATAATACTCTCTCACTTATCTCTGAGGCTTCTATCCTTGTCTCCTGTTTGTGTCATGATAAAATAACTACGCCTATTCTTTCGTAAACAAAACTTCTTTTGAAAGACGGTTTACAAAATTTTCTCCATATCTCTCATTCTGCTATAATCATTTGCCGTTACATCTGTTTTTCATCTCAAACTGGCAGAATACTGAAAAAGACATCCCCTATCTTTATTCTTGCATAAAGAAGTTCATCTTTTTTCTGATACTACCCTTGTAAAATCATATCTGTTTGATTCCCAATTTCTTCTAAAAATTCCTTAACTCATCGAATAAGTTCAATAGTTGTTCTTTATCGATTTTTAACTCATCTGGTAGTAAGTCCAACATTTCATCAAGTGCGGTATAAATCTCTTCTCTCTCGACAGTTTCAATAAAGTACTTACGTTTATCCATCTTATTGAATCCTTCGGTATACTCCCTTACCAAAGTTTCGACACTTGTCATAGCGTCTCTATCGGAACTTTCTGCAATCTTTACGATTCCTGCTCTTGTCTTTCTATACAAAGCAGCTGCTTTCTTGGCATTGGCAGGCGTAATATTTTCCTGTCCGTCCCACGAACGAAACGGATTGTCCAAGTTCTGAGCAAGCCATTCAGGTTTTCTCGGCTTTGTAATCCACAAATTAAGACCTTCTTCTTTGCGTTTTTTATAAAGTTTCTTTGCCATTTTAGCAGCATCCTCCGGCAAGCTGTCCATCCAAAACATATACAAATTTAGAAGCCTATCAGGAGCCGGAATATCCTCTGCGGTAAAACCGAACAAGTCCATTGTTGTAAAAACTTCCAACTGCTGAAACTCCATCAACTTATCAAAATGAACAAGATTTCCTGGTTTCCCCCACAATCTTAACTCTGTAAGTTTTGGATATGCGTTCAAAATTTCCTCAATATTGAGTTCTACGATATTGCCAACATGTAATTCCCCTAAAGCTTCCAAACCTTTCAACTTAGGAATCACTTTATTACAATGTAACAATAAAGCCTCTTCATTTCCATTCGCCTGTATGTTGCAATCTTCCCTTACTTCTCCCAATAAAATAAGTTCCTCCAAACCGTCATTTAAGATAAGTTCTTCTACCCCTGTCATATCAACAGAAAGCATACGCACTGATGCTTTTGAAAAATCCAGTTTTGTTTGGTTATGGTTTTTGAGAACCAGTTCAGCAATAAAAGGAGTTGATTCCAAATACTCGTATAAATTTTTGTGCCATTTGTTTAATGTTAGATGAGATAAGCAAGGAAAAACCTTTAATTCCATCGCATCTTCAAAAGGTTCCCACTCATCATTCAAACGGTGCTTGGAAATACCACACTCCTCTCCTGCAAAGATAACTTTTTCTTTGCTCTTATACGCTTCCTTAAAGGTATCTCTCTGTTCTTTCGGTATTTCCTGCCATTTCAGCTGTCTGTAGACCCCATAACCGCTTCCCCATCTTGCGTATGAATTTGTACTCTCATCTGTTAAAGGAGTAACATTTCCAACGAAAGTATAATTTGCCGGTACATTCACATCGACATTCAATAGATGTAATCCGCGGTCCCAGTACATAAAGTCCATATAAAGTGGTTGTAAAGAAGATAATTCTTCCTCTTTCAGAGGCTCTTCCCCCGACCAATCCAATGAAAGAATGACCGCCTTTGGTTTCTTATCATTTTCTTCTATCTTTGTAATTTGACAAGCTGTATATTTCTTTAGGTGTTTATTATAGACGCAGTACACATCTCCTGCCTTTGCTTTCATATTATTTCCTCCTTATATTTGATGAAAGTTTTTCTTTTAAAATTTTAAAATCTGCACTTTATTATCAGAAGTCATCTTATTTCGTAGCCAAAAAAATCATTAAAATCTCTATTTTTTATAAAGTTCTGGCTTATTAACTAATAAACCATATTTTAATTTTGGTAACTTAATTATTTCATTATATAAGTTTTTAAGCTCCTTAGTTGGTCTAAGAGTTAAATGTTCTATATTTTCTAGGCTCAAAATAGGTGTATAATCTTTACTTTTTAATATCCCTGCTAAAAAATTAAAATATCTTAATTGCTTCATATCATTCAAAAAATCAAAAGAATTTACATGAATGTTTTTAGGTGCAAAGCAATCTCCCTCAATCGACAAACTTTCTAAATTTTTAAGATTTGCAAGAGGACTATAATCATTTATTTTTTGAAAATTTTCTATCGATAACGCGACTAAATTTTTTAATTTAGCAATAGGTTCTATACTCTCAACGCTTGCTCCAGAACCTAAGTGTAAATATTCGAGATTTGTAAGATTTGCAATCCTAGAGATATCTGGATAGACACCCCATTTTATATGTAATTTTTTAAGATTTTTTTGAGCGCAAACAGCATCGAATAACTTTTGAGGCATTCTTGTACCAAATGTCAATTCCGTAAATGCTGTAGTGTTTTTTTGTAAAAAATCACACCATTCCTGCACAACTCGATTCTTTTCTTTTGCAGTTTTGTACTCCGGCGTAAAACTATCTCCTAGTTGAGTACAGTTTATCGTCAATGCTTTTTCTCCATTGTACTCCGATACCTCAATAACCCACTTGTCCTGTGGTTCATCTTTGTGGAAGTAATCAAACCCATATTCTATTTGCTTTTCTGTTAAAACTACCATCTATATCTCCCTTCCTTCATAGGAATTTATGTGTTTATAATATTGAAATTAAGCTGAAATTTATAGAGTTAAAATTTATAAACCCTAATATACCCTTCCTCTATGCTTTAGAAATTATCTTTAAAATCTATTTTTTATTATTCTATATTTTTTCAATCCAAATAACCGTCAATATCAATTGTTTTTCCAGTAAGATCTGTAATCTGATTTCTTTCTAAATATTTATCAATAGTATACCCCTAAACGATTATTCCTCATACACTCCCAATAAATCCGACAAAATCGCATCCGCATCATCTTCGGATAAATCATACTGTTCCATTACCGCTTTGATATTCTCATAAATCACAGCTAAATTCTCAGGACTTTGATTTTTATAATCTTCAACGGTATTTATATTGTATTCATATAATATTCCGTCTATCTCCTGTCTTGCTATAACATTAAATGTATCTTTTACAAAATCTCCGTTTTCACCCCTATAATAAGCTGTCCCAATTGGAGAGTTAAGAAACGGGATAATATCCTCATCATTGTTCGCAACTACATTTAAGGTATATAGTCCTGAATGACTTGGTTCACTCATATACTCATCATCTTCATCGCCAGCAGTAAATCTCCAACCGCTATCTCCTACAAAATCAGGATTTTCACGATACATATAGCCAACCTTTTCTCCATCTACCATAATTCTATCTGTAGCAATGCAACCTTCTCCTTCATCCCAACGAAAGAGCTCTTTTATATCTTCTTTTTTTATATTCCAATTTTTTTCCATGGTTTTCCTCTTAAAATTCATATTAATACTTTTCTTAACAAATTGTTATTCTTAAACGATGATTCATTTAGCAAATGTAACTCCACATTGATTTAAAGTTCAACAAAGGACTGTTTTAGTTCGGACAATTCCTTTAATTTTCTCTCCAACACCACCGGATTCATTCCATTTTTGACTGCAATTTCATAATACTTATCAAATTCGGGATGATTATTTTGTTTCACAACCGCTAAAAGTTCTGCGAAATATCCCCATACTAGCACAATGTAATTTTATGTGTTTTTAATATTTTAATTAAACTGAAAGTATCACTATTCTTTATAAGGTTACTTACTCAACTTTTTCAAAATACGCTTCCAACTGATGATATATCTGCATATCTTTGTTCGAGCTATCACATAAAACCGCAAACTCCTTCCGCTTCTCCGCATTGATAAAAACAAAATCATGTTCGCCAAGATAAATCTGATACCCTATATCTACTAATGACCAAAGTTCTCCCTTTTTAAAACTAAAAATATCTTTTTTAACAAGATAAGTTTTCCCTACTTCCATTTTTACAATGGCTCTTCCCCTTAAAATACTAAACTATCTTTTACACATTTAAAACAATCAACTTCAATGCGAGCTAATATTCTACTAGCTAATCATTAATTTATCTATTTTATTTTCTTATAATTATATCATTTTTATTATAATTTGTCAGTTACGCCCAAAATGAGTTTAGTCCCGTAACTACAAATTTTCTTTATTTTTTATGGGAAAATATTCTTTATTTGACCTTAGTCCTATATCTATAAAGAAAAAACAGCAAACCTTTGTGGTTTACTGTTTCTAAAATTGTTCTATTCAATTAGACAAACTTTAATTTAAGTTATTAACCCATTTTTCAACAAAATCATTTTGTTGCTTTGTATTCGGAAAATAGTTAACTTCAGCGTAATCCCATATACAAACAATATTTTTCAACTCCGCCTTTTTTCCTAGTTCAACAAGATATACTTTGTCTGTTGCAGACATCATATTAGATTGAACAGCGTTGAGTAGTGAGCCGTTACACTTAATGCCATAACCCAATAATAAAATTTCATCTCTAAATTTTTGAAATGCAGAAAAATATCCATAATCGAAAACAATAACTTCATGTCCGTCAAATACAGCTCTAATAATTATATTTTCAGTTTTTTCTGCTTCGTCAACTTCTATAAGCAAAGGGAGTTCTTGTTGTGAAACAAGGTTCTTTAATATAATCTCATATGTTTCCATGTAATTACCTCATAAATTATAATTTATTTCACTCAATGTTTTTATATTATATCATATTTTTTCTTAGTTTCACAAACCTAATTCTTTCTTCTTTACCTGTGTTAGCCCTCTATTTTCTTGTAGTAATTTTTCTATACAGTCTAATGCTTTTCGGCTTATTCTACATTGTACCCTTTTTTGAGAATAAAAAAACAGTAAACCTTTTTGATTTACTGTTTTTAGACAAATTATTAATTTTCTCTTAAGCACATAATATATTCATTGATTTTGCTGTTCAACTTATCTTTGTTTTTTTCTAAATCCGGGTAAAAACCAGTTACTCCATATCCAATCATATTATACAACGCTAAGAGACGATACTTATTTCCTTTTTTTATATCATCTTTAACTGAATCTTGTTCTATATTTTTAATCATACACGCAGATTCAAAACTTACTCTGTTAACAATTTTTTGAGAAAATTTCCAAGCAGACTCTTCTGTCTCATCTTTATTTTTAGGTGTTGATCTGACCTTTTTTATTTGTGATATCCTAAAATTTTTATCATCCATTCTTCCATATTCGTCATAGATATGTGCTTCTAATCCCCAAATAAAAAGAATAAAATCCCAGATATTATAGTTAATTGTTATCGGTATATCAATATTGGTGTATTCACATACTTTTAATGCGTTCTCCTTATCATTGAAAACATATAACCAATATGCAAGTTCACACAGAGTGGCCATATCGGAATTTTTTGTAAATGAACAGCTTTTATTTAGTTTTTTACAAAGTCTCACAATTTCCTTTTCATCATGTTCCATCATAATATCTTCAAATAACATATATTACCTCCTCAACTTCTAATTTATTTCACTAAATATTTATAATGTTATATCAATTTTTTTGTTTTTCAACCCTAACTTGCTCCCTCTATCTTCGCCCCTTATTTTATATAATACTTTCGATTTATTCAACTTTTCATCCATGTTTGAGCAATAAAAACAGTAACCCTTTTTGATTTACTATTACATTAGTTACTATGTTATAACTTGTATCTAGTTGTTTAAGTTAGACAAACTGGAATTTATCAGATAATAATCTCACCTTCTAACTGTACACTTGATTTATTTCCTCTGAAATTGCTTCACCTGTTGTATAAAAATTTCTGATTTTTTTCTATCTGTGATGATACTAACATTCATTAGTTTGTTTAGTTTTTTCTCATGCAAACCACAAAAAATAGGATTCCTAATTTTTATGATTAGCTTTAAACAATTAAACGGATGTTTTCTAATTTTTATTTGTTCTATGTCTTCGAGTTTAAATTTATAGTGTAATATACTATTTCCTCTACTTCCGTAAGTATAATATTTAACAACATTGTTTTCATAGATTTCTAATTTCACTCCATTTATGAAGAGATAATATCCCATAAAATAAATAAGAATTGGAATGTAAATCAACACCATTACTATAATAATGTTATCTGTAAAATCCGTTCTATAATTTTTTAAATATTTCAACAATATAACCACAAAAAATAGAGATACTATAGAAAAATAGCTTATCATATTAAATTTAGTCTTGTGAGGATATGTCAAAATAAGTTTTGGTTCGTCTTGTAAAAAATCTAATTTCATAATTTTTCCTTTAATTTTTTCTGTATATTTCTCCTATTCTTTTTTGAATAGCAAAAAATAACAATCAATTTTTTTAATATATTCGTGGTGAACAGACCACAGCCTACTTCACAAGCTTTTTATCCCAACTTTACAAATGAATCACATTTGAAGTGTTGTTCTTGTATATTATATCATGTGATAAATATTCTCCGTGTAATTTATTCTGATGTTTAACTATTACTATTGGCAATACCAATGACTTTATTGCATACATACTAAGCCAAATAATAAAAACATTAAATTGTAAATCTTTCAAATCATTAAACCAAAGTTTATAAAATATTAAAGTGTTCAAAATTACATTAAAACAAGTAGCTACAGTAGCTGATACTATATTAGTTTTAAGTTTAGGGCAATAAAACTTTGCAGCATACAACGCAAACAAAGAAATATTATAAATACATATCGGTTTGTATTTTTTTCTATATATCACAAGCGTCTTACGATTATAACAAAAAAACTTACTAACTGTTACCTGATTCCATTGATTAACCCAAATATGACTAACTAAATCTATTTCATTCCAAGGTACAAATAAATCAATTTTTCTTAAATAAATTCCTTCCTTGCAGATGTAAAATTTCCAATTTACAAAAGAGAATATTACAACAGAAGCAATAAAAATTACAATTCCAGCGTACTTTAAGCTTTCTCTCTCTATAATTAATGTACCATCAAAAAAGTTTATACTCCCTTTTGCACCATCGGATAATACGTATAGAACCGTTATAGCAAGCAACATTATAAATAGTATATATCTGTAAAAAATACTATGAAACCTTATTTTGTTCTCCTTCATGATATATCCTTTCAAACCTTGTATTTCCAATAAAAAATCCCAATATTATTATACCATTTTTAAGAACTTTTTTCTTCTGTTAGTTTTTATAACTTCTCTACGCAATAAATACAAAAAGAAAAAAAACAGTACCTTATTTAAATTACTGTTTTTTGAATTACTGTATTCTATTATAGCAACTGGAATTTAATGCATAGATAAAAAATGTAAGGCTTCTTCTCTGATCTCTTTATCATAATATTTATTTTTAGAAATTTGTTTCAACAAATCCAAATAATATTCTGAGTTATCCGCTCCATTTATTATACGATTTAACATCCAAATAGTATGTACTGTAGGCATTCTTTTTAGTGAAGCAATAAGTTTTTCTTCGTATCCTTTTTTATAAAACTTCTCAACAAAGTGCACTATCTCCCCAGGACTTCCGAAGTAAGTAAGAGAGTGTCTTTCCATTAGTTGAAGTAATGGTTGGACAGAATCTAATTGATTATAATTACTTTTAATATCCTCCATACATTCAATCACAACCACTTCAAAATCATCACTATCTATATTATCTTCTATTTTTTTAATTATTGACTCTAATTCATCCATATCAATTCTCCCCTAAAAATCAAAATTTTTCCTTTTAGATATTTATTAATATCGTTCCCATTTATTGTTTTGAGTTTCATCTAAAATAATAAACTAATTAAATCGTTAATTTCCACTAACAAACGCTCTACTTTATTTTTTCTATCATTTCTAAATACATTTTCTTTCCAAATTCATTATTAGCCGCATCATGTCGTTCTTTTAGAAAATGAATAATTTCATCCTTATATTGCTCCGGAATGTTATTAATATTTTTCTCTATAATTCCAACTAATTTCTGCTGTGCTATTTTCTTTGGTGTCATTTTTCTCATACTCATATAATATTTCCACTGGTTAGGATGCTTTTCAAATCCTTCTAAAAATGGTAGATATATAGCCACATATGCTGATATACCTTTTTGTGAAGAATACTCAAACATAAGAGTATACATTTCTTCTGTTTCGTTTAATTTATATCTTGTTATCATCATACCTAATGCTGTTATTATATCTTTTATTATACTTTTGTTGTCAGGGTATTTTCTTGCTATAGCCAAAAGGATATTTGAAAATTCCTCATCAGTGAAATATTTTGTATAAAAAACTGATCCTTCTATTCTCGTCATTTTTTCAAAATTTTTCATAAGATTTTCGATTTCAAATTCGTCTTTTTCTTCCCACCTTTTTATTTCATCTTGCAAATAAATAATTTTATTTATTTTGTCTTGTATTTTTGGATTTATATTTTGCATAACACCTCTCCTTGTTGACTTTTTAGCGTTATATCCTTCCTTAGTTTAACAATTCCACCTTGTTCAACTATTCTTCTATAATGTTTTGTATTTTTCTTCCTAAGGATAATAAAGTTTCTAAATCTGATAGTTCACTTGTTCCAAAAGGATTCCTAGTAGAAACGCCTGTGATTTTTTTATATTCCTTGCATCTAATTCGAAATTTTATTTCATCTGTATCAGTATATATATCTACACTTAACGCTCTACACCCTACGTTATATTTTTTGTTCTTAATTTCACAAAACGAAACTACTCCCGCTATAATTTCCTCCTCATTTTCCAAAATTCTAATATTTTTACCATAAAGTTCTACAATATAATCTTTTACCAATCTCTCTTGTATTTTCCTTATTAGAAGAAACCCTCCTCCAACAAACACTAATACTAGTAAAAAAAGAAATATTGGATATACTTTAACGAAATTATTAAGTTTTAAATAAAAGACAGCTAATTGTATTGCCAATATAGGAATCATTATTACCATAGGAAAAATTAAACCAATGATAATATCTGATTTTGCTGTTGTTGCTGTGAATTCATATTTTTTCATATAATATCTGAATAATTATCTTATAATTACCTTTATCTCCTTTATTTTTATATGTTTTTTACTAAAAAATACTCACAGTAATTATACCATGTGTATTTTTTTGAATCAATTTTTCATCTACTTAGATTTGTTCTCTTTTGATAGTTGATTTAGTTTTTTCTTTTTTGTTTTAACATGAATTTATTTACCCAATCTATTACTAACCAACCTTACTATTCCTTTATAATTCTTTTGAAATGATTAAATACACTATTTCAAAAACCGCAATTAACACACCTAAAACACCCAAGAACGCCTTATTATCTTTTACTTCTAATCAGAAATCGTTTTGTCAAATACCTTTTTTGATTCATAGACTCTTTATTTTGGAAATTGAGTAAGAAAAAAACAGCAAACCATTGTGGTTTACTGTTTTAGTGGTTTGGGATGATCCTTTTTGGGAAAATACCTTATTATTTTCCTCTATGTTTCTGTCTGCGTTTCTCTTGTTTTAATTCAAATTTTCTTTGGATCTCCAACTCTCTTATTTTCTTACTTTCGGTTTTTCTTTCCAATTTCATTTCTTCTCTTTGTTTCTGTAATGCTAACTGAGATTTTGTTCCTACACCTACTTGCTTACTTTGTTTTCTTACTTCCCTTTGTAGTCTTTTAGGATTGCTCTTTATTTTTTTAACCTTAACTTCTAGACTTGAACCAAACTTTAAATTTTTATAATTTTTTAAAATAAAATCATATACTTCATAGTCCTTTGGTTCTGCACCAAATACTACTCTACATACTGATAACTTGTTTTTTTCTACACACTCAAAAACACCTACCCAAAATGGATTATCAAAAAAAACCGTTAATTTGCCCGTTATTTTTTCTATAACAGATCCCTCCTTAATACTTTATCGAAGAATGGACAACCCGGAGGGGAAGGTTACTTACCTAAATAAAATAATTTAGACGACTGGGCTACCTACCAGTTCTAATACATTAAAAAATATATATTGCGTTTTTATCTTCAAATTATTTTCTTATTATATCATATTTTACCTTGATTTTATAGCTATACTTCATACAGCTTTTTCTATATTCTATAAATGTTGTAAACTGGTCGAATATCCCTGTTTTTATTACAGCAAATTTTGACGATAAAACAAAATTATGTTATACTGGTTATACTAATCATACAAATCATACTTAAAAGGAGGTAATAACATGAAACATCCAGAAGGAAAATATGCTTGGACTGTTAAAGTAGGAGAAAAAGGACAGTTTGTTATACCTAAAGAAGCTCGCGACGTCTTCAATATAAACCCAGGAGATACTTTAATAGTTCTTGCTGATATAAATAAAGGTATCGCAATCCCACCTAAAAATATGTTCGCACACTTTATGGATACTATTTTCAATCAAGACGAAGAAAAGAGGGATAACTAATGAATGCTATCACTATTGAAAATCTTACAAAAAAATATGAAAATACAGTTGCTGTAGATAATCTTAATTTATCAATTAAGCAAGGAGAATTATTCGCCCTACTTGGTGGGAATGGTGCGGGAAAAACCACAACAATAAAAATGTTGTCTTGTTTAATAAAACCTTCAAGCGGTGATGCGTATCTTCTTGGTGATAGTATCACCTCAAATCCTCATACAATAAAGAAAAAAATCAATATCTCTCCACAAGAGACAGCGGTAGCCACAAATTTATCAGTGTTAGAAAATTTAAAACTCGTCGCTGAAATATATGGGCAAGACAGCAAAACAGCAAATAAGAACGCTCACGAAATAGCGTGTAAATTTGGATTAGAACAAGAACTAAATAAAAAAGCTAAAAATTTATCCGGAGGGATGCAGCGTCGACTCTCTATTGCTATGGCTCTAATTTCAAATCCTCAAATTTTATTTTTAGATGAACCTACCCTTGGTCTTGATGTCTTGGCTCGTCGTGAATTGTGGGCTTCTATCAAATCATTAAAAGAAAAAGTTACGATAATTCTTACAACTCATTATATGGATGAAGTTGAAAATTTATCAGATCGTGTGGGAATAATGACAAAAGGTCAGTTAACAGCTGTAGGAACGGTGGCAGAGTTAACTACGCAGACGGGAACTTCTAAATTAGAAGATGCCTTCGTTGTACTTTCAGGAGGTGTATTATGAGAATATTTCTATTTTCAAAACGTAATATAAAAGAGATTTTGCGTGATCCTATTAATCTTTTTTTTAGCCTTGGCTTTCCACTAGTTTTGTTAGCCTTGTTGTCTATTATCAACTCTGCTATTCCGCCTGAAGCAAAAAATACAATGTTTCAAATAAAAAACCTTGCACCAGGCTTAGCAATGTTTGGCAGTGTATTTATGGCATTATTTGCTGGTATGTTGTTATCAAAAGACCGCACATCATCTTTTCTAACTCGGTTATTTACATCCCCTATGACTGCAACAGATTTTATTTTAGGTTATACTTTTCCTATGATAATTATGACTGTTGTTCAGGCTTCAATAACCTTATTAGTAGCCGGAATCTTTGGGCTTGATATTAATGTCAACATCATTCTTGCTATTGTTATAACGGCTTTGACTTCATTGTTATTTATTGGTACTGGTTTGTTTTTTGGCAGCCTTTTGAATGAAAAAGCTGTCGGTGGGGTTTGTGGAGCATTATTAACGAATATTGCAGGTTGGTTATCTGGAGTTTTTATTCCTATTGATTTGATAGGTGGTGCATTCAAAGCTATAACCAACATCTTACCGTTTTATCATAGTGTAGAGGCAATAAAGTTAAGTTTAAATGGTGATTTCAGTAATATTCTCCCTCACTTAGCTATTGTAATGGGTTATACAGGCATTATTTTTGTTTTTGCCATTATCACTTTTAATCGTAAAATGGCCGGAGAAAAAGCATAAAAAATAAAGTCTAACTAATTATTTCAAAATATATGTAAATTCAGAAATATACTTTCATTTATATTGATTATATTCTGTTTTTCGTCTATACTTAAGTGTAAATGGTATTTACATAACCATTTTGTATGCAATAAACTATTATGTTTATTTGCCATAATTAAAATCATCCTTTCTTTATTTTAGAGCTTGAACTACTCTTATTTTATCAAGAAAGGATGTTTTTTCAATTGTTTAACTTTTATCTCTCACCCGCATAGCAGAGGACTTTTTGTTTCTGAAGCTTTACCCCTTCAACTAGTTAAAGTCATTAATATAAAAAAAACAGTAAACCAATTTGATTTACTGTTTTTTCTATGAATTACATTCTATTTTTCACCTTTTTCTTGCTTTACATATTGTTGAATAGCATCACATACATATTGCGCTGTTCCATCTCCAAATTTGTCTAGGTTGTTCTTAAATTCTATATTTTGAACATATCCATGTCCAATACTTGAAAATACATCTATTGGGCAATCAAAAGCATATTTACAAAGATGTTTATGAAGTTTTTCTGCTAAATCTATATTTTCTTTAGATGTAGCACTTATTTCTTTTGATATGTTTTCAGAAAAAGTAAAGAATATTTCATTGAAACCATCTGCTATTTCTTGTTCTTTTCCTTTTTGTTTTTCAATAGCTTCTTCTATGACTTCTTTCCCATACATATCAATTGCTGCTTGTTTATATTTTTCATTATCTTGATATCTGAACCCACTAAATTTTTCTTTTGCTGACATAGTAATTCTCCTTTCTTGTGACTCTATTGTTTTCTCCAATGTTTTTAATAAAGTTAAGAGTTTTTGTTTTTCTTTTTGCATTAAATCAAGTTGTTTTCTCAGATGATATAATACTTCACTATCTTCTTTTTTTAACAATTCTTTTATTTTCTTTAAAGGAAACCCCAAGTACTTATAGAATAATATCATTTGTAAAAATGAAATATCTTCTTCAGAATAATATCTATATCCATTTTCTTTTTTTTGGGGAGATAGCAAACCAATTTCATCATAATGGTGTAAAGTGCGCACCGATACACCGCTTAATTCGCTAACTTTTTTAATCAAATACATTCAATCTCCTCCTAACAATTATAAGTATATACTATTACGTTGCGTTATAGTCAACATGTTTTTTTATTTTTTCTATTTTTTTGATTTGAGCAAAAAAAATAACTAAGTATAAGATTTACAGTTTCTATCTTAGTTATTATTGAATTATTAACTAATAAACAAGTACCAATCTACTTATGGTACTCTTCTAATTTATACGCATATTTTATTAAAAGATTCTTTGAATAAGTCTTTTCATTTTTTGAATCTCTAACTTCTTTCCAAAGAATAGAAGCTACTTTTAATTTATTCGAATAGTTTCTACTATATTCGTCTGCGCAAAAATCCTTTAAAAATTGATTCCATTGACAAACAGAATTATCATATTTTGCATAGTCTGATTTACCATAATAAACTTTTAGTAAATCTTCTATTGTAAATTTTATATTTTTCTCGCTTTTTACTTTTCTCCAAGCAGTAGCCATATCAGCAGTAAATTTAAATGGTGAGATTCCTGTTAAAGTGGAGAAGTATTCCCTAAACTTTGCATTAAAAGAAAAACCACATTCAAGTAATGGTGTATCTAAAGTAATATTTCCCACTTGTTTTTTTGTATTGTTTATTGATGATTTTTTAATTAAATTTCCTTTAAAATACTGCTCAATAATATGATTTAGTTCTTGCTTTGTACCTCTATATTCCAATCCTAATGACTTGCATATCTGTGAAATTTCTTCACGATACCAATAATATTTATTAAACTCGTCAAATGATGTAATTTTTTCAAACTCTGGTCTTTTTTCTATCAATCTTTTGTCTCCTTTTAAATGATCTATTCTAGACCGTTATTATCTTTCAACATCCCTATTACTTCTTTATTTCCACAAAATCCTTACTTTATAATTTTTGTTTTATCTTAAGTAATATCCTTCAATTTTCTACCTAGAGATAATAAACTTTCTATATCTGATACTTCTCCTGTTCCTAGGGGATTCCATGTATACTCCCCTTCAATAGTTCTAACATGCTTAGATCTAGCCCGAAATTTTATTTTGTCGGTATGTGTATATATGTCTACTCGTAAGGCTTTATCTCCTACTTTTTGTTTGTTATAGTCTATCTCACAAAATATAACTGTTCCTGACATAACTTCTTTCCCATTACCCCAGATTCTAATATTATTGCCATCTAACTCTACAACATACTTTTTTGAAAGAAGTTCTTGTAGTTTTCTCGCCAAAAGAAAACAAACTCCAAGGATTAATACTATTGTTAAAGATTTAAATAATGAATATGGTTTAATATAGTTATCTAGTTCAAAGTAATATGAAACTAGTCCTAGTCCTACCAAAAGTCCTACCATTACGACAGGAAAAATAATATTAATCATCTTCTCTTTATTTATTGTTGTCGCTACAAATTCATACCTTTCCATATACACCTCTTAAATAACAGCTTTATAATTCCCTTTTATTTGCTTTGTTCTTATATTTTTTTATAAAAAATACACATGGTAATTATACCATGTGTACTTTTTATAATCAATTTTCCTTTTATCTAGATTTGTTTTTTTAGTTTGCTGACTAACATTTTACTTTTGTTTTGTAGAAAATCTTTAGCCAAACTACTTCTAAACCGTTATGCTATTCTTTTATAATTCTATAATATATTCTTGATGTGATTAGATATACTATTAGATAGAACACCGCAAAGACCGCTATTGTTACAGCTAAAGCTATTAAGAAAACATTATTATCTGTCGCTAGGAATAATTTTAATATTTTTTCGATAAATGGATATGCTACTACTGTGTGTAGTGTCGCTACTGCTAGTGGAGCAAAGAAAATCATCAATACTTGACTTCTTATGCTTTGTTTAATTTGTTTATCAGTTAACCCCACTTTACGCATAATTCCAAATTTCCCTTTATCTTCATATCCTTCAGATATTTGTTTGTAGTACATTATTACTACTTGAGAAACTACAAAAATCATACTTATAAACACACCTATAAATAGGAACGATGCATAGAAACCTTTAAAATTCGTTTCATTTTCTGCTTTTCCTTCGATATTTATATTACCCTCTTTTTCTAGTTGTTTAAAGTTTTCTATTACTTTCGCTTCTTTTGACTTATCACTAATATTGAAACCTACATAGTTGAAGATTTCACCTTCACCGTCTGAAATATTCAGTTTTTTCTTCAGAGCTGACTCTATTTTCTTAACGTCAGCATTATCTTTTACTACAACATAATATGTATCCATAATGTTAGCTGCAGCTGTGCCTAAAGCGCCTGGAAAGTCTGTTAACTTTTCTTTTATTTTTAAATTTACACCTTGTACTGTTATTTCATTTGCTTCGTATTTCCCTTTTTTGTCGATAAATAATAAAGTTTCTCCTGCGTTTAAAGTTTTTTGCTCTTTTGATACTTTATTGTAGTCTTTTAATTCAAGCACAACAATAGTCTTAATCTTATCAAACGAACCAGTAAACTCTGATTCATAGTTAATCTCGGTCCCGTTTAGACGCCCTACTACATTCAACATATTATATGATACTAAATCTTTTGTTTCTACTCCCGCATCTTGCGTGGCTTTTTTTACATTTTTTTCTATTTCAGCCAACTTACCTTCTGTTGAACGATAACCATTTATTATTATGTCTCTTGGAAAACGTGTATTATATGCATCTTCACTACCTGCATAGAGCGCTGATGTTGTTCCCATAGTTACAAGAACCATCGTTGATAGTATACAAATATTAGCAAGCCCAACTGCGTTTCTTTTCATTCTGTATAAAAGCCCTGAAACACTGATAAAGTTCTTTGGTTTATAATAAAAAGTCTTGTTGTTTTTCATCAATTTTAGAACAGTTATGCTCACCGCCATAAATATTAAATATGTCCCAAAAATCACTGCTAAAACCGCAATGAAAAACATCGTTATAGCTTTTATTGGATTTTGAATAGTTTGAGCTAAATAATACCCATATCCTGTTAATCCTAATCCTAAAATAGCTAAAATAAAGCGTGCTTTGGGTTCGCGTTCTCCGTGATTTTCTTCTTTAAGAAGTACTACTATTTTAAGTCGAGAAATTTTTACTACTGTATAAATTAGTAATAAGAAGAAAATCCCTCCGAATAATAAGATTGTTAAAAATACTGCGATTGGTGTTATTACAAAACCAAAGCTTACTCCTGCTGTAAATAATTTTAACAATACTAAAAGCATTAGTTTATCGAATAACAGACCAAATGCAAGTCCAAATACTAATGTTAACACCGCGATAAAAATAGTTTCTAATATTAAAATACGTGCTATTTGTTTTTTAGTCATACCTAAGACTGAATACAATCCAAACTCTCGAACACGACGTTTAATTAGGAAACTATAAGTGTAAAACAGGAATATCGCTGAAAATATTGCGATAACTATAACCCCAAACCCGAGAACTTGTTTAGTTGCACTTATACCTTGAGGTAATTTGTCCAGATTTTTTCCTAATGATAGTGATGTTAGTATGTAAAATGATGCAATAGTAAAAATTGTTGATAAAATATATGGTAGTATAAAACGTTTGTTTTTTACTAAGTTGTTTAAAGCAAACTTGCTATAAAATAAGTTCATGTTACTCACCTGCCTGCATTAATGTTAGTGTGTCATTAATTTTTTGGAACATTTCGTTATTAGTTGAATTCCCTTTTCTGATTTCATGGAAAACAACACCATCTTTTATAAATAATACTCTTTTAGCACGAGCTGCTGTTTTTACAGAGTGCGTCACCATTATAAGTGTTTGCCCTGCTTCATTTAATCTATCGAAGACTTCTAAAAGTTGGTCTGTCGATTTTGAATCTAGCGCTCCTGTTGGCTCATCCGCTAGGATTATCGCTGGATTTGTTATAATCGCACGAGCAACTGCCACACGTTGTTTTTGACCACCTGATATCTCATATGGATATTTATTAATAAGTTTTTCTATTCCAAGTGGTTTTATTACTTTTTCTAATCTTTTTTCCATATCTTTATAATTTTTATTCGCTAAAACTAAAGGTAATAGTATATTATCTTTTACTGAAAAATTATCAAGTAGGTTGAAATCTTGGAAAACAAACCCTAGATTGTCTCTACGAAAATCAGCTAAATCTTTATCTTTTAGTTTACTAAGATCTTGACCTTTTAATAGAACATTTCCACTTGTTGCTTTATCAAATGTTGCTAAAATATTTAGTAGTGTTGTTTTTCCACTTCCACTTTCTCCCATAATTGCTACATATTCATTATTATCAACAGCGAAATTTACATTTTTTAACGCCTCTGTACTTTGTGTACTTAATCTTGTTGTGTATACTTTTCTTACGTTGTTTACTTCTAATAACATTGTTAATCTCCTCTTTTCATCCTAATCGATTAAGTATTTATTCTTGTTTAACCGATCTATTCTTTCTTTGTTACAACTATATTGTATCTTATATTTTTTTGTCATTCTATCGATTTTCCTTACAAAAAAGCCTGTAATCTTACACTTTTGTAAGATTGCAGACCCTTTTGTTATCCTACTTTATTTTGATTCCTACTGCTATTACTCCCTAAATCTATCTTCTTCAGGGAATATTATCTCTACTTTAGTTCCAACATTAACCTTCGAGGTAATTATTATTTTATGCCCTAGATTATCCAACGTCTTTTTACAAAGGTATAACCCAAGTCCGCTAGATTTTTTCTCATATCTTCCATTAAATCCCGTAAAGCCTTTTTCGAAAATACGCGGTAAGTCTTCTTCGCTTATTCCTAAACCATTATCTTCTATAATAAGTTTATTTTTTTCGAAGAAAATACTTATCTCACCGCCTGTTTGCGTGTATTTAATCGCATTACTTAAGATTTGTTCAAATGCAAATCCTAGCCATTTTTTATCACTAATAACAAATGTTTCATGTGGAACATAATTTAATTTTATCTTTTTATTAATAAATAATAGCGCATATTTTTTTATATTGTCTTTTGTTACGTCGCCCAAATTAGTTTTTTCTATAAGATAATCCGAACTCTCGCTACCTAGTCTTAAATACGTTAAAACCATTTCTACATAGCGTTCTACTTTGAATAATTCTTGTTTTACTATTTTCACATCTACTTCTTCGTTATCTAATAAAAAGTTTAGCGCAGCTATTGGCGTTTTAATTTGATGCACCCACATACTAAAGTAATCTTCTATCTCCGTATTTTTTTTATACGCTTGATGATTAAGTTTTTCTACTTCATCATGTAATCTTCTTATAATCTTATGATAGTATTCAACTCGTATATCCAAACTATGTGGCAAATCTTCCATATCGTTTAATATATGATTTTCTAAAAATTGTAATTTTTTATAACTATCTTTATAGTTGTAGAAGTCTACAACGCTTGCTAGAAGGCCCATTATGAAACAAAAACTTCCACCATAATACAATGCTTCAAAAGACAAGGAATATAAGTAAAAAATCATAAAGAATACTAATATAAAACTTACAAATAGTAAATAGATTTTTATGTTTTTCTTTAAATAACTTGCTAAAACTTCCATTACACTATATATCCTTTTCCTTTTTTAGTAGTTATAAAATCGTCTACTCCTATACTTTTCAACTTTGCTCTTAATCTATTAACATTAACAGATAAAGTATTCTCATCTATAAAATTATCACTCTGCCATAAAGCGTTAATAATTTCTTCACGACTTACTATTTTTTCACGATTTTCTAACAATACAGTTAGTATTTTACTCTCGTTTTTTGTTAGTTCCGCCAAATCTTCTCCACATTTGATTTCATCTCGACTCATATCAAAAATTACATCTTTATATACTATTAGATTCGTTCCGCTATTAAAGTTGTAAACACGTCTTAACAACGCTTCTATTTTCGCTTTTAATACAACTAATTTGAAAGGTTTTTCTATAAAATCATCTGCTCCGATATTCATCGCCATTACTATATTCATATCATCGTTCGCTGAAGAGATAAAAATAATAGGTACTTTAGAAATTTTTCTTATTTCCTCGCAAAAGTAATACCCATCAAAATAAGGTAAGTTAATATCCATAAGCACCAAATCAGGAGAGTATTCAACAAATTCATGCACTACATTTTGGAAATTTTGCACTTCACATGTGCTATACTGCCATTTTTCTAAATAGCCCGCTATTGAGTTTGATATAATCTCGTCATCCTCAACTATCATAATTTTATACATATACTCTCACCCACTTTTTATTTTTTTGTAATTACATTTAGTAAAATTATACCACAAACTTTCTACAAACGATGAAAATTCTTAATTAATATTCTATTAAATTTTTCTTTTCTACTTTTTTTCTTGTAAATTTTCTTTTCTCTTGATTTTTTTAAGAGTAAAAAAGAGAGTTTTGCATAATATTTTTTTATAAAAATAAATGGTTATTAATTAAAACTATCACTAAAACAAAAAAATTAATTAAACAATAATTTTTGGTTATTTATTTTTAAAAAACCGAAATAAGGGAGGGTTGTTTTACGTGAAACATTTTATTATTAAAAGAAAAAAACTTTGATATTATTTTATTGCTTGTGATCACAATATCTTTTGTATAACTTTGTTTTATCGATATTTCATTGATATTTCTTCTGTATTATGAAAATTTACTTTGACTTTAATTTTTTATGAAAACACTTGTATTATTAATGTTAACCTTATCGCTTCACGATATTATTTTATTATTTTTAATAAATACAATATTTTTTACTTGTATAATTTTTAATGTTTATTTAATATTCTTACTTTGAAAATAAATTTTATTTTTTTTAAAATCAACTGAAAAATACGGAAGAAAAAGAGTAGGGAGAGAGAAAAAAAGGGATATTCTTTACCGAATATTTTATAAGTGATATAATGATAAAAAGAAATCAAAAATTTTATAAAAAAACCGAGGAGGTCTAATATGGAATTCACAAAAACAGAAAATGGCTTTGTTAAATACGACGAAAACGGCAAAGTTATCGCAGAAATCACTTATTCACCAACCGATAACCCTGATGTAGTAGTTGCCGATCATACTTTTGTTGATTCTTCGCTACGTGGGCAAGGAGTTGCGGGGAAGTTATTAAATATCCTTGTTGAAGATATGAAAAACCAAAACAAAAAAATTAAAGCTAGTTGTTCATATATAGTTAAAAAATTCTCAGAAGATTCTTCTTATGATTTTATAAACGCGGATAAACAACAATAAAAAAGTGGTAGATTATTTTTTTCTACCGCTTTTTATTATCTATATTATTTTTTATTTTATGTTATATTATATCCCTATAATTCCTTTTGTTTTCTCTTATAAATATACAACTATTTTAATATTCTACTATATGTAATTGTCCTTTGTCGTATTCTGCCAAGAAGATATTTTTTATATCTTTGTATCCCATTTCTTTTAAAGTAGACATTAGCCATTCTTCTGTTTTATCCATAGACTCTAATGAATTGATTTGAACTTTTCTCATCAGTAATCGTGAGGTGTTTCAGATTTTCATCTATAGTCCACATAAGTAAATATATTTATGTATTGCAACAAAGAAATACTTGGGTTTTATATTACCCCTCTAATAAGACCGCCTAGCGCATAGTTTTGCGCTTGATTACTTGTTGAAAAGGGAGCTAAATTTGCTTTGATATATTAATAACAAACACCAAAGATATTAATTCTAACGCTAATTTTATCTCTATACCTGTATAAGAAAGTTATATTATTTACCTCGACTTTTCTGTTGCTGGATTTATTAAGTATATTTCCCCTAATAAATATTCACCTTTTTTCCAGAATTTATAATTCTATAATAGTCGTCATTCGTTTTCAAAAAAGTATTTGTTGTTGTTATTTTCTATTTATATAGATATGTTTTTTATTAATATTTAAACGTTGTTATACCCTTTCTGTAAATCACTCTGATTTTTTTTATCGATTTAACGAAACATAGTTTGCTTGGTAATTACTTACACCTATACCTATAGAAAGAATTATCCTCAAAATTTAATATTATTAGTAGTTTTCTATACTTATTATCATTCTTGTTTCTATAATATTTTATTACCTTTTGTTTATTATTTGTTTCACATGAAACTTTTAATTTGTTATACTTTAATTTCATAAGCTATTCTTTCTTTGTCATCTAAATTATTTTTCATTGTTAATTTTATTTCACCTAACTCAATGAATCCAAAGTTACTCAAAAATTTTCTCATTATTTTATTATCTTTATGCGTGTCTATTCTTATGTAATCTATATTTTCTTTTTTAGCAAACTCCACTATAGCTGACAAAAATTGTCGACCAACTCCTTGATTACGTTTGTTTTTTATCGTTGCTATACGATGAATTACCAAGTAGTTATCACATTTAGACCATAGAGTGGGGTAGTTCTCATAATCTCTATCGTAATTAGTTAGCATAGCTGTCGCTACTATATTTCTATCTATTTCATAAACGTAGGATGTTTGATTTTTTATATCTTGTTCTATCGTTTCTTTGCTCGGAGATCCATGCTGCCATTGATTTATCCTTTGTTGTCGTAGGAATTCACGACCATCTTCTATAATTAGCATTATCTCATCTAATTCTGTACTTTTTGCTTTTCTTAACATAACTTATCCTTCTGCTTAAATACTTTTTTTAATTAATAATAGAGAAGGGGAGAATAATAAATTATTCTCCCTAGTCTTTTTATTTTATAATAAATCTTTATTCAAGACAACCTCTACAGGACAATGATCACTTCCTAAAATATCATTATGAATTTTTGCGCTCACTAGATATTTTTCTAAATCTCGACTTGTTAAAAAGTAGTCTATTCTCCATCCTGCGTTGTTTTTACGAGCATTGAAACGATAACTCCACCAAGAATATGCACCTGTTAATTCTGGATTGAAATATCTGAATGTATCAATAAAACCTGCGTCAAGTAGTTTTGTGAATTTCTCTCGTTCTTCTGGTGTGAATCCAGCATTTTTTGTATTTGATTTTGGGTTTTTTAAATCTATTTCTGTGTGCGCTACGTTTAAATCTCCACAAACAACAACACCTTTTGTTTGGTTTAATTCTAGTAAATAGTTTTTAAAATTTTCTTCCCACTTCATACGATAATCTAATCTTTTTAATTCACTTCCTGAGTTTGGTGTGTAGACTGTAATAAAGAAGAATTTGTCGTACTCTAGTGTTATTACACGTCCCTCTGTATCATGTTCTTCTATACCTATACCATAAGTAACATTAATTGGTTTGTGTTTTGTATATATAGCTGTTCCTGAATACCCCTTGCGCTCTGCATAATTAAAGTAACTGTAATAGCCATCAAACTGTAAATCTAGTTGTCCTTCTTGCATTTTTGTTTCTTGCAAACAAAAGAAGTCAGCGTCTAGTTTTTTAAAATCTTCTTCAAAATTTTTGTTCACGATGGCTCTCAAACCATTTACATTAAAACTAATACATTTCATCTTTATACTCCTTTTTCTTTGTGAAATAATTTTTGTTTCACGCGAAACATTTTATTTTCCTAAACAGAATCTACTGAATAATTCGTTGATTAATTCATCACCAGAGTTTTCTCCGATAACTTCTCCTAATAGGTTAAATGCATTTGTATAATCTATTAAGACCATATCTACCTCAAGTCCCATTTCTGCTGCTTTTATAGCTTCATTAAGACTAACTAACGCTTGCTGAATTAGATTTATTTGACGTGTATTTGATAAATATGTTGCATCTTTTGGACGAGCTGCTCCTTTGAAAAATAGATCTCTAATATTTTTTTCTAATTCATCTATTCCTTTATACGTCGTCATTGAAGTTTTTATAATAGGGTGGTTGTATGTTAATTTTTCTATTTCTTCTATATCTATTTTTGTTTCTAAATCAAGTTTATTTAGGATAATGATAGTTGTTTTCCCTTCTGTTAATTTTAATAATTCTCTATCATCATCTGTAAGTTCTTCGCTACTATTTAATAAGAATAAGACTAAATCTGCTTTTTCTAACACTTCTTTACTTCTTTCTACACCTATTTTTTCAACTACATCTTCTGTTTCACGAATACCCGCAGTATCTATTAGTTTTATCGGTACACCCTTTATATTTACATGTTCTTCTAAAACATCACGCGTTGTACCTGCTATATCTGTTACTATAGCTTTATTTTCTTGAAGTAAGTTGTTTAATAAAGAACTTTTCCCTACGTTAGGACGACCGATAATAGCTGTGTTTATTCCTTCTTTTATTATTTTTCCTTGTTTTGATGTTTCTAATAAAGCTTCTAAACTATTTTTTATACTTGTTGATTTTTCTAAAATAGTCTTTGTTGTTTCTATCTCTAAATCATCATACTCAGGGTAATCGATATTTACCTCTACAACTGCCAGTATGTCTAAAATTTCTGCTCTAAGGCGTTTTATAAGTGTTGATAAACGCCCTTGCATTTGATTATTAGCAATTTGACTCGCTTCATCTGTTTTACTCTTGATAAAGTCTATAACAGCCTCTGCTTGTGTTAAATCTATACGTCCGTTTAAGAATGCTCTTTTTGTAAATTCTCCTGGTTCTGCCATACGAGCACCATATTCTAAACAAAGAGCTAGTACTTTTTGAATAGTTATAATTCCACCGTGACAATTTATTTCAACAACATCTTCTGTTGTATATGTTCGTGGCCCAACCATTTTCACAAGCATAATTTCTTCTATTTTTTCTTCTGTTTTTGGATCTATTATATTTGCATAATTTATCGTATGCGTTGGTAAACTTTCTACTGTTCTTCCTTTTGGTAAGCGAACTATTTTATCAGCAATACTAAATGCTTCATCTCCACTAAGCCTTACAATCCCAATCGCACCCTCCCCAAGAGCTGTCGATATGGCACAAATTGTTTCACTCATGATTTTTCTCCTTTTTTCTATATTTTTTTTACTTTTTCTATGTTTTCTTTATAAATTCTATATCTTTTTTATTATACACTACTTTTCTATATTTTTCTTGAGAAAAGTATATGTTTAACTATTAAGTTCAAATTAACTTTAAAGTACCAAAAGTTAAAAAGTTATATAATTTGTTTTTCTTGACGATTTAACTAAATTTTAACTAATTCTTTAACTTCATATAAAGTAGGTAATATATACTTATAAACAGTTAATAATATTTTTTTCATGATTCAAGCTTGCTACTTTGCAAGCTTTTCTCCTTTTTATAAGTGTTTTTTTACTTTGTTTTTTTATTTATAATTTTAACTTAACTTTAATTACAGCTTTAACTTTATCTTAAGTTATTACTATATAATTATAGATATAACAACACTTATTAATATATTTTTTTTCATATACGGCTCATCTTCGGATGAGCCTTTCTCCTTTATTGAAACATAAAAAGTATCGAAAGAATTTACTCTCGATACTTTTTTTTATTTTATCATATCTGCTTCTTCTATTGCTTGCTCTAAGTCATCTAAATCATAACTTTTTGGAAGTATTCCACAAGCACCATTAGCAAAAGCTTGTCGACGATAGACCGAAACATGACCTACACTGCTGCAAATTAATATCTTAGCCTTTGGAAATTTTGTACAAATAGCTTTTGTCGCCTCTAAGCCATCCATAATAGGCATACAAATATCCATTGTTACATAGTCTGGTCTTATTTTGCTATACATTTGAAGAGCTTTTTTTCCATCTTCTGCAAAATAATAGTTATATCCTGCTCGTTCTACTATTTCTGCCCCGCGACTTCTATAATAAGAACTATCATCCACAATAAGTATAGATTTTTTCATCTTTTCTCCTATTTTGCTGTAATAACTAAATATCTATATGGTTCTTCACCACGAGATTCTGTTTCAACATTTTTTATACCTGTTAGAGCATTGTGAATAATTTTACGTTCAACACTTGTCATAGGCTCTAATTCTACTGGTTTTCCTATTTTTTTAGATTTTTTAGCTAAGTTTAATGCTAATTCTTCTAAAGTTTTTTTGCGACTTTCTCTATAATCATCGCAATCTACTTCTATTCTGAAGAAATGAGAACTGAATTTTTTTGCGTAATTATTTACTAAAAATTGTAAACTATTAAGAGTTACTCCACGTTTTCCAATTATTAAACTAGTATTTTCTTCTGTTTTTATATTTAAAGTAAAGTGTCTGTTTCCATCTTCTTTAAAGTCTACAGTAGCATCAGCATATCCCATAGCAATAACGATATTTTGTAAGTAACTTACTATACTATCTTTATTTTTTACTATGTAATCTTCTCTTTTTTCTTTTTTTTCAATTACTTCTTGTGTTTTTTCTTCTACTGCTTCTTCGTTTTCTACAACTACTTCTTCTACTTCTTCTTTAACAGTTTCAATTTCTACTACTTTTTCTTCTTGTTTTTCTTCAACAAGTTCTTCTACTTTAACTTCTTTAACTTCCTCTTTTATAAATTCACTATCAAGTGGTGTTAATTTTACTTTTGCTTCTTTTTTGAATAGACCAAAAATACCAGCACTTCCTCCCTCGATAACATCTATTTTTACTTTATCTTCTGATAATGCTAAGTCTTTTAATCCTTTTTGTAAAGCCTCTTCTACACTACTTGCTTCGTAAATATATTCTTTTTCCATTATTTAACCCTCTTCTCTTTTTCTATTAATTTTGATTTTTTTAATACGTGATCTATGCTACTACCAACTTCTAAAAAGGATAGTTCTTTTACTCCAGCACGCGCTATAATTATTATATCATAATTTTTTATATGATTTTTCCTTGTTTTAAACGTTTCTCTTATATATCTTTTGATTTTATTACGTTCGTGGGCTTTTCCTAATTTTTTACTAACAGAAATCCCCAAACGCATGTGTTCTAGTTTATTTTTTTGATAATAAATTACAAACTGCCTGTTGGCAAAACTTTGCTTTTTTCTAATAATATTATCAAAATCTTGACTTTTTTTTACTCTATATTCTTTTTTCATTTCAAAACCTTTCTTAACACTAATATTTTAACAGTTTCTTTGATTTTTTACAACTATCTTTATTATTAAGGTTTAAGAGTTTTTTTATTTTACAATTATCAGTATGTTCTATAAAACTTTCCTTATTTATATATATATCTTCATTATCATTTTTATTATAATCTTTTAATTGTAATATAAAACCTATTATTATCAGTGGGAGTAGTATTGTAACTATATCTATTTTTTTATAAATAAAATATGAAACTATGTTAAAAACAATCGTTAAAACTGCTGATACTGCTGTTATTTGTCTATTTCTTTTTCTACTATTGTTTTTATGAAAAATAACATTTTTTACAACGATAAAACCTATTATAACTCCCGCTAATATTGTAAGTATATCCATATTTTCCATCTCCATTGCTAATAACTTTAGTTATCTTTAACAATTATTATAACATTAACTACAAAATAAAAAAGCACCACCTAAGTGATGCCTTGTTGCAATTATTAAGCAGAAAGAACTTTTCTTCCTTTTGCTCTACGTCTTGCTAATACGTTTCTTCCGTTTTTAGTGCTCATTCTAGCTCTAAAACCGTGTACTTTTGAATGTTTTCTTTTGTTTGGTTGATACGTACGTTTCATTTTGTCCTCCTCGAGTTTTCTTCTTAGATAGATGTAATAACTGGTATATTTTATCACAACTTTTTCTTTTAATCAAGGAAAAACCTTATTTATTTGAGAAAAAAATTATAAAATATTTTTAACTCACATTCTTTAAAAAAAAAAAAGCATTAACTGTTTTTAACATTTTATCTTCTTTTTGTTGTGAAAAACTGGTGAATACTTCTAAAAATATTTTACTTTTTATATAGTTTTTAACAAATTTATAACGTTTTTAACAATTTAACAAAGAAAAGTTTTTAACAATTGTTAATTATGTGTGAAAAACTTTCTAAGCCTTTTTATTGCTGTTTTTATTTTTGTTAATAACTTTGTTAGTTATTACCAATTTATTTTTATTTTCTTTATTTTTTTTCTTTTTCCACAGTTATAAGCTTGTAGTTTTCCATAGTTATTAATAGTTTTTTCACAATCTGTGAATAACTTTGTTTTTTTCTTTTTTTTATCTTCTTTTTATGATATAATTTATTAGACATTTTAGTAAGGAGGGATTATTTTGAGTAATTCCAATTTTTTATGGGAAATTATACTTCGTGAAATTAAAAATGAAGTTACTCCTCAGGTTTTTGAAACTTGGTTTTCTCGTGCATCTATTGACAATGTAGATTTTGTTAAAAAGCGCGTTGTTATTACTAGTAAAGAACTTTTGGTTTCTCAGTATATTCAAGGTACTTATGATGCTAAATTAAAAGAAATCTTAAAAATAAATACTGGTCTTGATTTACATATAGACTATGATTCTTTAGATAACCATATTCCTATTCAAGATTCTACAAGTTCTTTTGACAATAAAATTCCTGCAGAAAATATTATTAAACAAAATTTTCTACAAGGGGATAAACCTTCTGGGGCTCAACACTTTTATCAAAAACAAACTTTTACTTTTGATGATTATAAACAGCCTATCCCTAATAAAAATATAACAAATAGTAAGAAAAACCCTACACTGAATAAAAACTATACATTTGAAAATTTTGTTGTAGGTGAAGGTAATGCTTTTACTCATAATATAGCATGGAATGTTGCTGTAGAGCCTGGTGGCATTTATAATCCCCTGTTTATCTACGGTGGTGTTGGATTAGGAAAAACACATCTTCTTCACGCTATCGGTAATGAAATGGAAAATAATTTTCCTGATTTCAAGATTGAGTGTATTTCTTCTGAGAAGTTTTTAAATGAATTTCTTGCTTCTATTAAGCCTATGAAAAATAAAAATGTAGGCGCTGATGAAGATTTCAGACGTAAGTATCGCGATGTTGATGCTCTTCTTATCGATGATATTCAATTTTTATCTGGAAAAACAGAAACACAAAATGCTTTTTTCCATACTTTTAACGAACTTCAGATGAATCAAAAACAAATAGTTCTAATAAGTGATCGTTCTCCTTCTCAACTTAATGAGTTAGAAGATAGACTTGTTACACGTTTTAGTCAAGGTATAACGGCGGATATTACTCCACCTGACTTTGAAACTCGTATGGCTATTTTGAAATATAAATGTGAACAATTTGATATTCAATTAAGTGAAGAGACACTTACCTATATTTCTAATAATATTTCTTCTAATATTCGAGAATTAGAAGGTGTTTTAAAACGTATTAAATTTACCGCAACATCTAAAAATCAACCACCTTCTTTAGCTATTGCTGAAGAAATTTTGAAAGATACGCGTATTTCTCCTCGTAAAAACATTTTACCTGAAAATATCCTTAATGTTTGTGCAGATTTTTACCGTATTAAAATGGATGATTTACTTTCTTCTTCTCGTAAAAAAGAAGTTGTTAAAGTTAGAAATATAGCTATCTATTTATGCAGAGAGTTAACTACTTTATCTTTTCCTGCTATAGGAGATTATTTTAATAAAGATCATACTTCTATTATTTATTCAGTAAATAAAATAGCAAAATTAAGTAAAGATGAAGAACCAGAACTTTTTGAAGATATAGAGGTAATAAAAGAGCGTATTGGAAAGATTTAGTAGTATGTTAAAAAAATAAAAAGTTTTTATTCTAGTTATTAACAATTTATTAACAAGAAAAGTTTTAAAATTATTTTATTTTTATAAGTTATCAACAGTTTTAACAAGACTTATTATTACTATTATATTAAATATATATATTATATAAGGAGACAAAATGAAATTTACAATAGAAAAATCTAATTTTTTAGCAGGTTTAAATCATGTAGCTAGAGTTATAGCACCTAATTCTCTTTTTGAAATATTAAAAGGAATCAAATTAGAATTAAATGAAAATGTACTGGTTTTAAAAGCAAGTGATTCTTTAGTTTCTGTGGAATTTAGTATAGATGCTTATGATGACGATAAAGAAATTATTACTATAGAAGAAGAAGGTCAAGTAGTTTTACCATCTCGTAATTTTATAGAAATTATTAGAAAAGCTCCTACTAATCTTATTGAAATAGAAACTATAGATAACAATATTTTAGTTAAATCTGGAAAAAGCGAATTTAATGTAAAAGGTTATGATGCAAATGAATATCCTGAATTTCCAGTTATATCTAAAGAACATAGTTTAACTTTAGATGGAAAAGTATTTAACGATATTATAAAAGAAACTGTATTTTGTACAGCTCCAAATGACCAAAGACCTATATTAGAAGGGGTTAATTTCACTTTAAATAATAAAGTTTTAACAGCTACGGCTACTGACTCTTATCGTTTAAGTAGAAGACAAATATCTCTTGAAGAAGTAGCTGATGATAAAGAATTTAATTTGATTATACCAAGAAAAGCTCTGACATACTTCCAACGTATGATAGAGGAAGGTAAAGATCAAGTAGAAATTTTTTATGAAAACAATAGAATAGTTCTTTACTATCAAAATGTAGTATATACTGTTTTATTAATAAGTGGAAATTATCCAAATACTAACAAGCTTATACCTACTATTTTTGAATGTACATTTGTTTCTAACGGAAGAGAGTTATTCGATGCAGTAGATAGGGTATCTTTAATGAGTCGTGAGGATAAAGATGATATTATTAAATTAATAGTAAAAGATAATGTGTTAGAAATTTCATCTCAATCTAAAGATTTAGGAAGTGCTGTAGAAGAAATAAAAGTAGAGTCTACTTTAGAAGATGATGTGTTTGAAATTTCTGTATCTGGTAGATATTTAAAAGAAGCTATATATGCTATAGCTTCTGAAGAAATTATCGTGAAATTCTCTGGAGAACTTACTGCATTTATAGTTCAACCTGCAGATTATCACCGTGATATTATAGAATTAATTTTACCTGTAAGAACTTATTAATTTAAACAAAAAGGATATGTAGACTGAAAAATATTTTTATCAGACTACATTTCTTTTTGTTGTAAAAAACATTAAAAGAAAGGAATAATAATGACAAAACAAACAAATAAAGTAATTATTTTATTAGGCATTATTTTATTAGGAATGATACTAAGAACACCAATTACTTCAGTTGGAGCGATAATAGGTCCACTTAAAAATTTATTAGAAATAAATAATACTATAGCAGGATTAATAACTACTATACCTCTTATAGCATTCGCTATTTTTAGTCCTTTTGTAGCTAAAATCTCAAATAAGATTGGTCTGGAAAAAACTTTATGTTTGGCTGCAATATTAACAAGTATAGGATTATTACTGCGATTTTATATAAATACTTCTGTATTTTTTGTAACAACATTTATAATAGGTGTAGGTTTAGCTGTAGGAAATGTTTTATTACCGAGTTTAGCTAAAAAGTATTTCCCAGAAAATTTAGGAGTTATGACAGGTTTTTATGCGGTAGTTATGAATATAAGTGCATCTGTAGCAGCAGGGATAAGTTATCCAATATTAAGTTCTAATGTTGGCGGGGAAAAATTCTCAACAGGGTTAGCTGTTAATATTTGGTTAATAGTTTCTGTATTAAATATAGTTATCTATGCGGTTATAACAAAAAATAGTAAAAGTGAACGTATAGAAGATAAAAAAACTGGAAGAAAAGGATATTTAAGAAGCTTAAAAATGTTGTCGGTAATGTTGAGTATGGGACTACAATCAGCATTATTTTACTGTAGTGTTTCATGGTTTGCAGAGATAATGATAAGTAAAGGATTTACACCAAGTGAAGCAGGATTATTATTATCTATTAGTCAATTTGCCCAATTTCCTTCAACATTTTTAGTACCTGTTTTAGCAGAAAAAATAAAAAACAAACTTATAATACCTATTTTTATAACATTAGGTTATGTTACTTCTTTAATAGGAATGGTTTATATTCAAGGAAATTTTGCATTGATGATAATTTATATTGTATTATTTGCGTTAGCCGGAGGAGGTTCATTCTCTTATGTAATGTACCTATTTTCAGCAAAATCTAAAAATGAAGAAGAAGCAGCAGATATATCTGGTTTAGCTCAAGCAGGAGGGTATTGGTTAGCTGCTATATTTCCTCCATTATTAGGATATGTAAGAGATATTTTAAATTGGGATGTAGCTATATATATTTTAATAGTGACAGCAAGTTTATTATTTATAACATTATTACATAGTAGTTCTAAAGGAAATATTATAGAAATAAAATAAATATATGAAATATGAAAAAGATTTCATTTTATGAAATCTTTTTTTTATTTTTTATAACTTTTTACTAAAAAAAAATAAAATAAAAATTAGAAAAAAATTAAAAGTTAAATTTAATAAAATTAATAAAAAAAATAAAAACAAAAATACTCTTATACTATTAAATAAGCCAATACGTTGAAAAAATAAAAATAAAGCGTTTTATTTTTTTTAGAAATAT
>ERZ773010.2-NODE-2-length-216013-cov-5.088355_pt1 | contig 216013 bp, 207 predicted proteins | sample MGYA00580842_ERZ773010 | MGnify/ENA primary metagenome ERZ773010 (study PRJEB29015, sample SAMEA2737982) | human oral metagenome | biome: human oral; feature: human-associated habitat; material: dental | place: China | collected 2107 ... | reverse complement strand
TGGAATTTGACAACGTATAATTGAGCAATCTGATTTGTTACAGGGAAGCCGACAATATGATTAAGCTCCAAACCGATAATGCCGCACCGTTCTTTCAATATGACCTTTTTGATTCGGATGTGCCTCTGGAGGACCAGATGGAAAAACGTATCAACAAAACACCGGGACAAATACAGGAAATGACGGCCTCCGAATTGTTGAGCGAGGATGACATAGAACAGATTTTCTATCGGATAGAAGAACGCCTGCGCAATATTGATGAAAAAACGCAGGGTCTTGACTACGAAGAGGTTTATCTGCCTTCAGAAGATGTTGATATTTCGATTGATACACCGTGGGTAAAAGAACTCCTTCCGCTGAGTGTGTCCTCAAAAATACAGGAAACCGTACAAAATATCCTCAGTCTTGACATGAGGGAAGCATCTCGAAAACTGGCGGATTTTTGGTTGGATTTTCCAAAACTGGAAGAGCACCGTCATGTACGCCCTGTTCCGACACACCCACTGACCACTGAAACCGGTATTCTCACAACTTTAGGGGGTCCTTATTCCAGTGAGAATGGGAGCATTCCGATTCAGACGAGCAGGATACTGTCGGAAATAGACATGTTCGGTGCAAGACTCTATGTACAGAGCTTTCTGATGTATGGGTTGGCAAAAGATTGGTTTGTGCAAAACAGGGTTAATTTGACCGATGCGCCAATGAAATGTGCCATCGTTGACAAACTGGTTACCCTGCCTAGCCGTAATGGAAATACGTTCCCATACGAACGACACGCTACTTTGGATTTGCGGGAAGGAAACATAGGGATGACTGACCATGAGGGATGCTTCAGCAGTGACAGTCGAAATACAGATTGGGAGGAAAGAATAGAGGGTACACGGGTTGCCCTCTTATCTCATCCGAACAAGTTGATGGGAAAAGGGCTGTGGTACGCTTTGGTCAATAACGTACCCCTAAAATATCAGCCAACTCAAAAAGGTCCGCGGGTATCTGAACGCAACGGAGAAAAATACATAGACCCAAAAGGTTGGCGCGGTTATCGCCGACAATATGTCAATTTGGTTCACACGGTTATGACCGAAACAGACAAAACCCACCTTCAGGAGACCGTAAAAAATAACTTTGAAGAAAGAGCAATTTGGCAGGTATTGCAAAATTCGGGAACGGGTGAATATGTCGAACAGTTCTATCTAATGTCAGATTTGTTGGCAGGAGGCGCCCTGATGCGGGCCACCGGCTTGGAATATCTTTCTTATCTACGTTCCAAGAGTACCGAAAGGGACCCTAAGTTTGGTGGAATGACAGAATGGGAGACCCTGTTAGGAATTAAAAATATTAACCTCTATCCAGACGACAGCAAAGATTATGTTCCCTATTTTGAAAATTTGGTAATAGAAGACCGTCTCAGTCATCCTGGCCGTAGTGAGTCTGACCGAATCCAACTTGCGGTGTCGTTGTTGCAATGGTATGGCCATGCTAGGACATTGAAACATTTCGGTCGGTATCTTCATGTGGGTAAACCAATATCACCGGCATCAGCCGAAGCATACCGCGTACTGAATGAGGCAAATATCCAGCAGGTTTGGGACATTGTGCATCAAAAACAAAAAGGTTTGCAAACCAAGAGGAACGTCAAGATACTTACGGACATGTACGAAAAAAATATTTACAGTCTTTTGGAGTACACAGTCGGTGAAAACACAAAAACCAAAAAAACGGTATATGACCTCAAATCGGATAGAGACTCCCGGCAATACAAAATTACAAGGCATGCAGCCTTTTGTTTCAATGCGCCTCTAAGGAAATTGGCGGTCATTCTCAAAGAACAAAGAAAAAGAGAGAAGGGAAGAGGTGTACATTATCTGGAATTGTCATATCTGCTGAAAAATGAGATTTTTCCTAAGAAAAGAATGCCGATACGCGTTCATAACCTGCTGGCAGAAAGTATTGTTTTTGACGACCTCGCGCAGGAATGCGTGGGGGTATCACCCGAAACCGAACCCTTGGTCCGACAATGTGAGAAGATTTTAGATGCGCACCTGTCAAAACCGGAAACCATATTGGGAAGTATGTTCCGACATGAGGTCACTGATAAAACACAAGCACAAGGATTAAGTTCTATAAGTTTGAGTAAGGAAGAAGACAAGGGCACACTTTACGCTGATTTCATTCATTTTTTTCTGAAGAGTGTGGTAGCTGTCCCACTGGAAGAACGCATGGCGGAAGCTGTTAATCAGGCCAAACGATTGGAAAAGGATGGCAGCTTTATTATGTCGACCTTAGACCATCTCGTAGGAATGGAGCATGTGTCAAGGAGACGGAGAGAATTGGAAGCCAATCTAGAAAAGTATCTCACCCAAGCTATGGAGCAACTCCAATATACAGAAGCGGTCGTAGATATCGTAACGGCCACCGAAACCGGTCCTGTTATAGAAGACGAAGAAAAAGTCGATGACGATATACTTTTCGGCAATATCAGCTTTTAGGTGGTATCCAGTATCAAAAAAGGAGGACGCCTAAAGATGTCCTCCTTTTTTTATTTAAAGACCCACCAAGAAGTCATCTGGTACGGGGGTCGGGCTGGGAATACCCCAACAATAGAAAGCATCCAAGCAGGTCCGACTTGCCGCCACTGAACGGCACATCTCAACAACCTCGGATTGAAGGGAAAACCTTGAATGCGATGCCGCATCCCAAAAAGTCACAGGGCTTCCCAATTCTGTTTCCAAGACCCTTAGGCGTTGCCATAACTCGGCATATGGAAGCGGTGAGCCGTCAGGCCATACGTTGTTTCGGCATAAAGCATCCATGACACCACGGTTTAAGCAGGACACCAGCCCTTTATCGTAGACCGGAATAGAAAGCCCTTCAGACATTCGGAATACGAAGTCCTCAATAATGTTCGCATCAACGGCTTCGGAGGCTTCCAACAGCCGTTTTAGGCAAAGAAGCACAGTCTTCAGAAAAGCTTCGCTCGAAGAACCGGCTTGTATGCGCCCTGTTGCTGCAACAGGAACAGAATTCTTGTTGGATGTATGAAAAACCTGGTAGGCGTAGCCAAATTCTCTAAAGGCATCCGTAACTGGTTCTACCCATACAGACAAACACCAGCCAGTCCGAGGTTTATCAGAGGCTCTGTAAAAGGAGAAAGGAGAGGGTGATGGGAAATAAGACATAAAGAAACCACGTTAAGAGTGTTTAACATACGCATATACAAATCATGCCAATGTAGCGGCAAACATTATATAATGCAAATTAAATATCTTAACGTGGTACAACTGCTATTGTCTCTTCAAAAAGAGAAAAAATGTTTCAATACACAGAGGGCATAGGATAAGTGCCCAAAAGAGAGGTTTCTATAATAGACGGAATAAACAAAAAAAGCAAGTAGCGGAGGTTCAATATAAGGGGATATTAAAACATTTTGTTATCCGGTCCCCCCTTTTTTGGGATTCTTAATAGAAAAGTTTGTTTCGCTCCCGTCTCCATAAATACAAGCGAACCCGAAAGAAACACCACAGGATAAACGGCAGAGACAGCCCGAATACACGAATGGCGGCCAAAAGTATCATCCATCCGCTCCAAACAGGTGGTGCGGCAACCCATACAGATAAGAAGGCCAAAACAAGACAAATGCCTGCAAGGGAGAAAAGGCGGTGACAAAGGCGTGATAACGCCCTCTCCGAAGAGTATACAAAAACAGACTTTGTCAAATTGAGTAACATCCTTCTTCCATTTATTTCAGGTCTTCCATTATTTCAGGTGGCGCAAGCAAACCTTTTTTGTTCAAATAGTCGTTCATGGTTATAATTTCAGATAAGGACGCAAAACAACATGGAGTATACAAAACATCCCCGCTCGGGCGAACTACTTTCAGGATGGCGGCAATAGGGGTGGAGCCTTTATGAAATTTAAGACGAAACAAAAAGTCTTGACGCCCGACAAGGGAAGGAAACAATAAAAAGCGGTAGCCCTTTTGGTAGGGGTAGCCCATCATAATAGCCATGTTGTTTTCGTATCCCTGTGGTGCAATCAACAGGTTTTCGGTCATTACCATTCTGGTCATATACGAAATATTTGGACCTAACTGTGATTTATATAGGGAGTGGTCTAAGAAAAGACGAATCAGCCTGAAAATGGCATACAACACCAGCATGAGGAGTACGGCCACGATAGCCGAGAGCACAACCACATGTTCCGCCATGAACGAAAGCCAATAATCAGGAAAGAATAACCAATTTGCAAGCAAAACAGCTAAAAAGGACACGACGATACCGCTGTCGAGTAAGGCAAGAGAAATAAAATAGCTTTGGTAATGTCGAAGTTCCTCTGCGTTCTGCGTCAGCAACATCAGTGTTCGGGTCGGTTTTTTCAAATACTGTAAGTCATCTGGAAGTGTTATTACGCGTGTTTCCATAACTACTGAAGTGGCCTCGTCCAACAACCTCTGTTTTTCTGCCTCCTTTTCATTGGCAGGTTCAGTATCTTGGATAAACAACATAATGGTTCCTTTGGCTTAATGTCTCAGGCAGCCCCAACAGTTTGGGCGCTTTAAATATGGAGAGGGAATGCCGATTTGGCGTTCCCTTTTTTATAAGGCGGCCTAAAACGGAAAGGCTGCCCTTGCGTATGATGTAATACTATCCGCGCACGGCGTCCCGGTCAAGATAATTCTGTCCAATATACGGGTACGAAAATAAATAAAATAGGGCATCTTAAAAAGCGGCATGGTTCAGACACCAGCAAAGTATCGGTAGCCCTATTGTAGTTGGGATTATCTATAAAAAGAATGCATTATGTTTTAAATTAAGTGGCCTGAATATATTTGAGTTTCCCAAATGCTGTTTTGTATAATGCTTTTAAGCAAAAAAAGCAACCAACAAGGATGATGCCGCCATGGCAGACAAAAAAACCAAATATGATGTGGGCGACTACCTGATTGCCCAAGCCGCAAAAGACAGGAAACCCGAATCGTCACATCGCCCAAACACATCAGGCAGCCCGAACGGTACGGGCGCTGCTACCCGTACACGGCGAAACCGAAGAAAAAGGAAGGGCCGTGTTGAGGCGGCTCACCCTTTTCAGGAGTCCCGACAATATCGGCGCTCAAAACAGGAAAGTGCGCCCAACAATATAGGGCTGCCTCGGCCCTCTGAAGAAAAGAAAAGCCAAAGCCTTTTGGATAGCCTGAAAAGCGGGATAAAGCAGTTTGACCCTCGGGGAACCTTCCGACAAACAGAACGCCTGTGGGGTTTGGGTTATACTGTCTTTCTCGGGTTTCTCCTTTCTCCGATAACGGCCAGCTTTATGCAATGGCGCAACGCCCAGAGTAGGGCGGATGAAAAGGCAACCCAAAGTTTCATGCGGCAAATGTGCGGCTGGTTTATTGTGGTGATGTTGTTTAACATTGCAGGTATCCTCCCGCTTGGCGACTCCTTTACCGCCCTGATGAAAGACAGACAGGTTAATTTCGCCCTGGTAACAGGAATGTGGGCATTTTGGCTGGTGTGGAATGTCAAACGTTTGGCGGCAGACCTGAATTTTAAAAAGGCGTTGAAAAAACAGCACGGAAGCTACCCCAAACGTCGGTTGATGGAAAAAGTCCTATTAATCATTGTTGCATTGGGGTGTATCCTATCCAGTGGCGCAAGCACCCAATTTGTAGGCCGTTTGCTCGGATGGGTTTAATTACAAGTATTTCGGTTGCGCATTGAAAGCCCGAATACGATTTGGCACTCTTATACAAATGGCAAACTCACCCATAAGGAAACAGTATGTCCGATACCGCAATCCCCAGTCTGACCGCAGCACTTCAAGATTCTCTTCCTGAAGACACCCGACCCAAAGATGAGAGTGCACCCGACATGAAGGGTGCCGACATAGGCGGTTTCTTTGTCCTGCCTGAGGAAATCAACGAAGAGTCCGGGTTCAACCTACGTAATATAGAGACGCCTGCTGCGCGAGAGCATATTGAAAATCTGAAACAGGCCTTTCTGGCCGGTGACTATATCCACCCGGTCATCGTGCGCGAAGACGAATACGGCAGACTCTTCCTGGTGGATGGCCACTGTAGGCGCAAGGCGGCATTGGCTGCCCAAAAAGAATCAGGTCGCCCGATAAAGTTGGCAGCCGTCAAATTTGCAGGCACACCGGCAGAGCGGATAACCTTAATGTTAAGGTCGTCCGAAGGTTTGAAGCTCTCTGCCGTCGAAATTGCCAAAGGGTATCGTCGGCTGCATATGCAGGGTTGGGAATACCGAGACATTGCCAAGAAGGTAGGGCGCAAACCCGGCTATGTAGAAGATATGGTTATCCTGGCATGTACGGACATCCGTATACAGAAATGGGTGGAAGAGGGCAAGGTCAGCGTCGGCGCAGCAGTGAAGGCCGCCAAACAATACGGGGATGACGCCTGTAATCATTTGCAAACCCTATTGGACAAAGCCCGCAATGCCGGTTTGAGCCGCGTGACGGAGGGAACCTCACAACGTTGGCTGCCGCCCCGTCCCGTTGTCGCTAAAGTATTAGATGCACTCCAAACCGTTCGGTCTGCTTTACGGGAGCAGGATAGGGTGCTGCTGGATGAATATCGGTGTTCTTCCGAAAAGGAACAGGACACCCGAACCGTAGAAGTCCCCTTATCCGTATTGGACAGCCTTATGGCCGCTCAGGAAGCTGTATCAGAAAAAGAGCAGGAAAAGGTCGAGCGGGACAAACGTCGCAGAGAGAAACAATCCGAATTGTCAAATGAACGGGATGTGGCTCATGATTAAAACAAAAGAGGAATGTGAGCGAGAGCGTGATTTTGAAGAGGAAGCTCAAAAAATTGTATCCAGGCTGAAAGGAAGCGCGGACACCCTCAAAGGATGCGATACAAATATAGGCGATATGCTTCTTCAGGAAGCCCGAAAATATAAAAGTAAAGGTCTCTCTGTAGGGAGAATCATTCTTGGTTTAAAAATGTTCATAGAGGAAGTTGAAAAAGAAGGAGGCGTGACGAAATTCTTCTCGACTTGGGGAAAAGAATTAGAGGAGCGTAAGGTCTTAAGGGAGAATTTTGAAAAGAGTCTGCATTCAAGAAATGAACTTGGGATACATGATAGCGACCAAGAGGGTCCCACCGTGTAAGAGCCATGTCTATTCGGTTAAAAAAACAAATAGAAAAACACCAGCACAAAAATGCTGGTGTTTTTCTACAAGACGTTTTTTTTTTTTTTTTTTTTTTTGGGGGGGCTTCCCCTTGCTCCCCCCGCCTCTCTTGCGATGCGCGGGGCGTTTTTGATTTGTTCGGGCGTAAGGTTTTCAGGCTGGGCAATCAGCCGCCCGTCAAACACTCCTTCATCAATTTGGGCAAATTTGAAGACCCAGCCGTCTTCATGGGCGGCGGTTTGAGTTTCAAAATCCACCTTCCATCGGCGTTGCCAGTTTCGGTTCTGATGGGACATGTCTTTCCTTTCAAAAAAGCCGCCATTTCAGGCGGCTTATCTTTTATCTGTTTTTAATGATTTTTTCAATTTTTGAAACCCAGTATCCACTATGAGGCTTTTTCTCATAACCCTTGATAACTTCGTCAGTAAGTTCAACTTCACCATATGCTGTCAAAGTACCGATTGCATATTGATGGCGATAAACTTTATAAGTGTTTCCTGACAGTTTTTCAAGATGATATGAACCGGTTTTGATAATTTCCATTTTAATTTCCTTACCCCTGATAACCCGAGGCGCGGTTTGCGCGGGAGCGCTGTGTTCATGTGTGCATAATACGTCGTTTAACGTAGTAATGCAATGACTATTTTATCAAAAATTGCAAAAGCTCCAGCCATTTTGTATGCGGCATGTTGATGTAGTTTTTTTGTCCCGGCACCATTTCCCACCGCTGCGCCGTCGGCAGTGTCGAATGGGTTATATCCGCGACCTGCTTTTGTGTCAGTCCGTATTGTTGGCGTAATGCCTTGAGGTTCGCAGGCGTATAGCCTAATTCGGCGTTATCAATCATCTATAAGCTCCCGTGTCGGCGTGATAAGCTCGTCAATCACTCGGTGCAATGCCTCAAATTTTGGTTGTTGCAGGGCACGCAAATCGGCAAATAGGTCGATAAGGTCGTCATCGTGTCCTTTGCTGATTGCCTGTTTGATTTGAGAGAGTAGGCTTAAATAATGGTGCTCCCATTTGCTCGCCCACTCATGTGCCATTTCTCGGCGCGACTCTCGTTTTTGGCTCTTTTTGAGCCGCTCTGTAATGCTTGTCCTACCTTTTGCCATATCGTCCTCCAATAAAACAAAAGCCGCTTGAATAAATCAGGCGGCTTTTGCTTGGTTTGCTATCGTTAAGATAGCCCTATGGTTTCAACACGCAGCCGCTAATGCGGCTTATTTAATACTTAAATTAAAGCCTTTTAAAATGGCTTTATAGTTTCAACACTCACGGCTAATAACAGCCGGATAAGACAGGGCAAATCTTAAGCCTTTAAACTCACCCTGTCAATAACTTTGTTATGATGATAACTCTCTCCATGCCTCCGTATGACCATATTCTTTTTGCTCATACATCAAATCAATAATAATGGCGAGATTCTTAGCTGTTGATTTTTCTATCAATTCTTTTGGCAATTTGCCCCATAGGGTTTTAAAAGTAAAGTGATACTGTCCAATTTTGGCTATTGATTTGGCTTTTGCGTATTTCATTTTTGACCTTTCTGCCACCCGAAGGCGGCAAATTAAATATCATTTAAAAATTTCGGCTTGGTGATTTTGAACCCAGTATGCATCAAAAGAGGTGCAATCATTGTCAATCCAGAACCGCGCAGAATTATTAGCAAATGTTTGTTTATAAAAATCAATGATTTTTTGTTGTTTTACTGTCATTTCGGGGTCGTCTAGTTTATTGTCCTCGATTTGGCGAATAACTTTTGCTGCTACGTCTGCTTTGCTCCATCTAATATCAATAGCCCAATCAATCTGTTTCGGGCTGCCCTCTGTAATCGGGATATCGTTTAACTCGCGTGCGATTGCAGCCTCTCTATTAATTTTTGCTTGTAAAACACTAATGTCCATTTTTTGCTCCTATCCGCCTGATGGCGGTCAGTTGGTTAATCATGTTTTCGGCGGTCTGTGTTGTCTGCCGATGTGTGTATAATACGTCATTTAGCGTAGTAATGCAAGAGTTATTTTTGTACGCGGTGCGCACCAGTGATGGAGGTTTCTGTTTGGTCGAAAACCAAAAAGAAAAACACCAGCACAAAAATGCTGGTGTTTTTCTTTAAGCCGGTGTTACCACAAATTCATCCAAACATACACACGCGGGCCTATGTAAGCGAAGCTGTAACAAAGTCCGGCAAGTGCGAGAAGTTTTGCCATATCTGTCTCCTTTATTAAATGTCAGTGCGGGCAGGAATCGGAAGCAGCGGTTTTCTTTCATCGGTAGGGGCAAAGCACTCGGAAGTGCGGACTGCTTTAGAGTCTACCCACGTACTGCAGTTGATGTATCCTTTACGGGTATGAAAGGTGTAACGGAATACATTACCCGGTATTTTGTTCAAAAAGTCGGTTCCCTGAAGACGGCCCAAATCAACGCCGATTTCGACACCACCCTTTTTGGGTTCGTCCAAAGCCTCGGTTTCGAAGACATCACGTTCGGTCAGTCCAAACTGCTTCATCATGTAAGCCTTCACTTCTTCCGTATTGCGGCCTAAAGCGTTAAAGACTGCGCTTTCGCCACGGACGTGTGCCAGTGCCGGGCCGACGATGGGGGCGAATCGCTCCGTCTCATCATAATACTTACGCGGCATCCAGGATTCGGTTCCGAATTTGACCCACGGTCCGCGGAAGACAACCTTACCGCCGCCGCATTTACCGTATGCGTAGAGGTCATGGGGGCGGAGGTACGCGCGAACTTTAGAAACAATGACACGGCCGTTTCCCATGACCAAATAGTTGGTGCGGATGGCTTTCGGGTTTCCGGTATAGACCTCGTACACGCATGTGGTTTCTTCTTCATACATCAATCCCGCAACCCACCACATCAGCGGCGGATATACCGCCAAATAGAAGAAGAGGGCGACGACGAAGAAGATGGGGGTAACCATAAACAAAAAATATCCGGGGTTACCCAGGTGTTTGAAGACCTCATTATAGACAGCCTTCAAACGAGAAATTTTTGGGTAAAACGTCATAAAGCAATCTCCCGTGTTCCGAAGGACACTGGTCTGAATATACAGACCGGTGTTTCGGAGGTTGGAATATCAAGAAATAAAAAAATATGGCTATTGATAAGACTGCTTTAAGAGGGCATAAGTACCCTATTCGATATTCTAAAGCACTCTTGTGCGCAGCGCAATATATTTGGAATAAATTTAAAATAAGTGTTGCATTTCTGCATTTAATATATTTCAGAAATAAAACGAATAATTGCGGATATAGACCCCAGCAATTCATAAAAAATAAACATTTTTCGGAATCTATCAAAATGTTTCTGAATCGAAATCCATTATTCAGGCAGCCCAAACCGGTGTTGCCGACAAAAAAAGAAAAGGGCAATCTGTATTAGAATGACCCAATCATCAAATGCCTCATAAAGGAAAAACGGCATGATTCAATCCAACCTGCCCGAACCAAAATTAAACTTTCGATATTTGGTCAATGAAATGGCCAAACTGATGACCGAAGAAGGGATGGTGTCCCTTCGTATGATGAATGAAAAGGAAAAGGACAACCTGACCGAAATTGCCTCCCTGTTGGGCGGTCAGAATGGAGAGGAAGCATACCGTAATATGCGCGACACCATTCTTGAAGTCGTGATACAAAAAGCCGCTTTGTCGAACACACCCTCAAAAGAACTCGCCACACTTTTGCTTTATGTCCTCTCCCCCATGCCGGAGGTGTCGGTGTTGGAGAAGGCTGCCTTCTTCCCTGCATCGGGTGAAGAGATGGAGCGTTCCCAAACACAAAGGGGCAGCCTTTCCGAACGCTATCCCGACTTTGATTTTGTGGAGGCAACAAACCGTTGGTTGGCACACCACAAGACACATTTGGAATCTCAAATCTATCAAAATCCGCTTTTTTTATTGATGGCACGTAATATGGAAGAGTGGGCCGATAATGTGAACAGCCTAGACAAAATTTTGGGGAGGCACAAAGACTGCAAACTGCCGTTATACCATGCGCAGCAGATGCTCAGTTTTGCGCTGGTGTCTGTCCAGCGTTATCTTGCCGTACGCGCGGCACAGGCAGGCGACGGACGGATTCCGGAACGGGACGCCGACATTTTCCGTAACGGGTTGGACAAAATCTATAATGGAGCCTTGGGGGCGCAATGGATGGCTATTCCTCTGTCAAATGGCGGAGTCCGCAATGGTGCCGCCGTCGGCTTCCGCCAAAGCGTGTCAGAAGTAAACCCCCTCGTTTTGCGGCGACGTTTCGCAGGCGGATTCTTTGTGGACACTGAGACCCAAAAGGTAAAAACAAAAAGGTTTGTATATTTACCGGCACCGACTGTACTGCGCAACCAATCCGAAAATGTGTCTCAGTCTGTCCGAGGTATTATTGAAAAAGGAATTTGCCGCATTCCGTCACATATGGGTGCTGCCGAGAAGTTCTCGATTTTGATAGGTAAAGTCGATAACACAGATAAAGGCGGTTTTCCGTTGTCGTATCCGAATACGGAACAGGAAGCCTTAAATGCCGTGTCGGCCTTATATGCAGGTTCGCGACAAGCTTTTAGAATTCAAGAAGACGCCATTGCTGCCTGTGGAGAGTACACTGAAGTGTTACGGGGCGGCATGGCTGAAATAACGGCTGCTGTCTTAGAGTATGAGGATAGCGGTATCCTGTCGCACATTCGTGAAGGAAACCCCATGCCGAAAGCAGACGAATCCTTCGAATGGCTGGATAAAGATAGCGAAATAGAAAGATTTCTGCAACGCGCCGCCGTTCAAGTTGCCCATGGTGTCGGAAGCGCTACCCCCGAAGTGGAACAATGCAAGAAGGGAATCAATATCCTCAGAGGGCTGGTGGCCAACGAGGACCGTGTACTCTCCAATAGTGCCTACCATGACCAGACAGCACGCTTTTTGTTGTACAGTAAACTGTGCAGTTTTTTTTATGAAGCCATGGACGCCGAGTTTTCACGCCGTCCGCAAACGGAACAAAAAACATTGGCGGACCTCCGCTCGGTAAAACACCAGCTATATTCGCTCACCGCAAATAATGACGTCCGATACAAACTGAGCCATATTGTCCAATACGCCCTGACCGCCCCCATGTTGTGTCCGGATAACGAGATGTCCCGTACTTGGTTTTTTGAGAAAATGGGGGAGGGTCTCGCAAACATGTTTGCGGAACCTGAAGAAGAACCTGCCCGGGCAGCATTCAACAAATTTAAAGAAAGTGTTCGTTTTCAAGAAAAAATGGACGTATCTGTCGATGAAGATGACAACATTGATAACGGCGTTGTATCCTTTTCATGATGGTATGCCAAGCAAACCGAAATAGGGATGCCTCTATTCGTAACATAACCACACATTGCATATGGGACCCTGTTCTTTATATCCCACCAATCCAAATAGGAGTAATCAATGAAACAATTTGCCGCCAAAATCGTTGTATCTGCCCTCATGGGCACCATGGCCGCCACTCCGGCGATGGCCGAAATGGGCAACGTCAAAATAGGTACGGCGAGTCGGCCGCAATCAGTCGTCCAGCAGAAAGAAGGCAAAACAGTTCCGTCTAACCGTGTCCTCCGTCCGGTTACGGCATCTTCAAACGACGTCGGAAAAACGGGCAAGTCCGCTCATAGTGACCTCCAACGTTGTGTGATGAAGGACAACACTTCCGGTAAGGCAGACATGAACCGTGCTTGCGAAATGGCGGTTCGTCAGGAAAACGGCATTCGTCCGGGACACGTACCAAACAAAGTTTCTGAAGGGCTTCGTCCGGGACATATGGAAGCCGCAACAAGCGGTTTGACCGAAAACCAAAAAAGCCTGCTGACCATGGCGGGCGGTGCGGCTGTAGTAGGCGGTGCCGCATATTATGTTCACAAGCATGATAAGCGTATGAAACGCCGGTTTGAACAGGCGCAACAACAACTTTCTGCTCCTTCAACCCCTACGAGGGACGTACAACACCAGCCTGCCGCACCCGACGAGCGTGCCCTGACAGGAAACAGTACGGTGCCGACACAGACATACAGTCGGCAGGGCAGTGTCCGACGTTCCGGAGAGAAAGCGCGACAACATGGTCAGCGCCAAGCTCAAAACAATACTGTGGTGGACGTAGGTAACATTCTCTACGAACAACAAACGATTATCCAACCGACGCAGAACGGCAGCCCTGATACCCGCACCCGTACCGACAACAGCGTCTCCTCAGTTGGGCGCAGTCACAGCAAAGCTGGAACACAGCCCCAAGCCCGCATCGTTCCCGCCAAATCCGCAGGGGTTCGAATGAATGCGGCCGCCCCCACCTTTAACAAATAGTTTGTTTCATGCAAACCAAAACAGGACGGTTTTCCCGTCCTGTTTTTATGTGGAGGTTGCATTAGGCCAATCCCTGCAGTTCCTCTGTAAGATATTCGGCCAGTTCGCGCATGAGGAAGCCTGCCATGTAGAAATCAGCCGTATCGCCAAAGGTCTCTGAGAGAATGGAGTGGTCTACCGACAAAGATGTAGTCTTGCTGAAACTGCCGTCAGCCGAGAGGACGAAACTGGCATCCCATTCTGACTCATATAAGGCCGCCTCCTTTGACCGGATATCGTCAGGAATACGGAAACACAATTCCATGCTTTCCACCGTCCTGCCCTGGTCAAGTTGCTCCTGAACAAAAGAGCGACTCAAATCTTCATTGTTGAACGTGCTGACGGGAGCGCAGTCCCCGCTTCCTTTAATTTTGCAACGATTGCCTACACCGAGGAGGGCAGGCACGCTTTCGTCGTTATGCAACCATTCCGTCATGGCGCTGCGTAAACTGTTTTTCGGCGTCCAAATTCGGAGTGCGATTTTGTCGCGCAAATCTGCTACCAGTTGAGAGAATACACGGTCGCGTGCTTTTTCGTTGCCTTCGATAAACAAAAACGTCAGGTTTGATTCATCCGATGAAGTGTGGCGTATGCTGGTGTGAAACACCAGCACATTGGTCGCAGTAACAGTGGGGAAAATATCAATGAGCAGGGTATCACGGACCTGCTCTTTAATTTGGGCACGCTCCTTGCGACCTACCTTGCGACCTTCTTTGTCTTCAATCCGTTTTACCTCATTTGCGGCAGCCTCATTTAGAACGGAGGGGGGCACTTTTTTAGCCCCATGCTTAAACAGGCAACGGGTGGCGTTCAGACCTTCTATATGTTCCGTGAATTGGACCGGCAAAACGTCCTGTTTTGAGATGGGCGCCCATCCCTGTCGGAAGGTCTCAATACCCTCAGGCGGACAAAAGGGAGTTTGCGACAAGGCATGCTCCAAGGTGGGTCCATCCGGTGTGGTCATGCATAGGGAAATAGTGAAGTTGGACATCAAAGGCATGGGACTGCTCGATGGACGGTTGGAAGAGAAAGGGCGATACGAAACTCAGCGTCGTTGACTCCTATGAGAGGTCTATCCGGAACAGGCTTTTACATAAACCACTTTGGGCGCATCAACCCCGGCAGGGGCAGTCAGGTCATCAACCACCATAATGGAAAGACCGAATTTACGGCCATATGCTTTGGCATGTTTCAACACAGCCTCTTCGGTCGGAGTCAGACTGTCAAGATACCGGCGGTTCATGGCCAAGGCCTGCTTCTTAATTCTGTAATCGGTAGTGGAAAGATTCATCGCGACATCTCCTGTGTTTCGCCCACATGCGAGGGCGAGAAACAAATGTGGTTCTGCAAATGGCTGCGATAGCTTGCGATATAGTCGTCTAAACAAACAAACTCTGTTTCTCCTACTACGAAGGTATCGCGCAAGTCTTTTTCGATGGGACAAGGAAGCACCAGAATAGAAGCTGCCATGTTGTCTGTGGCATCTTGCCCCAGGTATCGGTTTCGAAGGGACTTCCAGCCCTCGGCACAGACTTCCTGTGCCATCTTCAGCGTCCTGTCCATGTAACTGTTCAGGCGGGACACCAAATCCGCGCCTTTTGCTTTGTCACGCATGGCTTCTTCAAACCATAAAGGCGATGCCTTCTCCAGCTTCTGAACTTGAAATGTACGCAGTGCGAAAAGCTGGATTTGGAGCGGATTTCCCGTGGAGGGACTCTCTATGACCAGGTTGCAGATGACCGACAGGTTCGCGGCAAAGCCGTTTTCATCACGCAGCGGGGCGCAATATGGAATATAGCAGGCTTCCAGTAGGCGGCCGCGGACATGGAGTTGCTCGTCACCTTGGAAGATACTGTCGTCCAACATCACAACGGGGGCCATCACGAACCGACCGGCCATTGGATTCCGTCCCCACTGTTTTTCACCGGATGTATCTGCAGATGCCGAAGAGAAAGGGGGCACGGTCACGCTGACCACATAACTGCCATCCTCCAAAGTGTAGGTTTCCCTCTCCTCTCCTGCGAGTCGCCAAATAGTTTTCATATTCCACCTTTGTCAATAAACCTATGGATACTTGAATTATAACAGTCATATCGTGCAAATAAAAATTAATTTGATACACGTACATTGAACTATATTTAGACGGACGGAAAACAAAATACAGCTTGATAATGCCTAAAATTAGGGATAAAATGCCTTATTATTTAATTAAGGAAGGATATGTGACATGTCAGAAAATAACGACTTCTTTTTTGGAGTAGCGGAAACATCCAACACAGTGTTACCTGAAAAACAGGAACATCAGGGGAAAGGGACACAAAAGGCCGCCCGTCAGTTTGCTAAAAACCATCCCTTAGTCGCAGGGTTGGATGCACTCATTCAAGAACAATCCAACAACCTGAAAAAGCTGAAAGAGCAGCGCGAAAAAACTTTCGGACTCTTGTTCGATAGTTACTTAAGCCCTGCCAATCGGAGCAACGACCAGTTTGTGGCGGACCTTTCTTCTTCAAAAAACGGTGAAGAGCAGGATAAAATTGCCGATTCCCTTATCGGTAAATAAGAAACCAGTTCAAGGAGAACGAAACGTGGTCTTCGAAAAAGTATTGGATATCCTGTTCGGGATTCCTTGCAACCTGGGTCGCAAGGAATTTTATCGCCTGGGCAATGACAGTCCTGTCGCTGTCTATACAGCGGAATACATCGTCTATGTAGGCAGTATTGAGGTGGGCCGGTTGACAAATGAGGATTTGGTAGCTCTCCGAAAGGAGGCGTTTACCCGCACAGTACGTAACCCCATGAGCCTTTTACGCGGTTTGATGAAAGTAGGTTTTTGGTTGGTGAATGTGGTCGGGAAGGCTATGTTAGGTGCCCCCATTCTGATGATGTGGCTCTTTTATTTAAACAAGCTAGACATGGAGAGGGTGGTCTTTGTTTTCAAACCCAATGCTATGGTCGAAATCTTCTGTTATGTTTTGTACCTCACTCTCTCGGTAAAATTGCTCAGATACACGTTGGCGATGGTGAAAAAAATGGATGTTTCCGAAAATTTGCCTATGTCCTTCCTCAACTACAACAACCCTTTTCACCGCGAATTGGAAAATATGCTCCGTAACCGGTTTGAGGCACCGAACCCGGGCAAAATGGCCATATTGGGTTGGTGGGCTCCAAACTGATGCCTAAGGGTAAGGCAGAAAGGTAAATAATATGGGTAATATCGTAATAGGTAGAGACTTGACGGAGGTTGTCTCGCATATTCTATCCATGCAGCAGCAGAATCGGGACACCAGCCCCCTTTTTGCCGAGATTAAAAGAAGGTGTGGTAACCGCAAACTATTGTCGGTAATGCGCCTTTTATACGCCCATGCTGTCGGATACGAGACAAAGTTGTCTTTACCAAGGGATGCCAATACACGCTCCGTACTTACGCAGATTTTTTACTCTGCCGAAAAAGGAGCGGGCGGTGTCTCTGTATTGGTCCGATACCTGTTGGTAAAAACAATAAGGATGGCTATAAAAGACAGGTCTTGCGGCTTATCCATGACGTTATGGAATTCCGTTTCCAAAGAATATTCGATTCCCTCTCCATTGCGTCAGGACGGAGTCCCGTACTTTTGGCAGCACACCGAGTATCACATTGCTGAAATGTGCGCTATTTTGTGGGTCGTATTCCGGTACAGATTCTCTAAGAGAATGTGGACCCAACCCAAGTTGGTTTGCTATTCCCTTGATAAAGTTTCGGGGACTCTCTATACCCATGTGTTCTTAAATGCATTGTGTGTGCATATAGCCAAAAACATGGACAAATGGATGCCAAGACTTCTTTGTTCCCCCATCCCATTGGGCAATCAAGACCTGATGCAGGTGAAAAACCATCTCGACTCTCTTATGAAGGGAATCCGGTCGAACTGAAAGAGTGTATGCTGGTCACTGCTCTCATAGAGGTGAGCAGGACTTGATTTTATAGGTAGTGCAGTTTCTTATTTTCATGACGAAGGATATTAAGGAAATCAAATGTTTGGTACCCACAGTGTCAAAATTTTGGATGCTCGACTGAAACAAGACCCGATTTCGGCACGCCCAATCGGTAAAGTTCCCGCCGAACTGATTTGTTCGCAAACCATTAAGCTGCGCCGCGAAGTCTGGGCAATGCCTAAAACGGCCGCCCAAATTCGGCAGGCCATGGATGCTTTGGCGGGTGACACCCCGCCGCAATACAGGGAATCGCTACCGGATTTTCAGGATGGTCATATCAAGCAGGTGTTGCTGCCTTACCGGGGAGGATACATTGCCGCCGCCCCGGTGCCGTCGGCCGGTGTTTACTGGGAAATTTCCCGCCGCACGTTTCACTTGCCCCGCGTAACCTGGGCGGTACAGCCGAATGCGGCCGCCCGCAGCAATCATACGGAGTTGCTGCTGAAACAGGGCGGGAACATGGAGTTGTTGGAAACCCGCATTGTTCCGTACAAGCCTACCGCGTTAGACTTTTACAGCGAAACCGTACTGGTTCAGTTCAGCGTAACCGGAGCGAACGTTGCGGGCGGAATGGCCGCCGTGGGCATTCCGGCACTTGCCGCTGTCGGCGGTCTGGTGCATGCCTTGGAGCGCGGATTCGGAGCGGAAATAGAATTTGCCGTAGGATACCGCCCTGATTTTAAATACAGGCTGTCAGCGCAGAAAGGCAGCAACAGTGCCAAATCAACCCCTAAGGCTGCCCGCCACCAACCCGCCGTTTTTACAGACGAAATAAAAGGGGGCGGGCACGTCGTATTGCTCCTTCGCAGTCCGAAAGGGGGCTTGACCGCCTTTATGCAGAAAAACCCGTTCAACCGCTTCGCCGGTGGCGCCGTCTTCGAATATACAGCCGAAGCCTGTCACGGGCAGGAGGTTCTGGCCGCGTTTGTGAGCGACAGCAGTGAGGAGGCGAAAAGTCTCATTGAGACAGATACAGACGGAAAAGATGCATTGGATGCCGCGCTGGAGTTATACCAATACGGTTTCCAGCCCAAAGGTCAGTCCCCTCAATATAAAACGTTTTCAAAACCACGCAGTATCAATCACAACGGTTACGTGTTTTTGGAACCTCCGACCGAACGAAAAAATGCCCGCGAAGGCTATCCGTCCGCTTGGGTAGAATCGGTCTTTACCGTGGTAACGTTGTCGGATAGTGTTTGTTGGTGGCACAGGCAAGAAAGCAACAACCTGGTTTGCTGGCGTACTTCTGCCGAACAGTCGAGTTCGTTATAGTCTTTCATCAACCCTGACCATACAAAAGGATATGAATAATGTTTCTAGGATTTGTGTCTTCAGTCGTTTTGGCCGTGATTGCGCTAATTTGTTTTTGGGTAGTATGTAATAACAAAAAATTTAAATTTCGTACTATTGAAATTTTGATTTTAGTTTGGATTGGTACAGCTGCTTTTTCTGCCTTTCTCATTCTATTGAGATTGGACTCCATACTAATCTATTTGAAAACTATTCGGGATTTTGGAGTAGGAAAATGACGGCTGAAGCTACTACGAATAAAAATATAAAATTAACTAGGAAGGAAAAAAGAGTCTTAAATGACTTGGGGTATTACGCTTGTTTTGGTTCAAATTATCCATTCGAAGAAATACACAAAATACTTAAACTATGGATTCTTGTATTTATACCGAGTTTTTCAACTTTTCAAACCGTGTCTTGCTAATTTCGAAAACAACTTCCATATATTGACGTCCTTCCCTCCCTAAAAGGAGGGAATTCCTACTGTGGTTAGCAATGTTTTGCTGACTCGCTTCGGTGGGTTCGTGCTGCTGACAACCTGACTGCATTGTTCACTTCACACGCGCTACGGACACGTCCTGCCCTGATTTAAGTTTCAGACTGCCTGAATGGCTTGCCCACGTTTCAATATATTGATTGCACCGACTACATCCACATTGTTTTGATAGCCACACTCTACGCATTCAAAATTCGCTTGCGTTTGTCGGTTGTCTTTCGCGGTATGTCCGCAACTAGGACAACATCGGCTGGTATTTTGCGGTGGGACGGCAAACAAAAAACCACCATTCCAAGCCAATTTATACGCCAACTGTCGTCTAAATTCCGACCAAGACTGGTCTAAAATTGCGCGATTTAAGCCTGATTTTTGTTTGACGTTTTTGCCATGCTGTTCAGCATTTCCTTTTGCTGACTTGGACATATTAGCCACTTGCAAATCTTCAACATACACAATCGCGTGGTTTTGGCTGATTTGGCTGCTGATTTGATGCAAGTGGTTTTTACGGATATTGCTGATTTTGTGGTGCAATTTAGCAATTTTGGCTTTCAGTTTTTGCCAATTTTTGCTGAATTTTGTTTTATGTTTAAACTGTTTTTGTAGTTTCGCTAATTTGCCTTTTAGGCTCTTAAGTGCGTTAATCGGCTCAAAATATTCGCCGTTGGACAAAGTCGCAAAACGAACGATGCCCATGTCTACGCCGATTTCTCCGCCGTTGGGTTTTAGCGTTTCGGTTTCCCATTCTGTTTGAATGGAAACATACCACTTACCGCATTTTTGGCTAATGGTTACATTTTTCAGGCGGCCTGAAATAGCTCGGCTATTGCGATAACGCACCCAACCGATTTTTGGCAAATAGATACGATTATTTTGTTGTTCCAATTTGCAGCCCTGAGGAAAGCGAAAACTGTCTTTTTCACCCTTGCGTTTGAATTTTGGAAAGTCCGAACGTTTAGCGAAAAAGTTTCTAAATGAACTTTCTAAATCTTTCAAAGATTGCTGTAAAACCTGACTGTGGCAATCTTTTAGCCAAACTAGCTCACGTTTCCATTCAGGCAGCAAATTCGCAATTTTGGCGTAGCTGAATTTAAATGATTTGTCTGCTTCGTACTGTTCATTTTGATACGCCAAAGCACGATTAAAAACAAAACGTGAACAGCCGCAAAATTGTTTCATTTTGTGGACTTGTGCGCCGTTAGGCATTAATTCAAATTTGAACGCTTTGAGTATTTGCATGGTTTCGTATTTTGCAGGTAGTTGTGGCGGTGCACCTATTTCTATTATTCGGCAATATATTGAGCAGCAAAATACGCCTGACTGAAATTCAACGTTTTTAGGACTTCTTCGCAGTCCGCGCCTGATATCTCCGCCGCGAACGGCGAAGTTTTACGGCGCATTCGGATAAACTCCAGATTCCTTAACTGCCGTCTCAACCAGACGGGGGACCTTCTTCATTGCTTAATTTCAGAGGGTGCAGTTCCTGCAATAACACCAGCCACTTCGTATGCGGCATATCGGAATGGGTATGCTCGGATACATTGGTTTCCCAACGTTGTACGGTGCGCAAGCCAGTACGGGTGATTTTTGCGACCTGGCTTTGTGTTAACCCATATCGTGCACGAATGGCCCGCAGATTGTAGGGGGTATAACCCAGTTCGGGCGTATCAATCATGACTGCCTCCTATAAATAATACGTCATTTAATGACGTATTGCAAGTATTGAATATAAAAACGTCAACCCTGTTTCCGTTCGGACATGGAAGCAGGGCAGTGTAATTTTTGAGATTTCCAATGTGCCGTTCTGGATTAAGACAGTTTATCCAAAATCGCCAGTATCCCCATGCATAATGTAAAGCCAATACACATAGGTATCCTTCTTGGTTTCCATGCGCTGACAAGAGCAATAAAGCACCATGATAAAAGTATCACATTTAATACATTTAATAAATCAATCATTATTATCACTCCACGTTTTTTTCAAAAGTAACACTAAAAGAAGGGGTGTCCGTCTTAGTCCGCATCGGCATCCAGGTATTCCATCCATGCCCATGCGATAACCCGCTCAAAGTCGGCAATGGTGGGAATTGCCATCAGGTCTTCCTCGGTTATATGTTCGGTAATGATACCGGCTGCCACAAAAGGCACGCGAGGCGGCGAGCCTTTGCCGCCCACGAACCGCCAAGATGCAGCAGCACGTTTACTGTGTCGGCACACGGCAATACGAACAATGTCGGTCGGCTGCATTTGCGCATCCAGCCTGCTCACCACCAAGCCTATAGATTTACCGTTGCTCCATTCGTGTCGCACGGCATAATGGTCATCTAGTAAGCCGTGCGCTTGACCTGACATCAAGATAGGAAACCAACCTTTAACGGTGTCTACCACACTGTCAGATACCTCATTACGGTAGCTTCGACAGCTGTGGCGGGTGTTTACCGTGACGTGAGTCAGATAGTTCTGTTTGGGCGCATCGGGCAGCGAGATGGAACAGGGCAGTTCAAGCGGGTTTTGCAGATTGCCTGCGTACACCAGCAAACGGGTGTTACCACTACGTAAGGAGGCATCCGTCTGGTTGGTTCGTTCTATACACAGGCTGAAAGGACTGGAAGAGCCGTCGTCAAAAACAATATCGACGTGGTTGAGGTATCCCTGTCGGACAGGCGGCTCAATGATGGCCCGTTTACCGGTCTTAATCTCGGTCAGCCATGCAGAGACATGGACAGTGGGTACCAGTAGGCGCAAACCAAGCCTATGGCCGCTCAAATACGCCAATCCGCGGGCGTTGTACTCGCTTTCCCAGAAATTCGTTTTGGCAATGGTGCCGTCAGGTTTGTTCTCGATAATCAACATGGGTAATCCTTGGTTTCTGTTATTTCGTTTCCCGGATGGCCTTTCTCAACGATTCGGATTCTTTAGCTTTTACTTCGGCTTTAGCAGCTTCGGCAGCTTGTTGTTGAACTTTTGCTTGGGCTTCTTCTTCCCATTTCCTTTTTTTTACGGCGTTGTCTTCACAGTTTGCCATAATGACAGGAAATGTTTCGACGGTTATTTCATCAGATGAATAAAATGATAAACAATGTTTCATGCTTTGTTTTTGGATTTCTGTTCCATATCGGGGAATATTCAAAGGTGAACTGCCCCGATAAAGCATCGCACAAAATAACCATATAGGTATTAAAATGCTTGTGGTAATTAAAAAATAGTTAATATTTTTAAAAGAGAAATTAATCGTTACTAGAGCCAGCAAGGCAAAAGCCATGAAAATGAAGGCAATATTACTTACGAAGCCGTAATCGGAGGCCAAATACATGGCAATATGGCGAAATCCCGTCGCTTTGACAATAACGTCAAAAATTATGAATAGGAGATTGTCATCGGAGAAAAAGACCGTGTCGCACTTTGAGAAGAATAGGCAATGTATTATTCTGCAAATTGTCAAAAATAAAATTAACCCGTATGTGAGTAGACTGAAAACCATGATGGAACATATTACTATGCCATAGGATTCAACGTAGTTTTCATCTTTTTCATGCGAAATTGTTTTCATGATTTTTTCCTTTTGCCCCTATTAAACAGTTTGGACAGATGGGGCGGTGAAAATCTGTCCGGGTGTGTATCTCTAGGTTATAAACTCATCTTTTGAACAGGCAGTTTTAAACCCATCCGGTTATCCCGATAATCACAGCCATCATGAAGCAGGAAGAGGAGTAAGAAGACGTAATACCTGTTTTAAAAGCATTCATTTTTACATCTCCCTGTGCAGTCATCGAAGTATTTAAATCGATTAAGGCGATACACGCCAAGATAAGGAGTACAACAGAGGTGTATCCGTGAAAAATCGGAACATTGCCCAAAAGTAAAATCGAGGACCAGATAATCCCTATAAAAATTGAAATCAACGTAAACTTCACTGGGTCTCCTTATGCGGTTTTTCTCGAAAAAGATAATGGTCGTAAGCACCTTTGAACAAGATGCTCTACTCTCTCGGTGTTCTTAAATTTCATTGTCATCCCAAAATTTCTTCCAGTCTCTCAAATCTGCTTTCCACTTTTCATACTGGTTTTTTTCTTCAAGGGTAACCTTAATTTCTTCACCATCCAGACATATCCGCCAACCAAGGTTCTTGTTGCCATAGAATCTCCTATTCCAGTATTTTTGGGAATCTAGAATGTTTGCGTACCATGCCGGTGGTTTGGGTTCCGGATACAGTTTGTCAATAAGCGCCCTTCTCTTGGGAGAAGATTTCATTGTCTTCCTTTTTATTCGTTGCTCTTCAAGAGCTTTTTGGTCGGTGTACACAAAATAAGCTGTGGCTGTTGCCAGGTCTAATGGACTGGGGCTTTCGGTAATTTGGTATCCTAATTCAGTCAGTTCTTCAGACCATTGTTTGGCGGTAGCCTGAATATCGTCAGTATCTTTAACAATTTTCCATTTTCGAAAGGCGATTTTGGGCTTTTTAAACTGTGCGAGAAGCCCACCACTCATCTCATCCCCCCATTGATATCCAAGTTGCCTTAGAACCTCTTTGTCTGTCTCGAATTCGCCGTGTACCTGAATAGATTGATACACTTGACCAAATACGGCCAAATGTAAGCTGGCAGTTTTTTGGGTAACAGCATCCTCTTGCGTTTTCTTCATGATATTGTTCCATGTTTAATCGAAGGCAGTTCTTTTAAAACGAAATTTGTCACGAAGGAAATTGAATCCGCTCTTTGAAATTTGCCATGTTTGTAAGGCATCCCCTTGGTCGTCGATAATATCCAACTGAAAGACCTCTCCTGTGGATGGGGATGCTTCATTCAGGTTGAGCAGCCAACCGAACGAGTTGAGAATCCTTAAAGTTCGCTCTGTACCTTCAAAGCCTTTTGCCAAGCAGACAGTTTCATAAATTGTCAACTTGTTGGATTTGGAAATTCGGTAGGGAATGAAACCTACTGCGGAAGCAGGTAGGTTTGTCTGTATGTATTCATGTTTGAGCATAATTTAATACTACGCCGACGGTTTGGAAGTTTCGGACAACTTGTCCATAATGCTGTTGTAGATATCACTGACTTCAGCCGCAAAAGGGTCGTAACCTCGCTGCTCCGTCAACTGCGCCTCAATGTATTGGATAAAGTCTTTCCACTTCTCATCAAGGAAGCCTCTTACCAGTTTTTTTTCACTACTGTTCATTTTTACATCCTCCAAAATTCATGCCACTCCTTGAGTTCGGCATTTCAGTTTTCAAAACACACTTTTCTTTCTACAATCTTCAGCGACTTTGACCTGTTGTTTGGTTGTTTTTTTTGATAGATAACATATTATTTCTCTCACCCATTATTAATTTGGTCTGCGACAGAGTGCTGTTTTTCTATAAGTCATATTATACGTCATTAAATGACGTATTGCAATCAATTTTATTTTTAAATTACCGTGCAACAAAAAGTCGTCCCTTACTCCGCATAAAAAAAGTTGTTGGCCTACCATATCGACAGGACGACTGACCTTATTGGTTCTGGGACGCGTCCCATCTACGACAACTTGATATTTCAACGTTCCCGGAATCAGTTTGTATTCGTCAAGCATTTCTTCCGTCAATTCGAGTATATGAAGTCCTCCATCCTTATCTATGGCCTTAATACGGGCGACACTGACACTTCCGTCATTCAGCTTAAGGGCATGGGTCAGCCACCATGCTCGACCTCTCACTGCGAAAGGTTTGTCATTACTGTAAATGACTTGGACATTCCCCTGTAAGGATTCCTGCCACTCTTGTTACTGACGTTTCTCTTTTTCTTCTTCTTCCCCTTTTCGGCTCAGGTAATCAACACCCCCATTGGGAAGAACCACAGGGCTACCTACGTTAATGACAATTCTACTGCCGTCGGAAAATCCGTAAACCCAACCGGTTTTGACCCCGTCTTCTTCGGATGCTGCCCGAAGGAATACACCACCTGCATTTAAAACCATATCTCTGGAAAGTCCTAACATGCCCTCGAGACGAGATTTTCCTTTTGCTTTAATCCGGGCGGCAATTTTATCTGCTATGCTCATTGATGTTCCTTTTGTTCATAAACCCAAGTCCGGGCTTATGAGTTGTGGATTTAAATAATTTGTTAATGATTTAAGGAAGTCGCATGTTATGTGTATAACAAGTCACATCAAGTTGTTTTCAACAAAAAATGTTTCATGCTCTCCCTACCTTCACGAAATACGCAAAGACGGTTCGCCTAAAAAACTCTTTTGCCAAAAGAAAAAGAATAAGACACGTCTGAATATGCAGAACAATCAAACCGATGGCCATTTCTAATCTTCCGACTGTTATGGAGGGTCCCATCCAAAAATTCCTTATGGATGGTTCTAGCCAAAAATCCCACAAGGCAAAAAGTGTTGGGTGGCTCTGTACATATCCAACATAATAAAAATTTAATTGGGAAAAAAATAACAGATACACCATAAAAAGAAAGAAGCCAATGGCGTATATAAGAAAATCTATTGCATCAAAATTGGTGATGACTTCATGTACGTCATCTGCTTTGTAGTGGGAATATAGGTATAAAAACGGTACCAACGGAAAAAGGAGAAAACAAAAGAATTTACCAATCTTATTCAAAATAACTATTGTTAAATGGATAACTCCTTTAAAAAAATAGAAAAGGTCGCTCATTTTTCTTCCTTTCTTGTTCATAAGATTATAATAGCTCATATTAAGAGCTATTACAAGGAATTTTCTTCAATATATTTCAAAAATTTCAACCACTTGGTCAGTGGCATATCCGCTCGGTTTTTGGCATCAAGTGGAGCTTCCCACCGGCGGACGCTGTAAATCGTTTTTGTTTCGGTTATCTCTGCCACACGAGCTTGCGTCAGACCAAATTTTTTTCTCAAGGCCTTAAGATTGGCTGGCGTATAGCCAATCTCAGGTACCTCAAAAACATTATTTTGTTTCATTCTCCAGCGTGCTCCTTGTTAAGCAAATCCGGATATTTGACAGATAAATATAGGATGATATCTGCCAATATTTTGGGTTTGGTCGGAGCCTGTCCATATTCCGCCACCTCTGTAATGGGATATTCTTCATTGGCGGTTGCATAGACATACCAACGGCTATTCCCCTTATGCCTCCTTTTGCAGAGCACACTGCATTTGGCTTGGTGGTCCCGTGCCGTGTTATACAGCCTATTGTATTCGGCTTTGACCATCCGGTTAAAGTTTGCAGCATGTAATGAAGGCACGTCTGTTCCTGCCCATCCAACGTTGCCCAACCATTCAACTAATGGGTTATCCATTTTTACTCTCCCAGTAAACATTGACAGGCATATCATAGCACATAATATGAGCTGTTTGGGAGTATGTGAACCCTATTTTAAGTAAGTGTCGGAGAAGGGGGTGTAACAATTTGTTGTTCGGCCTCCGGGGTTTTACCGCGGGGGCGCGCGGAAATTTGACCGGAGTCCTCAATCCAAACAGTGGTTTCGCCCTTCATTCTGTGAATCACTGTTTCCGAATGTTTCATGAAAGAGGCAGGCTCGTTCAATGTAGAGGTCAATTTTTCAGCCATTTCGGGCGTATACGGCAATCCAATGCCGACAGGGACAAAATCACCGCTCATGTACAATCTGCTAGGGATAGACGTATCAAACAAGACGGGGGCGCGAAAATAACGGCTAAAAGGTGAGCCTTGCCAGGCAGACGGAGTGCCATCAAGGAAAGTGTCTGTTACCCTAACCAGGGAGGGCAACACGGAATCCCACTTCGCCGCCCACTCGGAAGAAATATCTTTTCCGACAGCCTCGTAAACCGCACGCTCAATAAAATCGGCAAGATGGTCCCGTACAGTCAGGGATGCATCGGTATGTTCCGCACATTTCTCTCCATGCAAATCAAAAAAGGTAGAGGGGGTTCTATTGAAAATGGAGTTATTTAATCCCATCGCGTACATCTTGCGGGCATTGGTGTAGGCGAAAAGTTCGTAGCAGTAGCCTTTGATATACTCCGCATGATAAAGCTGTGTCACCGGTTCAAAATTGTATCTGAAGGGGGTATCTTTAACATGTAGACGGACCGTATTGATGGCAAGCAGACCACGCAACCGAAAATCCGCTTCCGATTCTGAAGGTGTATCGGCAAACCCTGCCAGTACGGCGCGTTGAAGGTGAAAACAGATGGTTTCTTTTGATGGGCTCTTATCGTTAGCGAGGCCGGTCTGTTCCCCGGAATACTCCGGACAGAGGATGTCGCACGGAAAACCCGACGCCATATTGGCGTCTTCCGGATTCAAATATCGGAATGCTTCGCCGCCGACCAATAGCCGGTTCCATTTTTTCACCAGTCTGTCCTCAGTTTCAAACACCAGCGAAGGTTCGTTGGCCGCCGCATATCCTAATAAGGTCATTCCGATACTTGAAGGGGAAGCCTTTTCCAACAGCGTAGCCGAACGCAGATAGGCTTCGCTGTTTGCACCGGTCCACGAGGCAATCTGCATTTTGGTTTCATCTTGCAGGGCTTTGAGTTTCGGTAGAACTTCTTGCAAAAACAAATCAAATGCAACTTGGTCGCGCACAGCCATGCGAAGGGCACTGTCCGCATACAGACAGCCAAAACAATTACGGTGTTCAAACAAGGCGGCTGTTCTGTCGTCCTCCGCACTTTCGAATACTAAGTGTTGCAATACATTAGCGTGGAGGGAGGGTTCTGCGAACGAAGAGGTAACCCCGATAGGTTTATCCGGACAATCTGGACAGGTTCGCCATTGGGACAAAGGGGGCACAATAAATCTTCCTGTTCAAACAATTCTAGAAACAGCGACCCAGGCGATACATCTTCTGTACGTATAAAGTCAACGCGCCGTGCAAGACGCACATCTTTCTTCAAGACCTTATCGAGATGGCTGTTGTGTCGGGAGATACGGGGACTGTTAAATATTGCGTCATTGGAGGCAAAGCATGGCAGCAAAACCTCAGACAGTTTGGCCGAATCAAAAACATTGCGTCCATTACCAAATATATCCGCCATCTTCTCTGAAAGCAGATGATATTGCTCTGCCAAACAACGCTGTATTTGCCCGGAGACCTTACCAATGAGTTCTTCCGGGTCTGTATCCGTCGTAAAAAAAGGCAATTCCCAATTTTTTAAAGAAGCATGATAAAGAAGGGCGTGCTCAGGGCGGTTTTGTTGGACATTCAAACGGTACAACGCTCCCAACCGCATAGAGGCTTCCGAACCTTTTGACAATGCTTTTTGTACAGGTGTAATAAACCCCTTCAACGTATCAGGTGTGTGGCGCGTCTTAAGGGCGGGTAAAACGGAGAACACCGCATCAACCAACCATGCTTGGTTGGCCTTACTGACGGACTCGGATAACCTGCGGCTGTATTTTTTCGCAAAAAGTTCGCGAAACCCCTGAAAACTTGCTTCGCTATATCGGGGCAAACAGGGAAGCCGCTGCGGCTGCATCCGGATGGAGTTTCCTTCTCCAACGAGTTCTGGAAGCGGTCCGGACAGGGGCATATTGTGAAGCGGGTAGAGTGCGGAGGCCAAATAAACGGCGTGCGGATAGGCGGTGAAGATGTCTTTTAAGCATGCATATGCCTTCTCCGCAGCCTTGTGCCTCCACAGATACAACGAAGGTGTGTAGATGTGTGAACTGCCGGAAGGAGCCGCCCTGAACCTTTGAACTGTCGGAGTAACAACATTCTCGAACAGGAAATCGGATACGGTCCCATCATCTTTCAGGGCAGGGAACAGGTTACGGAGTAAATCGGGGTAGGATGCACATTCCCACAGTTGGGCCACGGTATCCAGAACAGAATGGGCTCTCCCGTTTTGGGTGAAAAAAATCTCTACCCCACCGCCGAGTTCCATGAACCAGCCTTTTTGCCGGTCGGGACCTTGCTTATAGGTCATGTGTTTGAAAAGTATGGGTGACAGGCTATCGACAAGTATGCCTTGTAAAAACTCGTTCCCTATTTCTTCACCGTAGGAATAAAAAGGGGAGTTGTGAGCGATAATATCTTTTCGCTCGGTCACCTGAAATAGGGGGCTTTCCCTCAGAGGTGCATCAGCATGGCGGGTGAAAAACTCGACGGGCAGCTTCCATGCGGCGGCGGCATCCATAACGGACAGGGCCGCCATTTCAGCAGCCTGCGTAATCCGGTTCTTATCCGTTGCGGCGGATGAATCGATTTTGACCGAACTCGGCAACTTCACGGTTTTAGGAGGGTGCCAAAAACCCGCATACAGTGAGGCATAAAGAGAGGGAGTGCCACGTTTTTTGGCGGGATATCCCGACACCAACTTTTCCAAAACCGCGGGGGTCCAAAGGAAGCCCAAACGATGAATGGCATTTTTGCTGTCGAAACTGTAAAAAGTTTTTTTAGAATCCCGATAAAGGCTGCTCAATCCGTTCGGAAGGCTGTTCGCATGTAGAGAGGGAACAATGCTGCCTCCATAACTTTTCAGGTTTGTCTGTACAGCGTGCTCGAAGGTTTGGGCATGTTTTTCTGCATCACCGGACAGGAAGCCTAAATATTGGAATGGCTCATACCAAAATAGGGGAACTTTGTGAATGTTGCTCAATTTCGGATTGCCGGGCAAAGGTTCGGGTCGTACAGGCGGATAGAGGCCACTGAAGAACTGCCGTACGTCCTCATGGTCAGAATGGGACATCAGCCCCGGCTTGGAGAAGGACAGACGTGTTGGCGCATGCTCAAAGGGTCTTCGCGATAAGGGTATGCAAGACAACATAATGTCGCCTAATGTATGAAAACAAAATCCCTTTTCAGAAGACAACACATAGTCGATGAGTCTTTGACGGTGTTCCTCACTGTCAAATATGGCAGGGGGAGCCGATTCCAATGCCTTCTTGAAATTCAGCCGCATCGTTAGGGGGAAAAGGGCTGTTTGTCTCAATAGGGAAGCTTCAGATTTTTCTTGGGATGAATGGAAGAAGCGGTCGCGTTCTTTTTCCAACCACGCAATATCGGTACCCGAAAAGTTTCTGAACAGTCGCCCTTCTTTTTCGAAGGTTTCTGAAAGCAAGTGGTACTTGGCCAAAGCTGAATCGAAATCTTTGAACGATTCGGCGTATTCTTTTTCCTTGCTTTGAAAATGTCGGGTATCAAAGTTCACACCAGCCAGTTCGGAAACCAACGGCTTATACCAATAGGGACCCAAAATACAGGTGTTGCAGAGGACATAGGCCATGTGGCTGGCCATGTCCGGGTTAGCTCTGAACCGGACATAGTCGCTAATCATATAAAGGGGCATTCCCTGTTCTAAGGCGGCCAGGTGCAGACAAATATAGGCGGCATCAACCGCTTGAAAATCAAGACTTCTATCGCGTCTTGCACGTCGGTCTTCATTAATTAGAATTTTCACCAGAGCCGGTAGATGTTCCAACAGGATGTCTACGGCCCGCCCGAATAGGTCCGACATCTTCTTTTCTGTATATTCTGCGAAAGCTCGGTGAAGAACCTGCACGTCCTGCCAATACAGGTCTTTGTCTTCCGTATAAGAAAACGGCAGCCCATGATAAACGTATGGGTTGTTATATTCGACGAAAGCTTTTTTGTTTCGCGGTCTATATGAAGGATTGTAAATAGGATGAAGAGCGCCCGTACACGTGTCGTAGGTATAATTGCCGTTTTTCAAACTGTTTTGTTTCGGAGAACATTCTCTGGAAAAATGGGCAAAAATTCGGGCAAATCCGGCAGCAGCACCCGCGAGCGTCAGGTTGTCCTGTTCTAAAGGCGGCGTTTTACGCCTGCCCAGGGAAGTAGGCGGTTTCTTCTGCATGGTCTCGGCGAACAGATACAGTTTGCGTACTGCTTCCTGACCGAAATCGGGCAAACTTTCGAAAATAGAGGTTTCAGTAGTAGAGGTGTCTTGAATCATAGAGATGGTTAACCGATTGGACAGGATGAAATAAAGAATATTATATCGGCAAACATCGGAAGATATTTTAATGGGCGCCCCAGTCGGGGCGCCCATGTGTGCTTAATTATTTTTTTGATGGTCTGAGTTGAGGAATAAAAATACAAAGGAATAGGATACTATGAAAAACAAGAATTGGCAAAAAACCCTTCCATCAAGTCTGTGCATGCTCTTGCAGTTCTTGCTGCTATCCTCAGGAAGGATAAGCTTTTTCATAACAAGTCTTAATATCTTCAAACCTCGTTACTATTCGAAATTAAAGTTGTCGGTCGCCGTCTCACAAAGCTGGAGTGCGGTTTTATATTTTTTATTGACATTGACCAGGTTGTCCATCATGTCCAAGAAAGTTTCATGTAGCTTCTCTAACCAATCGTAAAAAGAATACCTGTCTGTTGGGTTTGAAGAAAGGCCCTGTAATCCCACCTTCAAAATCTCCGCAATTTCTCTTGCATAATTTTCAGAAAGTTTTGCTACCCCCTCTTCGCAAAGAGCAAAAAATAAGGTAAGAAGGCCTAATGTGACTCGTGGAAAGAAACGGTCATCGTATTGCATATTGTCAATCTGAATCGGCAATCCTATGAAAGAATCCCACTCGTGAAACGCGGCCTTGACCCCGTTGTGATGAAGGCGCTGTACCCCCATATCACAATCTTCCCTGTGCATTTGTTCAACAATATCTTCCCTTTTTGTAGACAACAAAATGTTGGCAACAAAGAAAGGGTCGGCCGCCAAATGTCCGGCTCTCCATCTTTTGGGACCCAGCATTAGGAATAAACCTGTCGCAGAGGGTGCCTCTTTGAGGGACGCTCGGATATCCTCTATGAAAGTAAGCGGATACGCTATGTGATACCCTGCTTTTTTCAGATTGAAACGGTGCATCTGTTTGATATAGAAAGCATCTGCCGGGTATCCGTTTTCGGATAAGGTTTCGCACAAAAGGAAAACCGGCTCCAGCATCAAATTTGCATGCCCGAAAGATAGGGCGGAATTTCTGCCGACTGGAAAAAATAAGGTGGGTGCTTCGTCGAGGTCGCTCCATCGGGCCAATTCGGAAAAATTGTATTTTGTTTTCTTCAAGATTAGAGTAAGCCCCCGTTTGACATAGGCCTTATTGTTTAGGTATTCCATTCTAAACTCAGGGGAACAACTTAAGCTCAGTTTCCATAATGCAGAGGAAACCGCCCATTGGATTTCACCTGCAAAGTCCGCACCATTCTTATTTTCCGGGTAAACAGAAAAAAAGATTTCTAGGTTTTCAGCCCATTCCTGTAATGTGCGAGGTGTCAGAAGGTCATTAATTTGATTTTTGTTTCGGTGTTGTTCTTGAAATATCAAATGAGAAATAAGACGAAAAATGTCGGATTTAGGTGCGCCTTGCTCCATCAGTGCAGTATAAGCTTCCTCTTTTGCCCGAATTCTCTCTGTTCGCCCCAATTTCCCTTCTAGGGCTTCAATAAAATCGGGCGTTTCTGAATACAGCGCCCACTTTTCTGCAACCAAGGTGTATGGGGTTGGTTGTTTTTCTGCACGATGACCGGCAATATTTGCAGTATCCGCCGTAACGCTATCCTGAAAAAAGACATCTCGACTTTCCGAAAATTCCTTCGCAAGCCTCATTTTTTCTTTAAGCTGAATATTAATATCCGTATCCATATTGATTCCGAGAAAACTTTGCATGTCTAATTAAATTAATTTTTACTTGTTTTTTCTGTGAAAAAGGAAAGTATCAAGAAGTGAACAAGAAAAATAGTGTATAAAACTAAAAGGAAGGCATTTACGAAGTTTACGAAGTTTGGAAAGGGAAACTCACTGTCTCTGGTCAAAAAAATTGATAGAAGAAGTAATAAAAAAATGCACACACAGGAAAAAATCAAAGTTGAAGAAGGGGCACCGGAACAGTTGTTATTATTCCTATGAAAATTTTCGTCTTTCATACTTTCGGTCCTATTGGTCTACTCTTCGTCCGTTGGAAATAGTGGCCAAAAAAACAGCCTCATCAAATGTTTCGGGTAGTTGGTTGAAAAAATCTGCCACCCCTTTAAAGCCGACACTTCCCATATGCCAAAGCCTGTACAGTGTAGGTTCGTACAGAGTAACCGGACGGCCTTCTTTGATGATTCGTTCCTCAACGTCGTCAGACTTCAGCATTAAGGTGTATTTGTATTTGTCGTGTTCGAAGCATGCGAAAAGATAGGGCGCCTTACTTTTTTTGGGAAAAGCAATCTCTTGTGCTTGAACATAAGACATGAATGCTTCTTTGCAATAGGCTGTACTCTGAGTGGCAGTGGCAATATTCATAAAATGTCGGCAGCCCAAAGCAATCCGTGTATCCGCTTTCTCGGTATGAACACATTGGATTAGGTGTTTCTCCTGCATCAGGCGGCCTTCCGGCCGCGCGGCACACCAGCCGTAGGGAGGAATCCAGTCCACGCGCTGAACCTCGTTAAATGCCCGTATCGCATCCTCTATGTTCGGGAAGCAAAACCGGAAACGATAGGCAGTTGTTTCCGTTGCACCCAAGCACAAGGCTGTTGTGTACATAAGCGGAAGCAGGTAGGCACAATGACCGTCTGGCAGAACCTTAATGTAGGGCGACAACTGGTGGGACGGAAGGATTCCATTCATTTCCTGAATGCTTTTCAATGTCTCTTCGGACATGGCGGGAGCAGAAAACATAAATCCCACCCGTTACATTCTATATTCGTCCAGACACATATTGCCGTATTCGGCAACACTCAAAGACGGGTTGGTCCGTTTGCAGTCCAGAAAATCATTTGCCATACTTTCCGCACGACGATACTCGCGGCACTCTTTCCAGCGCAGGATAATGGTTTTCTCAGGCACGAGCATGCAAGCAAGAAGAAGGTTTCCCATCGCAAAATAGACAAACGGTTTCGGCAACGGTCTCGGTTCGATAGACAAAGCCCACCACAAGCCGTACATCATAAGGCCTGCGAAAATTAGAGCGGAAAACCGCAATGCCATAATCTTCAGGTTTAAGGAACGGTCTAATGCGAACGCGGCCTCTTTTGCCTGACTAATGGGCATATCCAACCGTTGGTGTTCAATCATATAGGCATACGGTCTAAAGTCTTTCCATGCTGACTTTTGGTCGTTCATGTTGTTGTACCTCTTTCATTTCTGTTTAGTTGAGAAAGTAGCCAGTCATCCTGACTTTAGTTTCTTCGAAATCAGACTTCCCGTCTACCTCGACGGAAATGGATTCGATATAGTCGTCAAACGGCTCGTCATCGACGGTAAGGATGTTTCCTTGTTCGTCCAGTTCCAGTTTCACAAAGAAATAAAGGCTGTCGCGACCGTTGTTTCCTAAAGGGTCTCCGCCATATTTCCGGCAATCCGCTTTAACGGAATCCCACTTTTCAGCGATTTCAGCATCAGTCCAGCCGTTATCGCGTGCGGCTGCATGCTCGGCTTCAACAAGGCTGTCAAACAAACCAATAGTGTTACCGTCGTGGTGGGAGAGGTGGTATTTAACTGTGTTCATGACTAAATTTCCAGCCCCAGAACCCCGAGGCGCGGGTTGCGTAAATGGAACGCGGGAATGAAAAATCACTAAGGTAGCTCGTCCGGGGTAATGATTTCTACGTTGAAAGCATGAAGGATATCGTTGCAGCGGTCCACCACCTCTTGGTGCTGTTGCCTTACGAACAGCCAACAATGCAAGATTGCCTCGCGATGGCCAAATTCGGCTCCGGCATCGCTTAAGACGGACAAATGTACGTTCCACGCATCTGGTTCCTGTGGATTCCCGGATTCTTCTTGTGCGGCAAAAGCATAAGAAGCACTCATAAACTCAGGAGTATGGACAGTGCAATCTTTGCTGTCGTTGATTTCGGCAACGATATTCTCAAGGTTGTGAAACTTGTACCCGTAAGCATTACTGTGATAATCAAAAGGCTTGATATTGTAAAGTTGAGTAGTAGTCACTTGAGTCTCCTCCGTTCCGACCTGAACTTGTTTCCATAGAAGATATTATATGCAACATATAAACATAACACAATAGTATATGTGCTATATTTCTGCATATTTACACAAATATATGAGAGGTTGTCGTAATCAGGCAGGCAGGATGTTGCCGTTTGTATATCCGCTTAAGGTCCGCATGATTTCCGACAGGCGGCCTTCACAAACCTCACTTGCCGCTACCGTTACCATAAGGTCGTCGAGCCCCTGTCCGGGCGGGACTTCAATTCCGTGCATATCCAAGAAAACCAGCATGGTGACCAGGGCGGTCCGCTTGTTGCCATCTGAGAACGCATGGGCTTTGGCGATAGAGACCGCATAAAGGGCGGCTACGTCGAACACATCGGACAGGTTGTCATACGCCATCCTTTGGTCAATGCGGGATAAGGCGCTGTTGAGCCGGTTTGTATCGACGCTTCCCTTGAGACCTGAAGTGGTTTTCAGGATGGCATCGTGAACCTCACAGACCCACTCGGTACTCATCATCGGCATTTTACAACTCCACTTTATTTCTTTGACAAGGCTTGAATTTCGAGTTCGTGTGTTTGCATCACACGTTGCGCGGACGCCAAAACTTCTTCCCTGGTAAAAGACAGTCTGATTGATGGTGTTTCGGCCGCCTCGTATGGACGGGGAGGCTCTTCCACACCTTGGGGTAGGGTAGGGGTGTATTTCATAAAGCGTTTTCCTTGGTCGGGAAGGCCTGTAGTTTTGGCAGTAACATCTGCTGTAACGCAACCCATTTTTTAGCGGGCATGTCTGCATGGCTGGGATTATCCAAAGCCGCACACCAGCTTTGCACGCTGCGCAGGGAAACCCCCAATGCGTCCGCACAATCCTGCCGGGTAAATGAGGCCGATTTAAGCAGCGCATCCAAATTCGCAGGGGTATACCCGACTTCGGGGAATGCAAACGAATTGGCTGTTCTGGAGGTCATATATGCCTCCGAAACCGATTCGGCAGCCTCGCCCCCATACGGAGTCAGCAAACGCTTTATTTCCTGACGAAGACGTGTTTGTTTCTCGTCATCGAAGGGGGAGGTGGCCGAAGACAGCCCAAGTGCGCGGTATTCGGCTAACGCGAGTGTAGATGTTAAAAGCTCACGATTTACCCCTGGCAAAAGATTGAGCCAATTTTCAATTTCGTGTCCGCTAAAACATTCGGAAACCATCCGTCGGCACATTTCAAAACGCAGTTGCCGTGAGCGCAAGTCCAACAGGGCAACGCCGGTATTGGGAAAAGAGTCTGCCAGTTGGGTCAAGTCCTCCACCGTTATGGGGGTGGTGGCGCCGTCTTCTAAAAGGGAAAGATTGTGTTGATTCATCTTTTCGTCGTCAAATTAGGTGAATGAAAAAAGGGAGGGGGTTATGTTGTTTTTTCATAATCCAGGGTAATCACCCGAGTCTGGTTTGACACCCCTCCATTTTTGTTGAGGACGACACCAATGAGGGTAAATTCGCCATTTCGCAATTCAGCACGGTCTAATAAAACTTTTACTTTCACCTTGCTGTTTGGGTTGCACAAAACAGTTTGGCCAAATTTCCATCCAGTCTTTGCCTCCAATATCTTTTTCCCTGTTGAGAGCATCTTATTTTCTTTTTCTCGCAAAGTTTCTCTCAATTTTTCTAGTTCTTCTTCTAAGTGTGCAAAGGTAGATTCTAAAATCCACAAAGAATCTTGGGGTGTTTGTAGCATTGTAAGGCTCCTGAAATAAAAACGTTTTGGAACTAAATAAATTGAGATACCGGAGAAACCCGGAAGGGAGAGACATAACGGATGCGGCTGCCTTCGGTATGCCGCCAACGTTCGCCGTACACGCGGATTTTTAAACGCCCGTCCGGCATTGTCTTCAAAACATCGCAATACATCAGATAGCTCGTAGAGGCTTTTCTGTTGTAAGAATGGGTGCACCGCAGGTAGTTCTGACCTTGCCAGTCCTTCGGAACTTTCTTGCAAACGGTATACGTCATGATTTACTTCCTGTCTGTAAAAAAGTATGGTTTCAAAATAAAGGGGTTTATTCGACATCCCCGCGGCAAACGGCATTCAGGGCATCTGCTTGTGCCTGGCACGCCTCTCGTGACAGATGGCAAATTCGGCGGGACAACCTTTTCACATCCGAGTTTGAATCTGACCAGATGTCGTTGCCGACTTCAAACCGGCTGCAATTCTCCGATTGGACAAAATAATAGGACGTCCCCTTTAAAACAGTCGTTTCAAGAGGTGTGGGAAAAACATGACGCCCTACTTTGACCATATGAGCATGAGTGTGTGCACTCATTTTCATGCCTCCAAAGGTAACCGACGGTATTTGACATCGGGATGCCAGTCGGGCATCCCGACTAAGGGTTCCCAATCTTCTTCCCAAACCCCGTTTCGCAGGGTGCAAGATTCGGACACCTGCCAGTGCATCCAGGGAGTCTCACTGTTCGCCGCATCCTGTGCGAACAGCAACATATTTTCAGCATGAACGTATGCAGACATTTCAATCTTCCTCTGCCTGTAAGAGAGTAAAATCGGTACATTCCAGGAGTTCGCGAATGGCGTTGTCTCGCCATTCGGCAGCATCCATAAGAGCACCGGTTGAACCGGCCTCTTTGTCAGATTTGCAAGATTGGTAAAATTCCCATGCTTTACGCAGATTGATAAGGGCGTTCGCCTGTTCGGGCGACATTTCCATTGCATAGCCATCTTCGTCCTCATCATCGTATACGGGTTCGGTATGGGCCATTAAAACCTGCACAAGATGGTCGTAATCTTCGCTTTTAGCATAGACGTCGACTTTTTTAATTTCTTCAGGTGTCCAGCCTTGTTTTCGGGCCTCACGGCTAAATGCGGAGACCAAAAAGGACCCGTTACCATTTAATCCGATAAGGTTCATTTCTACCGTTTTGGGCGGGTTGAAAAGGTTGTCTGCCATGATTGTTTTCCTGTTATCAATAAATAGTAAGGCGGATTTAAGATTGTTTCAGGGCTTCGTCGATGACGGCTCTAAAATCGGCGGAATGTTTGTCGACTCAGGGTCGTGTTCGATATGGGCCAGTAAAACCTGCAAAATATGGGTGTAATCTGAGCTCTTAGCGTATTCTTCTACTTTTTTGAAGTCATCAAAGGCCCATCCTTGTTCTAGTGCAGTACGTTCAAAGATAGCTAACAAATTAAATGCGTATCCATCCCATCTGATGAGGTTCAATTTTACTTTTTTAGGTGGGTTGAAAAGATTTTTAACCATGATTGGTCTCCTGTTCTCAATAAATAGTAAAAGGGGGTTAAGATTGTTCTGAAGCTTCGTCGATGGCCGCCCGAAAATCATCGGAATGCTTGTCGACGCAGTTTGCAAAAAGGGCGGAGGCGGCATCCTTGTTTTCGGGGTTGAACAGCCAATCCAGACGGCGGGTATCTGCCAAACCGCGGTCAATGTCGGGATGTGTCTCCAAGATGTCGGAATCGGGGTTAATAATTTTGTTTTCCGGCATAAAGACGGCATCCAGGTTGGTGGCGGCACGCAGAAGGCTGCCCTTATCGGCAATTTTAAATAGATGGCGCAGACAACGTTGGCAAAGGGATAATGCTTCTTCCTGTTCCGAAGGAGACAGGTCGTCATCCAGCAGCCACATCAAAGAATGTCCGATATCTTCCCAGTCTTCTCCCTCTTCTTCGGGAGGAATGCCCCCTTCCCGCATGGTTTCTACGGCACCGGCAAGACATCCCAATGCATCGACGTCTTCTTTTTTGGCTTTGGCTAATTTCATCAAAAACTCCTCAATCAAATAACAGAGAGTATCTATTTCTCAACGGATTCTAAAATATTCCGCATCAGACGATATGTTTCCGGAGCAGTAAACCCTTCTTTCATTTCTTTGCGCAGGGTTTCTTCCAAGATGCTCCAGTTGTCGTAAAGTGCAGCCCATTCCTTTGAAAGTTGCGGCAGCGTATGCAGGTTGGCACGTAAAGCAGGCACTGCCTCCAATAGACGGACACAGCGGTTAAAATCGGCGGGGTCAAAAGGATAACTGACTCTGTTTGCCCGCTTTCCTTCGGCGAGCCATAAAGCCAGGGTTCTACTGCTTTCCCCCGTATTGCCGTTTACGAACCATTCCGTCAGTGTCATTGTCTGTTCCTTTCAAGATGAAAAACATTATACGCAGATATTCATCATTAGTCAACAGCAAAACGAAGAAATATTGCGTATATGTTTGATTGGTATTTTCTCAATCATTCCGCCAAGTTATCCCCAAAATGGGTGGAGAATCCTCAAAATGAATTAGATAAACTATTGAAATATTTGTAATTGTGCTTATTGATTAAAAAATAGGCAGGGGATGTAAGCCGGTCAGCATGGTGAGAATTCGTCATGGGATGGTGCCAAAGAGTCGCACACCTTTTCCAACAAGGGCGTCATTTTTTGGATGCACTGATTTTTAAAGTCTGTGTTTTTTAGCGTGGCCTGCAAAACATGGGGCTCCAAAAAGCGTTGCATCTCTGCAGAGAAGGTTTCGCCTAAAATGATGTCTGACAACTGACCCAACCGGGTCGCCACTTTGTCGTGCATATCCGAAATTTGATAGTCATTGATTTTTTTTGAGACGAAATCCATGTTTAAGGGGGTGCCTTTGTCGAGAAGCCACTGGATGTCCCATATATCGCGATACCTAATCCGGTCCGCCCCAGTTGCGTTAAAAGCCACGACCTTGTCCGCTAAAATTTCTTCCAGACTCTCCGCGTACAGGACAACTTGGTCGTTATCGCTTAAATACACCGGATAGTTGTTCGTAATACGGGTAGGCACAAAAGTGTAGGCGGGCACGTCGGCCACTTCCATTTTTACTTTTTGACGGGGGAGGTCTCTACGGTGAAGATTGGTTTCAAAACTGAAGTGCCACTTGTCTACATTAATGCCCTCGGCGTTCCTTTCGCCGGTTTTCAGGTATTTCGGCTCATTTACGTTTAAATTGACACCGATATCCTGCTCGAAGTGTTCTTTCAGGGAAGCGCCCAGTGTGCGCATGGCATTAATATCAAAGCCGTCCTTGATAACGAAGTCCAGGTCTTCGCTGTATCGGACGCCGCCGTGGCACAGACGTAAGGAGGTGCCTCCCATAAACACCAGCTTGTCCAAATACCCATTCGCGCTTAAAAACTTTAGAATTTCGTAGTGAAGAAGCTCCTTTTCTACGACAGGGGCGAGGTTTCTCGGATATGCGGCAACTGCGGCAGCGACTTTTTTCTGGTAAGGTGTTCCAATCATGACAAGACCTCGTTCAAGCTTTCAATATCAACCAGATGCAAGTTTCGGTTGAGTCGTTTCAATTCCCTGTACGCCAACTCCGCATCCGCGTAAACCAAGCCGTCTTGGGCTTCCTCCAGATGGTGTGACAGATGTTTGACGTCTTTTTTCGTATGGACGAACTCGACAGAGCCCACCGCAGTATCGTACCTGCCGGATTTCCCTGTCGAGGTCATTGTAATAACAAACGGAATCTGCGAAATAATGCCGTGTGCAGACAGCACGCTTTCCAGACTGACATAATTGACCGCGCGAGGTCGGAGGGCCTTTACGAGATGGGGGAACATGGCATGGACGGGCGTATCGGTGTCGGCCACACGGTAGATTCCGCGATGGATTCGGAGTAACAGGCGTTGCCGAACCGCCTTCTTGACGAAGTATTGAATCCGCCTCCTGCTGCCGTCTTCAAACCATCGGCAGATTTCATCCATCCGGTAGAGGCCGTGTTTGTGTTTACGTTCCTGTTGTTGTAGCGTCTTATAGAAATGATGAAAATCCATAACAAGGAATGTCCTATGTGGGGGTCGTCAATCTGCCGTTGGTTGCTTAAATAGGATTAGTCCGGCTTTACCCGTGCTACCAAATTGGCGGCGGGCAGCGAACCGAAATATCTGGAGTCCAAACTCTCATCCCTGTTGTCCCCCATTAAAAACAGGCGGCCTGATGGCACAGTGCAGGTCAATGCCTTGCCGGTCATCCCGTCAGGTTCGGTGGTGCAGTCGCAGTTGTCCCGTCCCAAAACATGGTCGGCAGCGGGATGTCCGTTCAACCGAATCCGCTGTCGGTAAAGGCTGCCCGTGGCATAAAGGAAGCCGTCGCTGCGTCTTTCCTCCCGTAGGTGTTTTTCCGTTTGTCCGTTTACGGAAAGGATACCGTAGCGGTTGATGTGTACTTTATCACCTCCGACAGCGATAACACGTTTGGCCAGTATCGTTTCATACCTCCCGGGCAGGGAAGGGTGAAGGCCTTTAAACCAGTCGTTGAATCGGCTGGTGTGTATTGCCTCATCAGGCGGCATCAACCGGATATCTGCCTTAATCAACACGATGTCGCCGCGGCGGATATTGCTGTCTCTGACCGGTTCCGACAAATAACGTTTTCCCACCGGCAGTGTCGGATACATAGATGATGACGCCACTGTAAACGGCGAAACGAGATAGAGCCGGGTAAACGTTAAGACCGCCAAAACCGCCATGCCCAGCAGCGCCAATTTCATGATTCTCCATTCGCGCACCCTTTCCCATGTGTCGGACAGGATGGCGGTACCCTTGTCGCGATTATAGATACGCCAGCGCAGGGCAACAGCCGTACCTGCAAACCACAGCATCAGCATATAGGACAATACAACAACATGGGCATGCCTGGCCAACAACACCAGCACGGCCGCGCACAGGATTGAAAAGGAGCCGCTGAATATTTTGCGCTCCCCAAAATGTACAAACCGGTGCAACAACACGGAGGCGGAAAAGAGGGTCAGTGAGGCGGCAAAAAAAGTGTAGGGCGGCATAGAGTGATAAAGGGAAATCCCCGCATTAGTTTGTTTTCTTGTCGGTCTTCCGGTCGGCAGGAAGGGAAGGGTGGGCGTAATAATGCTCGAGCAGCATCAGTATTTTTTCGGCCATACTGCGCCCTTTCAGACCCTTCAGCCCCTCCCTGACGGCGCGAATCAGTTCCGCATCCTGATGACGTATTTCCAACCTGTTGGATTGGGTGATACGTTCTTTTTGGAAGGCTTTTGCGGCATCAAGGTATCTTTCCCTGTGCTTGTCGTAGGATTTTTTAGACACTCTCTGCCCCCGCCACTGTCAGCCTGTTAAGCCGGATGGGCTTATAGGGTTCGCACATGGTCAGTCTCCTTTGCCGTCAGTTTCGACTGTTTGCGCCGTGTCGGCTTGCGCTGCAGCTTTCTGTGCTTTGCGGGCGTCGGCATTACGTTTCTTTTCCTCGGCATCGTTGATGTTGCCCATGATGGCCATAAGCTTGTCGGCTTGTTCAGGGGTCAGGGTGATTCGACACAAACCGTCGTCGTCATCAAAGCTCATGTTCTTTTCGACCTCTTTGGCAATCTCAACCAGGTCTACGACGGTATTTCTGGGCGGAATCCACGGGCGCATACTGCCTGTGGTGACTTTTTTGTCGCCATTTTTCTCTGCGGTGTCTAACTGCTTCCGCAGGACTTCGCCACTGTCTACACCATGTTTTTGCAGGGTGGTAATGGCAGTATGGGCAGAAATCTTTTCTTCGGCCACCAGATTTTGAACATCCATATTTGAGGTAGCCAGCGTAATATATTGGCTGACATGGGCTTGGGATTTGCCCACTTTTTTTGCGACCTCTGAAACGGTGAGCCCCATTCTGTGCAAACGCAGATAACCGTGTGCGGTTTCCAGCGGGGAAAACTTCAATCCTTCGTCGGAACGGAGCATCAGTTCGACACGGTCGGCATCACTGCCCTTGAAGTTCACGGCAGACAGCATCAAACCTTCTGCACCGCGTTCGATGGCGGCGAGCGCTGCACGGCGGCGGCAGTGTCCGTCTACCAAAAAGACGCTGCCTTTGCCGTCTGTGCGCACAACGACAGGGGGGATATAGCCACCGGAAAGCATACTCTCTGTCAGAGACTCAATGTGTGCTTTCACTTCCGGAGCGTTGTAATTCCGGAGATTGAATCCTTCCTCCTCTTTGAGAAAGCGCGGGTCGATTTTATACAAATCACCCCTGCGGACATCATTAAGTTCTTTTGAAGACGCCATCTCTTTTAAAGAAAACGTTGCCATTTCGAAACCTTCCATAAATTGGGTTGTTAAACAGTATGGTCAGTATATAAATACGTATTTAGATTGTCAATAGAAAATATGTATTTTATTAATAATTCGTTGAATATAAATAAAAAACCCCGCATAAATTTGCAGGGTTTTAGGTTCACATGCCAAATTCTGGCGTGTTTTCGTATTGGGGGGATACATCCGCATCCGGCGTTAACGCAGGGGCGTAATGTGTATAAATCGCATGCGGTTCATGCTGTCGGACGGCGTCCAGTATGAAGTCGCGGATGTGACCGGAAAAGGGGTTGAAACCGCCTTCCTTGTCGGATATCTCAAAAGAGACGTTAATCTGCATATCTCGTAAGCCCGGTTCGCTGAATACAAGGTGGGCAAGATGTTTCATGTACCCCTTGTCTTTCCGCAATTCCTCGGAAGAGGTGTGTTCGGCCAACCAAGTCTGTAGGGTATCCAAATCGTTGAAACGCACACTTTCGGCAGGATATGTCTCCCAATCCAAAATGCAGTATTCGAGGCGTGGTCGGTTTGTCGTAGCTTTAATCATTAAATCGTTTCCTTTGTCCATAGGGCTCTAAAAGATATGTAAGTCGTCCAAATCTTCCTCAGTGGCCCGGTAATGAACGGGTTGTTCGTCATCGAATACGGCAGAGGGAATGGCACGGTGTGCCCTGTCATGTAGAACGGCAGCCGCTTTGCTATGCGCGAGGCCGGTTACATTGGGTGCATCCAACATCAGTGGGGAATTGGCAAACGTCAAATCGTAAGTGGACAGGATGGAGAGCCATTTTCTCTGCATGGGTTCCTTCGGTGAAGGGGTTTGACGGTACTGCATAGCGTAGGCATAGGCCAGAGACTGCCGTATTTCGTGTGCCCAGCCCTGCAGGAGCGGGAGGTAATCCGCCTGTTGTCGGATATTGATTTCCCCAACTGACAAATGGTGAAGCATAAAGGTAAGGGTATCAAAATGACCGCCGCGGACCAAAGGGACACTGACATTCTCCAGCCACTTGGCAAAAACATCGGGGTTCTTGGAATACCCGACAATGCGTGCCAAATACATTTCATGGTCTTTGACGAAAGATGACACCGCATCATCAGAGAGGGAGCCTTTTTCTATGGCCTCTACCATAATGGTGCAGGCGGCATCCGGTCTGTGTTCCGACATTGCTTGACCGATATCCGTCGAAAGCTTACCCAGTGCGACCCAGGTCGAAAGAATGTCGGAAGTCCCATTTGTTAATGGCGTCCAAGAGGAAAGGGCATCTTGTAACGGACCTAACGGAGACGCGGCAGCCTGCTTCATCAGGTGCGCCAAATCCGGTTCTTCGAACATCGCAGGACCCTGGCTTGCCATATCAAGACCGACGAACGCGCCCGTCTTCCAATAGACATCGCCTATATGGCTGGTGTTGTTGCGATTGAGTGTCTGAAAGGTCATTGCTTTGCCACCTTCACAAAGAAGGCCCCGTATTGTTAAAGTCGTCAGTATCGGGGTGGTGCCCACTTTCGATGGATGCATCTATATTCGGTGCACGCACTTCACGACGAAACGCGACACCGTCCGCATTTAATCGAGCGATACCTTCCGAGGTTGCGGGGTAGGAGTCGTCCCGTGTCGGGGCGGCCGCATAAGCGGTACGGAGCCGCTCAAAAACGCTGTCCAAAACGGAGGGAGTGTTTCGGATACGTTTCTCTGCATCTGGAATAATCATAATAACGGCACAATCCGAGAATATTGTGAAAACACTTCGAATTGTACCTGAAAAGCTGCGTGGAATTTTTAATCGGCGTAAAGAAAAAGTGGCGTCAGACGGAAGCCCAGTCGGACAATTCCAAGGAGGCGATTTCGTAGACGACTTCTTTGCCGTCCGCATTCCAATAGATTTCGTCGCCGAGTTCGCATCCCCAGGCGGCACGGATAAGGGGGGGCGGTATAGGCAATCTTCCCCTGCTTAATATCGGCTTCGTGCTCCCCGACAATGTCAAATACCCGTGTATAGCCATCAGATGCTTTCAGGCCTATCCGGCAGCCGAAAGTAACAGGACCGGTTTGTTTGAACTTTCCGTCGTCAACAGGGTGGAATACGCGGGCGTTTTGAAGCTGACCGGACAGTTGGTTGGACAACATTTGCAGGATACCGCGCTCGCGCACGGCTTCTTCCGCAGCGCTGTTTTCTTCCGGATTGTTGCTGTCGCGGACCACGGCATCCATAACGGCGGTCAATTCGCGTAATTTGGTTTGTGTCTCGGCAAAACTGTTTTGCAAAAGAGCCAGTCCGTGTGGTGTCACAAAGTATGGGTGGGTGTCTGTGTTTGTGTGCATAAGATAAAGCTTTAAAGAAAAATGAAATTATTTTTTGCGAAAGATGACGACATATTCGGTGTCGCCATTGTTTTTGTTTTGGGCATCCAATGTCAGTCCTGTTCCTTGGAAAGTATAGAGATGCTCCATTCCTACGGGTACAGAGAAATCGGAAAGTATTTCCGGTGTGTTAAAACGAATGCCGGAGACATCGTATTCTGAAACCGCCCATGCCGCAATACCGCCCTGTTTTAAGTACGCCGCGGCGTGGTCTACATACTGTTTGAGGTTTGCAAAGAATGAATTCAACCGGTCCACTTTTTGCATCATACAAGCCGGCTTCTCCGAAGTGCTGTCGCGGCGCATATCTGCCGCTATCCTGCCTGAAAGCGTTTGTTGAGCCAAATTTAGAGAGTCCGACAGCAGTGGTGGGATGTGTTGGTCATGCCCTACCTTATTTTGGTCAAAATAAGGCGCGGTCATAACCAAGTCGACTACCCCCGTATGATTTTCGGGAGTCATTAAAACAGGGCTCCGTTGCAGGAGGTTTTCATCGGCTTGCAAGATGAGCGGCGGGCGGGTGTTATGGGTGGAAGAAACGTTTTCGCGAAGTGTCTCCAAAACACACTGCACCTTTTCTTTCAAAAGAGGGAATGGACATTCGTAGGACAACCCGTTTACAGGGTCGTCCCAACCGTTGGGAGAGAGCATCAACAGGATGGTTTGCGTTGCCAATGTAAAGCTGTAAAAGGCGGCGGGCGTTTCAATACCGGCTGCCGTTGACACCGCCTGTCTGAATACCGTATGCAATAGAGGCCGGTGTGAAATGGTCAAGCAGGAGTGCAGGAAGGCATCCATGGATTTATGCAGAATATCCAGTTCAGACGGATTCGGCTTCAAAGTTTTCAGCCGGGCAAGGTCGATTCCGCGCAGGTCCCTATCCAAACCGAGAGAGCGTCGGTTCAGGTGCATGGCCTCTAAAAGCGAACTTCCGCCTTTGGCCTCCATATCCAATACCAGGCCGCCTTCCTTGGTGAAGGAATAAATGAGCTTGTTGGCCAGTTCGGGGGCGACCGCTCCGCAGACACTACCCAAACAGTGGCCTTTTCGCCTATTGCGCGAAGGGGAAGGGAAATTCCATCCTTCCTGCCATTCGGGAGAGAGTAATGCCGATTCAGAATCAGGATACAAAACGTCTTTGTTCATTCCAATCCCTCTGCCACCTCCCGTAGCAAACGGGCCAAATGTAACGCCTCTTCCTTTTTCATTTTGATGAAAAGGGGAAACGTATCGGTACCATATCCGCCGATAGGGTCAACAATGTCCCTTCGTGTTTGTTCCGCCTCAAAAAGAATATTTCCATCCTTGGCGGAAATATTCATTTCGACGGAGGAAGAAACTGGGGCGTTTTGTCCGTCTTTCCCCAAGGGGAATTCCAAGGTCAAAGTGTGCTGTCCGGTGCGCATAACGGCCTCTTTCTGTATGCAAAACTGGGGATTCTAGATTGTATCGGGTTTAGAAATATTTGAAAAGCACTAAATTTAGGTATATTTAAGGATTTTTATTGACACGGTGAGGTACGGTGCGGTTTAATGGTAACACCGTCCGCGCAACAATTTAGGGAGCACTACAGTTATGCCGATAAAGCCCCGTCGCGGCAGTTTGGTTTACGACGAGCAACTTTGGGGGGAGCGTTACGGCAACACGCGTTTCGCCCAAAGGATGCTGCGTAACAACAGCCGAAGCAACGATATGTCACATCTGAGCGAAGAGGAAAAGCACCGTCGCCAAATTCGGACGGTTGCCTCTATCGGGTTAGATGTTCGCGATGTGACGGTACAAGTATGGAACGGCAAACCGGTTTCCCGGGACAACCCTTTGCCTATGGAGGAAATAAAGGCAGAAATGCAGCAGATTAGGCAGGAGCGGATGAATCCGCATAATCATGTCGCAACACCCTTACAACCCATGTCCGCGGGCGCGGGAACAGGTGCGGATACGTCATTCTTGAAAAAAGAAGGTCCCGTTTATAGCATTCGGCAAATTGATAAGGATGCCTACCTAGGTTTGCGCCGCCAAGGATTCAGTGCCCTCAAAGCACGACTGTATGCGGGGCGCGGGGTCCTGCCGGAGCAGACAGATTTGACCTTGAGGAATCTGTTAAAAGTATCTTCGCTGACAGACTGCCTGAAAGCGGGTGCATTTCTGGCAGACAGGATTGCGTCTGGACGGAAAATATGTGTGGTGGCGGATTACGATTCGGACGGGGCGACCAGCGCGGCCGTGATGGTCTCCGCACTGCGCTCTATGGGTGCGGATGTAAACTATGTAGTACCTGACCGACATAAACACGGTTACGGCCTTTCGCCTGCCGTCATGGACGAAGTGGTCCGACAGTACGGTGAAAGGGGTAATGGACAGCCCGAACTCATCGTTACGGTCGATAACGGTATTGTTGCCTATGACGGGGTCAGACGTGCCAAAGAAATGGGCATGGAAGTTGTGGTAACTGACCACCATCTGGGTACGGGAACTTTGCCCGATGCGGATGTGCTGGTCAACCCCAACCGCTATGACTGTCCGTTCAAGAGTAAGGCGATGGCGGGGTGTGGTGTTGCCTGGTATGTCATGGCGGCAACGCAAAAGGCACTGGGCGAAAGACATCCCGGCTATACTTTACCGGACCCGAATTTCGACATCCGCAGCTTACTGGATTATGTCGCCATCGGTACGGTGGCGGATGTGGTACCGTTGGATTACAACAACCGGATTCTGATTGCACATGGCTTGGATAATATCCGTAATGGTTTGGCACACCCGGGTGTCTATGCCCTCCTGCAGGTATCCGGGGTCAATCCCGAACATATCAAGACCTCGGACATTGCCTTTCGTATAGCGCCCCGAATCAATGCCGCAGGACGTCTGTCCAGTATGGAAGTGGGCATTGACTGCCTGTTGGCGGAAACCCCGGAAGAGGCCGAATCTTTGGCCTGTGAGCTCAACGACCTGAACCAACAGCGTCAAGGCAAAGAGCGGGAAATTTCACTTGCAGCCGCCGAACAGATTGCTGCCGAGTTGGCTGCGGAAAACCTCTCCTCCGATATGGAGGAGCGTCGCACCATTGTCGCGGTTGGTACCGAATGGGAAGAAGGCGTCGTGGGTATCGTGGCATCACGTTTAAAGGAACGATTCAACCGACCCTCTATTGTGATGTCGGTATCGAAAGAGCACCCACATCTGCTGAAAGGGTCTGCTCGTTCGATAGAAGGCTTTCATTTTCGGGATGCGTTGGTAGAAACGGACAGGCGGGCGCCGGGTGTCATGGTCAAGTACGGGGGGCACGCCATGGCGGCCGGTTTGACCATTAATCGGGATAAATTAAACGAGTTTAAAGCCACCTTCGAACAAGTGGCGAAAGATTTGCTTAAACAGGAAGACTTGCAACTCCGAGTCACCGTAGATGGCAGCCTTAGTGCCAGCGATATTACCCCGGACAACATCAGTGATTTGGAAGACGGATTGTGGGGTCAGGCGTTCCCACCGCCTACGTTCCGCAATGTGATGCGCGTTCTCTCGCAAAGACAAATCGGCAAAGAAAAGATGCACAAAAAACTGGAGGTGTTGATAGACGGTGTGAAATTTGATGCGGTGAAATGGCGATGCGAAGAACAGATGCCGGAATTCGTCGAGGCCGACTACACCTTGAACAACAACGAGTATATGGGCCGTATAACCCCACAGTTGATGATAGGACATTTCAGGGAAGGTGTGGACCCTCGAATGGACACGGGAATCCGACCGGATGAAGCGGCCTTGCAGGATGCCATAATGTCGGCAGAATCTATCTTGGCGAACGAGCGGGAACGGGCAAACGACGATTTGATGACTCTGGCAGACCTGAATATGCTTTGATTGGAAGGACCTTTATGGATACCACTCTCACAATACCATACTTTAATGTTTCTTCGGACAGGAAGGATTGAGCATGGCCGCCAAAACCGGCAGGACGGACCGTCAGGGGCGTATCCGCCCGGATGGATACGCTTCGTGGGAAGATTATTTTGCAGACCGATACAGCGGCGACCTGCTGGAGAACCGGCACAATAAGTCGTTGCATGATTTTCTGCTGCCTTATTGGCAGGATTATGAGTTGGCCAGACAAGAAGGGCGACGCCCCCGTGTCACAGAAGACCCGCATCTCATAGAGAAGGTAGATATGCAGGTGCTTTCTTCCATCTTACACCGCGGTTTATCAGACAGGATGGACGGTTTCGAACTGCTGCCGGAAGATATGTCCCGTCTATATACGACAAACGAATGGGTAGACAGCCATTTAAAATACCCGGGCAGAAAATGGAAAGAGGGTCTTCGGAATATTTTACTGACCGTTTTTAGGGTAAGGAGCAGTGAAAATAAACTGCTGGACTATTGGGAAGAAGAAACCCATTTGGAAAAACGTGCCACACGGTTGGTATATGCGGCTCTGTTTGGAATGGCCTTGTCAAATTGGGCAGTAGGTAGAACCAATATTACCGGCATCGTTTTGCTGACCTTTTTTTTGATGTTATTCGCCATAGGTGTTTGCGGCATTCGTTTGGCTCCCAGACCGCCTGACAGACGTTATGAAGTGTTGTTTGAATTGGCTAAATTGCGCTGGAGCGTCAAAGTCAAACCCAAATCACGCACCACGCGGCGGTGGGAAGAGAAAAACAGGAAGCGGAACAAAGGACAAGATGTAGACGTCAGCCGCGTCGAACCGCTCGGAAAGAACGGAAAAGTACGCATACACGGAGTGGAATTCCCCGAGGCGGCTGTCAAAAAACCTTTAAAGACAGCTTCCATATTTAAAAGGAATAAAAAAGAACATGGAATCCCAAAAGAATGAACCTTTACACATCAACAGAAAAATTTTGGCAGTCCAAATCAAACAGGCGCTGAAACAGGAACGCGACCTTAAAATATCTGCAAAAACGGTGGAGGCTATCCTGGAAACAGCAGTGGATTGTATTACGGCCAACTTGGTTGAAGGCAACCGTGTAGTATTGCGAGATTTCCTTGTTTTGGAAACCGTATTGGAAAACGGGCGGCCACTCAACATGAATCCCGAAAGTGACGAAAGGTCGGAAACAAGATTGGCACCCAGAGTAAAAATAAGTAGAAACTATAAAAACAGAGTAATCAATTTAATTAGGCAAAACAAGGAGGTTCTATGAAAGAAAAAGTACACGGCTTATTGGTAGTAGCTGTGATTGTTCTGGGCATCGTTTGGTTTACCCCACTTGGTGACTATGGCACAACACAAGTCCAGAAAGAAAGGGTGGAAATCTTAGAGCGTGCAAAAAACTCTTCAGACCCGGAAATTTTGAAACAGGCGGAATTGGTTCGGCGTGACATTTCCCAAGAATATAACAAAGGCATAGCAAATCCTAATCAAGGCATGTCGGAATCAGAACTATCTGAGCTTTGGCTGCAAATACGGGTCTTCCTCTTCATAGTCCTTATTATTGGTTTTACAATTTTTATAAAAGAAATGCTGAAAAATAGAAAAATGAGATAACGATTTAACGTACTGCTTTAATTATTTAAGGAGTTATCGTGTTTCCCGACAAATACAATTTGAGTTTGGAAGAAAATATTTTTCTGGCCAAGAAAGTATTGGTTGCCCAAATTCATAACCTCAGTCGTATTGTATATCGGGCATAGACTTTTTCGACGTGACCGAAGATATAGATTTACCCGACTCACCAAACATGGGCTAAAAAGCCAAGGTGCTTTCAATACCAAAAAAAGCAGCTTAAATTATTCAGGAGATGTACTTCATGATTGAAATTTTTATAAACCATTGGGAAGCAATGCGTAAATTGATAACGGGAGAACGAATGGACAAAAGGGAAGCCAACATGGTTTTCAGGTTTCATGTGTTTGCTTGTGGAACCTTAATCCTGATGTCACTGACATCAGGATATCATATTTCCTATTTATTGGCTCTGCAGGAACAGGAAAAGAACTTGCAAGAGAACGTTTCTGTTTTGGTTTGGGTACTCTCGGCAATCTCGGTAACATCGGCTCTATTGGGTTTAATTTATTTTATAAGAATTACCTTTTTACTGGGGTTTGGTAAATACCCTAATTTTAAACAGGCTTTTTACAAATGACCCCAATTATTTTATGGATATAATATTATGAAGAAATATATCAATTTGGAACTGATATTGTCTTTGTTTTTTATTGGTATGCTGATTTTAACCCCGGGTATGTTAAGGACAATGGCGGCGGGTTTGTTCAGTATATACGGTGCCGAAGTAGGTTTGAAAGAGGTTATGGCTCCGGTAATGTTCTTTGGAATAGGCGTCTGTACATGTAGCTTCTTTGCCTTCATCTTTGGTACAAGATATATCAAAGGGGTACGTTAAAACAATTTTGTTTAACATTTTGGAGTAGGAGAAGAACATGGGCAAAAGATGGAATGGAAAATCTTTTTTAGCAGTGCTGTTGGTACTCTTTGCCATCGTTTCCATAATAGGCGAACACAAAAATGTTGACCCTGTGAAGCTTCAAAAAGAACGGGTACTTCTGTTGGAGCAGGCCAAAACATCAACTGACCCTGCGGTTCGAAAGCAGGCGGAAATAATTCGTTCCGATATTGAACGTGATTACCAAAGTTACAAAAAAGGGGTTGAGGTCGAAAAAGAAAAAGTGGAATTGGGAAGCAAAGAGTTTTTTGAACAGTTGTTTAAAAAGATGTCTTCCGCTTCATTTTTAGTTTTCTTAAGTGTGGTAAGCGTGGCATTGATTGCTTCAGGCAAATTATTTGAGGTCTACCGTGACGAGAGACGGTAAAGGTCATGAAACAAACAAAAGCAGGCAAAGATGGTATTGCCTGCTTTTGTTTTTTGGAACGACCCGTAAAAAAGTGTGTGTCTGATTATGTTATTCTGACTATGTCTGAAATTTATAAAGTGAAAAATATGATTGAGTCCAAAAAACCCCCGTTGCTTTTCCCTAAGGCTCAGGAGCCAGGGCACGGAAGCGCGGCAATACGCGTCATTTGGGAAAAGCTGTCAGCACTGACAGATACCCTGAACAGTTATTCAGAAGAAATGGGTGCGGATTTTAAGCGGGCACTGTATGCCGATATCTCCGGTTTAAACAAGGCTCTCAACGAAGTGCGTTCGGCAGGCATGGTTTTGGCGGATGTTGGTGATGTCGCCGATACACTCAGTAACATTTTGGAGAAAAAACATAAGATATGGCTGAAGAATCCGAAAGATAAGGATGCGCTCGTCGAAATTTGCATTCGCCAAGGAGGATTGGAAATCCATAAAATTTTAAATGATGCCGCTGAAAGTATGCTGGCTAACATGTCTTATGAAACATATGAAGACCTGGAGAAAATGCGGGAAAGTGCCATTACGAATGCAACTGAAAACGTATTGACTAGGTTGGTTATCTTGGGAGCCCTTGACAACCTTGGAAACCACAGTAAACGTGATTTGGACGTAGAACAGGAATGGAATCTTTCATGATTAAAAGAGAAGAAAAAAATGGGGTTGTTTTACCCAAACTGCAAGAACAGAGAGGAGTGTATGACGGCTTATACCGGTTTTGCACACAAACAGATGAGTTAATTCAGATATTGGAGAATAATTGGCACCATTTGCCAAATGAAGCCCAGAACCAAATACAAAAAGTTATATCTTCTCTGGAAAAAGCCTACCTAAGCACGCGAGTTGTAGAAAGTGGTATGGTAACAATAAATGATATTTATAATGAAGCTGAAGAAATAGCATATTCAATATCTTGGACTCCTGAACTCTTGGTATCAACTTTAAAAGATTCGGGAGTTTTAGACAGTCAAGAAACTTTGAATCAGGTTTTTCATGCAGTAGATAGAAGCTGTGAAGCCGAGGAATTAGGACGATACGTATCTCAAATTGTAAACGGAAATTTTATTGATGCCGTTATTCACGCAAAACAGCAGGGTATCCTGCCAAGTGAAGAAAACAACAATGATTTTGATATGAGTTGAGGGAAAATCTAATGATTCAAGCGGATAATAATGAGGAGAACACCACTTTTGGTCGTATCAACAGCGGTCGAAAGGATATGTTGGGGAATGCCTATTCAGGGATAGATGGCAACATTAACCGGCTGATAGACATACTGGAAAAATACGCGTCTGAAATGGAAAAACCCGATATTGTCGAGATTGAAAAAAATATCGCATCATTAAAGCAACAAATGGACGGGGTCATGCTCATGTTACAAGGCGCATGGTCCGCCGAAGACATCTATAACACCTTTTGCCATATGGCTATCGATTTCTATAACGTTAATGAAGGATTCGAAGAACTTTACGATAATGCCGTCAAAATGGGAATATTGGACGAGCATGCAATATTGGAAAATTTGGCGGATGATTCAACGAAAGGAGCAGAAGAGTGGTCAGAATATTTGCATGGCCAACTTGATGAACTTGTTAGGAACGCGCTCAATCAAATGCAAGAGATAAAGATGTTGCCGCATGAGCATCCTCAAAAAGAGGAAGCTTTTGAACTATAAAATGTTGCAAAAAAGAAACATATTCTTTAAATAATTAACATATTTTATAAATTAATTTACATTCTCATACTTAACATGATATATTTTAACCACTCTCACTGGAAAATATATATGGAGCAAATAAAATGTAAATTAATTGTAATATTTTTAATATCAATCATGGCATTTAATCACCAGCCCGCTGTATTTCGCCAACCTCCTGCGATACCGGTACCCCAAAAAATAAACGCTAAAAAATAGGGGGGAATGTAAAGAAAGGCCGATAAACGGCCTTTTTGTATTGGTGGCTATATCAGGAGATGTCGAAGTCGCCCCCATCCTTGTTATCTATGGATTCCAACATGGGTAAAGCACCTTCTATAATTTTCTTGTTAATGTGCTTACAAAGGTCATGGGAAACGGAATTGTCGAATGCTTCGGAAATCTCTTCTCCGACGCCAACACTGTTAAATACATCTCGTATGGCTTCTTTAAGAAACGTCAGCATTAATGCTGTATCTATCTGTGCATGCTGTTTGATGGTTTCAATATCGGCATGTTGCCGATAATCTTTCAATTCGTAATCAATTTCACGCCTCACATCGTCCAATGTATAAACCAAACGTGTAGCAGGAAAAGAATCCGAGATAGGCCGTCCTGTCGCATTGTAGATTTCGGCAAGTTTTTCGCGAATATCATTCGGGATGCCGTTGCCGGTGTCGTTAATCAGATTACGAAACTCTTGGAACAGTCCTATATAATCTTTGTTGAAAAAACTGACAGCAAATCCATAAATATCGTATTCAGGCACTTCGCTAAATTCGTCAGTCTCCCGAGTTTGTGGTGTGATGGCCATATATAATCTTTGTATGGTAGAAATTTAAGACAGGTCGTAATCATCACAACCTTGACGTTCCAACATAGGTAATGCGCCTTCTTGGATTTTCACATCAATAAAATCGGTTACCTGCTCCCTTAGATTTTCAAAGAAAATCTCAGATGCATTCTCAGACAAAAAGGAATTTTCCGAGGTCGCATCACTTGCTTTCTTTAAAATCTGTAAGAGTGTCTCTTCAGTAATAGAAGCGGCCTCCTTAACTGATTTGACGTCGGTACACTCAAAATCATCAGACAAAACATGCTCCAGATAATTTTCAACACTCTCAACGGTATATTGCGTTCGCAGAAGAGGGGTGAAAGACGACAACCCCAATCCTGCCTCTTCATAAATAGCGGCTAATTGTCTGCGGATATTATCCGGAATCCCATTGTTTGTTTGGTTAATCAAATCCCGAAAATGCTGCATGGTCTTATCAAATGACATAGGTACACATGCACCGAGAGCATTCGATATGTCGTATTCGGGAACAAAATAGGGTTGCTGATTTTGAATCGTCATAATATATAAACCTTTCACCACCTGAATAAAAAGCACCTATCGGCACAGCGGATTGTCTGAGATGACAGTTTCAACGGTTTGTTCTGCAGAATCAGCAGAGAGCGGCAGCCCTTGGATGTCGGCCAATTCCCGTTGAACTTTTGAAAGCTCGTCAATCAGCCCCGTCAGGATATTCAGGCTTTCTTTGTCTCTGCGAAGATGTAGACCACCGTATAAGACGACGGAACCGTTACCGTCGGATTCCAAATTGAGGGCCGCCCCGTTGTGGGAGGTAAAAACATTTTGGCAATTACTGCCTTGTTCAAAAAAACTCATCTTCAATTCTCCGGATTACCATGAAAAAACGGTTTTGGCGGCCATGGTTCCCAATAAGGCAGGGAAAGGGTTCGTTCCTGTAATTTGCGTCAACTCTTCAATGTTGACCCAACGGCATTTTGCCGCAGCGGCATTCACAGACAAACAGGCGGCAGCCTTATCCTTTGAAGGGATATAGACGGCTTTGTAAACGTGGGAAGGAACATACAGTCCCGTATTACCGATTTGGGCGGCCTTTTTTCCCAGGAAGGCAACGCCGGTTACTACATAAATTTCACCGTTTCGGATGGCCAATTTACGTGTACGTTGTTCCAATTCGTTCCACATTTCCTGATTATGTGCGGCCGATTGCGGGAATATGTTGCTCAACAGATAACTTTCGGAACGGGATTCGGCGCTGTTTCCGTCAGCATTTGGAAAAATATGGCCCCTGTCATAACCACTGCCTCGGTAATCTTCCAGAGATGCCCTGTCATTTTCAGGCAAACGTTCGTCAGGTCGGAAACTGTCTTCTCGCCTCAGTCCGCGGGTACGCTCTATTCCCTCTTTGTCCAGACGCCACGCTGACCAAAAACCTGTTTTTGTGGCACCAATGGACGCATTGACATACTGGCTGTTGCATAACACCGTGTAGTCGCTGCGGTCTGCAATGTGGCGGGCAATCTTCGGTTCCATTCCGGCAAGCAGACCTTCATGCCCCGGGCACGCATTTCGAGGTGTGCCTTGCCCCGCTTCGGGTATACGCGGGTAGTCGGTTTCCCTGCCGACCAAGTCCGCGTACGGGTCTGCCGTTCCCTGTGTTGAACGACTCCCCTTCGCAGTTGAGGGCAGGTATTCTTGTGTGGCTTTTTCAAAAACTTGGTTTGCCTTTTGCGTAATGGTATCGGAAACCTTATTTTTGGCATACGAAGTAAGTAGAGAAGGGTGATTGACCCCATAGGCAACCGCCCCGACAGCGGCAATCCAAAATAATTTTTTCATAAGACGGAGTACATTTTTTCAGTTGGGATAATTCTAGCGAAATTTCAAGTGGTTTGGATTTTGAACTGAAAAAGCGGGTTGTTTGACAACCCGCTTTTTCTTTTTTCAATTAGGAAACATCGTCGGCATAAACAGCGTTTGATTCAATGAATGCACGGCGTGGCGGAACCTTTGCTCCCATCAGGATTTTGAAAATAGTGTCTTCACTGACCCTTTGTTCGAGCGGAATCGGAAAACCTTCTTCGTCATATTCAGCGCGCAGGGCATATTCCTCTTCCATTCCTGCCGGAATGGCGGCCAGTGCACGGGTCAAATCAAAACCGCCAAAATCGCTGTTCAGGGGGGCTTTGTCGGAATAAAACACCTGAAGTAGGGTGCGGGAATCGGGATTCAGCGTTGTTTCGGCCAACTGTTCCGGATTCATCTCGCCCAAGCCTTTAAACCGGCTGATGGTGTAGTCCTCCTGACTGTGTTCGGATAAAAAGGCATCCAAATCAGATTGGTTTTGGATATAGAAGTGAGGCTGTTTCTTCGCCTTCGGGTCCAAGCGGAACAGTGGCGGCATGCAGATATAGACGTATCCATTTTCAATCAATGGTCGCATATATGTGTGGAAGAAGGTCAAGAGCAGTGCGGAAATATGTTCTCCGTCCACGTCGGCATCCGCCATGATGCAAATTTTGTGGTAGCGGAGTTTATCCAAGTTGATTTCACCGTCCGTACTTAAAGGAACGCCCAGTGCGGAGGTAATGGCATTGATTTCCGCCGAATCAAAGGCTGCATCCTCGTCTGCTTTGCCCACATTGGTAATTTTTCCGCGCAAAGGGAGGATGGCCTGAAATTTGCGGTCACGTGCATTTTTCGCCGAACCGCCTGCCGAATCACCCTCAACCAAGAAGATTTCGCAAGCGCTCGGGTCTCGGGATTCGCATCCTGCCAGTTTGCCCGGTAAAGACATACGCGAAACGGGACCATTTTCCTTACGGACAATTTCACGTGACCTTTTGGCTGCAAGACGTGATTTTTGCGCTAAGAGTACCCGGCCCATCCATCGGTCAGCTTCTTTTGGGTTCTCTTCAAAGAAGCGTTCCAGGAAGGTCATCACCGAGCGTTGAACGGCGGTCGTTGCTTCGGGACTGTCCAATTTGACCTTGTCTTGACTGGTAAATTTGGGAGTGGGAATACGGATGGAAACAGCAGCGAAGACGCCGTCCGCAACATCTTCCGCTACAAACGGATGGCGTGAGATTTCTTGGGCGTCGTTGTATTTGTTCAAAGCACGCAAAAGGCCTTGTCGGAAACCGCGTTCGTGGGTGCCGCCATCTACGGTAGAAATAGAATTTACGTATGACCGCAGGCATCCTGTTTCTTTTCCACTGATGTTTAGGGCGACAGACACGCTGATGGTTTTTTCCCGAACCTCTTCGATAGAGGAAAAACTTATCGGTTGGACAAAGAGATTTTCGGGGTCTGTCTTCTCTCCGAGCTCGTCCTGCTGAATATCTGCGACGATTCCTTCAAAATTGTCGGCACACATACTGAAGTAGCGGTTTTCATCGCTTTCGGGCAGTCGCTCGTCGGTCAGACTGACGGTCAGACCGACATTGAGGTAAGCCAAGGCTTTCAGGCGGCGTAAAATGGTTTCGCGGTTGAAATCCACGCCCACGGTCTCTTCGGTCTCGACTTTGGTTTCCGGGTCGATTCGGGTAACAACGGTATGCAGGATTTTGCGGTCGGGATTGAAGTGCAGCACTGTGCCGGTTTTGTCGGTCTCGCCGATAACGGTCAAGTCCTCTTCGGCGAAACCGTCACGGAACCGCTGGCGGAAGATTTGACCGTTCTGCATCACCGTGACGCTGAACTTGGTAGAAAGGAAGTTGCATGCCTTAATCCCGATACCGTGGGTACCGCCGGAGGTGGCATACACGTTGGTGTTGAATTTACCGCCTGCATTCAACATGGATACGGCAATGGTAACGGCGGGAATATTGAATTGCGGATTGATGGCGGTCGGAATACCGCGACCGTTGTCGGCAATGGTGATACTGCCGTCCGAATGCAGGGTGACATCGATACGGGTGCAGAACCCTGCGTTAAATTCATCCACTGCATTGTCAATACCTTCCCATGCCAAATGATGCAAACCCCCTTCGTCGGTTCGCCCTATATACATACCGGTGCGTTCGCGGACATGGTCACGGTCGGAGAGTTTGACGATGGATGAGCCGTCATAAACGGGAGCGGCGCCGTTGTTGTGTGTTTCATTCATGGAAAACGGGTCCTGTAAAGGTTTAATGGTCATGCCGGGTCTGTTTTGTTTGTAGGCTCAACCGCGTCTTGCTCTCGTTCTGTCGGCAGTACGTTAAGCAGGCAGTCATCATCAGCCAGTTTAATGAGCGAAGAACCCATTGTGGTCCGCCCCGCAGGCGTCATGGAGGCCAGTGAAAGACGGTTGATTTTTCGGGTGGTACATAACAACACATCTTGCTCCTGCGGTCGGATGACGAGTGCAAAGGCAAGCTTGCCGACTTTAATGTCCTCCCCTGTTCTCATTGCAGCCACACCGCGGGTGTTTCGGTTGCAGAGACGGTAGTCTTCGATGGCGCTGTATTTCCCTACACCCTTGTCTCCCAATGTCAGAATGGCACTCTCGGCGCGTTGGCGTTCCGGTACGATGTCCATGGACATGACTTTTGCCCCTTCATTGAGGCGCATGCCGCTGATACCGGCGCTGACACGGCCTTGAATGGACAGGTTTTCTTTCCGGTTGAACCGGGTCAGGTAGCCGTCGTCGCTGACCATAATCACATCGTCCTTCTCATTCATGGATAAACGGGCGCTGACCACACGGTCGCCTTCGTTTAATTTAATCGCCGCCACGCCTGTGACGCGCAGCGAGCCACTATAGACACTCAGCGGAGAAGATTTGATTTTTCCCTGTTGTGTGGCCATAACCAAAATGGCGTCTTTGTTTTCAAAACCGGGAGTAAACAGGACGGCGGCAATATCCTTACCTGCAAGCTGGGGCATCAGATTGTTTAAGTGACGCCCTTTATGATTTGCATCGCCCTCCGGAATGTCCCAAACCTGCAAGGCGTGTGCTTGGCCTTGTGCCGTGACAGTCATCAATACGTCGTGGGTGTTGCCTTCGAATACGTTGGCCACGGCATCGCCGGGATTCAAAAGGATAGCAGAGCGTCCCTGTGTATTTCGCTTTTGACGTCGGAAGGCGGATGCGGGCATGCGTTTGATGTATCCGTCTTTTGTCAGGTGGATGACTGCCTGTTCCTGTGTAATGTAATCCGCTTTTTTGATTTGACCCAACGTATTGTCTACGCGGCAAACCCGGTCACGACCCAGTGTTTTGGCGGTGGCGGCATACTCTTTCAGAATTTCGGAAACGCGGAAAGTACGGTCTTCAAGAAGTTTGTTCAAATAGGCAATCTTGACTTCAACCAAATCACGCCGCTCTTCCACCAATTCGGTAACCTCCAGTGCATTCAGGGAAGAAAGGCGCATTGCCAACACGGCGGCGGTCTGGGCTTCGCTCAATCCGAACGCAGCCATCAGGTTTTTCCCTGCGGCTTTTGCATTTTCCGAAGCACGGATAATTTTGATGGCTTCATCCAAACGGTCCAACACCAGCAGGAGTCCGTCAATAATGTGCACACGGGCCAAATGCTTGTTACGGCGGAATTCGGCCTTACGAACCATGACGTTTTCGTAGTGCTCATTGAATACCTTTAATGCGGAAGATAACCCCATTTGCGTTGGAATTCCCTTGTGCAATACATTGAGATTGCAGGTCAGGGAGACATCCAAAGCATTGGGGATGGAAAGCAACTGACTGAAGACAGCCTCTGCATCCGCCCCCTGTTTCAATTTGATGACGATACGCACGTCCATGTTGCTGGATTCGTCCGTAATTTCGACAATATCAGGGTAGGAACCGGAGTCGATGGCTTCAGTCAGGTTTTGCAGCACAGTGGCTTTGTTTAACCTTGAGTGGTAAGGCAGGGCGGTTAAAACCAATATTTCCCGTTTGCCGGTTTGTTCGACGGTGTAGGTGGCTCGCAGGCGGATGCTGCCACGCCCTGTTTCGATGACTTTACGATACTGATGCGTGTCGTACATCACGCCGCCTGTCGGCAAATCGGGGGCGGGAAGACAATTTAAGACATCATCGGTGCCTGCATCAGGGTTTTCCAAAAGGAGGGAAGCGGCAGCCATGCATTCACGCAGATTATGGGTAGGCAGGTTGGAGGCATAGCCAACGGCAATCCCGACGACGCCATGGACGAGTAGGGCAGGGTAGGAGACAGGAAGAACGGTAGGGACTTTAAGTGTCTGGTCGTAGTTAGGTTTGAAATCGACGGCGTTTTCATCCAAACCGTTTAAAAACGCCTCACCCGCACGGGAAAGCCGTATTTCGGTATAACGCATTGCGGCGGCAGAGTCCCCGTCAATGGAGCCGTAGTTACCCTGTCCGTCGAAGATAGGGTGCAATTTGACCCAAGGCTGCGCCATATATACCGCAGCACCATATAAAGAACTGTCACCGTGCGGGTGGTACTTACCCATAGTGTCGCCGACCAATGCGGCGGATTTGCGATATTTCGATGTAGAACGCAGACCCATCTCATGCGCCGAATACAGCAGATGTCGCGCAACGGGTTTCAGTCCGTCCCGGGCATCCGGTAATGCCCGGTCGGAAAGAACGGCCGCAGAATAATTGAGCATCCGTGACAGGATGGTTTCTGCAATATTTGCAGTAATGACGCCATCACGCGGGGCGGTCAGGACAGGAGTGTCGGACATATTTCCTCTCTCGTTTCAAAATTTATCGAATAGTCGCTCGGTTTAGCCGCTTAAGAACAAATGCTGCGGCCTCTTCTTCGGTGCGGGAGGTATAGATGCATTTGCGGTCGGAAGATACCACATCTACCAATCCCAATTTCACCCAGCGTATCAGGTGATATCCTTGATAGAGGGTCTGCACTGTAGAGTCTTTGTGGGAACAGATACAGAGGCAGCCCTTTTGATAGGAGTTCAACATACGGGTTTGCAGTGTGTATGATATACTACGCGTAATTGTATATGTTTTGGGACATATAAATCAAATTCTTGTGCTCTATTAAGGACGGAAGATGAAATTAAAGTTTTTAAAGCCATTTAGAACAACCTTTGGTGAAGTTATCAATATCAACTATAAATTACTGGAGTCTTACCACATTATAGGTAAAGAACATCCTTGGAAGCATTTGGTGGATTTTGGGGATATGAACGTAGACTATTTGTGGGAGGTAGCAAAGGAGGATACGTCACCGCACGCTTTGCAACGCATGGCTCTGGACATATTCGTAAAGAACAGCACGGATTGGGTGGAAAAACACGGCTTGCGTGATTTCCAGAAATGTATGGATTTCCTGTTCGATGAAAAGCAGATTGAAGAAGACGTCCTCCGATTGAAGGATTTGCATGCTAGAGGTAAGGGTAACACTGTCTATGAAACAGAAGAATGCGAATTGGTTTCTGCCTACCGTTCCATCTTGACGGTGGCCTTCAGCGTCATGGCTATTCTACATGTTGATAGCTTAATACAGGATTGGAAAACAGGAAGCATGGGCATTCAACGAAGTGTTTTGACACGAATGTTTATGCCTGTTTGGCAACATTATTGCGATACTGTTTCGAGTAGGTACAACGAGATGCCTTCCTCTGTGATGGTAGATGCCATGTTCCTAGCCAAAGAAGGGGACACGGAGAAATCAAACCGGCTGCCGCTTCCGTCTATATTACTTATGGATGCCGCAAACAGAGGCGGAAAAAAGCAAGTTTGGAAAGCCCGGTTGTTGCCGGATATGCCGGGTATACCGGTATGGAGAAAAACCGAAAAAGCCAGGTTGGTGTTGCCCGACATGAAGGTATGGACAAAACCCGAAGAGGTTTCTATCTGGTTCGGGCACCCTGAACAATATACAGGGAAATACATGACCGGCGTCTGGCTCTCCGCATCAGGCCTACTGAAAGAAGATGTCCGCCTACTTTGGACGGGGGAAGAGACCTTGGGCGGGGTGCGTATGTTGTTGGACCTCCACGGGCAAATGACACACGACATGAACCTTGGTACGGTAGCATACGGTAACCTTTATTTTGCCGGATGGTCCAACAAAAAACCGTATGAATCAGGCGTTTTTAATTTATTGGAATATGCCATAACCCGGGAAACTTTCATTCAGCAATGGTACGCCCAACAAGAGTCCGCCCTGCCATTCGATTTAGAGGCGGACAAAATAGGCTCATGGTTGGAAGATGTCTGCAGCAATCCGCTCAAGCAATCTCAACTCAGATTGCTGTATGAGTTGTCCGAGCAAACATACAAGGACGGGCCACCCATATTTTTGAAGGTTCCTTTTTTCGAACGGGAGGATTTGCTCGACCCTCACAAAATAGAGGACAAAATCTCTTGGCTGCGGGCAAATACACCGAGAACATGGGTACAGAATTGGATGGAGCTTTATAAGGGTGTTTCTCCATTCGAAGAGGACTTAAAAACCGACACATTGGAAGAATTGCTGTTAAAGAGCACATGGTTGCTGCACAGTTGTTTTCTTAGCCTTTCCGGACAAAAGATATCCTCGGAGACGCCGGTAAAAGGCGGTTTTGACATATTGCTGCGAGGTTATGTCGGGATGGCGAACAGATACGGTGCCAACATGGAAGAGGGACTGAAAAGCATCGGTTTCCCCTTGGAGGAAAGGCTTTTTAATAACATTAGTTCGCCTTTACAGCAATTTATTGCCGCCTCTAACCGTATCTTGGGTATGGATGATGACAGGCACAAGAAGGTATTAACCTATTTTGCCTTCAATACATTATTTATCAAGAACCGAGACTGGGTGGTAGAAATCAATCTCAGTGAGGATGGCCATATGAACAGTTTCGTTCGAGGTTGCGGAGATGTTCTTGCAGAGGCCCTTCCGGAAGAATGGAAAACCTTCCTTTTAAGTTGGGGTAAAACGCATAGGGAGCTTTTTGAAAAAACGGTGTACCCGTACTTTTGTGAAAAATTCAGTATGATGGTTCAACCGGAACGCGACTACGAGGAAGCAGAGAAACGTATTCCTGCTGCCTGTCTGTTGTATGCGGCCACATTTGAGTGGTTGTCCAGAATGATAGAAGAGGCAGGAATTGAAAAGGATATAGAACCCGATATGCTCGTTAGACTGTTGGAAATTTCCGCACGGGACTTTTATGCGAACCGATTCCTTAACGAAAAAGGATGGGAGAATGAATATGCACAGTCAGCCAGTGCTTTCGATATCCGAAAGGATTTTGAAGAGTATTTCAAAAAGTACCACAGACAAATTTTGGCGGAATCTGAAAACACAATGGATGAGTTTTCAGAAAATATAGTCTTCTGACGGAGAATGGTAAAGCCTGTTTTAAGAAAAAGACAGGTCGTTCGGTTAGAATCAAAAATAGATAAACCTGAAACGGAGAAGAAATCGTGACGATTTCCGCCCAAAAACATACATTGTCCCCACGCTTTAAAGAAAGCCTGTCCGAGCCTGAACCATTAAAGATAAAAAATCATGCAACGCTACAAGAGTTTTGGCAGCCCGAGCCACCGGATGGATATGCCTTTCATCCATTGGAGGTCGTCAAAACATATCACGAGGCCGTATGGGCGAAGATTCGTGACGGTTCAGAAAAGGCACGTACGGATGCCTTCCTCACTCTGTCAGAAACAGGGGGTACGAAACAGTTGGACGGTCGTAGCATATCGGAAGAATCGGCATTCTGGTGTAACTCCCCTGAACTGGAGTGGCAGGATTTAAGCAGACGGATAGAGGATTATTTGTCACAAGGCGGTTGGAGTTTGAGAGACTCACAGACTTTTTGTTCGGAGGTATATGAAAGTTATATCCGGTACAAAAGGGATGCCCTAGGTTTGTTTGCCTACAGGAAAAGCGGAGAATTAACTTATCAGGCCCATTATCATGGTGATTTTACCCAGGCTCAAGAAGTTATCCGACAATGGCTGCAACCTGCTTGGTTGGTCAATGCCCTCGAATGGACATTGGCCGAGCAAAAGAATAACACCCCTGCCAGAATCATTTCTCCTATGGATTATTACGACTCATTGAGAGGTGTGAGTTTTTTGACAAACGCCTTCTTAAAACAGGAGGGGTGGGATACCTCGGATTATTTGGATTATTGGTTTTTGGTTTCCAAAGAAAGGAGTCTTGTCAACAAGTCTCCTCTTGGCGGCTTTAGCACAAAAGACTCGGAACAAAAACAAAAAAAAGCCGTTTCACGCGCAATGCATGAACTTTTTGCACAAACCTTTACGAGAGAGTACAACAATTCGGGAGAACGGCTATGCACTACAGGGCTTTGGCTGAACGTGCCAACGGCAGCCTGCCTACAAATGTGGTTGGACATAGAAAAAACGTTCCGCAACACAGTTGCAGAAGCGTTAAGGGACAAAGGGATACTTCAAAGAGGGGAAAATTGGCACTACCGCCTGAAGCGGTTGAATAGGGAAGGTTTGGCCGAAAAGGTTGAAGTCATATCCAGAATGGCCGCCCGCTTTAAAAACACATGGCAAATTAACTACCTACACTGTCGGGAAATCCTATCGTCCCAAATTTACAAAACAGTATTGAAAGATTTGTCTATATCAAACTTCAGAGAAAACAAAAACGATGTACTGTACCGTATATGCCTTCTGAGTTATGGCAGGAATGTACCGTTTTTTCCAAATTTGCCACAAACGGAAGGAACCCTTCATTTTCCTGACGGCCCATGTCCTACCGTAAAGGTGCTTTCCGATATAGGTATTTTTAACCCTCCTCCCCCAGGTGCTCCCCATGATGAAACTGCTTATGCGGAATGGGGCTGGAGAACAGAAGCGGCAGACATGAGGGTTCAGGCGGGTATCAGTACGCCCAAAATGGAACTGCTGTATATGTTGGACGACCTAGACAGAAGCGGTAAACATGTGAATATAGAAAACGAGGACCCCGGTCCTTTTGTTGAACATTTTATGTATTACAGTATTACGGGAAGTAAAGGTGAAAACGAATATATACGGATGAAGGACGTTTGGTGTAAACAATGGAAGCAGTCCGAACAATCTTGGGATGATGAAGTATTGTTTTATACGGAACAAAAAAGGGATTGCCCCCATATTGCTGCATTGGTCCAACATTGGTTGGGTGACAGCAAATGGGATTTATTTCATCATTTGCAGGAAAGGATACCCTCATTAACCACTTTGGTTGAGAACGCCATCACCGGTTTGTTGGACGTTTATAAAGGGGCGGTCAGACCATATTGGGTACCTCTCGAACATTTGGAAAATTTCAGTTTGTCGCCTGAAAACGATTTAAATGAAATCACAAGGGATTCGAGAACCCTTTTTAAAGCAAGAATTAAAGAGGGAGCCGACTTTATTCGATTCAATATAATAATGCGTGCTATTCATGAAGCGTACCCGTTTTTAGACGATATTTACCGCATACCGGAGCAAGAGGAACCCTGTTTCCTGTTGGAATACATAATTCCAAATTTTTCAGGTGCGCTTAAATATGAGGCGGCTGCGGCACCGGAATATACAGCCATGGACAGCTTATTGGTCGCAACACTTAAAAACTTGGCGCAGGGGGCAGGGGAAACTTTGGGATACGCCGAAAATGAAGTAGAAAACACCAGCTTGGGTGATATAGTGTTTTAAGAGGATTTAGAATGATTGTCGCGGATAAATGTCAATTTTCGCCTATTTTCGAGGAGTGGGCAAAAAGAAACGTTCCACCGGAAAAACAGCATTTTACTTTTGAACTTTTTGCGCAATTTTGGCAACCGGAACTACCGGACGGCTTTGATGTACACCCTTTAGAATTGGTGCTGTCCTTTTGGAAAAAAGGTCAGGACAAGACAATATCGGGCAAACCGGTCCTTCTTTTTGAACATTGGGAAGATACCAATTCGGAGATGGTACATGAACTGCAGAATATGTCGGCGGCAGAAGAATCCTCATACTGGTATAACAAAACGGAGAAGGAATGGAGCTCGCTGTCGGAGAAATCTGAAGCTTACCTTGCCCAGGCTGCATGGGGAACCAATAAAAATAAAGTCAATGAATTTTTGGAGTTCCTAGAGCGGGAATTCTTGTTCTACAAAAAAACCGCGTTACGCCTATTTGCAAGGCGCAGGACAACGGAACTGGTTCGGGATGCCCATCTATATCGGGACTTTGGAGAAATCAAAAAAATAATTCGTCAATGGCTAATGCCAGACTGGGAAACAACTGCCTTTATGTTCCCCTTAATCAGCAAAAGTTACACGGCCCACGATAGAGGTCAAGACTATTTGCCGAACAACAGGGCAATATCCCCCATGAATTATTTGGGCGCTCTCGGTGGAAAACATGTCTTAACCGCAACGGGTTTCGAAACAGGAATGTCCAATGACGTTTCTTATTTGGCGGATGTGTTCCTCAGAAAGGTTTTGGTGTCTCAAGACATGGCAGATACTTGGAACCGTTGGGCTTATACACCTATGAAGCCGGATGGATGGTCCGGTACTCAAATGGGTAGTGCTTTAAAGACGGGACGAAGGATTGCGCATGAGATGTTTACAGAGGTTTTTTCAGCAGTTGGTGCAAAAGAAAGCCATAAAGAAAAAACAGGATTTTGGTTGACAGCACCCAATGCAGAATGCCTTCAAATGTGGTTGGATTTGGAAACAGAATTCAGAGAACATATGTCCAATATCCTGCATGAACTGGAACTCATCCCCTCCGACCAACAGTGGGGCTATTATATTCAGCAAAATCGAAGAACATCCGATTCCGCCCCTGTCCGGGAAAAAGTGGATACCTGGCTACGTCTGGCAGTAAAGTTCAAAGACACCATGCCTGAAAACTATCTTCACTGGGAAAGCTTATTATCTTCAGACATCTATAAATTGTCGTTAAAGAGTCTGTCCGACCCAATGGATGGTCGACAAACATCGGTGGCATTGAATAGGGAATATCTTCTCCGCTACGGCTTGAATTGGCCTTTTATAACGTCAGAACTTCCCTGTACGAAAGGCACTTTTTCTATGCCTTTCGGCATAAAGCTAACTCCTGGCCTTGCCCTAGGGTCGTATGTGACTACAGTTCCTATACCCGCAGACGAAGAGCTTTTAGAAAATGAGCTCCAATGGCAAGTAGGTGCAGCCGATATGAGGGTACAGGCTGGCGTGACGACTCCTGATATGGAGTTGGAGGAACTGTTGAGCTCATTAGAGTGGTTAGGAAAAAAAGAAAGGGATATCGAAAAAAAACCTAGTCATTTCCAAAGATTTTATTCGTATGGCCACCCGGAAGGTCACCTAAAAGAACCCTGGTATTTACATCTGCATTCTGCATATACCCAAAAATGGGGCTGCTCCGAAAAAATGTGGAACGAAAAGATACTCAATCATGGGATATACGGTTCGGGGCGTGTCTTGGTGAGAAGCATAACCCAACATTGGTTGTCTCCCGACCAATGGGCTTTTTATCAATATATGAAACAGGACGGAGATTTAGACAAGAACGTAATCGAAATTTTGAATACAGCCTATACGGTATTCAAGGGAAATAAAGAGAAAATGCCCCTTCGGATAAGTAGTATGGCCGGAAACAATGGGAATAGCCTTGAAAGCATGTTTCCGGAGCGTAAAGGATATATAGAACATCTTGGGAAGGGCGTGGATTTCATCCGATTTAATGTAATCGCCAATGAAGTACGCTCCGCCACTTCGTTATTAAAAGACCTCTCTTCAGTTCCTGAAGACGAGCCAACGGATTTCATATTGAGATATATCTTCGATAAGTTGTCTGACCGTTACAGCAATACGATGTGTGAAGACGTAGAGGAAGGGGTAACTTTTTCTGAAAGTATAAAGGCGGTTGTGCAGAAACTTGAATTAGAAGCTCTGGAGGTGTTAGACTTTTCTACAGGTGAGCTTACAGGCGCAACAGATTTTAATCAAATTGAATTTTAATAAACCCTGAATTTATTTGAATACCATGGCAACTACATAGAGGTTTGCAGTTATATTATGAATATAGTTACTTTACGAGAAATAGCTCAGGACCAAGCATTTGGTTTTTCTCCCTATGACACCATCCATAATGGAGAGACTCCCGTTCAAGAAACGAAACCTGTCTTTATTATCTATGTCGGCGGTGTCGAGGTCGGTAGACTTCGGCAGTCTGAAATGGCTACACTAACAGATGAAGTGTTTGCACGCACAATGTCCCACTGGTCTTGGCTAAGGCTTTTAAAAGAACCCATTATCCAGGTGTTCACACTTTTAGGGAAAGCTGCGTTGATAACTCCTGCTTTAATGATATTGCTACTGTACTACGTTACAGACACAGGAAACTTCAGCGAATTTAATCAGCCTATACTTCTATCGGAAGCTCTACGAGCATTCAGGAGTATGTTCCATCAAACGTTCTACTATGCTTTGACCATCTGCATCCTAGTAAAAATGGGAAGTTTGGCATTGAGGACATCGTCCGATTCAAATACGGAAGACGTTTCTGTGTTAAAAACACTAAACCGAAACAACCCGTTTCAATTTAATTTGGAAAAAGAACTAAAGTCAAAGTTTAATGTGCTTAATCCAGGCAAATTAACTGTGCAGTTGTCTGCTTAACTTAGTCTAAACCAATATTCGGTACCGATTCTGCAAAAGCTACGACCACGATGAACCATTTGAAGCAATTCCCGTGTGTTGGCTGGAGCGTAATCTTAGGTAAACTTAAATGCTAAATCTCATCCTTGTTGGTACATTTTTACCCCCTGCATCTATTTTTATCAGCACTGTGTGTTTAATGAAAGGTAGGGATGAATTGGAAGACAGTCAATTTAACATGAAATTCGTATGTTGGTTTGGACTGCTGTTATACAACATATTTTGCTCCATCGCCTTTCAACTGAGCACCAACCAACTTGGAATCTTTATATCATTAAGCGGTTTAACCATTTTGACTTTGATGTTTGTTGTAATCACAATAGCGCAAAGTCGCCTTATTAGGCAATAATAAAACCGGAAGCCGCCGCAAAGCGGCTTTTCTCTTTCCCATCTGAGCAAACTCCAAATGAACGTTGCTCCGATTTTGAGTTCGGCGAATAATATTACCACCAACCAAAAGAGGTGGTGGAGGGCGACCGCATTCGGACGGTCTTTCGGAAACTTGGGACGCCTTGTCATCATAAAAGTACCCCGCCAAATTGGGCGGGGGAACTGATAGAATCATGGCTATGGTTGTATGGAGCTCAATAGTTGCAGCCATATTTTGTGCGGCATATCACTCTGCTGACTGCTACCCAGCTTTGCTTCCCAACGGGAAACCGTTCGAACATTGCAGTCCAGCAGTTGGGAAACCTGAACTTTGGTGAGTCCATATTGTTTACGGAGCGATTTCAAGTTGTTTGGGGTGTAACCTAATTCGGCGGGGGCAATAGCTGTTTCTATTTCAGCTAAAGAAATGGACATACCGCACTCTTGTTGCAGCCCCTGTTCTAAAAGTTTCACCCATTTTTTATGGGGCATACTGAAGGAATAGGATGATAAAACGGGAGCCTCCCAGCGCGGTATCATGGCAAAAGAGGTCTCGGCTGCTTTAGACAAACGTCTTCGTGTCAATTTGTAATACTTGCGAAGCCTTTTCAAATTGGCAGGTGTGTAACCTAGTTCGGGTTGTTTAAGCATGTTTTTCCTTTCCGTCTTCGAGATATGCCAACCAAGCCCATGCCAGATAGCGCTCAAAATAGGCGATGACCGGCAACACCCTAAAGTCTGTAGTCTCTAAGATGCCTGCGGCCACAAACGGCACACGCGGGTGACAGCTTTTTTCGTCCACAAACTGCCATGCTAGGTCGGCTCATTTGCTGGGACGGCGCACGGCATAGCGGTCGTGCAACCGCCGTGTGGTTGTCGGTTTGGGTTTCAGGTAACCATTCGGCGGCGTGGGCGGTTGGCAGCAGCACCCACAGACCGAGGCGATGGCCGCTTAAATATGCCAACCCGCGCGGGGCGGGACGGTTGTTTATGGTTAGCATTTTTAAGCATCCTTAAAACAAAAAAACGCCTGATTGCTCAGGCGCTTTAACGTATAAATTTTAGTTTCAACACACGCCCTTACGGCGAAGATGTAAATATAACTGCTTTAGTTTCAATACACAGCCGCCGCAGCGGCTGAAACAACGGAGCAAACTTTACGCCTGTTTGTTTACCCCGTCAATGCCCCGCGCCCTTGTAGGCGCGGGTGGCTGGGTATCAGCACAGACAATCTGCTAATGCCGTCGGGTCGTTGCAAATCTCGCCGTTATTGTTTTCGTACACCGGGTAATCCCTATCCCAAATCAACAGCCTGTTTTGGTCTGCCCAAAATTGATATGTTTTATCGGTGGTTTTTCGACCGCCAATATCGCCGTATTTGATTAAGGCAATCGTGTCTTTGTCGTCCGGGTCGCAGTCAAATTCGTAAACGTGATGCTCAACACATAAATAGTTAAATTCGATGCCGGTTTTGGCTTTCAACTTTTCCTTCAACTCCTGAAACCGTTTAAGGGTTACAGGGCGGGACATATCCAATTGTGCGCAGTATGTTGTACCGTCAATCTCAAAGTGGATAGCCCGTGTTCTGCCGTCCGGGTAGGTTCCGCTGATGGTTCTAAATTCTTCGGTGTACATTTTTTGATTTCCTTTTGCCCCTGTTAATCGGTTTGGCGGCTGGGGCGTCGCCCGTCCATGTGTGTATATTACTATAATACGTATTATACTGCAAGCAGATTCAGCATTTATTTTGCAGATTTTTCATAACTATCTAATAAATACAGTATCTTTTCTGCATTGTCTTTGCCTGGGATGCCTAACAACCGCTCGCGAATGGCGGCAATCTTGCCTGCATCGCGGTTGCGGATTTCTAGGCGGTTTGCTGCCGTCAGCTTTTTTTGATATTCGGCGGCATTCTCGCGGCGGATTTGCCGCAGGGCTTCGGATGGTTTTTTGTTGTCCGGCATAGGGGGCTTTCTGCACCCCTTGAGGGGTGCGCTGTTGATTAGTTGCACATATAGGCTATCAAGCTACTCTTTTAGATGTGAGTACATGATGTTGTTTAATCCTTCCAAAAATCCTGCCAGTCTTTCAAATCAGCCCGCCATTTTTCATAGCTGGCCTTATCGTCGCTGGCTATTTTAATGGGCTCTCCTTCTAAGTAAATACGCCAACCACGTTTGTCGTCGCCGTAAAATTTACCGTTCCAATATTTTTTGGATTCGCACAGTTGTTTGTACCATTTGGGCGGGTTGGGTTTTGGGTCTAACCGTCTGATTTTTTCTTGCTTTTCTGCTTCGGCTTTTGCAGCGGCCTCTTTTTTCCGTTGTTCTTCCTCTTTTTTCCGTTGTTCTTCCGCCGCTTTTTCGGCGGCGTAGTCAAAGTAAGCCCGTGCGCCCTGTTGGTCCATTAGACCGGGGACGGCCGTTATTTTGTAGCCCAGCTCCGCCAGCTCGTCCGCCCACTGTTTGGCCGTCCGTTTGATGTCGTCAATGCTCTCAACAAGCGTCCATTTTTGCAGGGCGCGCTTTGGGGTTCTTAAAAATGCCAAGAGGCCGCCGTCCAAATCATCGCCCCAGCGGTAGCCAAGCTGTTTCAGAGCCTCTTTGTTGGCGGCAAGCTGCCCGTGGACTTGTATTGACTGGTACACCCCACCGTAAACGGCCAAGTGCAGGCTGGCGGTTTTGGGAGCAGCGGCATCTTCCTCCGCCTTCTGTTTTTTGAAACAGTCAGGGCAGACAAAAGTGTCGGCATACCATGCCAGTTTGCGCTGCCGCTCGCTCTCTTTGCCATACAGCCGCACGGTGCCGTGCCCGTGGCCGCAGAGATAGGGATAGGTGTATTGAGCCATTTTGATTCCTTTTGCCCCTGTTGATAGTGGTTTTAGGTAGTTGGGGCGAAACAACCCAAAAAACGCGGCCTACTTTTGCGTATCGGCCGTAATCGTTTCCCACCCCCATGAGAATTGTTGATGGAACTGTTCACTGGCATAGTTGTCCTGTTCGTCAGGACTCATGTTATCCCAATTATCGGGAACTTCAGTTTCCAAAAACCGACCGTCATCGGCATAGTTTTGCACCAACCCGGGCGCATCCAAGTGGTAAACAATGACTTTTTTCATCTGTTTGTTCCTCCAGTCCATTTGAAACCTTTTCAAATTCGCGTATGTTGCATGACGATATAAATCTATTATAGGACATTTAATGATATATTGCAAACATAATTGACCAGCTTTTTAGTTGCCATTCAAAAACAATCAGCCCGCCAAGATTATTCAGGCGGGCTGTCGTTAAAAGAGCGAGAAAACATCAATGGAGAGAAGGGTTGCCATATTGAGGTTGGCAGGACTCCAAAACCTCTTGGATAGAAGGTTCCAATGTGGAGTGTACCCACTCTTGGAAACCAAAATCTTGGACGCCATCTTTCTCTAGCCGGTTCAGTTCGCTGGCGCTCAATCCAGCGCCGTATCCCCGGTCGTAGGCAATTTCAACCAAACTGCCATCTTCACGTTGCAACCAGGTGTTCGCATCCGATTGGGTGTCCAACAACAGGCTCATATAATTCAGGTCCAAGTAAAGACGGTTGTAGTGTTCGCCGCCACAACCTTTCAAAAACTCACGATAGAAGGTGAACACGGCATCATCGGAAAGCTCAACGATTTCGCTGGGGGTCCTGACAATGGGGGAGGCTACGATAGGCATCATGGTTCTCCTGTTAGTTATTGAATTTACAATATCTATCCTACCCCAAAAACAGGAAAAAATTTTTTTTCAGGGGTACCATGACATATAATCTAAACAAGAACGGTATTATTGATAGATGTTATTTTGGTTTCAAAACAGTGTAATCTCAACAAAAAATGACTGTGTGCACCGATACTGAAAAGAACCAAACAGCTATAACATCATGCAAATGACTAAGGAAATCTCAATGAACAAGACCGCGATTGCGACCGCTTTAACTACCTTGGCTATATCTGCCTTCCCGGTACAGGTATATGCAGGAACCCCCTCTCGTTATGCTGTGGGAAGCCATTCTACGGCTTGCGTCAGTGCTTTATGCAATCAGCCCGCCCCCAACAGGGGAACTGCATCTGTTGCGAATTATCGACCGGTTGATACCTCCGACGAAAAAGAGGGTACATCCCAAGGGAAAAGGGCAGGGAATAACGCTGTTACGCGACTGTCCAACACAGTAGGGCGACGTGAAGTCGCGGTGCTGTCTACCACTGCGGCGGCTTACCTAGAATCCCGTGGCAAACACAAGAAAGCCAGGGTGCTGTCCGGTATTGCAACCTTATCCAACACCATGGGCGCATTGGATACGCGCCGCAGTGAAAACGAGCGTATGTTGAGCGGTGCAGCGGCAGCCAGCAGTGCGATGGCAGCCTTCAGTAAGGGAAATACGGCCAGAACGGCCGCCAATGTGGCCGCGGTTGCCACTGCTGGCAACTATACCTATCACAGTGCCAATACAGGTGGTTACCGCAACATGCCATCTGCTCCGGATACTCGGAGTACGGCTGATTATGCTGCTCCTTCTTATGTCAATACGGTACAAAGGACTTCGGGGGGCTCTTCCTACAACCGGAGCACCTATATTCGCCCGACTACAGTCAATTCTTCTTTGGCAAGCCGTTCTCTGAATTCAGGCGGCACTTTATTTTTCGGCGACAGTATTGCACACGGTTACCGCAATGCCTCCAAATCCAGCGGCATCACCAAAGAGGGGGCCAACCCGCAACAAGTCCTGAATTTTATTCGCAACTATTCAGGCAACCTGCAAGGGCAGACAGTTGTCTTGTCGTCTGGTATGAGCAACAACCCGACAGATACCGCCGCCATCCGAACCCAAATTAGAGCACTACGCTCCCGAGGGGCGAATGTGCGTTTATTAGGGGTTTCCAATACCTATAACTTAAATGGACAAAACGGGGCCCAAATGAATGCGAAATTGAACAGAATCGCCCGTGAGGAAAACGCATCCTTTATGGGAGGCTTCCAAGCAGGTCGGGATAATGTGCATCCTGCCGGGTATAACCCGAGTCATTTTGGTCTGTAGGGAAAAAACAAAAAGGGTAACAGGACATACTGCGTTTGGATATTGTGCAGTCTAAAAAAGAGGGCCGTCTATGATAGTTCATTACGGTCCTCTTGGTTATGTCACGACATATCAAAATTACCGTTATCTCTCGATTCCAACATGGGCAGTACCCCTTCTTTGATTTTTATGTCCAAGTATTGTGTCAAGTCGTAGGAAACCGATTGACAAAACACTTCGGAAACTATTTCTCCAATGGCACTGCTGTAGTCTATCGAATTCACCGCACTGATTAAAAGCTCCCGCATTTTTTTCTCATCAATTTCTGCCGCTTTTTTGACTGCGTCTACGTCTTCTTCAGATACGCCATAATCATCGGTAAGAATGTCCTCGATTTTCTCTTCTATGTCTTCGACAGAATAAAAAGTACGGAAAGCCATATGATTGTTTTCAAGACTTTCCCCCGTCTGCGTATAAATGTCAGCCAGTTTTGCCCGAATGTCTCCAGGTATGCCGTTTCCCTTATCATTGATAAGCGCACGAAATGTTTGAAAGGTCTCCTGATAAGAGGATGGGAAAAGTCTGCCTAAGTGGGGACTGATGTCGTAATCTGCTACAGACTCCGTGATAGAGGTAGCGCTCTCGGTATGGGATTTGGAGACTATGGCCATGGTGCTTTCCTTTCTGTTTGAACCAATATCCATTTAGCTAATCTGTATTTTAGCAGTCCATTTGCTTATAGCTTTTTTATATGGGAAAGAGGAGGGGGGTAAAAAAGGTCACATCTATAATAGATGATAGCCATATCTAAATCTGTACCTCTTCATAGTTTTAAAATTGTACTAAACCGAAAAAAACAAAACCGCCTGGTGGATTACAACCATCAGGCGGCCTTTGATTAGTACGCCCCGTAAACACAACAACCACAAGCGGGGCGGATTGTCTTTTCCCGTACGATGGGAGACGCATCAGATGCAATCAGGTCTGATGCCTTTGGTATGCCAGTTCTGTTTCCCTTGAAACAGTTATGCGTTTCGGTGTCGGCGAACCACCTTATGATTGGTACGGTCATCTGCTGTCACACAAGCTCCAATCTAGCTTCGTGTCGCAGGGACATTGCCCTCTATTGGGTTGCCACTGATATGTATAGACAGCTCACACTTACGTGCTTCTTTGTTCAACCGCCTCAATACCGTTTGGCGGCCACTCTGTCCCTATACCGACTTTGTGAAGATTGTGGTTTTGTGTAGCGCCGCAACCTCTGATAAACATATCATACTTCAAACTTTTAAGGTATGAAAGGGTTTTAATCAAATATTTGAACCGTCTCAGTTTTCATGTGAGATGCCAGTTTCTTTTTCTTCTTCAGTTTGTCTTACTTTCTCCAAAAGAGCTATCTGTTCAGGGGTAGCTCGCCCATCAAATACCAAGTCTGGAATGGGAAAGGGTTGTGAGTTGGTCTTATGATATGGGGCTCTGACCCCCGCCAAAATGAAAACGCCCGTTTCAGATTCCTCAGAAAATTGAGAGGAATTTTTAAGATTCCAGTCTTCTGCTTTTTCTGCGTTTAAGTGATTAAAAGTTTCCATAATTTTATATCTCTATCACAATGAAAAATCACTCAGGGATTCCTGAAAGGCAAACTTGTTTTCAGCCCAAGCATTAAAGTATTCTGGGTTCTCGGCAGCAAAAGCTGCCGCCACTTGGTTCATCCAGACAGATGGCGTCGAAACATACCATTTTCCAACCTCTGGGTCATAAGCGGGGTCTGCGAAAGGTTCTACCTCCTCTCGCCAAACCTCCTCTGTTCTATTGTTTCTTATGACGTATTCCGCTTTCGTTTCTAAAGGCGCCATATCCCACGGTGCCTCTGTTTCATATAGTAATGGTTGCATGTTTGAGAGAGCGGATACATCCACCCCTGACTCGGCCAATAAGGGCAGAATGTGGTCACGGACATATCCCCGGGTCGCATCAATCAAGAGATACACGGTATACAGGTCGTCGGTTGAATTCTTCGAGGCCAGAACCATAAACAGATTCCCATTGCCGGACATGCTTACTTTGCCATCCAGGTCCTCGTTGTTTAATCCAGCACCTCCGTCGATGCGGCAGGCGGACAAAACACCGAAGGCGGCGCGGTCGTTAACTGCATTTCTGCCACTCTCCAATACATCCTGAGCCCAATTAAAGGCGGGTTGGTGCAGTGGATGGTCGTTCCACCAAAGGTTTCTTGATGTCCAATCGAGTTTCCCTCCGTCCTTTGGCCAAGTCCCCCAATCTAACAGGTTTCTTTTTGTTTCCCAGTTCGTTTGAAATCTGTACGCGACTTTCATAGTATTTGTTCCTTCCTCACTGTTGGTTCTTTATGAATTTTAGTTCCGGTGTTCGTGTTTTGATATAAAAACAAATTTGTTTGGTTCTTGTATGGCGTTCTCAATGAGAAAATCTTAGGTGTAAAACTTTTATAGTGGATTAAAATTGCAATGATACAGCGTTGCCAACGCCCTTATGTGCTACCCGTACACGGCGGGCGTTGCCTCCTTGTCTCATTTTTATTTTAATCCACTATAAAAGTAGGGCACGGATTTAAATGTGTCCATCACTTACCAAATAAGGCGCCCTGTTATTTTTCCTCTTGTCCCTTTTCATAAAACAAAATATGTACGAGCATCCCGGCAATCCATCTGTGGTGGTCGAAAACTGCTGTTGGTTGTTGAAATATAGATTTATTTTTGTCAAACCCCGGTAGAGAAGTGAAATACTCATTGAGTGGTCTTGTTTTTTGGGAAATAGGTTCTTCTTTTAGATGTTCATAAAGCACGCGTAAATCTAACCCATCCACCAATAAGAGACTTGGTGGTATTGGGTCCTTATCTTTTTTGAATAAAGAAACAATCGCATTAAACAAAGCCTCAGCAGCGCCAACCCATATATCTTCAGTCTTTTGAGCTTTAATAATTTCTAAATGGTTCTTAAATTGATTTTCCAAGTTCATAGATATAACCTTTCGTAAAGTTTTACTATTTAAACCCAATCATCCAGCCTTCTGGTGAGTGTCCATATCCACTGGTATAGATGGCTGAGATTGGATGATTTAAACAATCTGTCATAGTATCATAACTGTAAAGATTAGGGTTTTGGTTCACATTATCAGTTGCAAACCATGAAAATTTTACGCCGTCTGGCTGTCCATAGCCCCTATAAAACGTTACGTCGTCTATATATTCTATCTGTGGCAATTCTCTTTTAATTTTTCTGCGTAACCGCTCACTTGTTTTCATAACTTCCCTGTTATCTGCTAATTATGACTATTAGGCGTATGATATAATACGGATACATTATACATGGGCACGAAAGCAGAAGTAAATACTTAGTATGATTGGGGTGTAAATTATGAGTGTGAAGTTTTTGAATTCGTTTGAAAACACGGTTGGCGATGTACTTAATGTAGATTATGAACTGTTGAGGGTATACCGTATCATTGAAGCTGACCACCCTTGGTACTCCTTGTTAGGTTTGTGTGAAATCATTGTTGACGACTTAATGGAGCAAGCCAGAGAAGATGTATCACCTAACCCCCTCCAACGACTCGTTATGGAGAAATTTGTTGCGGACAACAATGAGTGGGTTGTCCGCTGTCAGCTGGATAATTTTCAAACATGCCTTTATTACTTGTTTGACAAAACCCAACTTAATGAAGACTTCCAAAGGCTCCAACAACTGCACATCAAAGGCTGCAACAACTCTGTTTACCAGGCAGACGCAGCCCATCTTGTAAACGCCTATCGCTCTGTTATGGCAGCAGCGTTCAATGTTATGTCGCTCCTACATGGTGAACGTTTAAAGCAAGACTGGAAGAGCGGCAGTATGTCAGCCCAGCGCGAAGTGCTGAGACATCTCCTCATGCCGGTGTGGCGGCGTAAACGTCAGGATATGTTGGCCCGTTACCAAGGCGCACCTGGCTTGGTCCTTATAGATATTTGCTCCGGAAACAAGGGAACAGGTATTTTTCAGGATGTTATGCTTCCATCTATGTGCATTGTGGAGGTTATAGGCACAAATTGGAGGCGTGAAAGCTGGGGCACTCAGGTAATTTTATTAAATCTTCAAGCCGAGATAGACCAACCAACACTCAATGTTTGGCTGAACACTCAAAATGATTACACGGGTGCACAAATGGCAGGTCTGTGGTTGCTTACTGCAGGTCTATTGGACCGTAACATACGCCTGATTTGGGTAGCAGAAGATACCTTGGGGGGTATTCGCATGTTGTTGGACCTACATGCGGAGATTGCGGCCGAAGACAATACTTTGGATGCTTTGGAATATGCCAATCTTTATGTGAGCGCACTGAGCGATAAGCCGGTTAAACCTAGGGACATCTTCGGTCTGCTAGAATACATCCTGACCCGCGAAAGTTTCATCCAGGCCTGGCATGTTGAACATGGGTTAACCCAGGTATTTGCCTACACGGCAGCCGAATGGGATACTTGGTTGGCTAGTTTTTACCAACCAGACACTAATAAACCACAAACCTGTCTGTTCAACCGGCTAGACATCAATAATACGAATGCAGGAGGGCAGACGCCTTTCCTCCGTGTTCCCAAAGTTATGTTCAACGACCGTGACTCCGTAAATTTTGACACACCATGGATAAATTCATGCGATAGCTTGGCGCAGTGGTTAGAGGCTTGGCTCACTCCTTACACCTCTTGTGAACAGATAAATGAGTCGCAAAACAAAGCTCTCGAAATTTTGACTATGTAGTCATTAGAGTGCACCTGCCTGTTACACAAGCATGCCTTGTTGGCCTCAAGGACCCCCCCCTATCTCTGGGGAAAGGGATGTTATTTGGTTTGACCTGTTGCTCCGAGCCTATACAGGTTTGTCTCGATGGATAAAAAAGGATAATGAAAGCAGCTGTGGAGTGGAGGTATTGAAAACCTTGGGCCAGCATGCAGACCAGATTCTGTCCATAGGCGAAGTGGACAGGGATAGTGTGTTGGGTCACTTGGCATTTGTTAGCACATTCCTTGAGAAACCAGCCGCGGTAAATCTCATCAATCAGGGAATGGTCTCGGATTGGGATAATATTTTGTTAAATCGTGTAAACTATGCCTTCGTGATTAGACATGGTTTCTCTACAGAACACTTGTCTTTTTTGAAAAGCTGGAACGAGCATCACCATGCTTTGTTTGAGGATGTTGTTTTTCCTTATTTTTGCCAGCGCTGGAACCTCCTCCCTAATTTAAGTAACCAAAATGATAAAGAGGAAAATACCAATGTTATCTATATCCTTACATCCGCCATTTTTGATTTGACCGACCGGATACGAAAGAAGGCAGAACTACCTTTTAATATAGACGCAGATATTTTCGATGACATCCTGTTGAACGCAGCTAAGGATTTAGATGCCCATTTTTCAAAAGGTGGTCAATATGACACTCTTGAGAACTCCTTCGATATCCGTATGAATTTTGAAGAATATGCCGTCAAATATTGCTTGCAGGTCCAGTCGGTAGAGGAGCTACACAATGCGGCACTGGATTCGAAAGATGGGATTTCAGACAATTTTACCTTTTAGTGCAGACAGGCAGCCAAATCATTTGGGACTGCCTTTTTGATTAAAATATACGAATTGAACAAAGAAAGTCCCACTATGGTTATTGCCGACCAACACATTTTCCACCCACGTTTCACCGATGCTATGAGCGCAGAGGCACCTTTATGCATCGAAGGGATGGAGTCTCTGTCTGATTTCTGGCAACCGGTTCCGCATCCAATGCACGCGGTCCATCCTCTGACGATTTTAAACACCTATAACAAAGAGGTATGGCGGCACGCCCGAACGAAAGAAGATAAGCCGCGTCAGTCCGCGATACAAATGTTGTATCAAGATAGGTCTTTAAAGGGGGGGATGAAAGGCTTGGATACCCTGACTGCAACGGAGGAATCGGCATTTTGGTACCACAATGCAGAGAACGAGTGGTCAACATTACAAAATCGTACCGAAGCCTATATTGAGCGGAGCAGTTGGAGAGACACTCCTAAACATGTGCATGCTTTCAGAAGAAGTGTGGCCTTGGAATACCTGCGCTATAAGAAGGCTGCCTTAGCCTTATTGGCCTACCGTAGGGCGGGGGAACTAACGCGACAAGCCCATTATGATTGTGATTTTACTCAAATCAAAACAATCATCCGACAATGGCTGCAACCTGCCTGGCTGAACAATGCTCTGGGAACCCCCAACTCACGTGCCTCTATGGACAGAATTCGCAGGAAAGGCGATTTTGTTTCTCCCATGGACTATTACAGCAGACTTGGCGGCAGTTCAGTCCTGACTGACCATTGTTGGCCTCCGTTACGCGGAACGAAAGAAGACCTTTTCGACCAATGGTTTTTGAATCCCGGACTAGACAATGATGATTTAGATGAGATATTGAGCAAGCCGACGTATCGACCAGACATTGGAGAGCAGGACACGGCTTTTCTGCCGCGTGTATTGCATATTTTGTTTACCAGAACCTTCTCCTCAGCGGATGCAGTGAAAGGCAAACCGGACACCAGCGCGTTATGGCTGACCACGCCCTCAGCGGCCTGTCTGCATATGTGGCTGACTTTGGAACAAGAGTTTCGTTCTGGTATTACAGAAACATTGCGCAAAACAGGGGCACTCCGCCCCTCAGAATCTTGGAAGTATGAAACTTCATACATGCAAGACAAGCATGTGGAGGAACCTTTGCAAGACAAAGTGGAGCTCATCCTGCGTATGGCATCGCGTTTCAAACACACGCGACCGAATAATTTCAAACACTGTCAAACCATATTATGCTCTGAGATTTATTCTTCCGTGTTGGAGAGTTTGGGCATACCACCATTTTCTGAATCCAGCAGTGACGTACATTACCGTATCTCCGTTTTACGTTACGGCAAAAGCTTGCCGTTCTTTCCTGATTTGCCTTGCACGGAAGGAACTTATGGCTGGAATGGTAGTTTGCCTGAAGGTGGTTTGTCCACCGTCAGTTCAATGGGCGCCTTTCGTCCGCCGCCTCCGGATGCACCATATGACGAAACTCTGGCACAGGAATTGAAATGGCGGATAGATGCGGCGGATATACGTATCCAAGCAGGCCTCAGTACGCCGGACAAAGAATTAAAGTTGTTGCTAAAAGCAGTAGGGCGGGGTAGCAAAATCCATTCGGGCAAAAGTGCGGACCCCTCTTTTGCTGCCGAACATTTCATGTATTACAGTATCTTAGGCGACAAAAACGAAGTTTGGTATACCAAATTGCACAATGCCTGTCTGAATAAATGGTCTTTATCCGAAGATGAATGGGATGAAGCTATTTTGTCTGCCGTACTGAACAACAGCGATTATTGTCCGCACATCACTGCATTGACCCAATATTGGCTGTCCGATAAAAAGTGGTCCTTATTTCGGTATATGCAACAAGAAAACTTGAATTTCGATTCGTGTATCGGCAACACCATACATGCTTTTTCTCGCCTGTATAAAATTTATCCGTTCAACAACATCAAATTTGAAGAAACCGTATTGAATTTTGATAATGCACCTGAAAAAGGAATCAACCGCTTGTTGTCAGATAAGGATTCAAAATATAAACAGAAGGTTGCGGAAGGATTGGACTTTATCCGTTTTAATTTGATACTGCATGGGATTCAGGAAATCAATCCAATTTTGGACAATCAATACGCCATTCCGGATGACGAAAAAAGTAAGCTGTTGTTGCAATATATATTCCAAAACTTTGAAGGCGCTCTCCAACATGAAAAGTGTCAGATAAAAGGTTTTGTTTACGGGGAAGATTTATTGAGGAGCGTAATAAACAGGTTGAGTTCGGCGGCAGAAGAGATGCTGACTTATGACGATGTCAGTGCAAATACACACTTCGACTCCACTTCTTTTTAGGAGAAAGCATGATTATTGCAGACACAGGTTCTTACTCTTCCGTTTTCAACAAATGGAAATCCAATATGCCCGAACAGGATGAGTTCAGTTTGGAAGCGCTGCTATATTTTTGGCAGCCTGACTGGTCGCGTTATGATATCCCACACCCTTTGGCTGTCGTTGTTTCTTTAGAGCGTTTTATTCATGAAAATTCGACCTCAACTTCTCCAATGATGTTGCGCAAAGCGTGGGAGCAGGGCAATCAGGAGATACTTGCCATACTCGATACCATGGCAGCGAGCCAGGAATCTGCATATTGGCACAACCATATCAAGGAAGAGTGGGAACAAGTTGAGCAGAAAATTGATGACTTTGCGGCTCAAACCGGGTGGGGTATTTTCGGGATACACAAAGAAAAATTCCTCCGCGGAATGGAAAGGGAGTTTGTCAAATACAAGACCATGGCTCTAAATTTGTTTGCCTTGCGTCGGACCGGAGAACTGGTCCGTACTGCACACTTATACCAAAATTTTCAAGAGCCAAAAGCAATCATCAAACAATGGTTGCAACCGGACTGGGAAGTCAACGCCCTACAACACATCGAAAGAACCGAAGGCAGACGTACGGTCGATAGTCTACCCACAGATAGGGCCTTTTCACCTTTGGATTATTTTGCCATGTTGGCTGGCAAATCCGTTTTAATCACACCAGGGGAAAACGATAAAATAACAGATGAGGGGACCTATTTAACCGATTTGTTTTTTAATGATATGTGCCTATTTAATCAGGTATGCCAGAATAAAACGGAACTGGAAGCCTGGCAGTTTTGGGCAGAACGTCTACACATACATACTGGGTGGCCCCTCACTTGGCAGGAAACGACTGCGATTAAAGGCAACCGGATGGCGCATGAGTTGTTCACAATGGTCTTTTCCTGTGTGAACGTAGGAAGGCTTGAGGAAAAAACAGGGTTTTGGTTGACTGCACCGAATGCGGCCTGCATTCAAATGTGGTTGGATTTGGAGCAGGAATTTCAACAAGATATTCTCGGTAGAATCCCTCCCCAAAATATGTTTGCGTGCAAAATATATGATTATCAACTACCTCAACGTGGACGTCTTTACTCTTGGGAAAACCTTCAGCAAAAGGTAGAGCTCAACCTGCGATTGGCAGTTAAACACAAAGAGACGATACCCGAAAACTATGCCCATTGGCAAACCATTCTTTCATCGCATGAATATAAAAAAATGGTAGATACCATATCCTCTGTGTGTGTAGAAGAGAGTGAGTCTGCACCACACCATAGGGAGTACCTGTTGCGGTACGGCCTGAATTGGCCTTTTTTAGAAGGAGGAAACCTTCCGTGTACGCAAGGAGTGGTTTGTGCATCGCAGGTTGGAGGAAGAGGCTATATATTTCCAGATAAGACCTTAGAGCCTGAATTGTCATGGCGTATTGGCGCGGCCGATATGCGGGTAAAAGCTGGGTTACGCATGCCCGAGGAAGAATTAGCCGATTTGTTGATGGTAACTACATTGGCAGGACGAGAAATCACTTGTGAGGATATACCTGACCCGAATATATCAAATTGTCTTAGATATGCCCCCTTATTAGGGGATAAGAAAGAAATATGGTATCTCCGACTACATGGGACTTTTACAGAAAATTGGGGTAGGTCACAGAGTGAGTGGGATGACCTTATCTTAAAGCACGGTATTTTATCAGATTTGTCACCCTATAATAGGAGCATGATTCAATATTGGTTGTCCGCTGAGAAATGGGATTTTTTTCAGGAAATGAAACGAAACAATCCAGATTTAACCGAGAATGTTTTAAGAATATTGGATACAGTAGAAAACTTAGGCCTGTGCCCGGGTAGCTTTAAATCGTTAAGTAGTAAAAAGGTAGGCAACTTGGATAGATTTTTTTTGAATGACGCTGACTCCTTGCAGCATTTGAATACAGGTTTAAGTTTCATCCGCTTTAACGCGGTACTGGAGGAAATAACAGCAAATATACCATCATTAGGACATCTTGGTCATCTTCCTGATAATAAAAACATTGCCTTTACAGTAGACTATATTATCAAACATTTTTCTGAAAGATATTCCAACAGGTATACCAGCCTTCCATACGATTCCGTAATACAAAGTGTTATCACAGAGTTGGAACAGGAAACCCAAAATTTATTAGGTTTCGTTGAGAGCGAAATATCTGAAGCAACCGATTTTGGAGACATGGTGTTTTAAGGAAAAACTTTTGCCGGATAGTCGAACAAATTTTGTTTCCTAGAAATGGATAGAATGCGAACCAAAAGAAATTATCAATAAATTTGATTGACAATAATGTGCAGAAGGGGCAAAATTAGACACTGAAACTACTTCCTATAATAAGAATTATAGGAAGTATTATGAATATAATCTATTAGTCAGTCAAAGGTCGGTAGAGATACTTTTTGACTGATTTAAAAAGATAGATTTTTGGGATTATTCAAGAAAGATGAACGATGTCTTTTATTCTTAATTGGTTTTTTGATGATTATGGATTTCCGTCCGTATGGTGGTGGGTTTTGCTTCTTTTTATAGCTATCATTTTCAGTGTAGCGTTTCACCATATCTACTATTCTCTCTACTATTCTCTTATTATAAAAAGGAAATTCCTTAAAATCATTGTTGTCTTCAGCATTGTGTATACAGGAATAGTCTTACCCATCATGGCTTTTAATCCACACCAATATATGGCTGCCAGTGGAACAGCCATCCAAAAGCTCAATGTTCAAAGATGTACAGCGGCAGCGGGTATATCTGTTACCCATTATGATATAAAGGGTATTATGTGGGCCTGCCAGAAACAAGAAAGGTGAGGATACCAAACAACTAAAACCATAACCACTTGTAATTTCTAAAAGTTTACGATATTTCTAACTAAAATCCCATAAGGAAAAGGACTTATGAAACTAACCAAGCAAGAAAAACGAATCCTTGAGAATTTAGGCTATTACTCCTGTTTTGGCCTAAATTATCCGGTCGATAAAATCGATAAAAAACGCAAAATACAAAAATTTTTGATTATTTTATTTGTGATAGGAATCCCCTTGTTATTCGTAAGTGTCTGGGTTCCCTTCATATATTTCTTTGCGGCTATTATCGTGTTATTCATTGGGGAAAAAAATAGATACATTAATGACCATACCAAAATACAAATTTACTATGAGAAGTATATTCACGAATATACTTTACTGAAACAAGAAAATCCAGGTTTGACTGTTGAAACCTTTGCGGATGCGGTTAAAGCGTTTATTGCTGCTCAAGAAAAAAAGGAAAGCGAACAGGAAATTCAGAACCTAAAAAATGATTACCGACTGTGAGGAAGTTTTAAGGTGCTTTCACTGGATGAAATAAACTTTCCCTCTTTGAAAAAGGATTAAGTATGAATGCCGAATTACAGTCTTTAGCTCAGACATTTAAGGAAAAAGCCAGGGAGCTTTCAGCGTTATCGGATAAAGCCAATGAAGCTTTCTCAGAATATGAAGACACAGGACGCTCAGAGATTTGGGAGGACTTTGAAGTTCGTGCATATACATTGTGCGAAGAAATAACCAAAACCGTTATACACATGCGTAGTACACAAGTGCGTTTAGACAGGGAGCGGAAAGAAGCCGGGAATGCATCGTCCTAATGAGTAATCTTAAAAAAGATGCCCTACCCTACACTCTTTTAATCTGGAACTTTTATGATAGAGCCGAATAAACAGCAGCCAGCATTGGTGCGCGAGTACGACCTTGAACACCTAGAAGGAATTTGTCTGCCATACGATTTTTCGAAGGACTACTTACGATTTCGTGAAATCATCAATGATACAAACAACGGAATCCCAGAGGCATTGCGGCAAGATTTAGCAAAAATATATGGCAGGGCTGGAAAAGCACTAGAAAGTAGCTACGTTTACGCTTCAACAGACTTTTGCGAACTAGAAGGCAAACTCGAAACTGTGCTCGTAACATATTACGACATGGAGCATTATGATGCGGCCCTAGCCGCCTTGGGACTTGAAAATGAGAAAAATGCGGCACTTTTACTTCGGCAATCCTATGAAGAAATTATTTCTTCTACACCTGCTGAAAATTTTCAAAATCGTATTGATGAAACCCTTCTCGAAGTTGTACATACAGCACTGAAAAAGAAAATAGAGGAAGGTGCTTTACCTGAAATGGAAACCGATAAGAAAGACTTTGATTTTGGTTAAATCTTAGTCATCTTAAAAAGACATTCTTCTTTTGGTTTTAATAACGCTCCACAAAAGATAACCCCCCAGACAACCGGAGAACTTAAAATGACCCTTTCTTCCCTCTTTATTTATTCTGACACATATTGGGAAATCTTAGATTTGCTGTCTTTGATTGTGCTGGGTTCTTCTTTATGGATTTCCAATGTAAAAAATATATTGATTCAAAGTTTAACATCGATTGCGTCAGGCGTATTGCTACTCAGTTTTATATACAATTTCGGATATGCGGGTATTATATATGACTCTCAAGACACCCTCGACATAGAGCAGTCCGCATACATAAACGGTGAAGTTTTAGTCGTACAAAAGAAGGGGGATGCCATACGTGCTTCATCTCCCTGGCTGAAAAACGTCTCAAATATAATGGGTGCTAATAATGATAACCAGGTCCACATGGACAATTTGCTGATTTCTTGTCTCAAGAATAAGGGATATAAACTGAAGTAATATGATAAAACCAGAAACCCACCCAAAAGACAGTGTTGTCCGAGAATATAATATAACGCACCAAGAAGGAGAATGTCTGTCCTTTGGCTTTTCAGATGACTTTTCCCGTTTGTGTGAAATTATTAACGATAAAGATAACGGCATTCCGGAGAATATACGCGCAGAATTGGCTCAAATATACCGTGATGCGGGAGAGACACTGGAGTGTACTCACATCCATTCCCGTACCTCTTTTTCTGATTTGGAAACCCATTTAGAAGACCTGGTTACCTGTCGGTATGGGGAAGAATATTGCAATGCAGTGCTCCGCGCGGTAGACGTAGAAAACGAGGCGGTTGCAACAGAAATCATTGGAGAAGTTCAAGAAAAAGTTTGCGCTTCCATGCAAGCGAAGGCTTTAGCGGACTTTGTAAGTGATACAGTCACTATTGTGCTATACAAAAGAATTCAGCAAAAAGTACAAGAAGGACTACTCCCGGAATTAGAAAATGGTGGAAACGATTTTGACTTAGGGTAATCAAAAGGGCACAAAATTTTGTGCCCTTTTTTAAAGTTCAAAATCACCGCCCGTTGTCGAAGGCATATAGCGCCCATCCAACATTGCGTTGTAGGTAACAGTATCCAGATTTTCATCATCTACTAAAAATTCAGACAACTCCCCATTGACGCAAAATTGGATATCTAAATCCAAATGTGAAAAATGTTCCGTCAGGAGTCTTTTTAAGTTGCTATACACATATTGAATAGCAATATTGTCAAAATTTTGGAAGCGTTTCACTTTTCCTGGCAATGCCCCATATTCTTTCATATAAATCACCTATGGCTCGCCCTTCTAAGCGTTCCAGAATACGTAGATGCTCATCAAAGGTATCAGGTAAATTATCAAGATGTAGCATATTTGATTTCCTGAGAGACTATCAAATGAACAAGCCTATCGCACATCATTAGAATATCCTATTCTTCATCCTTTTCTATCGTTTCAAATCTCTCCTTCTCTTCCCGCAACAGCCGTTTGACCGTTCCGGAGAAATTGGATAGGGATTGAACAAAAATGTACAGGTCCTGTTCGTCAGGACGTGTCAAATTAAAACTGATGAGTTTACGGGTTATTTTTTTACTGTACCGTTTTTGCCTGAGTCGACGTCCCATCAAGCGTTCTTTTTCAATGTCAGTTTTTTTCATGAGGGGCCGGTGAATTAGGTTAAGTTAATTTATTATTTTGCCTGCTGATAAGTCAGATGACAACCAAAAACGCTCGAAATAAGTCAATAGTTTTAGTTGACATTTTGAATTGGCAGGATTTAATATGGTTCAAGAACACAATTTGGAACAACTTTCATGCAAGACGAATTTAGTGCCCCTCTCCTTTATTACACGCCTGTCTTACACAAAGGTTCTCCTTTCGCAATAGTGAAGCTCAAACAACCCGAATTTACGACATACTGGAACTCTCGTCTTGGGCTCTTGGCGCTGGATTCCCAACCTTCGGGAGAAATTCAAGAGGCTGTAGAACTTGCACCGGAAACCCATGGAGTGTCCCCTTTTGCCGTCCTGCAAAAAGAAGACGGCTTTTTCCGTGTGGTCAGACGCGATTGGCAGGATGGCAGTATCAGTGTGTCCGTCCTGCTTGATGATGTAACACGGGAGTCGGCTGAAAAAGCAATGGCCAACTACATTTGTGAACGATTGTCAGCTAAAGGTTTTGAAATCTTCGTTCAAGACGGGGCTATTAACGGACAGGAACGTTATTTTAAATACTCAGTAGGAAAAGGGCGAGAGGCCGTTGAAAAGCTCCCCTACCACCTGACGCTTTCAGACGATGTTACAAAAGAAACAGACAAAGTGCGCCCTGATGCTTTAAAAACCTTTCTCAGGGACTACCGAAAAGCCCGTAAGTGGTCACAAATCGACATGGCCGCGGCTTCCGGCGAAAGCGTAAGCAGGGCCTCATGGAGCGCTTTTGAAGTGGGTGCACAAAAAAGCAACCGGCTTGCAGTAAGCCTGATGGAAAAGGTTATGACCAAACCGTCCGAACGTTTCCGTTTGCTTTCCTCTTATCTGCAAACAAATCACGATATCCCCGTACCGCTCCCAGAGGACCTGTTGGCAGAGATTGCCGATATGTTTTATCGGCGGGCCGAAATATTGGCTCTGGAAGAAGCGGGAGCCGAAGTTCTATGGACTTTTGAAATGTGAGTATAGAGATGTCCAACAAAGCATACACATATATCGAAGAGGCTGATACTGAGGAGTTTGAACGGTATTTCCATAAAAAAACACCGTTGGCCTTCGTGTCGGATGAAGACCGTGCAGAACATCTGTTCCAGAGCTATATAGCCCAACCACCGAAAGACTTGCCCGTGGTTGACAACGAATTAATAGAAAAGGTCATAGACGACGGCGTGCTGTTATACGACTGCTACTGCGGGGCAACCGACAGGCAGAAAGCGGAAGACCGTTTGCGTGCCATTTTGGAGCGTCAGGCAAACAATGCGGGGAAACAATTAATAAAAGAAAACTCTCACCTTATAACTGAAGCAGTTTTAATGAGTGAATATCGGCTCCGAATTTTCCGTTATAAAGGTATCTTGGCTTGGATAATAGAGCCGTATGGGCAACAAATTCAGCATATCCTTTTATTAAGCCCCCGTCACGGAATGTGGGTAAAAGAAAGTCATGGGACAAATGCAAACGATGCTGTGTTAAAACACGCTGTGAGCATGACGCGAGACGTGGCTACCTACCATGTTATTCGGATAAGACAGCTTGAGAGAGGGCTTCTTCAACACATAAAGAATGCCGTTAGTCCATATACGCATTATTGGTTCGTATTGATGGCAGAAGTAGAACATTCCGATGTCTCCTATATCAAAGAGACATATTTTAAAACTAGCGTGAATTATGTTCTGCATATCCTCTCAGAAAAGAACGAGAAAGCGAGAGTGTCGTATTGGATGACACTATTAAATAGCCGTGTTTTAAAGCCATACCTGTCGGATGCCCAATATAAGGTTTATCAAAAAGCCGTGTCTGTTTGTCACCAGAGCGCCGCAGCGTTCCTCATGTGCGCACATCCAAACAGCATTTACATACAGAGACTAGCAGACCTGGAAATTTTACCGTTTTTAGAGTACAGAAACAGTAGAGAAAAAAATATATATTCCTTATGGTTGTTCCACAAGTATATTCTAAAAGGTACGTCTGCCTACTCAAAAACTTTGGATACTGTGAGACTGTTGTCGGCCTCAACTGATATTAAAGACAAATATACGAAACAAGTAGAATCCGCACGTGATTCGGGCTACCTGTTTGAAGGGGCAATCCAGTCATCCGGCTCCCGTCGTGACTACTCAACCCCCTCCTTATTACTTGAAATATTTTTGAGCTATCTCCCCTTGAAAACACATGCTGCCTTTTTACAGGCGGTCTATACCGTACTATCAAATCTCTATATCGGTGAATGTGTTTTTGATGATGTCACCATCGAAGAGATGACGGAGGAAGAAAAAAACTTTGTGGAGGACTTAGATAAACAGACCTTATTGTCTTCTTTTGTAGCCCCCCTAATAAAATCCGGCTCCATCATACAGGATATGTGCGGCAAGGTAAGCGAATTCCGCTTTTTGCGTCCTCGAGTTCCCAAATTACCTGATTTGTGTAGGCAAGAGGAAGCTTTTTCGGCCCCCTCGGATGAGTGGTTGTTAATGTTAAAAAGGCTCTCTTTTTATAGGGTTGACTTTATTCACTTTGATGTATCCAAAGATGAACTTCGTCATGACCTTTATGACTTCTTATTCAAATTATCCGGCAAACAGATACCCCTGTCGAAAACAGAATATAGGTATCTATCCATGTGCAAGACGTATGGATGGCATCTTCCTAATGACATAAAAAAGGCTGTAAGGCGACACGGAAAAATCTTAAATTTAAGGGGAAACAGGAAACAACGCGAAAGAATATCCGTCCTTCTTGATTTATACCAAAAGTTTACCAATAAACTTGCCGACGGAATCTCCAAGGGTCTTTCTGGAGTCCGCAAACGTACGATAGTAGAACACCAGGCATATGACGACGAAGACGATACCGACCAAGAACCTGTTATGCCTGAGATTCTCTGCGATGCCGATGCATATATTAAAGAATCCCTTTTATATAAGGACGTGTCGACGGTTTTGAGTGACTGTTACGAAGTCACGGAAGAACTCGCCAAAGGGTATGGGCGGTTGGATTTTTCCCCTTTCCCAAGCAATATATGTTGCACCACCTCAGAAAAACGGCATAAACAATGGACGCAAACATACCTCGGGCATGACGTCGGCGACTTCGTCAGGATTTCGCGCAACCTATATATCCGAGTCCTAAACCAGTATAGCGAACTCTCAGAATATATCGAAAGGGCATATGAATTAAAAGCCCAATCTGTTAGCCAGCTTTTATTAGACTGGGAAAATACTTTGTCAAATATTATAGAAGGACTGTGTCTGCCGGTCGAAGTGGTATATGGTAACGGCAGGATTATGCATTATCACCTGTTGTTTGCATACATAAACCACGGAATGGATGAGAGCGACCTAAGTCCTAAAATGCCAACATCGATAATTACAAGTTACCCGTGGGTGAGTTCTCATTATTGGCATCACCTACCTTCTTCCGATTCCAAGGTTACAGGCCTTTCCCCGGACGTCCGACAAACGGTTTGTGAATATCTCGATTCAGTGTTCGCAAACTTTTTTGGCGGAAATAGATGTATTGCTGCCGCGTGGTTTAAAGAAAAAAGGCTCTCTGACAGATACGAGGATACAGAGCAAAGACGTTTTTGGCTGAAATGGGCGTTGATAGAGTTGTGGGCTGAAAAAATGGGCACGACATTTCCCGTCTTGCATCACAAAGTCGAAAGCCTGTGTCGGAAAGCATTGGAAAAGAAAAAAGGCGGTGACGCTGCCCCTGTATCGGTTGAAAAACACATAGAAGAGAATCTGCTTCTATCGCGTCAGGCATGGCAGAAAAAAATTGTCATTCAGTCAATAAATAATATTGACTAAAATTCAGAAAATAATTAATATCGGAATATTGGAAAATAATTATTTTCCGTATTCCAAACATAATAGTTTTTTATGTTTGGAATAATTCCGATACGGTCGATATTAATTCGTAAATTGTATTTCTGAATACCCCTTAAATATCAGAAGGGCGTCTTTCCCTTCTCAGATGATTGTAGAACATGGATACGACGATACAGGTGTCACACAAAAACGCATCCGGTAAGGTTATCATGTTGATGGTCAGTCCCGCCTTGCGCGAATATGCGATACAGGAAAACCACCGGCTGCAACGCGAAACTTTCGCTGCCCTGCAACAACTTTACGATAAGGTTGATTTGGCCAATCGTGCCCCTCTTCCCTTTCATAGCGAAACCGACCGGACCAGTTTGTTGAAAGAGGCACATGCGGTCTTTATTGCTTCTTGGGCAGCATATCGAAAATTTGTTGAAGAAATCCCAACAGAGTTGGTTGTCCGTGCAACCGACCCTGTTACAGGAGAAAGTACCGATACGGTAACCACGGCAGATTTGGAAGGACTGGCATCAGAATACACACAGAGGGGAATGGAGGTACCAACCGTTTTGCAAAGAATGTTGAAATCTTCTCCTTATCAAAAAAAATAAGGATTTAGGGTAAAAATATGACGACATACACGAACAAAAAGGGAAACATAGTCATGGTCGCCAACCAACCTGCCCTGTCCGCCCTTAACTTTGAGGCCGCACGGAAGGCGCAAAACGAAGCCTTGGCTACGGTTCACCACGTTTTCGACCGTTTGGCGGCCGTGAATCAAAACGTAATGCCGATTGAAGACGTCCTAATGGACAAGGACAGGATATTGCAGGAGGCGTACCCCGCTCTCAATGAAATTTGGAGAACTTACCGGCGTCTGGTTGAAGAAATGAAGGTGCACCCCGTCATTTTGGTTTTAAACCCTCAAACCGGCGCAACCGATGAAAGCGTTACCGCGGAAGATTTACGTGGCTTATCGGAAAAATATAAGGCGGAAAACAAACCGTTCCCGCCGGTGTTAGACAAAATGCTCCGACAAATATACGGACATTCCTAAACTGTGGTGTTAAAGATATAAATAAATGTCAAAAGATACAAATAAGCGTCATCCAGCCGAAACTCAAACATAGGTTTTCGGCTGTTCCCGTTCCAAAGTCCCCATTTTTCTTCCCAGATACCCGAAATCAGGCATCCGTGCTGCCTTTTAGGCAGCAATTTGACCTTTATTAGTATCGTTCAATATATTTTAACAGCTATTCATGGTTCAATCGCCATTAAATAATATCTTTGTAAGGTGAAAAAATAGGCTGAAGCTTATTTCATCGTTCTAATTTCATCGTTCTAAGATTTATATATTGTGTCATTTATTTGTAACTTTGATATGTGGAGCAAAAGAAAAGGGTGCGGCCGTTACGGCTGCACCCTTTTTACATCTCAACCGAGGGTTCTTTGTAAGAAACCCATGGTGAGCAATCCCAAGATATATGCCCAAAAAACAAGAGTCAACACGCTCAGTAAACGTACCGGTTCTTTTTTAAGCCAACCATCCAAAATTTGTAAGACCTCTGACAACACCATCGCCACGAAAACACTCACGCTCAAATTTTTTATCCAGCCGATTTGGGAAAGTGCAGGGATATCTATATGGCCGTATCGGGCAATCGCGTACACGAAATATAGAAAGAAACCCAAAAAAACAATAGCGACAAACAAAACACAGGCTAGACGAGCAAGATTGAGTGTTCTGAAGGAGGAAGTGTTGAAATCATCCATGATTTTTATAGCACCTATATGAAAATGAATTAGGGAATGAATGCGTCAATGCTGCGGAACTGAGCTCGTCGTGCAGCATTCTGTTTCCATGCATGTACAAACTCATCCCAATGCGGCATGTTCCTGGTAGACAAATAATGGGAAAACATTGCCAGTTCCTCTTCTTCCTGCGCGGAACTCAGTTTACCGCTAATCCTCAAATATCGGAGATACAAAAGATAGGTATTGGCCACATCGGTTTCGCAATAATGCCGGATGCCTTCCACATCTCCTCGAAGATAACTGTCCCATACCTGACTACCGTCACTGTCGAGCTTTCCGGGGAATCCGCAAACTTTTGCCGTCAAATTAAGAGGGGCGCTGGCCCTTCCGTTATTGAGCGCCAGCACATCCATTACGTCACAGTGTCGTGCATGATATCGGTTGGTGTAATTATTCCACTTGAAGTCCCCGTCAGTTTGCCAAAACCGACCGGCATCAAGACCGTATACCATGGCGCGGTAATTCAAAACGGGTAAATCAAATGCAGACCCATTCCACGATACCAGGTTCGGGGTATATTCGCGAAGAAGCCGGTAAAACTCCGATACGATTTCATATTCATCCGAATCGATTCGACCCACCGAACTAATATGAATTTTGTCCCCGCCCCTTCGCAGCAAACAGGATATGGCAACAACCTTGTGCTGAATATGCGGTAAAAACGAACTTCCCGTCTTTTCTTCCTGAGCATTGAATGCAGCTTGCGCCAAGTTGGCATCCGACAAAGAGGAATCATGCCCGATGCCATGCTCAAATCTGAGTGCTTCCAAATCCGGGATGGTCTCAATGTCGAAGACCATAATATTCTGTTGATTCAACATTAACATTCACCCATACACTAAAAGCATTGATTCTGCTTAAATTTAGGCATATTATACGCAACATCAAAGACGCGTTCAAGATTGAAGGTTACAGTATGAAAGGTTTCTTTGCCACCCTAGCGACTTTAGCATTCCTATTTTTTTGCCGATTTTATTTCTCTCAAAAAAAGAGAAATAAAAAACCGTCTTCAGGTAAACAGTTGGATGGCCTATATTTTTTCGGAAATCATCTCAATCAACCAAATTCGGCCACTCCTCCAATCTGCTCGACCGGATACGGACGTACATATGCCGAAACGGAAAAATCATCCTCTCAGGTTGACCGTGAAGAACAGATATTTGACTGTTTAGCCTACCTCGATATAGGAATAAGGCTAAATTTTAGGGATGCTTTGCCTTTCCTTAAGGTAGGGGCTCCTCTGACCCGAGATGCGTGGGGTGGTGGCTTTATCTCCTACAGTTACCCTCTAAAACCCAACAATCTGACAGAGGATGCTCCCCTACTCGACCTCTTGGTACAGCAGGAAAGAATTCCGCTTAACCAATGGTGCAAAATACTCGATATACATGACGCCTTTATTGAGAAAATGACGCCCGCCGAACAAAACGAATATAAAAAATGCGTGTACTACATAGATTCTAACGGAAACAGTAAACTGTACATGCCGACTGAAGAGGATATACACGCTAAAGACTGGACAATCCTCCTTATCCCCTGATGCCAAAAATGGCTATTTCAGACACGAAAATCCCACCCCCCTAAAAATGCCGAGCCTCTTTTTGTTGCTACAATAAGTCCATAATCTTTTGGAAAGTACAATTATGATAACAGCTAAAAGCAAGAGTGGCCTTGTTGATGTCGGCGTACACATTGGCGGTTCCCGCAAAGATATGCGTCGAAACAATTTTAGGGAAGAAGACCTCGCACAGATGTCGGAAGGGGAACAAGCAAAATATCTGACGAAAAGCCGTATTTGGCCGACATTAAATTGGGTTGCAATGAAAGAGGCCGGGGTGGAACAAGAAGTCGCGGCCGTTATATATGCCATACGCTCCAGTTTGAAGACAGATGCAGCAATAGGTCACCGATTCCATGCACAAACAGCCGATGCTTATGGACGTCTGGTTATCGGATTACGTGACGAATGCGTCGAATGGAAAACGACATCCGACATTGAAACCTTCACGCAAAAACTTATTGCCAACCAGCATCCGCTTTCCAACTTAATTAAATTGGCCTCAATCAGTGGTTCGCATGTCCAATGGGATAATGGCGATTCATCTTCGTCCATCCACAACCCTCGCGAAATGTTCTCCAATCTTGCAATGCAAGATTGGTTTGCTTCTTTTGGTTCGCACAATGATACCAAGCTTGACTCCCCCTCCAGACTGGTGAACACAATCATTTCAATTAGCCGAAGGGAATTGCGCCGTTCGGAATACTATAACTCGTTCCCACATAATGAACGGGAAACTAAAGGCTTGGATTTTTATGGATATCAAGCCTACAAACAGGAAGCCCGTCGTGCTTCACGCAAAAAATCCAATCTGGACGACTCTCCCGAACAAATACGGAAAAAGGAGTTAAAAGCTTATCAAAAGGCTGTGGTTTCCCTGACGGAAGAAGACAAAAAAATCAAATCGAAAAACCTTGCCGATTGGCGCGGCCGATGGGATGTGGATGCCGAAACTTTCCGCGCAGCATTCGGCTTTGCTGGTGTGGAATTCGGCGAATACGTCGGAATGGACAGGCGACGCGATATGGTCAATGCCGCGTATGACGCCCTTTCGGATTTGGCTTCTATACTGAACATGCCGAGGTCTATGATTTCCCTCCCCGTCAATCAGGAAAAGCAGGTTCACCCTGCCCTCTCTGCAGCTTTTGGCGCCCGCGGCCACGGCGGTTCGCGCAATCATTACGCACACTACGAACCCGTGCGACATGTATTCAACTTGACACGGGATAAAGGACTTGGTGCAATCGCCCACGAATGGGGACACGGCTTGGATATGTCCTTGGGAGATGGTCTAGATTACTTAAGCTCCGGCAAGAAAGCGGGTCCACAGACTGGCGAGATGGGGGAAACCCTTTGTAAAAAGATGGCCGCAGTCATTCGTGCCATTAAATACCGTAGCGACCTTGACGCCAGTTATGCCCTCGAGCACATAGACCGGGAGGCCTATACAAAGATGAAGGGCTTCTTAAGTTGGGGCGATGTCTTTCTACCGGGATATGAACGTATCTGTAAAGATGCTGAGGAGATTACCCAGGATTTGAATACTTTTTATGCCATCCTAAAGGAGGGACTTCTGAAAATCCTGCCCGATGAGGCTCCTGCCCCATCTTGGAAACAGGGTAGCCGGTATACCGGACTGTCCTCGGTCTCCGAATCCGCATTAAGAGAGACCATAAAATCTGTCCTGCATCATTACAGGGAGCAGAAACGAAAAAAAGGAGGCACATTATCCGTATTGACGAACCGGCACGCGGATTCGGCATCCAACTGGTTGTACAATATGATTCCACTGTTTGAAGCACGTTCCGATTTGCAAAACGCTCCTTCCCCACAGGATGTCTCCGAAATCTTATCTGTTTTCGGTATCCATAAGGCAACTAAATTTTACTCAAATGCAATGCTTCTGGACGGTGATTCCAAGAAGATTTATTGGGCGAGTACAGTGGAATTATTTGCCCGGGCTTTTGAAAGCTATATTTGGGACAAATTGGCAGAACAAAATAAGGTTGCCCCCGCATTATCACTGTTTTCCAATCCGGACAGGGTTTTACCTTTTAAGGGGATGCCAAGCGCTTTCCCGTCTGGAAAAGAGCGCGAGGACATCAACCGCCATTTGGACAGCCTTATGGACTCAGTCAGACAGTTATATGAAATCAAGGGATACGACATCAAAGATGTTCCCAAAACACAGGAGATTCAAACCGATACTGAGTTACTGAAAATCGTTGGCCACAAACAGGCTTTTGCACTCGAACAAACCATCGAAACCGACAGGGGCCTACTGACCGATACAGAATGCATCCAACCGAGGCGAGAAAAAACCGTCGTCCTGCAAGCCAAAGACCAGTTGAATTTTGATTTTTGACTCTTTGACCACAAAAAAGCGCAACCTATGCGCTTTTTTGTTTGTCTTTTAAAAGATACTTCCTCTATAATAAAGCAATTTCTCATAAAATCAGGTCGTCTACAATGCATATGCCCTTTGCCGAACAAGTGACCGGGCAGCCTATTTTGCCCCACTTCCAAAACAACATTTCCAGATTAAATCAGGAAATGTTTTCAGACATCATACATATGCAGGAAGCACGTCTTCAGCATGGGGTGTATACGACAACCGAACTCTTCGAATGGGTCGCGCCGATAGGAGTGGACAAAGCGGGCCTCTACCTGCTGATTGGGCATGCCATCAAAACGGGTACCCTTTTGCGGTTGTTCAAAGGCGTCTACAAAGTAACATCTAGTACAGTACCGGCCTCGCGCATGGCCGTAAGGGCAGCCAAACTGCTGAAACCGCAACATTTCAGCTATGTCAGCATGGAAAGCATCCTCTTTTCTGCCGGTGTTATCAAAACGCCGCCCCCTTTCACGACAATGGTAACGGCGGGAGCACCCGGCTTGTACCGATGGGACGGGGTCATTTCCATCGAGTTTTTTCATACGGTCCGTCAATGGGACAACCTGATACCCCATCTATCCATGGGCGAAGACGGCCTTTGGTATGCGGATGCCGAACTGGCATATCGTGACTTGCGGTTGTTCCGACCCGACCATGAAAAAGTAAATGCCCGTCTTCTGGCGGATGAAGTAAGACAGTTGAGATTGGTCGGGTAAAAATAAAACAGGCAGCGTAAGCTGCCTGTTTTCATGTCCGTCCTACCGGATGTCCGAAGCGGACCCGTTTCCATTCTCCTAACATATTATCTCCCTTCATCTGCACCAAAAAATTCATTTTCGGTTTGACAGAGGCGAGCTCGTCGCGGGTCAGTTGCATTTTTTTGCACGCATCACCCCAATAAGATTCATCAATGCGCAACAGAACTTTGGTCGCCATGGAGCCGATGGAGTCTTGGGTAAAGTGATACGGAGCTTGCGAGGACAGTATCATGACCATCCCAAATTTTCGGGCTTCGTTCGCAATACGGTCCAGGATGTTTTCCCCCTTCCCTCCGGCAGCATAACGTTTTGCCTCATCCAGAAGAACAACGCAGCGCACATGCTTGCATTCGCCCTTCTTCATGCACTCTTCCAACAATTCCTCAAGGCGGAACAGCGTAAACATGGTGGCTTCGTCTTTGTCCAACTTGGTCAAGTCATACCGCCATACTGATTTTGCGGGTTCAAATGGAGGCCGCCGTGTTTTGAAGATACCAATGGCGTCCAAATTTTCCAAACGGACCAAGGTACTGCTCAATGTATTATAGTTGTCGTAACGCATCATGTCGTCCAACTCATGACCGGACAAATCCGCCTTCGCGTAGGCAGAAAACGCATCGATTGCCTTTTCCTGCGCTTTATGCAGCTTTTCCCTTTCGTCTGCAAACAACGTATCTTGGCTGCGACCGTTCAACGACCGGTATGTTTCCATTTTGCGTTTACGCAAAGCACCGGCCGCGCGATGCAAGTCGAAAAGTTTTTGCATGGCATTATTGTTGATGCCGAGGAATGATTTCTGGGCAACGTGTCGAGCCACCCGTATCATGTCCTGCAAAGACGGATGTCGGCGCTGCATCAGTTTCGGCGGCCATTTGGTCAAAGCCCCCTGATACATTGCCTCGGTGATATACCATGAACGGGCCTGTGCGTCCCAGCGCCCGCCTAATTCTTTCACTTCGTCCTTCTCTCCTATAGGCACATCCAAGTAAAAACGGTCTTGGTCTCCATCGGAAAGTCGCACCTCTTCACTGTGTTCATCTATAAACCAGGTAGACGGGTTTTTCGGGTCAAAACCATAAATACGGTACGTGTCATAAGCCAGATTTCGGAAAACGGCCTCTTGTTGTTCACCCAAATCCCTACTGGTACGGTTAAGGATATTCAATACCCCCTGAACCCGTTTACGGACACCTCCTGTATGCGGGTCCGGGTCCACACGAAACGGATTCAACCCGTAGTCTGTCTGCTCCGAAAATAATAAGGAACTCTCGAACCGGCTGTCAGCACGGATATCCCCGTGTACATCAAAAACATGTATACGGAAATCGTCAGTTCGCGGTGCGGTCAACGCAAAACTGTTGAGCATTTGGTTGAGCATCCAAGTTTTTCCGCTGCCCGACATACCGCAAAGTAGCATGTGTCCGTTATTTAAAATATCGGTATCGTAAACTACGTCTGCATATCGGGAGGACAAATGGTCATGGTAGCCGAAACGGAATTTCATAAAGAACCTGTCAAGTATTTTCAATACAATCTAGTTTAATACGATATTTAGGGTAACATCATTAAAGAAGGATATTCAAGTTAAGCGGCTCCTTCCTCGGAAAAGAAACCATGTTTATGTCCCCGAAATTTTTCGGGCTGTTTTTTCCTTATAATATCCATCATGGCCTTTACAACCTTCCAACCCCGCCTCTATCGAATATGGAAATTGTGCAAAATTTAGAAAATCAAGCCTCTATGTTACTGGAGCATTTCAGCATCCGTGACTACAACGACTTGTATTCTATCCCCTCTACAGAGTGGAATGAAACAGTATCCGGCATGTCACCTCCGCATATACAGGACGCCCCCGTAGACAAACGGGGAGTCATGCTATATGCCGCCTTCGTTTCCCTGCTCAAAGAAGGGCCGGATGCTGTTTGCCAAAAATGGCTGCTTCCGGTTTCAGACAGGGCGTTTCCGCCGTCCGCAGGCGGTCGTCTGAACATGGACATACAGGAAGTCGACTCCATGGTTGACTTCCTCACCTTGTGTACCTTAATAGAGTGGTCAGGTTCTACAGAATTGGCGGACTTCCCTAAACGCGGCACACCCTCCGTCATCAACCTGGAAGGTCGGACATATAAGGATTCAAGGGATTTCTCCACCCATATCCTCTTTCACCCTGCCATTTTGAATGAAATCCAGGCAACTATTGACCAACTTGGAGTCTCCGCAGGGGACGAAACACAAAGCACCGACCCCAAATCCCTATATGTAGGTCCGAACAACCTGACAGAAGCGGCGAGAGAAACTGTACGGGCATACTGTAAAGCAAGAGAGAAAATGCCATGGCCAGGCATGTGGCAACCCCAAACGGTATATGGCATCTCACCGCTATTTGGGCTTGGCGAATCTGTTCACACCGTCTTCCTTAGATGCGGTAGCTCCGACGAACGTCTTGCTAGGGTGTTGACAGGTCAAACACTCTTAGAGGAGGAGGATATAGAGCAATATGTGACACAACGCTTCAACCATATGCTTCACGCAGATGAACATGGGGCTCCCGTCATGGTGATGGAAAATATGCTTTACATGCCTAACGAAATGCAATCGCACGCCTTCCTTATGACGGAAAACCTAATGAAGAATGCCGTCCTCTCAGATGCGCGCGCGAACCGCCCTATCAGCAACACACTGATTGCCTTGTTGAAACATGGACTCCCAAATGCATCAGCGGCTACATTATATCTTCACGGTTTTTTTCAGGAAAATTTGAAAAACAAAGGCTTTTCCGAAAATATTCCCGTTATGTTAGCCATGTCAGAAAGTGCGGTATCTTCCCAAGACCCCGATATACGCGAAGTCCTGTCCAAATGCAGTACCCATCTTTTTTTAAATGCCGATGAAAGGGAAAAAATCTCAACATATACCGCCCAAAATCCAGGCACGGAAACCCAAATCATCTCTTGGCACCAAAACATGCTTGCGTGCGGTAACGGCATATTCGCCACACCATTGACAAGTGAATTGAAAACCCTATTGTCTATCCTATATGCGGAAAAATACGTACAAGAAAAAGACAAGAACTTGTTAATCGGCTTGCCGATTATTGACAATTTAGACGATATGGACAGAGAGGATATATCGGAATGTCTCCTTGCGACTCAGGGGCGGCACATCCGGGACTATGATATCGGCACCATGGCTCAGGTCCACATTGAACCCGTAATTTCCAATCTCCACACAGGTAAAAAAATAAATCCCCTTGCCATCCGAGCCATATTGAACTTCCCGCAGGAGAGAAGGAAGCATGCCATGATGACGGTTAATCTGTCGGCGCTGGCAAACCGTGTCTGCTTTGACAAAGAAACACGGCAGCTTCAAATGCATATCCTCCCAGAATACACCGTTATCGCTGTTGCCCTCCTGTCGGCAATGCGTGCCTTAAATAAATTAAATCCGGGTTTCCACAGTATGTCACGTGTCCGTAACACCCCTCTTTCCGATAAGGAAGCTAAAGAAGTGTTGCAGGAAACCATGCGTTACGCCGAAGTGGCAGGTTTCTCCCCTGCCGATGCGGAAAACATCATTAAAGAACCGGGATTTTCCCGCATATTGTTTGGACAAACTGCCCGGGAAACGGTAGACGAACATATTTTGCCCCAATATGTAGGGAAGGATGCGGAAACCCTACGTAAATCATACCTTGAGGAAGCCGTGCTGTATAAAATTGACCAGTCGGCCCTCCTGGCAAAAATACGTTCCGACTTGAGAGTGGATGCCGCGGCCTCCCTTACTGCTTCCCAAGTCACTTCGTCGAAGCCCCTGCTTGAAGGTACGCTTACCGCACCACACATCAACGACGAAGGCGCCATCCATCCGCGCCCGAACAGAAAAACCGCTCCTCAACCAAACGCACACCAGCTTTCTTTTGATTTTTATTAGGATATCCTCCCCATGTCCATTCAGGCCGACTACGGCAGCAATACTGCCTGCCACCTCCTCAACGAACAGGTTTTTGAGACCATCCGAAACATTGTCAACGACCTGCCCTCCGACCTCCCCGCCGAACAGAAACCGGAGCAATACCGCCGCAACTTTTCCCGATTCTTCGAGGACACGGTAAAAGAAATACGAAAATTGGCCGGTTCACCATCGCCGTCTACCGAAGACATGGGAACCGCTCTGAAGCTGCTGCAACATGCGGACGGTGTCTTACAAGCGCTTTACTTAGGCAATGACATCTTGGTGGGGCCCAGTACCGGTATGTACGCAGGAATGAAAAGGGACCTCATAACATTGGAACACATCCACGCGGAGCGTCCCCCAACCCCGGGAAATTCTTATCATGATTCCAATGAATGGAATGACCTCCTAGAAGCCCGTTATCTCTGCCTTTCGCAAAGCTATATCAATAACGATTACCTGATGTCGGTCAAAAAATCCATGCCGCGCGAACTGGATGCCTATACAGAAAGTGCCATTTGGGTAGAGGGCATGTCCCAATTAGGTGCTTTCGCCGACCTTCTGCAAAACGACGGTTGGAGATTGGGGCAAATTTGGTGGGACAGCCTGTTTTCCCACACAGTATATAGAACGCAGGAAGCCCAAGCCTTGGGTCTCCTCGCTTCTTCAGGGATTGTCCTGGAAGACCTTCCCGTCGGCTCTCAAACCTACTATCAGGTGTCCGTTTCTTTTACAGACGACAGTCTGCAAAATGCAGCCGTTCGAGGACTCGGGCCTCGTAATAACACGTTTGAGCGCCTCTCTGCCATCTGCAACTCCTTGACCCGGTTGGAAACTGCAGAAAACACACAGGAACGGTTATATGAGGCGGTCAAAGAATCCTGCCCCTCTTGGAACGACAGCCAGTTTTACGCCCTGTTTAACCGCATAGCTTCTCTGGACGTTCAACAGGGCGCGGCCGATGTTTTGGCTGCCGAAATTATCAAACGTACCACACAAACCACCCGCCTTATGTTAGGGGATTACCTTGGCGGCCTAGGCGAATGTACCGAAGGGTTGCCCATCTTTACCGTTCCCCCCGTCTTGTCTCATATGCCGGATAGTGCCGACATTTCTGAAAAAGTCCGCATCCTTCACACCTATGCCAAGGTAGCAGATATCCTGGACCAAAAAGGACACCCTATCTTGGCACATACCGTTCGTTCCTGTTTTAAGTCCCCTATGGATATGTCCAACCTTCGCCTCGGGGATACCTCGGTCATCAAAATGACACAATCCATCCTGTATAACACCAGCCAACCGAACGATAGTGAACATCCGGTCGACAAAGAATGGGTTGCCATTTTGGAAGACGTCAAAATTAAATACTACCAATATGACGGACTCTCTCTGATTTATGGCGCAAACAAACCAAAAGTGGATGATTTGAACAGTATGCCACATTTGGATTTGCGGTTGGTACGCTTTTCCGCCGACCCTGTAGTAGAAGGGGCATACCTGAAAATCTTAGAGGCTGCACCAAAATGGTTTTGGATGGACGCCCTGTATCCGTATTTTGCCGCACACGGCTGTTTGAATTCGGATAGCTTACCATTGATGGGGGCAACAGAACGGCTTTCCTTTTTCGAGAGCGAAGGATGGAGAAGTTCTCCACATATAGCCGCCCTTGTCAGCCACACGGATTTTTCCGCTATCACCTTCCGCAACATTACCCGCCTTCTCAACGACAGAGGCCTACCCATGATTCGACCGGGAAAAGAAGAGCAGGCTTTAATGTTGTTGCATGACATCATCACCCACTGCTGGATAACGGCCTCATCGGAATATTCTGCCTGGGAAGAAGACAGCAAAAGACTAAGAGTGGCAAAGGTTAATAACGAACCTGACGTAACAAAACCATATTTCAAACAAAGCCTACACGCAGAAACATCAGGAAATACCACACTGCCCAATACCGTATCAGGCACGGTGGCGGTTGCACCTGCTTCCGAGGATACACATCCTGACATGCTTCGAATATGGCGTGACAATGCCAGTGTTTCCCGAGATTACAACTTCGACGATGACACCCAAGAATCTGCATTTATCACCGAAATACACCACAAGCTAACGATGCTCAACAAAACCTTTGCAGATGTCCTGCAACATTTGAGCATACCCTCCTTGGCGGAAAAGGTAGAAATCTGTCTTGCAACATTGAATGCCTTTCCTTGCGAGAGTGCCATGTTTGAAAACACGGTTAACCCTAAAGACACCGTAGGCATCATCCGTGCACTGCCTACCGATACCGTGTTCTTCAAGGCAGAAGGAGATATGGAGGTCCCCAATCTGATACCGAGAACCTATAGTGTTGCCAGCCTTGTGGCAAACCATCCGGCGACAGCTATGTACTCATCCTTCAAACACGCAGACCCGTGGATTTACGCAGCACGGGCAGAGACGGATGTCGGGAAAATTCTACCTACGTTCGGGGGCAGTACGATGGCCTCTTTATGCGAAGAATATCACCGGATGAGAACGACCGCAGAAACCATGTTGTCCAACGAAGCAGAGTTGGCAGAATCCCCCGAAACCGGCACTGACTTCAGTATCGATTTCAGTTAAATAGGAAATACGGATATTCCCCATGATTCAATCGGACAAAAAAGACATCCGTGATTTAACGTGGTCGGACATACTCTCGGAAAATGCGGACCGGCGTTACAACATCATTCCGACCTTGGCCGATGCAATGCTTTCCCAGGAACCGGAAGCTTTCGTACGGCAGATAGTTTTACCCATAAGCAACGTATTCTTTGAGAATATGGGCCGCAATGATACACAGGGAACGACAGATACAACCTATGCGCTCTGGGCACTCTATCAGTTGGACTATCTGATGAACGTTTTCGCCGATACCGATGCAACCTACCGTCGTTATTTCAGTGCGGAAGTTGATGCAAAAAATTATGCCAATACGATGGTTTTCCTTTCGCCAATAGCAAACGGAACCAGCTTGGTAAATAAGTCCGCAGAAGGTTACATATATGACTCTTACGACATGAATATAGTCGGCATGGTCTGGAAAAACTACAAACACATCCGCGATACCGACGGCGTCTATATGTCCTTCCTTTTTGGAAAAAATAAAAAAGACAAACGAAATGCCACGGAACATGTTTGCGCCATCCGCCGCGAAATGATGCGCCAGATTCCAAGCCTCCCCCTTCCTTGGGGATATGCGACTGACACTAATACCAAATATGAATCAACCTTGCGATGGATGCCGCTCTTTAACGACAACACCGAAGATGTAAAATTGTGGCGGGATTCATTCGGTCAAAGGTTGTTTTCTGTTGCGACCGGATTGCCGAAACATGTCGTCTTTTTTCCCGCATACCGGAGTGCTTATTCCGATAGGGACAAAAACCCTAAAATATCCATCAACATGTCTACTCTGTGGGCAGCCCCTAAAACACAGACAAGCTTTTTATCTATAGGGGACCTGAAAATGTTGGAGCAACCGGATAACGCCATCGCTGTGTATCGACCCGAAATATGGCATCTTTTAGAACAGAACACATGCCCTTCTTCTCTACTATCTTGGAATGACAACAAATACGATACTTGGGCGGATTTGTTTTTACGGGTTCTCCCTGAAATTTTACCCCTCCAGACGAAAGAAAATATACTCGGCTCATTCAAAGTGTTCCGACAGATATTAAACAACCTGGATACAAAGGGAAAAAACTCTTTAATGGCGGAAGCCGCCTTGGTTCGTTCGGCCAATACTTTGGCCCGCTCCGGCAGATTTGCAGATGCGGACATACGCATGGCAGCTGTATCACTGTTACAGGACAGGGCTCCCAATCCGACTGCCATGAAATCAATGATGCACGGATATGATGATTATGAACCTTACTATAATACCATTCTGCCTGCCATTGAAAACGACATGACACCAGCCGAAATTTTCAAAAACAGATTGGGTTGTCTGCTGGCACACAAAGACTATGAAAATTCACCCCCTGATAAGCGCGGACACGACTTGTTCGCCAATATCCGTTTGTGCTTTGATGGCGCAAAACCACAGACAGAATATGCGTTGAACCAACTATTGCATGCCGCCTCTATGCCGCTGGACGGAGATGCCACAATAGAGAACGATGCTTTTTCAGGATTCTATAATGTTCCCAGTAAACGCAGGACACTCATAATGCTTTTGACATTAGGAAGCATGACAGAAGCAGAACGCCCCCCTTTACCCTCCTATATGGTGTGTAATTGGTCAACAAGCGCGAACGAGAAAAACAGACTCCTCGATAATCCGAACATCTGCGCCAAGCCATATGACCTGACTTTTTCGGGTAAACAAACACAATCGTTTATTGTGGCCATGTTGTTGGTCAACAATTTTATGACCCAGTCGGCCATAAGAATTACTGTCAACCATGAAAAATGGGAAAAAGTGTTTTCCTTAAGACAGTATTTCATCAATAAAAATTTAAGGAAATCCGCGCAAGGATACTTTCCCTTGCCTTCTGCCGAACCGCTTTACAACAAAATAGAGGCTTTAAGTGACGAAGACAACATACTGCAAATTGCAGACGGTTGCGCCAATATCTTTGGAGAGGTCTTGGAAGACCTGACGGATTTTTATGCCCCCCTATGTGGTACCAATCCGGAAGACGTCAAATCCTGGCTGCGGCGTCCGGAACTATATCTGTCACTCTTGGATGTGGCTTTGGAAGATGCTCCATTCTTAGGTCCCAAAAAAATAAAGGAATCGCTTACAGAGGACGACAAAACCGCCCTGAACTTAGACCGGCGTCCAATAGGAATCGGCATGCTCCGCCGACAATCTATATTCGGAAATTCCATTTTGTCCGACGAATATCAGCGCCTTGCCTACATTGGGGCAGTAGATGGGGAAGTTGGCATTCTGCCTGCCTCTAAATTCGATGAAGGAGCGTCATTTCATCAAGGCAAGTCGGACTGGGTATCCGGCATACGGTCTCGTAACGCCAAAACATCCAACCCCGAAAAGGGGATAACCAAAGGGGAACCTGTTTATGAATAAAGAATGGGCGAGTCAATGTTTGAATGAAGGACAAGCTTTATTGCTTGCCTTTTATCAAATGGCCGTAAGCAATAACTCTGCTGTACACGGAGAGGAAAACATTGTTGTTGCCGCCAGTAGCTATTGTCGCCAACAAATGGCTTTGGCAACCGAATATGCCCGAAAAGGGGATGTGTATCAGGTTTGGGAGATTCTACGACCTTTGGCCAACACCTATCGCCTTTTGATGCACGATATCACTGCAGAGCAAACATACAAAGATGGCAGTCTGATATTGAAAACCCAGTTAAAATACTGGCGTTTGGAAGAGTTATTCAGAACGTGGCAAGACAAAGCGCCCATGGCCCCGCCGGAACAACAGGCTTATGCTTCGTCTCTGGACAAAGCCTTATCCGATTTCCGTTCTTGGAGCACCACCGTAGAGTTGCTGACCGATGAATACAGGCAAACTTATGCGAAAAAGAAAAGCCTGTTTTACAACCGTCGCCCTTCCGGAGGACCCAAAATCGAAGGCAAATTAAACTTGGCCCGACTGCGCCGCAGTATCGCTGCTGTTTTGTCTCCCTACTACCCCCTGTTACTGCCTGAAATAGATGCCGCCCTATCTTTTGACCGCAATCCAAATGTCATTCCCACCATGTCTGAGCCAAAAGACAACGAAATCACCGCCATTTCCGAAATAGGCCACGATTTTGTTTACACCGTCGGAGTATGGACACCATCTCTGTATACGGAAGGCTTTTCCACGGCCAAACCTGCCCTTTTGTTGCAATGGTTGATGAATCAAAACGAAGAGGCTTACGAATTTCGCCGCACACATCCGGATATACGCGATTACGGACCGCACCATCCGGAATGGGGGCGCATCCTTTGTCAAACCTTGATACAGGCCGACGAATATCTGCAAAGGCCTTTTTCTGTACAGGAACTCCTAGACAGGGTGGTTAAATATACGCCGCCTTCTATGCATGGTCCGCTCGGTCTGACGGTCTCTTTGGGAATTTGTAAGAACATCGGCGACCTTTCCCTATTGGGAGATTTCATGTCATCCGTTGTAGAAAAAGAATGGCATACCCTAATAACGGATGCCGACCAAGACAGCCTGCTTCTCGGCGCCCCTTTTATTCCTACTTTCGACCCCGTCAATCATCCCTGCCTATCCTCCTCTACCACCCTCCGTTTTGTCGGTTTGGACTTAAATCAGGAATGGACGACCGTATCGATTGGAAAGGAAGAAGAAGAAAACTTCCGTGCCTGTACAGCCAAATATCACAAAGAATCTTGGAACAGTGTTTACGAAACAGAAGAATCCACGGATGAACATGGGCTGCTGCAACAGAGAGTCGAAACCCTTCTTTCCTATCTGGCAGCAAGAAATAAATACGCCTTGGCCAACGCCCTTAAATTCTCCTTCGAAAATATAGGGCTGAAGACTGATGTTCTCCCACCCTACCGCCCACTGTTGGAAAGCGGCCGGATATTCGAACTCATTATGCACCCGTCTAAAAAAACGACAGAACAAAACGCGTGCCAACCTTCAAAACCGCTGAAATTCCACGAAGACGGAGAAAACCAACAGCAGGTTTGGCATGCCAGACTCGCCTTTTTCTCCGCCTGCCGTATTTTAGGGGGGCTGGGCGGTGCCATTTTTGCCCCCAACAGACTGAAAAACGTATACGAATCCATTTATCTGCCGAGTGATATGTTGCCCTTAATACAATGGTGTGGCATATACAAAGAAGCCTCCGCCGCAGAAAAAGATTTTGTGACGTCGGAACAGATGGGGGTCTCTGAGTCGCGTGAGCCTGTTTTTCCAAGGTCACATGCGGAAAAACTGCCTCCGTTTAAGGCAATCCGGAAATCACCGACACTTCCGTCATGGACCAACAACGGCGTAAATCGGACCAGTTTGGAGGTACTTACCCTGCCCAGCCCGATGAGACTGGCGGGAAGTCCATGGACGCTTACCCTACGCCCGGAAAAGGTTGAAGACCTTATCCGAATCATGTGGAAGCAAGCATTGGCAACCAGTTTGTTCGATATCGTCAAACCGGAAATCATGTCATCACAAAACCCCTATGATGAAAGCGAACCCCCTCTTAAACCCAGCCCCCTACCAACGGTCAGAAAGGATATCGGGTTTTATGAAAAACCTTTAATCTCCAACCATTTGTATTTTCATTCCGATACAGTAATGAAGTTCAACAATGACCATATTGTTGAACCGGATTGGGAGGTATGGGCTCTATCTTTAAAAAACGCCCGCACAGAGCTTTTACGGTTTGCGGACTCCTTCCAAATGACCAAACTGAAAGAAGATTTGGCATACATGGAGTGGCTGGATACCTATACTCCCGAGGAAACCATATCCAATCTGTTTGCCCATATAGGCGAAACCCCGGTTGCAGAAAGCAACCGGGGTGACAAGGAGGCTTTTAATGCTTGGATGTCCATAAACCCGTTTCATGCCAACCCCAGTAAAACCGTCTCCAGATATAGGTTTCACCCGAACAGCCTCAACTTATACATGGGGGGGACGGATGCCCTTTTACTGCAGCAATATGATGGGCAGTACCACGATATCTTGGCCCACAGACAGGCGATGAACAGTGACGGTTTAATACCGTCGCTGGCGGGGATGCATGCATTTGATAGCCTCTCTCTCAACTTCTCTTTGCATATCCGCGCACAGGTGGAATTTGGGCTTTCCCCTTCCGAAAATCAACTCGACGATACCAATGAAATAAATTCCATATCTTTTTGAATTACTATACTTGCACGAGTATAGAAAAATGGAATTTATTGATGAACAACGTTGTCTTGTCTTACTTTGACACACCTGAACTCACCCCGTCTGAAATCGCCCATTCCATACGGGAACTTGGTGAAGATTTACTGGAACGCGGAGAAACGGTCGACTGCATGCTGGTGTTGGCAGGTCCAAGACCCCCCGCTCTGAAAAACGACAATAATATAAAAATCGGCAAGGTGTCGAGTATGGAAACACATGTTCGACACCCTGACGAAAAATGGTGGATTACCCTTGTTTTCGACCCTTACACATTGGGACTGCCTCACTACACAATGAGTAATTTGGAATTTGCAGAACAAGTCTGTAATACCCTGGCCTCCCATATTGAACAGTTAGAACAAATCGAAGACATACTGTATCTGCCTGAAAAGTGGAACACTTCTTTTGCGCATACAGGATTCGAAGTGTTTGTCCAGACAAAATCTCCACGTATTGCGATGGCGCCTCCGAGTTACGAAGACGAACTAGACGAAACCTCGTTTTCAGTTGCTTAAACATAAAAAAATGCCCCGTAAAAACGGGGCATACCTATTATGGATTAAGGAGTTAAAAAGGGATGAACCCAAAACAATGTGGTTAAAAGTGAATACATTATAACATCATTATTTCTCCACGCCTATCATTTTGCGTAAGATTGGTACGGTTCGCCTTACGCTTGTTTATCTGACGCATCGAAAGTTCATAACTGCAAACCGGCAGTTCCAGTTCAGGATAGTGTAACAAGCGGCCTCTGACCTCTTTTTCCCTACTGCAGTTAAACCGGGAAAACACCAATAGTCCGAAAGGGGTTTCCTTTTTTAACTCATGAGCATCCCGTAGAACCTGCAATCCTGTTACCGGCATATCTTTATACGGCGCGATATTTTGGTAATAAAGCGCACTTTCCATACATATGGCTGCAAACATCCCTCGCGACAGATAAGCCGCTATCCTTACCAAAATAAGGAAACGCTCTCTGTCATTCAGTTCACCAACAGCCTCCAGGTACCCGCGGTAACTGTACACATTATCGGCAATCCGCACCGGCGTCCAAAATACGGCTTCTTTTTGCCTTTCACTGCGCGGGGAGGACGTTCGCAAAAACTTTCGAAAATAATACATGGCGGAATTGAATGCCAGGCGGTAACGCTCCTCATAACTCATCTCGCAATCGGGAAGAGAGATGTCTTCCGAAACCAATCTCGGATGGTCGTTTCGGGCTATGAAATCGTGCAGCGTAAAGACATGCAGTCCTTCCTTTGCCATCTTCCGGACATGGTTCCGGATACTCTGTGCCGCTATCATCGCATTTCCTTTTGAACAACACTGTTCCATGCTTTTGAACAAGACTATGTCGAAACGGAACAGTTTAGACGATGCATACTTTTGAAATCAACCTCCCGTCCGGATAAAAATCACATTCCCGACAGTTGCGCCGCATATCCTCCCAAAAAAGCCGCGGTAGCCGCCGCGCGGACAGCGGGCTGATATGCTTCGTCCCCCTGTCCATAGCTGTTTTCCATCATCAGGCGGGCATTGGCTGTCCATGCCGCATCCGCGGAAAGCGGTACCTCTGGCGACACTGCTTCCCCGCTCAGATTCTCCGGGCGGTACAAATTATCAAAAAGGCCGTCCGATTTTAAATTACGCATCAAATCGTGTGTACGGTACACTTCTTCATCCAATGAAAAAAGAGACAAGGTTTGTTCTGCGAGACTGGGGCGGTCCCAACCTTGGTCAATACGGTATTTGTCGCAAGCAGCACAATATTTCCCGTACTGATAAAATCCTGCATATGTACCCATTGTCGCTTCATACCTGCCTATCTCGGCAACCTTGTTCACATACGGTAACAATTCCATCAACACATAACCTGCCCGCGTTGCGCGTTCGGGCAACCGGTCAATATCGGTAATGCTCTCCGGTACCATGCACGGTTCCGTTGCAAAAAAAGACAAAGGGTAAAACACCATCCAGCCGCTGAGGTGGCGGGCCACATCCGTAGCCATTACCAACGCATTACGACCGGGAAAGGCTTCTGACCGGCTCTTCCCCCCTGCCGCTAAGGAGAAGCCGCCACAGATACGGCTGGGATACAGGAGCTTGCGCCGTGGCTTCGGCATTCGCGTCCAAAAAGGTGTTTTCGGATACCGTATCTCGGTTGCACCAAAAACGCCTGCCACTCCCTTACGTTGCAGACGTTCCGTTTCGGCAATGCGTTTGCCGAACAATCTTCCGTCAACCACCGCACCCAATGTCGCCTCTATCCAGCGATAACCGACATCATAGGCGTTGTGCATAAAACAGATGTGCTGACTCTGGTTTAAGAGGGCGCTGCTCATGGCCAGGCGCGTAAAATTGAAATTCTTCCCTTTGGAAGGTGCACGGTCCCTGTAACACGGAAACAGGCGGATATGGACATTAAAGTCAGCCCGCGCCATATAGGCTCCCACTGCCTTCTTTAGTGCAGGCGCAATATTGCTTTCCGCACATTTTTTTTCGGTCGGCACTTCAACGTAGACATCCACATCCAAGAAATGGAACTCATGGTACCCCCGCGTCACGATGGCATCCAAAAACGCCCGTAGACGCTCGATACTGCGTGATGCATCACAAGGATAGAAATAGGCAATAGACAGTTTCATAACTAGACACTAATTCAGACAAGAAAAATGCGGGCCCGCTGGCCCGCAACAGAAAAGGCTACCCCATCGTTGGGGATTCGTTGAAGAACGGTTCTACAGCAACCCATGTGACAACATCAGGAATCAACCGAGCCAGGTCTTCCAGTGTCCCGTTATTGTCGACCTCTAGGTTATCATCCCCCTTCAAGTAAGGCAACAGGGAAACTTCAGAAGCGTGAAGGCTGGGCGGAATTTCCAGACCAGCAGACTCCAGGTCCCGTACAATCACCGCCATTTTCCCGCCCATTTCTTTAATGAACTGCATTTCATTGAGAAAACGAACATCCGTAACCACATAACCGTGTACGGCTTCTCCTGCCATCTTTGGATTCTCAGGGGGTTCAGGCAATTTATCTAATAAGGGACGACCTGTACGTACGGTCGTAAACCGGTCCAACATGTCCAAAAAATCGCCTTGGCTCACCATCCGTTCGAATTCGGGGTCATACATCATTTGTGCGGCCAGTATCTGAAGTCCGTCCAACACATCACTGGCTAAAATCGGATGTCCATCTGTTGTAACGAAAGCAGGCTCTCCATAATCCAAACAGTGCCTCAATGCCTCTTTGGAAAGGCCAAGCATGATTTGTGCCGTTTCAGTCAAAACACGGGAAAAGACTTTTTTTTCAGATTGTTCAGACTGTATGGCGGTCCCATCTTCCTCTATCTCAGCAGACGGTTCCCCCCCAGTACCGACCAAGCCTCCGAATTCGGTATGCCCTTCCGGGTTTTTCAACCGCCTGCGCATAATTTCCAGCCACAGTTCGGGATGAATTTTTTCTCGAGCGAACTCGGTACCGAATACCCTGGCAAGATGGCGGGGAGAAAAACCCCAGTCCTGCATAGGCTTCTCTTTACCCTCACGCCCCCACGTCTCTTCGGCACTCAACCCGAACAGATGCTGCATCGCATACTTAATGGGTTCGGCAAATGCGAGTTTACGGAAACCCGCCTCTTTAACCAGCAGGTCGGAAAACGTATCTTTCCCGACGCCTGCGGTACTGACGAAATTGCCTGCCGCATCTGTTCCAAAACCGGCCAAACCCAAGATAGGCAACCTGTGTCCCGTGTCTTTCATACCAAGCCTCCCGTTTAGGGTCTAACCCAACCCCTTCTCTCGCCGTGCTTTCAGGGCATAATAAACGGCATTGACCTTGCGTACATGATTTTGCGTCTCTTTAAACGGAGGGATGCCACCATATTTGCGTACATTGTCGGGACCCGCGTTATACGCGGCTGAAATAAGAGAGAGGTTGTTGCCTACATATTTGTATCTCTGCATTTTGGCAACATATTTTGCGGCCGCATAGAGGTTAAGTTGGGGATTAAACATTTGCTCCGGCGTAAAACCCAGGTCACGCGCCGTTCCCGGCATAATCTGAACCAAGCCGCGTGCGCCGACATGGGAAATTGCATTAGGGTTGAATCGCGATTCTACGGTAGCCATTGCGCGTAAGATATCCGGGTCTACACCATATTTTGCGGCGGCATTTTCAATCATGCCTTCATACGCCTTGGCACTCGCCGGATATTTGACCGATGCCGCGACGGCATCCCGACTTGTTGCCGTAGTGCGCCCTGAACGGATGGATGCCCACGTCTCTTGATTTTTGTCTTTCGAACGGATGGGGACCTGTTCCACCTGCCTTGATGCTGTTTGCGCCGCTGCCAATTCTGTAGCCTGTTGTCTGTCAATAACGGACGCATAGGTGGTGGGACTCTCGCCCTTCGCTGCAACGTATTCCTGGAGTGCCAGTGCCGCGCCGTCCCCACCTACAAGGGCGCCTGCCATAACCTTCAGTGCGCGTGCCTGTTCTTCAGGGCTTGCACTCTTATCAAGCAAGGAGGTGACACCCAAATATCCTGTCAGCGCCTGTGCCGCGCCTTTGTGTCCTTTCGCTTGGAGGACTACCGCGGCCATAGCTTGCCCTTTACGCAGCCAAGCCTTTCTTTGTGCGGCGGTTGCCGCCTTTTTCTGCTCTTCCGTTTGCTCGATTTCCAAACGACCGCCAACCTTGCAATCATGACCTGCCTGTGCAGCTACGGCACGACGGTCCACTGCGGGAGCCCCTTTTTCATCAAATGAAACCACATCGGTTTCAATAACACGAATAGGACTCTTAGGGTTGTCACAAGGCACACGCACCCTAACTTTATTTGAAGCGGGAGATTCGAAAGTCTTGGTCACCGCTGCAGGTTGTGACACACCGCCTGAAGAGGCGGTCGGAGTTGGGCGGTATTTGCTTTCTTGTGCGGCAAAAAGGGAAGGTGAATAAATCAAAGAAAGGGAAAGCGCAAGGATGGTCAGCCTTTGGCTGCGACATAACGGTTTCGGCATAGGATGTTTATCCTTTCGGTACGAAAATATTACAATTCCCAATATTCTACCCCACAACTTATCATTTTTTCTATTTGAACTGACCGTTATTATGAACGAGGATAAAAAGAAAGCCGGATGCGCTATTAACATCCGGCAAAAATGTGCAGACTTACGAATTCGCTCGCTACGCACGTCAGTCTACTTCAAGAAAAAAAAAGATAATTAGGTAGATAATACAAAATATACGTACATGTGTCAAAGTCTTTAAGTAAATATGACAAATTCAGGCCCCCATAGTTATTCATCGTCTCCATCAGGAGCATCTTCTCCCGCTACAAATGCCTGCAGTTTAAGTAAATCAATGGTATAGGCGGTCGTCACATTGCCCAACATAAATCGTACCGAACTTTTATGGTCGCCGCGTTTGCGTGACGAGTCTGTTTCGATGAATATTCCGTTTTTGTGCAGCATCGCAATTACCCTGTTCTCGTCGAACGGGTGGCACAACTCCGCCATACCCGCAGGCAGGAGTTTGAGACGGGTCGGCTCTGTTTTCCCTTTGGGGATTATCACATCGCCAAAGTATTCGCCCGTCAACGCACTCCTGTCCGGTGTAGTGAAATGACGCGGCATCAGTCGGGTGATGTTTTGCTGGAAGGTTTCCAACATGGTTTTATCCTCGCTCTGCAGGAAGCGGTCAGTATCGTTGCGCAACAGATTGCGGGAGATATACGACTCGTATTCTTTCAAAAAAGGAGCAAGCTCTTCTTCGCCCAACTCCAGCGAACCTGCCAACAAAAGGTAGGCAGCCGTCATTAGGAGCCCGTAATGTTTCACACGGCGGCGAATATGTGGGGGCGCGTCCGCAGCCAACGTATCCCGAAGGAGTGCAGTGTTGGTCTTATGCAGGTTATGGAAAAACCCTTTTTGTTCCGCTTCTTTCTTGAGCAGGAAAGATACCGCACGAACGGAACCAAAACCGTAATTGTTCTTCAAAATGGTGGAGAAACGTTCGGCCTGCTCCGAATTGGTGATACTCGCACCCCACAAAGGCGACTCTTTATTGGCGGCAACCTCTAAGGCTCGCACCTCTTCACCCGCATTGCGTTGGGCACTCAAAATGGCATTCTCACCGGTGGACAACAGGACGACTTCGAATTTGGTACTTGCTCTGGCTCCGCCTGTTTGGGTGGCGCGGATTTTTTCGCTGCCGTTGCCCACCAAATATACGGCCTTACTCGGTGTTTCAGGGTCGTCCGCCTGATGCGATTCGTCCAAAATAAGCAGGGAGTGATTGCGGGCCACGCACATGCTGCCCACCCCGTTTTTGGTGGCACTCCATCGGTCTATCAACAGGTTTGGCATCCCCCATAAGGATGCGGCCGCCTCCATACTGGTGGTTTTACCGGCGGTACTGTTTCCATATAGGTGAAAAACAAAATTTTCACTTTCGGGACACCAATAGCGTAACAAAGAAGCCAACCCGCCTGCCATGACCAAGGACGGGATGGGATTGTTCAAAACCGTATCCATAATCGCCTTACGCCATATATCCTCCGAACCGTGGGTATGGTTCGCCTTTTTAAAGTTGGCATCCCCCTGCCCCCCATCCAAGGGCAATAACGGGATATTGCGGTTCTCCGATGCAAAAACATTGCCCAAATGGTCAAATACCCTGCCTGAACTGACGTAATAACACCTGTCGCCATATTCAACCCATCCACGCCGCTGCGTACCGTGAACCCTCCGCACGGCATCCGGTACGCCGTGGGTTTGACAGGCGTGCCAAAACTCTTCCATGTTGGCCCTGTCCTTGGTGATGATTTGTGCCCCCAACCGTGCATATTGGTCTGCCCCATTACGTCCCGATAAGTTGAGGAGTTCGGAGCCGCCCGTTACATAACACACCTCGTTTTGCGACAACGGAACATAGCCCATCTCATAAAAAAAGCTGTTGTCATCTATGCTGGGAACAACGCTGTTGACCCATATTCGTGTTCGTGAAATCACTTCATTCAGAAGGACTCTCTCTTTTTCATCTTTTCCCTGTTCGACTTCCACTGTACGCATAACGGGATAAAGAGGTCGTTTGGTTGTAGGGGGATAATTGGGAATATAGTATGACAGAGGTTTTCCATCGGCATCCGTATCATAGACAAAACTGAAGAGGGGGGACATGCCGTTACTTGCTTGCACACTTTCGCTTTCTGCAAATTTACAAAGCTCGGCGATACCGTCAGATTGGACCATCCAATCGTCAATACCGAGTTTGAGCTTACCTTCAATGGCAGACCGCGAATCAATAAAATCTTTGTGTGCGTGCATCGGAACAAAAGCCACACGAACAAAAGGGCATCCCGCATATAACAGACTGTCGCGCAGCGCATAGGCAGCCTGTTTCACATGCGGGTTATATGCTGCATCTGAATCAAACACAATCAGACATTTGTGCTTTCTACCAATGTCCAACAGTTCTTTTACGGGGGCAGTCGTATATTTGACGGCACGACCCTGAAGTCGTTCCGCCTCCCTCTTGTCACTGTCGACCCAGTTCCAAACACCACTGATGGCAACACAAGGGATACCTTCTTGTGCAGCCTTAAGGGATTTCTTTTCACCCTCTGTCAGGATAAACCAATCCTTATCCTGACATAATTGTTTAAAACCAGGAGGTATGTAGAGATGGTTTTTGCAGTCGGCGGGCTTGAGGTATTTGATACGGCGAGCATGGTCGCCGTTACCTGCCTGTGCGCCTTTGCACAACCGAACGTTGAAAATGCCGGGCAGCAGATGCCCGTCCATATCGAAATAGGGAATCTTGTATCCGACTTCATCGGAGTCGAACCGCAAATGCGTGTCTTTGAATAGGTCGGTTATATCCGCCCTGGACAAGGATGTAATTTGAGCGCGAGCGATAAGGTCTTTATTGGTGATACCTGATTCCGCAAGATTGTCTACCCTGAAATCCACGGAATACCTTAAATTATCTGTTATTTTCTTAAACTGCCGTCTTTAAAATCGCGGCATATACTGCGGTACTATGTTTAGACCGCTTTTATCTTTTGAGGCACTATAACACAAAAACCAAAAACACAAAATACGGTAATGGCAAATTTTAAAAAAAACATCGTTACTATTAGCGAAATGACAAGAACCGCTGTTTAAACAGCGGCTCTTGAAAAGATGTCCACAAAATCACATACCGGGAATGTTCATGTCAGCCGGTATTTGACCGGACTTTTTCATCTCTTCCACCATTGCGCGAGTTTGCAGCATTGCTTCTTCTGGGTTCGAGCTATTGATAGTTTGCGCCCTATTATTGAGTTCGTTCAAACCTCTGTTTATCTCTTCATCCAAGGCAGCATTAAACGCCTCCAGATTGTCTCCCGCGCGGGCGCGGGCGCGCTTCACCTCTTCCGGTTGGCTATCGTCAATCGCCTGACGGGTGCGGGCACGTTGTGCTTCCAGACGCTCCATTATCGCATTGGCACTCTCCGTAGGTGCAGTACGGGTGGTGCTTTGTGTTTGTACCTGGGTATTTTGCCCCGCACGGTCAGAGACCGCGCCACCCGTCCAGTCGCGGGAGGTCCCCGTTCTGGAAAAACTAGGCTCACTACTGCCGACATTGGGGGTAAAACCGAAAGAACTCGCTCCAGCATATAGAGCGGCACACAACATAACAGTTAACCCGATTGTTTTGGTCCACATTATCATTTCCGGACGGTCCTTCTTTATTTCCTTATATTTGGCAATTAAAGTTTTCATTCCTTAAATCCGCCTGACTATCAATATCTGACATATTATCAGCCACGGTATCCGCAAAAAGCAAGCACCCGTACCTTATCGGTTTTTCAATCCGGAAAAAGTCCTTTGTTTGGAATTTTTCCGGTACGGTCGGATGGAACGTATCGCATGTTTAAACAGCATGATATCTTCAGCGTATCCATTCTCACCGGATTGCGGATTCCCTCGGTAAGTATATTCCAAGTGCAACACATATTGGTCAAACGCCTTGATAATACCCACGACACGGCCGCCTCCCGTATCGGTCGCCTCGACCACTGTATGAGAAGACTTCCATTTCGCCAATAATCGATGTTGAACATTATGCGACTTAGCCGATGCCGAATCCTCCGGCGATAAATTATCCTGATTGCTTTCGCCGGTCATGGCACCTCCTAGAAATATCTAAAATACGAGAATCAAATATTAACGCCCACTAACCCAAAAAAGCAAATCAATCCTGTCACATCCCACATAACAGGTCGTCCTCCTTGAATTTAGGTAGTACGGTATCCTGATTATTATCCAGAACCGCAGACAATATGCTTTTTTTGCCAATCACACAATCTACAATTCTTTCATCGGTCGAACCCATAAAATAAGGGCAATAATAAGAAATGGCGTTTTCCTGACCATAACGGCGGATACGGTCTTTTGCCTGGTCTATCCAACCGGGAACCCAAGTGTATTCCAGCAAAAGCATATCCGCCGACCGGGTCAGCGTTAAACCGTCCCTGCCGATGGCATAACTAATCAGGGCGACCTCTATGGTTTCGTCGTTTTGAAACCGATATTCGAAATCCCTGTCCTTATGTTGCCCGAACATACACAAGACTGGCACGTTGGCTTCCCTGAAAAAGGCCAGCATGGCTTCCCCGACCGTATTGTGATGAAAAAAAATGACGAGGGGCCCTTTTTTCTGTTCCAAAAAAGTAGGAACCCATTCTTTCGCCCACTCTATTTTTTCCTCCGCAGAAAGCTGCAGCAGTTTGGCCAAAAGCGATTCCTGCTTGCCCTGTTCGGCTGCCTCCCGAACTTCTTGCACACACACGGCCTCTGCATCCAAATACCGGTCCGATACCGTCAGCGTCAAAGGGATGTCGGTATAAGGGATTTGGTCCAAAACATCTTTTTTTAACCGCCGCACCATACCGGTCGCGCGAAGCCGGTAAAAGAGTTCTTTTTTATTGGACGCCCCGTCGTAATTCATTACCTCTACCTGTTGGGTGCGTATGCTCTTTGTAACCCGGTCGAACACTTTTCGCGGTTCTTCAACCAACCGTGCATCGCAAAAACGCAGCCCAAAATGGTGAAAATCGCCATAACGGTAAGGAAAAACTAAATCGAACAGGTGGAACAATTCGCGCGGGCGGTTGCTTCCGGGCGTGCCTGTCATAACCACAACGGAGTCAATATTCTCGGAGAGGACACGCGCACTTTGAGTCAACTGGGAATTCGGATTGCACAGCGTATGCCCTTCATCAAACACAACGATATCCGGCTTCCATTCCAATAGCCGAGGCAGCCACTTACTCAAAATTGCATAGTGGACAATCAGGATTTCACAGTCATCCAAATCTGCGGTAAACGGAATCTGATAGTTTCTCAAGCCTGTATAAATAGGCGAAACGCCCCTTTCGGCTTCCTTTTCCGTAAGTGGGCGCTTACGAAACACTCCCTCCGCGCTAACGACAATAGCGGTATCTTCGGGTGTTTTCCCCGTCCATTGGCACAGACGGCTATAAAAAGACGGCGTCAAACAGTTCTTCGTGACAACCAATTTTCGGGTAGCACCCGAATCAAATAAAGCGCAGATGCCAGACATGGTCTTACCCAATCCCATATCGTCGCCGATAATGCCGCGGTATTGCATCCGTTTGACATACTCAATAGCCACTTCCTGAAACGGCAGAGGTTTTGCCCCTTCTATTAAAAAATCGGTTTGATAGGACGGTTCTTCCACCAACTCGGGTTGACGGGAAAGTTCGAACCGCCCCCTGGAACGACGGATGGCCTCTAAAGCCATGCCCTCCATTTGTTTGGGTATCCTTATACCGATACGATTCAACCCGCTTTTGATATTTTCCCAATCCTCAACAAATACAGGAAAAGGCAGCCTGACAAAGGTACTGGCGTACACGTTGAAATAAGGAGACTGTTTATTCGACATAATGGTGGCAAATGTCGGATACGCAGCGCGGAGAATTTCCGCATCTCCCGCATTGTCACATTCGACCAACCAGCCCAACGCCAGCTTCCCTGCTCTAAAATAGGAAAACCGCTCTTCATCAGACCGAATCGGGCGGCGGGGAAAAATCCTGCGTTTTTCGCCTTCCTCCTCCTGCGGTACCGATGGTGCGCGGACCATTCGGCGGATGCCTCTCGTCATTCTGGAAGCCATACGTTCTTAGTTGCCTCGGTTGCTGCCATTGCCGGGCTGAAGGCAGGGTTGAAATTAATGCCGCTCCACCCTTCTACCTGTCGCACACTGACGGTGTACATACCCAAGTGGAGGCGCTTATCGGTAATCTTGGGATTTTTCTTTTCTTCCTCGCTCAACCGGTGTCCGTCACTACCATAAACAGGCAACTCTTCATTAGGTACCACTATCGCAGTGCTGCCCCCTGTCTTCCTATCCATAACCACCTTGTAAAAGTGGCTGGGAATAGGTGTTTTGTCGGGCAGAATTCTTACTTTGCCCAAATACAGAGGACCGCTATACACCAGCAGGCCGTCCGGATGCTTGTTTTGGTCCTGTGCCCATAGGTACACCTGATTTTCCAACAGTTGCCATCCTTGGCGGTTCAAAAGGCGTGCCTGTGGCGCAGTATTGGTCACCAAAGCAGTCTCCTTACGCCCCCAATAGTCGTAACTGTAATTAATTTCGGCAGCCATCTGTCCGCGTTCAAAATACTCCGTATTCAGAAGGTCTCGTTTGGACGTGTAATGTTCGGCAGCGACCTGTTTATCCGGTTCATATTCCTTTTGGCTGTCCTGTTTGCCTATCTTGGCACCGTCATAGCTTACGACTTCCGCCGTCCATAGGGGCGCCTTATGCCCATAGGAAAAATAAGAAGCAAATCCGTAACGGCATAAGAAAGCCCCGCCTTGTTTGGTTGCACCGCGATATTCAGGCATTCCGAACGGATAATGCTCAGGACACAAACCCGGCTGGTCAGCCGGTTTATAGGCGCCATTTTGAATGCCCTGCGACACCGCGCTGACTGCATCGGTCAATCCATGTTTTTGGCCACCTATGCCCACCAAGGACATAAAAGAGAGTAATACCGCCACTGCAACATATACGGTTATCAACACCAATGGCAGCCTCAACGGGCGCGGTATGGCATTTTGTATACGATAATAAAATTCGGTGACCCGGTTCTTTTGGTCGGTATTGAGTAAGGACATAGTAAAAATATCCATATTTTAAAATTTAGATACCCGTATTTTAGCCTGTTTTACGGGCGCTTCCAAACAAAAGCGGCCTTAAAAGCCGCCTTGTGTTTAGGAACCCATCCCCATTTCACAGGAAGATTCGTTACCTGTTTCGGGAACCACCCGCCCTACCAACGGTTTCCTGCGGACGGCACGAGAAGCATAAGGTCTTGCGTCCGGACTGGCAATGTTTGAAAGGCCATCAAAGTATACATCCAAGGATGGCAACAGCACCTCCGGACGCATTTCGCTATGGCAGGCACCTGCAAACATATCGTTCAACGGAGACAAAAAGGGGTCACTACGCAAAGAAGCCGCCCTGCTCACCGGGGAATCCGACATGCCATCCCATAAACAGACCCCCAGCCATAACCCTGCATTCTGATATGAACCTGGCGAACCGAACAAAGCCTTGTTTTCGAAATAGCATTCTTGTGTAAAAGGCAGTAATGGGTCCGTCCCCCCTACAAAACGTCCCCATTCTTTAGGTCCGTTTTCTTTCAACGTTATCACGGAGAACAAGGCTGCTGTCGTCAAAAATTCCCGCAGCCGTTCTTTTTCTCTGTCAGGCACATCATCACTGTTCCAAACATCCTTGAAATAACGGTTCACCAGATAAGCGAAATTTTCCCTAGGTATCAGTTTGCCCCCCACTCCCACCATAATTCTGCCCGACGCCGGTAAGTCACCCAACTTATAGGTTTGAAGTACCGACAGCGCGTCCAAAAAACTACCCATATGAAAATTCTTCATCAGGGATGGGTAAAATTCCTTTGTTTTGCGGTACCACGTATCCAATACCGGTATCGATGCGGGTTCCGGATTTTGTGCCAGATGACTGAGCATATCAACCCAAAACGCATCCTGAGTCTGCAATTTTGGATGTTTCTGAATATGTTGACGCTTAAAATACAGAGGATAACCGGAGCGCATAAAAAGCGAGGTGCTTGGCAACTTGCTGTCGTCCATATTGAACAGCACTTTGTATAGCGGCGTGTTATCACAGACCGCCAGCAAGTCTGCCTTATCCCGCTGATTCAGAGAACCGACGAAAGCCGTTATCGGGTTCTTCTCTACATCCGTCTGCGGGTCTGACAACACTTTTTCGGCAACCAAACAGACAGGCGCCCTGGCGGCTGATGGAGACACCCAAACAGGCGTCAACAATAAATTGTGCATCGCTCTTAAAATTCGGACACCGGATTCCGGAATATGTTCGCCCTCTACTTCTTCGTAGTGTGCCGCTATCGCATCCAACTGCATACAAACCTCCATCAGTAAATCAGCATACAGAAGGGGGTTACGGCGCGGAATAGAGGAAGCAGGCATAACCGTACTTTCCTGAAAAAATCGGTATAAGGCGCTGAAACTGACCGTATCATCAAACGCATCGGGACCGATTTCCGGACACCCTCTTTCGGATAACGCCCGCCACAAGGTTTCCAGCACTTCGTTCTTTTGCGTGGCTCCGCGCCCGAACAGATTGAAACCGTTGTCGAGCCGCCTTAACGTGTTGAGAAAGTCCGTATCTTCGTCAAACAGACTGTTGGCGCACAGAAACATTTCCTCTTCTTTTTCGCGCAATATATCTACACCCACTTTAGTCCTCCAAACTTACCGCGGCAGTTTTAAATCGGTGACACCGTATCACAGAACATTTCCGGCTCCCTATACTTTTTTGATACCGTATCTACCCCCCAGTCATCACCAATTTCGATTTCGACTTCCACGGGAACACCATAAGGCGCCAGCACATCCTCTGCCGCACGAATCATACACGCCCGCAAGCTCTCTCCGATTTCCGCTTCCAGACCCAACGGCACCTCGGCTACCAATTCGTCATGAATCTGGTTACACACCAGCGACAGGGTTTGCTCCGGTAGCCGATTCATTGCATCCTGAATAATATGTGCCCCTGTTCCCTGATTGCGGTAATTCAAAGCATCCTGAATAGTGAACACGCTATATTTGCGTCCGGTCAGGGAAGAAACTTGATAATGGCGCAAAACGCCTTGTTCCAACCGGCGCGATTCGTCCATTCCCTTGGCTATATGGGCATCGTACAGCACATGGGGACGTAATATCTCCAGTTTTTGGCAAAAGCCGAGTTCGGGATAGAGCTGAAAAAACTGCCTACGTGCTTTGGCCGCATCATCCAACGTCCAGTCCAGCCCATACGAAGAAACGCCACTGCTGTAAAGGGACTCTTCATTCATCCCGTATATCAAACCGAAATTGACGGCTTTTGCAGCATTGCGTGCATCTGCATACTGCATCCGTATTTCTTTGGAGAGGTGTCGATTTTCGTTCAGATATTCGAAAGAAGACAGGTCTCCCGTCTTCATTGAAACCCCCGTAATCAAATGAGGGTCAAGGCCGTGTGCAAAAACATCGCGCAACTTGGAGATATACCGTTTATTCGTCTCCATTTGCGCCAGCCGCAATGTCGCGGCATACACTTTCATTTCGGTCAAATCGCAGGCATCACGCAGGTCCTGATAACTGCCGATGGGGGCTCCGTATGTTTTAGCGGCACGAGAAAAATCGTATACCGCCCCTTCCTCACCAAAAGAACGAATACAATCGAGAAGGCAACGACGTAACGTATCGGACTCGGCCTGATACTTTTCTATGCCTCGGTGCAGCGCTTCCTTATCTCGGATGGCGAAAATTTTCAACAGAGATACCCACATTGCCCGTTCCAGCCCCCTGCTTTGTGCAATAACGGGCGAAGAGCCTTTACGCGACAACTCTTGCTGGAGTTGGGAGAACGCCTCCTGTTGGCTACGAATGGCCAAAGCCGCCGCGATACGCAGTTCCATTTGCGAATAGTCGGCAGATACCGTTACCTTGTTCAAGCCCGCATCCAAGGTGGAACGGAAGGCGGGAAGGCGCGGGAAGTTCTGTGTGGTCGGTTGTTGGGCAGACAGCCTGTCCGTAGAGGCAGATACTGACAGGAAGGGGTGCAATACATCCACGCCTTCCTCACGATTGGCATATGTTTCCAGGCTATGCAAAGTTTTAATCACCGTCTTTCCGGACTGAATAGTAGATACCAACCGATACAGGGGTTCGGTAACGCCTTTGTCCAAGCCTGCCTGAACCAGTTCCTTACTGCCAAATTTAGGTCTTCCGTCTTTGCCCATATTAAATTTTGCATCCGGACGCACTTTTAAAAACAGGGCATGCCAAAATTCGTTGACTATGTCGCTGTTTCCGACCGAACGGTCGAGCAACATGTACCCTTTTTCCTTAAGTTCGGACAAACGGAGACGTTCCGCTGTCTCCGTCAAAAGTGTTTCGGAATCGGCCTGCAGTTTATCCGCCAAACGGTGCGCTTTTCCTACATCCATACACAAACCTTTTGCATGTATGCGGGCGAGTGTTTTGACGGTCCCTTCTCCATAGCGTGCATAGAAAGCATGTGCCGTTTCCAAGCCGTGCCCCACGACTTCTAAAAAACGTCCTTCATTCCACTCAGCATTCAAATCAGGAACACTCACTTCTTTACCGGACAACAGGGCGGCCGCATACGCCATCTGGCAGCGGTTCATCAAATCCAAATAACGCCGTACGCCGGGTTTAAGGGGCTGGACGGTTTCCAGCAACCGGCCCATTTTGGCATTATTGCGGCGGAAATCCTGAACACTATGGGCTACCTCCTCTCCGATAAGGGGACTCAACGCCATATAGTCTGCCAAGCAGTTTTCGTCCGCCACGGCTTCTTTGGGGCCTCGGGAGGCGAGGACCTTATCAAAAAGATATGGCTTATAAAAAATATCCTTGTCACTACGATAACGGTAATTCAAGTCATAGCAATGCACCCGAGACATCATCCGCAAATCCAAAATTTTTGTGTGTCCCAGTTTTTTGGCGGTGCGTGACAACAAGTCGTCTTTTACCCCTCCGTTAGACAATTCCATAGGGGTATAGACACCAACTTCGGCAAAATACACCCAAGCAAGCAGATTTTGCGCATCCTCGACCATCAAGGTTTTCCCCTCTCCGAAAAAAGGCGCATAAAATTCGGCATAGGAGAGGGCCTCAGGCAGGTAATCCAAGTCCCACACATCCGTAATCAAATCCCCGCCCTCTGGATGATAGTAAGATACGGTGAATGTACGCAGTCTGGATTCGGGGTTAATACCACGGGTTTTGTCTTTTCGCGTTTGGTTACGGGTATCGGTAAAGGGGGTTAAACCGGTTGCACCATGCGAGATATTGAAAAGCGAAACCCTACGGTAGCGTTCCAACCGTTCTCGGCAATCCGCTTCATCCCATGTGGCCATCGGCAACACAGCACCGTTCCCGTCTTTACTTTTAATATTCAGGAAGGGAAACATTTGTTCATAATCCGTGATGGTACTCATCTGATACCCGTTAACAAAAACAAAAACCTGACAACATTCTAGCACGCAGATATACCCTTTCCGATTCCGCGCCATCAAAACCGAAGTTGGACTCTAAATATCATCTAGCCTACGCAGAATTACCGTTTCTATCTCATTGAAAGAGCAATACCTTTATGAGATAATTGTTCTCCCCTTTCTTGGATAAGAAAGGTAGCCGCCTCCTGGATTAAGGAGCTAGAGAAGCTGGATAGCTAGGCGTCTGATATTCTGTATGACTGTCTTCTTTTGCCACATATATGTCGTGGTACGTCTGCTATCCTATTTTTAAATTTTAAATATAGGATGTCATTTTTAATGAAAAAATCAATTATCTTAAAAGCGGATAATTCCGCTGTTTTTAATCTTGGCAAGCTCCAAAAAACCTTCTGTATCCTTAATGCTGAAAATATATCTAAATTGTTAGATTGCGTTAGTTTAGCCACCAACCCAAGGGAATCTAAAAAGAATAAGGTTACCGTATCCATCATGGATACATTAAACACCGCTCCCGAAGAAATGGTTAACAGAACTAAAGGGGTGCTGGTGTCTACACAAAAATGCGAGCCATTAGAACGCGGCAGATTCCGATTGAGTTTTGAGGATGAAAAAACGGATGGCGTTCTAGATGGTGGACACACCCTGCTTGCCATAGGGACTTTTTTATTAGAAAAATATCATGAGTCTCAAAGTAATCAGGTTCCATCGGACGTACAAAAAATCAAATGCTGGAAAGACTTTACTGCGGTTTGGCCCAAACATAGCCACTTATTAGAGAATTTTGTTAAAGAACAAAGTTTTTCCATTCCTGTGGAAATCATTTCCCCCGCCAAAAATATTGACGTTGATTTCGCCGACTTAGTTAATGAAATTTCATATGCTCGAAACAATAACACCCCTTTAACCGCCGGAACTAAAGCGGATAATCAGGGTTATTACGATATTTTGAAGGCAAATATCGACCCTAATATCGTAAACCTCATTGCATGGAAGGATAACGAAGCTGGAAAGTGCATTAAACGCGAAGATATTGTTGCTTTAGCTCTAATCCCCTTTATCGCACTGCAAAAACGTGGGATGTTAGACAAGATTAATTCGATTAATCCCTCGGTTATTTACAAGTCCAAGTCACAATGTGTAGATATTTATTCAAAAATTATTGACGAATACCAAGATGAACAGGGGGTCCTCCCCGAAGTGATGAATAACGCACTCGGATTGATGAAGGACATTCCTAAATTTTATGACCTCGTATATAAGAGATTCCCCGATGCATACAATAATGCCTACCCGGGAGGATTTGGGAAAATCACTACGGTTACGGTCTGCGCTGATTCTAAAAAGTTTTCAACCAAGTTTTATCAACACGAAAGCAATTACAAATATCCTGACGGTTATATCCTGCCATTCGTTTGTGCTTTTCACGAACTAATCGTAATTGATGGAAAGGGAGTTCGTTGGGCAACAAACATTGAAGATTTAATTAATGATTCCTCTAAATATAAAATGCTGATTGGAACTATCAAAGATAATTACTACAACCCTCAAAAAGTAGGTAAAAGTTCTGTCGCATATGCCGGTTGTGAAATGACGATGAAAATGGTTTTGATGGGATTGAACTAAAAAACCGTCCCTTTCAGGTGACAACATATAAGGCCGTTTGAATGTATTTCAGACGGCCTTTTCAATTATGGAGGTCGTCTGAAACAGTTTTAATTCATCAACCCACCTTGCCCTTCCTTCATGTAATGATGGCGACGCCAATCGTAAATAGAGTTTCAAACATTGATGCTGAAATAGAGCGCGGGCGATTGCTGTTACGCCTATGGCGTCGTACCCCCCCCAATGAGGATACAAAATAGGGAAAAACAGTAGGTCATATGCTACTATTTGGCTATCTGAAACCTTACCAGGCTCCATCATGAAAATTCGATACCTCTCTCCCCTTTTCCTGTTATGTCTGTTTACTGCCACCCATGCAGAAGACACTGTCAGCTACGGCAGCACCAAAGCTGCGGGGGCTTACCGAAACAACGTAAACGCCTACCGGGTCGCTACCCTCCCGGCGACCGACAAATCTTATGGCGACCAAATCTTCGCCAATATTGACCGAATGGGCAGTCGTGCCTCCGCTGAGACACAGAACAAACATTCAGGTCGCAGTAAGGGTTTTGTAGCACGCAATGTCAACGTTATCCAAACAACGCCCACCTTACCAACCGGCACCAATACCATCATCTCTTCTTCTGCGCCACTTGAACAGCAAAACCGTACTGAAACCAAACCGGCAAACAACAGCAAAGCCATCCCGTCAGCACAATCCCGCCCCGGTCAAAACAACCCCACTCCTTCAACACCTGAAAAACAAAACCCCACAGAAGCTCAACCAACACGCAAGAAGGAGAAAAATCCCTCCGCGCCAAATATAGTTTCAACGGGTCAAACCGTACAAGTCTCCGGAAACAGTGTTAACGTTCTGTCTCCCAATGCACAACGCATCGAAACACCTAACGGTACCGTTACTATGACACCGGACGGTTATTACCACATACCTAGTGTTGTGATTCAGAAAAATGGTACCGTTATCCAGCAACACTAAAAAGGACAGCTGGTGGTGCTGAACTTCATCCGCAATACTTTGTGTTCACTCAAATCGAATGAAATCGGCAGCCATCTGCCATTTCATTCTGATTTGAAATGTTTATGAAAAACACAATTATGATAACGCTCGCAATTACATACCAATCCAGAGGTGCAAAATGCCTAAATTGATTTGGCAGGGCAAAGAACAAGTCTTGCAACATCATCTTGATGTTCCGTTTCATGTTTTGCATCAGCAATATTCCTTTTCAGCCGATTCCGACAAACCGCACAATCGCCAAGACAATATGTTGATTCACGGCGACAATCTGACTGCGCTCAAATCGCTGCTGCCCGAATTTGGCGGGCAGGTAAATTGCATTTACATAGACCCTCCGTACAACACGGGCAATGAAAACTGGATTTACAACGACAACGTCCATGACCCGCGCATTCAAAAATGGCTTGGCGAAGTGGTAGGCAAAGAAGGCGAAGATTTCTCACGTCACGATAAATGGCTGTGCATGATGTATCCGCGTCTGAAATTGCTCAAACAACTTTTGGCAGAAGGAGGCGTGATTTTTATTAGTATCGATGATAATGAGCAAGCCAATTTAAGACTGATTTGCGATGAGATTTTCGGGTATTCGAATTTCATAGCAGATTTCATTTGGCAACATCGCAAATCCAGTCAGAATGATACCGATGTTTCTCTTTCGCACACGCACACTTTATGCTATTCAGAAAATCGGGATTCTTTCAAAATTAAGCCGTTGCCAGCGGATGAAAGTAAATTTTCCAATCCTGACAACGACCCTCGTGGAGCGTGGGTTGCCGACCCAATGGACGCGCCAAATGTCCGTGAAAACTTGTCTTATCCCATAACAAATCCGAATACAGGCGAAGTCTATTATCCGCCGAATGGCAGACATTGGAGATTCACCGAAGACAAATATCAGACGGCACTCGCCGAAAACAGGATTTTGTTTGGCAAGACCGGCAGAGGCAAACCTCAATATAAACGCTTTTTAAGTGAGGCCCAATCCAAAGGTCAAAACCCTTTTACCATTTGGACCGATTTGAATACCGCAACTGGTGCAACCAAAGAATTGATGCAGATTTTTGATGGTAATAAAGTTTTTGATACGCCAAAACCAGTTGATTTAGTTGAATATATTTTGAAAATTGCTGCCGACAAAAACGCCATAATCCTAGACAGCTTTTCAGGTAGCGGCACAACCGCCCATGCCGTGTTGTCGCTCAATCAAAAAGACGGCGGCAACCGCCGGTTTATCGGTATAGAAATGATGGACTATGCCGAAACCATTACCGCCGAACGTATCCGCCGTGTCATCAACGGCTACGGCACAAAACCCGAAACCCAAAACGGTACCGGCGGTGGCTTTTCGTTTTACACCGTGGGGGAGCCGCTTTTTCAAGATGAAAATCTCAATCCCAAAGCACCCATTTGCGCCATCCGCGGATACATCGGTTACACCGAAGGCTTGAAAGATATTTGGCACACGGACAATGGCGTATCGCCGCACGCCTTAGGCATGGAAAACAATACTGCATATGTGTTTTATTATGAAGAAAATCAAATAACGACTTTAGATTTGGCATTTTTGCAAACACTCTCCCTCAAAAGCTTGGCAAACCGTCCCGAAAGCTGGGTAATTTATGCTGACAAGGTGGCGTTATCGCACGAGCAGTTGAAACAATACAAGATTGTTTTTAAGCGAATCCCACGCGACATTTCACGATTTTAAGGGGATAAAAATGGAATTGAAAAACTATCAAAAGGACGTGATTGACGATTTGCAAGCTTATTTGGATTTGCTGAATAGCAACCAGTCTGACAGTCTGAGCACCGTATTTGCCCGCTATTGGCGTGAACACCGCCGTTTTCCCATACCAAACCCGCCAACGTATCACAATACCATTCCAGGTGTGCCAAATGTGTGCGTGAAAGTCCCGACCGCTGGCGGAAAAACCTTTATTGCCGTCAATGCGCTACAACCGATTTTTGATGCTAAAAATTACGGTGGCAAGAACAATCCAAAAATGGTGGTGTGGCTGGTGCCGTCTGAAAGCATTTTGTCGCAAACCCTAAAAAATCTGCGTGATATCCAACACCCGTACCGCCAAAAATTAAACGCCCAATTCGGCGGGGTCGGACGTGTTCAAATTTTTAATAAAGAAGAGGTTTTGCGTGGGCAGAATTTTGACGCTGACAGTGTACATCAAGGCCTCTCTATTGTGGTGATGAGCTTTGACAGTCTGAAAGGCCGCAGCAAAGAGGTCTTGCGGGCGTATCGCGATAATGCGAATTTGACGGGATTTGAGCACATCAACCCGCAAGACAAGCTGGAGGAGTTTGACGAAACCAGCCTCATCAATGTAATACGCAGTTTAAATCCCGTGTTGATTGTGGATGAAAGCCATCATACAGCTACCGCTTTATCCAAAGAAATGTTGGTCAATCTGAATCCGAGTTTTATTTTGGAACTCACCGCTACTCCAAAGGATACAAGCAATATTATCAGTTATGTAGATGCCGTCGCTTTAAAATCCGAACAAATGGTGAAATTGCCCGTGATTGTAAGCAAGCAGAATACACAAACCGATGTAATGATGTCTGCTTTGACCTTACGGTCGAATTTGGAAAAAATCGCTGAAGATGCCTTCGAATCGGGAGCTTCACCCTATATCCGCCCGATTGTCCTGTTCCAAGCCGAACCTAAAAGCAAAGAAGACAACGCGACTTTCGAACACATTAAGAACGAGTTGTTGAAAATCAACATCCCTGAAAATCAAATCGCTATCAAAACCAGTGAAATCAATGAACTAAAAAATGTAGATTTACTGTCAAAAGACTGTCCAATCCGTTTTGTGATTACCGTAAATGCCCTAAAAGAAGGCTGGGATTGCCCTTATGCCTATATCTTGGCGAGTTTGGCAAACAAATCTTCGGTAGTTGATGTGACTCAGATTGTTGGGCGGGTATTGCGCCAGCCCTATGCCCAAAATCACACATCGCCTTTGTTGAACAGCAGTTTTGTGTTTACTTCGTCCGACAAATTTGATGCTACTTTGCAGTCCATTGTCAAAGGTTTGAACATGGCGGGATTTAGCGAACATGACTATCGTCTTGCCATACCGACAGAGATGCCTGCATCAAGCGGATTACCCGAAACACCAAAACCCTCCGACGATTTGTTTGGGCAAACTCATACGGAAAATCTGGACACCGATAAAAAAGATGAAGCAACTCCCGATGAGAAGGCCTCTTTGCCTGATGATTTCAGACCGTCTGAAAACACGGGAGACGGAGACAGTGCGGATTCAAAACATAGTTCGGTCGTGCAGACGGTTGCCGATTTTCAAAAGCAGGCCGAGCAGCAAAGCCGGGATTACCAAGAACTGGCAGTACAAAATCCCAATCCCGTACCTCCTGACTTGCAAGGGAAAACCAATATGACAAAAATACAAACTGAATATGTTGATTTGATTGGCAATCTGAAATTGCCTCAGTTTTTTATCAAAGCGGATTTGGAGGATTGGTTTAGCGAAAACGGCGGGCAAGTTTTACTGGATAAAGCCAATCTGCTCAAAAATTTAAAATTGTCAGGGGAGAACTGCAATATCGATTTTGGCAATATCAGCGAAACGGTGTATCAAAGCAATATTGACGATAAGGGCATGGTGCAGTTTCAGCCTTTGAAGGGACAAGATAAAAAACGGCTGGTTGAAATATTTGCCAATTACCCTGATAAAACGCAACAGGAAACACTGATTAGAAATCTGTTTGATTTAGGCAAAAAATCGTTCTATCCGATTGGCGACGACGATATAAAAGCCTATTTCCGTCGTATTGTGGAACAAATGAACAGTGAACAGCGGCAACATTGTTTTATCCATATCCATCAATATTTCCAGAAAATCAAACAGAAAATCAACCAAATCAGCACTACGTTTGCCGAAAACGAGTTTTACAAACTGAAGGATATAGACGAAATTGTGATTGCCCCCCATTTCAGCTTCCCGTTTGAAATCAACCCGAGTGAGTTTGGTACGCCGTATGCCCACAGTCTGTATGAAAAAGAAGGCAGAATCAGCGATTTTGAAAGCCGAATTTTGCAGACAATTTTAAATCACGAGGATATTGATTTGAAATTTTGGCACAGGAATTTGGAAAAGAACGGTTTTTGTATCAATGCATTTCTAAATCATTACCCTGATTTTGTGTTGCTTACAAAGAAAGGTACGGTTGTATTGTTGGAAACCAAGGGCAATCAACTGGACGGCAGCGACAGTCAGGCGAAAATCCGCGCGGGTAAAGCATGGGAAAATGCCGCAAACCAACTCAATGACGGATGGCGATATAGATATTTGATGGTATTTGAAACAGGTAAATTAGACGGGGCTTATTCCGTAGAAGAGATGCTGGACAGATTGAAAAACTGGTAAATGGCAAACCAGCCTTTTCCCATCGATTGAATCGGCAGTCTACCTGTTAAATGTAGCCAAACAAGAAGGAATCATGTGTTTCGTGATTCCTTCTTAATTTCCATATCAACCTAATGTCAAAATCAGCCTTTTATTTGACGAGATTACGTATATCTGTAAAATATAATTTAGTTATCGTGTTTTGAACTAAATTATAAAATAAATCACCTCAAACTAAGCTACAATAAATTCGTCTGATTCAAGAAAATACCTATGTCTTCCCAACAACCATTCATTCATTTGCGCTGTCCTACCGAGTTTTCCCTTACCCACAGTTCTTTAAGTGTAAAAGATGCGGTAAGGGGAATACGTTCTTTGTCCGGATTCGGAAACAAAGGGGCGCTGGCCATTACCGACGACCATGCCATGTTCGGTTTAGTCCGCATGGCAGAAGAGTGTAAAAACAGTGGCGTGAAACCCATCTATGGCGTCAACCTGCGTCTGTTCGATGAGACACTGCCCGAATATGCCCGAGAATTCGAAATCTTGTTCCTGATAAAAAATAAAGACGGGTTTCTCAGGCTGTCCGAACTCCTATCCCATAATTACGCCGAGCCTTGCGAAAAGAATACCTTACGACGTATAGACGCCCGACTCCTCACTTCCCCTATGTCCAATAAAGACCTGATAGTGCTATCCGGCGCAGAAAAGGGCGATGTCGGTAAACTTTTGGCGCACAACGAATGGAGTATGGCCGCCAAACGGGCGCAACTTTGGGCCTCCTCTTGCGAAACAGGCGAATATGTTTTGGAATTGCAACGTTACGGCAATCCGCGCTCCCTGTCCTACAACATTACCAACAAATCGTTAAAACTGGCATATGACTGCAACTTACCCGTCGTTGCCACACATCCGATTGAGTTTTATGCCCCTGAAGACTATACGTTGAACAACCTGGTGTCTGCCATCAGCAAAAAGACCAACATTATGGCCGTAGAGTCAGACGGTGATTATTCCCCAGACCAATATTTCCGCTCCGGTAATGAAATGACGGCACTGTTTGCCGACATCCCTTCTGCTTTAACCAATACCCGCCTGATTGCCGCAAAATGCAATTACACGATTGAAACGGGAAAAAATTACCTGCCGCGTTTTCAAGAGACGGAGGGATTGAGCGAAACCGACTTTCTGCGGGTCGCTGCGGAGCGTGGACTGCAAAAGCGGCTCGCACAAATCAAAACATCCAGACACTACAACCCGGCAACTTTTAACGAAAAACAATACTGGGATAGGCTTGATATGGAAATCGGGGTCATCCAAGAAATGGGATTCCCCGGATATTTCCTGATTGTCTCGGACTTTATCCGATGGGCGAAGGCAAACCGCTGCCCCGTCGGCCCCGGACGCGGGTCGGGTGCAGGTTCGCTGGTCGCCTACGCACTGGAAATCACTTCGATAGACCCCATACCGAACGGTCTTTTGTTCGAACGTTTCCTCAACCCGGAGCGTGTCTCCATGCCGGACTTTGACGTCGATTTCTGTCGGGACAACCGCGACCGCGTTATCGACTACGTCAGGGACACCTACGGTCACGAAGCCGTCTCCCAAATAGCGACCTTTCTGACGCTGAAGTCCAAGTCTGCCGTCAAAGACGTGGCCCGCGCACTGGGGATGCCTTTCGAAGTGGGCGACCTTCTGACCAAAAATATGCCGGGAACCGACGCCAAACCCATATCGGTTGCCGAAGCTTTTTTTGAGGCCGACCAAGACGGAAAACCCGTCTTCGGCAAACTGAATGGGAAAATGGCGGAAATCGCCAAACACTTAGACCGGGGCCCCTTAAAATCCTCCCCCTACAAGGTTATGGATATTGTGAAGTACGCCTCCCGCATGGAGAAGCAGGTCAAAGCCGTCGGTATGCATGCGGGCGGGGTTGTCATCGCCCCCAATAGGATTTCCGACTTTTCCCCCTTATACAGAGGGGACGGCGAAGATGCCCGAATGGTTTCCATGTTTGACAAAAACGACATTGAGAAGGCCGGTTTGGTCAAATTTGACTTTCTCGGATTGAAAAACATGACCGTGCTTCAGTTTGCCGAAGACGAACTCAAACGGACGGGAATACCGACAGGGTATGTGCACGAACCTGTCGATTTTGACGACCCCGAGGTTTACCGCCTGTTATCGGACGGCAATACCACAGGCGTCTTCCAAGTGGAATCCCCGAAAATGAAGCAATGGTTGCGTGAGTTGCAGCCCCGTGAATTTGAATCCATTACCGCCATGCTCGCCCTTTACCGACCGGGCCCCATCAATTCAGGCATGTTGGCTGACTACGTAGAGCGTAAAAAAGCATGTGATGAGAACCCGAACCTCGACCGAGTAAAAGCAGGGTACTACTTGCATGAAGACCTTGCCCCCGCTCTAGAGTCCACTTACGGCATCATGGTCTATCAAGAGCAGGTTATGGCTGCAGGCCGGATTATGGGGGGATACACCTTGGGCGGTGCCGACATTTTGCGGCGTGCCATGGGTAAGAAAAAAGCGGATGAAATGCAAAAGCAGTACACCATCTTTATGGAAGGTGCGGCTAAAAAAGGCTACCCTGCGGAATTGGCCGACCAGGTCTTCAAACTGATGGAGAAATTTGCCGACTATGGATTCAACAAATCCCATTCGGCTGCCTATGCAGTGATTACTTATCAGACAGCCTTTTTGAAGGCCCATCATCCGGAAATTTTCTATGCGGCCTCCCTATCCCAAGAATACGGGGATACGGACCATATCCAAATATTCCTAGAAGATGCCCAGATGAACGGCGTGGACATCCGCGAACCCGATATTAATACCGGAGAATATTGTTTCCGTGCCTGTTTTGAGGGAGACAAAAAATACGTGACTTTCGGACTGGGCGCCCTCAAAGGGATTAACCGGGAAACAGTTGATGAAATATGCGCGGAACGGCAGGCCAACGGTCCTTTTTCATCTTTGGAAGATTTCCTGCGCCGCATCCCGAAAAAAACGGCAAACAAACGTGTTTTGGAGAGTTTGATTAAGGCAGGCGCTTTCGATAATGTCGAAACCCGACAACCGCGCTCGGAAATGATTACCCGTCTGCCATCCCTCCGCACCCGCGCCGAGTTTGGCGAAAAGTATGCCGCCTATCTAGAAAAAATAGCCAAATACGAAGATACCTTGCGTCGGATTGCCGCGGGGGAGCGCATCCGCAAACCTGCTCCGCCGCGCCCCCCAAAAGAGAAAGCCGAAATACAAGACTCAGGTGTATTTTTTGACGACCCTGTAACCCTGGCAGAATATGAATTTGCCTCTTTCGGTTATTTAAAATCCAAACATATCGGGAAACTGCTCGCAGACTGTTTCTTGTCTTTTCAAGGCGCCCCGATAGCCGATATGGTACCGTCTGATATTCCGTGTAACCTAATTGGCTTTAAAACAGATTATTTCGAAGGTTCTTTCATTGGACAGGACGGAAAACCGGTTGAGCGAGGCCGACTCAGTATAACAGACGGCTCCGGTATGGCCGGTCATCTAGCCTCTTCCATCCGCGCGGATTACGACACCGATGAAACCATCCGCAAGGGGCTTCGTTTGATAAAAGACCGTACCCCCATTGTGGTATTGAATACCAAAGTCATGGCAGACAAATATGGTTTGGAAAACCTGCCTTCCATTGCTTTAACCAACGGAAAACCTCCAAAACTGAAAACGATGGTCCGCCCCAAGAAAGTACAGTCCCTATATGAGATGTTCAAACCGGAAAATGGTCGTCTCCCCAACCTACATTTCGTGATAGACAAAGGGCTATTTATGAAAGCAGGGGGTAAAACACGTCTGTTGTCTCACCCTGCTTTCAGCGACGGTAACATGACCGTCGGTAAAGTGGCAAAGGCCTACGTTTTTGTCAGTGACGCAAATACCTGTTCGTTAGATTCCATTCCGGAAAACGATATCTTCGTAATGGACGTTTCATCAGACAGCCTTGCCCACTTGAGCAGCTTCGGTGCATGGCTTTGCGGCAGCTCGGAAGACTTGGAATATCATCTTGCCAGAGGACGTACCCCACTCTATGTGTATCAAGAAAATACCGTTGGTAAACCCGATATTCCATCTCCGCATCAAACCAAAATAGCACAACTCCAGTTTGACGACTTAACCGAATTTAATTTTTGACACCTATTGATATTCATCCAGTGAAAGATGAAAGGATATTCCATGATTCAACCGAATGATAACAGTACCCGCCCTTATCTTGATGACGGTTTTGAGCGTTATATTGTCTGCGATACCGAAACCACAGGGTTTTACCCTGCCACGGGCGACAAGATGGTGGAATTCTGCTTTTACGAAATCGACCGTTATGGCAACCATATCGACAACCTACACAGCCTCATTAACCCGGAGCGCCCTATTCCGCAGGTCGTCATCAACATCCACGGCATCGACAACCAAAAAGTGGCAGGTGCGCCGACTTGGTCTCAATTTCACGAAAAAATGACAGAGTTCCTGAAAAAAGGCGGCCTGCCGAAAGAAAAACAGTGCATCATCATTCACAATGCTGCCTTCGATGTCGGTTTCATTGAAACGCAAATGCAGCAAGAAGGATACGGCAAATTTACCCTCGCCGATTACGCAACCATTATTGATTCCGTCCATGTCGCCAAGAAATTATTTCCGTCCCAAAAAGTCAATCTTGATGAATTGTGTAGAAAAATGCAGGTGGATAACAGCAGCCGCACGCTGCACGGCGCCCTGTTAGATTGCCAACTGTTGGCAGACGTATATGTCCGCCTATGTTACAGCCTGGATGAAAAGCAGCGCCAACGTCTGGCGCAGGTAGACCAATTCCGTTATGACGGTCCTCTGCCGACTGCACAGGTTCCAGTTTCTGACGACGAACTCCAGCGACACCGCGAAATTTATACGGGGCTCCAAGAGTTTGAAGCGGGTCGCGGCGAACATCAGCAGAATTCATATGATGAAGAGGAAAACGACGATTTTTTACAGGCCGCTGATGATGGTTATGGTATGCAACCGAATTAATCCGACTGCCTTACCATCAAAATGCAAAAAAGGAAGCCTTGTTTTAAAGGCTTCCTTTTTAATCTTTTGATATGACAATGTCAATTCAAAAGGGAATATCGTCATCTATATCAATGACTTGCTGACCTGCTGGCGCGGCGGGAGCTTGGTGTCCAGGCTGTTGTCCGGGGGGCTGTGCTCCGTTACCGGGCACCGGAGGATACTCATATCCTGACTGCGGCGGCTGTGCATGTTCATAATGCTGTGTATACGGTTGTGGATTCTCATAATGTTGTGGAGGCGGAGCATAATTTGAAGGGCTCGCTTCATGCTGTTCGTAATACGGGGCGTCAACATAACCGTTATGGGTTTCATCCACACGCTGTTGCCCCGTAGAAGCCCCCTCATATTCAGCCGCACCATATTCACCCTCCGGGTTCTCGGGATGCAAATGTTCGCGGTAATCGTCAAGCGTATAGGCAGCAGCAGCCTCTTTCGTCATATTCAGACACGGATACGGACGAACCAAATCCTCACCTCCCGTCAGGCAAAAACGGCGGGCAAAACCAAAACTGCCATCTTCTTTCACGGAGACAGAGACTGCCATCTTCAGACCTACGACCTCATGCGGCAGGATACGTACATCTTTGCTCCATTTGGCCCGCTCCTCGTCCGACATGGTCGGCCATGCTGCGGGGCGTTCCAAAGCAATATATCCGCGGTTTCCCTCCCATTTACGAATAGCTTCAGCATATGGAAGATTGAAGTTAATCTCCCGCTCTACTGCGTTCGTAGGTACGTCGGCGTTGCGCACCATTTTGCGCTCCCAGTCCCGATAGTTTTGGCTGGTACCCAAACAGAAAGAACGTACCATCCACGTGTTCAACGATTCCAACGGGAATCGTGCTTTGAACTGTTCGAATTCGGCATTCGCTTCTTCCACAGCTTTCGCCACACGTTCGTGAACAACACGGGCGCGTTCGTCACTGGATGAAATAGACTTACGTTCTTCATTTGATAAACGAGGAACCGAATAAACGAACAATTCGCTGTCCGGTGTTTCCACATAACAAATGTTGTTGTAATGCATTCCGTCGTCGGAAACACCGCGCATCATATTGGCATACAGGTCATCCCATGTTTTGGGATGCTCTTGGGACGTCAAAGCGATATCGTACAACGTACGGTCATCCGAGTAACGCACCTTAAAGTAGCCGTGACCGTAGAAGACCTTGTCGGCTTTGGATACCACTCGTTGTCCGGTTACCGGGTCGAAAGCACCGTAGGCAGCCCTCGAAAACAGTCTGAAACCATACGCGACCACCTGCAAAACAGGGACACTCTCAGGTGTATCTTCCAACGGACGTACGGTGACTTCTTGAGTGCGCGGATGAACAATCCGGACTTGCTTGTCGGCTTGCGTTAGGGTGTAAAAGGCGTCTTGGTTACGACCGGGATAGTAACTCAAACTGACCCGGTCGCTCATTTTCAAATCCTTACTGCGGTCGTCGACCTTTAACACCAGCATGGCAGGAATGAAATCCGGATGGTCTTTGCCCAAAGGCGTGATAGCGGAACGAGGAAAATTCTGGCTGGTTCGGGCATTGGCGATATAGCTCTCGCCAGGCACAACCACGGCGTATTGCCCCTTCACCTCTTCTGGAGCTTCCAAACGGAACAGCAGGCCTTTCGGTTTTGCCGGTTTACCCTGCGCATCAGGTTCATCCCCTACGATTTTGATAAAAACACCCAATGCATTAGAGGGGCGCTGGCCTCCACCGGAGAAAGTCCGTTTACGTTCAACACGTGCCATTTCGTAACCTTTCAAAAAGACGCCGACATCTCGGCTGATGTGAATATTGTATCTTCAAAACGGGGCTGTAAATATTTACACAGACCCTCTCTATATTTATTCGCGTAGTATATCATACTTTTAAAAAAAAAGCCGATTTTAAGTTGATTTTTACCTTCTTTTTGACGGAAAATATCCCTATATAACAACATATGAAGCAGTTTATTTTTCCAATTACCATGAAAAAACCATATCTGAATCCATCCCTATTTTTCCGGCACTCCGCCTGTATGGCAATCGCGTTGGTACCCTTCAGCACATCCGTTGCCGCACACTCGGACAACGACCGCGTCATGGCCTTTCTTTACCAGAACGCACCCCGCGACGCCGCTGCCCCGACGGCACTCTCACCTCGCGTCGAAAGTGCTACCTACATTCGCACACCCCCACAACAGAAACAGACACCGCCGCCCCAACAGTACGGCGGTTATAATGCCGAAGTCCGCCGCCTCCACGCCTTGGCCGCCGGTGGTGGAGATTATCGGACTCCAAAACCCAGCCAAAACGACACCATCGCCGATATCAAAAACTATATCGCTTCCAACACGTCTCCCAATATGAACTGTTGGGGTTTGGCGAGCGCCCGTTACGATTTGAATCCGTTTCTGCTGTACTCCATAGCATTGGTGGAAAGCCGTATGACGCCGAATGCAGTTAGCCGCCCCAACAGCAACCGAACCCGCGATATCGGCCTGATGCAGGTCAATTCATCCTGGCTTGCGTCCGAACGTTTTCGCCGTGCAGGAATTACGCATGACGACCTGAAAAACACATGTCTGAACATCCACATCGGAGCCTGGGTATTAAAGACCAACATCAACACTATGGGATACAACTGGCGGGCTATCGGTGCGTACAACGCATGGAAAAACGAAGCGGCGCAACACCGTTACGCCACCAAGGTCTACACCATGTACGGTTTGGTCATGGAATCCCGAAACAAAGGCGAACTGCACCGCGACCCGTTGGCACCTTTGCGCAGGTACGACGAACTGGAACGACGGAAACGTAGGGGGTGAGGATGACGACACCGACAGTTACCACGACAAACCCGCACCCCCCTTTTTCCCCGACTGCTGAAAACCCGACGCCAAACGAAACCCTGTCCGTCGACCGCAACTTGTCGGGTGCAGAAAACGACAAGGAGATTGCAACCCTGTGGCTGGCCGTCAAAAGCAGCCGCTCAAAGAACACGGAAACGGCATACCGCAAGGAACTACAACGATTTTTCATGTGGTTGGACTACCACCGCTTGAGTCTCCGCAGCCTAAATGTCGTTCACGCCCAACAATATCTGTCGGATATCACACAACCCGACAGACTCCCGACAGAATGGGTATGCTCTTGGATGGACAACAAAGATGCCCGGTGGAACGCCCTATCCGCCAAAAGTGCAAACTACACCCGCCGGGTTTTAGCCAATTTATTTGACTACGCCAACGCTGCAGGATACCTGCGAGGGAATGTGATGAAGCTTGCCGCACCCGCCAACGAAATCGTTGCGGACAGTGGTGCGGGGAGCATTGAAAACTATTTGGAACCGGACACATGGGAATGGCTCTCTTCCTGGCTGGACAGCCGTGTCGCTCCCAACAGCGAGAAAGGTATACTTTACGAGCGGGACAAATGGTTGGTTTCCCTGCTTTACCATACGGGTATCCGCCGTGAAGAAGCCGCTACCGCCCGATTAAAAGACGTAACTTTCGATAAACGCCATCGTATGTGGCGGCTGTCCATATTGGGCAAAGGCAATAAAGCCCGCCGCGTCACCATGAACTCGGCATGCATCAAAGCACTGAGGCATTTCTTGGAATGCATCGGGGCAGATATGCAGAGCGACATTCCCCTAATCCCCAAACTGCGGGGCAAAGGGAAAAAAGACGGTCATGTCACCCCGCGCTTTATTGGCATGACCATACAATCTATTAGGGATGCAGCGGCGGCAGAATGCCCGCCCGAACATCGGGAGAAACTGCAGGGCATGTCTACCCACTGGCTGCGCCACACCAACGCAACCCACCGCCTCGCTTTCGGCGCGGCACTGGAAACCACTCAAGCGGAACTCGGCCACGCCAGCATCAACACGACGCGCATCTATGCCGCGGACACCCTAGAAAAACGCAGGGATGCTGCCGAAGTTTTGGTCAAAAAAAAGCCCGCTTGATAACAGGCGGGTTCGCAAGGTGTTAAAGATATAAATAAATGTCAAAAGATACAAATAAGCGTCACCTGTTCTACTAAGCCGGGACCTTTGCAAAAAAGCACTGTCTCCCCAACAGCCGAAACTCAAACATAGGTTTTCGGCTGTTTCCGTTCCAAAGTCCACCTTTCTCTTTCCAGATACCCTAAATCAGACATCCATGCTGCCTTTTAGGCAGCAATTTGACCTTTATTAGTATCGTTCAATATATTTTGACAGCTATTCATGGTTCAATCGCCATTAAATAATCTTTTAAAGGCTTTAAAAAACAAATTGGTCGTCACTGGAACGGTCGATAACCGCCAACTCGGGGAAATGAAACACTTCCGGGTCAACCTTGCACGGGGGGGGAGGTTCCACAAACGTATGGTTCAGCCACCCAGCCCTGCTGACACTTTCTTTATTCAGAAAATCGAAACCTACCGCGGAATCCAAGGGTATGGATAGAACTCCAAAAGGGTCATATCCTCCGATTGCGCTACACTCTTCCAGCTTCGTCTCCAAAACGAACGAATGCGATAAAAACCCGCCCAACTCAGGAAATCCGGATGGCGGCGGGGGAACCAAATACCAAATTCCTGTGTCGTCAATATCAACACCGGACGCTTCTTTCTGCATTCGGAACCACCGTTCAACCGCATCTATGTCGCGATATGGCAGCTTAAGGTTACCGGATGTATCCGTACTGCCCAATGTAAACAAGGATATGCTTTTGGGTCCTTCGTTATCGGCAAACACCAGAAGATGTGAAGGAACAGGGGTTTCCCCAATATAGATATATCCTTCATTCGAAGAGCGGTAAGATGGGGCATTCTCCAACAGACTGGCTGACCCTCCTAATATCTCTCGTAATATTCCGTTGATTGCCGCCATTTTAAAACGATAGTCGGCCACACTTCCTTCAGACACCCGCAACACCATCTTTAAAAGCCCCCTTCATAATCTTTTGGCGCATCTTCTCCGCCGGGTTTCGGTTCTTCTGCCACATAGGCCCTCAGCTTTTCATAATTTTCACAAAGGATGTTCTCGACCTTCTCTCCATTATCCCCGCCAAAGTTTACAAAAAAGTACATATTCGGAAAGGCTCTCAACCGCTCCAGTTTACCCCGCAAAAAAAACGGACGTTGCGCACCCGGGCGCGTACTCAACGCACCGGCAATCGTCCCTACCGACATGCCGATACGCCCGCGTTCGCTATCCAAGGCATAGAAATGCTCACGTTCGGATTGGGCAACAAAAAAAACCTTATCCGATTCCGTTGATACGATGGCGACCAAATTATCGCGTATGTTCCCGCGCGGCGTTGTGATTTCCAATACACTGTCGGATATGTATTCCTTGTAAAAGGCCTCCCCTTTTTTTAGGGAAGGTTGTGAACAGCGGAAATGGATTTTGGTTTTACTGGCACCTCCGGAATTCAGCACCAATGTATCGTTAATCATGGGCTGCGGAACAGCGTGCGAAGACCCTACACCTGCTGCTTCCGAAGTGCGTTCTTCTGACTTCGGCTGCTCTTTTTTGGGTTTATCATAACTTCGACGTGCAAACGTTTCCCGTTGGTATTCCGAACTGACACTCGGCGGCGCAGTGTCTACTTTAGTAACCGGCTCCTCCTGTTCCGTTTGAAGCACCTCCCTTTCGATTTCGGGCGGCGTTGCTCGGACAGCGGCCACCGGAGGAGAAACGTTACTATACGGTTGGCTGAACATGGCATCCACATCACGGACACTCAATCCTTTGCGCAGGCTGGCGTGAAGAAGCGGCGCCAAAGGACCCGCCAAATACGGACCTTCCGCAATCTTCGCAGCAATACGGGTAGGACGGCCATTACTGTCCAAGAGGGCTTCGTTACCGCCTTCCCGAAAAGCGACGACGCCTACGAGGTCTACCGTACGGACGCCGACCCGCTCGTCAATATCGCGGAACACGGCTACCATGCCGTCACGGAAGCGTTTCTTGATATCGCGTATCATGAAATTCATCGCATACTTTTCCGGATATACGGCAATAAATCCAAATCGTTCGTCCGCATACCCCACCAGGGCACGCTCATCATTTTTGAAGATATGGGTACCTGCCAAATTGATTCTGTGCGTCAGAACAATCGGGGTTCTGTCCTCATCATAAATGTGCAAATAAGTCGTCTCGGGCTTGTCCGGTGACAGCATGGAGGGAGCGGCATCTAAATTCTGCCCGCCAGACAGACTTGCCGATTCCCGCATCCGCATATCGTATTCTTCGTTGACCTGCGCATAATGGTCAGATTCACCATCGTAGGAGTCAACCTGTGATTCCCTGTTCAAATGTTTTCTCGAAGTAATGGCCATTCTGAACTTTCTGTTTTGTGGACGCCCCTCTTGCATTCGATTCCCAAATAAAAAAGGACGTACTTAAATATATAAAATGCTTATTAAAGATATAGATGTATCGATTGTAGCACGCAAAAACTGAGCCGCTTTTTGTCAGCGGCTCAGTAAGCAGGTCAACCCTTCCTATCCGGTATGTCTATGTCCAACATGGTGCAGACGGCGATGGGAAGTATGGCATCCTTTTTCGGTAACAGAAGGACCAAATCCCCTTTTACCTTCTCCAGACGAACACCGTAACATTCCGTATTTTCAAGAAGTTTAAAGCTTGTGAACAAATGCCTCCCGGCAATACGCTCTTCTATTTCTGCCTGCGTTGCCGCAATAGCCCCTTCCGTTTCTGCACAAAAAACCGCCCGACGCAGGCGGCACCGGAATACCTTGTCCTCATCAAAAGGAACAAAATAGTTTTCGAAGGCATATTTCTTTTTTTTGCCCGCAGCGTCACCCTCATCATCGACGGACTCTTGTTTAAAATTTTGGTCTGGTTCATTCATATCTCAAATACCGAACTTCACTTTTTCAAATATCTTAAATACTACCCAATGACAGTGGGAAAGGTCAAACAAACACGGATTCAAATACCCGGACCTTCATTGGATGAAGAATTATCCATTTGTCCACCTCGAACATCAGGGTCAGCGTTATTTTGTCCGCGTGGCCGGTAATCATAGTTTCCGGAACGTCTGAGAGCCCGTGCGTCGATTTTGCGTTGTGCGGCCGAAAAATCTGAGGCAACCAACCCGAGCTCACGGATACGGGAATCCAATTCAGCCCTGTTCAAAACCAAGTCTTCACGGAAGGACCCCCCTTCCATACGAAGGACCTGTTCCGCCATTTCAGTTCGCGTCATGGCTTTTGTCCATTCACCGATGGCGCGGCGGACTGCCTTCATCTCCGGAGAGAGTACCTCCTCTTTCAATCGGTCGACCAAAGACTTGTCACCCACCATAGGCTCAAAATCGGCATAATCCGCCATGTGTTGCATAAACCGGTTGATGCCATTACGGTGTCCCCTGTCGCCCTTTCTGACATTGAAGTCCTCCATTTTTTGCGAGAACGATTCTGAAAGGTCCAACCGCTCGTAAAACTTCTCAAACTGAGGATGCCAGCGCATCGTAGATACTGCCATCAATGTATTACGTAACCCCATACTCTGAATATTCATGACCTTATTCCAAAATGCCGCCGCTTTTTCGGGGTCGATTTTCAGCATCCTGTCACAGCTAAAGTGACGGCCCATGTTGGTGGCCCTTATTTTTGACATCAGTTCCCGCCTAAAAAAATCAACCTTGGCTTCAGGAGTTGGAAGCATCCCAACCGACGCAGCACCCGTAACCAAAAAGTCCAAAACAACAGGCCCTTTTTCAATCAACAGCGCCAAATCTTCTCCCCGAAGGGTGTTACCCTTTAAGGGAGCCTTACCACCGTACAGCAGCGTCTGCATTCGCGGGTCTTCCCACCGACAGACTGAATTAATGATTCGATGCAAATCGGTTTCTTCATGTATTCCGTTATAACACAGGTCATACATCATGTTGATGTAGTCCTCCCTGCTATATGTCGGCATACCCGGCCAGTAAAGGTTGCCTTTCTTGAAGTTTTCCCGACTGGTTATCGTGGCATAATTGTCAATATGGTTGAAACCCAAAACGAATGCCGAATTAAGGGGAACCACATGGTCTACATTAACCCTCTCGCTGGGGTTCTCATAGGCACGGTCTAAAAATTCGACAATTTCCTTCCGATGTTCCGGGTCTTGAAGGTACCGGTTTTGTACGGCGTACACAGCCCTCTTCTCGAATTCCCGCACCTTTGCCTCCGAATAATTTCGACAGGTCTTACCGCTGGGTAAAGGCAAATGTCGCCCAAACATATCCCCCCGCATTTTAGCCACGTCAGATAAATCAGGCATCTCGGACAAAGGGGTCATGGCAAAAGTCTGAGGCGTAAGGCCATGCAACAAACCGTGCAAGAGCTCCGCTGTCCTGTTGATGCCCGACTCAACGATATGGCGGCACGCTGCGTCTCGGGCAAGCCGGTTGGCTTTGATATACCAAAATTCTGTAAACCGCCTCATATCCGGGCTGGTGTCCAACTGCAATTTATTCCCCACATGCGCTTCGCTAAAGAAAGGGGGAATTTCCTCCGTATTCGGCTGCATAAGGTTGGCAGCACGCCCGAACAGACTTTGGGCTGCCTGTTCAAAAGAATCGCGCATCAACACCAGGTTTTCAGGCAGTCTCCCGTTTTCCAGTCGAGCAAACTGATTCCAACTTATTGAGATATTGTCTTTTGGGTTCGGAACATCCAACACGTTCGCTTCATTGGACACTTTGTGGATACCGCCGTTCTCTGCGGCTTCCTCCGCCACTTGTTTAAACCGGCCTGACGAAAGCGCCTCCCGTACCATCATTCTGGGGTTTTCTACACGCGGGTTGCCGCCTTCCCTTTGCTCCGACGGATAAAGTTCCTCAAAATTCCGGTAAATAAAGTCCTCATCGACCTCGCTTCGCAGATGGTATAACTCCGTTGGGGACAGTTGGCCTTCATGGACCAAACCCTTTAGCTGAAGCAATTCGTCTCTACGTTTGGCGTAATAAGGGGGATACAGGTGCTGGATGACGGCTTTACGGCCATAAAACTCTTCTTTTATCGTTCGGTTCGTTTCATACCAATAGTCATCCCCATTCAAATAGGAAGGGGATACCGACATCATCATGCTGCCTTCTTTGGTGACGGCTTCGGCAACCGCACCGGCAATTTCAGCCTGCTTGAGAAAGCAGGCTGCATCAAACAGGCTGTTCAACTGGCCTGCACCAAACTCTTTGGTTCTATCGCGGTACGCCATAGCGGCAAACGGGCGCGAATTCGGGTAGATTTTGTCAAACTCACCTTCAGGTGCGGCAGCCTTCAAAACGGTTAATTGCACCCCGCCTTTGTCCGTATTCTTGTTCTCTTGGCCATCCGTAATGTAATACAGCATCCGGTTCGGATTATTACGAAAGAAAGCCTGTGCAGCATCTATACTTTTCAGCTTCTCCGGCTTGATATTTTTGCTTTCGTACTCATAGGCGGTACACCAAAATTTCCCGCCCGTTACATAATCTTCCAAGAACATACGGCTGATTTCCGGACGGTCGTCATTACCAATGCTGTTCCAGCGCTGATAGTCGGTCAACACCTCACTTAATAAAAAATCCTGCTGGTGTTCTCGCGGCAAACCCGCCAAATCCTCTTTCAAACCAGACATATTGACCATAATGTCTGTCCAAACGGGAAGGTCGTCTGCATCCGCAACAATCCGTAAGTCCGTTTCGTGAAGGGAAACCTTAAAGTCAGCCTCATGACCCTCGGGAGGGAACATAACCAATTCCCCTGTCCTGCGCTTGTCTCCAAACCGCAAGCCATTTTCAAACAAAAAGTAACGCGCAGGAACGGCCAAATAGCCTAAGATGTCCCTGTCCAGGGAAGGTTCCCCATGGGAAAATGCATTAAAGGCACCCTCTAGCCCGTCACGGGGAATCGTCAATTCGCCTTTTACCAAAATGTCGTGTACATTTTCCCGCGTAATCGGCATCATCAATGTCAATCCGGTGGAAAATGCCATCTGAGGCGTATTCTGCATTGGTTTTCCTAAAGCCCCATTGCGCAACATCCGATTCATATGCGCGGACATCAGAAAAGCAGGAACCTGTGACAAAACGTCAAATTTCTTGACCGCTCCATACAAAACCCTATTACGGCCATGACCGCCTATCGGATGGTCATTTTCAAATAAGGCACACGCGTCATTAATTTCAGACGCCGTCATCAGTCCCGCCAAATTTACCGCGCACGCATTAACCTTCTTTCCTCCGGTTACCCGCGAAAAAGGGGACTGTCTGCCCACTGCTTCGGAGGTGTTCTCAGACGGAGTCCTTCTAAATTTGAAACCGTCCATATTTGCCTTCATCATCGCGGTAAATCCTCTTAAAACAATTCTGGAAAGTAGTATTCTACATTAGAAGCATCTCTGTGCTGGTTTGAAGAACTTAAGTTTAATGAACTCAAATGCTCACGGTAAACCTGTTCCAAGCCTGAACTCAAATGATTCAACTCCCGCATATCTTTCCCCCTAATAAGCACACCAGCTTCGCGAGCAGCCCTTTTCGCTTCGTCGCGGGCCAAAGGCGAAACCTCCGCTTTTTCGTAGTAGCTGACGCCGTCCCATGTGCCGCGGACTTTCCTTTTCCGTATTGCCGGGTCAAGCGCGGGAACGCTTATATCCTTGGGAGACCGATGATGTGACGGTTCCAAAGCCATAAGCTTTTTATTCTCTGCAAGGTACCGTTGGAACACTTTGCTGGTGTACGGTAACTTGGCTACTCTCTGACCGCCGTAGCGTACTTCATTTCCTGCCGAAAGGGCCAACAAAGGCTCCATTTCAAAGATAAATCGGCTGGGTGCATATTGAACATCACAAAAAGAAGAGGCTGCCTGTGCATCATTCTTCTGCAGAGCCGCATTAAATGCAGGTACATCGGGAAAAGTTATTCTCAATTCCCGTCGGCACCGCGTAACGGCGACATAAAACAGCCGTCTCTCTTCTTCCAACTCTTCCTCTGAAATGACTTCCCCAAAATTATAAGGAAATACCTTCTCACGCAAATGGGGTATCAGAACTTTGTCAAACGTAGCCCCCTTGGCGGCATGCACAGTCATAACCTCAATATCACAAGGTGCGGTTTTTCGATGCATGGCCCTGTAAAAATCTTCCGTCTTCCATTGTCCGGAACGGGCATAGATTGCACGCAACAGTTCACCCGCCCTCATATCCGGCATTTCACTATTGAAGAACAACAACAGGTCCTGTAACGGTTGGGCTCTAAACTTTGGCAAATTATTCAGAAAACGGTATATCCGGCGCAAGGCCGCCTTAATGTCCGTATAGGGTGTCGCCAACCCCTTATTACGCACCGCGTCCATTGCGGACTTCCCAGATGCCTCTTCCAAGAACGCATCCGTCTCTCCATTGGTCATGTACAGAAAGGCATTTCTTCCGGCTGCCGACATCATGTACCGCGTAGCCGCCTTGCTCATGCGCTGCTCCCCTGTTACTGCACAATTCAAAGCATCATAAAGAAACGCGCCCTCGTCACTGCGCCCCCAAAAACCTTTTTCTTCATTTCCAATTCCGCATGTTCCTTCGGTCCACAGCAAAAAATTGATGGCATCGGCTTCATTGTTGGTTCTAACCAATACCTTATATCCCTGCAATTCTTCTAGGTGGTTGGTAATATAATTGAATCCTTCATTGGTGGAGAACAAACCGACTTTGGTATCCGGTGCCGCCTGTGCGCTGATACAAATTTTGTCCGAGCGATTCAGATTGCGGCTGATGAGGGCATTGGAAAGAAGCGAGACTACAGGTCCGTACCGAAACGTTTGGGACAACCGAAATACCTGTGTATCACGATAATCTTCAAAGAGGCCCAATGTAATATATTCCGGTTTGGCACCTCGGAAAGAATAAATACTTTGGTCATCATCTCCGACCAACATCAATGATTTAGGTGCCAACGTATTCACCAAAAAATGCTGGACCGTATTACTGTCTTGATATTCATCTACCATCACATAGTCGTACCAGGTCTGCATCTGTTCACGAAATTCGTCATCGCATGCAAATAATTCCCGCAGCCGGTAGAGCAGGTCGGTAAAAGCATACACACCTTCCCTTTTACGGCGTTCTTCGTAAAAATCAAAAAAAGCAAGAAATTGACTTGCCCGTCTGGAACCTCCTGCATACTTAGAAAAATCGGACTGTTTGAGTTTTCCGCAATAAGGGTAGTCATTATTTTTCAGCGCCTCAATAAACCCCATCAAACGCATTCGTGTTGCTGGGTCGTCCTTTATTGTGAACTCCTGCTCGTCTTTGCCCAACGAACGGTTGTAGTCAATCAAAACACGGTATATATACGCCAGATAATTTTCATTGTTCTCCAGAATACCTAACCCCGTCCAGTCCGCAGGGTTTTCTATACCGTTATTTTCGTAGACCTCTACCAAGACTTTGGCAAACGAATGAAAAGTACCCGCAGAGAAATTGTCTACTCCGTATTCCCGCAGCCTGTCATTAAAACTTTCCGCTGCGTGCGTATTGAACATCAAAACCAATATGCGTTCCGGTGGGACACCGTCCTCCACTATCAGGCGACGTACCCTATGCAGTAACATTTGCGTTTTCCCCGACCCTGCAACCGCCAAAACCAAGGCCCGCCCGTCTTCAAAATTGGAAGCAGCTTGCTGTTCCGCAGTCAAAACAGGCAGGGATGGGGGTGTTTTAGTGGCAATAACCATTCCGATAACCTTACAATATACACATGACGGTTAAGACAGCTCTACCATGGGTGTCTCGGTTTTCACCAAGACATCCATTTTGTATGAAGATTAAAGGTTCATTCTACCCTGCCCATTCTGTAGAATTTTTTAACGGATAAAACAATGACAGAAAAACACATCAGCCGAAGAGATTGCCTAAAACTGGCACTGGCAGGCGGAGCTTCGCTCCTGTTGCCCGAAGCGTCTGCACAAAACACTTTTCAGACTGCACATATTACGGAGCCTGCCCAACCGCAGCGTCAACTGTACCAACTGGAAGAGCGGTACCGCGGATTCGACCGCAGTGTTGCCTTAAGGCTTCGCAGAATCGGTCGCCGGAGTGCGCCCCAAATGAAGAGAGATATCTTTCAGGGGTACTACTTGGACAAAGGTGTTCTGGTTCCAGAGGCGTACTCACAAATCTGTTATGCTTTCCGCGACTGGCGGCTCGGCGAACACGACGGTGTCGTGCAAATTGACATTAACCTGCTCAACCTTATGGCAGCCATACAAATCCATCTAGACCGTGTTACCGGCAGACAGACCGAATATCTGCTGACCAGCGGTTACCGCTCCCCAAGGACAAACGCAGGTATCGAAGGTGCCGCAAAGAACTCCCTCCATATGCGCGGCATGGCGGGGGATGTAGTGGTTCCCGGCGTTCCTATAGAATACCTGAATCGTTTAGCTCTTTACTTCCAAACCGGCGGGGTAGGTCTCTACAGTAGAAGCCAGTTCGTCCATATGGATTCAGGACGTTTCCGTTCTTGGAAAGGAAACTGAACCGAAAAAAACAGACTCCCTTCTCCTGCGTTAAAATACAGGAAAACTGACAACCTGGACTTTCTTCATGGCTATTCTTCCAAGCCCCTTTTCTTCTCCTACCTCACAGCAAACCAAAGCGCAGAAAGATATAGAGGAAATTCGTCATTTAATGGACGAAATGCCGCCTCATCTGTGGGCTGCGGTACAAACCGCACTGGAAAAAAACAGTAATAATCTGTTTAAAAAGGAGCTCACTCCGGCAACAGAGGAATACTATGACGTCTTCGTGACCATAAAATCCTTGTTGAAAAACATGAAAGTCACGGAAATAAGTAACCTCGACTGCATCCAAGTTGCGAAAGAGGCTATCGATACATGGAGTTCCTTGCCCATTCCCTTTTCGGTACCTGAAAATCATGCCGTCCAAATCTATATGTACCTCCAAACATCCATGCCCGACCCGGACGATATGCAGCAAACTAAATCCGCATGGAAAAAACTGAATGATGTCATGTTATCTTCCGGGATAACGAACACTGCACTCTCGGCAGACACAGCACTACTCAAAAGGACTGCCGAAACGCTTAAATTACGGGGGACGGGCACAGCTATTAAAAACCTCATTGAAAAAGGATGGGTAGATGAACACCAGAAGGTCCCCGTTCCGAAAACAGCCATTATGGGGAAAAACTTTGTTTCTGCAGACGCAAGAAGGAAGGCTTCCCTCCAACACACCACTCGCGCTGCCCATTCTATTTTGAACCAGGACCGGAACGAACTGTTGGAAGTGCCTTTACACATTGCCGCCCTTTTGCAAGACAATATTTCCCTGATGCGCCATTATGCTATCCCGCTCCTACCCAAAAACCCAAAAGAGGGTACACGGAAAGTCTGTGCCGAGGTCATCGAACGCTTAACGGGAATACAGCAACTCGACTCCCGCGGCATCGATATTCGGCACGATACCGCCATCCGTATTGCCAAACAGACCAATCTTTGGAATTTTCACAACGAAGGCCTTCTTGCACGCAGTGTTGCCGCCCACTTGGTATTGAGCGGCAACCACAACACTGTCAATTTGGTAGCCAACATGATTGATTACTGGGCATCTCACGGTATCCAAATAGAAGAAAATCCCTTAATGAAGCACGGCAGCCTAATACAGGAGTTGTATTTTCAGACGGCACACTCAGCTAAAGAGGAAAACCGACCACAATATCCTCTAAACAGAGCGTATTTCCTCCCATCTCAAGGCAAATCGTCTTATCGGACGGCCTTAACCATTATCAAAAGACTTGCCACCCATGCCTCAAAAATTGGCATTTCTGTTCCTACAAAACAAGAACTCTCCCGATTACGTCAAGAAACTCTTACCCGTGCGGCAGAGCATACCAGTCGCTCGGGGGGAAGGTTTGCCGCAGGCGTACGCCATCTGGAGCAAGCATTTGCCATTTTGGAAGAAAGCGGTATCCGTTTGCCTCTATGCACCCTATCGGATTTAAAGACGGCCGTTTCTACGCTTGCCGATAAAGAAAGGGAATCCGGAAACGTATACGCCGCTTATTGGTGTGACAACTTAATCGCGGCAACTGCAGAAGTTGCCACCCTTTTATCAGGCGATGAGTGGCAAAAAGATATACTGAAAGATGCACCGAATCAGCAGCCAAATCAGTTACGTGACTTGGTCTTTGAAGTCGCTTTGTCCAAACTCCAAGAAGAACACATACCCGCTGTTTCCTATCTGACTGTACAAGAGTTCGCCGACAACGAAAATGCCAGACCAACATCGTGGGTCTCACAAAGGGTAGCCACGTGGACACCTCCTTCGATAACATTCAACCATAGAATAGATAACCTGTTGGAACTTGCCCCCCCTTTAAAGAACCCCGCCCCATCTGAGGAACAACAGGACTCTTGGACGGCCAATATCGTATTTTAAGAAAGGATAGAATATGCCAGAACCGAAAACCCGCGGTTTTTTTGACCGATTGAAAGAGCGCCTGAACCGAGCCATGCATTCCTCCGGAAATGCGTTGGGTCCCGTTTCCCCTAACGCAGATGACACTCAGGCTCAGTATCTTAACGCCGAGCAGGAATATCGGCGTTATGCCGAAGACGGAAGGCGCTATTTTGACGCCGTTTTGGAAACATACGATAGACGAACCGGTGCTTATGGCGCCGAAAACAAAATCATGCGTATGGCGCATGACGGTCTTGATATGGACGCGCGGGACGACTTGCGTCGTTGGTTCGAGATAGCTTATGCAGAATCCCGTACGGGTGAGGGTTCAATCCTCCCCTATTCCCGTTATACCCAAAAAGGAATGGAGGGATTGCGCCTGGCCCCTTCTGACCTGTTGCGCACATTCCACGGGCACGCCCAGGCCGCACATATCCGTGACTGGCATGCCATGGGCGTTGATTTCACCACATCTGCGGTGGACACTCCGTTATTGGCATACAACTTAAAACACGGAGAACAGGCAGGGATGAACGCCCTCCTTTCCATTGGCGTCCCTACGGATATCACATTGGAGCGACAATACTATGAATTGAAAACTGACGCATCGCACCCTGCGACAGAACGGATTTCTCTGCTGCGGGCGGCATACGAGAAAAAAGATACTGCCGCACTTTCTATGCTTATTCGCGCAAAAGCCGCAGACCTTCGTTCGGATGCTACCATGGAAACCTTGTCGGATACGGTCTGTAGGAATATTGACGAAGGAATCAAAGCCTCTGTGGATGAAGCTCAAAAACAGGAATCCAAAACACTACAGGGTAACAGTGAGTTGCTATGGAACATTCAGGTTTTATCCTTACTTTCCATGCATGGTTATTTTAAAGAACCTATGCGCAGCAAGAAATTGGACGCCCTGACACTCAGGTTTGACCCGCGTTTTAGTTCTGCTTCGTTAAAAAACAAAGAAAATGATACCGCCTACCAGGAAATCATCCGACGTCATCGGGATGACCCTGCCTTCCAAACCAAACTAAAACAATGGCAGTTGGAAAACGACTTGATGGATTCCTATGCGAACCGTCCGGATATTGCTTTCGCCGCTGCCGTCCGTAATGACAACGGCGGACCTACCATCAACACCATTTCAACAGAAGCGACAAAAACACCGCAAGCTTTATTAGAAGAACGTAAAGCACTGGACTGGAAAGCCCAGAAAGCCAGAATGGCCCAGTCATCGCTAGGGTTTGAAATGGCCGCAACGCATTTGATGTGGGAAATTGCCAAACAAGACGGGAATTTAACGCAAGCCACCGAAGGCAACAAAGGGAAGAGTATTTATAAAGGCGTGCGACACCTTCCTGAATACCTGATTCTGGTACCGGAATTGGCCAACGAACGTTTTCAGATTGCTTTCGACCCAGGAATGCACCAAGACCTACGCAACACATACTTTTCCAAATTAAGCGAAAGCCAAAAGGCCTTTTACAACCGTGGAGATACCATGGCGGCAATGTTTTACCGTACCGGTAATACCCGCTATTTTGAAATGTGCATCAACGGAGGTGCTGTAAATTTCAATTTGGAAAACAACCAGGGGGAAAGCCTGTTGGGACAGATGGCCGCCAAACAAGACTGGAGTAACTTGGTCCGTGCGGTAGACAAATATGGTGCCGACATCAATTATACCGACAGTATGGGAAGAAATCTGGCGGATATAGCCATGGCAAAACGTCAATCCATTATTGCCGAACTGAACGACACGAACCTGACTAATGAGAGATTTCATCTCCTGAAGACAGAACTGAACCGTATCGACATATTCTGTGAAGAACTCATGAACCGTCCCGATTTCCGGTATACGGACCTTGTTCGAACCGTTATCGCATTACGAGGCATAGAAAACATTCCAGACGAGCCGCCCAAACATAACCCGTTTGAGCAAACGTCTCAACAGGAAAATCCGGAAACGGAGATGCAAAAAGCCCTCGCATTGCGCACTTCATTCTTAGGATACTCTCCTGAAGATTCTACAAAACGCCCGAAATCGGTAGAAGAACTTCTTGCCGGTATGCCGCTTACCCTCTCGCCGCCAAGCGAAGAGACACATCAATGGTGTCGCAAAGTTTACGATTTCATCAATGACCCGAGTGTTTCAAAAGACGAACGCAACCAAAGGCAAAGCAGCTTCATCCGCCAGTCTGTCCTCCAGCTGACTCGGGACAACCGTTTGGCGGACGCCGTAGCCCTTGCCCGCACCATGATGACGGAGGTGGACGGATACGACAGTCCGAAATCCAATGGCCTCTCCATTCTCTATATCCGCACGCTGGCATCCGCAGGCATACAGATGGTTTCATCCTCTCCTAAAAACGATGCGGGTATTCTGTCCCTTTCGGATATGCTTTCGGATATGCATGAGACCGCTTCCAACGCCTACCTCGCCACAGGGGATGCGCGGGAAAGGCAGATGTACCATGACCTCGTGCGGGAGTGCGACCGTTACCAACAGATGTTGTCCATAGAAATAGGCAAAAACTGGAACAACGATATTACCCATACCATTGGAAACAATGATACCGGATATACCTCTTCCCTTTCCTAAGGGCTAAAGCCTAAACGACAAAAGGACCGCTTTGCGGTCCTTTCTTCTTTTCAGTTTCCCATCATTTTGTCGGAGAATGCATTTCGTTCTCCAATGCAGGATTCGCTTCCCCTGTATCCACCGTAGGGGCAGGTACTTGAACAGGCGCATAGGGGTCTATGTTATGTTCCTGCATATATTGCTCGCCCTCTGCAACGAGTTCTTGCCCCTTCATAATATTGTCGATAGAGAGCAATACATCCGGCGGCAAAGTTTCTGGAGAGTCTTTTACTCCGTTGCTGCTCAAGCATTCAACATGGGCGTTATCAACCCTGCACAAAGAGGCCGCTTTATCCAACGGACGCAATACTAAGAAGAAAGAGGCATCCAAACCATCATCGGCTTTACTGCCGCCCGTGTACAACATACCATTTTGCGAACGGGTTATGAAACTTACGGGATAATCCTTAATATCAATCTTCGCCTGCCTCATTAATTGGGCAACCAGCTTGCCGACCTCACCCTTGTTGTTATACAGGCCAACTTCGGCAGCCGTCTTATTTTCAATACGGCGGATTCCGCTCCAATCCATTTCGTCGGTAAGCATATTCATATTGGGCAACGGTTGGCTGGCTTGGCTGGCTGCAGCCTCCTGTGCGGGAGCGGGTTCACTGTGGCAACCTTGAACAGCCAAAGCTGCACAAGCCAAAATCAAATATCCGAAACGTACGTTTTTCATTTTATTTCCTTTTGGGCAGGTTGCGGCTTAACGCAGAAATGCCAGAAAGTCTTCAATATACATGGACAGGTAATCATACCTGCGCTGCATCTCCTCCTCTCCTACGACAGGAAAGGCAAAACTGTCGGCACGAAAACGCCAGCTATTCTCTTTAAAATAAGCAATACTGAATGCAGTAAACGGAGACATTGAAAATTGCAATATAGCAGAAAAAGGGAACCCCGTAACAAATTTGAGAAAAAGCCTGGGCGGGGTAGGAGGAATGGTGCTGGCATAGGTCGCAAAAACTATCAATTCTTGTACGACCAGCCGCATCAACTTTCTGTTATGTGCCGTATCCTCCACGGACCAATCCGCATTTGCATCCTGTGCAGCCTGCAGGATTTCCCTGACCGCTTCGTCAAGAACGGCTGATTCCGTTTTGATTTGATTGATATTGAGCAGATACATAATGCAGTAGGTATAAGGGTTTCTTCCTGTTCTATGGACAAAATTGTAGATTTGCGTTTGTACAAAAGTCAATTTAGAAATCCACTTATTCCAAATATAAGGCTTTTTGTTTTATTTTTGCCCATTCAAACTGCTAAAATTCTTATATCTCCATCCTTCAAAGGACTTATTCAATGTTCGGACAAACAAAACAGAGGGTCATTACAACTGCAATCATTCTTTCTTTCGGGGCTACGTCTGTTGTTCCGCAAACAGCGTTCGCAGCCACGCCATCGCGTAGTGCAACCCAACCACAGAAACCGGCTCAAGGAACCAAACCCGGTACCACATCTGGTACACAAACTCAATCCGGTAACACTCAAGGCAAAACAACCCAGTCCAACACAAAAACACCGGCATCCCCCATTAACACTAAATGCGGGGAGGAAAAAGGATGTTCCGACAATGCGAACAAAAGCGGTCCCGGCATCCGTGGAACCCTGGCTAAAGTATGGGGTGCACTGGAAGACTCTGCCCCCCAAATTGTTGGCGGGGTCGCCACAGGCGTATTAGGCAGTCTATTGTCACGTGCTCAAAACAAGATGAAGAAAGCGCCGGATACTGCGTCTTATAACAATCTCCTGAGAGATGCACAGGCAAGAAACAGTGCAAACTCTCCAGATTTGTACCAAAGACAATTTGAACAAACCCAAAGCCGATTGGATGCCATGCGCGATTCCCTCCGAACCCGTGCGGACACAGTCGCGACACAGGCTGCGCAACAAAACCTGTCTCGACTGACAGACAGCCAACGAGCTTGGGGCGACGGCGCCGCTGCGGTCACGGCTGCCAACAAGGAAGCATCTCGAATCGCCAACAACCTGAATACCGCCACAAATCCAAACAGCGCCTCCTCCCGTGCCGTCTGGCCTGCTAACGCCCCTACTTCCCGCGATACGGCCACAAATCCCAATAGTGCTTTTTCTCATAATGTTTGGCCTGCCAACACCACAACTGGAGCGGGTCACATCGACAAATTGAATAAGTCTGACACAGCCACGGCATACCCTCAAACTCCCGGCGTTTTAGGCACACGAGACATCGGGGGGGTGGCCTATGTATCCGGCGACTCACTCAACAAAACCGCCAACCACAACGGAACCCTGTTGGCAGGCGGTTTCGGAGCCCCCAAAGATACACATTTGACCAATGGCTTCAGAACGCCGACGAATACTCCGTCACACCATGAGTTTGGCACCCATGCAGACACAGAGAAACAGGGAACCCGTGAAATGGGTACCCCTATGAACCGTCAAACCAAATATGGCGACTCTAACGATACAGCCAATACACGCGGCGGAAGCGTCATCCTTCCCGCCAATTCGACGACAACAGGAAATACACACCCGAACAATGCAGGAATTACATACAGTGTTGGCGACATTGCAAAACATTATCCAACCGGTAATACCATCGAAAGAATCGGAAACGACCCTGATTTCAAACAGGCGGTCGAACAAAACGGACTGTCTGCCATCCGACTGGGTGATACCGACATACGCGCCAAACAGGCCTACCAAGCTGCAATAACCGAACAAAAACTGGATTGGTCCAGTGTATTGGATGCCCCACCCCTTCCATATGATGCCGAATCACTGGGGCTGCCTAAAGGTGACTGGCGCGTCTTGGGCGGCACCTTCCTGATAGACGTACAGTGGTTGGCTCGTACTCAAAACAACGAAATCGTTTTCCGCGAATCTGACTTTTTAAGACAGGCAAAACAGGAAACCGGCCGCGATTGGACTTTACAACGTATCCGTACGTCTAAAAAAGCAAAGATGCCAGACATTGTGCTGGGAAGCTGGCGAGATTTAGGCCGCACAAAAGCAACCAAATCGAAATATTTGGTTGATGCCTCCCTGTTTTAATCCGTTTTCAAACTGGATAGGCAGGCTTTATGCGGCAAAAAAAACTGTTCATTATTGAGGCTCCGGGTAAGAGCCGAGCTTTCTACTCAGCAGCAAAAAAAGCTTACCCGGCAGACGACATCACGGTATGGGCGACAAAAGGTCTGATTGCAGACCTGCCCGTTACCGAGGTAGGTCTGGATTTTGAACAATACAAAATCAAAAAAGAGGTTCTCAATAAAAATGGCATGAATCTGCTCCACACGGTTCGAGACAAACTTAATGAAGCCGGTAAGCTGCCCTACGATTATATTTGCGTCTGTACCGACCCTGATAAAGAAGGCGAATATATTGCAGGACAAGTTTACCGTCTCCTTGCGCAGTTCTCTGATGAAAGAAGGATATGCCGTGGTGTCTTTGAAACCATTAATAGCCAGTCTGTACGGGATATGCAGACATATCCCAGACCTAGAGTAGGGCTTTTGGACGCTCGGGAATTCCGTCGTGTCAGCGACCGCGTAATACCCCTAACCCTGGCAGAGAATGCCGACAAAGACACATGGACAGGTTACGGACGTGTACAGTTTTCTATTCTGCAAGCCGTTCGTGAAATGGATAAAACATGGAAACCTTTTAAGGGCGAAGGTTTCTTGTATTATCAGGGTAATGCTTATTGGGTCAATTCTGAAACAGAATCTGAAGAAAGTTACCGTGCACTACTCGACACTTATCGAGCTTTCCTAAAGAAAGAAGCCACTGTCGAGCACGCGACCAATACCATAACGGTCCCTCCTCCGAAGCCAAGCACTTTTGCATCCGTTTTTGCAAGGCAACCAAAAGAAAACTTGCCTTTGGATATCGCAGAGGCTTTGCAGGAAGCCTATATTACAGGAATGGTCAGCTACCCTCGTAGTATGACTACTGCGTATCAGCCCTTTACAATAGACCGGCTGTCCGAGTTCGTCCGAAACATCCATCTAGGCATGTTTATTGATAGGGAACGTATCCAAGATATGAAACAGGATACGCGCAATCTGGAAGAAGAACTCTCCGGGCATTATGGTATCCACCCAAATGCCGAATACGACTGGGAGACGCTCCTATTGACGAATCCGGAAAATCTGACGCCCGCACAGACAATAGCAAAATACGTATTGGCAGACGCCTGCGCCAGTACCATGAAAGCTGCTACCATCAAGGTGGAGAGCATCAATATCCGCATACCCGGGCAACAGGGAGTTACCCTGCGAGCACAACGCTGGATACCTATCGAGAAGGGTTTTCTATCCGTGTACCAAAGGTTGCGGACGCCCTCCCCTTTTTTTCAGGTCAGTCCCAGTAAAGGTTCTCCGTTGCAATTTGTCCGTCGCCGACCGACACGGCAGGAAATCATCTCAGAATTACACCGCCTCAAAATCGGGCAGGTCTCTCAAGTAGTTCACACATTGGAAACCCTGATTGAACAAGGATTCGTATCCGGATACATGAAGGTCACAAAAAAAGGAGGCGAGGTTTTGGACTATTTGCAAACAACCAACCCTAAATTGGCTATGCCGGGTATGGCCAACCGCCTTGTGGAAACCCTTGCCTTAAAAATACAGGCCGCCCCGGAACAGTATCGCTCATGTGTCGATACTCTACTTTCTGAACTCGGAATTGATATTCCGAAGCACCCAAATTTTGAGAACAACCTACCTCAAGATAATCACGAAACAAGAAACCCTAAAACGGAAAACGGTATTGTATTGGAAGCAGACCGTGAATTTGACGATTTCAACATGGATTGGATATGACAAAGAACAATGCTCCGCTGTCTGTTGCCCCTCAAGAACAGCGCATGCCTGTAATTGCCTCTGTAAAAAAATACCTGCCATATATACCTACCTTTATGGCATTGGTCCTTGTTGTTTTGGCATTGTGGGCCAAAAACTATTTTGAGAACAACAAAGGAGGACCACATGTCGCTAACCTGGAACAACAACGCAATACTTTTTGGAATGTAGACAGGCGCTACTATATTGCCGAAATACCACACGGACAGGAAGATGACCAACGTTGGCAGACCTTTATGCAGTGGCAAGACCGCGCCGTCCATTTTGACAAGGATGCCATGGTAAGGGTAGGTAATGCCTACTATTTGGGTGTCCCCGTCAAACAGAACACGGCAGCCGCAGCCTATTGGTTCAAAATTGCCGCCGACGAATTTGCGGTACCACGAGCAATGTACAACTACGCCAACATTATGGCTGACCGAGGTGACAGGGAGACCTATTCTAAATACCTGATTTCAGCCGCGATACTCGGGCTGCCTGAGGCACAGACCGAAATTGCCCGAAACGTTATTGCTACCCAAGGTTATGAAGACAAACAAGACCTCTTCAAATTTGGTTTGACATATGCAAAGAAAGCAGCCGAAAGCGGTTCTTATGCCGGTATCCTCGTTTACAGCAATTACCTAAACCTGCAAAAAGATAAAGCAGCCGCAATATGGCTGCACAAACTCCATGAGAAGGGGGATATCGAACTGTTAGACCATGGTGTAAACCCACTTGAGGTCTCCACCTTGCGTTTAAATATCATACGCAACCTGTTTGACAACGACCCTTTGGCCTACCAAAAGTATATGAAGGAGCAGGGAATAGAAGTGTCTGTATCTATACCTAGAACCGCCCCCTTCCCATCTACACCTACAAAAACCGGCATATAACCTTAAACACCGATGAAAACAGATACTACTTATCGACGCTCGCGCGTCCAGCAAAAAGACCTGACTTCTGCTGAAAAGTGGCAGGAGTTCCTTCGCAACAAGGCGGCTGCCATCACGGTACTGCTGGTGTTATCCAGCATTTTGTTCCCCAATTTTTTGGAGCTTATGTTAGGAACCGCCGCATTATTGACCGCCCAACTGGCACGAGTTCCCTACCCTTATTTGGAGCCCAACCCTGAAGTTGAACACAATCGCAGTAACACGCCCCTTTACTGCTACGGGATAGAAACAACAGAAAAGCGTCCCGTATGGGCTTCCAAATCCAATATGCAACAGCATACTCTCGTCATGGGAACAACGGGCGCGGGTAAAACCGAATTGCTGCTTTTTTTAACCGCACAAGCAATGGCGCACGGTTCCGGTGTGCTCTTCGTTGACGGTAAGGCAGATATTAAAACCTGGTTCCGACTGTTTGCTATTGCAACTCGTCTGGGTGTAGAGGAAAACCTACTCATCCTTAATTTCGGAACCAATATAGAAGAGGGGCAAAGTAGGTACGACCTCACCAATACCCTTAATCCATTTGTGATAGGAAGTGCCAATGAATTGGCGGAAATGATGTCCGACCTGATGGCGAGTGCAGGTGGCGACAACGCCATGTGGAAAGGCCGTGCCGAATCCATGATGCGCACCCTCTTAACCGCTTTAGTTTACCTCCGCGACAAAATGGGATTCCCTCTCGGCGCCGGAACGTTGGCCGATTTCATGCCGTTGGATGCAATGGAGTCCCTGCTGGGGGTGGGAAACCGAATAAATGACCCACGGTTTCAATATGTGCTACCAAAAGGCTCTTTGGCAGAAGTTGAACTGATACGTTATTTGGACAACTTGCCCGGATATACCCGTCCACAACAAAGTGCGGTGCCTGGCACACCGCAACAACCAAACAAGGGGCGTGAAGAAGCCAACAAACAACACGGCTACACTACAATGCAATTTGTTGAAATATTGGGGCTTTTGAACAACTCATATCGCCACATGATGGGTTTTGATAATGCGGAAGTCGATATTTATGACTGCATTATCAACCGGCGTTCCCTTTATGTAATGCTCCCTTCCATGGAGAAATCCGCAGGTTCTATTGCCAACCTTGGAAAAATTATTGTCAACCAAATTAGGTCGGCACTTTCAAAAACACTGGGGGCAGCAGGCGTTAAAGGTTCAAAGTTAGAGAAATTGGAATCTAGGCCAACCAATTCAGAAACCCCTGCTCTTTGTATTTTGGATGAATATGGGTCTTACGCACCGAAAGGTTTTGGAGAAGTTGCAGCACAAGCACGCTCCATTGGGTTTGCCACCATCTTTGCCGTACAAGACTATGCTTCACTGAAAAAAGCTGATGATGGTCGCGGCGATGAAGCACTCCGCATTTGGGCAAACACCAACACTAAAGTCGTTATGAAATTGGAAGATTCGAAAGAAACGCTCCAAATTCTGAAAGAACGTATTGGACAGGGATTGGCTCTCTCTTTGAAAGGTAAGGAAACCAAACAAAACTCCTTGTTTGGTGGCGGATGGGTCCCCTTAACCACAGTCAGTTACGACCAAGTATTACGTCTGGAAGAATTGGAGATGTACGACTTCGAATACGGGCGGATGGCCATTATCAACAAAAGTAACATCTGGAAAGTGCAATCAACGTTTTTGGACAACGAACAAGGGGCATGGAAAGATTTAGACTTCGTCTACCCGCAACGGTTTGTTCCTCTGGCCAAACCCGACATCGTCACCATTGCCAACGAAATTGCCGTCCTCAAACGAGTGATGGAAGGCAAGGATAATGAAGGTGTTTCCACAGTAGAAGATGAAAATCTTGATAATGCCTTTATGGACGCCCTTGCCCTGTTCAAAGAGGAAACCAAACAAGCCGAAAAACAAGCCAACCCGCTTCGTTACGGTTATGCCATGGCTGCTTTCCTGGCTCGTTCGGTTCCCAAGAACCTCCACACTGCCAAACAGAAGGAAAATACGGAGCGCAATTTAGGACGCGTAGGGACGCGAAATTATGATGAGTCTGAATACGAGGCAGGTGACTACAAAAAGGTACTTGCCGAAAAATTTGATGCTTCTTCTCCAGACTTTAGCCCTCCTTCAAAACGTCGAGTGACCGATTATCAATCCTTTGACCACGAAAGATACATTGGTTCTACCGAACACTACGATGATAGCGCCTTCGCCGATATGGACGATGAGGAAGCTGAAGTCATCTATCCGGAAAACATTATGAATAAAGTGCCGTTATACGGTAAATCCAAATACATGTCGATGGCACTAGAATCCGGTAAAGAGCTTCTGAAGAACTATTTAAACGAAACCGACACGGACACCTCTGATAAAGATACCGTAAACAATCGAACAGGAATAGCCGCCTCTATCAGTCTGGCGAACGGCAGCCGCTACTCCGACGATTCTGACACCATGCTAGTAGATGACGAGTAAAAATCATGCGAAATAAAAGAAGTATCTCATCACGCGAAGATTTGGACGCCTTGTTGTTGGATTTCTTCAAGCAAAAAGGCTCCGATTTACATATCCTGACTAACAGCCCCCCTATTTTCAGGGTTAGCGGCACCCTAAAGGAACAAGACGAATGGGCAGTGCTGCGCAAAGACGATGTAGAAAACCTCATTGGTTTAATTGCGGACGAGGCCACAAAAACCAGCGTTATTTCCAGGGCGGACCATGACCTTTCCTACTATCCGCAAAAGGACACCTATAATTCGCACCCTGCTAAATATCGTGTCAATATTTGCAACGAACTGAACGGGGTGCGCATCGTAATGCGCCGTATCACCTCTGTCCCTCCGCGCAAAGAGGACCTGCGTCTGCCCCAACCGTGCACGGACGCCGTCTTCTCCATCCGAAGAGGTCTGATTCTGGTTACAGGACCCACGGGTTCGGGTAAATCGGCTACCCTCGCGGCATGGGTGCGCTACTTAAAAGAAGAGGCCGAGAGTGAACACATCCTTACGATAGAAGACCCTATCGAATATGAACAAAAGCACGTTACTGCGAAAAGGGGAAGTATTGTCACCCAGCGTGAAAAATTGACCGATTTTGCCGACTTCGACCGCGCCATGAAATCCGCCTTACGCCAAGACCCCGATATTATCCAAGTAGGCGAGTTGCGTGACGCGGAAACCATTAATCTGGCCATTGAAGCTGCAGATACCGGACACCTCGTTCTAGCCACCATACATAGTAATAATGTTGCTGGCACAGTAGAACGCATCCTCAGCAACTACCCAACCTCCGAGCAGGAAGTTGTTCGGGGTAGGATTATTTCGTTGTTGGCAATGGTGATGACGCAACGTCTAGAAAAAAGGAAATCAAGTAGTCAACGGATAGGATTACACGAATACCTGGTGTTGAGCCCGAAAATGCGAGAAGAACTCCGTGGTTGCAGCAGTGCGGAAAAAACCCATCAAATGTTACAACATTTCGTTGATACACAAGGTATGAGCATGATACGGACAGCACGCAACTACTACACAGAAGGCTTAATAGATGCAGCAACCTTCAACAAAGTTGCGGCTTCCTTACAAAATCCGCTTAGGGTCTGCGAAATAGATAAAAGCACTGCGAACATACAGGTGCCCCTATCTCAAATGGAAATTGACCCTACTATGGTGGCAGATGCCGAATTCGTAACAGAACATCTCATCCGTAAGGAACACCTTCAAGAAAGGCTTTAACCATGTGGCGTCTTAAAAACGAGCCTTCTTCCTTCCGCAGGTTGCCTACCTTGATTCGGGATGGTTTTATCCAAGAAGAGATGGAACCTGAACATTTGAGTGAATGTGACGTGGTATTTACCCTGCTTTACCGAGGGGCATTAGGAAAAATTATGGAATTGGAGGACATCCTTCTGGAAGACGGTCAAGACACTGGCAAAAAAGTTGAAAAAGTCCAAGCCTGTCTGTCAAAATTCTGACAAGGTCTAATAAAACTAACCGAAAGGATTGAATTTATGGCAAACGAAACACAGGGCACAGAATTACGCCGTTCGGTCGGTTTCCGTTCCAAAAATGAAATTAACCCCTATCCCCCTACGGCATCGCAAAAACCAATACGTATCCTGTTTTTGGAAGGGTATACCAATTTTGCCCTCTGTGTCCTTATTTTCCCCTTTTCCAAATGGTCATGGATGATTTTGGGCCTCGTGGTTGCTGTCATGAAATTCCTGAGTATCAAACGCATCCCGCCTGCCCAAGTATTCCGAATGCTTCGAAACATCATGGGACAGAGGGTCTGTTTCCCCTCCCAACAGCAATACGAACGTAATAAAGGAATCTTCCGCGCATGGCCGTTTTAAAAAGACACCGCAACGTCCCTGCAGCGGAAACCGCCCCTTCCATACGGGACGGCATTATGTTACCCGACCATGTAGGTGTGGCATTGACCGTTCCCCCTTTGTATCAATCCGGTTATGCCTGGCACACCGGATTGGAGGTAGATGGCGGCGAATTTTTTGAACACCCCCGCGAACTGTCCAGCAATGTGCTTTGGATAACAAACCAACCCTATAATCCCAATCTGGCACATTCCTTTATAAAAAACCGCTTTTTTTTGCGGACACCTATCCAAAACCTGATTCACGAATTGGGTTTGGAACAAGAGGACACTCTGAAAACGGCAAGGATACTGGCTACCCTACTGCGCGGCTTACTGAAAAAAAAAGAAGCACCCTTTTTAAGAAGGGAACCCTCCCTTACTGCCGCCATCGCACGCTTGATGCCTCACATCCCTTTACACAGTAGATGGGATATTGCAGCCACCGAAGCTCTGCTGCAGTTCTGGCAAGGAACCGTACGTAACAACGCACTAACCGGAGGAACTTACCTGGCACCTCGATTTGATACTGTGGCACAACTGATTCGTTGCCCAATACCGGATTTCAGCCGCGAACCCACCGAATATACGGGCAACTACAATGCCACCGAACTCAAACATCTTCTGAACGGGCAAATGGGGTTCGTACGGCTCTCCTATCGGAATCTTAATCCGAAAGTTGCCGATTTTGTTGATATCAGCAGAATAATTTGGACCTCCAACGAAGCACTTTGGTTGATGCAACATGCCGATGTCAGTGCCAATTATTTACTGCTCACTCCGCATACCATACAACATCCCGCACTAGAAGGCGGTTTCTTTGAAGAGGTAAGCCCTTATAGTTGGCTGGATGGAATACGTGCGGAAGCAGCTTATCTGGCCCCCGCACAAACAAAGAACATGGCCGTAGAAGCTTGGTTACGAGCAAATGCACATTTGGCAATGGCTTTTCATGCAGAATATCTGGCCTCCAGTCAGGGTGTCAGTATGACCGGTTTGGCCGTCAACAAAATATTTGTAGCCTATTCCCCGGATGAAAGGGAATCCCTGTATCACAACTGCACCCGTGCGGGTGTCTTATTCAACGATGGAATGACGAATCAAAATGTTTAAATCTTCGAAAAAAAACAAAAAGCCTTCAACTTCTTCTGAAAAAGAAAACAGTTACAACATTCCTGAAACCAGAAGCTTAGGGGCCCGTCTCGCCGGTTTGGTAAACGATTTCGCCAACTACCGTCTGAAGATTACCCGTTCCCGTGCCACCGATTATATTCCCATCGAAGGCGTGGTAGACAGTCACACACTGTTTGACAGCAAGAACTTTCTGATTTCCGTATTTAAAGTATCCGGTGCCTACAACGTGATAGGAGCCCGGGAATCCGAGCAAATCATCAAAGACACGGTTTCCAGTATGGCATCTGTGTTACGCGGGGAGGGTATCGAAATCCAAATTGTCTATACTCGCGATAAACGAGGCAGCGACGAAGCGGTGAGCCAATACATAACCCCTCTGCGCAATAAAGCCGACAGCCTTAATATGAATTTCGACCTCATATTGGATGAAAATGCCGAACTGTTGCGTGAACACCTGACGGTATCGGAAATGTATGTTGCTGTGATGACCTCTCCGATGAACCTGCTGTCCAAAGAGGCATACAAACAGGCGATGAAAGACATCGATGCCCAACTCGGCCCCGATTTCCCAATGCGCCTTCCTGAAGGTATGCGCTATTACCGCGCCCCTCCGGTTGTCCGTGCCCAACATGCGGCAAATGTCGATTCGGTTCGCAGTATTCTGACTAATGATTGGAAGGTGGCCGTAGAATTTTTGTCTGCTCGGGATGTCATTAAAACCTACCGTAAGATGTTGTTCCCTGAGCATTATCAACCTAATTGGGAACCCATCCTTCCGTTGTTTGAAGAAACCCGCGGCAAACAAACCGGTCAATACATAGATGTCAACGCCACCCGTTTGGGCGACCACGACTATATGGACCCCAAAGATTTAAGCCATCTGATGTATCGCAGCATCAAACACCAAATCGCCGCCGCGCCCATCACCCGTTTTAAATGGAACAGCGGAATCGCCCAATTCGGAAAACGTTGTGTCGGCACGTACTACATGAGCACGATGCCTCAAGAGCCGAAATCGTTTGATAACCTTCTGTTGAACATTCCCGCTGATATCCCGTTCCGTTTTAGTATGACTCTATACGGCGGCGCGGCCAACTACAAGTCTGCCGTCGGTCAACGCAAAACGGGCGCCTACATTACTTCCTTTATCTCCAAACATAACAAGAGTATCGCGCGTGGCTGCGAATCATTGGAGGAGTTGAGTGATGCCGGTATTAATCTGGCAGGTTGCAGCATACAGATTGCCACCTGGGACGAAAACCAAACCAACTGCGAAGAAAACCTCCGCCGATTGGGTGGTGCGATTGAAAAATGGGGCAACTGCCAAGGGCGCATAGAATACGGCGACCCTGCTCTGGCATATACCGCAGGATTACCGGGGTGGTCTGACCAACTTCCCGAAATCTTAATTCATGGCTTCGACTATATGCTCGACAGCATCCCATACAAGATGCTGACTTCCCCATGGACAGAAGGAACCATGGCTTTTGTCAATGAAGAAAACCGCCTTTTCCTTTACAAACCCATTTCTGATAAACAACAGGTATGGGGCCTGCTCGGATTCGCCCCTCCGGGTGGTGGTAAATCTGTTTGGCTCAACTGCCTGATACGTGCGGCCCTTCTTGACCCCACTCAGGTAGGTTTTCCTAAAATCTGTGGCGTAGACAACGGCAATTCGCTGCGTGGCAGTATCCGTCTGTATAAGCACCTCTCAAAAGACAAAGAAACAGCAGACCGTTTCCAGCACATTGAGTTTGAGTTTTCTGACCGTTTTCGTGTCAATATGTTTGACCTGTATGCAGGCTGCCAATATCCGCTCACGCACGAACTCTCTTCGATGCAAAGTTTTCTGGCATTCATCCTGACACCTGTTGGGGAGGAAAACCCCATTCATGGAGCCAATGAGATGATTAAAATACTGCTTCCGGAAACATTTAAGTCACTGGTAAACAGCCCGCGCCTGTATGACGAACATGCAGACCCAACCTTGACAGAATGGGTGGAACGTCAGCCGCGTGCCCAAGTCCGCGCACGGGAGGGCACACTGACATGGTGGGCATTGGAGCTCCTAGCCATTGAACAGGGCGAAAACCAGATAGCAACATCCATTCATCGGTTTGTCTCGCCCAATATGCGTGATATCTTAAATACATTACATCACTCCCATGTGATTAAAGAAATGTTCAAAGACGAAAGAGGGGAACAAACACTGATTGAAGCAAAACGTATGCTGTCTACTTTTATGACGGAATACCCAAGCCTTTGCAAACCCAGTGCTTTCAGTTTCGACATGGCGGACGTGTGTATCATTGATTTGAATAAGGCTTCTCCGGACCGCACACCTACAGGCATTCGCCAAACCGCATTAGGATACATGGTGGCCCGCAACATGTTGTCACGCGGCATTCTGCTGTCCAGAGACCTTTTGAGGGAAATGCCTCCAGAAGCCATCAAAGTTTACAAAGAAGATATTGAACGCCTAGACACTGTCTGCAAATATTTTTTATATGACGAGCTTCATCGGACTTCAGGCATCCATATGATAGAAGATGCCATCGTAGATGATATGCGGACAGGGCGGAAATTTAACCGCTTTACCGGTGCCTTTTCTCAACTTGAAAAGGACTTTACCCCCTCTATGGTAGATACCAGTTCTGTACGTACTGTTATGCGGGTAGACAAAGACGAAGAAGCCCGTAGTATTTGTAACAAATACGGCTGGAGTGAGAGTGTCTATGACGCATTACGGCGACGCGTACGCGGTGCATCCGGGAACAGCAAAGGTGCATCCGGGAAAAGCAAAGGTGCTTCCTTCCTGTTTAATGCCTCGGCCCTTCAGAACATACCTGAAGGCGTACCGTTAGCCGAAACCACTCAGGTGTTGCGTAGTTTTGTAGGACCAACAGAATTGGCTTGTTACTCCACCAACCGTGCGGATGCCGCCTTGTTGGCTTCTGTAGAGGAGTTAGGCGTGCCGTACCATGAGGCCGTCCGTTTGATTGGGAAATATTACGGAGGCAGCATCCGCTCTTTGGTCGAAAAAGATATGCAAAAACTTCGCCAAAGTAAACAGACGGAAGACGAAGAGGCAAAAATTAAAAGCATGATTTCTCCGTACATCAACCGCATTATGCAGGCCTATGACCGCATGCACGACTCGGGCGCTTCTTCCTAAACCATTAGAAAGGACAGGATATGTCGCAACAACACCCTCCATCAACCAGTTCTGGTGGAGATAACGGCTTACTGATTATCATATTTTTCATAGGTGGGATTTTCGGTATTCGTTTCCTGATGGGAAAGTATGGGGATGCCTTTATCCCCCTTTGGAGACTCGTTCGTGGGACCGAGTTATTCGCAACCTTCCAATTTGATTCTATTGTAGCCATGTGGGGGGAGCCTATCCGATGGGGGGACGGACTTTTTGTTGCAATCAACGACAGCTTCTTCCGAATCTACCGGCTGCTGATAGGCCCAATACTACTGGTCTTGGCCTTTCTTAACGCACGCCGGTTCTATAACAGCTTTGCCACGGAAAGTTCGTTTACCATGGATGAGGTGATGAAAACCATCTGGCGACGCTTCCCATGGTTGAAAGAGGTCTCGACACTGACCGGCTCCAACAAACTGGTCACCCCTGATATTTTAATGTTGAAAGCTGGGCAACTTCATTTCAAATTCAAAGACCTGACCTTTAAAACAGGACAGGAACCCTTGGAATTCTTGCACGACAATGATGACAACGTTGACCTGTGCATCTATAAACTGCAGTCCAGCGCAGGGCCGCTATTGCGTTCTGATAAGGATGGAAATGTTATCTGGCACGATAAGTATGCCAAAGCTGTCGTAGACCAAGTAATTAATATCATTCCCAATCGCCCGCCAAGACCGGGTAGGCGTAAAGTACGAGAGGAAGCTTGGGAAAGGTGTTTGAAAACCGCTCACTACGAACGTACATTCGCACTACACATTCTGAACGAAGCTAAACGTTTTATGGTGTACTCCCCTGCAAGGTTTATGTGGATGCGTACACTGACCGGAAATCCAAAGGCGTACAACCAATACAGTGACCCTTTTATCATGTGGCGTGCCCTTCTTTCCCATACCCGTACCCCTTTTGTAGAAGCCTCCCTCATACTGAATCAATATCATTATGAAAGAGCCATCCAACAACACCTGAAAAGACATCCTGAAGACGAACCCTATGCAGCCCTGTTACTCAAAGGTGGCATACGCAGTAAGGAAACATCTGCGGCACTGAAAGAAATTTTGGTTAAATATGAAGAATTTGTGGCATAAAATTCCCCGGAAATATCGAAAATATACGGTCTTTGTTTTCCTGGTCGTCCTGATGTTATCAATTTTATACATATTGATTTACGGCAAACAAACATCCTCAAACACGCCGTCTCGTCCGGGGCAGACTGCGCAATCTGCCAAAATAGCCCAACACAACAGAAATATCAAAATAAAGCGTTTCCCGGATTTGAAACCCAGCAGCAATGAAATCTGCTACGCTTTTGGACAAGAGAACAAAAATAGGGCTACCTATTTTGAGTGTTACACTTATAACCAAAGTACCAACACCTGGCACTTCCACAGTCGTTACGGCTATTTTCCAGACTATATCCGACAGTAGAAAGCACTTATGATTCCGAACAAGACCCATAACAGCCAAGGCAGCGTTGTAGATGAAGCACAAGGGAAATGGCTGGAAATCTTTTATGGCCTTGCTCCTGAAATGAGAAACGCCGTGATTGCGGCCGCTACCAACCAAGGACACGTTCCCTGTCCCGTTCACGGTGGTACCGACGGCTTTCGTTTCTTTAATGACGGAGCCTCACGCGGTGCCAGTATCTGCAATACCTGCGGGGCATTCTCGTCGGGCATGAAAACAGCAGCTTGGCTGAATAAAAACGGCAAGCTGAAAATGGATGAGACATACTGTCCGCCAACCCGACGCAACGACGAAAGTGACGAATCATACCTGATGCGCGACACCTACAAAAAGGTGGCACATTATCTAAACCACGCCCATGACAAATATCCAAAAATCGACCTGGACGCAACTCCTCTGAACCTCTTGGGGGGGGCGAACACAGATACCCGCACGCGTGAAGAAAAGGACGCCAACGAAAAGGCAAATGCCACAAAATTTTGGCAGGCGGCCTGTGATGAAAATAAAGTGGAAATCCTATACGGCTACTTTGAACATCGTGGTCTGCAAAATATAGAGATTCCCCCCATTCTCAAGGTGGCATCCGACGTCCCCTATACCTCAAAAACAGAGCCGACTTCCTACCATTATTGCATTCTCGCACCCTTGGCATTTACAAAATTCATGCCTGAAACACAAAAACACGAGCGTAAATTTATTGCCATGCAGTATATTTATCTCGACCCTGTTCCATATAGTAAAAAGAAGGTCCCCATTCCTGCCGACTTTGGGAACCCATTGAATGCCCAAGTCCGTGCCAAACGTTTTCTCAATACCAACAGGTTTAAAAAAGCGGACGTGGCCAACGCCAAAAAAACGATGCGTTGGGAAGACTATATGGGTGCTTCCGTAATGCTCTATGGCCCAACCAACCCTTCCGTTCAAACTAAAGATATATTGATAGTCGGCGAAGGTATTGAAACCGTTCTGGCCTTCGCGCATATGTGCCCATTGAAAGTACCTACCTACGCGTCCCTTGTGGCCAATAACCTAGCGGCCTTCGTAATTCCGGAGGATTTGGAATCAAACCTGAAAACCATCCTCGTCGCCAGTGATTTTGACAAAAGCAATACCGGCAACAAAGTTGTGGAGGAACTCCGCCTCCGTCTTGCCTCAACACATCCGGGCATCCGTGTTGTTGACCTGAACCCCGGGTATCTGCGCGACTATTGCCGCCAAATTATAGGACGTGCCCTTGCCGTTCCCCCGGATGAGGTTTCGGGACTGTATCCGAAAGGGATTGATTGGGACAACATCTTGGCCGTTGCCAACAACATTGAACCGTCCCTTCTCGCCCGTGTTGCAGAAGATATAGGCCTGCTACTAAAGAACACCCCCGCGAACTCGGTATATGCTGAAGCGTTACAGGAATTTCGACAATTCAACGAGGCTATCTATACCCGTTTGGAAAATTTAAACGATGTCCCTATGTTTTCGGCAGAACCCGTTTCCGAATCCCCCATTTAGTTAGGACAATCACATTATGGCTTTTGTCGGACGTCGAAAAACACACAGCCGATTTCACGTCTTACCCCTTCCACCCGCAGGAGAAAAAACGTCTCTCCCTCTGTGTACGGGAATATGTAGTGAACACCTTGAAAGGAGAGTCAGTCGTCACGGTCCCTTTTTTAAATGTACCCGCTGTCAGGCCGTCATCCCGGAAAACGAGGATGGCGAACCCTCCCGGCCAGTCGGCGTCTGCTCCCGCTGTCATGCCTATGTGTATCCGGCCATTGGTACGAACGGAGCAGTTTGGTTCTCCTGCTCCAAATATTGGCTTCATACAAAATAAAAAGGAACAACACATGATTGTTCCTTTTTATTTTATATAGTCCTTACAACCCACTTCTTTCTTCTGCTACCTCTCCCAGAAGCCAGACTTCTGGACTGACTACACTTTGGACTTCATCCAATGAAGACAGTCCCGACTTAACCAGCCGCAAGCCGGAATGCCACAAATGGTAATAAGGACGCAACCCTTTTCGAGAAATTACCGACAAAGGCTCATTACTTTCAATAAGCCCTTGGACTTCCGGATTATTATCCAATAATTCATACACGATATGGCGGCCTTTATATCCTGTATGATTGCAATATTCGCATCCTTCTTTTGAAGCTACACGTAACTTGTCAGGTTCGAAATCAGACATTTCGCTTTCAGGTAAGTACCTGCGTAAAACGTCTGTAATAGAATCCGCGGTATGGGTATCCGGCTTGCAACCACATTTTGGACAAACCAATCGAACCAGGCGTTGTGCCAAAATACCTAACAACTGATTCGCCAAATCGTCTTGATTGACATTAAGTTTTCTTAAACGACCGAGAGAAAGAACCGCTGAACTGGTGTGCAGGGATGAAAAAACCAAATGCCCCGTATTGGATGCTTCCATCAATGTGGCAGCCGTTTCGGAATCCCGAACCTCCCCCACTAAAATGACGTCCGGTGCATTGCGAAGGAGACCTTTCAAAATCAAACGGAAAGCGTCCCCCTCGTTTTGTGAAGAGACCGAACTATTAACAGAATACTGCATCCACAATCCGTTCTTGTACTCAACCGGATTTTCGATAGTCTGGACTGAACGATGAATAGCATCCACACCCGTTAAGATTCCATACAACGTCGTAGTTTTACCGGAACCGGTAGGACCTGTTACTAGGACTAACCCGTTCGACGAGTCTCTATATCGGACAAGATGACCATATGTTACCGGGTCAAAACCCAAACTGTTCAATTCGGCCACTTCGGTATCTGTATCTAAGAGCCGAACAACCAAAGTCATATTTCCTTTGGAAACCCCAAACTCCAAACGGAACCCAAACCGTCCAAATACATCGGGGAAAGATTCCTTTAAGAAGTCATCTGGAATCAGCGTGCCATCACGCATAACTCCCTTCTCTACATCCTGTTTGTCAACACCAGATGGGAGCAGACCTGTCAGTATCCTATCGTAAAGAGGAAGAGGAATAGTCTTAAAAGCAACGCCCGTTCCGTCTACTTTTAGGCGTACCAATCCTGCACTCCCGGTACATAAAAAATAAATATCGCTTACTTTGCGCTGGCAAGTGTAACGTAATATATTCCCTAATAACTCGAATGGAAGATTAGGAGCCACCTCCTTCAAGTCCTGCCCTTTATCATCAATGTCCCTATATTTCCCAATCAGGCGGTCTATATCCTGTTCGGTGGCGGAATAGAATCGAAGGTAAAGCTTATGGAGTGCGTTTTCTGTTGAAATATAAAAGTCGCAAGGTAATGAAATTTTTTCTGGAATCTTATCAACAATGGTAGGGTTGGCAAGCAAAACCTTACAACGTTTTTCTTTACCGTCTTTCCCCTCTATCTCATATATTTCAAATGGAACCATTCCGCAGTAGGAATCCATCACCTTGTTGTCTTGTCCTGAAAAATACTCCACACACTTCAAATCAATAGACAGTTCTTCACACTCCCTTTCACTCATGAAACGGATATCCTCTTTTATATCCGCATAAACCTGAGCAACTTCCTCCGGCTTCATAAATGAAAATTCCCGCATGAGGCTTACAAGTTGTTCCCCTGTAACCTTTCTGCGGTTGATGATTGTCTGGATACGGCTTTCCGATAATCCGTGCTCTTTCAAAATCCTGGTATATTCGCGTTCCCACTCCATCACAGATGAAGTGCCTATCTCGGAACCAAGCATACGGTCACGCTCTTCCGCCTTTTTCAAAACGGACAAAGCATCTTCTTCAGAATGAATACCTGAATCATAGAAACGGAAGCGGTTAGGCGGTAATCCCTCAAATTGGGTTTGGTAATCTTCTCCCCCTGAAACGGTAACGGTTGCGCGTAAACCCGCAATGCTCTCTGTTTCTTGTGTCGATTCTAATGTACTCGTCACATTACCCGATGTCGGCCATCCGTTAATATGTTCTTTTTCAGTATTAGAATCAAAATTTTCATTTTTGTTATTGAAGATATCCAAAATGTCCTACCTTTTTTCTGAATTTATTATTTATATAAAATAAAGTAGAAATGTTGAAATACATTTCAATAAATAAATTATATGAAGCAATAATTTCAGAAAATAATTTATTATATTCTAATAAGTAGCTTAAGCCACTGCCCTCTATATTCTGAAACTAATTAAAGGGCATGATGGACTCACCACTTTACTGAGCTCCCTCTGGGGACCCTTCCGTACGTGTTTCTTCAACAACAGGCGCTGAGGTTTCGTAAAGGGCGTTATTACGAAGTCCACCTTCCCCTGCTTCCACGTATAGGCGCTTCAATTTTTCGTCAACACGGAATACCAAGTTGTAACGATTTGACAAGGCAACCAAAGACTGTTTCCAATCCGCATACATGTTGACCTCTACAGGATACGTCCAATCCAATTCCTTGTCTGAGTATCCTTTCCAGCCTTCAGGAGCCACCATCTGCATTGCTTCCGAAAGCGGCAGGGTTATCGTATCGCCTTTCTGATTTATGGAAGGAGAAGGAGGCGGCACATCTGATAAAGGAAACTGTTCAACCGCCTCCGTTTTTACCGGGACGGAATCAACCATTGCCCCATTACCACTTGGAAACACCGCCTCCGCAGGGGGAACAACCACGAAATCAGCAAAGGTCGTACCGGAAACCAGCAAGGATGCCAGTATTGCTCCAATAATCCGTTTTTTCATCAATATCACCTCCGTCAATGCGACCTTCGTCTCAATACAACAAAAGCATCGCTATAAGTAAACATTTTGCGCAAATATTGCCAAAACAAAAAAAATCACTCAAAATACATCTGGTATTTAACCACGCCCCCGAGCGAGTTTTCAAATTATTTCGTGGATTACAAACATGGAAAAAAATAATGGCCTCTCCCTTTTAATGCCCGCACACGTTCGGCTGGTACAAGAAATAACCAATTTGGATTTTGATTATCTTTCAGACCATAATATCCAAAACATTCCCGAATTTATCGGCGCCATTAATACGATATTGGAATTTACACGTCAGGACGCAGCAGATATAGAAAGACACATCACAGAAGGTACTTGGCAATTTGATGCCTTCGTAACTGCGGCAGAAACGCTTGAACGCGAAGGTGTCCAATATCATAAGGAGGATGGGGGGGCATGCTATGCACTTTGCAGACATGCACGAACTGCACGGGAAATGCATCTGTACGAGCCCAATCTCACTCTCGTAGCCAAAACATATCAAACCGGAATCGGGGTCTATCTGGAAAGTCAGACCGCTGCGTTTTTTAATATGCTCGCCAAACATTTCACAAACCCGCAAGGTTTCTATGTTCCCGAACGTGATTGGAGGAACATATTAACGCACAAACCCCTTATTTTGACAGACACAACAAGGGCATGGGACGCCTGTTACGAAGTCGGTAGCGAAAGAGTCCTAACTGAACTGCACCCGGGCTGCCATCCCGTTTTCAGCCGCTGGTACGATGTAACTTCGATAGAGTCACGCATCATATTCCAGCACCTCCTTGCTTTTTTTATGCGTCACCCCCTCTATCACGTTATTTCGTACGAGATGAGCCGACGACTGCGTTCTGTTTCCAAAAATCTGCGAAGGAACCTAAACTTTAGTGATAAAGACGATTTGCAACAGGCTTTCGAAATTTTATTATCCATTCCCCACTACAAAGATGCCCACCTCAAAAACATCATTGGGAAATGGTTATCTATTTGCCTGATAGCCTATACATACAACCCTTCTGAATACTTGCTTATCGAGACTTATACGGAACCGCGGGACTTTTGTTTAGCCGAAAAAATACAAAAGGAATGCCGACAAGAAGGCATCCCTCTGAAAAAAAGAAGCACATACCGATAATATTTTAGGCATACCAAGCTATTAGCCCCCCCAATATAATAAGAATCGCTTCAAAAAGAGGCATCTTAAGACTCAGGTCTTCCCTAAATACTGTAAATTTGGTCAATTTATTCAAATAACGCATTCTAGGCAACTCTCCAAACCAATAGTTGTCTTTGTCATACTTTACGCATCGGCTTCGGTAGGTTCTCCTTCAAACAAGTAAGAAAAACTTTCCTCAAGCAGCTGATTGCGGGAAATCAGCACTTGTGCGGCTACTCTGACCCCGGGGTCCGTCTCCCGATTTAATGAAAAATCGTCAGAGCTCGCCACCAAAGCATAATTAAGCAGGACGGACCGCATACCACTACTCAAAGTGTTCAAAAAAACCAAACTCATTGTCAAAGGTTGGTACATCAAAATAAACATGATGGCTCCGACAATGTTATAGAGCACCTCCGAATCCCTTACGTCCCATTCGACAGGGGCGACTTCAAAATTGTTTCGTTGTGCCAAAGCATACCCCAGAGAATTGGCTAAGTAATGAAACCGATTCATCTCTTGGTGTGACAGTATTTCATCACTTGAAATAAAAGTGACCTCCGACCCCTCATACGTCCGAAGCACTTCTACCGCTTTTCTTATATTTCCGACAAAGACCTTATCGGACATCTTGTTTTGGTCATTGGAATACCGGACACCTGCCTCATTCATAAAAATTGTTTGCAAATCGAAATCGGCAAAATCAAGACGCAACCCCATATACCAGTCTTCATTAGGCCGTAAGCTCCTCCCGTGTTCGATAACGCCCTTCGGCTCGGCATAGGACACACGATAACATCGGGTATCCTCGTTGCCCTCTGAGACCTTGTTGTCGAGAGAAGCGGCTGTATCCTCTAACCATTGAAGCCAAAACCGTATATAGTCTGCGGCCTTACGTACTGTTTCTGACATAAACAATCCTATCTGTACCCTTGTGAAAATCCAATAGCCGACATGACCTTAGAGTCTTTCGACAAAAAACCCAAATATTTTTCTTCCATCTGCCGATTAATTACAGCCTGGTTCAATGTCTGACTCCATGCCTTTAAAACAGCATCGGGATAATTCTCAAGCAAAGGATATATATGACATTGAGACAGCTCATCATACATCTTTTGTGCTGCCTCCCCTTCCAAAACGCGCATGGCCGTCGCTATATCCACCAATTCCGTAGTTTGAAAAATAGATGCCGCTTTTCGGATACGTTGTTCAAAAAAAGAAACCAAAGGATTTTTCCTGCCCTCCATCCGACCTGCAATAGCAGCCTGGTTAAACTGCATATCCGGATTTGGGACATTCACGGACATGTAACTTTCCTTAAAATAAGGACTACACATCATCCAACGGCAAATATTGATGAGTTCTGACCGTGATAATTCAGGAAGCCAAATTAAAACGCCACGCTTCATTTGCCCGGTGAAACCGATATGTTGTGTACCATGGCAATAGGTACACAAAGTTTCCAAGTTTTCCAGCCGATTATCAGTGTGGTCACCGTTGATGTGATGCACTTCCTGATGGGAGGTGCACACAAAACCGCACTCCTGACAAGTATAGTTGTTGCGTTTTAGAACCGTTTCACGAATTTCTCTCCAGTTGGCAGCACCAGATTCATACTCCCCGGTATTGCGCCACAATTTGGGCTCTGTAATGGATGACAAACTACGGTGGCAGGATGTTTCTTGTGACATAGGGCCGTCTACTCCGCTTTTGATAATATCCAAAATATCATGATAACTAACGATGACACTTTATTTCAATTTAAGTGAAAAAAGGGTATCCGAATTTCAGACACCCTCCTGTAGGTTATGATTGAAATTGAATATTACAAGCCAATATCCAACTCTTTGACACCTTTGACACCGCTACTTTGACCTTGGGTAACAATAGACGCCAAATCACCAGACCAAAACTGCCATGCCATTGCACAAACGCCTACAAAGGCAACAATAGCCCCTTTGGTTTTATTGCCTTCGCGGTTATCTGTTTTAACGCCTCGCATAAACTCCATAACGCCCCAATATAGACCCCATGCCCCGCCCAAAACAATCGCAAAGGGAAAGAACCTGTAAATGGCCTTTGCAATATCAATTAAATCATCAAGGATGCCAGTTGCGTGTTTTGCACCTTCGGAAGCAGCATAGGAAGGCATTGACAGCGTCACCGAACTCAATGCTATCGCCATCAGGTGATAGTATTTATTTGACAGGAAACCTACCAAACGTTTTGTTTTCATCAAAGGATTCCATTTCGGTTGTTTTTTCATATTTTTAACTCCATGAATAAATAAAGAATGAGATAATAACATTTTTTGACTATGTAACCATTAGAACCACCTTCTTAATTTTATTTTGGTAAACAGAAAAGTTTGTGCTATTCCGTAAGCCAGAAAGTAAACTCAACTACCTTTTCCATCACAAACCATGCGTTAATCAGAATCGTGGCAAAAAAAAGATTCCAGCCTGTGCCTTTCCGTTCTCGCCAATCGTTATATTTGATGCCGTCCATATATTGCATCAGTACACGATAATACAGGATAGCTATTCCGAATGTCATCAAGACGATAATCACAAAACTCCATGCCGCCTGTAATAGATTTGCTGTCTCCGCGTCTGCAGCCAAATCGGAATACAGGAAATTTACCAGTTTTTGCGGCATCCCCAGGACACTGCTTAAATCATCATCCATACAGTGACCCCTCTTTAAAATAAACGCTGATATTTTCCGTCATTATCCACCGGTTTTTCTTGTTGGTGCGCCACAATTTTAGGCTGCTGAGGCTGATGGTGCTTCATTTTCGAGGCAGGTTGTTTGATTACGCGTTTAGAAACTTGATAGCTCGGTTTTCGCGCTGACTTGTGAACTCTACGTTCCGTTTCTGTACAGGAAAATGACTTTTCCCCTACTTCCGTACATTTCATGAGAATTGTGGCACCTGCCTTACCGGTTTTTTCTTCCCGTTTTACCTCATGTTTAACACCGTCCTCCATTTTTCCTTTATCTTGCGAAGACTTCGGCGCAGATGCTTCTGACACGGGCAGTTTGGCTTCTGACGCAACTACAGGAATTGCAGCGGGTGCAGTTTCCTGCGGACCATTTTTAGGAACAGGTTTTGAGACAGGCGGAACGGATGCCTGCGTTTCGCCAACCGGTGTTTTTTCTTCCCCGTTAGGAACCCCCGAACCAAGCGGAGGTAGAGCCAAGTCTTCTCCTGTTGGTTTGGGTTCTGATGTTGCTTCTTCTGCAACTTGCTCGGAAGGAGCAGGAGAAGCATTTTCTTGTTTCGGTTGCATATACACAAATACGATAAATGAAACCAACACAATAGCGCCGAACACAAAGGGCCCTTTACTACGCTTCTTTTTTTTCGGCAAACCTTCGTATTTTTTTTCCCTATCCTCAGAAGATACTTCTATTTCTTCATGTTCGATGATGTCAGATTCATCATGAGGTTTATGTTCCATACTCATGTCCTTAGTATTTAATGGAAATTACAATACCACGCTGCTCAAAAACAACACGCCTACTTCTTTACCTGGCAAGACCTTGCTGTATGGCGCCAGTTTTTCGTTGATATAGCCGGTTGCCGCATCTTCCGCATCCCCAACAGCCTCACCAAGTGCACCGACTGCCAAATCCTTGTTCCGTTGTTGACCGTTGGTCGTTACAACAGCATTACTGGTAATTGTAGTGGTACTGTTATTATTGATTTTAGCCTGACCGAAACGAGCCGCCCATTGCACGCCGATAGTCGCTATTGTGCGCAGGAAAGTAGGGTTTCGTCGCTTGTCTGCGATATTGGCCATATCATAATCAGCTGGATTGATTAACACGGCGGATATTGGATAAGTCCCCCGACCTCGTAACGTCATCGAAGTCATTTTAAAAATCTGACCATTGCTGCCGATAGGCGTATTGGTTCCCATCAGCACTGCACCATTCAATTTTCCACCACGGAGTACCACCCTAACAGGTGACCCCGGCATACGGCTATCCGTTGTCAGGGTACTTTCTCCATACGCCATATCTCCGGCATCTGCGACAACATTACCCTGTTGCTGGCCCTGCACTTGTTGCGCGTTACCATTCCCTTGACTGCCGTCTTCGTTGCGTGAGGCGCCTGCTTCAACGGCTGCCTGTTCTTGTGCCGCCAACGCTTCCAGTTCTTGAGCACGAGTTTGAGAAACGGCCAAACCAGGGCTGGGATAACTCATATAGACACTAAGAAACTGGTTGACCGCATCCATTTTGGGATTGACCCTCTCTTCCTGTTTCGCGGAAGTTTCAGGACGAGATGGGGCAGCCGTTTGTGGCGCAGAAACAGTTTCAGGGGGGGCTGGAGGAAGCTGTTTTGTCGGGTCCCACCCCTCCGCTCCTGTACTACGGTTCATAGAAACAACCGGATTGCCTTGTTCGAGACTGGCAACAGCAGAAGCTTCGCGTGCAACTGCATCACTTGCGGCCAGTTGAATCATGGCCGGATTCGTCGGTACAGCAAGAGGGTCGTCTTTTACTTCCTCTCCTTTACCGATAAGCGCATTACCCGCCCCTTGACGTGGTGGCATACCGGTCTGTTGTTCTGCCGACTGTTGCCCCTTGCCGCCCAAACCTTGGTTAACCAAATACAAAGCAAACAAGCCAATAGCAACTACGGCAAACACCGCTTGAAGTCCTTTGCTGTTTTTCTTCGCCCCCTCTTCCGTTTGAGGAATCTCCAAATCAACCTGTTCTTCCGCTTCTTGCAATTTGGCGGCTTCATCCGGGGTCAACTGACCGTTGGAACGAGTCTTTCCTGTATCTCCGTCGCTATGCTCATGACCATCGTCATATTTTTGTACGGATTCTTTGTTTTCGTCGTTTTCACTCATACCTTAATCCTAAATGCCTCGGTCTATGTTGAGGTAAAAAATACGGCTGTTATCGGTTACCGTAAATACACTGTTATTCGAAGGTGGCATGATATAGCCCGTCCGACCGTCAGAAGTCGTTTGCGAAGCCAGCATGTCATAGGTTCTTGCCAACCGGAATCCTGGACTCAAAATTATCAGTGTTTTTCCGGTACTGTTTTCTTTATAAAAACGGGCAAAGCTGTCTCCCCTTGTTGCCATACGCAAAGCCAGATTATCCAGAGCAACCACTTCGGTACGTGCAATAGGCAAGGGAGTATATCCCGGCACGTCCAATCCGTTCAGTAGCCGCATCAACTCGGAGACATTGTTGTTATCTTGAATATCTGGCAGACGCTTTCCCGCGCCGGTGTGCAAATATACTTTTACAACCTGGTCCAAAGCACCTTCGGATGCCTGTTTCACCGACTGTAAAACAAATACTGCAGGGAAAGGCAATCCTTCCAACGGCACATGAAGGTTCGATGCTTGGTAGGCCTGGGCATGGACATTTAGCTGTACCACATTGTTGTAAACTTCAACACGGTAAGCATCCTTGTTACCCACTGTGGCACCGGGCAGTTCCACATTCAAGGGTTGGCCATCTTCGGTATAGAATAAAATCGTAGTTGTAAATCCACCCACAAGGTTCAAACGAGGAATGGCGGTTCCTGGCGTCATATGGATTTCACGCACACCTTCATTTTTGGGCGCGGGAAGGTATGCTCCCGCTTTCTCTATCGCATCTGCCCGACGGCGTAATTCCAAAATATTACTCGGAGATAAAGGAAGAGCCGCATCTCGGGCATCCTTGAAGTCTTGTTGTGCCTGTTTCGTCCGTGCCGTTTGCTCCGCCTGTGCCGAAAAAGGCAATAACGAAAGGCAAAGGAACGCACAAGTCATCAGACTGCCTGCCTTGTTTCTGTTGTATTTCACGTTACATCACCTGTATCCAAAGTTAATAAGTTACTTGCCCATTTGGAGTGCGCGCCCGCTCAATCAAGGAATACACTACCAACTGTCTTGGGGTCACCATAGAGCTTTCTCGAACCACCGTAACGACATAAGTAAAGGGGGTTGTTTTTTGGCTCGCTCCCGAAAAGAACGTTCTGTTGACATCCACCTCAATTATCCAAGCATGACGCCCTTTAACTTCCGTCGTCTGCTGCAGACGCATAGCCAGAGGAACGGTCTCTACTGCGGCATTGTTGGCCTTTAAAACGCCGACAATACTGTTACTGCCATCCGTCATTAACTTGCGGTAATCACTAAATGCCCCAGAAGAAAACCTGCTGACATTCTCGCCCATGACGTCTTCGGCATCCCTATAATTCATAGTAAATGCCTTGCGTATTGTCTCGGAGGTAAAAGCCGAGACCCTTTCGATACCGATGGGCACATTGAGAGGCTCAAGCTTGGTAATACGGCCTTCCGCATCCACCGCATAATTATTGACAATCGGCTCTGGCTGCTTTGCAATAAACACAAATAACGTTACTGCCAGACCAAAACACAGAGCTCCCAAACCAATAATGATTTTCCCCATGAATGCATTGGTACGACGATGTTCCAGAATGGTTTGACCATATACGCTCTGGTCATTCAATACGGGAGCGGCTTTATTTTTTTTCACCATTTTTACCGATTCCTTTTATGGGTACCAAGAAAAGCTTTACCTGCATTCGGATGAAGGACAAATTGAGCATCTTCTACAATTCGGTTGCTGCGGATACCCACTTCAATTTGTCGTCCGTTACCCGCCATAGGCTCATATTCGGAAGCCGTTTGAGGTACCGTTACCGTACCGGCCAACATTTCCTTATAACCTTGACGCATCCCCATAACGATGGTCGTCAATTTGTCCAAACGTTGTTCCACTTCCATGGAAGCCTGTTGTTTTCCTTCCTCGAAGCCCAGTTTATAAAACTTGCGCTCCTCGGAAGATTCAGCACGGTCGCGCGCTTTTAATTCCGAATCGAAATAATCCGTAGGCAATGTCAAATCGTCTTCCGAAACTAAATAAGTCTCCCAATTCAGTTTTTCCGTGACATACCGTGCATCGGAAATGATTTCGCGTCGATTTCGAGTCCGTTTGTAACTACGTCCATCGGGGGCCATCTCAAGCAGGTTGTCGCTGGTCAAAATAATGGGGGGTTGCAGCGTTCCGTCCTCCAAGTACAGATTGGAGACATTGTAAATACGGTCCATATCTGAACGCATGGCTGTAAACAATGATTGTTGCTCCCGGAAACCGGCCACACGGCCTTCGGAAACTCCTCGGATATAACCGTTCTGCCGTATCGCATCCATACGCATGTTATTTCGCTGGACATATTCACGCGCCCGTTTCTCGGGACTGGGTTCTTTGTAATGTTTCGGCAGTTTTTGGTCTGCCTGAGCCTGCTCAAATGCGGATACGACATCTTCCGCCTGAACATACGAAGAACCTATTGCTAATATGGCAGTCATAATCATAATGGGACGCATCATGTTTACTGTCCTTTATAACGAACAACAATCCGTTTGTTGGGTGCATCTATCACAACATCCATCGTATCCACCGAATACGAAATGTCTTTCAATACGTCAATAGCCCGCTGATGTTGATATTGTTTTGAAATCACTTCGGGAACTGCCGGGGGATTGCCTTCAGTGCTGTAATGCCACCCGATACCGTTGGCAACACCCAATACAATTTTCTCGGCAGGTCCGTTAAACCTAGGCATACTGATTTCATATTTCAAGTCATCAGGCTCATAGGATTGCGACAACACAAAATTGCGGTATTGGTTTTCTGTCATATTAGGCATACGCAAGGCAGCATCCATCATCCGCTGCTCTTGCGCCGCCTGTTCAATTCGGGCTGCAGACGCACTGATTTTGGAAAGCAGCGACTTCGTGTTGTCCGCTGTTCTGACACGCAGGGCAGTTTCTGGGTTTTTTGTGCCGCACGCCGACAAAACCGCGCAAACCAACAGGGTAAGCGGTATTTTTCTGTTCATGGAGGAATCCGTAAAAACTTAAGTTGTACATGAATCTTGTTTATTTTTTCATGCGCCATCAGGCAAAGTCAAACAAAAACACTTTTTTCGTCCGAAGCACATTTTAAGCTAAAATGTTCCCAGTCTTCATATTTAAATTTAGAGGATATTATGATAAACAGAAACAACCCGGACCCTGAGAATCGTTTTGGTCTGAGAGGTGATGGCGGATGCCATGCTCCAAAGGAACAACACACTCCAGCAACTCCCTCCCAAATCAGACGGTCTCTATACTTTATAGGCACGATTGCAGCTGTTGCCGGAGTCGCTTTCATGTTAAGCAAGCCCACGCCTCTTGCCTATAAAACACAAATTTCCAATACGCTTTTGGTAAGTGTCAACAAACTGCAAAAAGAGGAGGGCGCACTCAAAACAAGCTATCGCTCATTCCTTAAAGGAAAAACTCGCCAGGAACAGTTAGAATGGGAATACGATACTGTTCGGTATATCAATGAAGCTCTCGCAAATACAGGCCATCACACCCTCAAAAAAGTGAGTAGAGAAGAATTAGCATATGCCTTCTTTCTACCTAGGGTACAAATAGAAGACCAATTCCGCAACGGCAACACACACGGGAAACCTCTCCCTCGTGCGGATTTTGCCTCTTTACTTGAAGCAAATGGCTTTAAGTATAAGGCTATCCATAACGAAGCACAGAGGTTGACGGAAAAGAATCAGGAAGAATATATCAATACGGCTTACGAACAATATAAAGCCGTCTTTCAGATAGAACAAACAAAGGAACTTCAAGCCTCCGGTATACAACCTTCCCAAGAGCCTGAAGTTTTAGAACCAGGTCTGTAAAACGATAAAACAAGGCCGCCATTTCAGGCGGCCTTTAACTTATACGAAATTAATTTGTATATCCCTGTTTTCGGAGCTTCTTCTGCTTTTTCTCAAAAGCCGGTTTGTTTTTTGTAATAAACTCGCTTGTCAAACGGCTTGAACGTTGCATACCTTCATCAAATTTCATACCCAACGTATCGGCAATATTGAGAGCAAATTGTAACATTCTTTCAGAGGGAGGTTGTTCAGTTTCGGCCATCATTTCATTGATATACGCACTAGCCAAATACTTTGTTTTGATACGTTCCGGGTCTATCCCACACCCCAATCGTTCACTTAGACTGTTTACCAAATCAAGTTGTTTTTGAGACGGGGGTTCTCCACTATCCACATCCGATGGGACATTTTTCCATTTCGCAATAAACTCTTTAGTTTTGGAGATGGACGATAAAATCTCATCTGTCAGTGCCGATTTCGTATGGCTTGCCGCTAACTTAGTTGCAAACTCTACCATCGCTTCAGAGGGGCGTTGCTGTGCTGTATATGCATTCAAATATTGTTTCGCAGCCTCAAAACTGTGGTAACACTCATCCGGAACCGCTGTCCCGCGTTCTGTAATTTTATCTAAGAATTTCAACTGGCCTTCAGTAGGCTTGGACATATTTCCTCCTATTTTTTCAAATGCGCCAAAGTTGTTCTTCAAGTGCTCACAAACTTCCTGTAAGAACTCCAACCGGTCTTGAGGTTTAGCAAGGGTTTCCAACCTCTTTTCCATATTGGCCGTATAATCTAACTCGATATACCTTCTTCCCGCATCCGTATCAAACCACAATAAAACCTTTTCACCCAATGAAGTCGGAGAATACCTTTTATTCTTGCCTACAGAAATATATTCCCTTTTTAACAATATCTGACTTACCGTCGCAAAAGTGGACGGCCGCCCTATTTCCTTACGCTCCAACACACGAACGAAAGACGCCGCATTATAACGAGCAGGAGGGGTAGTTTCCCAAACGTCCTCGTTTATCTCATGTATAACCGCAGAAACACCTATTGCTATTTTCTTCACATCAGAGGTTTGAACATCCTGCCCTGTTTTGTTTAAAAGACGCCACCCATCAAATTTGACACATGTCGACTTTCCAACAAAACAGGCTTCGTTGTCGTTTGATACTATCTCGGTACTGCACATCTCATTGATACCCGCGGACATCAACACTTGTAGGAATCGGGTACGCAATAAAACATACAGTTTCCTGGCATCTTCCAACAATCTGCCATCAACCCCGTCTTCTGGAATAACTTCAGTCTCGATATGGGTAGGACGAATACTTTCATGTGCATCCTGAGCGGCATCCGATACTTTTGCTTGTCGATATCCTTTTCTACAGTAAGCATCCCCCCACCGTTCACCAATATAAGTCAAAGCTTCCTCAATAGCTTTTTCGTCAATACGTACAGAATCGGTACGGTGGTAACTAATCCAGCCGTTTCTAAAAAGTTCTTGCGCGACCTGCATAGTTTTATCTGGCTCCCACCCAAGCTTAGAGGATGCCATTTGTTGCATATCCGACGTAATGACCGGTTTTGGCTGCCCTACGGTGACATCTTTAATTTCTGAACGAGACACCGTATAAATTTTAGTTTCCAAAACAGCCAGCAACCCTGCAAGAGAACGGTCCGAAACCAACCGTTTTGGAAATCCAAGTCCCGACGCAGCACTATCCAGCATCTCCTGTTGTTCCCGTTCCGTTGTTTTTTCTTCATCGGGGTTGAGGTCAGACAACAATTCTGGCGGTGCACAATAATGTTCTTGCCCCCGTTCAGACAAGTAATATACATTTTCCCGTCCCTCGCATGAGAAGACGGCTTTTATTGCGTGAAGCTCTTGGGGCTTGAATTTGCGTATTTCCTCCTCTCTGTCACAAATAATTCGCAACCCAGCCAACTGAAGTCTTCCAACTGATTTAGCCTCCGGAATCTGATTCCTAACTACGGAACTCAACCCATACCCTACCAGCCGGTCCAGCACCCTTCTTGACGATTGCGCCAACAAAAGCTGGCGGTCCAGTTTTCGAGGATTAGATAACGCAGTTCGGATACCTTCTTCAGTAATTACATGAATATCTATTTTAGAGAACCTGTTATCCGCAAGGTGTAGAAATTCTCTCAAATGCTCTGCTATTGCCTCCCCTTCCCTATCCGGGTCAGAAGCAAGATAAACAAATGAATGAGACCGCGACAAAGATTTCAACGTTTGAATCAATCCTGTGGAATCACTGCCGTCCTTCCTTTTAATAGGAACATATGTTTCCTGCATTGTTTCCAAATCCACGCCCAGTTCTCGTGGAGGTAAATCGACAAAATGACCTAATGTGGCACGGACGGTAAACTCGTCAGCCCCCAACACACTCTGTATTTTCCTTGCTTTAACAGGTGATTCGACAATAATCAGAGATTTTGATGTCATAGTTCTTCCTTAGATACTGCGTACATGAGCACCACTTGAAAACAGGCGATTGGACAATGAATAAAACTCGCTTTTTGCCGTATTTACCCGAGCAAGGTCTACATGAGCACCCAATGTTTCAAGTTCCTTTAAAAAGGACGCATATTCGCTAGGAGGCACAGACCGTCCATCTACGGCTCTCGCACCCGCCCCCAGCGTTTCATAGAGCAAACTGTCATATTTACCCCAAAATGCAGAAATAGCTTCCACATCTCTTTTGTCCATAAGGTCCTTCCTTTCAGATACACCTTGGATTCCTTCTTCCTGCATATACTCGGCAAGGAATGTACGTAAATCCGCAGACAAAATATCAAATAAGAGACCATTGGAGTCTGTGTATCCCTGCGCAGCGGCACGTTTTAAATAATACACTGCCTCCTGCTTCTGACCGTTTTCAAGTAGAAAAAGACCCGCAATATGTTGGTGGTCGGCACGCCCCTGTTCTGCCAGATGCATAAGTGACGTCTGCACATCTTCAGATAATGTTTTCCATGTTGTAACGTCCACATTCCCCAAAGAGGGAATAAAAACGGAGGATGCCTCCAAAAAGTGGGTCTGGTATCGATAATAAAGTGGAAGAAAAAAATGGATAACGACATCTGCCGCCTCTTTCATATTCTTTTCGTGATACAGTGATAACAAAAAAACTAGGATAGTCAGCGGATTACTGTCTCCCAAAGCCCTTACAGCCCACTCCTTTATATCTTGAGAAACCTGATAAGGGTAGACCATCAAGATTCGTCCCAACTCAATTTTCGCTAAGTTAGAGCCTTTTTCTGCCGCACGAAGATAGTAACCTACTACCTTTTTCGAAACAGACGGGCGTCCTAACGTTGCAACATACTTCGCCACGCCTAAAACCAATTTGGGCAACCATAGGCACTGTAATACTTTGTCGGACAATACCTTATGCCACGACCTTAAATATCGCCCCGTTTGTTTTGTTTCCTCAAAGGCCGCGCGAAAATAAAAAGGCTGCCATCCATTAGGGCAACCGGCTACTCCATCTTCTAAAGGATAATAACTGTCCAAAATGCGAGAGAGGAAATCCTCCATTTCTTTCACATCCTTTGGAACAATTTCCATGAAATCCTTCATAGAACTTTCTGCTTCAGAAGATTGTGATACCTGACCTATGTCAGATTCAGAAACTATCCTGCCGTATGCTTCCAAATACAGGCTTATCAATGCAAACCGGCAGTCTTCGTCCTGGAATTCCTCTGCTCCCTTTTCCAGCCATTTTTTCGCCAGTTCAACGTCACAAGATGTATGTATCCCATACAAACTGTTAATTCCATTAAGAAGGCAGTTGTGCCCCCTCGCCACATTACTTTTGGCAGAATTAAAAAAATCAACTGAATCCGAATACGTTAAACAGTCTTTTAACCGGAGACCAGCCTCTTTTTCGGCTTCCTCTGTAAAAATATACATGTTATCCCTCCTTTTTTCTTCTTTTAAGATATTCGGAAATGTAACGTTTGGGCTTAATTCGTGACACTACAATATTGTCTTTACGAAATGGCAGGCTGTTATCCTTACGAATGAGGCAATAACAATCTTTACCACGGCCGCGTTTATCCAGCTTGCCGGATTTATGCCAAGTCTCAAACCATTCATCGAATGAAAGTTCCCAAAGGCGTTCACGTAAGGCCATTACGTTTTCTCGAGACTCAGTATCAAACGGGGCACTTCTGGATAAAAAGTTACGCCGTTGCGCTGTATACATCCCTACTAAGGTCTTAACCTCATCATTAACCCTGCCGGAAGGCGCGGTGATGGCGGCCAGATAAAAACACGGATTTGCGGCACACTTTTCCATTCTCGATAAAATCCGGGCCTCAAAATTATGAAGCAACTTATCCTGCGCCCTCCTGTGGGCGCCCCCAGTTTTTCGGTCTATTCCGAAAGACCGCAAAACCCCGTCAACCGATTGTCTGGACCGTCCAAGAGTTTTGGCAATCTCTTTTGCCGTCTGCCCGTTCTGATAAGCACGGATAATGTCCTGTTTTACACTAGCTCTGGCGATAGAAGTTTCATCCTGCATTTACTTGCTTCCTCTTTCGCTGTTTTAATAAAATGATAGAATGTCGTAACTCTCATTAAAGGGTAACGTTGACACCTGTAACAAGTCAAATAAAAGTCCTGTAAAACCGCTAAGAATCTGATACTATGTAGAACGCTGGATTGGATATCCCACATGATAAAAGAAACTAAACAATTCAATGTGATAGATTCAGACACCCATAATCTGACCTGTCCACACTGCCTAGTTCACGGTATGATTCAGGATTCTGATACACCTGATACATGGGTTTGTGTCGCCCCTTACTGCGGTAGGGAATTTTCACAAGAGGAAATTCACCGGTTACTACAAGATTTTCATACACCCATCACTCGCCGAGTTATGGATGAATCTTTTCAGAGTGCTGCATGGAAACAAAAAGCCCTTTCGGGCTCTTAAGGAAGAAAAAATGGATATTGATACTAATGTGAAAAATGCTCAAACTGACAAGCCTGCAACAAAACGTCGTAACAGCACACCTGCGAATCCTGATTATGCAAAAAAAACCTCTCCTAAAGTTCAAAATTTGCATCTGATGAAGAAAAATGGATTGAATATATGGGAGATGTCCGTCTTAACCGGATTGTGTGCAGACGACATCAGCAAAATGCAAACCAAAGGCTGGGTTTAATATTTACAACAGGTGGGTGATTACCCACCTGTTTCATTCATCCTCTCCTTCGTCTTCATTTTTATTTTCCGCCTCTCTCCCAAAAACCTCCTCTATTGATAAACCATTAGTCCCGTCATCCTCAAAGCCTGTGACCTCACTTTCTTCCCCAAATTCAGAAAAGTCAAACTCATCCTCGTTAAGGTCATACTCGTCTAACTCTGTTTCTGAGGATATTGTATCCTCCAATTCTGACGGTCCCGTGCCATTAAATAGAGTCCCTCCATCTTCTATATCCAAATAAGAGTGGTATCGTTTCAATTCAGACGTACCCTCCAAGTTCAAAATCAACCCTCCTTTAATAACGGAGAATTCATCAGATATACTTTCTGCCGAAGTATACACAGCCTGTAAAGCCTTAATAAAATCGGGAGTATCCAACCCGTTGCAATATACATATAGTTTTTCTATGTCTTCTGACGTTCGCCAAAATTCAGGAAGATTCCTGAAAGCAGCCGATATCATAGAGTACGCCGCATTTTGCATGAGGGGCTCTACTTGTATAATTTTATTTTTGACAACAATTTTTTTATTCGTAGCGGCAGACTGAATCAAAATGTTGGACGATACGACAGAACCTGTTTCTTTTCTAATATAACCCCTCGTTAATTCAACCAACTTAAAATACGACACATCCTTACGCTCCGCATGAAAATGTTCAAACTCTTCTGGATTCAATCTCGACTCCAAGATTTCAGGGTACGAGGCAGGATGAGTGGCCGTATAAAATACCGTATTGTAAAAATCCACGATACATAGCCCCCAATAGGATTCCGTATCTATACTTGGTAGATATTGATGGGAGTACGCCTCCAGCGCTTCAGCCATAGTCAATATGTCTAAACTCATTATCTGAACATAAATCTTTTCAGAAATAATTAAATCCCCATTATTTATTTTATTAAAAATTGTATTTCTGAAATTCCTATGGAAATTATCTAATTTCAGAAAATCAATACAGCTATTTAATATTAAAGATGCTTCAATTTCCCATTTAATATCATCTTTTTCAGAATAATTAAACTTTTCTGAAAATTCATCAATTATTTCTTTTATTGCTTTTATAAGAAGAGCAATAAAGCCATCCGCCTCACTTTCAATTCTGTCCTCTATTTCCGGTCCTTCCTCATCGCTCAAAATCGAAGCTAGTTCGGCAAGTCGGTTTATATCCACTAATGGATTGTTACGTGCAAGCAAAATCCGAGCAACATTCTCATATGCATATTTTTGAACGACCCTTTCTTCATTCGGAAACTGCAAAGTAACACACTCCTGATGCGGACTACCCAGGACATTTGGCTCCATTTCTCCATCGTCAAAAACATACACTTTGTTGTCCACGCACCCGAAGGTGGCATCTTCCACACTCTCTTTACTGACTCCTTTCTCTTTTAAAACGCAACCGTAAAGCGTTTGTCGTGGCTGGATATTAAAGGCCACGGACAGTCTGATTTTTTTCTGGTCCGTATTCATGGGAGGTCCCTTGCTAACTAAACCTTTATTGTAACGGGAACCCCCCTATTCAAAACAACTTAACTTGCACATATAACGCGTATGCCTATAGGCATGTAATCTAGCTGACTACAATTTTATAATTTTGATTACATTTTTGATTACAAAAAATTTTAATAAATTCAATATCCTATTTAAAACAAAATATTTATGTTGTATATGTATTCAAATATAACAATCTGAATTAAAACATAAAATTTTAGATATTCTGCGGAATAAAGTCTTTTTGTAGGTTTTGTAATCAGAAAAAGAATATATCTATAAACTAAATTTCAAAGTCAATTAAAAGTATTGATTTAAAGGTGCTGTTTTTAGGTTGGCAATATTTTTAAAAAAATCTGATTACAAAATAGGTTTGGCATCCTTATCTATTTGATAATAAAGTAGAAAAATTCATTTTGTCGTAATCCTGATGATTACATGGAAAATAAGCGATTGAAAATAAATAAAGAAAGTGTGTTCATGTAAAAGAATTTGTAATCCAGTGAAGATTACATAGAGACATATACTGGAGTACAAAATAGCAATCTTAGCTATCCTCATGAAAAATAGAGAAAAATTTGAGTAGCGCTTTGATTACAGGAAAATCAGGCTGGGTTAGAACCAAATAAACCGGTTTTGTAAGTGCATTGTTCGAGAGGTTAAAAGTCCATAAGGCAGATAAAAGAAAATCCGAAATATTACGGCTATAATGTGAAAATCATGCGGAATGGTCCGCTTACTTTATTTTGAAAGAAGGATAAAAAATGCCAGAACAACGCGAAATGAGAAAAAGAACGCTGGGACAAGCTTTATCACTGGCTGCTGAAGTTGGGATTTCCCGTTTCGCAGAATATGTGTCTCGTGCAGAAGAATTAGATATACCTCTTGCCGAGTTGTTTAAGCGTGACAGAGAGAACAAATTCACCAACAAAATTGATACTAAAACGTATCGTTTGATTGGTGGTAACGGTATGGGGAAAACAGAACGTTCCGTTGAAACTATCTATAAGGAAATTCAAGCACAGGGGCTGAACCCTCGTGTTTATAAAGAAGGTATTTATCCAGTAGACCCTGAAAAAGATGTACTGATTGTGCATATTACATGTACGGAGGAAGATATTTATCGATTCACCGGCATTATGCACAATACTGAGACAGACGTTCCCGTTCTCGATGAAGACGGTGTCCCCCAATATGATGAAGATGGAAACATCCAAACCCGAAAAACTATCCAAATGAAAGTTCCTGGTGCGGCTGAATTCCAGGCATCTAAAATGTTTCCGTTCAGCGTATTTATTTTTGATGAACCTAACCGCGCGCGCCCGGCTGCACAGGCATTTTTGGCAGGTATGTATGGTGGGGAAAATGTCAGCGGACTGAAACTTAGCCGTGGCGCATCACTGGTTATTGCCACACAAAACTCAGAAGACGGTATGAATGCGGTAAGACCTGCGGATGCGGCGCACCGTTCAAAAGTGATTACCATGATGGTTCGGTTTAGTTCCGAAGAATATCTTGAGTGGGCCGTCAAATCGGGAGTGCATCCTGCCGTCCAAGTGTTTGCACAAAAAAACGGTGACCTTTTGGAGTCTTTTAAAGATTCAGATGTTAGGGAAGCTGCTCCGTTTACAGGACGTGGTTTGACGGAGATGTCAAATTTCCTGTATCGGATTGAGGAGCAAGAAGAACGTAAGCGTGTTGCGGGACTACCCTTACGTACACGGGAAGAACTTTTGGATGATATTTCTTATTATGCAGAGGGTGCAATCGGTAGTCATCCGGATGCGGAAACGCCATTGGGTGAACAGTTTGCTTTACTTTATGTGGATGAAATCAGTAGTGTGATTCCTGCGGTCAAACATGTGATGTCTTCCCAGATTAATATAGGGGTGGATACAAAATTTCCGATTGCTTTCGACATTATGAATCGCAGTAAGAAAATGGCTGCCTTTATACCAGATGAGGAAAAACAACGTATTCAGAACTATACAGCGTTAGAGAGTGCCGCTGCTGCGAGCCGGGTAGATGCATTCTTAATGTATTTGGTTCGGGAAGCCAGTGAAATTATGCGTAGCAGAGACCGTTTCTGGTTAAAAGTGGGCATTTTAACGGAGAATGCCAAACCATTGTATGAGGCTGCATACAACAAGCTGAAAAGCATGGATTATCAGAGTTTTGAACGGTTTAGCGAACACGCAGCAAAGAACGGTTTGACTGTTCGGAAAACCGTGGAGGCACACACGGACGGAAATAATGAACTGAAAATTGCCGCCTCTAACATTGCTTTGGGGGGGCCTTCGCGTTACAAAACCCTCTTTCAAGAGGAGGCCGTTATAAAAAAAGAACAACCTTCACGTGACATTAACCGTATTGACGCCTTAAATAACATTGAAAAACGCGGGATTATGGCTAGACTGCGTGAAAATATCTTGGAAAAAGACGACTTTTTGGCAAAACACTGTACCAGGTATTTGAGTAGTGCGGTATGGAATAAGATTGTCGGAGCCACGGCAACTTTAGACCCCGCCACACAAGGCGTATTGAGACAGAATATTGAACGGGTCGGCCAAAACTGGAAAGATGGCGAACCATACTATGATGTGTTAAGTAAAAGTTTGGGTATTCAAACTACGCAGAACCAAAGTATTTTCACGCATCTGTTTGATTCTGCATCTGTCATTATCCAACAAATGGCCCTTCGTTCAGCCAAAAAAGAAACAGGTGAAAATATTTATACCGTAATTTCTGAAAATATGAAGTACGTAAAACAATTAAATGAATCGACACGAGATGTCAGCATTGAGTCTTTTAATTCATTGGATGAAGAACCATCTTTAGATTCATCTGCCGAAAGTTTAGAATTGAAGTGATAAATAAAGCGGGCGGCAATAAGAGCCGCCCGCTTTATTAGGAAGGAAAAATGAAATGGATAATAATGAATATTATCAGCCAAACCTAAAAAGGAATCAACGGGTTCTTGAAAAGGTAGTGGCGGCGGTTTCACATCCTGCATACAGGGATATTTTTGGCACACTTGGTAGTTTGTGCCGCCGGATTTCGGAGATTACATTTAACCAGCATAGTGCCATTTATGTTCCTGAAGGTAAAGAAGACGAAATGCTTCGGAGTGTTACAGGATGTGAGACCGCATTTATGACGGAAGCCCCATCACAGATAGTTGTTTTCAACAACATGATGAATAAGTTGTCGATTGAAGGGGTTTTTTATGTTTTATCACATGAACTGTCCCATTTTGCTTTTTTGCATAGTTCAAGGCGTGGAAATAGAGACCCCGTATTGTGGAATATTTACGGAGACAAACAAATCAACCAAATGTTGAGCAATGTCATTATGCCTGCCATTTATAGCAAAATACACAAAAATATACCTAGTCATACGAGATTTAGTGATGTATTGAAACATGACGCCCGTGTACTCTTCAAAACGGAGCAGGATTATGTTCCTTTTATCGGTTACACCCCAGATACACGGGAATGGTTTACCCGTTATGCTGATGAACCGGAGGAAGGTTTGTATGAAATTGGGCGGCAAGAAGGATATTCGAAAACCATCCAAGAGCAACTTGAACATAACATTAAAATACAACAAGACGGCTCGGGCAACCAATCTCAATCTAATAAAGGAAATGGTCATCAACAAGGAGGTGGAGAGGCTGGTGAAAGCCTGGAGAACCTTGATGATTTAGATGATGAAAATAATGGTAATAAAGGAGCATCTAATGATGCAGCACAATCAGGAAACGCAGGAACCAACTACGAATATGAAAAATCTAGTGCTGCAGATGTCGACAACCATATTCAGGATGGGTTAGATATACGGAAAAAGCTGGAAAAGGAATTTGGTGAGGAAGGTAAAGAGCTGGCCGACAAAATGGGGTTGCCCAGAACGAAACAAGAAGATATCCGAGCCAAAGAACGTACACGTGTCATGATGCAACGGGCACAAGAGGAAGCAAGGTCATTTAATAGCCCGGTAGATAGCTTTATTACCGAAGCGTTTAAGAGAGATAAAGAGTCCCGTGCCCAAATGCAGTTCCTCATAATGGCAGAACGCGCCATGCAAAAAACAATTCGTTCCGCAGATTGGGAGCGTACGGAAGAAATGGATGAATTATCCCGTCTGACGCGTTTTGCGGAGGTTCAGCAAAGTATGGGCATCCATGGACAAATGTTGATTTATGAAGAAGAACGTGTACGACCGGAAATTAGGATATTGTGTATTGCAGACACATCAGGGTCTGTAATGGAGGAAGAAATTGTAAAAAATTACCTAAACGAGATGCGCGAATTGATTATACGTTACGACTGCGAGATTGTTTTGGTGGGTGCGGATACTTCCTCAAAAGGGGAAAAGATTGTTATCCGAAAAGAAGATTTGGACCGACTAGATAATGAAGGTGTGCCATTGTCAGGTGGTGGGGGGACGGACATGTTGGAGCCATTGGCCTTTGAATTGGCAACGGCAGAAAAAAGGTATGATATGGCTATGGTGCTATCAGACGGCGGAGCCGAAGCCTTCACAAGGGATGAGTTACACGCAACCATGTTGAAACATTTTGATGCTGAAAAATACCCCAATGGGCATACGCCACGTAACAAACCATATATTTGCATGTTAAATACAAGGCCTATGTATGATTCAACGTATTGTGAAAAGTTTGGAACCTTTTCAAATAATGAATTTTCTATGTTCGTGCTTAATCAGAGCGAAAGACAGCGTGTCAGTGTACATTTAAGTGACACAAGTAACGATTTTGGCATCTAATAAAAGTATGGTTGGATATGTTGGTATCCAACCATTATTTATTCCTAAAATTTCTATTTTCAGAAAATAAATATTATTTATTACTATAAATGAAAATCAGAAATTATAAGTCTAGTATATTCTACAAATATATAATTTCAGAAATTAAATAAACATTTCTGAAATATATAAAATATTTAAATAAAACAATATAATAATTATATTTTTTTATGTAAAGCAGAAAAATATGTTGACGTTTCAGCAATGCGGTGCCAAAATGACTCACCTTTTCGAGATAGAATATTTTCTATCCTTTTTTCGTTTCAAACACAGGAGATTTAATAATGAGCCAAGGGTATATCGCCATCGGCCTGGATATTGGACACTCAGGCAGCAAAATCACTTTTGCTTTGGATACAGACAGGAAGAACCATAGCAACATCCTGGTTCCAACCTATGTCACTCCGGCATTTAAACTGTCGTCACCAGAGACTGCAAGCCGCGCAAAAACGGAAACGGTAGAATTGAACGGTAAGCAGTATTTTTATGGCAATACAGCAGACCGACAAGGTGCCCTGAAAGCTTTCTCGGGTCAGGAGGAGACGTGGTATTTCACGGAGACTCATGATGTCCTGGTGCTGGCAGGTATGAATGAAATCGAAAAGGAATTGGCAAAAAAAGGAAAGCAAATTCCAGACAACGTCGTAATTTTTATTGGTCTTCCTGCGTCCCGTTTTGGTATTGATGCAGGGGCGTTGAAAGAACGGGTGGAAAAGTTGGTGCGCACTCGACTAAGCCCTGAGCAAAATTTAGAAGTCCGAGTCAAGTCTCAGGCTGAGACGCCTTTATATATGATGTTCTTTTCCCAAAATGGTGAAATCGATAAGGGATACGACATGATTAACAAAGAGTTGGGTGCTGTGGAAATTGGGCACTTTACCACTGATGTTACTATGATTATCAATGGTGATATTCGTGAACAAGCGACAGGTTCGTTGGTTGGGGTTAATCAGATTTACGAAAAGGTGGGAAGAGGTCTGGCAGAAATGGGACTTTCTAATCTACCAAGAATGGTAAACGATGCCATTCACAAGGGAGAGGTTAAGCATCACGGGAAAGTGATTGACGTAAACGACCTTGTTAAAAGGGCTCGTATCGACTTTGCGGAAACTTTGGTAATGGAAGTCGGCAGACTTTTAGGAGACCAAGCCGCTGCTCTAGACGGAATTGCTCTGGGAGGCGGGGGTGCCCCCTTGGTTTACGATGTAATGAAGCAAAAGTTTCCGCATACGGTGATGTTTGAAAATCCCCGTTTTTGTGTGGCGGAAGCGTTTTGCCGCTCTGCATTGTTCGTAGGGAAAGACGTGTTCGGCAAAGCGGTATAAAGGTGTAGGACAAGACTATGAGTACGACAGTAAATAAACGCGGTCGCCCCCGTTCACAACGAGATTGGAACCAAAGTTTCAAATTGAATGCTCTTGTGGGGTTTACCAAACACCCTGCAGTACACACGTTCCTATTTGTGAATATGGAGAATGAGCAACTGTCGGAGATAGTTGCGAAAGCGTTGGAAGATTACCTGAAAATTCATGCACCGGAATATTTCAATGCCGAATATCAAGCAGAAGTGGTTCGTGAAGCGCGGGCGCGCGAGACCGAAAAACTTATGCAGACACTTCGTCCAGAGGCGGACCAAGTAGAAATATTACGCCCCTCCATTCCGGTGTCGCAACAAAAGGAGGAACCTACCTTAGCTTCCTCTCAGAAAAAGGAAGAGGTTCCAGCAGGGATTACACAAAGAGTGTCCGCTCCCAGTGAAGAAGTTCCAACAGAAACCGGCCAAAGGGTGTCGATTCTAGGGGAGGAGGAAGTATCCGAACAACGGTCGCAAACTCATAGAGGCGGGTTATTTGCTACGGTTCCATCAAGTGGTGTACATTCTGGAGATGTAAATCCTGGAGAGGGAGAATCTCCAGAGGAGGAACAGGAAAAAGTGAAGAACTTGGCTGCCCGATTTGCTGGTGGTAGTCTCTAACTGTATTACAAACCTCTGATTTTTTTAGTTAAACAGGAAAGGAAAAAAGCCTTTCCTGTTTTCGTGCATTTTGGGGACGCGACAATGTAAAATTTACCCATATCAGAAAAAGTGAAGGAAACAATGTGAACATAGTCAAACGTTTATCCACGCCTCTGGCAATTGTGGGTACCCATATAATTTTGGAAGGAATCAAAGAATATAGTACCCTTGAGATATATCCTTCGGGGGAAAGTAATAGGGCGCAATCGCTCTCTTGTTTAAGGGATATTTTGTCAGAATTGTTGTTTTTGGTTGGAGCCGAGGAAAACTGGAATTCATATGTCAGCATTCAATATAGCCGGGAACATGTTTATGTAGTGGTGGATTCGGAATTTGATGAGAAGCACCGCATCATGGCTAAATTAGAGTGGCTTTTGTCTGTCCTGAATATGAAGGTGTACCAATCGGAGGGAAGAGGGGTACTGGATAAAGAAGAAAAAGTCGATATTATTACCGATGCGTTAATGCGGTATGGTCATTTGCCGTGGGATGAAATAACTGACACATATGGAATGACAAAAATAAAGGCTGAGGAAAAAAAGAGTGTCGTCTTTAAAATTTTGGCAGATACTTTTTTTTCACAAAGTGCCGTTATTCATACTGCCGTAGAGGTTTTGGAAGATATTCTATCTCAAGATATCTATGGAATTGCACCAAACATAAAGGCAGGAAGGCTATATAAGTTATTGGAAGAGTTACGGGAAGAACAGGCTGTTCAAAGTTGATAAGGTTGCATTTTTTTTATAAAATGTAGAAACTAAATCAGGAATGTTCAACTAGAACAAGGGTAAGGCATTATGACCATAAAAGTGGGTAGGCTTATTATGTCAAACCATCGGTTTGACAGAGATACATTGACACTTATTAATCAACTAATGGTTCTCAAAGGTATTGAATCATTGAAAGGGGTTACGGAAAAAACCGGAGTCCCTTTGGCCGGGTTGCGTGAGTGGCTTAAAGCAGGTGACGATTTAATGCTCCAAGAGGGGATGCGCGACAAATTGTTTGCTTATATCGGCTTTGATATTGAAACAGGAGCCTTGTCGACGGACAGAATACATAATGTCCGTATTGAAAAAGGTTTTTTTGGATGCAAGGAAGACAGGGATATTCTACTTAAAACAGTTTTAAGTAATTTGTCGGCAAAGCTTGAGACCGTGTTTGAGGCTTGCGAACTGGTAAGTGACAATCTGGATGGGGGAGGCACCTTTGCAAGAGTACGCCGCTTTTTCCTGTGTTCAAAAAAGGGTAAACAAAGAATTCATCTTACTGTAAAAGCTACGACAAAAGAGAGTGCCATTATTCCGGTAATGGAAGTTTTAAATTTGGGGGGTGAGGATAAAGAAATCCCAAAACACAAGGTAGGTGATATTGCAGAGGCCATAGAAACATATCAACTTTCCCCGAGTGAATTTGATAGTGTCTTTTTTAAAGGCCATCGACGTAACACATTCAAAGACGTCGAAAATTTATGTAGGGCAAATGATATTAACCCTGACGAATTGATTGGGAATATTAAAAAAGGGTTACGGAAAGCTCGCTCAACAGACAATCTCTCTATCGTCAATGAAGAAGGGCTTGATTTCTTGTCCAGCTTGAATAATAAAGGTAATCCTGCTGGATTGAATATAGTAAAGCCAAAAAAGGAACAAGACGAAATAGTAGACATGGTAGGGCGTGGTTGAAACAATACCTATGGGTTTAGAGGTTACAATAACATTGTTGTAACAACCAGATAAAAAGGAATCCGACATGATTAAAGGAAATGGTCGTGATTTTGAGGCGGCCTTAGACAGGCAGCGCAGAGTTCGTAATCGACTTGCTCTCGCGCTGATAACAGCAGCACTTGCCGGTACGGCAGTTTCGACAACCATGTCGAACAAGGCCTACGCAAAAGTCTCTAATGTAGCGCAAATGTCGGTTGTTCAAGAAATCCGCCTTAGTGACGGCACAGTGTTCAACTATAAATCTGTAGACAGTGAAGATATTGATAAAAAACTGATTCAGATTACAGAGGAAGTGAACAAAGATTTTTTGGAGATACAAAAAAATCAAGACGTCTATATGGCCATGTTGGACCAAGGGTATGACCAAGAAGATGTGGGCTTGGCATATAGGCAGGAAGTAGACCCTATAGATGAGCGTATCCGCAATAAAATAAAAGACGTGGAAGGCCTCGCGGAGTTTTCTTCCGAGGTTGTTTTTGAAGATACAGACGGGAACCGAATGGAGCCTCGGGATATTAAAAATAGTATCGGCGTGGTAAAGGATTATTTGGGCCATCTTAATGTATTACGTGGAAAATGGACAAACCGTATAAATATGCAGAGTGCCCAAATAAATTTTGATGTACATGATGGCAATGTCGTACAGAATATCCATGCGGCCATCAAGACAGATAGGCATTCCGATTATAATTCGGTGGATTGGCAGACCTTTGCCGACCGACTTTCTAATTTGTCGGAATCCGATGTGAAGATAGAAATTAATTAATTTCCCAAATAAATTTCATCTATTCAATTATTGCAGCAGGAACGGTTTAAATGACTCATTTAAAAAACCAAGTTTTTATGGTGTCTGTGTATTCAGACAACCTCGATATGCCTTCTTCTGAAGTGGTAATCGCAACGAACAAACAGGAAGTATTAGATTATTATGCCGAACACCGACCTGAAGTAGAGGTTCACAGTGTTTTGGACAGAAAATTTATCGAGATGTTGTTATCTGTTATTGAGACGGGTGAACGGGCAAAACCGTATGAAACAGAAATAATGGATGCAGTTCCTCTAATTAGACTGCAAAAAGGAAAGCCCGTTTCACCAATGCAGGCGAACGCTCTTAGTGCAGAAGATGGAGGATTTTAGTTATTCTCCCCAAAAAGTCCCTACACAAGGGGCTTGTTTAGCAGCTAAAAAGGAGGGGAATCATCTGGAGTGTCAAATAAGGATGGATTTTCCGGACTATCCAAAGTCTGCTTGCCCGGCTTTGTGCCAATATATCCATTTTTGACAAATTCAATAACGTCTTCACTCACTGAAATATCGGAAAAAGTGAGGGGTTTGACCAGTAACATTTGGTTTTCGTCCCTAAAACGGGAAAGTGCAACATAAGCTTGCCCCTCCGCAAAACACCCGGAGCCTGTGTTTAAAACACCTGAGTCCAGCGTTAAACCTTGAGATTTGTGTATGGTAATGGCCCATCCGAGTTTGAGGGGAATTTGTTCGTAAGAACCGGTTTCGACTTTTTCCATTTTTGTGACCATGCATCCGGTAGATTCATCCCATTCTTCTACGAGTTTGTAGGCATAGTTGGACCACCTATTAGGCTGAATGGCAACTATTTGTTTACTGTTTTCTAAGAGGACATCTACGGAGTCATCTCCGTTAAACGCAGTCACAATACCCATTTCACCGTTGACATAGTTGTAAGTGACTTCGCCTTCGTCGTTACTTCCATTACGGTTTGCGCAAACCATGACTTTGGCTCCGATTTTGAGTTCAACAATTTCAGAGGTCGGTAGATTGCGCGTGTCAAAGAAGCCCGCTTTTCGCCCGATAAAAAAATGGGGGGAAGACGGCAGTTCAGCCAATTTCTGGGCATTCCTGCTATCACTATCCTTGTTGTGAGTACACAACCAGGTCATGTTCATTGTTTCCTGTGCATCAACAACATTGTTACGATTCCAATGTTCCACGGCGCTTTGCCAGTTGCCGGTTTTGGTTCTAACGGACTCGAGACGTTGGATAAAGGCAGGGTCGAACTGTCGACGTGATTCTGTCAATTCGATGATATCTAGATTTAGATTACGCCATAATGCGGTATCAAAAACGTAGGGGGATGAAAATTCTTCATGGAAATACGTGGCTTCTTCGGTACGTTCCTGTAAAACAGGTGGCAGTTGAAAAAAATCGCCAAATATACAAACTTGAAGGCCGCCGAAAGGGCGTCGGTTCTTCAAGATGTATTGGCAGGTTTCATCCATGGCACAAAAGGCATCCGCACGCAACATACTGATTTCGTCTATGACGAGAGTGCCTATAGATTCAAAAAGTTTTTTAGCGTTCTTCAAATATTTGTCAGGAAACTTTTTACGGATATGTTCCTGTCGAGCCTTGTAATTTAGGTAACCAATGGGAAGTTTGAAAAAGCTGTGTGCTGTTACCCCTCCAACATTAAGTGCGGCGATACCAGTCGGACTGACAATGACAATGTTTTTGTTTTTATCAGGACGCGTTTGCTCTAGAGCATCAATAATGAAAGATTTTCCAGTGCCTGCAGGACCGGTAGCTAGAACGTTTTTACCCTCTAAGACGGCCTGATAAACATTGCGTTGGCGTTCGTTCATCATCTGAACGAATTTATTGGTGACGTTGGGCATTATACGGCGGCCTTCTGGCGTATTGTCGGCAATAATCATGATATAAAAACAAGAATTTGATTTTGACTAATTATATCGGTTAAACCGGATAAAAAAATAATCAGGCCGGGTAGCCTGATTTAGGAGGTTATTTCATTGGTGGGGGTGGCGGCAACTCAGTGTTTAAAACAGTATTCTGTGTGCCGGAATTGTAGGCGGGTGGTGTAGCAGGAAGGGTATTTTGAGTTCTGATTTCATTACTTACGGAAGGAGCATTTTCCATAATTTCAGGAGATGCGGTCGAATCCGATGAAACGGTAGTCTCCAACTCGGAAGGAGTGGTGCCTATATTAACTTTCGCCCAATCTGAAAAAACACCGCTTTTGCCGTTCTGAGGTTCGGTCGATAACATAATTCCCGATTCAGAATGGATGCTGTCAGATAAAAATAAATTGAGTTTACCTATTTTATTTTCACGACCGGCTTCATAGATTGTCTGTAGCCATGAGTCGATGACAGTAACCGGTGTGGCGTTGGCCGAGAATTTGGAAAAGTTCGGAATAGACAATACGGCACTGCCAGGACGGAGAATACAATCAATACGAAGGTTGGCTTTGGTAAATAAAGGGTTGCCGTTGACGGCTTCTTTGATACGGCCACAAGCAGTTACCGTGGAGCCTTGCATTTTTGATGTGGTTGGAGGACGGTAGGTACGTGAAATATCCTTCAAAACGGCAGGGTTATATCCTCCCGCCAACAGAGGTGTGGCATGAAACATAGTAACCATAAAAATTAAATACGACCGTTTCATTTTAATCCTTCCATTCATATTTGCCTTTGAGCAGGTTCTGTGTTTTTTGACTAAGTTTGTTCCTCTTTTGATATCGAAGAAAAGCATAGAACGACAGTGCCCCGGCTGCAAAAGAAACCAAAAACCCCATTACCCAAATGAAGAAGGGAAAGGAATTGCTTTGATGAGCATTTTGAGAGGCGTTCGTAGTTTTCTTAGTCGGTTCAGGTGATGTTTTTTGAGGTTCCTTCATAGAAGGTTGGGCGGACTGCACATTTTTGGTCGAACGAATGGAAGTATCGGACGCGGCCACAGACGGGATTTCCGCTTGGTTTATAGGGGAAGGCTGTAGATTCTGTGGCACGGGAGGGGTGGCCTGTACCTCTTTGGAAGGGTCCTTTGCTTTTAAAGGTTCACTATCAGTAGGAATAGCAGGTTGCGTACGGGTTTGAGCGGGTGCATGGGTGTGTCTCTTAGGTTTGGAGACACGTTTTTTTTGCTCTGCGTGAGGCAGAACCTGTGGATTGGAAAAAGCAGGAGGTGCTTCAGGTGTGGGGAAATCAAACGGTGGCAAACCATTATCACTACTCTGGGTGTTATAAGTAGTGTTGTTTGTCGGCTGGTTGCGTCTGCCGGTTCGGGGATATTTTTGTCTCGTATTTAGAGGGTGACGGTAAAGCTCCGGCATATCGGATTGATTTTGACCGAACCGTCGTTCATCCGGAGAAGAGAGGTTAAATTGTGGGGCGGTGTAGCCAGAAGACTTCGCCGAACCTGTACCGGGTTTTGAAACGGTAATTTGAGGTTCGATATCTACGGCATAAGCAGGTAAGGTACAAAAGAAACAAAGGGTGTACAAATAAGGAATAGTACGAGAGAGGCGAGTGGAGGCTACTGGTGACATAACATTCTCACAGAAAACGGGAAATGTGCCGTAAAAAGGGTACGGTGAACAAAATTATTTCACTTCTTTGGGTTTCAGTAAAGTGGTTTTAAGCAAAAAAAGCAACTCCGCCTTAGCGGAGTGCGATTCCATAAAATTTAGAATACATGAATAAGGGTGGCCCGATTAGGCGCTTCGCAGCGGATTCGTTGGTGGCGCTGGCGAATGTTGGAACAATCCGTTGAGGGGGCCGTTTGCCCAACAGCTTCTTCCCGTATTTTTTCAGCTGCAATACCGTAATGTATCAGTCGGGAAACCACAGCATCGGCCCTACGTTGTGACAGAGTTTGGTTATAGTCCATAGAACCAATCATATCTGCACGGCCTATTACGACAGGATAGTCGTTATTTGCTGCCAGCTTGGCAGCCTGTTGAATAATTGCGTCAGCCGAGCGGGTCAGATTATAAGAATTAAAAGGAAATTCAACCGCAAAACGTGCTTTAGGTTCCTGAACGGGCGGTACATCAGGGTAGGTAGATTGAATGGGTTGGTCTACATAAAGGGCAGTCAAAAGATGTTGTCCGCTTTGGTCATAATGTAAATTAAAGGGCAGGAAGCTGCGAACCGCGACACCTGTTGGAGGTGCGTTGTAAACCTCCGTGTACCCCTCGGCAAGCGTAAAAGGGCTGAATAATGTTAAAGCCGCGGTGGCAAAGAGAAGAGGAAGGTACTTGTGTTGCATAAAATAAAAACTCCATAGCAAGGTTATGTTTTAATTATGGCATATGGTATGTCAGGAAATCCAATAGATAACGTTTCTGTATTTTGCCCTTGACTATGAAATAGGAGCGTATTTATTGGTAATCTCTTTGTTTGCTCAGTTAAAATGTAACAGATACAAATTAACTCAATATTTAGGACATAAGAATGGATGAAAATCAAATGAACAATGGTATGTCGACAGACAATCAAGATGTTTCCGAAGAAAAGCACGAACTGAAAGAAGGTGAAAATCATGAAGTATCGACATCCAAAATAGATGTAATAGATTTAGATTGTCTGTCCGGTGCTGATTTGACAAAGTTGTTGGAAAGGGCCCAAAAGGAACAGGAAAAAAGGAAGAAAGGTAAGCGGAAGGCTTTGGCAGAAATTGAGAAACTGTGCAAGGAACATGAAATAAGCAAAGCCGAACTGTTATCCGTACTGAAATAACGAATATCTTATGGGACGTAGAAAAACCATCCATGTTGTATTACAACCAATCAATCGTTCGGGACCCGAGCGAACGGTCGTGTGTGCAGTTGAGACTCCTTACCATTTGATGGCAGTTTTCCAAGACGGTGGAGGCATCGAGATTTTAGGTGCTGAACAAAGGCAACGATGGTTCTCCACTGTGAAAGAGGTTTTCTCAAATATTGTGTTGGACAACAAAACAGGAACCCCACCACTGGACATCGCAGTACAGCTACATCATGCCTGCCGTCATCTTTGGAAGAAAGATGACTCTCTGTCTGCTCATCATGAGGAACCGCCCCGCGTATCCATCGCCGTTTTGGAAATACATTTAGAACAGGTAATCCGTAAAACCGGACATTCGGTCCGTTATTTTATGACAGGACCGGATGTGGCGTTAGTGCTTGGAAATACAGCAAAACTCCTGCATGACGAAGAGGCTTCCATCATGTATCGTCAGCTTGGCAATATGTATAAGGTCGCTGTCCGCGTTGGAGGAACAGACGGAATCGCCAAAATGATAAACCGTTACAACGAGGGCGTACGCCATACCAATAAGGGGTACACCTGGTGGCACAAACGCGAAAATGGCGACATGGGTGTAACAGGTGTTTTGCAGGCGGTAGATGAGGAAAACACTCTCGCCATGATATCGAAGGACGTATTAAGTCTTTTGGCGGATAAAGAATCGGGTGAACGTTATGGATGCGACACCGTTGCGAAAATGCTTGCTGCCCTTTATGAGAACGGGGGGGCGAATGATTTTCTTGAACGAATTGGCCGGATACCGTCCATGGAATTAACCCCGAGAGAGCCGGGATTGTTAGAAGCGGTAATTTGTCTGCCGTACATGAGGAATGGATTGACTTTATGAAGAAAGAACGAATGAGCAATACTGAAGGCAAATGGAAAAAAAGGGCGATGGCCGTTGTCGTAGGGGCTGCCCTGACAGGAATACCTTTTGCAGCACATGCAGACTACAGCAATATCCCTATGCAGATTACTGACTATCTTTTTAAGTTCCTGCAGGATAAGGCACAACAAGCATTAAACAAAGCCATCCGTAAAATTGGTTTACCGGGGATGGACCTTTTGCCTTTGGGCGATATTTTTAAAATAGAAGACCTTGACCCGCGTGTGGCCGAAGAAGAGGCAAAGGCAAGCGAAAGGTATGCGAGATGTAATGAACGGGTAGCCAAGACAGACTCAATGGATAACCACCAAGGGCGTATGGGTTGCCAATTCGAGTATGAACTCGGCAAACAGAATGCCGATAGGGTAGGAGTCTCTTCTGTGGGTCAAAGTGGACACAACATTTCAAGGACCCGTCGTGCGGCTGGCGAAATTGCCAACCAGGTTTATAGGGAGGCCGCCGAACAAGGTGTGTCGCTGTTGAAGCCTAATGCGGCAGAACAGGCGGAGAAAAAATTTGTAGATTCCATTTTTGGGGAAGCCCAAGTCAATCCTACTGCAATGGCACGCGGTGACGAGGCACAACTGCGTCGTTTGTCGGCATATATGACCATGTATCCAGTGCCGCCCATTGGCAATTCGTTGGCAGGAAATGGAAATACAGGTGGCGATTGGTTTCAAAACAGTGCGGAACAAACGAGGCTGTTGACAACCGCTTTGGTAGGTATCCGTGAGGTTTCTGTCATGGACCAAAAAACACTGGATGAAGGTGGGTATTTCTTACAGGCTGAACGACTTAAAAAGTACGCGCGAATACAGTTCGCCCGCATGGTCATTCTGCAGAGCCTGAACCCGGGCGTAATTGAAAGCATGAATCAAATGTATGACAACTATGTCAAGACACCAACGGATGAAGAACTGGGTGGGATTGATGCAAATGGCAATGCCGTAAAAGGCAAACATTACAGTATGGAACAGTTGGGACAGTTGCAGTTGCGACAAATGCAGGGGGTGAACTGGAACCTGTTGGAGATGCGGCGTCTTCAGATGGAAGGAAACCGTATTAGCGGTGTATTGCTGGCGGTTATGGAAGATGGCGCCGGGGATACGGGAGGCAGAGGCGGCGGTATCGGCGTGGGTGGCTCAGGCGGCGGTAGTCCGTCGGCAAAAGCACCAAGCAGAAGCCAAGTCGAATCCTATGGTGTAAATGAGTAAGATATGGGGACTCTAAAAAAAGCACTGCATATTTTCAAGGAGGCGACCGTCGGCCCATTAATCGCTTATTTTCGGGTTGGTAGGAAGGCGGTCAGGGGTGCCCGTATAGCGGGAAAGGAAGCAAAAACTGTTTGGTCCGGATTCCAAAATTTGATAGGTTTATTTGAAGATGCGTATAAAAAAAGCGTCGGAATAGACCGTACTAAATGGTGCAAAAATGAATATCTGCAAGAGTATGAGATAAGTCAAGAGTTGCCTTTTGTGAAATACAAAGATTATGTTGCCCAGATACATCTTGTCTTGTGGATTTTGATAGTTGCCCTATTTTTTCTAGTTTGTTTTTCTGTATACAAACAAGATTGGGCAGAGTTACTTGCTGTGCTCCTGTACCTGATAGGTGTGGCCGCCTTCAATATTATGGCTATTTCGTATTTTGTTGTGATGAATAGATACAAAGCAGTGATTCCTTATCCTGTGTATCTCAGCAGGATATTGTGCCTAGACAAGGCTATATTCTTGCCAAAAAGTGGAGATTAAAAATGGCATTGTGGAGTGATATTTTTACCGTCCCGACCCGGGAGGCACAAAATGTAGGGTTGGAGTTATTGGGGGTAATTTTTAATCCAACAATAGTTTACGGGGAGACATTTGACCCGAATCAATCATCTGTGTTTATGCATGCGTTGGGTGCCATCAATATATTTTATTTCGTATTGATGGTCTTATTGTTGATTGTAATAGTCATGTCCCTGTTGTGGGGTAAAGGGATACGGATATTAAATAAAGAACAGGCTAGGGAAAGTCCCTATCGTGTGGCCATGCTGTTATGTTTGTATTTTTTTGCGGTTCCCCTCCCAAGTGTCGGATACCTGAATTTAGCAAACATTTTATATGTTAAATTACAGGCAAGGGGAAATCTCGCTGCAGATTGGATTGCGAAACGTACAACCTTAAGTGTCATACAAGACACAATGTCACAAGGTGATTTTGCCAATGATGTTAAGAATCCTCAACGCGATGCCAATATTGGGACATCGGCGGATGCCTTTTTTTTGGCTCGGTTTGCGGATGCCGTTCCAATCTTTGTTTGTGCGGATGCAGTTGAAGCACTGGGTATTTTGAGAAACAACAACCGTGCCTATCAAGCCCTTCGTGCCTGTCATGTTCCAAGCCCAACGGCAGAACGTTTTCAACCGGACGGGAACCGGTACAGTACAAACACCTATGGCAACATTGTTTATGACCACTCTAGTGCCAATACAAATTATGAAGAGCAATATGCAATAGAGTTGGCTTGTCACTATAAAGCATATCAAACCTTCAAAAGTAACGGCTATATTTCGTTTGAAAATAACGGTTCAAAAGTTGTTTTAAATAATTTCCCAACCGTGGCCAACGTTGATGTATCTCAAGATGGGAAAGATTATAGGAAAGATGGATTAGGAAACTATTTGGCTTGGAGAAATACATCAAGGCAAATTCAAACCTGTATTTTACAGACACCTACGTTCTCAAAAATGATGAAGTTTTCTCAAGACGGAGAAATTGTCCCTGTTCCCGGTTCGAACAGTACAGACCAAATATTTACCGAGACGGCGCAGAAAAAGCTAAATCGGGGTTGGATTTACTATCCAATTTACGCCAAAAATCTATTGGATGGCCGACAAGGTGATTATCTGTTTAACGGTAATTTCGCCTTGAAATCTTATACGGAATATTTTGGCTCTCAGATTTTAAAACCCAACTATCAAGTTGCCTTTGGTGATGATGTAGATGATGTTATACCTTCAGTGCAAAAAGTTGAAGCTACCTTTACCAATGTAGTGGAGTCTTTTGTTAAAGCACAGGGTGAGATTTCTGAAGTGGAGGCAAGGCGCGAAGAAGATGCCATGCTGAAACAGGCACGGGAATATTCCAATATAGAGGCCGGACATTTGGTTCAATCCACAGCGAGTATCGCTATCTTGGAGGGACGATTCCGCAGATTTACCGATATGCTGTATAGGGTCACAGGCGTTTCCGGAGATGGGTCAACATTGGATATGAAAAGACGTGCTGACGAATTAAAGGCCGCATATAAAAATGTCCCACTTGTTCAAAAGGTAAGGAATTTTAGAGTAGGGTTAGCCCGTTTCGCCAATACCACACGGAAATTTATTTCTGCCATGGTTAGAACCAACGAACTTTTTAATAAAACGACGTCGGTTTTAGAGGCGCAAATGGATAGTGCTCAAAAAACGATAAATTCAGTAGCCGGTATTTTTGGTCCTGTTGGCAGTATGATAGCAGGAGCAATAGGCACGGTGTTAACTGCGGCAGGTTCTTTGGTCATCTTGGCTAAAAAGATTGTCGGGTTTTCTCTGGCAGCGATTATGCATGTGCTTCGGGGACCCGAAGGGAAAATCTTGTATTTCCTCTTATTGCTAATATATGGTGCGGAGTATTTGCCCATGCTTGCTGTCAGTATTGCTGCAATTATTTTGGCAATGCAGGTTGCCGCATGGAGTGTCGGTATTACTCTTGCCATTATTGTTGCTCCTATACCAAACTCCCGGGTGGGTGAAGGAGCATGGAGGTATACGCTAGGTACTTTCCTGACGCCGAGCCTAATCATGCTTATGTATTTTCTGGCAACCTCAATGACTGATTTCGCAATCAGTTATTCAGTAGGCTATATTTTTGCCGACATGGATTGGAGTTCTCCCGCTGGTTGGGTGGAATCAATTATAGGCATTTTCACTGGAGATGTTGTCTTACGGATAATCCTTTCATGCTTCATATACATTTTCATCTTGTACCAATCTTCTAAGATGATAGTAATAGGTTCTGATTTTATTTTGGAAAGATTGGGACTGGGATATCGAAGCGAAGGTTTTGCAGCAGCATTTGAATCTGGGGTATCCCGATTTAAACTTGGTAGATAATATCTTAGCGGGGAGCATAAAAAATGCTTCCCGCTTTTTTTGTATTCATTGGACTTTTGTATTGCGTATTTGAGAAAATGAGATTAATTTTTTCAGAATTAAGACAGGGATAAGGTATCTACGTTATGGCTCTATTTGAGAAATTTGGAAAATCCACCCGATATTTTATCGGAGCAGCAGTTATCTTTTTGGTTAACATTTTGTGTGCATCTATGTTGTCGTATGACGCATTAACGCGTGAACATATGTCACTTCTCAATATGGCAATTATAGTTTTCTATGCTGTGGTTCCATTATTTTTATGTTCTCTTTGGTACGATTGGTGTTATTACAAAGAATATGAGTTGTTTACAAAGCGGCTGTTCTTAAAAAGGGGTTTGACTCATATTTTTGTTTGGCTATTCTTTTGTACAACACTTTTCGATGAAAAATTTCCAATTATTGCGGTCTTGTGGGCGATAAGTGCCGTCTATATTATGCAACTTCTTCAACTGCGAATTTTAGGCTTCAATATGTCGTTGAAAGCCTGGAGTTTGACTTTCTTCCTTGGTAAGAGAACAATGAAGAACACATATAGTCCTATGTTGGCCTGCCTTATTGCTACATTGGTCTATTCAATTAACGCGTACTTTTTTTGGATTTCATCACCATTTTATATTTGGTGGATAAATAATTCGATAGCTAAGTCAGTAGGTATCAGGATTGAATCTGCTCTTCAAAATGAGGGAAGTAATCATGTTTAATCTGTCAATAGATGAAATTACATCAGAAAATTTAAGAGAGTGGTCTGTAGATTCCATTGCGCCTATGGATGAACTTTTATCAAAAGTTGATTTTAAAATCATCAAAAGGTATGCAGCACTACTAAAAACAAATATCCATATCGTATCATTTTTGAATGGACAAACACTTTCGAAAAATTTTAGTGTTATTAGTGTGTACCAGTCAGGTGTGTGTCGTTATTTCAGCAGTGAAGAAAAGGGAAATAACGAAATTCTGTCGTATAGCAAGATGTTATTAGCTAATAGTAATGACGTTTTTTTCGTAACATCTTCCATTCTATTTGACAAAATTTTTTCTACGATTTTAATAGAAGCGGGAAGCGAAAAGGATGTTCTGTTCCAAAATAGAAGGAGCTTGATAGATATCGGCAGGATGGGTAAGTTACGGGATGTCCTATCTTTTAAAGAAATGGAAGATTGGACGTCATCAAAAAAAATTTTGGAACAATATAAAGTATTTTCGATTAACGTCCAGTCTATTCCTTTCAGTGTTTATCAAGCTGTATTGCTGCTAAAGGAGATAGAAAAGTATTTTTTCAAATTTGGATTTCATCTTTTCTTTCATGATTTCTTGTACTCCCGCGCGGAAGAGGGGAGCATAGAAATTAATGCAATAGAAAAAGAAATAGATGCTTTAAATAGGTATGAGCGATTATTTCACTAATACATTAAAAGCAAAATGGGCAGAGATGTAAACCTCTGCCCATTTATATTTGGAAAAATGTACTGGGAAAATTATCAGGACAAACGGGAATGAAAAAAATGCGATGTTCGACAATAGGTATATCATCTGAAGAATAAAAGACAGAGTATCTCGCTGAGTAAGCCATTTTAAAATAGTTGTTGTCATCATGTATTATAGTAGCTTTTTTTCGTTTTAGTGTTGACTTTATATTTATATATTATATTAAATACCTATTAACATAATATATATAACATATATATTTAAATAAGAAGAGGAAACACGGGTGAAAATGTGGCTTTGGTTGTTTAAGTTCGCTGTCGGGTTACGTGCAGTAAGCCGAC